>CDZH01014679.1_pt1 | contig 205224 bp, 173 predicted proteins | sample 557721 | NCBI WGS metagenome assembly CDZH01 (sample SAMEA3182062, study PRJEB8094) | gut metagenome | biome: human; feature: gut; material: Stool; isolation source: human stools | place: Canada | collected 2013-01-14 | reverse complement strand
ATATAATGTATTATATAATATATTTTAATTATATACCATATATCGTATTTTAATTGTATTTAAAATGCATCTATTGACTATCCATGCTATTTATTATAGGATAAAAAAGGTTATCTGCACAAACAATGGTGCCCAAAAAGCAACTCTGGCAATGAGGATTTGTGTGTTTTGCTGCTGCTCTAAAATGCTCTTTCTCGTGCAGAAGCCGCTTGCCTCGGCCAACGAAACTGTGCCCGGCGAAGGACAATTCCAAGATAAGACTTGGAAGGAAGTCATCGAAGAAATTCTGACGAAAAACGATATTTCCGCAGACAAAATCGCGCTTGGCAATAAAAATATCGTGACAGAGGAAGATCCTTTTTTTAACGGCGACACCCAGGAAGGCCGGTATGCCTGCAGAAAAAGAAAGCCACGTAAGAAAGGAAGAAGAAGAATGATATCGATTATTGTTCCTTGCTACAACGAAGAGGAGGCTCTCCCTATATTCTATCAAGAATGCAGCGCGGTTCTTTCTTCCATGAATGAAGCGTACGAATTGCTCTTTGTGAACGACGGATCAAAGGATGGGACGCTTTCTATTCTCAAAGAGCTATCTGAAACGGATGCGTGCGTGAGATATCTTTCCTTTTCCCGCAACTTCGGTAAGGAAAGCGCTATGTTTGCCGGTTTCTGCAACGCTAAGGGAGATTATGTGGCGGTGATGGATGCGGATATGCAGGATCCTCCGTCCCTTCTTCCCCAAATGCTTGAGATTCTCCGTACTGGTGAATATGACAGCGTGGCTACGCGCCGCGTTGACCGTGCGGGCGAACCGCCGCTCCGAAGCTGGTTCGCCCGGCAGTTTTATAAGCTTATCAACCGGATCTCCGACGCCGATGTTGTAGACGGCGCACGCGATTTTCGTTTGATGCGCCGGGAAATGGTCGACGCCATTTTATCCATGAGCGAATATAACCGCTTTTCCAAGGGCATTTTCGGTTGGGTAGGCTTTCGTACATACTGGTTGCCGTATGAAAACGTTGAGCGCGTCGCTGGGCAGACAAAATGGAGTTTCTGGAAACTTTTTAAGTACGCGGTGGACGGCATTATCAACTTTTCGCAAACTCCGCTGAGCGCTATGTTCTGGTTCGGTATGGGTATGGTGGCGATCTCAATCCTCGTGCTGATCTTTCTGGTCGTTCGGCGTGCCGTCTTCGGCGATCCGGTAGCGGGCTGGGCGTCCACGATCTGCGTCATTATTTTCATCGGCGGAATGCAGACGTTCTTTCTCGGCGTTATGGGGCAGTACATTGCCAAAACCTATATGGAGACAAAGCATCGTCCGCATTACATTGTATCCGAAACAAACGTGGAAGAGCCGCAGAAGATCCGCTAAATGGAGGGAGATACCGTGAAAGAAAAAAAGAGGTTGTGTTGGCTCCTTCCTGTGGTGATACTGCTGCTTGCAGCAGTCGGTTGGTTTTTCTGGAAGTATACCTTTGTTGACGGAACCGTCACAGCGCGCAGCGCCGATACCATCGACCTGCGCGGACGGGAGATAAGCGAGGAAAAGCTGCGGACAATAGAAAGCAGGTTTCCGGACGCGCACATTCTCTGGGACGTCACCGTCGGCGGAAAGAGCTTCGACGGAGAGAGCGAAAGCATCGTAACGGCGGATTTCACCACGGAGGACATTCCGTCTTTTGCACGGCTGAAAAATCTCAAAGAAGCTGATGTGAGCGCCTGCAGCGATTTTTCCGCCATTCTCGCGCTGCAAAATACCTTGCCCGAAGTGCGGGTACACTGGACAGTCCCTCTCGGCGAGAAAAGCTTCGACGGGGAGAGCGAGAGCATTGCGGTTCAAGACGCTTCGGCGGACATGCTCCGCGCCGCGATTACCCGTTTGCCGAAGCTCCGAACGCTCGTTCTCACGGACAGCACGCTTTCGCCTGCCGATCAGCTCGCCCTTACAGAAGAATTTCCGTCCATGCTCTTTTCCTGGGACGTGACGCTCGCAGGCCGCACTATACCCAGCGATGTCACGGCGCTCGATTTTACCGGCACGCCGCTCACAGAAGAGGATCTCTCCGAGCTTTCTGCGGCGCTACCGCTTTTTTCAAACGCGGAGAGCGTCAAACTCACGGACTGCGGTCTTTCCGAACACATGCTGCGGGATTTTTCTGCGGCGCACCCAAATCTTCTTACCGAATGGGAAACGCAGCTCTTTGGCGTGAGATTCTCGACCGCCGCCGAGGAGATCGATTTTTCGGATGTCCCTCTCACCGTGGAGGACGCGGCGCAGATTGAGACCATGCTTCCCTATCTGCCAAAGCTTAAAAAGGTCGTGATGCTGCGCTGCGGCATATCGGACGAGGATATGGATGCGATCGATCTCCGGCACGAGGACGTGCAGTTCGTGTGGATGGTGCAGGTCCGCCGTTGGGGCCTTCGCACGGACCGGACGTATTTCACAGTATACAACAACGATTATGAATTCCCGGAGGATAACCATTCCTTTGCCGCTCTCCGATACTGCCGCGATATGATCGCCATCGATCTCGGCCATCAGAAGTTTTACGACGATCCCGACATGTTTGAAAACTTCCCGGATCTCCGGTATCTTGTCGTGAGCAACAGCCAGTATGAATCGCTGCCCGCGCTGAAATATCTCAAGAACCTTGTGATGCTCGAAATGTTCTGGACGAACACCTCGGACATAACGCCGCTCCGGGAGCTGACGAATCTGCGCCATCTGAACATCACCTACAAGCGCGTGCGCGACGCGGAGGCCGATCTGGACACGCTCATGCACATGACGTGGCTCGAAAGGCTCTGGATCAGCTACAACATGTACCGCGACGATCAGATCGAGGCGCTCAAGGCGGCGCTGCCGGATACGCAGGTGCAGGTCATCTATACGACTGACTGCGTTTCGCAGGGCTGGCGCAACGGCTCGGAGGAGTATTTCAATATGCGCGACGCGCTGCATATGTACTATCTTGACGACGACAGCAACCATGTCTATATCAATCCGTATACCAACCAGCCGAGCCAGTACGACGATACCGACCCGTTCCGGTAAATACAAGGAGTAATTATGAAAAAGCTTGGAAAATATCTGGACGAAAGATCGCTGCCGCGTCTTGGCGTGCTGCTGTGCTTCAGCGCGGTGTTCATGCTGTTCGCCTCTCCCTACACGACGCCGCTCAACGCTTACTACGGCTACGATTCCGCGGTGTTCATGTCGTTCGGTAAGGGCATCACGCACGGGCTGCGGCTCTATCTTGATCTTTACGACAACAAGGGGCCGATGATCTTTTATTTCAACGCCCTCGGCTATCTGCTCGGCGGGCGCACGGGTCTTTGGATATTGCAGGTCGTATTCATGACGTTCGCCTTTGAGCTTTCTTACCGGACGGCGCGCCTATTCACCGGAAGGGGGACGGCGTGTCTTTCGGTGCTTGTGCTGCTGTTCCTCTACTGCGGCACGGTCGGCGAGGGGAACATGACCGAGGAATGGTCGCTCGTGTTTTCGCTGCTGCCGCTGTGGCTCTCGCTCCGGTTTATCAAGACCGGCGCTCCGGCGTACCGGCATCCGAAATGGTACAGCGTGATCTACGGCGTCTGCTTCGGCGTGAATTTCATGATGCGCGCGACGAATGCCGCCATCGTCTGCGGCGTGCTGCTCGCATTCGCTGTGCTGCTCTGCCGGGAGAAAAAATTCGGCGCGCTGCTGCTGCACATCTTGCTCGTGCTCTGCGGCGCGGCGCTCGTCGTCGGGCCGTTCGCTCTGTATTTTGCGCGGATCGGCGCGTTCGACCGGTTTATGTATGCGAGCTTCCTTCATAACTTCCACTACGCCGCCGGCGGCGCCGCCGCCAAGACGGCGAAGGACTGGCTGATGTATTTTGCCCGCGTGTCCATGGTGCCGGTCGTGATATACTTCGCCGTGCGCCAGATGAAAAAAGGCGCCCTGCCGCTCGGCAGCGCACTCGTTCTCATTTTCTCCTGCGTGTTCGGCGCGGCGGTCGCCGTGCTCGGATACAGCTACAAGCATTATTTTCTTATCCTCACCCCGGCGCTCGTGCCGGGCTTCGCCGTGTGCGCCGAGGGCGTCCGCTCCATGGCGGCCGGAAAGAAAGCGGCGGAGCGCTTGTGCGCGGCGGTGCTCGTGTTCTGTCTGCTGCCCTATGCGCCGCAGGCGGCCGTCCACGCCGGTAAAAGCATCCTCTTCAACTTCTGCGGGTATCTGGACAGCGAGAAGGAGGCCATGAGCGAGATACGCGCGTGCATCGACGCCGATCCCGGCGAGGTGCTCGCATACGATATGCGTGCAAACGTATATCTCTATCTGGATGTGGATCCTTGCTTCTGCCACGCTATGACGCAGGATTGGATGAGTCAGGATTCACCGTTTATTGCCAAGGAGCTGGACAAATATCTGCGCGAAACGCCGCCGAAGTGGATCGTGTCCGACGCCTCCGAAAACATGCGCGAACGGCTGGAAAACACGTACGGCTACACGCTGTTCCGCGTGTGGGACAAGGGTGGCTGCCCTGCGCTATATCTCCATGAATGAGTCCGGCAGCGCTTTACACACATTTTACAACGCCGCGGTAACGGATTTTACACCCTTAACGTAGAATACTCCCCGACAAGAACGTCGGGGAGTTTTTCTTATTTATGAAGAAAAAGGTTTTGGAAAATATCGTAAAATGGATCTTCCTTCTCTGCGGCATCGCGGCGGTGGGATTCGTGCTGTGCATCTGCCTGTATCTTGTGATCTCCGGCGTACCGGCGATCCGGGAGATCGGGCTTTGGAATTTTCTTTTCGGCGAGACGTGGAACGCGCCGACGAATGAATTCGGTATATTGCCGTTCATCCTCACGAGCATTTACGGCACGGCGGGCGCGCTGCTCCTCGGCGTGCCGCTCGGATTGTTTACGGCCGTGTTTCTCGCCAAGGCCGCCCCGCCGCGCATTGCCGCCGCGGCGCGAAGCTGCGTGGCGCTGCTCGCGGGCATCCCCTCGGTCGTGTACGGTCTCGTGGGCATGACGGTGCTCGTGCCGTTTGTGCAGAAAACGTTCTCCCTCTCCTCCGGAGCGTGCCTGCTCACGGCCATTCTCGTGCTGACGGTGATGATCCTGCCGTACATCGTGTCCGTTTCGGAAACGGCGCTGCGCGCCGTGCCGCGCGAATATGAGGAAGCCTCTCTCGCGCTCGGCGCAACGAAGGCGGAAACGTGGTTTCTCGTTTCGCTCAGGGCGGCGAAAAGCGGCGTGATCGCCTCCGTTATCCAGGGAACGGGCCGCGCCGTCGGCGAAGCGATGGCGATACTGATGGTGGCGGGCAACGTGGCGAATATGCCGTCGCTCTTTGCCTCCGTCCGGTTTCTCACGACCGCCATCGTCTCCGAAATGTCCTACGCCGCCTACGGCTCCCTGCAGCGCGACGCGCTCTTCTCCGTGGGTCTGGTGCTGTTCCTCTTCATTCTTCTCATCAACGCCGCGCTGCGGCTTCTCAGCGAAAGGAGCGCCAAGGCATGAGAAAGCTCCGGGAAATTTTTCTGAAAGCGGCCCTTATCGCCGCGGCGGTGATAACAGGCGGTATTCTTCTCTTCCTGATCGGGATCATTTTAAAGCACGGTCTGCCGCAGCTGAGCTGGTCGTTCCTCACGACGGCGACGAGCTATCTCGCCGGAACGACCGGCATCCTCCCCAACATCTGCAACACGCTCTATCTCATTCTCATCGCCATGGGCGTTGCGCTTCCGCTCGGCGTCGGCGCGGCGGTGTACATCACCGAATACGCGGAAAATCCCCGCGTCGTGCGGCTCATCAGTTTCGCCGCCGAAACGCTCACAGGTATCCCGTCCATCCTCTTCGGTCTCATCGGCATGCTGTTCTTCATCAAACTCGGCGCCCTTAAGCAGGGCGTTCTCGCCGGCGGCCTCACGCTCGCGCTCATGGTGCTCCCCACGGTCATGGCGAACACGCGCGAGAGCCTGCTCGCCGTGCCGAGAGCTTACCGCGAGGGCGCTCTCGCGCTTGGCAGCGGCAAGTGGCACATGGTGCGCACCGTCGTGCTGCCGAACGCCGTAGACGGCATCGTGACCGGCTGCATCCTCTCCGTCGGCCGTATCACCGGCGAGAGCGCGGCGCTTCTCTTCACCGCGGGCTTCGGTCTGCGGCTGCTGGGATTCAAGGCGGCGCTCGAATCCTCCTCGGCGTCGCTTTCCGTGGCGCTGTATCTCTACGCAAGCGAGCAGGGCAAGTTTGATATCGCCTTCGGCATTGCGGCGGTGCTGCTCGTGCTGACGCTCGCGCTCAATCTTCTCGCCTCGCTCACGGCGGGCAAGGCCGGAAAGGAACGGTAAAAATTATGGAACCCATTCTGCAGACCAAAAAGCTCGACCTGCGCTACGGCGCATTTCAGGCGCTCTACGGCATCGATACGGACATTTTTCCCAACGAGATCACGGCGCTCATCGGCCCCTCGGGCTGCGGCAAGTCCACGTATCTCAAAACGCTCAACCGCATGAACGATCTTGTACCGGGCTGCAAAATTGACGGCGCGGTGCTCTTCCACGGCCACAACGTTTACGGCGACAAGATCGACGTTACGGAGCTTCGCAGCCGCATCGGCATGGTGTTCCAGAAGCCGAATCCGTTCCCGATGAGCATTTACGACAACATCGCCTACGCCCCCCGGCTGCACGGCGTGCGCGGCCGCGCGGAGCTTGACGAGATCGTGGAACGATCGCTCAAAAGCGCCGCCATCTGGGACGAGACGAAGGACAAGCTCAAAAAGAGCGCGCTCGGTCTCTCCGGCGGACAGCAGCAGAGACTGTGCATCGCCCGCGCGCTGGCCGCCGAGCCGGAGGTGCTGCTGATGGACGAGCCGACGAGCGCGCTCGACCCGATCTCCACCGGGCGCATCGAAGAGCTGGCGCTCGAGCTCAAAAAAACGTACACCATCGTCATCGTCACGCACAACATGCAGCAGGCCGCGCGCATCTCGGATAAGACGGCGTTTTTCCTGCTCGGCAAGCTCGTGGAGATGGGCGATACGGCGAAGATATTCAACGAAGCCGAGGATACCCGCACGAGAGACTATGTACAGGGAAAATTCGGCTGATACAAAAAAAGCTCCCTCTGACGAGGGAGCGGAACGAGACAAGACGGAGAGAAAGTTGTAAACCCCTCAGTCAACCTTACGGCTGACAGCTCCCCTGTTAGGGGAGCCAAGTAGGTTTTCGAAAAACTGTCTTGCCTCCCCTAACAGGGGAGGTGTCAAAACCGGAGGTTTTGACGGAGGGGTTTTCCTCATAAAGAGGAAGATCCTTTTTTATTTTTATACCGCCGAGACCTTGCGCTTGATGTCCATCGCCACGGCGGAGGCTTTCTCGGCAATATCGCCGAGCGTATCGCCGCAGGGGATGACCGTGCATTCGTTCACCTCAAGATCGCGCTGCACGAGATACGCGTCCGCGAGCTCCTCTGCGGGCAGACGCAGCACCGGCACGCCGCGAGAGGAGAAGAGCAGCGCCTTGTCCGGCGACACCTTGCCGCAGAACACGAGCCGCGAAGAGCCGGAGAGCGCGTCCAGATCGGCGAGAGAATCGCGCAGTCCCGGCGCCATGACCGGAATAATGCCCGCCATGCGCGCGATGGCCAGTGTAGCGGAGGGGCCTGTGCCGGACGTCGATCCGCCGCCGACGAGCGCGGGGATCTGCGAGCGCGTGCAGCTGCCTCCGCTGCGGCAGAGCGTGTCCATGTCCTGCTTGGAAAGGCCTGCCTTGAGCCGCCCGTTCACGATGCCGACGCAGCACGGCACGCAGTCGCGCCGGTAAAACGCCTGCTCACACTCCTGCAGCGCCTCCAGATTGCGCGGGTACGGCAGCTGCATGAAAAATCCGGTCTCGATGGCGATGATCGGCGTTCCCGCCTTGAGCGACGCCAGCACCGGCGGACACATATCCAGATATTTGCTTGCCATAGAGATTGCCTCCTCCATATTCAAGCCTCCCTTGTGTAAAGGGAGGTGGCACGGCGCGCAGCGCCGTGACGGAGGGATTGTCGTTTTCCGGAGAATACAATCCCCCAGTCAGCTCCGCTGACAGCCCCCTTTGCACAAGGGGGCCTTTTTTCAATCAATTATCATAGCGTAAAAGCGCAAAAAATGCAATACCGAGGAAAATTCCCGGGTTGTTCATGCATTTGTCATAACTCCACGCTATAATAAGGAAAAAACTTGGAGAGGAGCGGCAGGTATGAACGAAAAACCCACGCGCGATCGATCCGTCGGATTTACCGACGCAAGTTATATACGGCAGGACGACGCGCCGAATATGCCGCGCTGCTACTCTTTTTCGGAAGAAAAATCCTCCGGCACGAAGAAAACGGTCTCGCCGCTGCGCGTGGGCGCGCTGTGTCTTGCCTTTTTCGTGCTCGGCTCGCTGCTCACCACGGCGTTTTCCGATGCGGAAAATCCTGTCGTGAATACCAAAACCGCCGTCCCCACGCCTTCATCGGAGACGGTCCAGACCGGCGGGGATATTTCCGGCGCCGCGGCGATCTCCGCGGCGGTCCATGCCGATACGCCCCCCTCCGCGACGAGCGCGCCCACCGGCGAGCGCCCCTATCTCGGCGTGATCGTTCAGACCGTGAGCTGCGCCGCGGCGGACTATTATAACGGCTCGGACAGCAACGCCATGGTCCCCGGCGTGCAGATCTACGCCGTGGAGGACGGCGGACCGGCGAGCGTCGCGGGACTTTGCAGCGGCGATATCATCATCCGGCTGAACGGCGCGGACATAGCCACTGCCGCCGATCTCACCGCCGCGGAAAACGGTCTTACGCCGGGCTGCAAGACGATCCTCATCGTTTACCGCGCGGGCGAGTACCGCGAGGTGCCGGTCGTGCTCGGCGAGCTGCCCGACGAGGACGGCGAAGAGGACCACGGCTGGTGTGATTTCGATAACGCCTGGTAATCAATTATATAATAAACCCCTGCGGCAAAACCATCCTCCCCTGTCGAGGGGAGGCAAGAAAGATTTCGGATAACGGACTTGGCTCCCCGAATGGGGGCGCCGGCACGGCGCAGCCGTGGCTGAGGGGTTCTGACCTCCCCACATTCTGGGGAGGCTTTTTTCTTGCAAACGACACGATAAAGGTGTATTCTCTATACTTATGGACGCCATAATCAAAGCCATAGGAAAAACACCCTCCCTTGCTACCCTCCCCCTGAGGGTCGAGGAGGGCTATTTGCCTGCCCTTTTGACCCAATCGGGCGGCGCGATGCGCGCTCTCGGCGCGGCGATACTCCGCCGCGAGACCGACCGGCCCATCTTCGTTCTCTGTACCGACGAGACGAACGCCGGAACGCTCGCCGCCGATCTTGAGGCGATGCTCGGCGAGAGCGTTGTGCAGCTCACGGGACGGGATCTCGCGCTGCGCGATATCGAGGTCGTATCCCGGCAGGAGGAGCAGCGGCGGCTGCGCGCGCTCGACGCGCTCTATGCCGGCGCGGGTGTCGCGGTATGCACCGTTTCCGGCCTTCTGCAGCGCACGCTGCCGCCGGATATTCTGGAAAACGCCGCCTTTACGCTCCGTCTCGGCGAGGGCGAGGGCCCCGAAGCACTCGAGCCGCGCCTGCTTGCGTGCGGCTACCGCCGCAGCGACATGGTGGAGGGCCCCGGCCAGTTTTCGCGCCGCGGCGGTATTCTTGACATCTTTTCCCCCGGCGCGGAGCGCCCCGTGCGCGCCGAGTTCTGGGGCGACGAGATCGACTCCATGGGCTTTTTCGACACCGACACGCAGCGCCGCGCGGAGAATATCGAATCCTTCCGTGTGCTGCCCGCGTGCGAATCGCTCGTTGATCCCAGCCGCGCCGGGAGCATCGCCAAGGCGCTTCTGAGCCGCGCCGCGCGCGCCGAGCGGCGCGAGCAGACGGAGCTTGCGCGCCGTCTCCGCCGCGATGCGGAGCTTATTTCCACCGGCGCGCCCCTGTCCTGGAGCGACCGGTATCTCCCGGAATTATACAGTGAGTATTCAACGGCGCTCGATTTCATCGCGCCGGACGCTATCGTTTATATTGACGCGCCGAACCGCTGCGCGGAAAAAGCGAAGGACATTTCCGACTCTCTTGCGGACGATCTGAAGATCCTGCGCGAGGGCGCGTTCCCGGTCGCGGAGACCGGCGATTATCTCCTGCCGTGGAAGGACGCGTGCGAAAAAATCGCGGACTTCGCTGTCGTGATGGCGGACGCCTTCAGCGCGGGGCGCTATCCCCTCTCCCCCCGGTCGGTGCTCGATACGAACGTCCGCCAGCTTCCGAGCTACGGCGGCAGCGCGGAAACGGCGCTTGCCGACGTGCAGCGGTATCTCGAAAACGATTTCCGCGTTGTGGTGTTCGCCTCGGACGACCGCCGGGCGGACGTGCTCGCAGCGATGCTCGAGCGAAACGGCATACCGCCGCTGCGCGGCTTCCCGAACGGCGCTCTGCCGCCGGAGGGACGGGCCACCGTTGCGGTGGGCGCGCTCTCCGCGGGTCTTGAAGCGCCGGAGGCGCACCTTGCCGTGCTGACCGATACGCAGATCGCCGCGGGCGCGCTGCGAAGCCGCAAGCGCCGCCGCGCCATGGCAGACCGCGAGAAGCTCGGCTCCTGCGCCGATCTCTCGGTCGGCGATCTCGTGGTGCACGAGCACCACGGCATCGGCCGCTTTGCCGGTATCTTCAAGCTGCCGGTGGACGGCATCGAAAAGGACTACATTAAAATATGTTACGCCGGGTCGGACAGCCTGTACGTTCCGGCGACACAGCTCGACCTTGTGTCGAAATACATCGGCGGCGGCGAGGACCGCCCCGTGAAGCTCTCGCGCATGGGCGGCGCGGAGTGGAAAAAGACGACGAGCCGCGCCAAGGCTGCGGCAAAAGAGCTCGCCGCCGAGCTCACAAAGCTCTATGCCGCGCGCGCCCGCACGCCGGGCTACGCCTTCGCGCCGGACAGCCCGTGGATGACGGAGTTTGAAGAGGCGTTCGGCTACGCCGAAACGGACGATCAGCTCCGGTGCATTCAGGAGATCAAGGACGACATGGAAAAGCCGGTTCCGATGGACCGCCTGCTCTGCGGCGACGTCGGCTACGGCAAAACGGAGGTCGCGCTCCGCGCGGCGATGAAGTGCATTTTAGACGGCAAGCAGTGCGCGATCCTTGTGCCGACCACGGTGCTTGCCCGCCAGCATTACCAGACCGCAATGCGCCGCTTTTTCGGCTACCCGGTGGAGATCGCGCTCCTGTCGCGCTACAGCACGCCCGGCCAGAAAAAGGACATTCTCAAAAAGACGCTCGCGGGCAGCGTCGATCTTCTCATCGGCACGCACAGCCTGCTGCAGAAGAGCGTTGTCTTCAAGGATCTCGGCCTTCTCATCGTGGACGAGGAGCAGCGCTTCGGCGTGTCGCACAAGGAAAAGCTCAAGGAAATGTCGAAGGGCGTCGATGTGCTGACGCTCTCGGCAACGCCCATCCCGCGCACGCTCAACATGGCGCTTTCGGGGCTGCGCAGCATGTCCACCATTGAGGAGCCGCCGCGCGACCGCCAGCCCGTGCAGACGTTCGTGATGGAGCAGGACGAAAAGGCCGTGTGCGACGCCATCCGGCGCGAGCTTCTCCGCGGCGGGCAGGTATACTATCTCCACAACCGCGTGGAGAACATCGAGCATGTGGCGCTGCGGCTGCAAAAGCAGCTCGGCGGCGGTGTTTCCGTCGGCGTGGCGCACGGCAAAATGGACGAGGAACAGCTCTCCCGCGTCATGGACGACATGGTCGAGGGAAAAATTCAGGTGCTCGTCTGCACGACGATCATCGAGACCGGCATCGATATCCCGAACGTCAACACCCTCATCGTGGAGGACGCCGACAAGCTCGGCCTTGCCCAGCTCCACCAGCTGCGCGGGCGCGTCGGACGCAGCGCGCGGCGCGCGAGCGCGTATTTGCTCTACCGCCCGGAGAAGGCGCTCACGGAGATCGCCGAAAAGCGCCTGACTGCCATCCGCGAGTTTGCCGAGTTCAACGCCGGGTTCCAGATCGCCATGCGTGACCTGGAAATTCGCGGCGCGGGCAACCTCCTCGGCGCGGAGCAGTCGGGCCACATGATGGACGTCGGCTACGATATGTACTTAAAGCTGCTCGAGGAGGCCGTGCTCGAGGAAAAGGGCGAAAAGCCGCCCGTGCGCACCGAGTGCGCCGCCGACCTCTCCGTTACGGCGAACATCCCGGAAAAGTATGTCCCGAGCGCCGAGCAGCGCATGGACCTTTACCGCCGCATCGCCCTCATCCGCACCGAGGCGGACGCCGACGATCTCACCGACGAGCTCATCGACCGCTTCGGCGACCCGCCGAGCGCGGTGAACGCGCTCATCCACGTGGCGCTGCTGCGCGGCGAGGCCGGGCGCGCCGGTATCTCGGACATCTCCCAGAAGGGAAACATGCTCTATTTCAAGGTAGAGAATTTCGACATGGAAACGCTTTCCGCACTCTATGCGCAGAAGGAGTTCAAAAACCGCGTCAAGCTCGAAGCCGGACGCGAGCCGCGGCTGGGGCTTAAGCTCCGGCCCGGCGCGAGACCCATTCCGGAAGCGCGCGCCCTTGTGGAAGCGTGGAACAAACTGCAAAAACCGGCGGCGGAGCCCGCCGCGGAAAAGGAGTAAAAAAACTATGAAAGCAAAGAAACTGCTCGCGCTGCTTATGAGCCTTGTGCTGCTGCTCGGCGCGCTCGCCGTTCCGGCGCTCGCCGCCGACGACGGCACGACCGGCGACAGCGCCGCGGCCGGCTCGTCCGAAGCCACATCCGAAGCCGCATCCGACGCTGCCGCGGCAGCGCAGGAAGCGTATACGAAGATCATGGAACAGCTCGACGCGGCCAGCAAAAAGTACGACGGCGACACCGTCGTCGCCACGGTGAACGGCACGGAAGTCACATGGAAGCTCTGCTACTATCTCATCGCCAGCATGACGAGCCAGTTCATCCGCTACACCATGGCGATCCCCGACTTTACCACCGACACGGGCGACGGCACGACGCTGCAGGACGCGATGCGCGAAGCGCTTGAGGCGCGCATGAAGTATTACACCGTTCCGGCGGCCGAGGCGGACAAGCGCGGTCTCGCGGAGACGGTGGACGCCGAGGTCGAAACGCAGTGGAACAGCATCGTGGAGCAGTACGGCGGCGTGGACGCGCTGATGGAGGCCATGGAGAGCGCGTATCTCGACGAGCCGACCTACCGCCTGCTCCTCCGGAGCAACGCCGCGTTCAATGCCATCATGGAGGACACCTACGGCGCGAACGGCGAGAAGCTCTCCGAGGCAGACGTCCTCGCGTGGGCGAACGACAACAACTATGTCCGCTGCAAGCATATCCTCTTCCTCACAAAGAATGACGACGGAACCGACATGACGGACGAAGAGAAAGCCGAAGTCCGCAAGGAGGCCGAGACGACGCTCGAGGAGCTGCGCGCGCTCGAATCCGACCGCGAGACGATGATGGCGCGGTTCGACGAGCGGATGGCGGAAGCCGACGACCCCGGCATGACAAACTTCCCGGACGGCTACATTTTCACCGACGATCAGATGGTGCAGGAGTTTGAGGACGGCGCCCGCGCTCTCGCGGACTATGAGATCTCCGACATCGTGGAGTCGAGCTACGGCTACCACATCATCCTCCGTCTCCCGCTCGATCCCGACGGCAAGACCCTCTCGCAGGATTCCGGCACGGGCGATTATATGACGCTGCGCGCCGACGCCGCCAACGAGCTTTTCAACAACATGCTCATCGACTGGATCAACAACGCGGAGGTCGAGTGGAAGGGCGATTTCGGCACGATGGATTATAACGAGCTGTTCGAGGAACCGGCGGCGAAGTCGGCGAACGTCTGGATGTACGTTGCCATCGCGGCGCTCGTCGTGATCGTGGCGCTGGCGGCGGTGCTGCTCGGCAGAAAGAAGCCCGCCGAGACCGAAGAGACGAAAACTTCCGAGACAGCGGAAGTGACGACGGACGAGACCGAAAAGGCCGAAACGGAAGACGTTCCGGAGACCGAGACGGAAAAGGCCGCGACGGAGACGGAAGCGCCAGCCGAAGCGGAAGGCGAAACGAAAAAGGAAGAGGACGAATGATCCTCTTCCAATAAGTCCATGCACCGAAATTCTCGCCGACGGCGAAAACCGCGTGCGGAACGTTGAGACATACTGATACAAAACCCCTCCGTCAAAGGCTCTGCTTTTGACGGAGGGGTTTTTGCGGGTCAGGGCGTTTAGTTTTCGTGCTCTGCGAGATGCCGTTTGAGGGCCTGGAACGTCTCGTCGCTGATGTAGTGCTCCACGCGGCAGGCGTCCTCGGCGGCGGTCTCCGCGTTCACGCCGAGCAGGGTGAATATCTTCGTGAGACACCTGTGCCGCTCAAAGATATACTGCGCGCGCTCGCGGCCCTTGTCCGTGAGCGTGATCGCGCCAAACTTGTCCACCGTGATGTATTCCTGCTTCTTCAAAATGCCGATCGCCCGGCTGACCGAGGGCTTTGAGTAGCCGATGTATTCGCTCACGTCGATCGAACGCACGACCGGCAGCGACTGGCTCAGCCGATATATGGTTTCGAGGTACATTTCCCCGGATTCCTGCATGACCATGAGAAAAAACTCCGTTTCGTTGGATGATTATCTATTACCATATCATATTCATTTCCGAAAAACAAGCGAATTTCCAACGGTATGGCGTGTCGGAGCCTGTCCTTTTGTGCCGATTATACAAAGATGAAAAAAAGCGGCGTTCCCTCTTGACAAGTTAGCGCCGGGTAACTATTATATAAGGCGGTTAGTGTGAGCTAACCGATTATTTTTGCGCATATGTTAGCTTGGGCTAACATCCGGAAGGAGGGTGCGGCATGATGCCGTTGGTACTGGCGAATGTCGGCGAACCGCAGATCGTAAAGCGCATCGGCGGAAACCCGGAGACGAAGCGTCATCTTGAGGATCTTGGCTTCACCGTCGGCGGCGAGGTCTGCATCGTGACCACGCTGGGCGGAAACGTGATCGTGAAGGTCAAGGAGTCCCGCGTCGCTGTCAGCGATGAGCTGGCGCGCAAGATCATGGTTTGATCATGCGTCGATGGACAAGGGCGCGCGCCCTTGCGAATCAACGCTCAGGAAAGAAAAAGAAAATATAAAATAAGGAGGCAACGGTATGAAAACTCTGCGCGAAGTGCCGGTCGGCTCGACGGTCAAGGTCGTGAAGCTCCATGGCGAGGGCGCGGTGAAGCGCCGCATCATGGACATGGGCATCACGAGAGGCACCCAGGTCTACGTCCGCAAGGTAGCGCCCCTCGGCGACCCCATCGAAGTCACCGTCCGCAACTACGAGCTTTCGATCCGCAAGGCGGACGCCGAGATGATCGAGATCGAATAAAAACTTTTCGGGGAGAGCCCCTAATTTTTTCGAGCAGCGGTTAGCGAAGGCAAACCGCGGAAAAGCTTTTGAGAGCAGAAAGGAAGCGTGAAAATGGATTTGCGCATCGCCCTTGCGGGCAACCCGAACAGCGGCAAAACCACCCTGTTCAACGCTCTGACCGGCTCCAACCAGTTCGTCGGCAACTGGCCGGGCGTCACGGTCGAGAAGAAGGAAGGCAAGCTCAAAGGTCATGACGGTGTCATCATCACCGACCTTCCGGGCATTTATTCTCTGTCCCCCTACACGCTGGAGGAAGTCGTAGCGAGAAATTACCTCATCGGCACGCGCCCCGATGCCATTTTGAACATCATCGACGGCACGAACCTTGAGCGTAACCTTTATCTCACCACGCAGCTCACCGAGCTTGGCATCCCCGTGGTGCTGGCGGTGAACATGATGGACGTCGTCCGCAAGAACGGCGACAAGATCGACGTTGCGGAGCTGTCCCGTCAGCTCGGCTGCCCGGTCGTGGAGATCTCCGCGCTGAAGGGCGACGGCGTCAAGGAAGCCGCCGAGACCGCCATCAAAGCCGCGAAGGGCGGCAAGACCATCCCGATGCACAAGTTCTCCGGCCCGGTCGAGCACGCCATTGCCCACATCGAAGAGGCTGCCGTGCACACCATGCCCGAAGAGCAGCAGCACTGGTATGCCGTCAAGGTGTTCGAGCGCGACGACAAGGTGCTTGAGTCCCTGAACATCCCGGCCGACGTCAAGGCCCACATCGAGCAGGACATCGAGGCCGCCGAGAAGGAGCTCGACGACGACGCCGAGAGCATCATCACCAACGAGCGCTACGTTTATATCGCCGAGGTCATCAAGGCCTGCTACAAGAAGAAAAACGCCGGTCAGCTGACCACCTCCGACAAGATCGACAAGATCGTCACGAACCGCTGGCTGGGTCTGCCCATCTTCGCGGCCGTCATGTTCCTCGTTTACTGGATCGCCATGGTCGCCGTCGGCGCGCCCGCGACCGACTGGGCCAACGACGGTCTGTTCGGCGACGGCTGGCACCTGTTCGGCATCGGCTCCGCGGCGTACAACGAAGTCGCAGAGCAGTACGGCGACGCCTCCGCCATCGTGGACGGCTACGACGCTTACGTTGAAGAAAACGGCGCCGCCCCCGAAGGCGAATTTACTTACGAAGTTGAAGACGAAGAGACCCTCGAGATCACCGAAGAGACCGCGACGCTCAAGGATTACGAAAAGGCGCTCGCCACGCTCGACGAGATCGGCGACGAGCCCGATCCGGCGGACTACGGTGTCTGGGTCCCCGGTATCCCCGTGCTGATCGGCAACGCTCTTGAGGCGGCCGGCGCGGCGGAATGGCTCAGCGGCCTGATCCTTGACGGTATCGTCGCCGGTGTCGGCGCGGTGCTCGGCTTTGTGCCGCAGATGCTCGTCCTCTTCCTGCTCCTCGCGTTCCTCGAAGCCTGCGGCTACATGGCCCGTATCGCGTTCGTTCTCGACCGTGTGTTCCGCAAGTTCGGCCTTTCCGGTAAGTCCTTCATCCCGATGCTCATCGGCGTCGGCTGCGGCGTGCCGGGCGTCATGGCATCGCGTACCATTGAAAATGAGCGCGACCGCCGTATGACGATCATGACCACCACGTTCATCCCCTGCGGCGCGAAGGTCCCGTTCATCGCCATGATCGCCGGCGCGATCTTCGGCGGCAGTCCCTGGGTCTCCACCTCCGCTTACTTCATCGGCATGGCCGCCATCGTCATTTCCGGCATCATGCTCAAGAAGACCAAAATGTTCGCCGGCGACCCCGCTCCGTTCGTTATGGAGCTGCCCGCCTACCACTGGCCGACGCTCGGCAACGTTCTCCGCAGCATGTGGGAGCGCGGCTGGAGCTTCATCAAGAAGGCCGGCACGATCATTCTTCTTTCCACCATCTTTGTCTGGTTCACCACGTACTTCGGCTGGGTCGACGGTCAGTTCCAGATGCTGTCCGAGGACCAAATCGACTACTCCATCCTCGCGGCCATCGGCGGCGCGATCTGCTGGATCTTTGCGCCTCTCGGCTGGGGCAACTGGCAGGCGACGGTCGCTTCCATCACCGGCCTCGTCGCCAAGGAGAACATCGTCGGTACGCTCGGCATTCTCTACGGCGCCGGCGAAGGCACGGTGTGGCAGCACATCGGCGCGGCGTTCACCCCGATCACCGGCTACTCGTTCCTCGTGTTCAACCTGCTGTGCGCTCCGTGCTTCGCGGCCATCGGCGCTATCAAGCGCGAGATGAACAACGCCAAGTGGACGTGGTTCGCCATCGGTTACCAGTGCGTGTTCGCTTACGCCGTCGCTCTGATGATCAACCAGTTCGGCGGCCTGTTCACCGGCAGCGTCAACGTTATCGGCCTGATCTTCGCTCTGCTCGTGCTCGCGTTCATCATCTACATGCTCTTCTTCAAGAAGTACACCGAGGCCACCCGCCTCAGCGGCAAGGCGGTTAAGTAAGTATTCTCTCTCCAACAGACAAATTCCTCAAAGGAGGTAAGGTTTCATGCTCAGCTGGATCATGGAAAATATCGGGACGATCCTCATTACGATCGTTCTGGCGGTAATTGTCGTAATGATCGTACGCTCGCTCGTAAAGGACAAGAAACAGGGTAAGTCGTCCTGCGGCGGAAACTGCGGCCATTGTCCGATGGGCGGCTCCTGCCACGAAGGAGGAAAACATCATGGTTAAGACCGTACTCACGATCGACGGAATGGCTTGCGGAATGTGCGAAAGTCATGTGAATGACGCCATCCGCAATGCCCTCCGCGTGAAGAAAGTTACCTCGTCTCATGCAAAAGGCGAAACGGAGATCCTCTCCGAAGAGCCGCTGAGCGAAGAAGCGCCGCATCGTGTGCTTGATGGCACCGGGTACACGATCACGGCGATCCGCTCGGAGCCTTATGAGAAGAAGAAATTCTCTCTTTTTGGGAAAAAGTAAATAAGGCAGCGCAAAAAAGGAACTGCCGCAGATGGCCTCTGCGGCAGTTCCTTTTTTCTATTCCGGGAGGAGCAAACCCCTCCGTCAAAAACTTCGTTTTTGCCACCTCCCCTGATAGGGGAGGCAAGTGGGTTTGCAAAATACTAACTTGGCTCCCCTAACAGGGGAGCTGGCAGCCGTAAGGCTGACTGAGGGGTTTTTCCCCTGTTATTCCCAGAGCTTCTTCGGGTACACGCCCTTCGCCTTCATCTCTGCCACGGCGGCCTGAACACGCGGGAGATCCTCGCGGTACGTCACGCCGTACCAGGTCTCCTCGCACGGCAGCACCTGCACGCGCGCAAGTCCGGCGTGCATCTCCTTATCCGCGACCCACGGCAGGAAGTACTCCGCCTTGAGCGGATTTTTCGGCAGGATCTCGCGCACGAAATCCTCAAACCGCTCGTCGAACGCGCGCATCATCCGCTTGCGGAAGCCCCAGAAGTTCATGGATACGAGCGTATCGCCGGGAAGATCGATGTATGTCTCGCCATCGGTCGTGTAGGCGGCGTGGTCGCCGCGCTTTTCAATGTGCGTCCGCTCGGTGATCGAGGTGAGGAAGCCGTTTGCCGTTTCGCACACGCCGCGCGCGACATACCCGTTTTCGGTAACGGTATTGCGCATGCGGTACCCGACCATGGCGTTCTCGCTCTCCGCCATCGGCTCGGCGAGAAAATCATAGAGCGCGCGGAACGCCGCCGCGCCGTAAAAATCGTCGGCATTGATGACGGCGAACGGGCCGTCGATCACGTTCCGGCAGGCGCGCACGGCGTGCGCCGTGCCCCAGGGCTTTTCGCGCCCTTCGGGAACGGTGAACCACTCCGGCACATCGTCCGGCGACTGGAACACATACTGCACGTCCATCCGGCTCTCCACATGGCTGCCGACGATGGCGCGGAAATCCGCCTCGCGTTCCTTTTTGATGACGAACACGACCTTGCGGAAGCCCGCCTGATAAGCGTCGTACAGCGAGAAGTCCATGATGATCTCGCCGTTGTCGCCCACGGGCGTGATCTGCTTGAGCCCGCCGAAGCGGCTGCCCATACCGGCGGCCATGATAATAAGCGCAGGGTTTTCCATAGGGGATTCCTCCGAAAAATTTTCGCATTGTAAGACCCGCCGGGATATCCCGGCGGGTCGGGGTTTTTGTAAGAGGTCGATCAGAGAAGCAGGGACTTCTCGCTCTCGCGGTCGAAGAGGTGGATGCTGTCCTCGTGCAGCTCGAGAGAGACCTGCTGGCCGTAGGACGGAATGGCGTCCAGCTCGAGCGTCGGGACGATGACGACGGCGTCGTGGCCGGCGGCGGTGAGGTGCAGATGCACGCTCGAGCCCATCGTTTCGGACACGTCCACGCGTGCGGGGATGCCGCCGGTCTTTGCGAGCACGATGTGCTCCGGGCGGATGCCGAGCGTCACGGGGCCGGACTTCACGTCGTTGCGGAGGAGCGCGGCCTGCTTATCCTCAGTGAGGTTGACCTGCTCGCCGCAGACCTCGACGGTGTACTTGTCGCCGTCGCGCTTGAGCTCGGCATCGAAGAAGTTCATCTGCGGCGTTCCGATGAATCCGGCAACGAAGAGGTTGGCGGGCTTATCGAACACTTCCTGCGGCGTGCCGATCTGCTGGATGAAGCCGTCGCGCATGATTACGATGCGGTCGCCGAGCGTCATGGCCTCGGTCTGGTCGTGGGTGACGTAGATGAACGTGGTGTCGATCTTGTCGCGCAGCTTGATGATCTCGGCGCGCATCTGGTTGCGGAGCTTGGCGTCAAGGTTGGAGAGCGGCTCGTCCATGAGGAACACCTTGGGGCTGCGCACGATGGCGCGGCCGATGGCGACACGCTGGCGCTGGCCGCCGGAGAGCGCCTTCGGCTTGCGGTCGAGCAGGGCGGTGATGTCCAGGATCTCCGCGGCCTCGCGGACCTTCTTGTCGATCTCGACTTTTGGGAGCTTCTTGAGCTTGAGCGAGAACGCCATGTTCTCGTAAACGGTCATGTGGGGATAAAGAGCGTAGTTCTGGAATACCATGGCGATGTCGCGGTCCTTGGGGGCGACGTCGTTCATGCGCTTGCCGTCGATGAAAAGATCGCCCGAGGTGATCTCCTCGAGACCGGCGATCATGCGCAGCGTCGTGGACTTGCCGCAGCCGGACGGGCCGACGAGCACGATAAATTCACGGTCGGCGATATCCAGCGAGAACTGCTGCACCGCAACGACACCCTCTTCGGTGATCTGCAGGTTGTGCTTCTTCTCGGGAACGTCGCCCTTTTTCTTCTTCGTGCCGCCCTGATTCGGATAGATCTTCTTGATGTCTACCAGACGTACTTCTGCCATGCGTACCGATCCTGATCTGAGAGCCTCCGCTGCTCAGACCTTACCTCCGCCGATAAATGTACGGAGGACATACGGCAGGTCTCCACACTGCCGCACCGCGGATCCTGCGGGGAAAACAAACTCCTTTCATCGAACCGCGTACCGCTCGTAAGGTGGAGAGCGGAAGCCGTTCGGTATTGTATTTAACGTACCATAAAACCGTTTCCAACGCAAGACCTGTTATGGCATTTCGCCAAAACTTTACATGGTTTTTGCCTGCATCGCGCGCAGTACCTCGTCGATCCGGTGCGCGGCGGCGAGGAAGTCCGCCTCGGTGTACCCCTTTGTCGTCATCGCGGCGGTGCCGATGCGCACGCCGGAGGTCTGCTGGGGGCTTCTCGTTTCGTTGGGAACGCAGTTTTTGTTGAGCGTGATGCCGTGGCGGTCGAGCTCATCCTGCACCGCCTTGCCGGTGAGCCCCGTTTTCGTGAGATCGAGCAGGAACAGGTGGTTGTCCGTGCCGCCGGTCACAACGTCGTAGCCCATTTTCCGGAACTCCTCGCACATCGCGCGGCAGTTTCGCACAACGGCGTGGATGTATTCGCGGTATTCGTCCGTGCAGGCTTCCTCGGCGGCGACGGCCTTGCCCGCGATCACATGCTCGAGCGGCCCGCCCTGCGTGCCGGGGAACACGGCGCTGTCCACCTTCTTCGCAAGCTCCGGCTTACAGAAGATCATGCCGCCGCGCGGCCCGCGCAGCGTTTTGTGCGTCGTGGTCGTGATGATGTCGGCGAGACCGAACGGCGACGGGTGGTCCCCTGCCGCGACGAGACCCGCGATGTGCGCCATATCCACCATAAAGTATGCGCCCACGCTTTTGGCAATGTCTGCGAAGCGCGCGAAATCGATGACGCGGCTGTACGCCGAAGCGCCCGCGAGAATGAGCTTCGGCTTATATTCGGCGGCCTTTTGCTCCACGTCCGCATAGTCGATGAAGCCCTGCGCGTCCACGTCGTAGAATTTCATATCGAAGAGCTTGCCGCTGAAATTGACGGACGAGCCGTGCGTCAGGTGGCCGCCGTTATTGAGCGACATGGCGAGGACCGTGTCGCCCGGCTGCAATACGCTCATATACGCCGCGAGATTCGCGTTCGCGCCGCTGTGCGGCTGGACGTTCACATGGTAGTCGGTATGGAACACCTTTTTCCACATGGCGCAGCAGTATTCCTCAAGGTCGTTCACGATCTCGCAGCCGCCGTAGTAGCGGCCGCAGTTTCCGGAAACGCGCTCGGCGGGATAGCCCTCGGCGTACTTGTTCGTGAGACACGAGCCGACGGCGCGAAGGACATTCTCGCTCACAAAATTTTCGCTCGCGATCAGCTCAACGGTAGTGTCCTGCCGCGCCTGCTCGCGGGCGATATAATCAAATACTTTGGATGGCATGGGTCGTCTCCTTTTCATCTATTCATTTAAAAAATGCCTCCCTCTTTGAGGGAGGTTCAATCTGTCGAAAAAGCCTCGCAGAGTTTGCGCCCGCAGGCGCAAATAAAGTTTTAACCATTTTCTCCGGCGGCGTGTACGTCGGAGAAAATACCTCTCGGCTCGCAAACGTGCGAGCGAAGCGAGTGCGCTGCGGCGGGCCGCAGCCCCTTCAAACGAGAGCCCAACGCAGTGGGTCTCGTTTGAGCGTGTGTCAAAAAATTCTTTTTTGACACACGCTGCCTCCCTCTTTGAGGGAGGTGGACAGGTTATCCTGTGAAGTGCATCCCCCCGGTGAAAAGGGGCGGAGGCAAAAGACGGAGGGAGAGACGTTTTGCGCGGAACGCTGCGTGGGCGGAGCAGAGCCCCGCCCCTACAGGCATGGTGTTCGTTTACTGCAAAACCAACCGTCTCCCTCCGGGAGGGAAGCTTTATCCCGCGAACCCGTTCGGGTTTTTGCTCTGCCAGTTCCAGCTGTCGCGGCACATATCCTCGAGAGAGTGTTCCGCCTTCCAGCCAAGCTCCCGCTCGGCCTTGCCCGGGTCGCAGTACACCTCGGCGACGTCTCCGGCGCGGCGCGGGGCGATCTTGTAGGGGACCTTCTTCCCCGTCGCCTTTTCAAAGGCATGCACCATGTCGAGCACGCTGTAGCCGTGGCCGGTGCCGAGATTGAACACGAAAACGCCCTTCCGCTCCGCCATATAGTCCATCGCCGCGACATGGCCGCGCGCGAGATCGACGACGTGCAGATAGTCGCGCACGCCCGTGCCGTCCGGTGTGGGATAGTCGTTGCCGAATACGCTCAGATACTCGCGCCGTCCGGCGGCGGTCTGGGCGATGTACGGCATCAGATTGTTCGGGATGCCGCGCGGATCCTCGCCGATGAGTCCGCTCGGATGCGCGCCGACGGGGTTGAAGTACCGCAGCAGCATAACGGTCCATTCGCCGTCGGCCTTCGCCGTATCGGAGAGGATCTGCTCGCTCATGTACTTCGTCCAGCCGTAGGGATTCGTGCAGCCGCCGGTGCGGGCGCTCTCGTCCACGGGCATCGTATTGTCCGGCGAATACACCGTCGCGGACGAGGAGAAGAGGATCTTCTTCACGCCGTGCGCCGCCATCGTCTGGCAGAGATGGATGGTCGTGCCGAGGTTGTTGTTGTAGTACCGCAGCGGCTGCTGTACCGACTCCCCTACCGCCTTGAGACCGGCAAAGTGGAGCACGCAGTCAAACCGGTGCGTATCGAAAAGCTCATTGAGAGCTGCGCGGTTCAAAAGATCCATTTCGTGGTATTCGAGTGTCTTTCCGGTGATGCGCTCGACGCGCCGCAGGCACTCCGCGTTGGCGTTGACGAGATTGTCCACCACAACGACCGAATGTCCGGTGTTCAGAAGCTCTACGCAGGCGTGGCTGCCGATGTATCCGGCGCCGCCGGTAACGAGAACGTTCATAAATACGACCTCCTTTTAGTATCATAAGATATTATCTCATTATATCATCTCATTGTAACCGAAACCCCCTGCTCTTTCAAGAGCAGGGGGTTCTAAGGCAGAGATTTATTTTTCGCTGAGTTCGAGATCGGCCTCGTCCACGTGGTAGAGCGCCTTTTTGGAGAGCGCGTCGTACATGACGGGCACGACGTAAAGCGTCATGAGCGTGGCGTACAGCAGTCCGCCGATGCACGTTACGGCGAGCGGCTGGATGAGCGACGTTGCCTCGCTCTGGCCGAGCGCCATGACGATGAGACCGAGGATAGTCGTGATGCTCGTCATCAGAATCGGGCGCAGACGGGTGACGGCGGCGTCCGCAATGGCCTCACGCCGGTCCATGCCGCCGATGCGCAGCTGGTTGATGTAGTCCACGAGCACGATGCCGTTATTCACGATGATGCCGACGAGCATGATCATGCCGAGCATCGAGAGCAGGTTGATCTCCAGCCCCGCAATGAGCAGCGCGAGGAAACCGCCGGTGAACGCGAGCGGGATCGTGAACATGACGATGAACGGCGATTTGAGATCCTGGAACTGCGCGACCATCACGAGATATACGAGCAGGATACCGACCGCGAGCATCAAAACGAGCTGTCTGAGCGCCTCGACGATGGATTCGCGCTCGCCGGTGAAGCCGATGGTCGTGCCGTCCGAGGGAGAGAACGATGCGAGCGCTTCCTCGGCGGCGTTCGTCACGAGCGTGACGTTGCAGCCCTCGGCGATGTCGGCGGTCACGTCGATGTACCGGCGCTGGTTGAGACGGCGGATGCTCGAAAGGCTCTCGGTCTCCTCGACCGTGGCAATGTCCCTGAGCGCGACGGAATGCACCGTGCCGTCCTTCGCCGTCACGTCAAACGTGAGAGAGCGGACGTACTCGGGCGTGATCTTGTCCTTCCCGGCGGTCTGTACGCTGACGGCATAGGTGTCGCCGCCGTCCGAAAGCTCGATGAGATCGGCCGAGCCGGTGAGCGCCTTTGCCACCTGCATATACACCTGCGCCACGGTGAGCTGCTCCTTTGCCGCCTTTTTCTTGTCCACGGTGAAGTGCAGCTCGGCGGTGGGCTCCTCTTCCCCGGCGGCGACGTTTTCCGTGCCGTCCACGCCGCGCAGCACATCGGCCACGGCGTCGGCGGTCTCGCGCAGATCGTCGAGATCGTTGGAGTATACGCGCACCGTGATGCCGCTGCTCGTGAGCATCTGCGTCATGGAGGACATGAGCGAGTTTGCGTCGGCGTTCACGGCGGCCTCCATATCGGCGCATTTCTCGTTGATCTCTTTCGCAACGCGGCTCGCCTTATATCCGCTCTCGAGCAGGACATAGAACGAAACGTCGCCCTCGGTGGTCATCATGGAAAGGCTGGAGCCGGCGCTGTCGCCGATGGCGCCGCCGACGGTCTCCACGCCCGGCACGGTGAGCATTCGCGCCGCTGCCTCGTCCGCCGCGGCGGTCGTGTCGGCAAAGGAGCTGCCCTCCGGCATCGTGAGCGTTACCATCATCTGCTCCATCTCCATATCGGGGAGGAACGTGAAGCCCTTGGCGATCACTGCCGCGCCGCTTGCGATGAGCAGCGCCACCGCGGTGAGGAGCGTGACGGCCTTGTGGTTCACCGCCCAGAGGACGGACTTTTTGTATTTCGGCATGAAGCGCGTGAACGCCGTTTCGCTCTGGGGCCTGGCGTGCGCGAGCAGCTTGCCCGCGAGCGCCGGGACGAGCGTGAGCGCTACGATGAGACTGGCGATGAGCGCGTAGCTGAGCGTGAGCACCATATCGGTGAAGAGCTCGCGCGTAAGGCCCTCGACGAACGCGATCGGGACAAAGACGCAGATGGTCGTGAGCGTGGAGGCCGCGATCGCGCCGCCGACCTGCCGCGCGCCGGACACGGCGGACTTGACCGTTGATTCGCCGAGCGCGCGCAGGCGGTAGGTGTTTTCGATCACAACGACGGAGTTATCCACCAGCATGCCGACCGATATCGAAAGACCGGAGAGCGACATGATGTTGATGGAAACGCCGGTGAAGTACATGAGCGTGAGCGCGAAGAGCAGGCTGATCGGGATCGAGCAGAGCGTGATGACCGTGGGCCGCCAGTCGCGCAGAAAGAGGAAGAGAATGATGACCGAGAAGAGCGCGCCCCAGAGAAGGCTCGAGAGGATCGAGTCGCGCAGGAGATAAATATAATCGCCCTGATCCATGAGCGCGGTGAACGTCAGCCCCGGATACTGCGCGCTCAGCTCTTCAAACGCGGCGTTGATGTTGTCAGACACCTTCGCCGTCGCGTAGTTTGACTGCTTGGAGAACATGAGGATGAGACCGTTGTTGCCGTTGAGAGAGGCATAGATCTCCCCCGCGTTGTCGGCGCGGACAACGTCCGCCACATCGCACACGCGGATGGGGTCAAGGCCCTCGATGCCGAGATCGAGCAGCACAAGGTTTTCGAGATCCTCGCCGTCCGCGATGGCGTCGCCGACGGTGACGATGATGCCGTTGCCGTTTTCGTCATACACATACCCGGCGGGCATGTCGAGATTCTGCGCGGCAATGAGGCTGCTCAGCGTTTCCAGCGTGATGACGCCGTGGAGGTCGGCCGCGTCGAGCGCGGAGGCGAGCTGCTCCTCGAGCGTTTTCACCGCCGCGTCGAGCTGCGTCTGCGCGCCGGTGAGCGCGGTCTGCGCCGCGGCGAGCTGGCCGCCCGCGAGGGAGATCTTCGTTACGCCGCCCATGAGCTCGCCCGGCAGCTCCTCGAGCTGCTTCTGCATGTTTTCGAGCGATTCCATCTGTTTTTTGGATTCCTCTTCGAGCTGGGCGCAGCGCTCCTCCGCTGCGGCGATCTGCGTGCGCAGCTCCTCGGTCTGCACGCGCGCGGTCTCCACCGCGACGGCCTGCGCTGCGCGCGCGGTGCGCTGCGCGGAGAGATTCACGTCGTTTAAGTTGTTCATCGTGCGGACGCTGCCGAGATCGGTACAGCCCTTGGCGTTGAGCGCGGCAACGGTGTCCGCGTCCAGTCCGGCGGCCTCCAGCGTCGTGGAGGCGTCCATGGAGTCGTAGGGCTCGCCGAGCGCTTTGGCATAAAGCGCGCTGTCCGCTTCCAGCGAGGCGATGCGCGCGTCGGTTTCGGCCAGACGCGCCTCGGCCTCCGCGAGCGCGGCCTCCGCCTGTTCGAGCTGGGCGTTGAGCGCGTCGATGGCGGCGCGCGCGGAGGCGAGCTTCGCCGCAGTCTCTCCGGCGGCGGTGAGCGTGTCGGCGAGATCGTCCTCGCCCTGCTTGATGGAATCGGAGATGCCGCTCGATGCGCTGAGAAGCTGGTTCGTGCCGGCCTCGACCTTCTCGCGGTTCTCGTCCAGCTCCTTCTGCGCGTCCTCGAGCTGCTTTCTGGCGTCTTCCATCGCCTTGTCGATGGCTTCGGCGATCTTTGCGTTCATTTTGTCGAGCTTGGCCTCGTTGACCTCGATGGTCATTGTCCGCTCGATCATGCCGCCGGTCGTGATGCTCGCCACGCCCGTCGTGCCTTCCAGCGCGGGGATGACGGTGTCCTTGGCAAACCGCGAGAGCTCATAGCGGTCCATTTCGGAAGAATCGACCGCCGCGACCATCACGGGGATCATGTTCGGGTTGATGTGGATGATGCTCGGCGTGCCGATGGAATCGTCCCAGCGGCCGGTGAGCATCTGCGTTTTCTGCAGAATGTCCACCACGGCGCTGTCCATATTCGTGCTCTGCTCAAACTCCAGTACAAGCATCGAATAGTTCTCCGCCGAGGTGGAGGTCACGGTCTTGATATCATTGAGCGTCGCCATGCTCTGCTCCATCGGCTTGGTGACGACGGCTTCGACCTCCTCCGGCGCGGCGCCCGGATACGTCGTCACCACGACGACGTAGGGGTAGTCCATGTTCGGCATCAGGTCGGGGGTCATCTTGACGTACGACATCACGCCGAACACCAGAATGGCTACCACCGCCACGAACACGGTAAACGGCTTTTTTACGCTGAAGGAAGTCATCGGGCAGGATCCTTTCGGGAATCGAATTCATTCTTTCCATGATAGCACCGCGCCGCCGCAAAATCGTGAATTTTCATTGAATTTTAACGAAAAAACAAGACGCAGCCGGATCTTGGCTGCGTCTTGACAGGGTCTTTATTTGCGGGAGGGGCAGAGCCCCTCTCCTGCGAGGGTTTTCAAGGGGTATCGCAGGGGCGCTGCTTTGCCCGGATGTTTCATGCGGCTTTGAGCGTCTTCTTCGCCCGGAGGATCTGCATGACGACGATCGCGCCGACAACGACGATTCCGATCACGTCCGTCACCGTGCCGGGATCCACAAGGCACAGTCCGCCGGCGGCGGAGAGGATGCGCAGATACCAGGGAATGCTCCCGCGGTAGTAGCCCTCGAGCGCCATCCCGAGACCGAACATGCCGATGAGCGACGTGATAGCAATCATAACGACCTCCACGACGGTCGTATCGACGAGCACCATCGCGGGGTTGTAGGCGAGAATATACGGGATGATGAACGCTGCGATAGCGAGCTTTGTTGCGTTGAAGGCGGTCTTCATCGGATTTGCGCCCGCAATGGCGGCGCCGGCGTAGGCCGCGAGCGCGACCGGCGGCGTGAGGTCGGCGACGATGCCAAAGTAGAACACAAAGAAGTGCGCCGCGACCGTCGGGATGCCCATCTGTACGAGAATGGGCGCGCAGGTCGTGGCCATGATGCAGTAGTTGGCGGTCGTCGGAACGCCCATGCCGAGCACGATGCAGCAGAGCATTGTGAGGAAGAGCGCGAGGAGCTTCGCGTTGCCGCTAACGCCGATGATGGCGTGCAGGATCTGGTTGGCGAGACCGGTCATCGTGAGACAGCCCGCGACGATGCCCGCCACGCAGCAGGCGACGCCGACCGAGATGCACCCCTGCGTACCGCCGGCCAAAGCTTCAAAGAATTTCTTCGGAGTCATGCGTGTTTCTTTGGAAAACATGCTTACGACGATCGCGGTGACGGTTGCTACCGCGGCGGCAAAGGCCATTGTCCGGCTGCCGGACGAGACGAGATACACAAGGATCACGAGCGGCAGCAGCAGATACGTCTTTTTCAGAAGCGGCATCACGGGAGGCAGCTCGCGGCGGGGCACACCCTGCAGCCCGGATTTCTTCGCCTCGAGATGCACGCAGATGAAAATGCCGGTAAAATACAGCACTGCCGGGAGGATCGCCCGGACGACGATGTTTGAATATGGGAGACTTACGTAGTCTACCATCAGGAACGCCGCCGCGCCCATGATCGGGGGCATGATCTGCCCGCCGGTAGATGCCGCCGCTTCGACCGCACCGGCAAATTCGCCTTTATACCCGGTCTTTTTCATCATCGGGATCGTGACGCTGCCGGTCGTTACGGTGTTTCCGACGGACGAACCGGACACCATGCCGCACAGCGCGCTCGAAATAACGGCGACCTTCGCCGGGCCGCCGGCGGACGAGCCGGCCAGCGAGTTTGCGAGCCGGATGAAGAAATCGGAAATGCCGGTGCGCTCAAGAAACGCGCCGAAGATGATGAATACGGCGATATACTTGGAGCAGACGTTGATCGGCGTGGAGAGAATGCCCGTCTTTTTATAGAAGAGCGAGCAGACGAGCGATTTGAACGCCCCCGCGCCGAGTCCGCGCTTGACGCCGTAGTAGTAGAGCGCGTACGCAATGAAGACGCCCGCCACGATCATGATGGGCACGCCGGTGCTCCGGCGGCAGAGCTCAAAGAGCGCGAGAATGCCGATCACGCCGAGCACGACCTCGTACGTCTTGAGCGCCGGGAGCTGCTTCACAATGGTGTTGGCATTGAAGCAGAAATAGAAGAACGATACCGCGCCGAGCGCCATGATGACCCAGTCGTACCAGGGAACATAGTTCACGCGGAACTCGTGCTTGTGGCTGGGGAAAATGAGAAAGCCTGCGATCAGCAGCCCGCCGACGAACGACGTGAGCCGCACCTCGTCGAGCATCGTGCCAAACAGCGTGACATACACCTCGAAAATGGCGAATGCCGCGAGATACGCCTGCACAGCGATCTTCGGCTTGCCCTCCCAGGCACGGGTATTCGATTCGCGGTCATACTTGCGCATGACATCGTTGAGATTTTTTGTCGCGTCGTGAGACATGGGGCTACCTCCCGAAAAAAAGAATCTTTTACATACGCAAAGGGGAGGAGCAGAGCTCCTCCCCTACGGGAAATCCAGGTTATCCTGTAGGGGCGGGATCTGCTCCGCCCGGGGGGCCTTGCGCCCCCGGTGAGAGGAGACAGCCGGGAGGATCAGTCGGCGGTCTCGACGGTGATGCCGTTTTCGGCAAAGTACTTCGCGGCGCCCGCGGCGAACGGAACGGCGATGCCCTCAGTGGCGAAGGTCAGATCGATGCTGTTGCCTTTCTCGTGCAGGGCGGCGATGTCGTCCTTGCTCTCCATGATGGTCTTGACGATGGTGTAAGCGGTGTCGTCGTCAAGATCGGTGCGGCAGACGAGCGTAGCCTTCACGGTGATGGTGGCGCAGTCCTCGTCAAACCCGGTGTAGGTACCGGCGGGCAGAACGAGCTTGGCGTACCACGGGCAGGAAGCGAGCAGCTTTTCCATGTGCGCGTCGTCAAAGCCGATCATGTACACGGTCTTGGAGGCGGCGAGCTCGGTAACGGCCGGGGTCGGAGCGCCGGCGCAGAGGAACGCGGCGTCGATCTTGCCGTCCTTGAGGCTCTCAGTACTGTCGCCGAAGGACTGGTACACGGGGGAAACATCGTCGATGGTCATGTCGTAGGCGGCGAACACATCGATGGCGTTGAAGTACGTGCCGCTGCCGACGTCGCCGACGCACACGCGCTTGCCGCGCAGGTCTTCCACGGTCTTGAGCGTGGGATCGGTCGTGACGATCTGCACCGTTTCGGGATACAGAGCGCACAGAACGCGGAAGCCGTCGATCTTGCCGGAGTCGGCAAAGGAGTTCGTGCCGTTGTAGGCGTAGGTCATAACGTCGGACTGGACGGTTGCAAGATCGTACATGCCGTCCTGCATGCTCACAAGGTTATCCTTGGAGCCGCCGGTCGCAACGACCGTGAGCTTAACATCGGTCTTCTGTCCGATCACGGTGCCGAGGATGCCGGTGTAGCCGTAATAGGTGCCGCTCTCACCGCCGGTGCCGACGTTCAGCGAAACGGTGCTTGCCGCCGGAGTGTCGGAATCGCCCGAACTGCTGCCGCAGGCGCACAGCGCGAACACCATGCACAGAGCCAAAACCAGAGCCAGAATTTTTTTCATTTTCATTTCCTCCTTTTCATTCTGACGGATGCACTTCCCGCAAAACCGCGAAATTTGCAAGCCGCAGGAAATAACTTTCGTATGAACGCATTATAAACGCTGAAAACGGCGATTGCAAGAACAAATTTGAAATTTGTAAGAAATTATTATGCAAAAAATTTAGCAGAGTAAATCCAGAAACTGTGCAGAACGGCGAAATGCCCCCGCGCCGGTCTTCGGAAAGGATACGGCACGGGGGCATATATGGATGTTCGCCGCCAGAAGAGCGGCGGCGAACTACTATATTTTGTTTTTCAGCAGTAGATATCCACGGCGTGGCGGTGGGAGCGCAGAGTAAGCGTCCGGTGTGCGCCGCCGTCCTCGCCGTCGCGCGTCCAGGGCACGGGCTCCTCAAACGTGACTTTCACGAAGCTCGACTGCGCTACGGTGAGGCACGGGCTGTCGTAGGTCTTGTTCAGCACGCCCGTGAGGATGCTGTTGACCTCCATCACGTCCTTCGGGCGGCGGACGAGCAAAATCTCAAACTTGCCGTCCGAGAGATCGACGAGATCGTCGTTCAGGCGCACCATGCCCGCGACGCTCAGGGAGTTGGACATCGCGCCGTAAATGAATTCACCTTCGACGACGCCGTTTTCGTGCTCAATGACGGCCTTGTAGCTCTTGATGGTGGAAAGGGCGTTCAGCCCGCCGAGCACATACGCCAGATGGCCGAGCGTACGTTTGAGCTCCTGGTCGGTCTTGTAGCTCACCTCGGTGAACGCGCCGAATGCGGCGATATAGGTAAAGAAGCCAACGCCGTCCATCTCGCCGACATCGTAGTGCAGCGGCGTTCCGGCGAGGATCATTTCTGCGGCGCGTCCCGGCTGGCGCATCGGCAGGCCGAGCGTGTTTGCCACGTCGTTCGCCGTGCCCATCGGGATGTACCCGAGCTTGGGGCGCTTCTCCTGCGGCAGCGTCATCAGGCCCGCGATCGTGTCGGAGAGCGTGCCGTCGCCGCCGAGACAGACGAGCCTCTCGTAGTTCGCGGCGTTCTCTTCGACGATCTTCGACGCCGTGCCCGGCGCGGTCGTATAAAAGACGGTCGGGCAATACCCGTTCAGAGCGAACGTCGAGACTGCCGTGCCGAGATTGAGATCAGACATTGACCGCCCGGCGGCGGGGTTCACCAGCATCATTAAGGACTTGGCCATTGTATATACCTCGCAAAAGTTGTCGTTTCGTTTATGCAGGGGCGCTGCCCTGCCTAGATAGATATTATAATGTATCTTCTCTAAAAATTTATGTCTTTTTTGCAAATTTGCAAAATCTTTATACTATATAAAAAAACAGTGCGGCAGATATCTGCCGCACTGTCCGGTTTTGAGGATTATTCGCTCAGCGCGTTCATTTTGGAAGCCATGCTGGACTTCTTGCGAGCTGCGTTGTTCTTGTGGAGCAGACCCTTGGATACCGCGCGGTCAACCGTCTTGACAGCGGCTTTGTAGGCAGCCTCGGCGTTCTCCTTATTTCCTTCCGTCGCAGCGGCGTCAAACTTTTTGATCGTGGTCTTGAGCTCAGACTTGTCCGCCTTGTTGCGCTCGGCGCGAACACGGGAGACGAGAACCCTCTTGGCCGAAGACTTGATGTTGGCCATTCTTTAGCCACCTCCTCCATTCAATACTCCTGCGGATTGACGAACCCGCGTTTTGATATTATAAAGGAGGATTCCTGAATTTGCAAGCACTTTTTTCGTTTTCTCCCGAAAAATTTTGCATACTTTTGTGTCTCCTTCAAATACTGACCACAAGATATGGCACAGGAGGAAAATTTCTTGAAGAATTCTTTCCGAACCGATCTCGCGTGCGAGTCGCGCGACGTATGGCTCCGAACGCGCGGCGCCGCTCTCGCGGGCGTCTCGGCCCGGCAGGAGACGCGCGACGGTCTCGGCGTTGAGACCGTGGAGATACTGGACGAGGGAGCCACCGAAGAGTTATGTAAACCGAAGGGGCGCTATGTCACGATCTCGCTCGACGCGCTCGTCCGGCGCGAGGAGGACGCCTTCCGCCGCGCCTGCGGCGTTCTCGCGCGCGAGATCCGCACGCAGCTTGCCATCGAGCCGGAGGAGAGTGTTCTTGTTGTCGGTCTGGGGAATCCGGATATTACGCCGGACGCCGTCGGGCCGCTCGCCGCCGAGTGCGTTCTCGTCACGCGCCATTTGAAAACACGGCTCCCGGAAGAGTTCGCGGCGTTTCGCCCTGTGAGCGTTTTCCGTACCGGCGTTCTCGGCACGACCGGCATCGAAAGCGCGGCGCTCGTCCGCGGCGTTGTATCGCTCGTCCGGCCGGATCGTGTGATCGCCGTAGACGCGCTTTCGGCGCGCGAGGCGGCGCGGCTTTGCCGCGCGGTGCAGGTAACAGATGCGGGCATCGTCCCCGGCTCCGGTGTCGGCAACGCGCGCAGCGCCCTCACGGAGGAGACGCTCGGCGTTCCGGTCGTCGCTGTCGGGGTGCCGACGGTCGTGGATGCGCGCACGCTCTGCGCCGATCTCTCCGGCGCGGAGATCGATCTTCCGGAGGATACGGAGCTTTTTGTCACACCGCGGGATATCGACTCCCGTGTGCGCGACAGCGCCCGGCTTGTCGGCTACGCGATCGATCTCGCACTGCACGACGCGCTCACCATCGAGGACATCGACATCTTCCTCGCCTGATGTTTCACGTGAAACATCAGGCTGCGCCTTTTTGACGAAAAACCAGTGTTTCACGTGAAACATCTCCCAATGCGTTCGGCCGCTGAAAATGTTTCACGTGAAACAGTTGCAAAATGGAAAGCGCATCATTATAATAAACGATGCTATAAAACAGAAACGAAAGTTCGGCGGCGAAGCAGCCGCGCACGCAGAGGCGGGGCTCTGCTCCGTCCGCGCCGGACTTTGAGAGACCCAAAGGGGGCAAAGAGATGGGCAAAGTGATCGCCGTCGCCAACCAGAAGGGCGGCGTCGGCAAAACGACAACAAGCGTGAATCTTACAGCGGCGCTGGCAAGACTCGGAAAGAAAACGCTGCTTGTGGACTTCGACCCGCAGGGCAACAGCACGTCCGGCATGGGCGTGTCCAAGCGGAGCAATCCGACGGCGTACGACGTCGTGATGGGCAGCGCGAGCGCGGAGGACGCCGTCATCCATCTGCCGTACGGCTGGGTGCTGCCGTCGAACACCGATCTTTCGGGCGCAGAGGTCGAACTTGCCAACGTGGAGCGGCGCGAATACCGCCTGCGCGAAGCGATCGACACGATCCGGGACGATTTTGACTACATATTCATCGACTGCCCGCCGTCGCTGGGCATTCTGACGCTCAACGCCTTCACCGCGGCGGACAGCCTGCTCGTGCCGCTGCAGTGCGAGTATTACGCGATGGAGGGCGTGGCTGATCTCACCACATCGGTGAAGATCGCCAACCGGCGGCTGAACAAGAATCTCTACATTGAGGGCATGCTGCTTACGATGTACGATAACCGGCTGAACTTCTCCACGCAGGTGGCGGAAGAGCTGCGCCGGTATTTCGGCGCGCGCGTGTACGACACGGTCATCCCGCGCAACGTCCGTCTGGCCGAGGCGCCGAGCCACGGCCGCCCGATCACGGAATACGACGCCGGATCAAAGGGCGCGCGCGCGTATCTCGCCGCCGCCGAGGAATTTTTGCAGAGGCAGGGATGAAGATGGCAAAAGAAAAGACATCACGGCTTGGGACCGGGCTTTCCGCCCTGTTCGGCGAGGAGGAAAACGTCCTCGAAAACGAAACGGTGCAGACCCTGCCGATCTCGCGGGTCGAGCCGCGCAAGGATCAGCCGCGCCGGGAGTTTGACCCCGCGGCGATCGAGGAGCTGGCGGCGTCCATCCGCGAATACGGGCTGATCCAGCCCATCACGGTGCGTCCGCTCGACAAGGGTTACTATCAGATCATCGCCGGCGAGCGCCGCTGGCGCGCGTCCCGCGCCGCAGGACTCAAGGAAGTGCCGGTGCGCATTTTGGAGGCGGACGATAAGCTCGCCATGGAGCTCGCGCTCGTGGAAAACCTCCAGCGCGAGGACCTGAACCCCATGGAAGAGGCCGCGGGCTATAAAAAGCTCATGGACGATTACGGTCTCACGCAGGAGCAGGTCGCCTCGCGTGTGCAGAAATCGCGCCCCGCGGTGACGAACGCGCTGCGGCTTCTCTCTCTCGGCGAGACGCTGCAGAAAAAAGTATCTTCCGGAAAGCTCTCCGCCGGCCACGCGCGGGCGCTTCTGCCGCTCAAAACCGAAACGCTGCGCGAAAAGGCCGCCGCGGAGGTCGAATCCCGCGGTCTGAGCGTCCGGCAGACGGAAACGCTCGTCGCTTCCCTGCTCCGCCAGGCGGAGCAGCCGGAAAAGGAAGAGAAAAAGACGCCGGTCGTGGATTACGTCCGTGAGGCGGAAAAGGCGCTCAGCGACGCGCTGGGCCGCGGCGTCAAATTCCAGGGCGGGCAGAAAAAAGGCCGCATCGCGCTGGAGTTTTATTCCGCGGACGACCGCGAGGCGCTGATGGAAGCGCTCAGGCACATGGACAAGCCCTGGAAAAAGAAATAAATTTGAGGAGAATATATCATGCTGGACATTCGTTTTATCCGTGAGAACCCGGAGCTCGTGCGCGAGAACATCCGCAAGAAGTTCCAGGACAAGAAGCTCCCCCTCGTGGACGAGGTGCTGGAGCTTGATGAGAAGCTGCGCGCGGCGAAGACCGAGGCGAACGAGCTTCGCGCCAACCGCAACGCCCTTTCCAAGAAGATCGGCATGCTGATGGGACAGGCGAAGAAGGACCCCTCCAAGCTGGAGGAGGCCGAGGACGTCAAGGCCGAGGTCGCGCGCGAGGCCGCGCGTCTGGCCGAGCTGGAAAAGCTCGAGCCGGAATACGAGGCGGAACTCACCAAGCGCATGATGGTCATCCCGCAGATGATCGATCCGAGCGTTCCCATCGGCCCGGACGACAGCTGCAACGTCGAGGTGCAGCGCTTCGGCGAGGCGGCTGTGCCCGATTTCGAGATCCCCTACCACACGGAGATCATGGAGAGCTTTAACGGCGTCGATCTGGACGCGGCGCGCCGCGTCTCCGGCAACGGCTTCTACTATCTGCGCGGCGATATCGCCCGCCTGCACTCCGCGGTGCTCGCGTACGCGCGCGACTTTATGATCGACAAGGGTTTTGTGTACTACATTCCCCCCTACATGATCCACGGCGACGTGGTGCAGGGCGTCATGTCCCAGACCGACATGGACGCCATGATGTACAAGATCGAGGGCGAGGATCTCTATCTCATCGGCACGAGCGAGCACTCCATGATCGGCTCGTTCATCGACCGCATCGTCCCCGAGAAGGAGCTCCCCATCACCTACACGAGCTATTCCCCCTGCTTCCGCAAGGAGAAGGGCGCGCACGGCATCGAGGAGCGCGGCGTTTACCGCATCCACCAGTTTGAAAAGCAGGAAATGATCGTTGTCTGCAAGCCCGAGGAGAGCATGGACTGGTACGAAAAGATGTGGCGCTACAGCGTGGAGCTGTTCCGCTCGCTGGAGATCCCGGTGCGTCAGCTTGAGTGCTGCTCGGGCGATCTTGCCGATCTCAAGGTCAAGAGCTGCGATATCGAAGCGTGGAGCCCGCGCCAGCAGAAGTACTTTGAGGTATGCTCCTGCTCGAATCTCGGCGACGCGCAGGCGCGCCGACTGAAGATCCGCGTCCGCGGCGAGGACGGCAAGCTCTATCTCGCCCACACGCTCAACAACACCGTCGTCGCTCCCCCGCGTATGCTCATCGCGTTCCTCGAGAACCATCTGCACGCCGACGGCAGCGTCGATATTCCCGAGGTCCTTCGTCCGTACATGGGCGGCAAGGATCACCTCGAAAAGAAGTAAAACGTAAAAATCCGGCGGCAGAACGCAATGAGAAATGGCGTTCACATCCGCGTTCTGTGCCGCCGTGCTCTTCGGCACGGCCCGCAGAAAGTCCCGCGCACGATCGAATTTTGAGGTGAGAAAGTGAACGAAAAGCTGAAGGCTCTCTATGAAAAATACAAGGACCTTATCCCCTACGTGATCTTCGGCGTGCTGACGACGATCGTAAACTATGTCTCCTACTGGCTGTTTGCGCACCCTCTCGGCTGCGGTACGGTATTCAGCACCGCCGTCGCGTGGGTTTTGAGCGTGTTGTTCGCGTATGTGACGAATCGCCGCTGGGTGTTCCACAGCGAGGCGAAGGGCGCCAAGGCGATCGGAAAAGAACTCGCCGCGTTTCTCGGCGCGCGCCTCGGCACGGGGCTTCTGGATATGCTCATCATGTACCTGTGCGTCGATCTTCTCGGCTGGAACGACATGGTGATGAAGCTCGCGTCGAACGTCATCGTCGTTATTTTGAACTACATTCTGAGCAAGTTCTTCATCTTTAAGAAAAAAGAGAAATAAGGCGCAAAACGAAAAGCCCCGCCGGTCAGGAGGATTCCTGACCGGCGGGGCTTTTGTCATGCGAAAGATTATTTGAGCATCCGCCAGAGCGTGCTGCGGCTGATGTCGAGATGCTGGGCACTTTTGCGTATATGGAGAAGTGCGGCAGTAAAGCTGCAAAAAGGCACCGTTCGCATGAACGGTGCCTTTGAGTATGCAATAAGCGGATGATCAGCGCTTGCTGAACTGCGGAGCGCGGCGGGCGGCTTTGAGGCCGTACTTCTTACGCTCTTTCATGCGCGGATCGCGGGTGAGATAACCGGCGGCCTTGAGCGTGCCGCGGTAGTTCTCGTCGACCTTGAGCAGCGCGCGGGCGATGCCGTGACGGATCGCGCCGGCCTGGCCGGTCATGCCGCCGCCGCCGACGGTGGCTTCAACGTCAAACTTCTCGGCCGTCTCGGTGGCGGCGAGAGGCTGACGGACGATGAGCTTCAGAGTCTCGAGACCGAAGTACTCGTCCAGCGTGCGGCCGTTGATGGTGATGCTGCCGCTGCCGTTGGGGATGAGGTGGACACGGGCGGTGGAGGATTTCCGACGGCCGGTGCCGTAAGCGTAGGGACGCTTGCTCTGATAGGTAGCCATTCTAAAATTTCCTCCTTTCCTTATTCGACCGTCAAGACTTCGGGCTTCTGCGCGGCGTGCTTGTGCTCATTGCCGGCAAAGACCTTCAGACGACGGAGCTGCCATTTCTGGGTGGGGTTCTTCGCCAGCATGCCGCGGACGGCGAGCGTCATGGCGAGAGTGGGGCGGGTCGCCATCAGGCGATCGTAACGGGTCTCCTTGAGACCGCCGGCGTAACCGGAGTGGGTGCGGTAGTACTTCTGGGTGAGCTTGTTGCCGGTGAGAACGGCGTCCTCCGCATTGATGATGATGACGAAGTCACCGCAGTCGACGTGCGGCGTGTAGTCGACCTTGCGCTTGCCGCGCAGCAGGTCGGCGGCGAGAGCGGCGGTCTTGCCCAGGGGCTTGCCGGCCGCATCGAGAACGTACCACTTGCGGACGACGTCCTCTTTTCTGACCATCGTAGTGGACATTGATGTGCCTCCAATATCATTGTTTTTTCTTGCTTTTTCAAGGCGCGGCGGGTAAAATATACCCTCAAGACGCGCTCTATTTTTATAGCACAGCGCTCCTTCGGTGTCAACCCCTGTTTTCCAAGATTTTTATTTACGGCGGGGCAAGCTCACAAATGCTCCGTTTTGCTCGCAAATGCTCCGTTTTTCTCTGTTTCGATTTTTATTTTTTGAGGTGCGAACTATGGATTCTCTCAATGCGTTTACCGGCGTTGTGCGCCGGTGCGTGGACGATTACGGCATGATCTCCCCCGGCGACCGCATCGCCGTGGGCATTTCCGGCGGCAAGGATTCGCTTGTGCTGCTTGCCTCGCTCGCGTATCTGCGGCGGTATTACCCCGCGCCGTTCGAGCTGGAGGGCATCACCATCGACACCGGCTTCCCCGGCATGGACTTTTCCGGCGTGGAAAAAATGTGCGAGGAGCTCGGCGTGCCGTATACCCGCGTGCCGACGGATATCCGCGAGATCGTGTTTGACGCCCGGCAGGAGGAGAACCCGTGCTCGCTCTGCTCGAAAATGCGCCGCGGCGCGCTGAACACCACGATGAAGGAGCACGGCTGCAACAAGCTCGCGCTCGGCCACCACTTTGACGACGCCGTGGAGACGTTTATGATGTCGCTCGTGTTCGAGGGGCGGCTCAACTGCTTCAAGCCGGTGACGTATATGTCCCGCGCGGACGTGACGCAGATCCGCCCGCTGCTGTACATCGGCGAGCAGCGCAGCGCGAATCTCGCCGGACAGCTCGAGCTGCCGCTCGTGAAGAGCACCTGCCCGATGGATCACACGTCCAAGCGGCAGGAGATCAAGGATCTGCTCACGACGCTCTCGGTACAGTACCCGGATGTGCGCAGCAAGGTATTCGGCGCGATGCAGCGCCTGCCGCTCGACGGCTGGGGCCCCACGCCGCACGAGCGCGTCAAAACGCGCGAGAGAAAAAAAGAGGAATAACCCTGCGGGGTCTATAATATAATAGTATAGGGGAAAATGCCCTCTCGGCTGACGAGAGGGCATTTCACTTCGCAAAGGCAATACCGGGGGAACCACAAGGTATAGTGGTTTCTGCGATAAGCAATCACTACCTGTACAAAATGTTAAAAACTGTTAAGAGTTAGTTACAAATAATGAAATGTTACGTAAACCTATGGAAAAATTCCCCGGTATCGTGTAGAATGAAAACAACATAGTGGAATAACTATACCCATGCGCAGAAAAACCCTGTTCCGGCACAGAAAAAATCCGTACATTTTCTCCCGAAATTGTCCGACAACGAGGGAGAGGTAAGTGAAAACAGGAGGACTGTATGAAAAAGAGGAATCTGATCGCCCTGCTGATGGCAGTGTGCATGATGTTCTCCCTGCTCCCGGTGAACGCGATCGCCGTTGGAGACGAGGGGACCATCCCGGCAGAGGAAACGCTTCTTTCCGAAAATGGAAACGATTCCGCGCCGGCTGGCAGCACCAACCCCGCCGGAGACAAAGACTCCATTCCGGACACAGGCGATAAGCCCGGTGCGGCGGAAGAGCCTGGCAAGGACGAAGAGTCCGCGAAGGACGAAGAGTCCGGCAAGAACGAAGAGCCCGCGAAGGGCGAAGAGTCCGGCAAGGACGAAGAGCCCGCGGAGGGCGAAGAGGGCGGCAAGACAAACGTTGCCCCCATGAAAGTTGTCCGGCCGGATACGGGCAACTACCTCACCTACACCTTCAAGGTGGACGGCGCAGTGGTGTCGCAGCAGATCGTCACGGACGGCGACACGCTCCACCGCCCCGCCTCGCCCGTGAAGGAAGGCAGCAAATTCATCGGCTGGTACATAGCGGGCACCGATACGCCGCTGGATGACAGCGTCTTTGGCACCGTGAGCGACGTCACCGCCACGGCGGAGATCATCGTCGAGGCGCGGTTCGATGGCGTGCTGTATGTGTTCTTCGTCGATCAGAACGGCCGCATCGTCCTGACGAAGGAGAGCAAGAGTGGCGAGAGCGTCAGCACCGTCGGCGTGACGTACGGTCTCGAGAGCCCGACGCAAGCCGTCACCGGCTGGTACTTTGACGAAGGGCGCACGCAGCACGCCGATACCGTTGAGCTGACGGACGCGAACGTCTTTGTGTACGCCAAGGTCGAAGAGGGCCATTGGCTCACGTTCGATTCCGCAGGCGGCACCTACTACGCTCCGGTCTTCTATACGCCCGGGACCGCCACGAAGGATCCCGGCACGCCGACCCGCCCCGGCTACGTGTTCGCCGGCTGGTATAACGGCGATGCGAAGTTCCTCTTTGGCGGCACGCTGACCGATTCCGTTACGCTCACCGCGCACTGGACGGCCAATACCGACACGCAGTACACCGTCATCCACTGGCAGGAGAATGCCAACGACGAGGAATTCTCCTTCGCGGAGGCGGAGACCAAAACCGGCTCGACCGGCGCCCGGACGAGCGCCGCGGCCAAGAGCTACACCGGCTTCACCGCCCAGACCATCACCCAGCAGACCATCGCGGGCGACGGCTCCACGGTCGTGAACGTGTACTACAAGCGCAATGTGTACGAGGTAAAGTTCTTCAAGGTCAGAAGCACCTCGGAGTACACGTCCCTGCGCATCACCGCCAAATACGGCGCGGCCATCGGCGATAAGTGGCCCACCTACGACGGCAGCAGCACGTGGGCAACGCAGAAGAATGGCAGCGGCCCCTATCAGGTCAACATCGATACCATGCCGCTGAACGGCGCCACATTCTATGGGCCGAAGACCGGCTATGGCTCGGAAACGGCGCACTATTATGTCGAAGTCCTGCCCGGCGAGAGCGGGACGACCACTGTCGGCGGCAAGTCCTACAAGCTGCATCATTCCGATACTTCCCCCGGCACCGGCTACACGGTCACGGCGGAGGATCAGTATCCCATCACCGGCTTTACATTCAACTCCGGCGTCAGCACGAAAATAAAAGCAGATTACGACAACGCCAGATTCTATTACACCCGCAACACCTACAATATTATATACATGAACGGCGGCAGCGAGGTCACCTCTTACCGCGAGAGCGTTCTCTACGAGCAGGCCATCCCCGCCTCGGCGAACAAGGCCGCGCCGACGCCGCCCGTCGGCAAGGAGAAATACATCTTCCTCGGCTGGTACGATGACCCTGCCGGACAGCATATCCACAGCTTCTCCGGCACGATGGGCCCGCAGAACATCACGGTGTACGCCCACTGGGTAGCGCCCACGGTAAGCGGCGTTGCCTACATCACCATGGAAGGCACCGGCGGACAGGAGAATCTCACCATCCCCTACGGCGGCACCATCAACGAGAAAGATCTCCCCACGCCGCAGAGCCCGGCGGGCGAGGGCTGGACATTCGTCAGCTGGGCGACCAAGCAAGGCGATACTTACATCCCCTTCAACTTCGGCACCAAAATTTATAACAACATCGAGCTCTACCCCTACTATACCAATAAGAACAGCTACACCGTAACGTATACCGACGGCAGCAACTCCGTTGAGGATACGAAGCAGTATGCGCCCGGCACGTACGCCGACGTGCGGCCCAACACCTTCCCCGCTCCCGAGGGCCAGGTGTTCCTCGGCTGGGCGGAAACGGCGGGCGGGGCGGTCAAGTACCAGCCCAACGACAAGCTGCGCATGGACGCGAGCGTCACGCTCCATGCCGTCTGGGGCGATACCGAGGGCGTCCTCTCTCTCGTGTATATGCCGAACGGCGGCACGGAGAACGCCGTGACGGAGGAACAGATCCCCAACAACAGCAAGGTGACGCTCAAGGGCGCGATCTTCACCCGCCCGGGCTACACTCTCACCGGCTGGAACACCGCCGCCGACGGCAGCGGCACGAGCTTTGCGCTCGGCGCTTCCGCCCGCGTGACCCGCATCAACTCGAACGTCCTCTACGCGCAGTGGACGGCGAACAACGATACTGCCTATAAGGTCGAGTTCTACTGCGAGCAGACCGACGGCGCCTACACGCTCGCAAAGACTGAGCCGCGCACCGGCACGACGGACGCCACCGTTTCCGTCACCGATACAGACAAGGGATACGGCACGCCCACGTATGTGTACGATGAGGGCAACACGAACAACCTCGAGTCCGGCACCGTGGCCGCGGACGGCTCGCTGACGCTGAAGCTGTACTTCAAGCGCAACACCGCGGAGTACACCATCCACCATTACCTCAAGGGTACGGAGGTGCAGGTCGCTCCCGACCAGACCGGCACCATGACGATCGGCGATACGCTGACGGCGAGCGCCTCGACCGCGCTGGGTGAGGAATATGCGTCGGCGCATGTGGACAGCTACTCCCCCAGCCAGTCGCTGGAAATGAAAGCGACGGGGAACGTCATCACCGTTTACTACACCGTTCCTCTGACGATCACCGCAGAGAGCGCGAGCAGAGCCTACAACGCCCAGCCGCTCACGCAGCCGGATCAAGGTCGAGGGCCTTGTCAACGGCGATCAGAAGAAGGATATCACCCTCTCCATGACGAAGGAGAGCACCATCACCAATGTCGGCAGCGTGTCGAACGTCATCGATACGACCACTGTCCTGTTCAAGGGCGGCGCGCTGCCCGGCGGCTATTATGAACTGCCGACCTATCAGCCCGGCACGCTGACGATCACGCCGAACACCGACGAAGTGACTGTCACCATCACCGGCAACCATGACACCCTGGTCTATAACGGCAGCGAGCAGTCCGTCACGGGCTACACGACGGACGTCGGCGAGAAGACCATTACCGTCGCGCTGAAGGAAGGCTCCAAGGCGGAAGCGAAGGGCACGAACGCCGGCAAGTACGAAATGGGTCTGACGAAGGATAACTTCACGGTCACGTCCCAGAACTACAGCAACATCAAGGTCGTTGTGGTGGACGGCTATCTGAAGATCGATCCGATCACCGATAAAGTTACCGTCACCGTCACCGAGAAATCCGACACCGTCACCTATGACGGGAAGGAGCACACCGTCACGGGCTACAAGTCCATATCGGCGGACAACACGCTCTACGACGTGACCACCAGCGTCCGTGCGACCGAGACCGCGGCGTGGACGGCGAAGGGAATGTATGTCGGCACCTACCATGTCGGCATCGAACCCAGTGACTTTAAGAACACCAGCGGCAACTTCACGAACGTCGAGTTCGTGATCGTGGACGGCGATCTGGTCATCACCCCGGCGAGCGTCGCCGTTGTGAAGATCGCGGGCAACACGAAGACCGTCACCTACAACGGCGAGGTGCAGTCCGTCGAGGGCTACACCGTCACGAGCAACCCGGCGAACGCGACCGTAACGCTCGTCGGCGAGGCCGTCGCTTCCGGCACGGACGCGAACACCTACCCGATGGGCCTCAAGCCCTCCGACTTCCCCGCGACTTCCCCGAACTATGATAAAGTCACCGTCGAAGTGACGGACGGCTATCTGAAGATCGATCCGATCACCGAGAAAGTTACCGTCACCGTCACCGAGAAGTCCGGCTCCGCCGTGTATAACGGGCAGGAGCACTCCGTCACGGGCTACAAGTCCATGACCGCGGATAACGCGCTCTACGACGTGAAGAAGAACGTCGCCGAGACCTCGACCGAGGCGTGGACGGCGAAGGGCACGGACGTCGGCAAGTACCCGGTGGGCATCGTCTCCGGCGACTTCGCGAATACGAGCAAGAACTTTACGAACGTCGTGTTCACCGTTGTGGACGGCGCTCTCACCATCTCCCCCATCTCCGAAAAGACCATCACCGTCACCGCGGCGAGCGAAAGCAAAAAGTACGACGGAACGCCGCTCACGAACAACGGCTTCAGCTGCACCGAAGGTGTGCTGGTACCCGGCGACGTGCTGACGGCTGTTGTTGAGGGCAGCGCCACGAACGTGGGCGACGAGGGCAAGAACGTCGTCAAGAGCTATAAGGTCATGCGCGGCGGCGCAGACGTTACGGGCAACTACACCTTTACCGACAGTGTGGACGGCAAGCTGACCATCCTGCCGCGCACCGTGACGCTCACGTCCGAGACCGCGAGCAAGGAATACGACGGCGCGCCGCTGACCCGTCCGGATGTCTCCGTCACGGGTGACGGCTTCGTCTCCGGCGAGGTGACCGGCATCACGGCCACCGGCAGCGTGACTTATGTGTCCGACGGCACGGTCGAAAATACCATCACCTATACGACGGGCGCGGCCTTCCGCGAGGAGAACTACAAGATCACCAAGAACCCCGGCCAGCTCTCCATCACGCAGAGCTCGAACGCTATCGTCATCACCACGGCGTCCAGAAGCAGAGTGTATAACGGCGAAAAGCTGCTGGACGACCAGACCACGCATACCGGAACGCTGGCGAAAGGCGACCGGCTGGTCGTGGAGTTCCCGGCCGACGCCGGTCTGACCGACGTGGGCACCAAGCGGAACGAATATAAGTCCTACCGTGTGGAGCGCATTTCGGACGGCGCGAACGTGACCGCCAACTACACCTTCGGCGAGCCTGTCATCGGCACGCTCACCGTCACGCCGGTGGCGATCGAGCTGACGGCGAACAGCGCCGCCAAGGCGTACGACGGCACGCCGCTCACCGACAGCGGCTACACCATCAGCAACGGCAGCTTCGTGGGCAAAGAGGGACTTGCGGGCGTCACGGTCGAGGGCAGCCAGACGGCTGTCGGCAGCAGCGCCAACACCATCACCGGCCACAAGCTGAAGAGCAACACGCTGGCCAAGAACTACACCATCACCTATGCGGACGGCACGCTGACCGTCACGCAGAGCGAAAAGGTCATCACCGTCACGGCGAACAGCCGCACCTGGGAGTATGACGGCCAGCCGCATTCCGACGGCGGCTACACCGTCTCCTATGACGGCCAGACCTACACTGCCGCCGCGGGCAAGACCGTGACGCTGCCGACCGGCGACGTTGTGAGCGCAGCGGTCGAAGGCACGGTAACGAACGTTGCCGACAGCGCGGACGACAACAACGTCGTCACCGCCGTCGTCATCCAGAACGCCTCCGGCACGCAGACGAACGACCAGTACAAGACCATCACGCTCGTTCCGGGCGCGCTGAAGATCACGCGGCGCGGCGCGGGCGAAATGAAGGTCGTCCTCACGGCAGCGGACAACACCGCCGTCTATGACGGCCAGCCGCACGGCGCGAAGCGGAACGCCGCGGGAGCGATCGAGGCCGGCACGAGCTACACCATCACGAATCTGGCCGAGGGCCACAGCGTGCAGACCGTTGCCATCGACGGCACCGAGACCGCCGTGGGCGAGTACCCGAACAAGCTCGTTCCGAGCGGCGCGGTCATCGTGGACGCGAACGGCAAGGACGTCACCGCAAACTATGAGATCACCTACCGGCCCGGCACGCTGACGATCACCGAAGTCACCGACGAGGTCGTCGTCACCGTTACCGAGGTCTTCGGCACCGTTGTTTACGACGGGCAGGAGCACTCCATCAAGGGCTATGTGTCCATGACCTCCAGCGACCCGCTGTACGACGTGACCACCAGCGTCCGTGCGACCGAGACCGAGGCGTGGACAGCGAAGGGCACGAACGTCGGCGAGTACCCCGTCGGCATCACGGCGGCGGACTTTGTGAACACGAACACCAGCTTCACGAACGTCCGGTTCGTGATCGTGGACGGCACGCTCACCATCACGCCGTTCACCGATAAGGTCACCGTCACCGTCACCGAGAAGTCCGGCTCCGCCGTGTATGACGGGAAGGAGCACTCCGTCACCGGTTACGAGTCCATGACCGCGGATAACGACCTCTATAACACCGCGGACGTTGTCGAAACGACGACCGACGCCTGGACGGCGAAGGGCACGAACGCGGGTGAATACCCGGTGGGCATCAAAGCATCCGACTTTAAGAACACCAGCAGCAACTTCACGAACGTCGAGTTCGTGATCGTGGACGGCGCGCTTACCATCACGCCGGTCACCGACAAGGTCACCGTTACGGTCGTCGAGAAATCCGACACCGTCACCTATGACGGCACGGAGCACTCCGTCACCGGCTACAAGTCCATGACGGCGGACAACACGCTCTACGACGTGGAGAAGAACGTCGCCGAGAAGCCGACCGAGGCGTGGACGGCGAAGGGAATGTATGTCGGCACCTACCATGTCGGCATCAAAGCGGCCGACTTTAAGAACACCAGCAAAAACTTCACGAACGTCGAGTTCGTGATCGCGGACGGCGATCTGGTCATCACCCCGGCGAGCGTCGCCGTTGTGAAGATCGAGGGACACACGAAGACCGTCACCTACAACGGCAAGGAACAGACCGTCGAGGGCTACACCGTCACGAGCAACCCGGCGAACGCGACCGTAACGCTCGTCGGCAAGGCCATCGCTTCCGGCACGGACGCGAACACCTACCCGATGGGTCTCTCCGCCGCCGACTTCACCGCGACTTCCCCGAACTACGAGAATGTCCACGTGGAAGTGACGGACGGCTATCTGAAGATCAACCCGATCACCGATAAGGTCACCGTTACCGTCACCGAGAAGTCCGATACCGTCGTATACGATACGAACGAGCATTCCATCACCGGCTACGAGACCATGACGGCCAACAACGCGCTCTACGACGTGAAGAAGAACGTCGCCGAAACGCAGACCGCGGCGTGGACGGCGAAGGGAACGGATGTCGGCGAGTACCCGGTGGGCATCGAAGCAGCCGACTTTGAGAACACGAGCGTCAACTTCACGAACGTCGAGTTCGTGGTCGTGGACGGCGCGCTGAACATCACTCCGGCGGAAAACATCGCTGTGAAGATCGCGGGCAGCACGAAGACCGTCATCTATGACGGCACCGAGCAGACCGTCGAGGGCTACACCGTCACGAGCAATCCTGCGGACGCGACCGTGACGCTCGTCGGCGAGGCCGTCGCCACCGGCACGGACGCGAATACCTACCCGATGGGGCTCAAGCCCTCCGACTTTACCGCGACTTCCCCGAACTACAAGAAAATCACCATCGAAGTGACGGACGGCTGGCTCAAGATCGATCCGATCGCCGATAAGGTCACCGTGACCGTCACCGAGAACTCCGCCGCCGTCACCTATGACGGCACGGAGCACTCCGTCACCGGCTACAAGTCCATGACCGCGGACAACACGCTCTACGACGTGGAGAAGAACGTCGCCGAGAAGCCGACCAAGGCGTGGACGGCGAAGGGGACCGACGCGGGCGAGTACCCGGTCGGCATCGTCTCCGGCGACTTCAGGAACACCAGCGGCAACTTCACGAACGTCGAGTTCGTGATCGTGGACGGCACGCTGAAGATCGACCCCGTCAGCGACAAGGTCACCGTCACCATCACCGAGAACGCCGATACGGTCATTTACGACACGAAGGAGCACTCCGTCAAGGGCTACAAGTCCATGACCGCGGATAATGCGCTCTACGACGTGAAGAAGAACGTCGCCGAGACCCCGACCGAGGCGTGGACGGCGAAGGGAACGGATGTCGGCGAATACCCGGTGGGCATCAAAGCGGGCGACTTTGAGAACACCAGCGGCAACTTTACGAACGTCGAGTTCGTGATCGTGGACGGTGCGCTGAAGATCGCCCCGGCGGAGAGCATCGTCGTGAAGATCGCGGGCAGCACGAAGACCGTCACTTACAACGGCGAGGAGCAGTCCGTCGAGGGCTACACCGTCACGAGCAACCCCGCCAATGCGGATGTAACGCTCGTCGGCAAGGCCGTCGCCGCCGGCACGGACGCCGACACCTACCCGATGGGTCTCACCGCCGCGGACTTCACCGCGACTTCCCTGAACTATGAGACCGTCGTTATCGAAGTGAAGGACGGCTGGCTGAAGATCAATCCCGTCAGCGACAAGGTCACCGTCACCGTGACCGAGAAGTCCGATTCCGTCGTCTACGACGGGCAGGAGCACTCCGTCACCGGCTACAAGTCCATGACCGCCGACAACGCGCTCTACAACGTCAAGACGGACGTCGCCGAAACGCCGACCGAGGCGTGGACGGCGAAGGGAACGAACGCCGGCAAGTACCAGGTCGGCATCAAGTCCGGAGACTTCAAGAACACGAGCGTCAACTTCACGAACGTCGCGTTCGTGATCGCGGACGGCGAGCTGGAGATCACCCCGGTCACCGATAAGGTCACCGTCACCGTCGTGGAGAAGTCTGACAACGTCACCTATGACGCCGCGGAGCACTCCATCACGGGCTACGAGACCATGACCGCCGACAACGCCCTCTACGACATCGCCAATGTCGCCAAAACGCCGACCGCGGCGTGGACGGCGAAGGGCACGGAAGCGGGCGAGTACCCGGTGGGCATCGTTTCCGGAGACTTTAAGAACACCAGTAAAAACTTCGCGAACGTCGAGTTCGTGATCGTGGACGGTGCTCTCACCATCACGACGGACGACACCGAGGTCGTCGTCACCGTCACCGGCAATACGAAGACCGTCGTTTACGACGGCACTGAGCACTCCGTCGAGGGCTACACGGTGGACGTGAACGGCCTGCCCATCACCGTGACGCCGAAGGCCGGAACCGAGGCGAAGGCCAGCGGCACGAACGCCGGCACCTACTACATGGGTCTGACGGCGGACGACTTCACCGCGGAATCGAATAACTACAGCAACATCAGGATCGTTGTGACCGACGGCTGGCTCAAGATCGACCCGATCACTGACAAGGTCACCGTCACTGTTACCGAGAACACCGACACCGTCGAGTATGACGGCAAGGAGCACTCCGTCACGGGCTATGCGTCCATAGTTTCCGATCATGCTCTCTACGACGTTGCGAACGTCGCCGAGACACCGACCGATGCGTGGACAGCGAAGGGCACCGACGCCGGCACCTACCCCGTCGGCATCAAGTCCGGAGACTTCAGGAACACCAGCGGCAACTTCACGAACGTGGAATTCGTGATCGAGGACGGCGAGCTCGTCATCACGCGCCGCGGCGAGAATCCGGGAAGCCCGGTAACGCTCCGCGCGGATGACAGCACCGTGATGTTCGACGGCGATTACCACGGCTATGTCGGCCACATCGCGACCAACCTTGCCGAGGGCCACAGCGTCCGCAGCGTGAAGAGCGACTTCACCGCGCGCAACGTGGGCCGCTACGAGGATAAGATCGACCTGCACGACGCCATCATCGTGGATGCCGACGGCAAGGACGTGACGCGCAACTATGTGCTCACCTACCAGCCCGGCACGCTGGAGATCACGCCGTTCGAGGGCGAGGTCGTCGTTACTGTCACCGGCAACACGGGCCTCTTCCGCTATGACGGCAAGATCCACACCGTTGAAGGGTATACCGTGGAAGCGACCGTGCCGTTCTTCACCGAGGACGACATCCGCTTCACCGGTGACGCAACCATCAGCGAGGTCCGCCCCGGCGATTATGTGATGAATCTGAAGGATGAGGAATTCTCCGCGGCGAACGATAACTTCACCAGCGTGAAGTTCGTCGTCATCGACGGCAGCATGCGCATCTATACCGTGCGCTACACCGTCGCGTGGATGTTCGACACCGACCAGATGCTCACCGGCGATTCTCCGAACCGCTACTTCACCTCCATGGCAAATTACATCGACCGCTCGGACATCTCCCTCGTGCTCCACAGCGGCAACGTTGTGGCAGACGCCGGAGCGCAGAGCCAGTGGGATGTGTTCAACAACGCGATGCAGCCGCTCTACGACGATGAGGAAGTGGACGTTCTCATGATCGCCGCCGAGAAGGAAGCCGCCTCCGGCAGCCTGTTCCTGCAGCAGCCGGTCCGCGAGGACTTCAAGGAGGAAGACCTCTTTGAAAACGGCAAGGGCTTCGTGCGCCGCTTCAACATCGGCGAGAAGAGCGTCATCCTCGTCGGTCTCGGCGCGGACGCCATGACCGAAGAGGGCTACAAGTGGGCGCGTGAGAAGTTCAACTCCGACAAGGATGCCTCCGGTATCCTGCTCGTGAACAACTACCTGCTCGAGGATATGAGAAAGCCCGATAAGATCGACGAGCGCGCTCTCGATCTGGAGAAGAACGTCGTCAAGGCGTGCTCCAACGTGCGCATGGTCCTCAGCAGCAGCGGCGGCTACTCCAGCCACTACGAGTTCTATTACGGCGAGCGCAAGGTGATCGCCATCAACTCGGACATTGAAGCGGCAGCCAAGGCGGGCTACTTCACGCAGCTCACCTTCAACGAGGATCTCAACATCCTCAGCGTCACCAACCTCTGCCCGTACACCTACGACTTCGTGTATAACGAGAGACAGGCGTATAAGGAGTGCTATGTGCTGAACAACGTGCTCTGAGACCTCGCGGGACGAACGTCCCAAACCCCATAAGCAAAACGATCCCCGGCGGGCATGCCCGCCGGGGATCTTCCTATGAAAAACCTTCCGCAAAAAGAAAGCTGTCAGCGGGAAACGTCCCCGTTGACAGTTTTTTGCGTCACGCCGTGGCTGCGCTCTCCTGCATCGCGCGGAGAGTCCGGGCGATCAGCGTGTCCGGCTCCCCGCCCGGCATGGCCGCGCCGATCAGCCCGGTCAGCTCGTCGGCGGCGTAGAGCACCTTTTCCATTTCGTGCTCCGGTGTCGGGAACATTTGGATATCGCGCCTTTCGGAAAGTAAAAGGGAGACTGCCGTGGAAGGCAGCCTCCCTGCGTTGATTTCTCAGTCCGCGAACAGCGGCGTGGAGAGATAGCGGTCGCCGGTATCCGGCAGCAGGGCGACGATGGTCTTGCCCTTGTTCTCCGGCCGCTTCGCCAGCTCGATCGCGGCCCACACGGCGGCGCCGGAGGAAATGCCCACCAGCACGCCCTCCTTCCGGCCTACCAGACGTCCGGCGGCGAAGGCGTCCTCGTTCTCTACGGGAATGACCTCATCGTAAACCTTCGTGTCCAGCACGTCGGGGACAAAGCCGGCGCCGATGCCCTGGATCTTGTGGCTTCCGGCCACGCCCTTGCTCAAAACGGGGGAGGAGGCCGGCTCCACGGCAACGATCTTCACATGGGAGTTCCGGCTCTTCAGATATTCGCCGACGCCGGTGACCGTGCCGCCCGTGCCGACGCCCGCCACAAAGATGTCCACCTTGCCGTCGGTGTCCTCCCAGATCTCCGGGCCGGTGGTCGCGCGGTGAACGGCGGGGTTGGCCGGGTTCACAAACTGGCCGGGGATAAAGCTGTTCGGGATCTCCCTGGAAAGCTCGTCCGCCTTGGCGATCGCGCCCTTCATGCCCTTGGCGCCCTCGGTGAGCACGAGCTCCGCGCCGTAGGCCTTCATCAGCTGGCGGCGCTCCACGCTCATGGTCTCCGGCATGACGATGATGATGCGGTAGCCGCGGGCGGCGGCCACGGAAGCCAGACCGATGCCCGTGTTGCCGGAGGTCGGCTCAATGATCACGGAGCCGGGCTTCAGCAGACCCTTCTGCTCCGCGTCGTCGATCATCGCCTTGGCGATGCGGTCCTTTACGCTTCCGGCGGGGTTGAAGTACTCCAGCTTGCCCAGAACCCTGGCCTCCAGACCTTCGGACTTTTCAATGTGCACCAGCTCCAGCAGCGGGGTCTTGCCGATCAGCTGGTCGGCAGATGTATAGATCTTACGCATGGATCATTCCTCCTGAATATTTTATGTTGTTATCGGGTGTTCCGGTGTGCATAGGTGCCCGGCAACATCGGAGGGCCATGGAAAAGCGCATCTCAATACCAACCTTTCTTGTAGGTTTGTGCGGATTATAAATCGCCGCCGCGTATTTGTCAATAGCAAAAGGAAGATTTTTTATTGATTTACCTACTTCCCTGCTATATAATAGGATTTATACACAAGGGAGGAACGGAAAATGCTGATCTCAACCAAAGGGCGGTACGCGCTTCGGGTCATGGTCGATCTGGCCGAGCATTCGACGGACGGATTTATCCCTCTGAAGATGATCGCGGCGCGGCAGAATATCTCCGAAAAGTATCTGGAGAACATCATCAAGCTGCTCGTGAAAGCAAAGCTGCTGACCGGCGTGCGGGGAAAGGGCGGCGGATACCGCCTGACAAAAGCGCCGGAGCAATATACGGTTGGGGACATTCTGCGTATGACGGAGGATTCGCTGGCGCCCGTCTCCTGTCTGGAGCCCGGCGCGGCGGAGTGCTCCCGCGCGGCGGAGTGCCGCACGCTTTCCCTGTGGAAGGGGCTGGACAAAGTCATCAACGACTATCTGGACAAGTATACGCTCGCCGATCTGATGCACAACGATCCCGGCGGATACGATTATATTATTTGAGCGGAAACGAAAAGATGCGCGCCCGTGAGTTGTCCTCACGGGCGCGCATACGTTTATAATTTTAAAATGGGCCTCTGCCCTGTCATGCCGGCGTGTTCACGATCCCCGCGAAGAGGATCTCGCCGCTCTCGCCGGTGACGGCGAAGAGGAACGGCCGGTCGAGCGTGAACTCGACACGTTCATCCGGCGGCAAGGCGGCTCCGCACGCGACCATCACGGTGTAGGCCGCCGCTACAACGCCCTCCTCGTCAATGGTGACGCGGGCGGCGTGCTTGGCCTGTGAAAGGAAAATGTCGTCGGCCTTGTCGGTGAGCGGGGAGAAGTCGGCCTTGCCCGCGTCAAACACGTCCGTCACGCCGAGCGCGCGCAGCGCGCCGGAAAGGTCGGTATCAGCGGAAACGTCAAATTTCGGCACAGAGAGATCGATGGTCATATACTTGCTCTCGGCGCTCTCCGGCGAGAGAAAGAAATCGACCGCGCTGCCGTCGGAGAGCAGTGCCTCCGGCGTCACGCCCTCGTCCGGCAGCAGGAACCACATCGTGCCGCTGCCCTCGAGATATTTGCCGACGGCGGCAAAGTTATCGGCGGCGTAGTACGTGCTCTCCATGGTCTCGTGCATGAATTTGTGCGTCACGTCGCCGTCCGGTGCGTGGAATATGCCGTCCGTCGTGGCGCTCTTTGAAAACTCGCTGCCCCACTTCGCGCGGAAGTATATGGTCGAGGCGAGCGCGATCACCGTATCCGGCGCGAGCGAAAGACCGTCGGCGCTGTCCTTCAAAAGGCCGCCCGTCTGCTCGTTGATCCAGCGGCGGAGCGCTTCGTTGAACGCCTCGGAGCCCATCTCGCCGCGGTAGGCAGAGGCATAGTAGCTGTCCGCGAGGCGCGCGAGGGTGTTGGAATTGTAGTCCATGCTGTCGGAGAGCCAGAGCGAGTCGGCAAGGATGCTCGTCACCGCGCCGTCGTTCTGGTAGTTCGCCGCCCAGACGTTCCCGGCGGTCTTGCGCAGGGATTCCATGCTGTCCGCGCCGAGCAGGGAGAGGATCTGCGCGCGGGTGTCCCCGTCCGTGACCTCCGCGAGCATCGAGAGCGCCATATACACGCTCACCGGCGAGCACACGGCGTTTTTGCCGTCCGCGCCCGAGAGCAGCGCGGGCAGCGCCGCGCGGATATAATCGTCGAGCGCGCCATCGACCGACGAGGCCGCGGTGTTCCGTGCCCGGCGGTCGGCGCTCCAGGCGTCGTACGCCGCTTCGTACTTCGCGCCGGAGTACTTCGCTTCGTTCGGATACGGCGCGCTTTCCGGGTAGGTCGCCTCGGCAAGAGCAAAGGCGTTTGTGTCGCCGCACGCGGCAAGGGAGAAGAGCGCAGAAAGCGCAAGCAAAAGGGCGATAAGGCGTTTCATAATGTTTCCTCCTTTGAGAGTGCTTCTATCCTTCTTTGGGAGTGCGTCTATCCTTTGGACGCGCGGCATGGGAAAAAAGTTCCCGCCGCTTGTGCGTATTGCGGGGGATGTGGTATACTCAATACAGGAAGTGAGAAAACCCCTCAGTCAGCCTGCGGCTGCCAGCCCCCCCCTGTTAGGGGGGCCAAGATAGTTTTCGGATGCCCCACTTGCCTCCCCTAATAGGGAAGGTGGATCTTGCCGAAGGCAAAAGACGGAGAGGGTCCCCGCTGCCGCGGTCAATGCAAAGGAGAAACCATGAACGACGCCGAAAAAAAACCGGAGCTGCAGGGCAAGCTGCGCGAATTTCTCGTGATGCGCAATCTTTACGAGGCCGCCGCGCGCCAGCTCACGCTGAAATTTGAAATTCTAAACGACGAATTCAGCGTCCTCTATGCGCGCAACCCGATCCACCACATCGAAAGCCGCGTGAAAACGCCGGAGAGCATCGCCGCGAAGCTGATGAAAAAGGGCATGCCGGTCTCCATCGAGACGGCGCGCGAGCACGTGAACGACATCGCGGGCGTGCGCGTGGTGTGCAGCTACATCGACGATGTCTACCGCGTTGCCGAAATGCTCGAGCGGCAGAAGGATATTGAGATCGTCAAGCGGCAGGACTATATCAAAACGCCGAATTATAACGGCTACCGCTCACTCCATCTCGATATCCGCGTGCCGGTGTACCTCTCCGACCGGACGGAGTATGTCGTGGCCGAGATCCAGATCCGCACGATCGCCATGGACTTCTGGGCGAGCCTTGAGCACGATATCCGGTATAAGGCCGACAAATCCCGTCTGCCGGAGGGCATCAACGAGGAAATGCTCGCCGTCTCCGGCAAGATCGCCGACATCGACCGCCAGATGCAGGACATGTACCTCCGCATCCGCGCCGCCGAAACGGAAAAGGACGAATAAAAAAGCGGAGCCGCGGAGGAATCTTTCCTCCGCGGCTCCATTCGTTTATGCCGTTTATTCCGCGATCTCCGCGTCCAGCAGATCGAGGATCGCCTGGTCAGCGCTCCAGAAATACGCGCTCTCGCCGAGGACTTCGGTGATCCCGGCGCGGTCAAAGTACCGCCGGACGTTCTCGCTCATGCCGCAGCAGGCCACGGTCTTGCCCTGCGCGAGAAGGCTCTGGCACAGCTCGAGGATCGCCTGCGCGCCGGACACGTCCACGCTCGGCATGCCGCGCATCGAGAGGATCACGTGGTCGTAGGCGGGCATCTCCGCCATACGGTGGTTGAACTCGTCCACCGCGCCGAAGAACAGCGCGCCCGTCACATACGCCACGCCCGCCGATTCGAGGATCGGCGGCTTGCCGTCGATGGCGCGGAGCTTGTTCGTGTCGATGGCCGAAAAGCTCACACGGATTTGACTGGACTTGGCCATATACAAAATGGCGGAGTAGACAACGCCGAGCAGGATGGCGACCGTGAGATCGAACACGACCGTTGCGATCATCGTGAGCAGAAACTGGCTGATGCCGGATTTGAATTTGTGGCGGAACACATAGCGGATGCCCGCCCAGTCGTTCATGCGCCATGCCGTGACCATGAGCACGCCCGCGAGCGCCGAGAGCGGCAGCCGCGCCATCACGCCGCCGAGCAGGAACATGGACGCGAGCAGAAACACCGAGTGGAAAACGCTCGTCAGCCGGGTCTGCTGGCCGGACTTGACCGCCACGCTCGTCCGGGCGATCGCCGCCGTAGCGGGCACGCCGCCGAAGAGCGGCAGCAGAATGTTGCCGACGCCCTGCGCGATCAGCTCCTGATCGGCATTGAATTCCTCACCCTTCATGCGCGAGGCGGAAGCGCCGCACAGAAGGCTTTCGATCATGCCGAGCGCCGCGATCGTCACGATGGGCGAGAGCAGGTCTTTGATCATCGAGAAGCTGAGCGACGAAAGATCCAGCCGGTCGGCGAGCAGCAGCGTGCGGGGAATGTCGCCGACGGTGGCGAGAGAATCCATATGGAACACGCCCGCGACGATGGCGGCCGCGATGATGCCGACGAGCGAGCCGGGGACGCGCGCGCCCCACTTTTTCGGCCATACGACCATGACCGCCACGACGAGCAGCCCGATGAGCGCCGCCTGCCAGTTCACATGGAACCCGAGCCGCCCGTAGGAGAGCAGCTTTTCTATGTTCGTCAGGCCCTCGGACGTCGTGCCGAAGAAATTGTCGATCTGGCCGAGCGCGATGATGATCGCAATGCCGGACGTAAAGCCCATAATGACGGGCATCGGGATGAAGCTGATGAGCCGCCCCAGCCGCAGCACACCGGCGATGAGCAGCAATACACCGGCGGCAAAGCACGCGAAGAACACGCCCTGCAGCCCATGCGCCGCCACGATGCCGACGAGCACGGCGCTCATAGCGCCGGTCGGACCGGAGATCTGGAACGACGCGCCGCCGAGCAGCGCGATCACGATGCCGGCGACGATGGCCGTAACAAGACCCGCCGCGGCGGAAGCGCCGGACGAAACGCCGAACGCGAGCGCGAGCGGCAGCGCCACGGCGCACACCGTGAGACCGGCGAGAATGTCCTTCACCAGCTTCGCGGCGTTGTAGCCGGAAAACTCTCTCTTTACTCCGGCAAAAAACGAAGAAAACACGATGATTCCTCCCCCAAAAAAGACGTACCTGCCCACTATACGCCCCAAACCGCCTGTTCGCAATAGAAAAAATAAACATTCTGTACTTTTTTGAAAAATAATAGCAAAAATGTTGGACAAAATAGAGGGATCATATAAAGAAGATATGAATGCAACCGTCCGCCGCGGGAACATACGGCATGGGCATTTCCGGCGCCAGCGACTGCCACGGCACACGCAAAACGCACATCTCCGTGGGCACGGGCTGCGGCAATCTCGCGATACCGTACTAAGGGCTTGAGGGGCTCAGAAAGCTGCGATGAAAAACCTCCCCTGTGTAAATGTTCCCCGCTTTCCTTCCGGGAAAGCGGGGAACATTTTTATGCGCCGAAGAGGGGCAGCGCTTCGATGGCGCGGGCGATGCGTTCGTGGGTAAGACGTACCGCTGTGGGCGCGTCACCGTTCAAAAGGGCGGTATAGAGCGCGAGCTTCGATTCATACATTTTCTGTATGCCGCTGCGCTTGCAGTCGATCGTCCAGAGATACACGCTCTGCGGGCGGAAGGAGTGGTATAAAAGCGGCATGAGCACGTTGCCGGAGAGCACCGCGAGTTCGTGGTGGAAAAGGAAAACGTTCTCCGCGGCCTCGTCGCTGTCGCGCGCGGTGCGGATGCTCTCCAAAACCGGCGCGAGCGCTTCGAGCGATGCGGTGTCCGAGCGCTCGACGACGAGACGCATGCACATACACTCCATCGCGTCGCGCGTTTCGAGCAGGGAGCGCACCTCGTTCTGGCGCAGCGCGCCGCCGTTGTAGCGCATGATCGCCACGAGCGTTTCCATCGTGCCGCGCCGCCGGTAATCGCAGACGTACACGCCCTGCCGGGCTTTGATCTCCACAAAGCCGAGCTTTTCGAGCTCTACCAGCCCGGCCGTTACGACGGTGCGCGAAACGCCCATCTTCGCCGCCAGCTCACGCGCCGGGGGCAGCTGTTCGCCGAAGGCAAGCTCGCCGGAGAGGATCATGTTTTCGATCTGCTGCACGAAAAGATCGGTCAGCGAAAGCGCGGTGATCTTGCTGTAGCCCATAGCCGTTTCCTCCGGTGAATGCACGTGGAAATACCACGTTTATTTATTTCAAGTTTACCCGCAATATACGCAAAAGTCAATCGCCGGATTTTTGTAAACCGATGAAATCTCCCGGCGGCGCTTGACGAGCGGGCGGCACGTTATATATTCTTATAAGTGAAATCTCGTGGTAATACCACGAAAGGGCAAGCGCAAAAATAAGTAAGGAGGACAAGACCATGCAAAAATACGATGCCGTAGTCATCGGCGCGGGCAACGGCGGTCTCGCGGCGGCCTGCCGGATGGCGAAGGGCGGCAAAAAGACGCTTCTTGTCGAGCGGCACAACCTTCCGGGCGGCTGCGCTTCGAGCTTCCGCCGGGGACGCTTTGAGTTTGAGACCGCGCTGCACGAGATCTGCGAATGGGGCAGCAAGGAAAATCCCGGCGGCTGCCGCAAAACGTGTGAGGAGTTCGGGCTGGATATCCCGTGGCACATGGTACCGGACAACTTCCGCGTGATCACCACCGCCTCCGACGGCAAGACCCACATCGATGCGACGCTTCCCTGCACCGTGAAGGAATTTGTCAACGAAATGGAGCGGCTCGTCCCCGGCTGCCGCAAGTCGATCCAGGACCTTTTTGATCTCGGCACCGAGTTCCACGAGGCGGGCGACTATTCGCTCAGCGTCGCGGGAAAGACCGACCCGAAATACATGCAGGAGCACTTCCCCAACTTCCTGCGTCTCGGCAGCTACACGGTGAACGAAGTGTTCCGCGCCATGAAAATGCCGAAGCTCGCGCAGGACATCATGGGGACCTACTGGGGCTATCTCGGCGTGGATATGGACCACCTCTCCTTCCTGCAATACGTGAATATGCTCTGGCTGTACGTCAACCACGGCGCATGGATCCCGGATAAGACGAGCAACGAGCTGACGACCGGCCTTCTCGAATGCTTCCGGAAGATGGGCGGCGAGATATGGATGAACTGCACCGCCACGGAGATCCTCTTTGATGAGAATAAGACCGTCCGCGGCGTGAAAACGACGTGCGGCGAGGTGGAAACGCGCCATATCCTCTGCAACATGAATCAGAACATGGTTTACGCCACGATGTGCCCCCCGGAGGTCGTGCCCGAGCGTATGGTGAAGCTCGGCAACGCGCGCACCTATTCGGCGCGCATGTTCGTCGTGTATCTCGGGCTGGACAGATCGGCGGAGGAGATCGGCATTCACGACTATACGATCTTCCTTCCGACCTCGGCGGACAGCGCGAAGGAGTATGAGACGGGCAAGCGCATGGAGACCAACTGCAACCAGGTCATGGTCTGCTACAACGTTGTGAACCCGGCGTTCTCGCCGGAGGGGACGTGCGTAATGTCACTCACGAGCACGTTCATGGCCGACGTCTGGGCGGACGTGGAGCAGGACGACTACGTAAAGACCAAGACTGACTTTGCCGAAAAACTCATCCGGCTCTTTGAAGAGCGTACCGGCATCACCGTCACGCCGTACATCGAAGAGATCGAGATCGCGACGCCGTGGACGATGTGCAACTATGTAAATACTCCGGAGGGCTCGGCGTACGGCTTTGAGCTGAAGGACTGGGACAATATGATGCCGCGCATGATGATGATGGGCACCGAGTTCCCGGTCAAGGGGCTGAAGTTCGTCGGCGCGGCGTCCATCCGCGGCGACGGCTACAACTCCGCGATCTTCAGCGGCGACACGCTCGCAAAAAAGACCCTTGCCGAAATGAAAGCAGAGGAGGCTTGAGTGACATGGCGGCAAACTGCAACTATAAAGTGAAGCTGATCGGGGCGCTCGACATGCTCCGGTTCAAGAACATGCCCAAGGTCCGCGAGGCGGCAATCCAGGCGGCCCCGGCGACGCCTCTGCCCAAAACGTTCACGACGAACGAAAAGGCGAAGGTCCGTCATCCCGAGATGCAGCGTGTCGTCGTTGCGGAAATCCGGCCCAACGGCCCGGACGTCAAGACGATCGTGCTCAAGTCCGAGGACGGCGCGCCGCTCGCGCCGTTCCGCGCCGGACAGTACGTGAGCGTGACCGTGCACATCGGCGAAACGGTCACGACCCGCGCCTACTCGCTCAGCGGCAGCCCCGCATGGGCGAAGCGCGGAGAATACAACATCGCCGTGCGGCGCGACCCGAACGGCTTTGTTTCCCCGTGGGTACAGGATACGTGGCAGGTCGGGCAGAAGGTCACGATCTCCGGGCCGCAGGGCCAGCTCTACTATGAGCGCCTGCGCGACGCGAAGAAGGTCGTGGCGCTCGCCGGCGGCGTCGGTATCACGCCGTTCATGGCGATGGCCCGCGCCCTGCGCGACGGTCTGGAGGATTTTGATCTCACCATAATTTACGGCTCGCGCACCGAGGCGGGCATCGTCTATAAAAAGGAGCTGGAGGAGGTCGCCGCGGCGTGCGATAAGGTGCACGTCGTCCACGTTCTCTCCGACGAGGAAAAGGAAGGCTACGAGCACGGCTTCATCACCGCGGAGCTCATCAAAAAATACGGCGGCGCGGAGTACAGCATCTTCATGTGCGGCCCGCAGGGGATGTACAATTACCTTGATACCCAGATCGAGCCGCTCGGCCTGCGCCGCAAGTATGTGCGCCGCGAGCTTTTCGGCGCGATCAAAAATCCGTGGGATCAGCCGGATTATCCCGCCGGTATTCGAGGCAAAACGTTTAAAATGAAGCTCATCCAGTGCGGAAAGGAATACGAGATCCCTGTCTCCGCCGATGAGCCGGTGCTCGTCGCCGCCGAGCGCGCCGGGATCTGCGTGCCGGAACGCTGCCGCAGCGGTGAGTGCGGCTGGTGCCGCTCGCGCCTGCTCTCCGGCAGCGTGTATGTCCCCGCGCGCACCGACGGCCGCCGCCGCGCGGACGTTGCGTTTGGGTACATCCACCCCTGCGCCAGCTTTGCCATGTCGGATCTCGTGCTGGACGTGCCGAACGGCACGCTCCGGTAAAGCGAGCGGCAGGAATACCGAAAATGTCCTCCCGAAATTCTCGGGGGGACATTTTTTGCCCGCGTCAGCTCTTTTGGCGCTTCTGCCGGAAAAGAGGCAAGGAAACCCTTGCGGCCATGGGCAGAACGCGGTATGATATAAAATAAAGTGAAGCCGCGGCGGGACCGCGGCTGCGGAGGAAGATTATGCGCTATTACCTTGGATTGGACAACGGCGGCACGAACACCAAGGCAGCCCTTTTTACCCCGGACGGCACGCAGGTGGCCGTGGAGAGCGTTGCCACCGCCGCGCTCACGCCCGCGCCCGGCTTTGTGGAGCGCGATATGGAGGACATGTGGCGCGATAACTGCGCCGTCATTCGCGGCGTGCTCAAAAAGAGCGGCGTGCGCGCCGAAGAGATCGCGGGCGTCGGGCTCTGCGGCCACGGCAAGGGGCTGTATCTCTGGGGCAAAGACGGTAAGAGCGCGCGCCGCGGCATCCTCTCGGCGGACAACCGCGCGTGGAAATACCCGGTCGAATGGCGCAAGGACGGCACGGAGGAACGGGCATTCGCCCTCTCCTGCCAGCACGTCATGGCGTGCCAGCCGGTGAGTCTGCTCGCATGGCTGCGCGATAACGAGCCGGAGACGATGAAAAACATCCGCTGGGTGTTTGAGTGCAAGGACTATGTGCGCTTCCGTCTGACCGGCGAGGCGCGCGCCGAGATCACCGATTATTCCGGCAGCGGACTCATGGATCTGCATACAAAGAGCTTCTCGAAGGAGCTCCTCTCCCTCTTCGGCATCGAGAGCGTGTGGGACGCGCTGCCGCCGCTCTGCGCCTCGCTCGATATCGCGGGGCATATTACGCCGGAGGCCGCCGCGCTCACGGGACTGCTGCCCGGCACGCCGGTCATCGGCGGCATGTTCGATATCGACGCCTGCGCTCTCGCCGTGAACGTCACGGACGAGACGAACATCTGCATGATCGCCGGAACGTGGAGCATCAACGAATACCCGCGCCGCGCGCCCATCACGGACGGTTCGGTGCTGATGAATTCCCTCTTCTGCCTGCCGGGGTACTATCTCATCGAGGAATCGAGCCCGACCTCCGCGGGCAACAACCAGTGGTTCATCGACCGGCTCCTGCCCGAGCTCAAGGCCGAGGCGAAGACGGCGGGAAAGAGCATTTACGATATTCTGAACGACTGGGTCGATTCGTTTGCGCCCGGCGATTTTGTGCCGGTGTTCCTGCCGTTTCTGACGGCGAGCAACGTTGATCCGCGCGCCCGCGCAGCGTTCGTCGGGCTGAACGCCTCGCACTCGCGGCGGGAGATGGCCCGCGCGGTGTACGAGGGCATCACGTTCTCGCACCGGTATCATCTCGACCGCCTGATGCGCTCGCGGCCCGACCGGAGCGGGACGATCCGTCTCGCCGGAGGCGCGGCGCGTTCAAAGGTGTGGACGCAGATGTTCGCGGACGTGATGAATATGCCCGTCGAGACCGTTTCCGCGGAGGAGACCGGTGCGCTCGGCTGCTGCGTGGCGGTCGCGGCGGCGCTCGGCGATTATAAAGACGCCACGGATGCCGCGGCGCACATGTGCCGGAGCGTGAGCCGTGTTCTGCCCCGGCCGGACGCCGCGAAGGTCTACGAGGAAAAATACGCGCTGTATCTCAAAACCATCGAGTGCCTGAACGCCCTCTGGCCGGATATGCAGCGGTTTATGGAGGAACATCATGCTTGAAAAGCTGAAGGAAAGAGTCTGCGAACAGAATCTCCAGCTGGTAAAATACGGCCTCGTCGTGCTCACATGGGGCAACGTCTCCGCCCTCTCGGAGGACGGAAAATACGTTGTCATCAAGCCGAGCGGCGTATCGTATGACAATATGAAGGCCGGCGATATGGTTGTCACGGACCGCGCGGGCCATATCGTGGAGGGCGAGCTCCGCCCGTCCACCGACCTCGCGACGCATCTTGCGCTTTACGATGCCTTCCCCGGCATCGGCGGCGCGGTGCACACCCATTCGCGCTACGCCGTCGCCGCGGCGCAGGCGGGGCTGGATCTCCCCTGCTACGGCACGACCCACGCCGACTACTTCTACGGCGCCGTCCCCTGTGCCCGGGAGCTTACGGCGGAGGAGATCGAGGAAGCCTACGAGCGCAACACCGGTCTCGTCATCGCCGAGACGTTCCGCGCTCGGGGCATCGATCCGCTGGCAGTTCCGGCGGTGCTCGTGAAGAGCCACGGCCCGTTCACCTGGGGCAAGACGCCGGAAAAGGCCGTGGAAAACGCGCTCGTGCTCGACGAATGCGCGCATATGGCGCTGCTCACGCGGCTCTTTGACCCCTCCGCCGCCCCCGCGGCGCAGTGCATTCAGGACAAGCACTATTTCCGTAAGCACGGCGCGAACGCCTATTACGGACAGAAATAAACTACAAAAGGGAGTGTCGCTATGATCCGCAAGCCCCGCATACTTGTTGTCGGCATCTTCGTCATGGACCTCATCGCCTCCACGAAGCAGGCCCCAAACCGCGGTGAGACCGTGATCGGTCTCAACTTCCGGACGGCTCCGGGCGGAAAGGGCGCGAATCAGGCTGTGCAGTGCGCACGCCTCGGCGCGAACGTCACGATGGTCGGCCGTGTCGGTAACGATGCCTATGGCCGCGAGACCATCGCGGCGGCGGCCGCCTCCGGCGTGGATGTGTCCCGCGTCGTTGTGGACGCCGAAAATCCGACCGGTGTTTCCGCCATCACGCTCGAGATCACCGAAACCGGCGCGCACAACCGCATCGTTGTCTGCCCCGGCGCGAACGGCGCGATGACCGTGGAGGAGATTTCCTGGATCAGGGACGAGGTAAAGAATTACGATCTCGTCATGCTGCAGTTCGAGCTGCCGATGTTCATCAACGAGGCCGTGGCGCGCTGGGCGCACGAGGCCGGCGTACCGGTCATGGTGAACCCCGCTCCCGCCGCGCCCGTTTCGCCGGAGCTCTTCCGCTGCGCCACGTTCTTCTCCCCGAACGAACATGAGGCCGCCGCGATGGCGGGGCATCCCATCCGCGTGGACGATGCCGGCGCGAACGAGGACGATCTGCGCGCCGTGGCGGATATTTTCCGCGAAAAGGGCGTGGAGAATCTCATTGTGACGCTCGGCGGGAACGGCTCCGTTGCGGTGAACAAAGACGGCGTCGCGCGCGTGCAGAGCGTAAAAATGCCCGTTGTGGCGGACACCACGGCGGCGGGCGATTCGTTCGTCGCGTCGTTCAGCACGCTCTGGTGTGCGGGGCTTCCGGCGCGGCAGGCGCTGGCGTTTGCGAGCCACGCCGCGGCCATCACCGTTTCGCGTCCCGGCGCGATCCCGAGCCTCCCGACGCTCGCGGAGGTAACGGCACTGCTGCGCGAGCGCGGCTATGAGGATATGGATTACGATCTTTTGGCGCAGTTGGAGGAGGAAAGCAAATGAAAAACGAAGGAAAAACCGCGCTCGCGCATCTGACCGCGTCCGCGGAAAAGGAATTCTGCGCGTTTCTCGCGCAGCAGACGCCGGAGGCATACGAAGACGCGGTCGCGCTCATTGAGGAATGCCGCGCCGCGGGACACCGCGTCCATGTGACCGGCATCGGAAAGCCCGGCCATGTGGCGGGGTACGGAGCCTCGCTCCTCTCTTCCACCGGCACGCCGTCCTACTTCCTCCACGGCACGGAGGCGGTGCACGGCTCCTGCGGCCAGCTGGAGGAAGGCGACGTTGTCATTGCCATCTCCAACTCCGGCGAGACGGTGGAGCTCAAGGCCACGGTGCTCGCCGTGAAGAACAACGGCTGCCGCGTCATCGGCATCACCGGCAATGCGGAAAGCTGGCTCGCAAAGGAGAGCGACGCGCTGCTGCTCGCGCATGTAGACGAAGAGGGCGGCCCGCTCAACCGCGCGCCGCGCAACTCCGTGCTCGCGGAGATGTTCGTGCTGCAGGCGCTCTCCGCCATATTGCAGGCGGACGTCGCGCAGACGCCCGCGCAGTATGTCCGCCGCCACCCCGGCGGCGCGCTTGGCAAGATCCGCGATAACGAGCGCTGAACACGCCGGAATACCGCACGGTGCGGGAGAAAGAGGAAGAGACATGAAAAACGTGACATCGGATAAACGCAATCTCTGGATGTTCCCCCTCGGCACGGTTGGACGGGATATGATCTATAACCTGTTCACCAACTTCATTTTCACATATATCCTGTTTACACGCCATCTCACCGCCGCGCAGCTCGGCGCAGTGACGGCGATCATGGTCGGCGCGCGTGTGTTCGACGCGCTCAACGACCCCGTCATGGGCAACATCATCGAGCGCACCCGCTCGCGCTACGGCAAGTTCAAGCCGTGGCTTGTGATCGGCATCCTCTCCACGTCCGTCGTTGTGTATCTCGCGTTCAACACGAGCCTGCAGGGCTGGAGCTTCATCGCGTTTTTCGGCGTGATCTATTTCCTCTATTCGATCACCTACACGATGCACGACATCTCCTACTGGGGCATGGTGTCGGCGCTCAGCTCCGATCCGCACGTGCGCAATTCGCTCACGTCCCGGACGAACCTCTTTGCCGGCATCGGCGGCGTGATCGCCTCCATCCTCATCCCCATGCTCACCACCGGCAGCGGCACGCTTGGCGGCAGCACCGCAACGGCCTACGGCCGTGTCGCGCTCGTCATCTGCATCCTCGCGCCGCTCTTCCTGTGCGCGACGATCTTCGGCGTGCGTGAGCGCCGGGATTACAATACGAAGGAAGTCCCGCCCGTCAGCTTCAAAAAGATCTGGAACACCATCACCGGCAATCCGCAGATCCTCTGGATCTCGCTCGTGTTCCTGCTGCAGCAGATCGGAAACGACGTCGTTATGGGCGGTCTCGGCTCGACGTATGTGTACTTTGCCTTCGGGTATGAGGGCGGGCTGTACTCGCTCTTCAATACCGTCGGTCTCGCGGCGACGGCGCTTCTTATGATCTTCTATCCGATGCTCGCCAAGCGCTTCCGCCGCAAGCAGATGATGGATAAGCTCATGCTGCTCTCGGTCATCGGCTACGCCGTTATGATCGTCTCCGGGCTGGCGCTCTCCGGCGGTATGGTGAAGTTCTGGATCCTCACCGTGGGCTACATGGTAGCAAACCTCGGTCAGTACGGCTTCTATCTCATTATGATGATCTCGCTCATCAACACCGTGGAGTATAACGAATACCTCCGCGGCGAGCGCGACGAGGCGATCATCACCTCCCTGCGCCCGTTCTTCACAAAGCTCGCCTCCGCGATCGTCGTGGCGGTCACGTCGGCAACGTATCTCATCTTCGGCGTCACGGGCTACACCAACCAGATCTCCGCTCTTGAGCGCGCGGCATCGCTCGGCGAGATCGCCGAAGCCGAAAAGCTCGCGCAGATCGATACGATCGTCTCCTCCATCCAGCCGGGTCAGTCCCGCGGGCTGCTGCTGTGCTTGACGGTGCTGCCGTTCGTGCTCATGTACGCAAGCTATGTGCTCTATAAAAAACACTGCATTCTCGATGAAGACAAATACGCCGAGGTGTGCGCCGAGCTTGAAAAGCGCCGGACCGAGGCAAAGTAAGGAGGCCGTCGATATGGACAACGAAAATCGTTCCTGCATCGACTGCGGCAGCGCCGCCTGCCGCGGCAAGGGCGGGCAGTTCCCGCCGTTCTGCCGGACGGAGCATCTGGATGAGGCGCTGCTCGAGCGCTCACTCGAAATTTTAAAGGGCGAGGAAAACGCCTTTTCTGTTGCCGCGGCAGTCAACGAGCGTGACGGCTACGGCACGAAAAGCCGCATCGAGGAAACGATGCACTTCGCGCAGCTTCTCGGCGTGAAGAAGATCGGCATCGCCACCTGCGCGGGGCTGATCCATGAGGCAAACGCGCTCGCGCGCGTCCTGCGCGCGCAGGGGTATGAGGTCACGGGCATCGCGTGCAAATGCGGCACGGTGAACAAGACCGAGCTCGGCATCCCGGAGCGCTGTCTCGAAGTCGGGCCGAACATCTGCAACCCCGTCTTGCAGGCGCTTGTGCTCAATAAGGAAAAGACGGAGCTGAACATCGCGCTTGGCCTGTGCGTCGGGCACGACAGCATGTTTTATAAGTATTCCGAAGCGCCGGTCACGACGCTTTCCGCCAAGGACCGCCTGCTCTGCCACGCGAGCCTCGGGCCGCTGTATCTGCTCGACGGCTACTGGAAACGCCTCCTGAAACCCGACCCCTACCTCACCGCGCCGCAGAGCAAAACCGAAGAAGGAAAAACCGGGGACACGTCGAACTGACGTGTTCCCGTTTTGTACGGGAAAACCCGGTGATCTGCGATCGGCAGGCGCATGCTGCAACATTATAGATACATATATATCCTTTGATCTGTTTTAGACGGAGAGGCACGGACGACGGCTCCGCAGAACACGTTTATGAAAGCGGAAACGGTCGCGGCGGCGCTTATCGGAAAGGCGGCGGGAGACGGATAAAAGCCGTCACTGCCGCGGCGTACTCCGACACCGGCCCGGAGCGGCGCAAGGTTCGGATCGAGATGCGAAAAAAGGTAGAAAAATGATACAGAACGATTTTACGATCCATATCCGGCGGGCAGAGAGTGGAGACGAGGCGTGTCTCGCGCACGTCCAGACCGAAAGCTGGAAGGCAGCGTTCGCGGGCATTGTCCCGGCGGAGCTTCTTACCCAATGCACGAGCATCGAGCGCACCGAGAAAATGTACGCGCGGCTTCTCGCCGAGCAGCAGGGAAACGGCTATATTCTGGAGCTGGACGGCAAGCCCCACTGCGTCGCATGGTGGGACGCTGCGCGGGAATAGGGTATGCCGGGCGCTGCCGAGCTGCGGTGTATCCATTCGCTGCCGGAAAACTGGCGCCGCGGCTGCGGCAGCCGGATGATGGAGCGCGTTCTCGCGGACGTAAAGGTTGCCGAACAACAGGTCGCTGCGCTGCCGAAATGCAGGAAGATGGTATTATAAAGAAAAGCAGGGTAAAGCACGTTCTGCCCGTGGACGGGCGCAGCTCGCCGGCATCAGCAGCAAAGGCGGCGCGTATAGACCTTAAAGAAAGGGACGCGAATATGGAAGCAAATCTTGAACCTAAAAACGAGCTCATTGCATGCTGCGGGCTGGACTGCGAAAAATGTGACGCCAGAATCGCAACGATCACAAATAACGATGCCCTGCGCGAAAAAACCGCCGCCCTGTGGACTAAGCTCAACGCCGTAGCGATCACGCCGGATATGATCCACTGCAGCGGCTGCCGCGTGGAGGGCGCAAAAACGCCGTTTTGCGACAAGCTCTGCCCCGTACATAACTGCGTGCGGGAGAAGGGGCTGGATACCTGCGCGGACTGCGCGCAGATGGATGGATGCCAGACACTGGGGCGCATCGCCGCAAACAGCCCGTTTGTTTTGGAAAACCTGAGAAAGCTCCGCTGTGAGGAGCCGTTGGAACAGAACGATGCCTGACACAATGACGGTAAACGATACGGAATATACTGTGCTCCGGCTTCTCGGAAAGGGCAAGGGCGGCTATTCCTATCTCGTCACGGACGGGGAGCGGGAGTACGTTCTCAAGCAGATCCACCACGAGCCGTGTGAGTACTATACCTTCGGCGACAAGCTGCAGTCCGAGCTGCGCGACTATGAAACGCTGCGCGCTCTCGGCATCCCCCTGCCGCGGCTGCTGGCCGTGGACAAGGCGCAGGAACGCCTCCTGAAGGAATATATCGCGGGGCCGACCGTCGCGGAGCTGCGTGAGAGCGGCCGGATGGACGGGCGCTGGACGGAGCAGGTGCGCGCCATGTGCGCCGTTTTGTACCCCGCGGGGCTGAACATCGACTATTACCCCACCAACTTCGTCCCGCGCGGCGAAACGCTCTATTATATCGACTACGAATGCAACGCCTATATGGAGCAATGGGACTTTGAACACTGGGGCGCGCAGTACTGGACAGAGCTGCCGTCCGCGTCGAATTGAACAGCTTGCCCGCCGGGAGACCGGCGGGCAAAATTTTTTTCAAAACCCTATTGACAATCCGGGGATGTGCTGTTATATTAACAGTAACGATAATCATTATTGATTACGAGACCCCACAGCGAAGGAGTACCCCATGGAAAGCACCCGGCGGCAAAGCAAAAAGCGCGACGCGATCCGCGAGATACTGCTCGCGTCGTACGATCACCCGAGCGTCGAGGAGATCTACCGGCGGCTCAAGCCGGACATCCCGGATCTCTCGCTCGGCACGGTGTACCGCAATCTCGCGCTCTTCCGCGAGGAGGGCAAGGCGATGAGCGTCGCCACGGTTGCGGGACAGGAGCGGTTCGACGGCCGGACGCACCCCCACGCGCATTTCATCTGCGAGAAGTGCGGCCGCGTGGACGATGTGGACGCGGTGCTGCCCGAAACGCTTGTCACCGGCGAAATGCCCGGCGAGGTGCGCTCCTGGGCGCTGACATTTTACGGCATCTGCCGCTGCTGCGCAGCGGACGATAATAAAAACAACAAAGAGAAAAATTGATTTGATGGAGGATCTTATTATGAAAAAGTGGGTTTGCCCGGTTTGCGGTTACGTTCATGAAGGCGATACGCCCCCGGCGGAGTGCCCGGTGTGCCATGTCCCCGGCAGCAAGTTCACGCTGCAGGCGGAGGAGAAGACCTGGGCGGCGGAGCACGTCGTCGGCGTCGGCAAGGTGTTCGGCGCGGACGTTCCCGCCGAGGTGCAGGAAGAGATCATCGCCGGTCTGCGCGCCAACTTTGAGGGCGAGTGCAGCGAGGTCGGCATGTATCTGGCCATGGCGCGCGTTGCGCACCGCGAGGGCTATCCGGAGATCGGCATGTACTGGGAAAAGGCCGGTCTGGAAGAGGCCGAGCACGCCGCGAAGTTCGCCGAGCTCCTCGGCGAGGTCGTGACCACTTCCACGAAGAAGAATCTCGAAATGCGCGTTGACGCCGAGAACGGCGCGACCGCCGGCAAGTTTGAGCTCGCCAAGCTCGCGAAGAAGTACAATCTCGACGCCATCCACGACACCGTGCACGAAATGGCGCGCGACGAGGCCCGCCACGGCAAGGCGTTCGAGGGTCTGCTCAAGCGCTACTTCGGCAAGTAAGAGGAGACATTCCCATGAAATACGAGTGCCCCTGCGGCTATGTCTATGACCCCGCCCTGGGCGACCCCGACAACGGTGTAGCCCCCGGCACAGTCTGGGAGGACGTTCCCGAAGATTGGGTCTGCCCCATCTGCGGTCTTGGCAAGGATGCCTTTTATCCCGCTGAGTAACGAATAAGCCTTTTTGAGAGGAAGCAGGAATAAACCTGCTTCCTCTTTTCTTTCCGACGCATTTGGCAAACGATTTGCCAAATATGGTCCGGATACCCCCAGACGCCCCGGCTTCTCCCCGCCTATAATGAGAAAAAACGAACGGGAGGATCCCCCATGACAAAGGTACGCATCGAGCCGGGCATCTGCGGCTTTACGGCCATCGCGGAGGCGGAAGCGGCGGAGGATTTTATGGTGCATCTGCGCGTGGCGAGCGGCTGCGCCGCCGTACAGGAGATGATGAAGGCTCTCGGCAGCACGTTCAGCGCGTTTGACGTGTGTCTCACCAGGCCGGGGACGGGGCCGTTTTACGCCTACGCCGCGGAGCATTTCCCCGTTCACGCCGCCTGCCCCGTCATCGCCGGGATCACCAAGTGCGCAGAAGCGGAATGCGATCTTGCTCTCCGGCAGGACGCCGGGATATTTTTTGAGGAATAATGCCCCTAAGGGCCGACTTCGTCTTTCTTTCTGTGTTGAAAAACAGACACCTTCGTGATATAATTCAATTCCGCCGTAAGGCGGTACTATTTTCCCGGAGGTAACACCATGAACGTCTGGCACGACATCGACCCCGCGCGCATCAAGCCGGAGGATTTTCTCGCCGTGATCGAGATCCCCAAGGGCAGCAAGAAGAAATATGAACTGGACAAGCAGACCGGGCTGATCATTCTCGACCGCATTCTGTATACATCGACCCACTACCCCGCCAACTACGGCTTCATCCCCCGCAGCTACGGCGACGACGGCGACCCGCTCGACGTGCTCGTGCTCTGCTCGGAGGTGCTCGACCCGCTCACGCTCGTGCGGTGCTACCCGATCGGGTACATCTCCATGCTCGACTGCGGAAAGAACGACGAGAAGATCATCGCCATCCCCTTCTCCGACCCGAGCTACAACAAGTACCGCGATATCATGGACCTGCCCGACCACACGTTTGACGAGATGGCGCACTTTTTCACCGTCTACAAGGCGCTGGAGGGCAAGGAGGCGGTCGCGGGCGACGTGAACGGCCGCGAAGCCGCCGTGGAGATCATCGAGAGCGCGCTCGCGCACTACGACGAGTGCTTCGGAAACAAAAAGTAAAGAAAGAACCGCGCTCCGGCAGAAAACCCTTCCGGGGCGCGGTTCTTTCTTGCAATCCGGTGCGAAGTACGCTACTATATCCTTACAAATCACATAAAGGAGAATCATTTATGAGTTTTCAGGAAGCGATCCAATCCGTATTCCAGAAGTACATCTGCTTTTCCGGCCGCGCGCGGCGCAGCGAGTACTGGTACTTCGCGCTGCTCAACTGGGCCGTGAGCGCGGTACTCACGGCGATAGCCCGCAACTTTGACAGCAGCCTTGCTTCGCTGTTTCTTACGCTCTGGAACATCGGCGTGTTCCTGCCGGGACTCGGCGTCTGCTGGCGGCGTCTGCACGACATCGGCCGCAGCGGCGCATGGTACTTCCTGAACCTCATCCCCCTTGTCGGACAGATCATTCTGCTCATCTGGCTCTGCAAGGACAGCCAGCCCGGCTGGAACCAGTACGGCGACAGCCCCAAGTACCCCACCAACGGCGGCGGATACGGCGGCTACGGACAGGGCGGCTATGGTCAGAATCCGTACGGCGGACAGAACCCGTATGGCCAGAACAACGGCCAGAATAACGGCGGCTACAACTGGAAGCCCTGACGAGCCCGATATTTTCGCGAAAAGGAAGCGCACCCATCCATGAACTGCATTGACCTGCATATCCACACCACCGCCTCGGACGGCACGGATTCGCCGCGCGCCGCCGTGGAAAAGGCGGCTTCTCTCGGCCTTGCCGCCGTGAGCATCACCGACCACGACAGCGTCTCCGGCGTGCCGGAGGCGATGCGCACCGGAGCGGAGCTCGGCGTGGAGGTCGTGCCGGGGATCGAGGTATCCTCGGACTACCGCGACAACAACGTCCACATCCTCGGCTACTTCATCGACCCCGCCGCGCCCGAGCTGCGCCCGGTGCTCGACTGGGTGAAGACCGAGCGGGACGAGCGCAACGAGAAGATCGCCGCCATGTTCGAGCGCGACGGGTTTGATATCTCCATCGCGCAGCTGCGCGAGGAATACCCGGATTCCGTGCTTGGCCGCCCGCACTTCTGCGAGCATCTGATGCGCAAGGGCTACATCTCCTCCGTGAAGGAGGGGTTTGAAAAGTACCTCGGCGAGGGCAAGCCGTACTATCTGCCGAAGCGCCGCATCTCCATTGCGAAGGCCGTGGAAACGATCGTCGCCGCGGGCGGCGTGCCGGTGCTGGCGCACCCGATGCAGTACCACTATCCCGAGCCGGAGCTCATCGAGCTGATCGAAACGGCAAAGGCCCTCGGCATCCGGGCGCTGGAGGCGTATTACTCCGAGTTCTCCGCCGAGCAGACCGCGTGGCTGCTGCGCGCCGCGGAGAAATACGGCATGGGCGTTTCCGGCGGCAGCGACTACCACGGCACACGCAAAACGCACATCTCCATGGGCACGGGCTGCGGCAATCTCGCGATACCGTATTCGGTGCTTAAGGAGCTCAAAAAGCTGCGATAATATGCGATATAAAGATGTTCCCCGCTTTCCTTTTGGAAAGCGGGGAACATCTTTTTGTTATGCCAAGGCCGCCGGCATATGTCTTCGGGGGCGTCTCTTTTTTCCTCCGCCGGACCGGCTCTTCCATGAGGCCGTTCCGCGGGGGAAGTTTTGCATGGCTTTATTCAGTCGTCGAGGTCTATGTCTCCGCTGACGGTTTCGATCTTGAATGTCCGTGTACCCTCGCTGCCGCTGCGGATGCCGGAGATGTCGCCGCTCACGGTGGTGACCGTGCCGCCGAATTCATCCGCGTGCAGCAGCTCGCCGGAGATGTCGCCGCTCGTGGAGGTGAACGTAAGGCTCTGCGTATCGACCTCGTCCAGCTCCAGATCGCCGCTCGTCGTGTCGGTCTCGATGCCCGCGGCGGAGATGTCGTCCAGGTCGATATCGCCGCTCGTGGTGTGCAGCGTCAGCACGCCGGTGAGCTCCGCGTTCCGCACGGAAACGCTCCCACTCACGGACGAAAGGCTCGCGCTCTCCGCCTTCACATCAGAAATATTCATATATCCCGAGGTCGTGCCGGCTGTTATCGTGCCGCCGCGGGTCGTGCTGACAAAAACATTTCCGCTCGTCGTGACGAGCTGTGTTTCCGCGACCTTCAGCTCCGACGCGCTGACCGCGCCGGAAGCGCTCGATGCGCGGAGCGTGAGCTGCGGGCTCACCAGACCGCTCACATATACATCGCCGGACTGCGTTGCCGCGTCCACCGTGCCGATCCATTTTTCCGGAATGCGGAGGATGACCGCATCATCGTCCGAGACGGCAAGGCGCTGGAAAAGGCCGAGCTTTTTCTCCGTGATGCGAAGCACGCCGCCGTCGAGCACGACGCTCACGCGGTCCGGCGTTTTCGCGCCCCGCGCGGCGATCGAGACGGTCTTATCCGTCGTGGAATAGATGTTCACCTCAAGCGCGCTGAGCTGCACGCTCACGAAGCTGCACTCGCCGGTCTCCGTATCGGCAGAGGTAAACTCGATATCGTTGTAGGCATAATTGTCGGGAGAATAGTCCCAGCCGAGCGTCACGCCGACGAACACGCCCGCCGCAATGAGCAGCGCGCCGAGGATAAGAAGCACCTTTTCGCCTTTTTTCATCACGATTTCTCCTTTATCATCCGAGATCGTTTTTGAGTTCAAAGAGCAGCCGGAGCGCCTCCAGCGGAGAGAGCGTGTTGGGATCGACGGCGCGCAGCCTCTCGGCCACGGCGTCCGCGCCGACGTCGGCGAGACTCACCTGATCGCTCTCGGGCTTTGCCGGGGCCGTCACCTTTACCGCCGCGCCCTGCGCGTTGAGCTCCCTGAGATGCGCGTCCGCGGCGCGGATGACGCTCTCCGGCACGCCGGCGAGCTTTGCGACCTCGATGCCGTAGCTCTCGTCGGCGGCGCCGGGCAGGATCTTGCGCAGGAAGAGGAGTTTTCCGTTCTGTCGCTTGGCGCTGATATTATAGTTGCGCACACCGGGGATCGTCCCTTCGAGCGCGGAGAGCTCGTGGTAGTGCGTGGCGAACATCGTCTTTGCGCCGAGCTTTCTCGCGTCGGCGCAGTATTCGAGCACCGCGCGGGCGATGGCCATGCCGTCGTAGGTGGACGTGCCGCGCCCGATCTCGTCAAGGATGAGCAGGGAATCGGCGGTCGCGTTCTTCAATATGGATGCGACCTCGCTCATCTCGACCATGAACGTCGATGCGCCGCCCGCAAGGTCGTCGCTCGCGCCGATGCGCGTGAACACGCGGTCGCAGATGCCGACCGTTGCGCTGCGCGCCGGGACGAACGAGCCGATCTGCGCCATGAGCACGATGATCGCCGTCTGGCGCATGTAGGTGCTTTTACCGGCCATGTTCGGCCCCGTCACGATGGCGACGCGGTCGTCGGTGTCGTTCAGGTGCGTGTCGTTCGGCACGAAGAGCGTGTCGCGCTGCATCTGCTCAACGACCGGGTGGCGGCCCTCGGCGATCGTGAGCGTGTGCGATACCTCGATCTCCGGGCAGACATAGTTGTTGCGCACCGCGACCTCGGCGAGCGAGCAGAGCGCATCGAGCTCCGCGAGCGCCGCGGAGAGCGCCTGCAGCTCGTCCACGCGGTCGCCCACCTGCCGGAGCACGTCGCGGAAGAGGTCGTATTCGAGCGTTTCGATCCGCTCGCGGGCGGACGAGATATCGTCCTCCAGCTTTTTGAGCTCCGGGGTAAAGTACCGCTCGCCGTTGACGAGCGTCTGCTTGCGTATGTATTCCTCCGGCAGCTCCACGGCTCCGGCGGAGTTCGGCACGTCGATATAATACCCGAACACCTTGTTGTAGCCGACCTTGAGCTTCTTGATGCCGGTGCGCTCCTTTTCCCGCGCCTCCAGCTCGGCGACGCACTTCGCGCCGTTGTCGCGGATGTTGCGCAGACGGTCTACCTCCTCGCTGTAGCCGGAGCGGAGGATGCCGCCCTCGCGTACGGAGAATGGCGGCTCGTCGCAGATGGCGCGGCGCAAAAGCGTGCAGAGGTTTTCCAGCGGCTCCGTCGCGGCGATGGAGCGGAGCATCCCGCTCTGGTACTTACCGAGCTGCGCGAAGATCTCCGGCGCGGCGGAGAGATAGTTTCCGAGCGCGAGCATGTCGCGGCCGTTCGCCGCGCCGTACACGGCGCGGGACGTGAGCCGCTGGATATCGCCGACGGTCTTGAGCTTTTCGGCAAGCTCGGCGCGGCCGACGTTGTCGCGGAAGAGCTCCTCCACCGCGGCGAGCCGCCGCCGGATCGCCACCGGGGAGAGCAGAGGGCGCTCCACCCAGCTGCGGAGCATTCGCCCGCCCATCGGGGTTTTGGTCTTATCGAGCACCCAGAGAAGGCTGCCGCGCTTTTCGCCGGTGCGCAGGTTTTCCGTCAGCTCGAGATTGCGCCGCGCCGCGGCGTCAAGCTCCATATACCGGCCCCGCGTGAAGATATCCGGCACGCGCAGCTGCGACATGTCGCCGCGCGCCGCATCCGTGAGATAGGTGAGCAGCGCGCCGAGTGCGAGTGTCGTCATCTCGTCGAGCTCGGGGGCGTTTTCGCCGTACTGATTTGCAATGGCCTTGCGGGCGTTTTCGGGATCGAACCGCCCCGCGGCGGGCTCCACGCGGCTGCCGAGCCGCTTTTCGAGCGTGTCGCGGATGTCGCGGCTGAGCATCGCCTCCGGCGCGAGCACGCACTCGCGCGGGCGGAAGCGGGAAATTTCGTTCTGGATGTGCATCGCCGCGTCCGTTTCAAACGACGCCGCGCACACCTCGCCGGTGGACACGTCCGCAAAGGCGCACCCGCCCGCCTTGCCGCGCAGCATGACCGCGCCGAGATAGTTTGATTCGCCCTCGCGCAGCATGGAGGTCTCCATGATCGTGCCGGGGGAGATGATGCGCACGATATCGCGCGATACGAGCCCCTTGCAGAGCTTCGGGTCCTCCATCTGCTCGCACACGGCGACCTTGTAGCCCTTGGCGATGAGCTTGGAGATATACTGCTCCGCGCTGTGGTACGGCACGCCGCACATCGGCGTGCGCTCGTCCTCGGGCTTGCCGCGGTCGCGCGTCGTGAGCGCGAGATTCAGCTCGCGCGCGCCGAGAACGGCGTCATCATCGAACATCTCGTAAAAATCGCCCAGCCGGTAAAAGAGCAGGCAGTCGGGATGCTCGGCCTTGATGGCGTTATACTGCATTTTCATGGGGGTGGTTTCTGCGGGCAATGTCTTTCTCCCCTTTACTCCGTGATCTCGCCGAAGAGCGCGAACGTATTGCTTGAAACGATGCGCGCGTTGGCCCACGATCCGATGAGCGATTCGTCCCCGCGCAGATGCACGAGCCGTCCCCCGGCGGTGCGCGCCGAGAGCGTATAGTCGCCGTTTTTCGCCGTGCCGTCGATGAGCACGCGGAAGGTCTTCCCCTCCTGCGCGCGGTGCAGCTCGGCGGAGACGCGCCCCGCGCTCTCCACGAGCCGGTCGAACCGGTTTTGAATGACGGAGCGCGGCGTATCGTCCTCGATCTTTGCCGCCGGGGTACCCGGACGGCGGGAATAGATGAACGTGAACATCGAGTCAAAGCGCACCTTTTCCGTAAGCGCGAGCGTATCGAGAAAATCCTCCTCCGTCTCGCCCGGGAAGCCGACGATCACGTCGGTCGTGAGGACGAGGTTCGGGATGTATTTCCGCGCAAGATCGACCTGCGCGAGATACTTTTCCGCCGTGTAGCCGCGGTTCATGGCGCGCAGGATCCGGTCGCTGCCGGACTGCACGGGCAGATGGATGTGCGGGGCGCACTTTTCGCACTCGGCCATGGCAGCGAAAAGGCGCTCGGTCGCGTCCTTCGGGTGGCTCGTCATAAACCGGATGCGGAAATCGCCCGGAATGGCGTTGACCTTGCGAAGGAGCTCCGCAAAATCCACATCTTCGTCCAGTCCCCGGCCGTAGGAGTTCACGTTCTGGCCGAGAAGCGTAATATCCTTATACCCGGCGGCGACGAGCGCTTCGGCCTCGCGCACGACGTCCTCGCTGCGGCGGGAGCGCTCGCGCCCGCGGACGTAGGGGACGATGCAGTATGAGCAGAAGTTGTTGCACCCGTTCATGATGGAGAGCCATGCCTTCACGCTGCCTTCCCGCTCGCGGGGGAGACCTTCGGCAATGGATTCGGTGCTCTCGGCATCGAACACGCGGCCCTTCGCGCCGGAGAGACCGTGGACCTGCAGCGTTCTCTCAAAAAGCTCCGGGAAGCGCCAGAGCTCGTGCGGGCCGAAGCAGAGATCGACCATGCGGTACGACTTTTTCACCTGCTCGCGGATCTCCTCGCTCTGCGCCATGCAGCCGCAGAGAATCACGATGCGTTCCGGGTGGACGCGCTTTAAATGTGTGAGCGCGCCGACGTTGCCGAACACGCGCATCGTCGCGTGCTCGCGCACGGCGCAGGTGTTCACGGCGATGACGTCCGCTTTGTCCTCGTCGTCGGTCATCGTATAGCCCATGCTGCGGAGATAACCGCGCAGCACCTCGCTGTCGGACTCATTCTGCTGGCAGCCGTAGGTGTCTACCATGGCGAAGCGCTCGCCGCTGCCGAGGGCGGAGCGGACGCGCGCGCATATCTCTTTCTGCCGTTCGATCTCCTGCGCGGAGACCTCGGTTCTCTCGTAGGGCATAGATCTATTTCCTTTCCGTGTATCCTTGTGAACGGCCCCCTTGTGCAAAGGGGGCTGTCAGCCGGAGGCTGACTGGGGGATTGTAGCTTTCGGAAAACGACAATCCCTCCGTCACGGCTTCGCCGTGCCACCTCCCTTTACACAAGGGAGGCTTTTCTTCCGATAATAGAGTATTTTAACATTTTGCTCTGGATTCCGCAACGGCTTTGCTTTATAATCAGAATGAAATATTATCGATTCCCATTCTGGAGGTACATATATCATGCCGGTCATCCACGTCCTTTCGCCGCACGTCGCCGACCTTATCGCCGCGGGCGAGGTCGTTGAGCGCCCCGCCTCGGCGGTCAAGGAGCTTTTGGAAAACGCGGTGGACGCCGGAGCGCGCACCGTCGTGCTTGAGCTCCGCGCCGGAGGGCGGGACTATATCCGCGTCACGGACGACGGCGTCGGCATGGCGCCGGAGGACGCGGGCGTGTGCTTTCTGCGCCACGCGACGAGCAAGCTCTCGGACGAGCGCGGGCTCGAGGCCATCGGCACGCTCGGCTTTCGCGGCGAAGCTCTCGCGGCGATCAGCGCCGTTTCGCGCATCACGCTCACGACGCGCCGCCGCGGCGCGGCCATGGGCGTGCGCGTGGAGGTGGAGGCCGGGGAGATCGTATCCATGGAGGAGACCGGCTGCCCGGAGGGTACGACGATCACCGTGCGCGATCTTTTCTACAACACTCCCGCGCGGCAGAAGTTTCTCGGCACCGACCGGAGCGAGAGCGCCGCGTGCGTGCAGAGCGCGCTGCGCACGGCGCTCGGCCGCCCGGACGGGAGCTTTCGCTGCCTGCGCGACGGACAGGAGGAATTTTTCTCCCCCGGCGACGGCACGGCGAAGAGCGCCGTATACGCGCTGCTCGGGCGCGACGCCGCGGCGGGACTGCTGCCGGTGGAGACCGAAAGCGACGGCGTCACGGTAAAGGGCTTCGTTTCCGCGCCCGGTTACTGCCGCGGCAACCGCGGCGCGCAGTACTTTTTCTGCAACGGCCGCCCCATCCGCTCGCGCGCTTTGCAGGCCGCGCTGGAGCAGGCATACAAAAATACCGCCATGGTCGGCAAGTTTCCCGGGTGCGTGCTTTATATCACGCTGCCCAACGGTCTTGTGGACGTGAACGTCCATCCGACGAAGGCGGAAGTCAAATTTGCGAAAGAAAAGCCCGTGTTTGACGGCGTTTATTACGGCACGCTTGCCGCGCTCGGCCAGAAGAGCGCGCCGCAGACGATGTCGAATGCGCCTTTTGCCCCGGAACCGAAGAGCGCCGCGCCCGTTTCTTCCCCGGCCCATCCCGCTCCGGCCGCCGCGAGCGCGCCGCGCAAGGATTTCTTCCGCACGATGGACGCGGGCACGTTCCGGCAGACATACTCCGCCGCGCCCGCCCGTCCGGCGGGTACTTCCGGCGTGCGCGACAGCGCGCCCTACCGCGCCGCTTCCCCCGCCGCGCCGAAACCGGTCTCTTCCGCGCCGGTCTCCGTACCGGTGCGCACCTATACGCCGGACATTCCGTCCGTGAGCGCGCCGCGCTCCCCCGTCCCCGCGCCGGAAGCGCCGGTCTCCCCGGTCGTTCCCGCCGCGCCGGTCGAAAAGAGCCTTCCCGCCCCGGAAACGGCGGCGGAGACCGTGCCGGAGCAGACAGTGCTGGACGAGACCTTCCGCGCCGAGCCCGTGCGCTACATCGGCGAGGCGCTGAACGTTTACATTCTGCTCGAGCAGGGCGACAAGATGCTGCTCATCGACAAGCACGCCGCGCACGAGCGCATCCTCTTTGACAAAATGCGCCTGAACGAAAAGCCCCTCATGCCGCAGGAGCTTCTGGAGCCCCAGCCGTTCAACACCGACCCGGACGGCGCGGCGCTTCTCGAGGCAAACGCCGCGCTTCTCGCGCGGCTCGGCTTTGAGCTGGACACGTTCGGCGATACCGCGTTTCTCATCCGCGCCGCGCCCGCGCAGCTCGACGCCGCTTCCGCCGTGCCGCTGCTCGAAGAGCTGCTGGAAAAGCTGCGGGAGGGCCGGTCGCTCTCGTCCTCGGACGTGTGGGAGCGTCTTGCCGCCACGGTCGCGTGCAAGGCCGCGATCAAGGGCGGCTGGGTCACGGAGCGGGAGGAGCTTCTGGCTCTCGCGGAAAAGGTGCTCGCCGGAGAGGTGACGCACTGCCCGCACGGCCGCCCGGTGATGACGGTGTTCACCCGCGCCGAGCTCGATAAGCGCTTCGGGAGGATCGTGTGACGTGTACCGCGATCTGACGCGGGGGAGCATTCTCCGCTCGCTTCTTCTCTTCGCGCTGCCGATGCTTGCCGGGGACATTCTCCAGCAGCTTTACAACATCGCCGATACGCTCATCGTTTCGCGCGCCATCGGACGTGACGCGCTCGCCGCCGTGGGGAGCGCGTATACGCTTATGATCTTCCTCACGTCGATACTGCTGGGGCTTTCGATGGGCGCGGGCGCGCTTTTCTCCATCTGCCGCGGGCGCGGCGACGAGAGCGGTCTCCGGCGGAGCATCGTCCACGCGTTCGGTCTCATCGGCGTATGTGCGCTCCTCCTCACGGCGCTCGCCTATGCGTTGCTGCCCGCCCTTCTGCGGCTTTTGCAGGTGCCGGAGAGCGTTTCCCCGCTCATGCGGACGTACCTTGCCGTGATCTTCGCCGGTATCCCGGCGACGTTCCTTTATAACTTTTTTGCCTGTCTCCTGCGCTCGGTCGGCAACAGCATGACGCCGCTCGTCTTTTCCGGCATTTCGGCGCTCGGCAACGTGGCGCTCGATCTGCTGTTCGTGCTCGTTTTTTCGTGGGGCGTGGCGGGCGCGGCGTGGGCAACGGTCATCGCGCAGTACTTCTCCGGGCTGGGACTTGCCGTTTTCACGCTGCGGCGCTGCCCCGATCTGCTGCCGAAGAGGGAAGAGCTGCGCTTTGACGCGGCCCTTCTGCGCGAGATCTTCTCGCTCTCTTCGCTCACCTGCGTGCAGCAGTCGGTGATGAATTTCGGCATACTGATGATCCAGGGGCTCGTGAACTCGTTCGGGGAGATCGTCATGGCGGCGTTCGCCGCGGCGGTGAAGATCGAATCGTTCGCGTATATGCCGGCGCAGGATTTCAGCAACGCCTTTTCCACGTTTGTCGCGCAGAACTTCGGCGCACGGCAGACCGGGCGCATCCGCACCGGGATCCGGCGCTCGTTTGCGCTCGTGCTCGGCTTCTGCGCGGTCATTTCCGCGGCGGTGCTGCTTTTCGCTTCGCCGCTCATGCGCCTTTTCATCCCCGCGGCCGACACGGAAGTCATCCGTGAGGGCGTTTACTATCTCCGGTGCGTCGCGCCGTTCTACTTCGGCATCGGGTTTCTGTTTCTCTTCTACGCGCTCTACCGCGCGGTGAAAAAGCCCGCGATGTCCGTTGTGCTGACGGTCGTTTCGCTCGGCACGCGCGTCGCGCTCGCGTATCTCACGGCAGGGACGCTCGGCGTCACCGGCATCTGGGCCGCGATCCCCATCGGGTGGGTGCTTGCCGATATCACCGGCGCGGTGTATTACTTCCGGAAACGGAAGGCTCTGCTTCCGGAAACGGGGCAATAAAAAAGCCTCCCCTGTGTAGGGGAGGTGGAAAAAACGATGTTTTTGACGGAGGGGTTGTCAAAACAATCCCTCAGTCAGCCTTACGGCTGACAGCTCCCTTTACACAAGGGAGCCCAAGAAAACGCCGAAAAATCACGCTGCACCCGTAGGGGCGGGGCTCTGCTCCGCCCACCTGTCAGGCACAGGCATTAGATTTTACCTATTATAATAGAGTATTCCAAGGCACCCCGGCCCGCAGTGGCCGGAGATGGTGCTGCCGGCGAGCGTGTGGTGGATCTCCTCAAAGCCACCGTACTCGCGCAGGAGCTTTTCGACAGTCTCCACGATCTCCGTATCCACGCCGGAGTCGGTGATGAACACGCGCTTCTTGTCGAAATCGTCGTGATCCTTGATGCGGTCGGTCACATAGCTCTCGATCGCCTTGGCGAGCGTGCCGCGGTACTTTTTCGCAACGCTCATCTTGCCCTCGTGCACCTCGATGCAGGGCTTGAGCTTCAAAAGATTCGCGCCCAGCGCCGCGACGGTCGAGCACCGGCCGCCCTTGCGCAGATATTCGAGCGTGTCGATCACGAAGCTGACGTTCAGCTTCTCCCGGCGCTCGTCAAGGATCGCCTGGATCTCCTCGCCGGACTTGCCCTCGCGGGCGAGCAGCGCGCCATCGATCACGAGATGGCCGATGCCGGTGGAGAGATTGCGCGAATCGACAACGAACACGCGCCCCGGAAATTCCTCTGCGGCATCGCACGCGTTCTGGAAGCAGGCGGACATATCCGAGGAGATCGTGAAATGCACGATCTGGTCGTGGGTTCGGAGCTCCTCGCCGAAGAAATCGAGATAGTCGGCAATGGACACCGCCGCCGTGCCGCAGAGCTTTCCCGTGCGGCTCGTATACGCGAAAATGTCCTCGCGCGTGCACTCGATCCCGTCACGCAGCGCGCGGTCGTCCATGAGGATATAGAGCGGCGCGATCTTTACGTCGTACTGCTCGATCAGCTCGCTCGTAAGATCGCAGGTGCTGTCGGCAGAAATTCGGATCTTCATTGGCATTTACGGTCTCCCTTTCCAAAATAGTTCCCATAGTTCACATAGAGTTAACACGATGCTAAGGATTATAGCAGAGGTGTAATTATTTGTCTATGAACAATCGTACAGTCATTGTCATCACAGGGCCCACGGCTTCGGGCAAAACGTCGCTCGGCGTGAGTCTTGCGCTCGCTCTCGGCACCGAAGTTGTGAGCGCGGACTCGATGCAGCTCTACCGCGGCATGGACATCGGCTCTGCCAAGCCCACGCGGGAAGAAATGCGCGGCGTGCCACACCATATGATCGACGTGGCCGACCCCGCCGAGGACTACAGCGTCAGCCGCTGGGTCGAAAACGCGGCGGCGTGCTGTGACGCGCTGCTTGCCGGGGGCAAAACGCCCGTCATCGTCGGCGGGACGGGGCTTTATATCGAGTCCCTTCTCTCCGGACGGGATTTTTCCGCCGCGCCCGGCGATTCCGGCGTGCGCGAAGCGCTCGGCGCGGAGTATGACGCGCTCGGCGGCGCGGCGTTCCGGGAAAAGCTGCGGCTGGTCGATCCCGAGCGGGCGGAAAAGCTCGCGCCGGGCGACAAGAAGCGGCTCGTGCGCGCGATGGAGGTATATACGCTCACCGGCGAGACGATCACCGCGCACGACGCCCGCACAAAGGCGCTCCCGCCGCGGTATGCTTCCCGCCGCTTTGCGCTCACGTGGAACGAGCGGGAAACGCTCTATGCGCGCATCCGGCAGCGCGTGGACGAGATGGTCGCCGCAGGGCTTTTTGAAGAAGTGGAGCGTCTGCTCGGCGCCGGGCTTTCGGATTCCTGCACCGCGATGCAGGCCATCGGCTACAAGGAGATCGCCGCGGCGCTCCGGGGCGAATGCTCGCCGGAGGACGCCATCGAGACCGTCAAGCGCGAATCCTGCCGCTATGCCAAGCGCCAGCTCACCTGGCTGCGGCGCGACAGGGATCTTGTATGGCTGCCGCGGGAGGAATACCCGACGGAGGACGAGCTTCTCGCCGTCGTCCTCAAAAATTAGCGCAACCGCCGGAAGACGGTCTGACACATTTCGACCGGCTTTTTAATCGGCTCTCTTTACAATGATAGAACACACGCCCAAGCGTGTGAATACTTATCACAAAGCCGGAGACCCCGGCGAAAGGGAGCTTTTATCATGCAAAAAACACAGAATCTGCAGGACCTTTTCCTCAACCAGACCCGCAAAGACAGACAGAGCGTGACGCTCTTTCTCATGAACGGCTTTCAGATGCGCGGCATCGTGCGCGGATTTGACAGCTTCACGGTCGTGCTCGAGACCGACGGAAAGCAGCAGCTCATTTATAAGCACGCGATCTCCACGCTCGTCCCGTCGCAGTCGGTCGATATGACCGGCGGCACGAATACATAAGAGCGCGTGAAGCGCTCGGAGCTGCCGCTGCTGTTCCCCGGCATTGTTCTGCTGCTCGCGGCGGCGGCATATGCCCTGCTCTTTTTCATCTCCCGCGCGGAGGATGTGCCCTCGGCGGTGTGCACCGCCGCACTCTGGCAGGATACGCTTTCGCTCAAGGGCGTCGTTTCCCGCGGTGAAACGCCCGTTTCCGCGCCGGAGGGCGCGGTGTATCCGCTCGTTCCGGACGGAGAGCGCGTCGCGGCGGGGGCGCCGGTCGCACTCGCGGGGGATACCGGGGCGGAGCTTTTCCGCGCCGCGCTCCTTCTGCGCGTGCGCGCGGAGCTCGCCTCCGATACGCTGCCCGTGCCGGGCGGACAGGCTCTGCGCTCGCTTTCCGAAGCGCTCGCCCGGCGGGACTTTTCCGCGCTCGGCGCAGCCTTGCCGGAGGCGCGCCGTTCGCTCGGCTATGCCGCGACGGGCGGCAACGCTCTCCGGCAGGAGGAAGCGCTCCTTTCCTCCGGAGCGGAAGAGACGCTCGTCCGCGCCCCGCGCGCGGGATATTTCTCCGCGCACGGGGCGGACGGCGCGATGACCGTCGTCTCCGGCAGCGGCTGGACGTTCACCGCGCCGCTCAACGAAAAGACCGCGGCGCGTCTGCCGGACGGCGGCAGCGCCGTGCTTCTTCTGCCGGACGAAACGCGCGTCACCGCCGCGGTGCGCATAACGGACGCCGGGGAAGCCGTTTTCTCCTGCGGCACGCACCTCGAAAGCGTTCTTTCCCTGAACGAATGCACGCTTGCGGTGCTTCTGGCCGAATGGCAGGGCTATTCGGTGCCGGAATCGGCCATTCTGCCGGGTGAGGACGGCGAGACCGTCTGCCGTGTGTCCGGCCCGGTGCGGGAATACGTCCCGGTCACGGTGCTCGCGCGGCGCGGCGGCGCGGCGCTCATCGCATCACCGATGCTGCGCGGCGGCATGAGCGTGCTGCTTTTCCCCGCGGCGGACAGCGCGCCATCGTAAAAGTAGAGTACCCTTTTTCCTTTTAAATACTTTTCGGGAGGACAGAAAGATATGAGCATCACCGAAAATGTGCGCATGGCCCGGCAGAAGATCAACGCCGCCGCCGAGAGCGCCGGCCGCTCCGGCAGCGAGGTGCGCCTTCTCGCCGCAACGAAGATGAACGGCCCGGAGGCCGTGCAGGAGGCGATCCGCGCCGGTGTGGATATCTGCGCGGAAAACCGCGTGCAGGAGTTTCTTTCCAAAAATGCTGTGAACGCCTACGCCCCCTGCTGCGTCCATTTCATAGGGCATTTGCAGAAAAACAAGGTGAAATACCTCGTCGGCGCGGTGGAGCTGATCCACTCGGTCGATTCTCCGGAGCTGATGGACGCGATCTCGCGCCGCGCCGTCTCGCTCGGCATCGCGCAGGATGTGCTGCTGGAGGTGAACATCGGCGGCGAGGCGTCCAAAAGCGGCGTTTCGCCCGATGGGCTCGAGGCGCTCCTCGCCCATGCCGCGCTCTGCCCCGGCCTTCGCGTGAAAGGATTGATGACGATCCCGCCCGCCGTGAGCGCCGGAGAAGAAAATCGTTGGTATTTCCGACGAATGTATGAGCTTTTTGTTGACATCCGCCGGAAAACATACGATAATGTAACAATGGCTGAGCTGTCGATGGGTATGAGCGGTGACTATGAGGAAGCCGTGCGCTGCGGCGCGACCATCGTCCGTCTGGGAACGGCGCTGTTCGGCCCCCGGAATTACGATTTGCAGGAGGCGCCCCCGTATGGGACTATTGGATGAGCTGAAAAAACTGACGAAACCCTACGACGACGAGGACTATCTCGAAGAAGATCTCGCCGAGCCGGTACGCGCGCCGGGCCGCGCGGCGGACGCGCGCTCCTACGCGTCCTACGCCGAAGCGCCGCGCAGCGCCGAGCCCGTGCAGCCGACCCGCCGGCCGTATGTATTCTCCAACCAGCGCGCCGCGCGGCAGCAGCAGGCCGCCGACCCCTACGCGCAGCAGGATTACGGCTACGCTCAGCAGGGGTATGCCCAGCAGGGCTACGCGCCCGACCCCTATGCCCGCAGCGGCTATGCGCCCGATCCCTATGCCCAGCAGGGGTATGCCGCGCCCGCCCGTCCGCAGAGCGGCGGCGCGCAGCCGAAGCTGCTGCTCGTGCACCCCGACCGCTTTGAGCAGGCCGCGGACATTGCCGACCGCATTGCCGAGCGCAACGCGATCGTGCTCAATCTGGAGACCGCGCCGAAGGAACTGACCCGCCGCATGCTCGACTTTCTCTCGGGCGTTACCTATGCGCTCGGCGGAAAGGTCAAGAAGGTCTCCGGCAGCACCTACATCATCACCCCCGCGGGGATGGACTTCATGGGCGACACCGGCAACGCCGTCGAATCCCGCGAAAAGTACTTTTAATCAAGCGTTCCCGCGCCTCACGGCGCTGACGGATAGAAAACAGAATCCGGAAAGGAGTAGAAAGATATGATCACTGCCCAGGACATCCGCGAAAAATGTTTTGAGAAGGCCCGCATCGGCGGGTACGCCATGGACGAGGTCGATGATTTTCTCGACGAGCTCGCCAATGACGCCGCTGCCTCCCAGAAGGAGATCGCCACGCTCAACGCGAAGATGAAATACCTTGCCGACAAGATCCGCGAGTATCAGGGATCGGAGGAGGCCATGAACATGGCGCTCGTCTCCGCGCAGAAGCTCGCCAAGAACATCGAAGAGGACGCCCGCGCCAAGGCGGAAGCCCTCGTCGCCTCCGCGCAGAAGGAAGCCGACGATATCCTCGCCGCCGCCAAGGCCGAGTCTGACCGCACCATTGGCACGATCGAGGCCAACCGCAAGGCCGAGGAGCTGCGCTACGAGAAGGCGCGCGCCGCTGCCGCGGAATACATCCAGAAGGTCCGCATGCTGCTCGACCGCGAGCAGACCTTCCTTACCACGCTCGCCGAGGCCGACCTCACCGGCGCCGTCGTGACGCCTGCGCCCGCCGAGAAGAAGGCCATCGCCGCCCCCGCGGAAGCCGCCGAGAGCGAGACAGTTGAGGAGGAAGTCCTCCCCGCCGCCGAGCCGGAAGCCGAACCCGAAGCCGAGCCGGAAACGGAAGAGGAGGAGTCTCCCCTCTACCCGGACGCCGAGGACGAGCAGGACTACGTCAAGGCGTTTGAAAACGCTGTCTATCAGAAGCCCGAGGATTCCGACACGGACGCCCCGGAGATCAAATTCTGATTTTTAAAGAAAAAACCCACAGGGCGGGGCTCGATCGGCCCCGCTCTGTCAGCGAATGGAGAGAATTGCACAGCTATGGACTACAATGCCACCGTAAATCTGCCGAAAACCGCTTTTCCCATGCGTGCCGGTCTGCCCGCGCGTGAGCCGGGCATGCTCAAATCCTGGTACGACATGGATCTTTACCACGAGACCCTCCGCCGCAACGAGGGCAAGCCCCTCTTCATTCTGCACGACGGCCCTCCGTTCTCGAACGGCAATCTGCACATGGGCCACGCGCTGAACAAGTGCCTGAAGGACTTCATCTGCCGCTATAAATCCATGACCGGCTATAAGGTCCCCTATACCCCCGGCTGGGACAACCACGGCATGCCCATCGAGTCCGCCATCATCAAGGAGCAGCGGCTCAACCGCAAGGCCATGAGCGTGAGCGAGTTCCGCTCCGCCTGCCACCGCTATGCCGAAAAGTACGTCGGCATCCAGCGCGAGGGCTTCCAGCGTCTCGGCGTGCTGGGCGACTGGGATCATCCGTATCTCACCATGGACCCGAAGTTTGAGGCCGAAGAGGTCAAGGTGTTCGGGAAGATGTACGAAAAGGGCTACATCTACAAGGGTCTCAAGCCCGTGTACTGGTGCCCGAGCGACGAGACCGCTCTCGCCGAGGCGGAGATCGAGTATCAGGACGATCCCTGCACCACGGTGTACGTCAAGTTCCCGATGCATGACGATCTCGGAAAGCTCTCCCACGTCGACCACAGCAAGCTCTATTTCCTCATCTGGACAACGACGATCTGGACGCTGCCGGGCAACCTCGGCATCAGCCTGCATCCGAGAGAGAGCTATGCGCTCGTGAAGGCCGATAACGGCGAGATCTACATCGTTGCCGAAGCGCTCGCCGAGAAGGTCATGCGCGTCGGCGGCATTGAGAAGTACGAAATTCTCGAAACGCACCCCGGCTCGTTTTTTGAGAACATGCTCGCCGATCACCCGTTCCTGCCGAAGACGTCCCGCCTGCTCAACGCCGAGTATGTCACGATGGACTCCGGCACGGGCTGCGTCCACACCGCGCCCGGCTTCGGCGCGGACGACTATCAGACCTGCCGCCGCTACGGCATGGACATGATCGTCCCCGTGGACGACCAGGGCCGCCACACCGACTACGCCGGCAAATACGCCGGCATGAAGACCGAGGAATCCAACCCGGTCATTCTCGAGGATATGCGCGAGAGCGGCATGCTCTTTGCGAGCGAGGATATCGTCCACAGCTACCCGCACTGCTGGCGCTGCCACAAGCCCATCATCTTCCGCGCCACGCCGCAGTGGTTCAGCTCGGTCGATACGTTCAAGGACGACGCCTGCGCCGCCGCGGACAAGGTCATCTGGCATCCCGGCTGGGGCCACGACCGCATGCTCTCCATGATCCGCGAGCGCGCCGACTGGTGCATCTCCCGTCAGCGCCGCTGGGGTCTGCCCATCCCGGTGTTTTACTGCGCCGACTGCGGCAAGCCCGTGTGCACCCCGGAGACCATCGAAAAGGTCTCCCGTCTCTTCGGCGAGCACGGCTCGAACATCTGGTTCGACGCCGAGGCGAAGGAGCTCCTGCCGGACGGCTTCACCTGCCCGCACTGCGGCGGCAGCACCGGCTTCACCAAGGAGACCGACACGCTCGACGGCTGGTTTGACTCCGGCAGCACCCACATCGCCTCCATGCTGCTCGACGCCCCCGGCGTATGGCCGGCGGACGTGTATCTCGAGGGCGGCGATCAGTACCGCGGCTGGTTCCAGTCGTCGCTGCTGACCGGCGTTGCGGTGCGCGGCGACGCGCCCTACCGTGAGGTGCTCACCCACGGCTGGACCGTGGACGGCGAGGGCCGCGTCATGCATAAATCCCTCGGCAACGGCATCGCTCCGGGCGACATCATCCCCAAGTACGGCGCGGACATCATCCGTCTCTGGGCGGCGAGCGCCGACTATACGCAGGACATGCGCTGCTCGGACAACATCTTCAAGCAGCTCTCCGATAAGTATCTCAAGATCCGCAACACCGCGCGCTACATTCTCGGCAACCTCGACGGGTTCGATCCCGCCGAGAGCGTCGCCTTTGCGGACATGCTGCCGCTCGATAAGTGGGCCGTCAGCCGTCTGCAGGATCTCATCGAGCGCGTCCGCACCGCTTACGACAACTACGAGTTCCACACCGCCACCTACGCCATCCACAACTTCTGCGTGGTGGAAATGTCGAACTTCTATCTGGACGTTATCAAGGACCGCCTCTACTGCGACAGCCGCGAGAGTCTTTCCCGCCGCAGCGCCCAGACCGCGATTTATCAGGTGCTCGATGCGATGACCCGCCTGCTCGCCCCGGTGCTGTGCTTCACCGCCGACGAGATCTGGCTCGCCATGCCGCACACCGAAGCCGAGGACGCGCGCGCCGTCGCGCTCAACGATATGCCGGAGGCGAACGCCGCGCTCCGTCTCTCCGAGAGCGAGGAAGCGCACTGGAGCAAGGTCATGCGCGTGCGCGCCGACGTGAACAAGGCGCTCGAGCTTGCCCGCGCGGAAAAGCTCATCGGCAAGCCTCTGGACGCGCGCGTGACGCTCTATGTGTCTGAGGCCGCGGCCGAGCCGTTTGCGGAGCTGGAGAGCGAGGATCTCGCGCCGCTTTGCATCGTGTCCGAGCTGAAGATCGTCCACGGCGCTGGGGAAGGCGTCCGCGGCGAGAACTTCGACGGGCTCACCGTCCACGTCGAGCCGAGCGCTCTGCCGCGCTGCGCGCGCTGCTGGACGCGCTCCGCGACCGTCGGCACGAACGAAAAGCACCCGACGCTCTGCGCAAGATGCGCCAGCGTTGTAGGCTGACGCCTTCAAGCAAAATCCACTCCGTTGAGGATTTTGCTTGAGGGGATTGCGGCTCGCCGCAGCGCACTCGCTGCGCTCGCACGTTTGCGAGCCGAGAAGTATTTTCCCCGACGCACAAGTCGCCGGGGAAAATGATCCAAATTTTTTTGCGCCTGCGGGCGCAAACTCTTGCGAGGCATTTCCTTCGGTTCTTACTCCCCATAGAGAAAGGAGAATTTGATTCATGGTTTACGGTATCATTGCTCTTCTGGCTCTGCTGGTCGATCAGTTCCTCAAGTTCTGGACGGTGTCCAACGTTGCGCTGAACACCGGCATCCGACCGCTGATCCCCGGCTTTCTCCACATCACTTACATCAAAAACTTCGGCGCGGCCTTCGGCGTGATGTCCAGCTTCGGCGCGCTGCGCTGGATTTTGCTCATCCTTCTGATCGCGTTCACCGCGCTCATGGTGTTCGCCTTCATCAAGGGCTATTTCCGCACCGGCCTCACGAAGGTCTCCGGCGCGCTGCTGCTCGCCGGTCTCCTCGGCAACGGCATCGACCGCGCGATCTACGGCTATGTGCCCGACATTTTCGAGCTTGAGCTCTTCAAGTTCCCCATCTTCAATCTGGCGGACGTGCTTGTGCTCATCGGCGGCATTCTCTTCGCCGTGGCGATTTTGACCGGCGGACTCCGCCGCGCGGACGAGTTTGACGACTATGAAGAGGAAGAAGCGCCCGTCCGTCCTGCCCGCCGCCGCGAGTATGACGACGAGCCGGCCGCCCGCCGCGCGCCGCGCACCGCGGAGGAAGCTCCCGTGCGCCGCACTGCGCCGCGTCCCGCCGCCCCCACGACCGCAGCGCCTTCGGCCCGCGGCACTGCCGCGCCCTCTCCGGCGCGTCAGCGCGCCGCAGGAAACGGCATTCCGGCGACACCGCCGCACACGAAGCGCGTCATTGACGAGAACAGCGTCCCCGTGCCGGTCCGTCCGGCAGCGCGTCCCGCCGCAGCGGTGCAGCGCACCGCGGAAACGACGCGCACCGCCGCCGAGCCGGTCCGCCGCGCGGCGGCTCCCGCCGCGCCGGTAACGCGCGCCGATCTTGCCGCGCAGAACGAAGCCACGGTGCGCACCGTGGCGCGTCCGGCCGCCGCGAGACCCGCCGCGCCCAAGGCCGCCCCGACGGCGGCAGCTCCCGCTCCCGTAAGGGAGACGCCGAAGGCTGCCCCCGCTCCCGCGAAGGAAGCGCCGAAGGCTGCTTCGGCGGAAGAGTTTGATCTCGACTCCATTCTCGCGGAGTTCAAATGAAAATCACAACCGTACAGGCGCAGGAGAGCGGCGAGAGGATCGACGCTCTCCTTGCGCGTTCGGGCTACACCCGCTCCGCCGCCGCGCGGCTCATCTCCGCCGGGCAGGTGACAAGAGAGGGAAAATCCGTCAAGAAAAGCGAGCTCACCCGCGCGGGGGACGTGTTTCTCGTCGCCGAGGATGATACGCCCGCCCCGGCGAGCGCCGCGGCGCAGGATATCCCGCTCGACATTGTTTACGAGGACGCGGATCTCATCGTGGTGAACAAACCGCGCGGTCTCGTTGTGCATCCCGCGCCCGGCCACCCGGACGGGACGCTCGTCAACGCCCTGCTGCACCATTGCGGCGATTCGCTCTCCGGCATCGGCGGAGAGATGCGCCCCGGCATCGTCCACCGCATCGACCGCGACACGAGCGGCCTTCTGATCGTGGCAAAAAACGATTTCGCCCATCAGTCGCTTTCGGCGCAGCTCGCTGACCGGAGCCTTTCGCGCGTGTACGAGGCCGTGGTCCACGGCGGCTTCCGCGCCGATTCCGGCACGGTGAACGCCCCCATCGGCCGTCACCCGGTCGATCGAAAGCGCATGGCCGTTACGGAAAAAAACTCCCGCCACGCCGTGACGCACTGGGAAGTCATCGAGCGGTACGCCGGCTTTACGCACATCCGCTGCAAGCTCGAGACCGGGCGCACGCACCAGATCCGCGTCCACATGGCGCACATCGGCCACCCGCTGCTCGGCGACATGGTCTACGGCGCGGGAAAGCCGGAAAAGGGTCTGGAAGGGCAGTGTCTCCACGCGCGGACGCTCAAATTTATCCACCCGCGCACCGGAGAGCACATGGAGCTCACGTCGCCGCTGCCGGAATATTTTACGGCCGTGCTCGCGCGGCTCGGTCCGCCGCTGGATAACCAATAAAAAAACCGCCCGGAGCACGAGCCGTGCGCCGGGCGATAAAGAGAGGGAAAGGCTATGCAATACGATGTCCTTGTCGTGGGCGCCGGCGTTGTCGGCTGCGCCACGGCGATGGAGCTGGGCAAATACTCGCTGCGCGCCGCCGTGATCGAGGCGAGCGAGGATGTATGCACCGGCACGTCCAAGGCAAACTCCGCCATTGTCCACGCGGGCTTTGACGCCCGCCCCGGCTCGCTCATGGCACGGTTCAACGTGGAGGGAAGCCACGCGATGCCGAAGCTCTGCGAGCGGCTGCAAATTCCGTTCCGCCGCTGCGGGGCGCTCGTGCTGTGCTTTAACGAGGCCGACCGCCCGGGGCTCGAGGAGCTTTTGCTCCGCGGCGTGAAAAACGGCGTGCACGGTCTTCGCATCGTGGAGCGCGAGGAGCTGCACGAGCTTGAGCCGAACGTCTCCTCTGAGGCCGTCGCCGCGCTCTATGCGCCCACGAGCGGCATCGTCTGCCCCTTTGAGCTCACCTGCGCCATGGCGGAAAACGCCGTGCGCAACGGCGTGGAGTTCTTCTTCGATACCCGCGTGGAGAGCATTGCCCGCGAGGGCGGGCTCTGGAAGCTTGAGACCGCGAAGGGGAGCTTTGAGGCCCCGGTCGTCATCAACGCCGCGGGACTGCACAGCGCCGAGCTCAACAACATGGTGTCCGATAAAAAGATCACGATCACGCCGCGCAAGGGCGAATATATGCTGCTGGATAAAAAGGTCGGCGGCATGCTCTCGCGCACCGTGTTCCAGCTGCCCACCAAAATGGGCAAGGGCGTTCTTGTGACGCCGACCGTCCACGGCAATCTCCTCATGGGCCCGACCGCCGTGGATGTGGAAGATCCCGAAGCGACGAACACGACCGCCGCGGGTCTCGAGGGCGTCATGCAGCGGGCGAGAAAGAGCGTCCCCTCGCTTCCCGGCAACCGCACAATCACGAGCTTCGCCGGCCTTCGCGCGCATGTGGAGAAGGACGAGCACGATTTCATTATCGGCGAGGCCGAGGGCGCGCCGGGCTTTTTGAACGCCGTCGGCATTGAGTCGCCCGGTCTCTCCGCCGCGCCCGCCATCGGCGCGTTTCTCGCCGAGAGCGCGGCATATCTCGTTTCCGCCCCGGCAAACAAGAAATACGACTCCACCCGTCCGGAGGTCTACCGCCCGAACGAGATGACCGTGGAGGAGCGCGCCGCGTTCGTCGCGGAGCACCCGCTCTACGGCAATATCGTCTGCCGCTGCGAGCAGGTGACCGAGGGCGAGATCGTAGACGCCATCCACCGCGTTCCCGGCGCGCGCAGTCTTGACGGAGTGAAGCGCCGTACCCGCGCCGGTATGGGCCGCTGTCAGGCGGGCTTCTGCTCGCCGCGCGTGCTGGAAATCCTCTCGCGTGAGCTCGGCGTGCCGCAGGAGCAGCTCACGAAGAGCGGCGGCGCATCGTTCCCGATCGTCGGCAAAACGAGAAAGGACGGCGAAAACGCATGAATACCTACGATATCATTATCATCGGCGCCGGCCCTGCCGGTCTTGCCGCCGCCATCGCCGCGAAGGAAGCGGGTGTGGACGATGTGCTCGTCATCGAGCGCGACAGCGTCCCCGGCGGCATTTTGAACCAATGCATCCACAACGGCTTCGGTCTGCACACGTTCCGCGAGGAGCTGACCGGCCCCGAGTACGCCGCGCGGTTTCTGCGCCGCGCCGAGGAGCTAGGCGTTGCCATCCGTCTTTCGACGATGGTGCTCTCGCTCACGAACGAGCGCGTGCTCACCGTTACGAGCCGCGAACGCGGCGTGGAGCAGCTCCGCGGCCGCGCCGTCATTCTTGCGATGGGCTGCCGCGAGCGACCCCGCGGAGCGCTGAACATCCCCGGCTACCGCCCGGCGGGCATCTATTCCGCCGGTACGGCGCAGCGGCTCGTGAATCTTGAGGGCTTCATGCCCGGACGCGAGGTCGTCATCCTCGGCAGCGGCGACATCGGTCTCATCATGGCACGCCGCATGACGCTTGAAGGCGCGCACGTCAAGTGCGTGGCCGAGCTTCTGCCGTACTCCGGCGGACTCAAGCGCAACATCGTGCAGTGCCTGCACGACTACGATATCCCGCTCCTTCTGAGCCACACCGTTGTGGATATCCACGGCAGGGAGCGGCTCGAGGGCGTCACGCTCGCCGAGGTCGGCCCCGACCGCAAGCCGGTGCCGGGTTCGGAGAAGTATATCCCGTGCGACACGCTTCTGCTCTCCGTCGGCCTTCTGCCGGAGAACGAGCTTTCCGAGGGCGCGGAGGTGACGCTCGACCGCGTGACCGGCGGCCCGGCGGTGAATGAATCGCTGGAAACGAACGTGCCCGGCATTTTCGCCTGCGGCAATGTGCTGCACGTCCATGATCTCGTGGACTATGTGTCCGAAGAGGCCGCGCGCGCCGGGAGAGCCGCGGCGAAGTTCGTCCGCGGCGGCACGCCGAAGAGTGCGCGCGTAGTGAAGCTCACCGGGCGCGACGGCGTGCGCTACACCGTGCCGCAGACCGTCCGCCCCGCCGCTATGGGCGAGAGCGTCGTCGTCCGTTTCCGCGTGGCAAATCCGTATTACGGCAAGTATCTCTCCTGCTATGTGGACGGCGAGCGCATTTCCCACCGCAAAAAGCAGATCATGGCGCCCGGCGAGATGGAGTCGTTCACGCTCACGCGCGAAGCTCTCGGCGAGAGCGCGCAGGAAGTCGTATTCTGTGTGGAGGAGGAGTAAATCATGGACCTGACATGCATCCGCTGCCCGATGGGCTGCGCCATCCACGTGGAAATGGAAAACGGACAGGTCGTTTCCGTCACGGGCAACACCTGCCCGCGCGGGGCGGAGTACGCGAAGAGCGAGGCCACGGCGCCTGTGCGCACCGTGACGAGCACCGTACGCGCTCTTGGCGGCGTGCGCCCGGTCGTCGCGGTGAAGACCGTGCCGGACGTGCCGAAGGGCAAGATCTTTGCCGTAATGGACGCCGTCCGTGCGCTGGAGGTCAAAGCGCCGGTACACATCGGCGATATTCTCTGCGAGAACATCGCGGACACCGGCTCGAACCTCGTCGCCGCCGCCGACCTCGACGCGGAATAAAAGACAGCAAGCCCTTTCGGCAGCTTGAACAATTCGCGTTTAATTTATTTGTCTAACTTTTTGGGGCCGCTTCAACAGGATAACCGGCCTTTTGTCTCTCTCGGAGCATAAAATAACGGCCACATCACCGCTTGGGTGATGTGGCCGTTTGTTGGTTTATCTTTGCTTTATGCAGCGCTGAAACTCTGCTTAGTGCTGATCGCGAATCGCAGCCTGTCCCGCGCTTAGCAAAGCGCACGAAAACGGCCTGATAAACCCGGCTTTTTCACCCCAAACGTGTAAGAAATCCTATTCTAATCTTTTTCGGCTTAGTTCTGCTCATGCTCTGATCATTCTAACCGCCATCGCCGGCGGTGGTGGTTAGAATGGTTAGAAACAAAGGCAGGACTATGCATACAAAGAGGGGAGAAGGTCAACAGCCTTCTCCCTTCCTGCTTAGATCCAAACCGTCACGTTCAGATCCTTCCAGTTATATACCCTTCTCTTAGTTGAGAAGCTGTAAAGATATGCTTTTGCCTCCTCCGCCGTTAGAGTGAAGGCACCGATCTGGATATGCTCGGCGTCCTCGTCGGCGCTGCTCGCATTTGTGCGCAGGTACCAGCGGATTTCATCTTTGGATACCCAGATCTTCTGTATAAACGCCTCGACAACGCTTTCCGGGATGATCCGCTCATCAAAGTCGGTGTACTCTGCCAGCTTTTTTCGGAGCTCTGCCAGCCTGCCCGAATAATCTCCGGCCGCATCCTTCTGCGGCAGCGGTTCCAGTTCCTTGATGCGCTGGGTCAAAGCGCGGATTTTTGTCTCGATCTCCCGTTTGCGCTCTCGGAAGTAGTCCTTATCTATGTCGCCGTCCTCCCGCATCTCGATGAGGTTCGCAAGTTTCTTTTCCTGCCGCTCGATCTCATACTCCTTCCGGCGGATCATGTCGTTGTTGTCCGGTGTTTCCTCCTTGTCACCGATGTGCTGCTCCAGCAGGGAATACGCCAGCTGTAAGGTTTCCTCGGCATTGCGGATATAACGCTTAAACAGGTGGCTCGCCATTATGTCAAGCTTCCAGCCGGGGAAGAAGGGCGTGTCGCAGCTGTCCGCGGTGGAGAGTCCCCGGCGCTTTCGCTGATCTTGGCTGCCCCGGTTCACGGAAGTATAGCATTGATAATCAACGGTTCCCGCCTCACCGCGCTGTTTATGAAAGTGGATGTTGAAGCGTTTCCCGCATTGGCAGATCATCAATCGACCCCAGACGGTCGTGTGCGGCTTGTGTCCGATTTGGCGCGTTTGCTTCCCCTTGCCGGACTTCATGGTACGCTGCGCCATGATTTCCTGAACCCTTTGAAATTCCTCCTCTGTGACGATCGGCGTATGCGCTCCCCTGACCTGTGTGTATTCCAATGCGCCGTTATTTTTGATCTTCTTTTGCTTCAGATAGTCCGGGGTGTATTCCTTGTGGTAGGTAATGATCCCGCAATAGAATGAGTTTCGCAGCATGTGGGAGATGTACGAGGCAAACCACTTTTCCTTGCCGGTAGCTGTCAGCCTCCCTGCTTTTTCCAGCTCGTACTGGATCTTCGTCACACCCATTCCGCTCAGGTACAAGTCATAGATCATCCGCACCGTCTTGGCCTGCTCAGGATTGATGACAAAGGTGTTCTTATCGACGCGGTCATATCCGAGGATGTTGCCGTTGCCGTAGTAGATGCCGTTATTCATGGAGGTCTGCTGCCCGGCTTTGACGCGGATGGAGGTTTTTCGACTCTCGTCCTGCGCCAGCGTTGCCATGATCGTCAGCCGCAGCTCCCCGTCACCGTCAAAGGTCTTGATGTTGTCGTTGATGAAGAACACCTCAACGCCGTAATCCCGGAGCAGTCGGGTGTATTGCAGCGTGTCTACGGTATTACGGGCAAAACGGGAGACCTCACGGGTGATGATCATGTCAAACTTCTGCGCCTTGGCGTCCCGGATCATTTCCATAAAGCGCGGGCGCTTCTCTGCCGACGTACCGGTGATTCCCTCGTCCACATACTGCTTGGTCAGCATCCAATCCGGCCGTGCCGAAAGAATGGGCTTATACCAGTCCATCTGATTTTCCAACGCAGAGAGTTGCGCCTCGTGCTCCGTGGAAACACGGGCATAAATCGCCACATTTCTTTTTTGAAAATCGGAATTTATTCCGTACATACTGTCCCCTCATCGAAAGCAAGAGGCTCATTTGCATAGCAGCGAAAGCCGGCAGCATCAATTTCATCGCCATAGTCTTTCAAAATGTTCCGGAAGATGTAGCCAGGAATCTGACCATCCAGATACAGCTGCTCAATGAGCTTCAGCGCTCCGAACACGTTGCTTTGTTTTTCTGTCATATTACTCATCTCTGCCGCTCTCCGCAAAGGTGCGAATCCGCGTACCACCTTCCTTTTGCATAGTTGCTTTTTTCTGGATCTTCAATCTCTTAAATTGGTGGGATAAAATCTAAGGTGTTCTTGCTCTTTCCGGTACGTCTTGCCCGATGCTGATCTCGATGCAGCGGCGGATGGCGTCCATCTGCCGGGCATCGAAAGTTCCAAGATAGTGCCGGCATTGGCGCTTGTCTATCGTCGTGATCTGCTCCAGAAGAACGATGCTCCCGTCCCGCAGGAACGCCGTTGGAGGCACCGGATACTGTGTCGCCTGACAGCCGTGTTTCCGCGGCCGGGACGTGATCGGTGCTACGATTAGCGTGGGCGCATAAAGATTCCCAATGTTATTTTGCAGAATGACGACCGGACGGCGGCCATGCTCCACCGAACCCGGCTCGGCTCGAAGCTCTGTCATAAATACATCGCCCCGGCGGAATCCTTCCTTTTTCATGGATCAACCTCCGAAATCTCTTTTTCACAGATCGCTAAAAACCGGTACTTCCCCCCGGACGCATAGGGGTGGCAGGTGAGAAGCGTCAGCAATTCTCTCCCCGGCTGTATCATAACGGAGGCAATATCGTCCGGCGCTATGACGGCAACGCCCGACACGCGGTAATGATCCTCACCCCAAAGCGTCGTCAGGATCACTTCATCGCCCTTGGTCAGCGTGGACAGATAGCGGAAGTAATCCGCGCCGTAAAACCCGCAATGCCCGGCAAGAACACAATTCGTATTTATGCCCCCGATGGGCAGACTCGTCTGCGAAAGATGCGCTGCGCCCTTCGCCATGTTTTCCTCCGACGCGCCGAGATAAATAGGCAGCGTCACGCCAAGCTTGGGGATGCATACCGTCCCGAAGACCCCGTCATTAATGCCGTAATCCGAAAGACATAGGGATGGCTCCTGATACGCCGAAATGCTGATAAAGCCCGCCTGCCGGTTACGATACAGTTCCTCGTTATATTCTTGTGCTGCCCGGAAAAGCTCCGGATATGGCAAATCCCCGTCTTTCGATTCCGTGAAAGACGGGGATTCCTCATTTTTGCTTTCTGAGATGGTTTCATTAAATCTTTCTGCGGCTTGTTCTGCCTGCGATTCCAGCCGGTGTCCGGAGAAACACGGCACCAAGGCAATCAAGAGCCCCAAGAGGAAAAGGGCGAACACCGCCATAAGTGATTTTGCTTTCAACGGTTTTGTGCCTCCTTTCTCCGTTGATCCCGGCGCGTCTCCCGTACAATGACCCATACAAGGACTACGGCGTCCGCCAGAATGACGCCGTAGTATATGCCGTCGAAATACTGCTGCCGCCAACTCGAAATTCTGCTATTTTCTCCGGTTGCCTCCGCGGTTGCGGCAAAAACGGCTTCCGACTCATAGGGGATGCGGTATCCCTGCACCAGCAGCCGGTGTGTATTGACACCATACGGCGTACAGGTGATGAGCGTACACATATCTTCATCCTGCCGGATGCCGAGATGGGATGTGTCGTCCGGCAGAACAGTAAAGATATCCCGTACCTCATAAGCCAGCGTCCGATCCAGCACATGCAGGAAGAACCGGTCTCCGACCTCCATCTTTTCGAGATCCGTCAGCATCTTCTCTCTGGAAAGACCGGAATGACCGGTCAGAACGGCGTGCGTTCCTTTCCCACCTACGGGAAACGATGAGCCCAGCAGATGCCCTACGCCTTTCTCCAGCGTACTGCCATCAGTGCCGTGGTAGATTGGAAGGCGGATATCCAGCTCGGAGATCTCCAGCTGTCCCATGATACCGCTTTCGTTGACGGCGAGAATTTCGTCGTATTGCTCCTGCGCCGCGGTCAGGCCACTCAGGGAATACACTCCGTCCGCCGAAACGGATATCGGAGATAGAGCGGCATTGTACGCCTCCGCCGCGGCAAGCATTTCCGCCACACGGGTGTCCGTCATCTCTTCTACGGCTCGGGAATATTCGGTCATTACAAGGCTCTTGTTCTTCTCCGCCAGCGCGTTTCCCAGAATTGGGTACAGAATCAATCCGACGGCGAGCAGCAGGCATGCTGCACCGGATACAAGGTAAATCATTCTTTTGGATCTCATTGGATGCTCCTTTTCATACTTTAGAGTCATATTGTTCTAAGTTATTCGTTTTAAGCGGTGTTAAAGCGAATAACTTTTTCTTTAAGACGAATAACGGTTGACAGATCGGGTACAATTCTTTATACTTTCCCACGAAAGGATGCGATCGTATGAAGTTTACGGAGGAAAAGAAGCAGGCTGTCCTGCGCTATATCCTGGAAAAGATATCGCAGCATGACCCCCGTGTTACCAAAACCGTGTCTGAAACGATGAACATCAACCAGAACACCGTACACAGTTACATCACCGAGCTGATCGAGCAGGGCGTCATTCGCCGCGTAAAACGCGGACAGTATGAGCTCGTGCGCAAACAATATAAATTCTGTCTGGAGCGCAGCAAGGGCGATCTGGATTCTGATCTGTACGCCTATCAGAAATACCTTGCGCCGATCATTCAGGATGAGCCAAAAAATGTGCAGGGCATTTGGGCCTATGCCTTCACAGAAATGATCAACAATGTCATGGATCATTCGCTCGCTTCGGAGGTGCATATCCGGGTCGACCGTGATCCGGTCAACACCGCAGTCATCATTTCCGACAACGGCGTGGGAATCTTCCATAAACTGCAGGAGCACTTCGGTTTCCCCACAGCAGAGGAAGCCATATGCGAACTCTTCAAGGGAAAGCTGACAACGGACTCCGCCAACCATTCCGGCGAGGGAATTTTCTTCTCTTCCCGCATGATGGATGACTTTATCATCCTGTCGGACGGCAAGGTCTTCTGCATCGACAAATACGAGGAAAGCGTCCTCGCCGATCTGGAGGAATTCTCCGTTCCCGGGACGAGCGTATATATGAGCCTCTCGAATACCTCCAATAAGGAGACCGCCGAGATATTTGACCGGTATGCCGATTCGGACAGCGGCTTTACGAAAACAAGCATTCCGCTGAAAAACATTTATGACAGCTCACCGGTATCGCGTTCACAGGCAAAGCGGCTCTGCAACCGCATGGATCGCTTTGAGGAGGTCACGCTGGATTTTGACGGCCTCGAGTGGATGGGACAGGGCTTTGCCCACCAGCTTTTTGTTGTCTTTCAGCACGAGCATCCCGAAATTCGCCTCTTGCCGGTCAACATGAGCGCCCCCGTGGAGAAAATGTACCGCCATGTTCTTGCTGGGGATGTTGCCTCCCGTTCCTGATCTTCTATACGACAGAAAATATTATCTGTAATGAGTTATTCGCTTTAAGATGCCTTAAGGCGAATAACTTTTTTTGTTAAACCGAATAACTCGATCAGGACACCTGGGATATGTATGGGAGAGGCTTGGGTTTCTACCTCTCCCATGTGCCGGGGTTATTTCTCCAACTTCTTCTTTCTGCGGGCGCTTACCAGGATGATCGCGGCGGCGACCATCAGAACAGTACCGGCAACGCCGTACATCCAGGTACCATGCCCGCCGGTCTGCGGCAGGTTGAAGCCGCGGGTGTTGACAACAGTCAGCGGCACGATGGCATTGGCCGATTCGCCGTCGGCATCCATCGTCACAGTGTTGCTGTCCACCTTGGCAGAAGCAGTCAGCAGATAGTGCTCCAGATGCTTCTGCGGCATGTTCTTATAAAGCCCTTTCGGGACGTCGGCATACCGGAGATCGTTCTGCAGAACGCCCAGCACATCGGTGACGTAGATATCACAGAGATTCTCGCTCTCTGTTGCCTCTATCACGATCTGGATATCGTCGCGGAGCAGCGTGTAGCCGTTGGCCGTCTGGATCTCGGTGGCGATGTATGTGTCATCCTCCAGCCCTTTCACGAGGATGGAGCCGTCTGCCGTAGGAGTGAACCGGGTGGCATCGTTTCTTCCGGGTATGTGACCGGTCACATAGTAGATACCTTCGCTCTCATCCAGTTCCGCCGTAACGAAGTATCCGTCGCTGTCGTTGTAAAGAAGGAACTCCTCCTTGGAGAAGTCACCCTGCCCGCCGCTGAATTCCTTGGTGAGGTCAACGCCGTAGCTGTACACATGGCAGTCATCTACGAGCGTATCGTAGTAGATGCTGTTAGTGCGTTTCCATACCAGCACGACGTTGTTGCTGTTCCCATCGTCGCCGCAGACAAGGCTTTTATCGGGGTTGAGCTTCGCCGAATAGGTGATGCGCACTGTGCAGTCGGAATAGCCGGAATTTATCATGTCAGACTTGGTGTACACAGCAAAGCTTCCGTTGATCTCCGCAAGGCCGTCTGCTGTCATGGAGATGGTCATGCCGGGCGTGTCATTATAGGATACGGAGAACTTTCCGTCGCCTTCGTTCCAGACGGTAATCCGGTCGTCCTCGGTGCAAGAGCTGCTGCGGAAGAATTCGATTTTCACATCGTTTTTGCAGTATGAGAGGCCCGCATCCAGCGTGTCCACAAAGGAATAGTCCGTCAGATAGGTGGCTTCAGAGGTAATGCTCGGCAGGGTCGAGAGGATCTGGTATTCCATTGTGTCATTGGCAGAGGCCGTGGCGGTATGGGCAAAGCCGTCATTTTTGCCGGTGTCCGAAAGCGCTTCGCGCACGGTCTTCTCCAATGTCGGGATGCCGGTAAGGTTCTTGGGGTACACGGTGACATCGTATATCCAGCGCTCGCCGCCGTCATCGGCATTGCTGCCGTTTACAGACGTCATAGGCAGGGAAAGGAAAAACGGTGCGGTGGTTTCCGTGACCATTTCGGGCACTTTCGTTTCAACGATAAGATACAGTCCGAGAGGAAGGTCGCTCGCGGAGGTGTGGCCGTAACTGTCGGTCAGCGGCATTGCTGTGCCGCCATTTTCGCGTACAAAGCGTTCCAAAGCGTTCTTTGCGGCAATGGCGTTGCTTGTCAGCGCGGATTTCAGGCCGTTGATAAGAGTATCGGAGCGGTAGAAATATACGGTGCCGTCTTCCAAATCCGCCGGTGCATACCGGTCTCCGGCGCTCACGCCGATGGCGGACAGGAAAGCGTTATTAGCATCGTTCTGTTTGATTCCATAGAGAACCTCCACATGTGACGCGCTGTTCTCTTCCTCGGTATAGGTACGGATATCGGCAACTTTCAGATAGGTGAATTCAACGCCTTTAATGGCGTATCCGTTGACCTCTCCGTTCGCGTCCAGCGAGCTCTTTCTCGTATCGCTGCCGAGAATATCCTCCACGCCAGGATCGCGGACACCGGTGGAGACGTAGCTGGAATCCCATACGCCGTCCTTCTCGGCGTTGGTAATGTCGTACTTGTAAATACCAAAGGAGCCGGTCCTGTCGGTGTTGATTGTGGATACATTCTCCGTCAGGGCAAAGGCGGATACGGTCGTTGTCAGCACGACCAGAGCCGCCATGATAACGGAAAAGAACTTCTTGCCGGTTTTCTTCATTGCATACAGTCCCTTCTTTTATTTTTGGAAATAGCGATAAGAAAAAGGCCCATACACGCCGCGGCAAAGCCGGCGGAGAGTACAGGCCAAAGACCGGTTCCTCCGGTCATGGGCAGAAGATAGGTTGGGGAGTTGCTGACGGTCACGGAAACGTCGTAAATCGGGCTCTCTTCATTTTCTCGGGGCAGCGTTCCGATCTCTACCGGCTCTGTCAGGAGCACATAGCCGTTGACGGTGGCGATCTCCGTGATGCGGTACAAAATACCATCACCTGCCCGGAGGCCATCAAAAACGACAATCCCGTTGGCGCCCGTAATGAGCATGCCGTCGCTGAGACCGTCGGAGGTGCATCCGCCGATCTCTTTTGCCGGAACGTCGGTATGGAATACTGGCGTCCAGGTCTCGCCGTCTTCGGAATATTCCAGCCGGAACGCCGCGCCGGGGATCGGGTTTCTGCTGCTGTCAGTTTTGGCGACGGTCACGGAGCCGGGGATGCGGGTGTTTTCCCGCCGGATCTCGATTTTCTGCCCGTCCGCAGTCACGGAGAAAACATACGGCGTCGTATCCACCCTGTAGCCGTCCGGGGCTTCCAGCTCTTCGAGATAGTAGTCGCCGAAGGGGATATTCTCAAAAACCTGAATGCCGTTTGCGTCGGTCGTCCCTTCGGCAAACGGGTTCCCGGCGCTGTCCAGAAGCCGGAATCTCGCGCTGGGCAGAGCCTGTCCGCCGTCCTTATCCACCTTTTGGATCGTCAGCGATCCTTTGTATATCTCATTTCGGATCGACAGAGAAATCGTCTCTCCGTCGGAAGTGATATTCACTTCATGCAGGGTGGTATCAAGTACATAGCCCTCCCAACCGGACAGCTGACGGATAATGTAGACGCCGTAGGGCAGCAGCTTCGACTGCGCCGTTCCATTCTCCCCACAGGTGAGGATGTCCCGTTCGGATTCCGCAGCCGCCTCATAGCTGCCCACAGATTTTGGGAACACTTCAAAGGTGGCCCCGGTCTCGGGCGCTTCCGTTCCCGCGGCGCTGTTCACGGCGAGCTTGGAAATTGAGAACCGCCCGAGAATTGGGTTTTCCTTCACAGTCAGGGTTAAGTCGTTTTTAATGGAGGGAAGCTGATCTGTGGCAGCGGGAACGGGATACACCATCATATCCAGAAGATATCCGGGCGAAGGTGCAATTTCTCGAATCGTCCAGCCCTCTCCGGCCTCATAATAGCCGGTGGTAAACTGGCCGTTGGCGTCGGTGGTACAGGTTTCAATCAGGGTGTCACCGTGATAGAGCCCATAGACAGCCCCGGTGAGTGTTCCGTCGCCCTGCGCCGTTCCGGTGATGCCGTCCTCCTTGGTCACGGTAATGCGAAACTCCTTGCGGTTGGCTTTTAACGTGAGATAACCCGTCATGCCGCCGATGGCCTCTACACCGACAACGATATCCTGCCGCGTTGTTGAGCCGTAGGGCGTGAACGTAGAGGCCGCCGTATATGCGGAGTTGCGGATAGCTACTACGGTGACCGGGGCGGATAACGGTGATACGGAGCGGAGAATGAGCTGATTCCCAGATACTTCGACGGAAACGGCGGTGTCCGAAGCGGAGAACGAGTAGTTCCCGATGACGTTATTCGTATCGGTCAGCGTAAGGGAATATGTGCTTCCATCATAGGGCAGCTCTTCCTGCGGCGCGGTAGTACTCACGGCAGTCATGAAGCTCGGCAGCGTCATATAGCTCAGCATGTAGGAGAGAATCGTATCATAGATCTGCCCGATCTCCGCATTCTGGCCGTTGGATACGAGACAGGTATATATTTCGTCGTTGCCTCTGGCGTATGGCGGGGACGGCTGCCGCGCTCCGGTGACGAATTCCCAGATCAGCATCTGCGTGGCGGTCTGCTGGCAGCTGGGCGTGCCGGGGAGATGGCTGCTGTTGCCGGCGCGGCCGCAGAGGAGCGCCAGCTTGATGGCGTTTTGCTGCTCATACGAAAAGCTGTTCCAGACGTCGATGACGTCCGAACGGAGAACATCGCCGTGGGCGAGCATGATGCCGGGCTCAATGCAGTAGGCCTCCTGCCCGTTGGCAAAATCGTTGAGGCGCATATCCCCATAGCCGCCGGTCGGGCCGCCGTTATAATAAAAGGGATGCTGGTAGTAAACGTACTGCCCGGCGGAGTCGTAGACATAGTCGAAGGTAATGAGCGCCGTGGCTGCGGCGGCTTTCAGCATGGGAGCCTTAGTCAAGGGAACCGTTAGCTCCGGCTGTTCTGCGCCCTCCTCTTCCTGCACGTCTTCCGCAGACGGCGCTGCTTCTTCTACAGATTCGTCCCCCTCCGGCTCCGCCGCCAGAACCGCGGGACAGGGAAAGCTCAGAAGGCAAAGAAGCGCAAGGACGAGAGCCAGGATTTTGTATCGTGTTTTCAAAGGGGTTTTTCCTCCTTGCCGTAGTGTGGGGTGTGCTCGCCTATCCGTCCGGCGGCACTCCGTGGAAAAACCAGATCGGGAACATGGGTATTCCTCCTTCCTCTTTTTATGTAGGCCCGTATTTGTCCTCGACACCCCCGGACAGGGAAGTCACCAGACGGCAGCATGCCGGGCTGCTCCATGAGAATTGCACTCCTCCGAGGATCTCTCCGAGCCGCCCCCATTGTGTGATCTGTGGCTGGGCGGAAGTATCATTGTCCCCATGCGCGGTCCTGGCCGTGCCGGCGGCTGTCCGGCAGTTCCGGGCTGACGGTATCGCTCTCCGAAAAGGGTCATGGCGTGTCACCCGGCGGGCTTCGCTCTCGCGGCACATGGGAATGTGTCTGGTGAATGGCTATGAACTTGTCAAGGTACGGTGAGGGAAACATCACCCTCTCACCCAACGCGGATTTTTTGCTCATTTGTCACCCTGTTTTCTTGAAAATTTCAAAATTTTCTTTTTTCCGGCCATAATGGACTTGCAAATATTCTGAAAAGATACACCTTCTTTCGCCGCAATCTCCCGGTAGGTCATGCCCTCGCAGTACATCCGGATGCGGCGGTACTGCTTTTCCGTGACGATTCCGCGGATCTTCTGCAAGGAGCTCTGTGCGAACATTACGCTCTCCCGCCGGTCAAGGCGGGTGAGGATCATGTCTTCCGGAGACGGCTCTGCGGCGGAGTATTCCGTAAGGGGCGATGTGTGGTCTGAGTAAATATGATCCGCAAGCTCCCAGTTGTGGTAATCCTCATCCGACCACGTTTTCCAGAACCGAAACTCCTCCTCAGACGAAAACTGCTCGGGCGTGAGCGGTTGATCCTGCTCAAAAGCGTCCGGGCAGAGGATGGCGCGGCTGTTCCGCTTGTTTCGTGAATACAGGCTTTTCCTATCGTGCATTGTATGTACCTCCGATTGTTTTTGGTGGGAAAACAATCGGGGGCTACGGGTATGCAGCGATCCAGCATTGCCAGCACGAGATAAACAAAAAGCACCCTTTCAGCGGATTCGCTGAAAGAGTGCTTTTTGCTCGTCTATGCGAGTACAGGCGCTTTATATTCTGCATCTATTTTTGTGAAACAGAGCGGCGGCCTATTACCTGCTATTATGCTGTTTTAGATTGCAATTTGGTGCGCTGCCCGTAATAGGCAGTACAGAATGCTATGTTTTATTGATTTTGGGTCAATACCCCTCTCGACGGCAGTTCCACGGTGCTTCCGTAAGCTGCGATTTCAGAATATTGGGATCGGTTTCCTCCGTTTTGGTGTCTGCAAGATATTCCAGGGCATCCTGCCATTCTCTGGCGACAAACCGTTCTGCCGATATTTCCTCAATGCATCGCTTCAGCATGCGGCACTCTGTACTGTTGATGCTGCGCAGGTCGCTTAAATACATACATCCACCCTTATAGGCAAGGAAATCCAGAAGAGAAATCAGCTGATTTGTACTCATACGCCGCGATCCTTTGCTCTTTAATTTGATACGCTTGGGGAATTTTTATGTTCTGTGTAATACCATTCCAGAAAGTCGTCGTGCATTTCCTCTCCGTGTTTTCTGGCTTTCACAGCATCTTCCAGTTTGTCAAAGGAACCGAGATAATACGTTTTTCGTTTGAATGTGATCTGCGCCTGCCATTTCCCGCTTCTCGCAGACCGATACACGCCCGTATATCCGCTTGTGTTGGAGGAAATGGCGTGGCGTTTGGAAGCTTCCAGCATTGTCACCGACGTACCGTCACACAGTTTCAGATTGTCGATGATGCTGGCCGCCTGCAGACAGCCGCAGCTTTTTGTTTTTCCGGTCTGCAGCAGGGTCTGTCCTACAATGGTTTCCCGGCCGCAGTCGCACCGGCATTTCCAGCGGTGCATTCCGGCCTGCTTTCCTGCATAGGACAGAACCGTGAGCTGTCCGAACCGTTTTCCGACAAGGTCTTTCAGCGGAGGATGGCTCTGGCAGCCGCAGCTTTTCTTATAGCCCTTGGTGAGCTGTGTGCTGACCGCCAGACAGGTATTGCCGCAATCGCACCGGCAGCGCCACACGGTACCGCCGCTGTTGCCGCGTTTCTCCGTCGGCTCCAGGCAAACGAGCTTCCCGAACCGCTGTCCGGTCAGGTCTTTCATGCCGGGCTTTATCCTGCCGCAGCCGCAGTCGCGGATCGCGCCCCGCCGCAGGGCGCGGGTATCCAGTCGAATGGATCCGCCGCAGTCGCAGCGGCATTCCCAGACGGTGTATCCGTTCTTTCGCTGCTCCGTGGGCGCTTGAACCGTAAGCTTCCCGACGCGAAACCCAATGCCGATGCTCGGATGCGCCGCGCCGCTCATCTGCCGCGCCTCATTTCCGGGAGCGTCTCTGATTTCATGTCATAGTCACCATTTTATATTGCGGCCCTGCGTCCTTCCGGCGCAAACCGGGCAGCCGTTTTCCTGCGCACCGGCGCGGGAGTAAACCGCCGCTTTCCAGCGGTGGCCGGCCGGGCATTTCCACCAGACCTTCTGATGGCTGCCTGCTGTCACCATCTGCGGCGTCAGCGTCCCGTTCAGCTCCGGATCCCATTGCGCGGCAAGGCGTGGCTTGACAGTCGCAAGATCGTTAAAGCCGGGAAGCACTTTCTTGTTTGTACAATACGGGCATTCCGACTTGTAACGGACTCTGTGCGCAATGGACGTACAGAAGGAATGTCCCTGTTCGCAGCGCCACCATACGCGGCGGTTGGACGAGGCCGCTACCGAATCCGGCGTGCAGTCGGTATTTTTCTCCCAATCCCATTGCGCCGCAATTTCCGGAAACTTTGTCTGCAGGTCGTTTTCGCCCGTCAGAACGGCCTTTCCGGCGCAAATCGGGCAGCCGTTGCCGCCGCTTGTCCGGGAAGAGATATTGGTTCTGTAGCTGTGTCCGTTTGGACATATCCACCAGACGCGGCGCGAGGTTCCCGGCAGCACCTGCTCCGGTGTCAGCGGCGCGTTCTTTTCATAATCCCATTCCTGCGCAATCAGCGGAAACCGGTCTGCCAGAGTGTTTTCTCCGACGACCGGAATATGGTTTGTACAGATCGGGCAGCCGGTTCCCTGCGCTCGGCTATGGACGGACGCCTGCCACTCGTGGCCCTGCGCGCATTTCCACCAGACCTTTCTATGGGTATGCGGTGTGACGTCTGCGGGCGTTAACGGCGCGTTTTTTACGGCATCCCATTGCTTTGCCAATTCCGGATAAACGGAGGCAAGGTCGTTGCCGCCGGACTCGACCGCTTTCCCAGCACAATAGGGGCACCCGGCTCCCGCAGAGCGGTTATATACCGCGGCCTGCCAGGAATGTCCCTCCCTGCAGTGCCACCAGAGTTTCTTTTTGCTGCCATAGCTTACGGTTTTCGGGGTCAGCGGCGCATTCCGTTCGTCCCATTGTCCCAGCAGCTCTGTATTTCCCGTATGGACGCAGCGGTCATAGAACAATTCTCGCACGTTGGTTAATTCCTTTTCGTTGGTTACGCAAATTGATTTTTCGCATCACAGGATCTGGGGAGAGTAGGAGACGGCCAGCCGTCCGTCCCTATCCCGGGACACATGAATCTCCACCGGATTATTTCCGGCCCATTCCGGATTCTTCGCAGCGCTTTCCTTCCACTTTTGGATAAACGCCGCCGTTTCTCCGAAAAGCAGCGCCTCCGCGCTCTTTCTGGCCGCCGCGGCTTCCTCAATGCTGTCGTATGTGCCGAGAAAATACTGCTTTTTCTGAAATACGATCTTCGCCAGATACTTGCCCCGCACCAGATAAACGCCTTTATAGCCGGTGGTGTTGTCGCGGGGGAGCTTTTGACTTTGGATCATCTCCAGGCTTGTCCCGCCTACATGGGTCAGAAGAGTACCAAGCTCCTGATCGTGCTCCTTCTTCCGGCAGCCGCAGCTCTGCTGGCCGCAATACATCAGGTTATTGTAGGAAACATCCGGCTCGTTGCCGCAATCACAGCGGCAATGCCAGATCACAAAGCCTTTTGCGTCACGCTTTTTCGTTGGGTACATCGCGGTCAGCCGGCCGAAGCGCTGCCCGGTAATATTGGAAGTAGCATAGCTCCTCACACTTTTGCAGCCGCAATGGGTCTTGCGCCCGGACACGAGCTCCGCTGCCGTGGCCTCGCAGGTGTAGCCGCAGCTGCACAGGCACGTCCAGTACGCCCCCATCTCGGTACGCTTTCTGCTGCGGCCGATCACACGCAATTCGCCGAAGGTCTGCCCAAGTAAATTGTAAGCCGTTGCCTGGTAAGCCCGTTCTTTGCGCAGGCAGCCGCAGCTCTGGGAGCCGCCATATTTCAATGAACGCTCCAGTACATACCTTTCCGTACCGCAGTCGCAGCGGCAAAGATATTTCTTTTCGCCCCGCGCTGAAAAAACATATCTGTCCAGAATGGTCCAGCGTCCGAAACGCTGTCCGGGATTAAATCCGTACTCTATTTTCTTCATACCAAGTATTCACACCTCCCCGTTGGTGCGCTCACAGAAGACGGTGACGCGCTCCGTCGTGTCCCAGTTGCAGGTGTAGAGCGTAAGTGCGTAACCTCTGTTCATCACGGCGTCCGAATCGTCCGGGGAAACGCTTGTCAGTTCCCGCACGGTATAGGTAAATGCGTTCCCGTCCACATCCGTAAATGTTACGATGTCGCCCAGTTGAAGCTCGAACAGAACGCCAAAATGCGTATTGTAGTTATGCCCCGCCACAACGAGATTGTCATTGTACACGCTGCCGGCGTGGCGACAGGGGGAGATCTCCAAGGCAGGAAAGCTCCACGTTGCCGCGACGGGCATCGTGAGACCGTAGCCCGGAAAATCGAGATAGCCGATGTAGTCGTAGGCGCCGGAGTGCACCGTCGGCATATCGAGCGCCGGAGGCGCGGGCAGGCCGTTCGAGCCGCTCCCCGTTCCGGCGGGGGACGGCATTCCGGGAGACGACGAGACGTCAGGTGCGGGAGTCGCATCGGTCTCATCCTTTGCTTCGCGCTCAGTCATGGCGTCTTCCAGCTGTTGAAGCGTCTTTTCCGCGTTTTCCCCAGCCTTTTTATCTTCTATACGGTTATGAAAAAAAAGGAGTAGTGCGGCAAACACCAGTACTACTCCCGCTGTCAATAAGAAGAGCCCTGTTTTGTCAAGCCTTTTCATTCTTCTTTTTCTTGGAAATGACTACGAGACCGCAAACAATCAACGCCGCTCCCAACGTGCCGAAAACGGCGACCGGCCAGTTGAGTTGGCCAGTAGAAATCAAAGGATCCTTGTTGTTGAAGCCCTCGACCGTAAAGAGCCAGTCCACTTCACCAACACGGTAGGCGTACTCGTTGCCGAGCTCCGCGGGAACATGAAGCACCGCTTCAAGCTTCGCGCTCTTGCCCTTGGCGAAGGTGCCGAGAAGGACGCTGCCGGTGAGCTGCGCGCTCTTATCGGGCGAAGCGGAGAAAATACTCTGCTTCGTGCCGTCCGCATTCACGAGATAAATTTCCATCGAGAGCTTGGAGAGAAAGTCCGCCATGGTGGCGACGGTCTCGTCGCGCTCACCGTCTACGTTCTGCTGATCCTTGCCGTCCTCGTTTTCAAACTTCTCGTCGTAGGTGAGCGGGTTGCCCTGCTCATCGTGCGGCACGGCGCGGATGTAGAGCTTCACATAGTCAAAGCCGTTGACACTGTTTTTGATTGTGATGGTCTCGGTGCGCTCGTCGCCGGGCATGACGTCTTTAAAATTATTAAAGAGGTCTGTGTCCGTGTAGCCGCTGCCGGTGGTCTCGATCACAAGCCCGCTGGTACCGTCGCGCCGGACGACCGCATCGGCGGCGAGAGCCGGGACGGTCAGTGCCGCAAGCGCGGCGATGACCATCACAAGAGAGAGGAGCTTCTTCATGGATTTTTTCAAATCGTTCTCCCCTCCTTAGTTCCCGCCGGAAGGCATGACGCCCCAGGCTTCCTGAACGGCGTTGACCGGGGTGCTCTGCACCGCCGTCGCCAGAATTTCTACCGACAGGATGTACTGCGGGTCAACTCCCTCCGGATAGTACGCCGTACAGGAGAGCAGTTTTTCCCCGGTGGAATTTCCGGGGGCAACAGGCGTCCGGTAATAGAAGTATCCATCATCGCCCTTTGTCCACCCATTGTCCGGATTTTCCGTCAGGCTGTAGCGGTAGCCCGTGGGGACGGAAGCCGCGATGGTTCCGTCTTTATTGAGCCAGTTGACCACGTAGGTGGCGCGGATGTAGGCGTCCGTGGTGCCGGTGTTTATGATCTCCTGCGAGCCTGTTACCTCGCAGGAAACCTTAGCGTACTCGAAGGAGTTTTCCACTGGTTTGGTTTTCGTCGTCAGGAAGGCGACGGTAGAGCCAACCGCTGCGCCGAGAAGCAGGAGGACGGCAATAATCAGAACTGCCGCCTTGTTCGTGCGAACCCTCGGCTTACTGTTTTCATTAAGATGATTTCCCTGATTCATATCTGCCGCCTCCTTTCTCACTTGTTCCCAAATACAATCTTGCTATACGCATTGCCGCTCAGCCATTTGGAATTGCTGACGTTGTTTGTAAAGCTGACCGCATTGTTGGTCTGCGCACCCTGCAAGGTTATCGTCTGAGGGCCGCCGGTTGTGTATCGCCAGCTCCAGCTGGTGACCTCGGTGACGGTGTATTCGCCGACTTCCAGCCCCGTGATCGTGACGGAGCCTGTGCCCTTGATCACGACGCGCTTGGAGTAGCCGTTCGGGCTGGTCACATCAAAGATGAAGTTCTGGTTCTCGTCGATGTCCTGGCAGCCCGTCTTGTTGATGGTCAGGTTGGCAACATCGTAGTCAAACTTGGCGTAGTACGTCGCGGTCTCATAGGCCTCAGTAGTCTTTTGCGGGGTGATCTTGTTGTTGCTCCCGATCCATGTCGCGTCTACCGGCAGCGTGCATGCTTGATCCTTGAACCAGCCGACAAATTTGAAGCCGGTTTCTGGCGTCGGCGTGGAGCCGTCCGCTGTGCCGCTCTTTTCCATCACGGTTTCGCTCGCCCGGTCAACGGAGCCGAAGCTCGCCGCATCCGCAGGGCCGACAGCCACATAGGTGATATTCACAGTCGTTTCTTCCGTAGTCGGTTCTTCCGCCGCCGCAGTAGTTCCCATAACCGACGTATAGAAAGCACAGCCCGCCCCGTGCGGCTCGCCCTCGCCGGGCTGTGGGTTGCAGGTGCAGACGGGCGCGATGTACAGGGGACAAGTCTCCGTGTGCGTGCCGTCGGTGCTGCCACAGGTGCAGGTCTTTTCCGGCTCTGCGGGAGCTACATATTGAGAACAGGTTTCTGCATGGGTACCGGTCTGGCCGCACTCGGTGCAGGCCTGTTCGCCCTCGGTGGGATTCTCCGGAATAATCGGATTTTCCGGCTCTGCGGGAGCTACATATTGAGAACAGGTTTCTGCATGGGTACCGGTCTTGCCGCACTCGGTGCAGGCCTGTTCGCCCTCGGTGGGTTTCTCCGGAATAATCGGATTTTCCGGCTCGTGTTGTTCTTCCTGCTGTCCCTGCTGTTGCCCCTCCGGCGCGGAGGGTGGGGTTTGGTCGTTCCCGGATGTGAACGTGACGTTGTCGTTGGTGCCAGCCTGATCGGTGGAGACGGCCAGCGTGCCGGGAAGTGCCATGCTGATAATCAGGGTCAGGCAAATGATTAGTGCGATTCCTTTTTTGCGCGTCATATAGCTCCCCCCTTACACTTTCGGCCAGCCCTGCGCGTCCATGGCAGTATTCCCGTTGTTGGCGCTCTGCGTGGCCTGCGCGAAAATATCAATCGTTGCCGTTGCATTCTGATACGCGTTGCTCATATCGGCATGAAAGCTCACGGCAGTGCAAACCGGCACTGTGACCTCTCCGGGCTTTAAGACTTTGTTGTAATAATAGTAGCCGTCCTTCTCCGTCCAGTCGGCAGTGTTGCACGCCAGCTCCACCAGAGAAGCATCCGGTGTGACGCTCCCGGTCGGAAGAACGATCTTCTTATCCACCATCACCCGCACCCACGCGTCGGATACGCCGGTGTTTTTGATCTCCACGATTTTGGTAACGGTGGTTTCGGGCATCACGCCGGTCACATCTTCAAAGGGCTTTGTTCTCTCCTCGTCTGCCCATTCCTGCACCGCAATCTGCACGCCGCCGGTTGTGATGACGTTGTGCGCCTTGCTGTCCGCGGTGAAGTACGCAATGGTTTCGGCGGCAAACAGGGAGAAACAGAGGGCCAGCACCGACAGAATCAAAAATTTTCGCTTCACAGTTTTTCTCCTATCAAGCTATAATTGGGAAGACCTTCCCCGGATCGAAAACAAAACCGCATGGCCATGTTTGACCATATGAGAACACCCGCGTTCACCGGGTGCTCTCATATGGTCTGTACCCCGAGGGGTACAGACCATAGAGGTAGGGAGATTAGCGCAGCCTTTCAAAGAAGCTGCGTTCCCGAAAAGCAATTACGCCTGTGCGGCGAAAGCAGTCCAAGCTGCCGTAGCATCGACAAAGCCCTCGGACTGGATGGCGTCGGCCTGCACCAGAACGTTTACGGTCATCGTGCCGTCCTCCAATACCTTAATAAAGCCCTTCTCAACGGCAGTCTGGATGTCAGCGCTGGTTACGTTCTTGCCAATACCGACATAGTTGATAACATTCCATTCGGTCATCGCGCCGGCCTTGAGAGGCTCAATGCGGGTGAAGGTAAGGACGTCATACTTCAAGCCATTCTCATCGGTGTAGCCGTTCTCTTCAATGACAGGCCAGTTCTCCCCGTTTGCTCCGTGCTGGAACTCACCGGAACTCGTGGCGGAAGAGCAGAACATAGCGTTGATGAAGCCACGATAGCTGCCCTCATAATCGTGAGGAGCCATCACACGGATGCGGACATAAGCATCATTTGCGCCGGTGTTGACCACATAGGGGCACTTGGCAAAGTTACGACCGGGAACCATGTTTTTTCCGCGCTCGCCGATGTATTCGGAGTATTTCTCGGCGTCTGCCTTGATCTCGTCATCGGTGAACGCCTTGTGGCCGTCGGTGACATACTTCATGCCGCTTGCGGTCTGGGTGGGATCGGGGATGGAGGTATCACCGGAGTTGTCGTTGCCCTCGCGGTGGAACCTGGATTCGATCAGGTCAATCTTGACGTTTCCCACGGTAAACGTATTGGTGGCAGACTTGGTGTCGGTAAAGTAAGCAAGAGATGCGCCCACGACGGCGACCGCCAGCAGGGCGACGCAGAGGCAAAGCGCGGTGACTTTCTTTTTCATGTGCTGTTCTCCTTTTGTGTATTATGTTTTCTACGTACATGCGCAGAAAAATGCTTGAAAATCAGAGCAGGGGTTAGTCATTGCTTATGCGGCACATCTTTGCCGAACCATATGAGAGCGCCCGCGTTCACCGGGCGCTCTCATATGGTCTGTACCCCGAGGGGTACAGACCACAGAGGTAGGGAGATTAGCGCAGCTCATCGAAAAAGCCGCGCAAAGGAGGAATTAGTTAAAGGCAGCCCACGCAGCGGCGGCGTCGGCGAAGCCTTCCGCCTGGATGGCGTCGGCCTCGACCAGAACGTTCAGGGTCATGGTCTTGGCACCGTCGGTCTCGACAACCTTGATAGCACCTTCATCGATGGCCTTCTGGATATCGGCGCTGGTAGCAGTCTTGTTGATGCCGATGAAGTTCCAGACGTTCCACTCGGTCATAGCGCCGGCCTTCAGCGGCTGGATGCGGGTGAAGGTGTAAACGTCATAGGTAACGCCGTCCTTGGTAACACTGGCCTTATCAATCGCAGGAGCATTGTTCCAGCCGCCGCCCTTACCATCGATGAATTCGCCGGTGCCAATGGAGGAGGAGCACCACTGGTTGGTGATCACGCCGCCGTCCTTCACGGCAACAAAGTCATTGTTGGCTTTGGAGGGGATCATCACACGGATGCGGATGTAAGCATCGTTCGCGCCGGTGTTGACGACATACGGGCACTTGGCAACGCCGCGGCCGGGAACCATGTTCTCGCCCTTCACGGCCAGATAGTCGGTCGCATAGGTCTCAGCGTCTGCCTTGATTTCAGCATCGGTGAACATGGTGTGACCCGTGGCGACATATTTCATGCCATCATCAGCGACTACCTTATGCGTGGGGTCGGGGATGGAGGTATCGCCGGAGTTGTCGTTGCCTTCGCGGTGGAACTGGGACTCAAGCAGTTCGATCTTGACGTTTCCCACGGTAAACGTATTGGTGGCAGACTTCGTGTCGGTGAAATAAGCGAGGGATGCGCCTACCACGGCGACCGCCAGTAGGGCGACGCAGAGGCACAGTGCGGTGATTTTCTTTTTCATGTGCTTTACTCCTTCTTTTATTTTTATTTTTTGCGCTGCATGTAAGGAAATGCTCAGGGGTTAGCGGGGGCGGGGTTAGCAACTTCCCAAGCCCTAACTGCATCGTCAATACCGTCGCGCTGGACAGCGTAGGCCGTGAACGACAGCTTGGGCTGGGTTTCTGCAGCAATGCTGTTAACTTCTGCCTTGGTCAGCATCTGGCTGACCGTGACATTACAGTTCACATCGTACATAGCACCTTCTTGGGCATCCCCCGCGCTGACTTCGCGATAGTAAACGCCGGGATGGTTGTTGAGAGCTGTCCAGCCGTCTTGGACGTCGACAGAGTAGGAAACCTTCGCCGTACCGTTCGCGTCCGGGAAGTGCGACCAGTTCGCTCCCTCTACCTTCACAAACAGCCAGCAGGCTTCGGAGTTCGGCTCGACCGTCACCTTCAGGGATCTCTCGATTTTAACGCCGGGGATAATTTTGAGCGGCTGACTCTCCGATTCCCCGGTCAAATTGATATTGATGTCTCCGAGGGTGAATGTACTGACAGAAGACTCCGACTCGCTGACGAGCCAGGCGACCGTTCCGTCTACAGCACAGCCGACTACCATCGTCAATGCCAGCATTACGAAAACGGACAGTATCGCAATGAATTTTTTGTTGCTCATGCGGCGGCGGTTTGCACGGTGTTTCATTTTTCTTTTTCCTCCTTCCCTCGGTTATTTGCGATTGGTTTTATTTCAACAGGCAAAACGTTTTCATTGGGATCGTCTGCCTGCCGCAATTCTTTTTGCGGTAAGTTTAATCCGTCCGGTTTTCGCCGATCGTTTTCTCCGATGCTGCTTTGGAGGCAGCGGCTTTGTATTCTGCCGTATGTCTGCCTTTGCCGGGCCGGGAGAGCTTTATTTCCTCGTCCCGGTCATCCGGAAACATGTCGGGGAGGAACATCAGCAGCAGAAGTATCGCGCCTGCGGAAATCGCAACGTACATTCCGGGCGGGTGCTGGATGTAATTTGTCGCATAGCCCAGATATGGGATGGAGAAAACCGGCGTACCAATGACGTTTTTATAATGAACAAGCCGAGCGTCTTCTGCTTCGTTTGCGTCGCCCTTGGTGCGGAAGCGGATCACGGTGGGGTCTTCCTCGTCGGGGACAATGCCCACAACGCGGTGCGTGGCCACGGTGTTTTCGTCCAGCATAAACGTGATGGGCTGCCCCTCCTGAATGGCGTAAGGGTCTACCTTTTCCACATAGATCAGCGAGCCTGTATGATATGTTGGCTCCATGGAGCCGGACAGCACGGTGAACACCTGCAATCCGGCAACTCTTGCGCCCACCAGCAGAAGCGCCAGAATCACCACCAGCGCAACCAGAATGCTGCTGACCACATTCCACACCTTTTTGAGAGATTTGCTCATATAGCTTCTTCCTGATTCCTTAATGCTTCCGCTTATTTAGACATAATTCGCATTATGTCGGGAGCAAACAACATATATATACAAAGTTTGCATTAATCCTTGATATTTTTATAGCACTTGCCGCTTGAAAATTCAAGTTTCAATGCAGAAAAAGTTCACAAAAAAGCGAAAAAATCTAACCGCCGTACATGTTGTCGAAAACGAGCAACACAACAACACCCTCTGCGGCTTTATTTCAAAAAAACGTGGAAGGGGGTGTGCTTTTGCGCACCCAAAATGGAACATCATTTTCGTGTCGAACGCCCGCCGCTGCTGCTCCTTTGGACATAATTGGACATAATGCGAATTATGTCGGGCTTTTTTTCTATACGACCAGCCCCAGCCGTTCGAGCTTCTGGCGGTGCTCCGTGCCGGAGGTCATGATATAGATGCGGGTCGTATCTACGCTGCTGTGCCCTAAAATATCCGCCAGCTTTGCAATGTCCTTTTCGATGCCGTAAAAGGTTCTGGCAAAGAGTTTCCGCAGGTTATGGGGAAAGACCTTGCCCGGCTTTACCCCGGCGGCTTTGCACAGCCCTTTCATCTGCGCCCATATGGCTTTCCGATCCAGAGGTTTTCCGCGCCCCGTGAGAAAGATCACGCCGGAGCGGATTTTCCATTTTCCGGCATAATCCAGAAGCAGCCGTCTCAGCTTGCCGGGAAGCAGGATCGTCCGGGTCTTGGCCTTGCAGCGCACAATAACCTCCCCGCGCCTCACCGCTTCCGCCGTAAAATATTTCAGTTCGGACACGCGGATGCCGGTGGAGCAAATGGTCTCCATCACCAGCCGAAGCTGCTCGTTCTTCCCTGCCGCTTTTAAAAGCCGCTCGTACTCTGCCTTTGTCAGCTCCTTTTCCTCCGCACAATAAACCTGACGCTGCACTTTGAGGGATTTCACCTTGCAGTCCGGCCAATCCATGAAAATCAGGAAGCTGTTCACGCTGGCCAGCATGGAATTGATGGACCGCACTGCATAGCTTTCTTCCAGCAGATGGTTTTTGTAATGGATAACCAGCTCCTTCTCTACTGGCCTTTCTCCGATAAAGGCTTGAAAAGCACGGACGTCCCGGAGGTATTTCTCCACGGTGACCGCGCTCTTTTCGTCCCGGATCAGATATTGGCGAAAGGCCTGTATCGCGTCTTCGGTAATTCTTTTTTGTTCCATTGGTAATTTCGCCTACTTTCCTTTTTGGTCTGCACATATTGTAATCATGTTTCGGACAAAGGGAGAAGCGGAGAAACAACTTTAATAAAATCGTAGGTTCCGCACGACATGCGCAGGACGAGAAAAAGCACCTGTCCAGCGGATTTACTGAACGGGTGCTTTTGGCAGGCTGCAAAAGAGCCAACGGGAATTTTCCGTTGGCTCTTTTCCGTTATTTATTCTCCGGCAGCTCCGGGGATTTTGCGTCCTGCACGGCGTAGGGGGCTTCTTCCGCCGCGGTGGGCAGGAGCTTGGCTGCGACCACGAGGCGCTGATCGCCGGTGCCGTCCTTGTCGTACAGCGTGCAGCACGTCGAGAGCGTCAGAAGCTTATCCCCGTCCTCGATAGCCGCGCCGTCGATGGCGAAGAGATTCTTCCGCGCCACCGTTTCGAGATACTCCGTCCGCTCCTTTTCCGTCTCGAATTCGGGGCGGATGTAGTCAAACTCCGTATCTGTCACGAACACCGCCGTGATCTGGAAGATCATGTTCTCGCCGTCCACGGAGAGGTAGATATACGGATTTTCCTGCACATATCCGGCGTCCATATACCGGAAGAGCTTGGTGAACTTGGGGCCGTCCTTGTCGCAGTCGCTCGCGGCATGGCCGTAGACGACGGTATTTTCCGCGAGCTTTTCGCGGCTCTCGAGTGTGTCGCGGCAGTCGGCGTAGTAGCAGCCCCAGGGGGAATACGTCTCCGTCTCATCGAGATAGAGATAGTATGCGTTGTTCTCCGTCTGCATAACGGCGTCGTCCACCTCCGCGCCGGGGATACACAGCCACGCCTTGGCGTCCTCGTTCTTCCCCGCCGCGGCCTTGAGTTCCTCCTGCCGGTCCATCGGCTCAAGGAGCACGACTGGATCTGGCGTTGGGGCAGCCGTCGTCTCCGCCGTAGCGGAGACGTCCGGCTCGCTTTGCGTCTGACCGCAGCCCGTCATGCCCAGCACCAGCGCCGCGAGCAGCAGTGCCGGGAGAATGCGCTTCATTGTTTTGTTCTTCATGGCATTGTCCTCCTTTGCGCTTCCGCTCAGTTACCGACGTTCACGCCGTTCTGGGGGTTGCCCGCAATCGGCATGAACACCGCTTCGATCGTGTGCTTCTCGCGCACGTTCTTGAACGTCCATTCGCTCACGGGGCCGACGTGCTTCCCGTCAACGATCACGTCCGCCGTGGCATAGCCCGGCTTCGGCGTGATGCGCCATGTCTGGTCGCCGCCTTCCGCAGTGCTCTTGCCGGTGTCGGAGGTGATATCGCCGTTCTCCGACGGCTCCACGGTCGTATCAAAGGACCGGTTGGAGACGGTGAGCGTGCCGTTTTCGGTCGTGACGGCGTAGCGCGCATCCTCACCCGTAACGGTCAGGACAATCTCGGTCGTACCGACGCGCGCCGTGTTCGGCGTCTGGGCATACACGAGACGCACCGTGATGCCGGAGAGCGTGTCGCTGCCAAGCAGTCCGGTGACGGTGTAGTCCGTACCGGCCTTCGGATCGGCAAGACTCGGCGCGGCGAGGCCGCGGTAAACGGCCTTGTCGTTGGCGCGGATGGTGACCGGCGCTTTCGCCACGGTGACGGTGATTTTCGTCTGCGCGCCGTAGTGGTTCGCGTCTCCCGCGGCGCGGACGGTGATCTCCGCCGTGCCGGACTTATGGAATGCGAGCACGCCCGCAGCGTTCACCGTGACGATGCTCTCATCCGAGGAGACGAACGTCACATCGCCGATGGCGGCGGTGACGGCGACAGCCTTATCCGTCTCGCCGTACACACCGGAGACGTTCCCCGCCGCGACAGTCTGCATGGCCTTGTCGATCTCGAAGGTCGTTGTGCCGCTGACTGTGTAGTTGCCGCCGTCGTTATCCGTGACGGTGATCGTCGCGGTACCGGCGTTGGTGTTGTCCTTATAGGAAACGCTGTACTCCTTCGGGTCGATGACATGGCCGAGGTCGTCTGTGACGGTGACCTCCGGCATGATGGCGCTGCCGGTATAGACAAACGGCGCGCCGCTGACCGTAACGGTCGGGGCGGTCACGGTTCTCGGCGTGATCGAGAAATAGGCCGTTGCTTCACCTTCGTAGTTATTATAGCCGACGACGGTAAGACCGTATTGGCCGACATCTGTCCCGTGCGCATAGACATAGACGTAATCGTAATTCTGGCCATTTACCAGCGTTACGCCGTCCAGAACAACACTTTCCAGCTCGGGGCTTTTCTCTGTTCCGTCGTACACGACGCTGTCACTCTTCAGCGTGACCGCTGCACCCGTGATATTCTTGCGGTTGACCTTGACGGACGCGATGCCGGTCGCTGCTGCGTATTCCGGCGCGTCCGGCGTGAATGTCCATTCGGCTCTATAGCCGCCTGCGATGGGCTTGACCGCGCCGTTCTTCCACGCGAATGTACCCGTGACCTCCGCTCCGGTGGCAGGATCCTTCATCTTGCCCGTGATGGTGCTGTCGTTCAGCGTCTGACCGTAGGTGATGCTGCTTGCGCTCACTTCGCCGTCCGGCACCGGGACAGTCTTATTCACCGCGCTGACATTGATGGTCAGGGTGATATCCGCATAGTTTGCCGTGGTAACTGCAACGGTGATCGTGCCGAATTGTCCTTCGTCCGTGCTGCTCCTGTCGGCAACTTCCAGCGTCAGCGCGCCGGTCCTGCCGTTTACAAGGGTGACAAAAGAGCCAACACCCAGATCGGTAACCGGCTTGCCATAGCTGATTGCGCCGTACTCGCCGGGAGCGGTCAGACTCGGCAGCAGCGTCGAGAGGTCAAAGGAATAGGTCTTATGCAGACCGTTTGTGATGGTCAGCGCGCCATTCTCCGCCGTGGGTGCGGCGGCCTTGGTGATGGTGATGACCGCGCTGCCGTGATCCCTGCAAGTCCACTCATCCGTGGGGTTGAAATCGGGGTGGTGCAGCACATAGTTATCGTTTGTTAGCTTCACCGTGTACTGGATGGCGGACTTGCTGCCCGCCTCCGGGGAATCGACATAGATGTCTTCGCTATTCTTCACGACGGCATGGACGTTGGAAATTTCGTAGACCTCGGCCGGAACGGAGATCTCCTGATTATTCGCATCATAGAACTTCAGACAGCCTGCCTTTTCCGCAGCATCCAGCTCGAACACCGCCGTGCCGTCATAGGGTTTGCTGAGGTTCTTGACGAACGTGGTTCTTGCGATCTCCATCCGCGCGATGGTCACGGTAAAGCTGCCGGCGGCCTCGGTGTGTCCCGTGCTGTTCGCCTTATAGTATACAGTGTAGGTTCCCGCGTCCGTGAACGCCGGGACGGCGGCGCTATACGTGCCGTTCTCCGCCGCGCTGTATGTGAACTCAACCTTCTGGCCGTTCACGGCAGTCGCCGCCGCATTTACTTTCGCGGTCTGCGGCTTGCCGTTATAGGTCAGCGTGCCGTTCTGGCTTACGGAAACGTCCGTCAGCGCTGCCGGGTTCACTTTGACGGACGTCCGGCCGGTCGCGATCGCGTACTTGCCGTCATACTCGTCAGCAGGGATGAACTCATAATCGTACCAGTTATCGTCGGCATTGATACCCGGCACGATGGAGCCGTCCTTCCAGCGCAGCGTGCCTTCAACAGCAGCTCCGGTAGTGGGGTCGTAGGCGCCGTTAACTGCGAAGCTGAGCGTGCTTTCGCTCAAGGGTTGGCCGTAGGTAATGTCGCTTGCGCTCAGTACATTGATGCCCGGCGTGATCCGGTTCTTTGCGAAGACGTTGATTTCCAGTTTGAAGTCTTCATAGTTGTCCGTGACGACCGTCATCTGCACGGTACCGATACGGCCTTCTATATTTGTCGGGTTTTCAGAATGGGCAGGCTCAGCTTGCTGTTCTCAAATTTTATCCCGCCGTAGTTGTAACTGGTACTCAGGTCACTACTCGGCGAATTATAGGAAATATTAACGCCGTAGGTCTTGGGGCTTTCGAGCGCCGGCAGAGCGGGCAACTCCACCTCGTAGGTCTTTGCCAAATCGTTATAGATGTACAGCTCCCCGGGCGTCGCTGCGGGCGCGGTGGCCTTTTGGATGGTACATCTGGACATCACCAGAGTGCTGCTGTCACCGCTTCTGAGCGTGTAGTTCTTCACATTCCCGGTGAGCCTGACCGTAACAGAGACGCTCTTGTCATTTCCGGCGTTTGCGTCCGCTTCCCCGGTGTTCGTGTCCATAAACTTGCCGGTTGCAGTGTAATCCGTGTTGATGGTCAGCGTGTCGCCATCCACAAGCCCGGCAAATATCGCTTCCGTGATAACCGCATCGGCCGTCCCGTCATAGATCTTTTCCGCGAGCGCCGCATTCACGAGATACAGCGTCTTCGGTCCGATGGTCACAGTCAGAGTATACGTTCTATTGCCGTCCTTATAGTCGTCATTTCCCAGGACCTTATAATAGACCTTGTATGTACCTGCATCGGTTTTTGTGGGGATCTCGGTGCTGAAGCTGCTGGCGCTGCGCGACAGACTGTACACCACCGTGCCGTACTTTGCGTCCAACACGCCCGGCGTGACAAGCTTCTGCGGCTGGCCGTTATAGGTCAGGGTATTGATTATCGGCGCGGTGATCGCGTCGGCCGGGATGCTGGCTTTGGTGACGGTCAGCGTCTTGTTTCTGCTCGATACCGAGTAGCCGTCCTTGGCAGCGGTAAAGTAAATGTCGTACTCTCCGCGCTCGGAGAAGGTGTACTCCGCGACGTAGTACCAAGTGGTGCCGATCTTCTTATATTCTACTTTGCCGCCTGACATCTTGGCATAATTGTATCCATTGCCCTCACGTTCTCCAACGTAGAAGGCCACATCTGCCCCCGATGTGTTGCAGTAGGCGCAGAGCTGAACGGTCGTGCCGCGCTCCACCGAGCTATAGACGTTGCTGCCATTGGCCTTCAGAGTCAGCGTATTGGACGTGATCGGCAGTCTCTCAATGGTGACGTTGTGAAGCTCCGTACCTATGTTCTCGTTCGCGCCATACCACTTGTAGGCTCTCATGTCGGGGTAGTTCGTATACACTCTGTAGCCGTACTGCGCGGGCACATACAGGATGTTCGCCCATGTCGCGCCGTCCGCCAGCTTCAGCGTTCCGATAACGGCAGGGGCTCCTGACCCAGCGAGCTTTGCCCCCGCGGAAGCGACGACCGTTCCGACAGTGCCCGTGCTCTTGGAGTTGCTGAATGTCGTGTCCCTTTCCCCGCCGGTGACGTACACCGTACCGTTGATGGAATATCCGTTCAGATCGAGGCCCGTGTACGTTGTGCCGCTGATGGTATAATCGCCCGAAACATCGGCCAGCAGCCGGAGGGTCGAGCTGCCGTCTCTCTGCGCGTCAAGCGCGGTCTGCAAGTCGGCAAAATTCCGCCACGGGTTGCCCTCGACGCCTGTCAGGGCCGTCTGCGCCACCGCGGGCGCGCCGCAGTAGGGGCATTTGAGGGAGTCAATGTCCAAACCGTCCGCGCCGCTGTGGTCGCACTTCACAACGGTGACGTTTTCGAGGCTGTACATTGCCGCATCCGGCACCTCAGCCGAGGTGAGCGTTGTGTCGTAAGGCACATACTCCCCGCTCTCAACATACCGGAACGCATAGCCCTCGGCCAGCCAGACGCCGACGGTGGAGGTTTTCACTTCCCCCGTGCTGCCGCTGGTGTATCGGATGGTTCCATAGGTGCCGCTGCTGAGCTTGGCTCTGGCTGACGCCCCCGACACCGTCAGGCGGCCTATCGTACCGGTGAAGCCATTGGTTTTCATCAGAGCTCCGTCTCTCAGCCAGAAAGCCCCAATGGAGGGGCCGACCCCCTCGGGAGTGATCGTGCCGCCGCTGCCGGTGAGGATCACCGTCGTCGGACCCGTGCTGCCGAAGTCGATGCCGTTTTCGCTCAGCCAATGGCCGTTGAAATCCAGCGTGACCGTTTTTCCGGAGACATCGGCCCACGCGTCAAGATCATCCGCCAGCAGCGTAACGATGCCGTTGTCTGCCGTGCTGTTAAAGGCCTCGCGCATCGTCACATCGTTTTCCTGCCGGTATCCGAGCGACGTATAGCGCACTTCCATCGTTTTGGCAAGGTAGACAACGGTCTCGCCGTTCGTCACCTTCACGGCCATATTGGCCTTGCAGGTGCCGCAGACGGCGGTGTTTCCGGTCTCGGTCACGGCGTCGTGCGGGCAGGTATAGCCGCAGATCGTGCATTTTCCGCTGTCGTCGTAGGTGTGGTCTCCGCGGCAGCCGATGTTGCAGTACTCGCAGACGAGATTCGTGTCGAATTTGTGGGGATCGCACGCCACCGCAGCGATGTAGCCGTTCGCTTCCACATCAGCGGCCCCCTGCATGGCAGTATAGCTCTGCGGCGTCGCGGTACCGTCCTCTGTGACGAGTTCATAACGGTAGCCCGGCGCGAGCAGACCGGCCAGATTGCCGGGACGGTTTTCCGTCTGGATCTGCTGGAATTTTCCGCCGCGCAGCAGGACAGTCCCGGCGGTCTCCTTCACAACGAGCGCACCGTCCACGGTGACGCTGTCGACAACGGTGAGCGAAGCGCCGTCCTGAACGCGGATGCCGAAGGCTCCGCTGGTCAGGGCGCTCAGACTGCCGTTCGTGAGCGTAACGTTCGCGCTGCCGGTCAGAAGCAGGGTGTCCATCCCGCCTTCAATGCTCTTTCCGCTGAGATCGAGCGTGAATGTTCCGTCGCGGATCGTCAACGGAGCATTCAGGCGCTTGCTGTCCTCCATCATGGCGAGGATGTTCGTATCGCCCTCGGCGGTGAACTCGGCCACGCTCGCGAGCATTTCTGCGTCCGTCGCCCGGTAACACACGTTGATGTTTCCGTAGATGTCCGTAAAGGAGATGATCCACGCCATTTTCAGGCCGCACTTTTCGCATTTGCCGTCCAGATCTGTATTGATATGGGGACATGCCGTGCCGCAGTATTCGCAGGTGGCGCGTGCATTGGCCGTATCAACAATATACTCTCCGTGCGGATCACAGCGCTCAATGTCCACACTGTGCAGCTGCTTGTCGGCGCTGATGACCGACAGGGTGATTGGCTCCGTGCTGTGCGGATGGCGCAGCCGCTTATCTGGCGCGAGGATATCCTTCCACGCGACACCCTTCTGGTTGTCGATCACCGTGATCGAGCCGCTCACAAGCGTCAGCTTGGCGTTGTCGTTCATCTCGCTGCCGAGGACGATCCACCCAACGACGGTCATGTCCTCGATCGTGAGGTTTGCCCCATTGCTCAGCAGGATGTCCACCCTGCTGCTGTTGTCCGTCATCAGCGTACCGTTTTTGAGCGTTACAGCCGCATCGCCGGTAAAGGTCAGCGCCGTGTGGACGTCTTCCTTTATGATAAATTTCCCGTTGAGATCAAGGGTGAATGTCCCCCGGTCGATCGTGAGCCCCTCTCCGTCCGGGAGAGAAATGCTGCAGAGGAACGTTATGGTGCAGCCGTCCTGCTTCTGCGCAGCGGCAATGGCCTCCGGGAGAGTTTTGTAATATTCCCGATCGATGCGCGCCACGCGCGCATACTGTGCGCAGGTGCTGCAGAAGCCGCTCGAATCGAAGTTATCGTGTCCGGGGCAGGGCTTGCCGCAATCGAGGCACACGCCGTCCCGATAGGGGTGGCTCCAATGCTCGACGGCGACAAGATCGCCCGCGCTATAGTACTGCGCCGTCCGGTCGAGAACAACGAAGTCTCCGGTCGTGCCGTCGGCCTTATATTCCTTAAAGGCGATGCCCTCCGTATAGAACACACCGAGATCGGCGCGTTCCGCCGACAGACGCACTTTGTGCTGGTTTCCGTCGGACCGCTGGATCTGGAAGACCGCGCCGGGCTCAATTTTGAGCGTGCCGGTGCTCTCCCAGCTGACGCCGCTTACCTTCACCGTGCCGGTAAGTCTCAGCGAGGCGCTGCCGACGACCGAGACCGCATAGGCGTTGGCCGCGTCGAGCGTGCCGTTGGTGATGGTCACATCGCTTCCGAGACTGAGCATCAGCAGCGTGCTATAATCTCCGTACAGGCGCTTGCCGCCGAGATCGAGCGTGAAGCGTCCGGCGTTGACGAGCATATTGGAGCCGGACATATCCTTCAGGAGCGTCACGGTGCAGCCGGTATTTTCCTCCGTCTGTGCGGCGGCAATGGCGTCTTTGAGCGAGGTATAGAGCACCGTATCCGCGCCAAGCGTGAGCTTTGCTTCTATCTCCTCGCCGCAGTAGCGGCAGGTGCCGGACGTATAGTCATTGTGGTCACACTTGACGACGGTCACTTCGGTCAGGTCGTCAGCCGGCGTTGTTTGGCTTACATAGCCGTCCGCGTTTTTAAAGACATAGCCCGACGCCAGCAGCTCCCCGGCAGTCACAGCGGCCTCCGCCGTGATCGTCCCGAACGTGCCGCAGCTGAGAGGAGCGACTTTGCCGCCGACCCCGTCCATCTCCAGCGTGGTGATCCTGCCGCTGAAGGTGTCCAACGTGAGTCTGCCGTCAGACACGCGGATGGTCGTATTGACGTCACCGCTGCCCGTGACTGTCAGACTGCCCATATCGCCGTTCGCGCCGATCGTGATCGTGCCGCCGCCTGTGATGCTGTAGCCGTTCAGGTCCAGCAAAACGGAGCCGCCCTGTCCCGGAGCGATCGTCGCGTCTGCGGCGGTCATGACGCCGCCGTCTTTGACCGTTTCCGCAGCAGCGTTCTTCAGCAGCATCACGGTGCGCGCGCCATTCCCCGGCTTTCCCGCCGCGTTCAGCGCGTCGGCAAGGCCGACGTAATAGGCGGCATTGCCGTCCGCCGTCAGGCTGGCCGCAAGCTGTGCACCGCAAGTGCTGCATATGTAGGTCGAAGTATCTATATTCTCATGCGCGCAGGCCTTGTCACAGTCTATGCACACACCGTTTTCCCACTTGGTGTGCAGACAGGTAGCCCCGCACTGGCACTTACCGTCTACTATATGGTGTTCATGCGTTTTGACCGTCACCTTGGTCAGCGCCGCAACCTTGCCGTTCTCCACAATGTCACGATCAATGTAACGATAATAGAACGCATAGCCTTCGGCCAGCAGATCGGATGCGGTGACATTAGCGGCAGTAATCTTGATCGTGCCGAATGCGCCGTGCTTCAGGCTCATAGCGGGCGCGGGTGCCGATGTGACGTTCAGGGTATTTACCTTTGCCCCGTCATTCTGTATGTCAAGCTTTCCGCCGAGCGTCACCTCGGCCACCGTCCCGCTGCCTGTCAGCGTCAGTGTGCTGTTCGGGTCGATCGTTGCGGTTTTATTCCAGCTGTACCCGTTCAGATCGAGCGTGATCGTTTTGTTGATGATAAAGCTCCCGTCTATGTTCGCCAGCAGCTTGACGGTATCGCCGTCCTTCGCATTGTCCAGCGCACCCGAGAGGGCGGTATACGTTTTGCCGTTCACCTCCGCTACGCGGGGAAGTCCCGTGACGTTGATAGCGGCCTCCGCCTGTACGGATGTGTTTTCCGTCTCATGAACGTACAGCGTGTAACGGCCCGTGGGTGTTTCCGCAGAGGTCCTGACAATGATCTTATATGTGCCGTCCCCATTGTTTTTCTGGGTCACGGCAAAGTACGTGTCAAGTCCGTTTTTCTGGATATAGGCTTCCAGCGTATCGGTGCCGGTATAGGTCACAGTAAATTCGGCGTGAGCTCCCGCCTTGATGTCTGCCGCTTCCGGGGAGATCGTCAGCGTCGGTTTGGCAATCGGTTCCGAAGCGCCGCCCGCCTGTACGCTGCTGAGCTTTTTGGCAGCTTCGCCGCCGACCGTGTATGTACCGTCAGCAAACACGGCTTTCTCCGCCGTGCTGCCGTCGACCGCGGCAGCGCCGTAGAACGTCTTGCCGGCAGGCCCTGCTTCGGCGGTCAGCGAGACAGCCCGCGTTGTTCCGGTGATGGTCATGCTGCCGCCGTCAAAGTACAGCGTGCCGCTTACGCCGACCTGCGCGCCGCCGACGGAGCAGGAGCCGGAAATAACATTCAGACCGCCGTTGATTGCCGCTGCGGCACCGGCGGGAGCCTGAATGGTGAACATGCCGCCATCGACCTTTACATTGCCGGTGACCGTGCCGTTCGTCAGCGTCAGGCTATCCGCTGCATCGATGCTGCCGGATATGCTGAAGCCTGCCATATCAATCGTCGTCGCGGCGTAGACAGTAATATTATTCTCCGAGACGTTGCCGAGCAGAGTGATCTTGGCCGGTTCCATCTCGTCCAGGATCTCTTGCAGCGTGGCATACTCTGTATCGCCGACCTTCGCCACACTTTCACTCTCGGCCTGCACCTCGATGCCGTTTTCTTCACCGGCATTCATGGGCGCGATGCCGCCGGTCTCGCCGGCCCCGGCGGGCTTGACAGGCATGACGACCGTATCCTTCTCCTCGCCGCCGTCCTCCTCGTCCTCAACGGACGCCGCAGGAGCGGGAGTCACCTCCGCCGTCGCCGGTGTCGGAGCAGGCGTCGATGCCGGCGCGGGCTCGTCCTTTTTGACTTCCGCCGGAGCCGTGGCTGCGGCCGTGGGCGACGGCGACACCGCAGCGTCTTCCGCCGTTGCCGAAACCGGCAGCAGCGAGAAGCACAGCGTCAGCGCCAGAAGAAAGCTCAATACACGTCTTTTCATGGGGTGACCTCCGATATACTGAAAGTGTTTACGGATACGAATGGTGGACTGTCGCGCTCTCAGGATCTGTCCTCCGGTACGAGACGGAGCTTCTGCGCGGCGGTTTTGGCTTCGCTGCGGCGGCTTACGCCGAGCTTATCGAGAATGTGACTGACGTGGGTCTTCACGGTCGTCAGCTTAATATCCATGATCTCGCCGATCTCGGCGTTGCTTTTATCGGCGCACAGCAGCGAGAGCACCTGCCGTTCGGCGGCGGTCAGCTCCTCGCCGGGGGCAAGGCGCGGCTGCAAAAACCGCGGGTAGTACGCGGCCTGTATGCGCACGTCCGAGAGCAGCTTTTTGTACCAGCGTGCGCTGCCCGTCTCGCCGAGCGCTTCGAGCAGCGGAAGCACCGCCGCGCCATACACGCTGACCGTGCGAATGAAGCCGAACGATTCCGCCTCGGCGAGCGCCGCGGTAAGGGAGTCCTTCCACGCGCTGTCCTTTTTCCGGTAGAGCGCGATGGCGCGCAGCACGCCGAGATGGATGCCGTCGATATACCGTGCGCACGTCTTGCAGTAGCTCTCGAGCGGCGCAAGCGTCAAAAGCGCGGCATCCGGCTTCCCGGCGGAAAGCTCCGCCATGGCCTGCGTGAAATATTGGTAGCGCTTCATCACATTGAGATGCAGTGCGTCGCGCGGCGCCTTTTCCCGATACCAGGCGTCCACATCGTCAAGATCGCCGGTACGCAGCGCGATACGGCACAAAAGCGCATCGATGTTCGGCAGGAAGCGCGTTTCTCCCTGCGAGATGAACCGCGCGCGGATCTGTTCCAAGGCGCGGCGCGCGTCCTCCGGCTCGCCGGCAGCCATCAGACTGCGGCAGAGAAGCCCCGTCACGGCAAATTCGATATCCGGCGTGCCGTCGCGCTGGATCTCGCCCATGCGCTGCACGAGGGAGAGCATTCGCGAGGTAATATCCTCGCCCTTTTCAAACCGGCTCTCGGCAATGCCGGCGTCGGCCAGCCTCACGCCGTCGCGCCCGAGCACCGTTTCGACCGGAAGGCGCAGCGTGCGGTAGAGCAAAGCGTCGTTTTTGCTCCATGCGGAGAAGTCCTTGCCGCCGTTCATGATGCTCGGGAGCGTGCTCGTCACGGAAAACGGCGGTAGGGTGATTTCGCGGTTCGTCACAAGGCGGAACACCGCCGGGAACGTTTCGGTCAGCGACGCCGTGCTGCGCTGCGGCAGCGAGATATCCAGCCATGCGAGACGGCTTCGTGCCTCTCGTCCGGCGGCATCCTGCGCAGTGCAGCGGCGGGCGAACTGCTCAAGCTCGCCGTACCATCGCTCGGAACCGGCATAATCCGTTGCGAGCGCGCAGAGCATGCTCATGCCCTGCATGAGCGAGGGAGAGGCGAGAATTTCCTTTTCCGGCAATACGCGGTAGTATTTTTCCATTTTGCTGTAGTGTCCCATGCCGGGGTGCTGCTCGGCGTTGCGGATGAGCAGCTCGGACATTTTTGCGCTGTCCCCGCTCTCGATATAGCACTCGAGTGCGTGAGCGTAGTCCTGCTTTAGCTCAAAGTACAGTCCGCCGCGGCCAAAAAGCGCGCGGCGCTTTTCCGGGGAGTACGTCCGCTCCATCTCCCAGAGGAGGAACGCGCGAAACTGCGGCCAGAGCCGAAACCGGCGCACGCCGTCGTAGAGCAGCATGGTCGTATTGCGCTGCAGCCAGTCAAGGAGCTCCCCGGCACGCACGTTGCCGGTGATGACCTTCGCCATGTCGAGATCAAAGCTCTGAAACGGCGCAAGATCGAGAAGGAATCGCCGGATGGAAAGGCTGAACCGCTGCAAAACCGCGGGCTCAAAGTAGCGGAAAATTTCATCATAGACCCGCGCAGTGATCTCCGGTGTGAAGGGTTTATCGGGTGCCATGCACCGCGCCGCGATCACCACGGCGAGCGGATACCCGCTCGATCTCTTCTGTATGGCGGCGATCTCCGTATCCGTGGCGGCCACACCGTGCGCATCAAAATACGCGCGGATATCCCGGCAGTCAAAGAGAAGCGCGTCCGCATCGAGCACGGTCATGAGTCCCGTATATTGAAACGCCATCAGCTCGCCCGGCGGTGTGCCGCGCGAGAGCAGGATGAACTTCTTACCGGCGCGCGGGCGGATATAGTCGCACAGCGTGCGCCAGAACGCGTCGTCCTGCTGCTGAAGATCGTCAATGAGCAGAGTGCTCCAGTCGTCCGCCGTTTCCGGCAGGGCGAAGTCCGGCGCAGCGGCAGATAGGGAGAGCACCTTCTCTCCCATGCACAGCGCTTCCGCGACCGCCGTTTTGCCGAAGCCGCACGGTGCGCTGAAGAAAAGCACGCGCTCCGAGCGCCAGAAATTCTCATACGCTCGGGCTATTGCAGGTTTTATGATAATACTCTCGGGCAAAGCTGCTCCTTCCATTGCACATAGTGCGTCCATAGTACTTCTAGAATACTATGTATTGTAGCAAAGGGGTGTTTTATTGTAAATCGTGCCAAAGTATGACCGGCGGTGGTTTTCTGTGTTACACGAAAGACTTTTTTTGTCTTTTTATCTCCATCGAAATACGCCGCGGAGGGGAGAGGCGCGGCGCTTCTTCGATGGGTGCTATTAAGCAGAAAAACCGCCCGGCAGTGGACATCGTGTCCCTGTCCGGGTGGCTTTCTTATCACTTATCAGCAACTGAAAATATCCCTCGCGCGCAATTTGGAGCAGATCTATGCAAACAACTTGTGACCAGCTTAAAACTAACTTGCGACAAATTTACAACCATTTCATCAAGTCGTTCACCGGATGATCGGCGGGATAAAAGAGTTTCACATTGATATAGGAAGACTGATTTCCGCGCGTTTGATAAAACGCAGGATAAATAGCTTGCTATTTTCTGACAATACGCATGTTTACCGCGTTGCGTTACTGATATGCCGCATAGTCTAAAATAATTAAACGCAATATGGCAAACCTCCGCCAAGAAAATGGCCGCATACAAATATAAGGGGTATACGCTTTGTGTAGAGTTTAACAATAAGGATCGTTATAATAAAAATTATACGCTTTTTTGCGATTGTTTTTCAATTATCATCAAAATATATCTTGTAAAAAAGAATAACAACCTATATAATGGATATACTCCTAAAGGAAGGAAGTGTATTTCATGCTCTTGCAGTTTTCTGTAAAAAATTTTAAATCATTTAAGGACATGGCACTTTTATCAATGGAACCTTCTGCCGATAAAGAATTGCCTGGTAACTTAACGTTAATTGGGAAAAATCGGTGTCTGAATACTATAGCTATCTTTGGGGCCAATGCAGCAGGGAAAAGCAACATCTTTGCCGCCCTTACTGCTGCTATTCTCCTGATTCGGAAGTCTAATTCTCGGCAGGTTATTGACTCCTTATCAGAAATTATTCCGTTTAAGTTTGATGATGAATCGATTCACAAGCCGACAACTTTTGAATTCGTATTCCTTGCTGAGGGGAAAAAATATGTCTACGGCTTCTCTGCTACTCAAAGAGCCGTTCATAGGGAGTATCTGTATGTATTTAATTCGGCCAAGGCTTCAACCATATTCGAGCGTACAGATGTCAATACCTATAAATTTACATCCCCTGCACTAAAACGAGAGCTTCAGCCTTTAACTGAAAGAAATACGGAAAACAAACTATTCCTTGCAACCGCTACGGCCTGGAATTGTGAAGCAACAAAAATCCCGTACCTTTGGTTCGAGACGAAAATCAATACCTATTCAATAGATCCTAATCAGCTCATGATTCAAACTGCGTCTATGTTTGACAATGACGCCGACAATTCCTTGCGCAAGTTCACTAACATGATCTTGCATGAAGCAGATATCAATATTGACGATTTCAATCTTGAATTTAAAGATCTTTCTCAAGAGCAATTCCTGCAACGGGTTCCGCAGGAATTTCGAGGTTTAATTTCTACCATTCCAGCGGCTAAAAAAGCTGTAAAAATTGAAACTGTTCATTCGGTGATTGATGACGGAACTACAAAACAGTACAACTTATCTTTAATAGAGGAATCACAAGGAACTCGTAATCTGTTCCTGTTTTCTCCCGTGCTTAAACAAGCGTTTGAAACAGGAGAAACCCTTTGTATCGATGAGTTCGACGCGAGCCTTCACCCAATGCTGGTGAGATATCTATTATCTCTATTTAATAATCCAAACGTTAATAAGGCACATGCTCAGCTAATAGTTTCCTCTCACTCGCTTGTTCTGATGTCGCTGAAAAACCTTCGCAGGGATCAAATATACTTTGTTGAGAAGGATCGTAAAACCGGAAAATCGGAGCTTTATTCTCTGGATGAGTTTTCGCCTCGAAAGGAAGAAGACGTCCGGAAAGCATACATGCTTGGACGCTACGGTTCTATTCCCGATATTCCTGAGGAGGCGCATTTATGGGAGTAATCCAAAGCGCTTATAGGCGAAAGCAAAGAAATACTGAAGACCGGAAAAGACGGCCAATCGTATTCTTGATTGCCGAGGGGAAAAATAAAACGGAGACCTTGTATTTCAAAGCGTTTGGGCATGATGTAAATCGCAATGTTCGCTTTGCGCCAGGAGATTATACAGACCCGGTAAATATGGTTTCTACACTCAAAAGTTTTATGGCTGACAACGACTTTTCCCCAGAACTCGGGGACAAAGCGTATAGCTGTACTAAATGCCGTTTCGCTAATAATTTGAAACGCATTGAGATATTCCGATATGGGCACAGCTTCTTCAGAAACTTTTTTGATACCAATATAGAGTCCGTAGTATACGCTTCTCTGCTCCAACGCCTCTGTAAACAGCAAAAGGCCGATTTCTGGTATTTGAGTAATATATTTTTTAAACAGAGCGGTTTTCTGGGACAGTACCAATGCACCGCGATTGTATGCAAGAAACAACGTATTGAGAAGGGCGCCCTTGACAGAATTGTATGCCTCGGATTCCTGCTTTAAGCAGACGAGAAGGTTAAACAGGGTATTACACGCATTAACGGATGTTTCATCATACTGTGTTAATTCCTCCAAAGCGTTTATCGCATTTGCGCATATGTTAGAATACAATTTCTCTGTGAAAAAAGCCAGCAAAGGCTTTTGCCCCTTCTCCAATCCGGCCTGAATAAAGTGAAACACGGCTTCCGGTGCAGCCATCGCCAAGAAAGGCAAATTTCGGAAAACCAATTGGGACGCTTTTCCTGAGTAGGCATAGTCGAGAATCGATTTAACCGCGTCGGCGATTTTGTCATTTTCGCTATCCGACTCGGAGAAGAATATATAGTTTAATAAAAGACTGTGAAATATAGTATATGTATAACGGTTTCCTTCCGTCGTATAGACATCAGGCGCATCATTTAATATAGATAAAACAGCGGCGTTAAGTCTGTCAAATGCCGAATCCGATGTGTGGATATTTAGTATTGCAAACGTGCTTTCAAAGTCGACAACGCTGTAATACTCGCCTACTCTTTTTATGGGAGAGTCTTCCAGCCGAAGAAGTTCGTTGTATTTGTTCTCAATTACCGTATAGGATATTCCCGACAATTGCTCTACCAACTTTCTGTCACGGACGGGATGAAAAGACCTCAAAAAAGTAATTGGGATAAGGAGGTGAAGACTGTCTAAATTCGCCCAGTCCGGTCTGTCCTCGTTGGTGCACCCCGGTATTTTGCGAATAAGGGCTCTCATGTTTCCGCGAGTAGTTGTATATAATGCATCCGCTTCGGCATTGTCAAGCCCCATAGACTTAAACGCGCGTAAAAAATGACTTTTAGGCAAAAGATTCAGGTTAATATTTCCCTCAATGCAGGTGGACTGTTTATTAAAACATATAATTACAGTATTTCCGTTTGTGATAATATCGTCCGTGCAGGGGTAGTTTAATAAAAAAACTTTCCCGCACAATTGCGAAGATAATTGGGAAAAAGATTTGGAGTCGTTAACCACAATGCAGCGTTCTCGCAAATCAGCGTTTTCCCGTAGCGCCGCCAAAGCGAAACCGTACGACTCAATACGGGTTTCGGCTTTTATACGAATAATAGTATCCGGACTGCATAGGCCATATAGTACTTGAACACCGTTTTCTCGTTTATCTAGAAACATCAAGGATGAAAGCGGCGGGTTCGTCTTGCTCGAAAAATGATTCCATGAGGAGGAGACAGTCTCAAAATCGGGACGCGACTGACGAAAGAGGCACTCATAAAGCCAAGCATAAACGGCAGGCTCGCTGTTGATCCAGTCCGCCAATACAACGCCGTCATAAACGCGTACTCTTTTCCAATCTGTTTTTTCTTGCTCCCACTCCTTGATGGAGATTGACTGCACAGCCCAGACTCTGGGGGTCACAAGGCAAAACGTTGCTTTGGCCTTGTCGACACCAAGCGAATCCTCGGTTCGCTTTTTGTAATCATCATTTATTTTTGACAGGACATTAGAATTTGTTCCAAATTCCCAGACGCTGATGCCGCTATCAACATTAGCAGAATCGTTGGAGCATTCGATGATCCCATCAAAACCAGGAGCCCAGATATCATCAGAATAAGGAATACGTATCCCGTTCAAAGATGGCTGGCTACAAATAATAAGCCGCTTTATTAATTCAGGTAACAGAGCCTGAAACTCTCTGGGATGTGTTTCGCAGTAGTTTTGAAGCTGAGTTGCGGTTAACAGTTCCATTTTCGGACTCCTCCCATTTGTCAACTTGTCGGATTTATTTTACCTTTTTTCTTCCATTTCTGCAATCTAACAATTCGATAACATCCAGCCTTCCACGAAGGGAACTATCCATAATAGAGTAAAACCGGATTTAGTAACCGACGACATATAATAACAGGAGAGCCGTAGAGTCCGGCTCTCCGGATTTTAGTATGCCGGTAAGCCGTACCCGAAGATGCAGGTATCACCTACATAGTATCGCCCTTGGGCGCAGTCGTCGTTAACGTTGCCCTCAATGGTATACACCAGACCGCCTTCGCATTTTTCAACAATGCCCACATGATCCGGGTATCCGTCGGGTTCCCAGTCGAAAAAGATGATGTCGCCGGGGCTCGGCTCGGCAGAGCCGTCCGCCCATCCGGCGTTATCCTTGAACCAGTTCGCGCCCCAGACACAGTTCTCAAACTTCGGAATGGCCCCGGTGTCAAGCAAGCCAGCCTGATTAGCGCACCAGCTTACAAACATGGCGCACCATTCCGCACGCTCGCTCAGCCCCCACCAGCTCCAGTAAGGCTCGCCGCCCACGTTGCCGACCTGGGTCAGCGCTATCTCCACAATGGCCTGATTGCCTTCCGCAGTAAAGGCTCGTCCAAATGGATAGTAACGCAGCACATGCGCCGGGTATTGCTTGTCGCCATATCCGCTCCAGCCGAGCTGCGCGGCCATGTAGTTGGAAAACTCAATCGCTGCGATGGCCGAATATCCGCCGTAATTCTCCCGCGCCCAGGGAATAAACCCATTGCCGAAATTGTAGCCCTGCAGAGCCAGCTTAATGTTCTCCATATCGACAGGGCTTTCCACTTCGGCCTGCTGCAAGCTGTTCGCGACAGTCTACACGCCGACATCAATGGAATACTCCGGATCGGTAATGGCGTTGGGCGTTCGCGGGTAGCGGGTGTTGTAACCGCTTTCGGACGCCTGCATGGGATCAAACCCCAGCCCGCCGCTCTCCTGCATCATGATTGCCTTGATCAGCTCGACGTATTCTCCTATGCCGTATTGGTTTGCATACACGCGGATTATGGGCGTATATGCCTCCACCTCCTCGCTCACCGGCACATATGACGTTCGTCCGCTTTCGCTTCCGAAGAGCGAGAGGGCAGCGCCGAGCAGTACAACAACTAGGACAATGGTGATGGCAATCCAACTCCCCGCGAGGATCGCGTTGACGAGCGCCTTCGTCGCGGCGAGGATTGCCCGGATCGCTTTTGAGGCCGCGGCAGCAGCCTTTTTCACGACCTCGACAGAGTTTCTCGCCGCAGCCTTCGCCCGCCGCGCGGACGCGTTTGCCGTCTTGACCGTAACGCCGGGATTGGCAGGAATAGTACGCGCTGTCTGCCAGACCGTTCGGACAGACCGCTCAACGGGTTTTACCGCCCGGTCGGCGGTTTTTATTGACCGAGTCCGCTTTTCCCGTACAGACGGTTTTATTGTCTCGCTGCTGTTTCTCTGAGTACGGAGCGACATGCGCTTGTGTTCTTCCCGTTTGAACCGCGCCCCAGCCGTTTCCGGCTGGGGCGTTTCTATAAATGTAGACGGTCGCCTATCAGAAAAAGGTCTCGTGTGGGATCGTGCAGACTGCTGAACGGCTTTCCGCCCCTGCTTATCAAACTCCTGCGCTGTACGGGATGCAGCGGTTTCTGCAAGGCTGGTCACCTTATCCGCCGCGTATTTCTCCGGACTGTCCTCCGCAGGAGAAGTGCCGCGCTGCGCCTCGTCCTTTGTTCGGATAAAAGTATCCTTCACACGCTCGGCAGCCACGGCGGACTTGTCTATGGCCTTTATCGTCCCTGTAACGGCATCGCGTGTCTTGATGTCAGCCATCGCGTCCCACTCCGAACACACCCTCGCCGGGCCGCGTTGTCATCAGCTTGTAGAGCTCTGTGTCCTTCGGGAACCGGTTGATAAACGGAACCAACGCCCGGCCATAGCGGATCAGGCCGCAGCCGGCATCCGCGTTGGTGACATAGCTCATCTGCTCGTTGGAGATGTTTAAGAGCTTTGCCAGCTTCTCCCGGTCCTTTGCCGCCTGATTGAACATGACCACAAACTCGGAGTTGGACACCATTGTGCTGGCCTGTACGGAGTCCAGCAGATACTCCACGTTCTGCGTAATGGCGGTGGGGAAAGCGTTGCGCTTGCGGAACTGCCGCCAGGCCGAGGCAAAGAAGTTGCCGCTCTGCTCGTTTTCAAATACCACATGGAATTCATCAATGAAGACATGCGTGCGCCGGCCGCGCTGCCAGTTGAGCGTGACGCGGTTGAGCATTGTGTCCGTAATAACCAGCAGCCCCGCGGGCTTGAGCTGCTCGCCGAGATCGTGGATGTTGAATACCACCACACGCTTATCCAGATCTACATTCCCCGCGTGCCCGAAAATATCCAGAGAGCCGGTGGTATAGAGCTCCAGCGAAAGCGCAATGTCCTGCGCCTTTGCTTCCGGCTGCACCAGCAGCTTTTCGCGCAGCGCCGAGAGCGTTGGGATGATGCCGGTTTCTGCTGCCTCCTGATAGAGCTGCGCCGTGCAGCGGTCGATGATGGATTTGTGCTGCGGGCCAACGCCGCTCTTGTCAATCTGCTCAACCAGCGACATGATAAACTGTGACTTATCCACAATGGAGTTCTTTTCGCCATAGCCCTCTACCATGTACATGGCGTTGAGCCGGTGTTTGCCGCCCGCGGCCACATGGATGACGGTGCCGATGTCGTTACCCATCGCCTCCACCAGCGGGGCAAACTCGCCCTCGGGATCGCAGATCAGAATATCGTCATCCGTGTTGAGCATGAGGAAGGTGATCAGTTCCTTTACCGAGAACGATTTGCCCGAGCCGGGCACACCGAGGACAAACGCCGACTGGTTCAGCAGCGTTTCCTTATTGCACATAATGAGGTTGTGGGAGATGGCATTCTCGCCGAAGTAGATGCCGCCCTTGTCCATGATCTCCTGCACCTTGAAGGGGATGAACACGGCAAGGCTCTCCGTCGTCAGCGTCCGGAAGGCGTCAATGCGCCGCGTCCCGATGGGCAGCACGGTATTGAGCCCGTCATACTGCTGATACTTCAGCACGGCAAGCTGACACATGTGCTTTCGGGCAATGGCAAGGACGGTCTCGGTGTCGCTGTCGAGCTGCTCCTGCGTCTCCGCGGTGAGCGCCATGGTGAGGACGCACAGCATCATGCGCTGGTCGCGGGTGGTGAGATCGTCCAGAAACTCCTTGGCCTCCCGGCGTTGGAGCTCCATGTCGTAGGGGATCACGGCGGAAAAATTGTTGTTGGCGTTCTGACGGCGCTGCCAGTTGGTGATGTTCGTCTCCACGCCCAGCAGCCGGGTTTCCACCTCGCGTACCGCCTCGTCGGTGGGGACGGGGACAATATCAATGGAGAGCATCATGTTCCGGCTCAGATCCGTCAGCTCTGTCACCAGACAGTCCTTGATATAGGAAGCGTAGTCCTTGAGATACAGCACCCGGCAGAAGCGTTTGCCGAGCTTTAGGCGGTCCGAGGTCTTTTCTATACTGTCTGGGCAGATGTAATCGCGGAAGTCGTGGCCTTTCTGCATCATGTCCTTCGCGTCAAAGTGGAAGTCCACCTCTTCGCCGACGCGGTAGAAATCGTGCAGGACGCGCAGGCGCTCCGTGGCATCCAGCTCCGTACACTTAGCCCCGAGGGCGGCAAAGTGGGAGCAGAGATCCGCGCCGGTACGGGCGAAGTAGGCGCGGGCCTCTTCTATGTCCTTTTTGAGCACCGTGACGGTGACGTACTTTTCCTGAATGATGCCGTTGCCCTCCATCGCCTTGTCCAGCAGCATCTGGTTGTATTCCCGGCGGTAGATGTCCCGCGCATCCCCGCGCAGCGGCATGAGAATGTTCTTCTCAAAGTTAACGCGGTTCAGGCGGCGATTGTTGATCGTGATCTTTGCGGTGGCTCCAGCGTCCAGACTGTTCAGCAGCTCGGAGTACAGGAGGAACATGGACTCCTTGTCTACACGGCTGGCGACGAGGTAGTTAATGTCCGTGAAGCGGTACATTTTGGAGTACTTGTTCCCGACGAGGAAAATGCCGTCCGGCCAGATGCGCCGGATGGGGATCACGTCCTGTACACGGCGCGGGACACGGTATTTCTCTTTGTCCTGCTGGAGAAGATTACTGAGAGTCTTTATCATGCCGTTTATAAACCTCTCTTTCATGAGCTTCTATGACACCTTTCAGCGCCTCGTAATACAGGTTGGTTGGCTGTACCCGTAGGTGTACCGGTTCCAGAATCTCTGAGCGAAACCACACCCGGAGAAACCGCCCGGCGCTCATGCCGTGGTAGCTGAAAAATCCCAGCGCGCCAAACGGGGCCGCGGCCAGAATGACGATCCAGCTCAGCGTTTCGAGCCCCACATACGGGCGGAGCAAAAAGTACAGCGCTACAGCCACACCCACAGCCAGCAAAGAAAAAACGAACTGCCGCATGGACAGTCCGAAAAACATGGATTCCGTATAGTTTCGGATTTCACGGTTGATCTTGACTTCCAAAGAGATACCTCCTTCGTTTGGGTATAAGAAAACCGCCTCCCGAGTGGGGGACGGTTGAATGGTTTATAGGGAACTTTTTTGCTGAAAAGGAAGCAAAAAGTTCCCTATATCGTCGGAAAAATTGCGTTGAATCCGGAAACCTCCGCAGAAAGTTTTCCTTAAAACTTTGACAGTTGCCTTCTTATTGCAGACTGGTTAAAAAGTCGATCGCTTCGTAAACGGTTGAGAAAGTCAGGCATTTCTGACAGAGCCAGCGGTTCCGCTCATCGGTATCCTCCAAGTCCGGGAGTCCCTGCGGGAGCAAATTGAAAACCGTCTGCTTTGCGTTGATAACTGCCGTCGGATAATTCTTTGCGATTTTCGCTGTTACAGCAACGTCACCTTTTTGATAATTGGGCTCTTTGGAAAGCAAGTGATCTATGACGCGCTGTTTTTCGGCGACTGTTTGGATCGGCGGCGCGTATCTCTCTTCATAATGCAGTAACAGCCAATACTCAATGCAGCCGGTTGTCATCAGAAGGCGAACTTTGATTCCGGACTTTTTTCGCAAGGAGCGAAGACGCTTGATGATCTTCATACGGGCGTCCCACAAACCAATATCCTTTGTTTCTACATCGAAAAAGAACCAAACCTCATCTGTAACTTCTGCATAGTCACGGTAAGCTTTGTCTTTTTTGAATTTATTGTCTGCTTCCTCAAAAAGCCCGGTAGAGCTTGGCCGCTTGATGGACGCGACATCTCTGAACTCTTTTTTCAAAAAGTCCGTATAAGCCTGTTCGCTTTCACCTTCACAGAATACCACAATATATGGCTTTCTCCGTCTGGTGGGACGCGGCATTTACTCCACCTCCTCGATCTCAACATCCGGTATAGCACCGTATTTCCCAACAAGGTAACCTTTCCGAATGTTCTCCGTTGTGCGGGTGGAGAATTCGCTGATGGTGTACAGATCAGAGGCCCCGTCCTTGTCGCGTTTATCAACAAAGTATAGCTGATCCTTCCGCAGGAGCTCCAGATTCATCAACTCGGTATTGTGGGTCGTAAAAACGATCTGGGCACCATTGGGATTAGAAGCCTTACTCTGAAACTTGGCAATAATATAGTCCACCAGCATCGGGTGAAGCTCACGCTCCAGCTCATCTACCAGAAGGATGCCGCCGGTGTGCAAAGCAGACTCAATGGCCGGAGCCAGCGCCATCAACTTACGAGTACCATCCGACTCGTCGGACAGCTCCAGCGAATAGATTGCCGTCTGCCCGTTGCGGTTTTCTCCCTGGTGGCTGGCTTTTGCGGATACTTCGCCCATTTTCAAATGGAACTCGCCGCGATTTGAAGTTTCAGCAAGGGCATGCATAAACTGCACCAATGCAGCTTTAATCCCATCCGGGATGCTGTCCGGCAAAGGCTCATCATCCTGAATCTCGTTGCTGTTGAACTCAAATTGCATATCCTGAATGCCCAGATCGGCCGCCTTTGCATAGTCGGAGATTGCCTTCAACATATTCTTGTCTTCTGAATACTCGATCAATTGCTGGGGAATATCCGAATAGTCGCGAGAAAAGAAGATCTGCTCCCGGAACCAACGCATCGCTGCGACACATGGCGCATCGTTCATGGTACACGCCACAGAGAAAAACAACTGATTTTCGGCGACCATTTCACCAATTAAAGCGCGCTTAGCTTTGTCCTCCGTAAAAGAGAACTGCTGCTCTGTGCGATTAAAGATCAAAGCCTTCTGTCCTTTTGGCGCATGGTAAAGATACTCCGAATAGATCTTTTCGCGCGTTGCGGCAAAGCCATACCAGTATTTCACACCGCCGGAAGTGTACTCGAACGCAAATTCTGTAGGCTCATCCTTGGAGTAATCGTTCAAAGCAAATGGATTTACTGGAACCACCGCTCGCTCGTGCTGCGTCCGCTGCGCGTTGCGGATAAACTGTACAGCCAACCAAAACGCCCGAATCACATTGCTTTTTCCGCCGCCGTTTTTGCCGTAAATTGCAATAGCCGGGAGCAGCTTCACTGTAGAGGTTAACGGAATCAGGCAATTTTTGAACGAACTCAACCCGGTCGCTTCCATAGAGAGCACAGCTTCATCCCGAAAAGAACGATAGTTTTTGAAGCGAAATTCAATCAGCATTGAGATCACCTCCATTGATATTCGCTCATAGTATAGCACATTTTTCAGAAATACAATACAAAAAATCAAAATATTTGATTTTTTATTTTGTATTTTCTTTTTGCGCGCCATTATAGTCCCATCATCTCCCGGACGATCCGGTCGGCCATCTTTACAGAGCCGACCAGGATGAGCATGTTAAAGATCACCTCGCCGACATAGCTCCATACCATTGTTACTGCTGCGGCGTCGGTCTTGACGGTGGGCGGCGACGCAGCGAAGTGGGAGAAGATGATGCAGGCGAGCACAATGATCGCACCTTCCAAACACACGGCGGCGTAGCTTTTGAGAAAGCTTCTCCCCACGTTCTGGCTCGGCTCCCCGGCAAAGGACGAGAGCGGAATGGGCGCAATGGCCGAATAGAGATACAGTTTGCAAAAGCGCCCGTATACCGTCATGATCATTACAAAAGAAAGCACCGTAATGAACAGCCCACCGATCAGCGTCACCGCCCACAGGGGGATACTCTCAAAGAAGCCGCAGTCTTCCACAGCGGTTATGATCTCCGGCGGCAGAACCGTTTCCTGCGCAGCACCGAGACCGGCGGACCCCATGATCGTGGAGATTGCCCCCTGCACGATGCGGAAAAGCGCCATCATCAGCTCCAGCCCATAGGTCACAGCGCCTTTGGCCAGAGCGAACCGGATGAAGAGCTTCAGCGCGGTTTCCGGACGCCGGGTCTCAGCAAAGGAGCCGCAGGTTTTCATCACGCCCACGACGAAGAACAAAACCAGCAGCGCCAGCCCGATGGCCTGCACCGCGCCGTGGATGCCGACGATCACATTCCAGATCGCGCCGCCTTTAAATTCCTCCGGCGACTGCGTGAGGAGCTGCCAGATTTCCGCCAGCTTCTCGTTCCATGTCTCCAGGGCGTTTTCGAGGTTTTGGACGACCCAGTTATCCGACATACTTGCACCTCCTTCCGGGGCGGTTTCCCAATAAGAAGCCGCCCCGTATTTTCGGATAACAGGTCAACCGACGATCAGGTCAAGAATTTCCTTGGTGAAGGTAATTACAATGCCGCCTGCCAGCGTCAGGAAGCCGTTGGAGCGCTGGCTCGGGTCGTGGCTCTGGAAGGACATGCCGACCTGCACGACGCCCCAGCCCAGAATAATCAGCCCCACGGCACGGATCAGACCGAAGATGAAGTCCGAGAGATTGTTGACCACGGCAATAGGGTCATCCGCGGCGAAGGCCGCGGCGGATAACGCTGTAATCAGCGCCACGGTGATAACAAGGGTACAGTAGGCACGAAAGCCCTTCTTGGCTGCGTTCGGGGTCTCAATCTTGTTCTTGGTTTTCTTGTTCATGCTGTTTTTCCTCCATTTTCTTTTGCAGTAATTCTTCGAGCTCTTCTTCGCAGAAGAAGAGGTACTCGTCCTCGCTGACCGGTTCTGCACCGGCCTTTTTCAGCAGACCCTCGTCAATGGACAGCGCTGCAATGCTGATGCTGTCTTCACCGTGCCGGTAGGGCCCGGCCCCGCCGTCTGCGGTGAGTGCGATGTTCGGATGCTTCAGGATATCGAACTTGAGATCCTCCACCGGCCGCTCGCCACAGATAAAAAGAAGCGCATACCGGTTATCCAGCATGCGCACCTCGTCCGGCGTCATCAGCTCACGGCCTGCCAGCTGCCAGTTGGTGGAGTAGCTGCCGTTCCGGCCTTTGGATTGTCCGTATGAGTTGGTATCGATTGTTTCTTTCCCGAGCAGCTTGGACACATACTCATGTGTGGACTGCTCATTTCCGCCGAGATAAAGAAATTCGTCGCAGTTGCCGACGATTGACTCCCATTGCTTTTCAAACAGCGCCTTTAATTGCGCCAGATTCTGGATGATGATTGAGACCGAGATTTCCCGGGAGCGCATGGTGGAGAGCAGCTTGTCAAATTCATCCGGCAGAGCGACGTTTGCAAACTCGTCCATCAAGAAATGGACGTGTACCGGCAGCCGGCCGCCATGGATAACGTCCGCCTGATAATAGAGCTGCTGGAACAGCTGAGTATAAAGCATCCCCACGAGGAAGCTGAAGGAGCTGTCATTGTCCGGGATTATGGCAAAGACCGCCGTTTTCTTCTCGCCGATACTCCACAGCTCCAGTTCATCGTTCTGTGTGATGCTGGCGAGACTCTCCAGATTAAACTTCTCCAGCCGGGAGATCAGGGTAATCTGAATGGATTTCAGGGTTTTGCCGCTGCCGGAGTGATAGCTCCGGTAATACTTCAAGGCGATATGCTCCGGATTCCGCATTTCCAGCCGTTCAAAGAGAATATCCAGCGCGGACTTATAGGTCTCGTCATCCTCTCGAACCTCCCCGGCGCGGATCATCTCCATGACCATGGGGAAGTTCTGCTCCTCTGGCGGGGCCTCGTAGTGCAGGTAAAAGATGAGCGCCAGTAGAAGCATGGTCGCCGCCTGATCCCAGAACGGGTCCTGACTCTGCGAGCCCTTCGGTGTGGTGTTCTTGAAGAGGTTCGTCACCAGACGCTGGATATCGTTGTCGCTGCGCAGATACACAAACGGGTTGTAGCAATGGCTCTTCTCCATATTGATGAGATCCAGCACCTTAATGTCGTACCCCTTGGCCGAGAGAAGGTTTCCGGTATCACGCAGAAGCTCACCCTTCGGGTCAAGCACAACATAGCTGGAATTTGCCTGACACAAGTTTGGTTTGGCGAAAAACCTTGTTTTTCCGGCGCCGGAGCCGCCGCAGACCAACGTATTCAAATTGCGCCGGTGTTTGCGTCCGTCCAGCCCGACGGAGACATTCTGCGTGAGGATCTTGTTTCGCGTTGGGACTTTGTCTGCGTACTTTCTGTTCACCTGCACGGGAGAGCCCCATTGGGCGGAGCCGTGCTCCTCCCGCCGCCGGTAATTCCGCTGGGTGGAGAGGTATATTCCGATGGCAAGTCCGTAGCACAGCAGCAAAACGAGGACTGTTTTCAAGCTGCCCTCACAGAGCGTGATGTGGAACGGGCGGCTCATCACCGCCCCGAAGTTCCGGATCAGCCCGGGAAGCCCATCCTCCATAAACGGCGCAATGAGCAGCGCCAGCCATATAACCGGAATCGTGCCGAGGCAGTATAGGAGAATGTTTTGCTTCGAGAATTTATCGTGCCGCACGGTCTGCCTTCTTTCGTTCCTTCTGTGGTGCCGCGTCAATGACCTTCAGGAGCAAAACGTCCACATCTTCCGTGGGCCGCTCTTCGCGGATCAGCTCATTGCGGAAATCAGTAAGAGCTCCGACCAGCAGTCGCTGCTCAAAGCTGTCCAGCGTCATGACCACTTTGCCTTCGGTCATCACAGGGACACCTCCTTGTCGCCCTTCTTCTTAACGCGAATGGGGATGTGCACATTCTCCCGCCCGGTCTCCGGCAGCTTCTGCCCCTGCTCGCGGCGGATCTCCCGCAGTTCCTCCCGCACGGAGGGACGGGAGCATCGTTCAGAGCCGTCCCCGCCGCCGCGGGAGTCTCTGCTCCCGGAGAAACGCTCGGACGGACGGGACTTCGCCGTCCGGGCCGTGGTAGGGTTTGCATTTTCCGCCTGATCCGCCGTGGGGTTGGGCTGCTCAGCAGCTACCGCTTCCAGGAACTGATTCAGCTTGTCGTCTGCTGTCTGAGAGCGCTCCGGCGTGGAAATGTCATCACCGCCTTTTGCCTTGTCCTCGCGGGACTGCTGGATCTCCGTTTTCACCGAGGCCATGTCCACTGTGGCCAGGCCGAAGCGCTCAAAAATGCGGTTGATCTTCCCGGCATCCTCCGCCCGGACCATGATGTCGGTAAGGCCGTCCGCAGCATTGTTGTCCTTCAGCACACAGTAGAGAACGCCGTACTTCTTGGCCTCCTCGCAGAATTTTTGCAACTCGCCGTCCCGGACAGCAAACACCTTCAGCTCCTTGCCGCTTTTCAGCATATTGGTTAAGCGGATTTTGCCGCGGGTCTTTTTCTGATCCCGCAGAACGGCATACAGCAAAACGGCCAGCCGCTCGGCCGCCTTGCCGCTGATCTTAGCTGCGACTTCCACACCGTTGAGACTCATCCTCACGACCTGCTCCGCCGCTTCTCCCGAATAGTTCATCTTCCTGCTCCTTTCGCTCGTTTTGCAATGCATCCAGCTGCTCCCGAATATCTTCGGCACGCTGCCGGACGCTGTCACAGATTTTCAGAGATTCCTGTAATTTCTTAATTTTCCCGGATACTGCCGCGATCTGCTGTTTCACCTCCTCGACCGCGAGTGCATCTCCGGTGCGGGCCGTCCGTTTCAGCTTGTTTCGGAAGCCGGTTCGCTCCGCTGTCAGCGCGGTGATCTCGTTGTCGGCATACTCCCGATACTTGTCCAGATCCGCGTAAGTCTCGATTTGATTCTCCGCCAGAAACCGGGTCTGCTCATCCAGCCGGTCCAGTTTCCGCAGATCCTGCCGCATAGCAGCCGAGAGCCTCGTCATAGAAGCCGGGAAGCGGAGGAAAATGTGCAGCTCGTAGCAGTAATAGTAATAGAGCGCCGCGATCCCCTTGGCTTTGGTGTGGGGCGGATGCTCGGTGCGGTACTTCCGGTACTGCCGCTGCTCATCCTCCGGAAAAGGCGCCTGACGACGGATGCGCTCTAAAATGCGGCTCTCGATGGTGTCCAGCGTATACTCCGCGCCCAGGCGGTCGAAGCGATAGAACCTCGCTGAGCCCTGCGGCCGCAGAGAGGGGCGCTGCAGCGCCTTACCGGATTCCGTGGTGAGCTTCAGCTCGTAGCCCATATTCGCCAGCGTTTGGAAAAACTCAGCCGTCGTCAGGGAAGCCGCGATGGCGCGGTCGATATCGGCGCGGATGAGGCTGCGGTTGGTGGGCTTGCCGTTTTTCTCCGCAGACCATGCACTGTAGTTTTCGCGTCTGCCCTCTGGGCGGCGAACGACCGAGAGACCGTATTCCCGGCATAACCGGTCCGATACCTCACGCATCCGGGCGTAGTCTTCGTTGGAGCGGTAGAATTTCCTGCCGTCCACGAAGGAGACCGTGTTGATAACGAAATGCGAATGGATGTGGGACTCCTTATCCACATGCGTTGCCACCAGCACCTGATACCGCTCGCCCCACAGCTCTTCGGCCAGCCGGATGCCGATGCGGTGCGCCTGCTCCGGCGTGACCTCGCCCTCCCGAAACGACTGATAGCCGTGATAAGCGATTGTCCCGTCTTCCTTACGGAACCGCTTTTTCACGGCTATCATTTCGCTGCGGGCCGTCCCGGCGGTGCAGTTTACGCCGGTGACCAGCTGCCTTCGATTGGTCGCGGCCTCGCGGCCGGCGTAGGCGATCACGTCCTCCAGCGCTTCGCGGTTGGCATCCGCAGCAGACGGGATCGTCTCGGGGGTTGTGGTCTTGTCCGGGTTCTCGGCATAGAGGAGCACCTTGCCGATATACCCTCGGACACGCCACAGGGATGTTACTGCCATGAACCGTACATCACCTCCAATAATTCATGGATCGTCTTTTTCAGCCAGTCAGCGTTCTCCCAATAAGCTGCCGTGTCGATGAAGCCTTTGGCGTTGGCGACGAGGGCGATCTGGTTGATGTTGTTATTGATCTGCTGAAGATTGCGGAGCACCGCGACGAGGTCCATAGATGGCATCTCTTTTATGACGCTGTGCTCAATCAGCGCACGGAGATACTTCTCCCGGGACCAGCCGGATCGCGCCACGTCCCGGCGCAGCCGCTCCATTTCCTGCTCATTGAGCCGTAGGTCGATTTTGATGTTTCTTCTGGCCATGCTGCCTCCTTTCATCTGGTAATAAGGGTTTGGGGTTACCCCAACAAGCCAATGTGCCGTCAAAGCACGATGCTTGCTAAGAAAATGCCGCAGGCATTTTCCACGAGACACCCGCGCCTCAGCGCTCCTGATTTCTCTCCGGGATATAAGGCACGGCCTTGATATCATTACCGGCTCGGAAAAACCGTTCCGGGTACTTGAATAACTCCGTATAACGGCGGAGCTGGTCGGGAGAGAGACCGCCGAAATTTTCGCCGCTGCAATCGCAGACGAAGAATGTCCCGGCGATGATATCCAGCATTTCTCCGCGATCTGGATCGGCGTAGACTGCCCGGTTTAGGGGCAGACCGTTAATCTTGCCCTCCTCGTTGCATACGATGCAGACGGGCTCTTCAAAAGGATAATAGGCTTCGATGTACCCGCCCACAATTTTCTGGTAGCGCTCCAAAGATGCCTCAATGGTGGCAGTCCTTGCCTGCTTTCCGGGCTCACACAGCACTACATTAATTCTCTTCTCTTTCAATGTCTCGGCCATATCCGGGGCAAAGTCTATCTCCTTAAAGCCAATAGAATTGCAAAAGTAGAAGGTAGACTTTTCCTCGCTTGCAACCTCAACCACGTCTGAAACGGAAAGCGATCTGCCGCGGTACCCGTCAGGATGGTCGGTGTTAAACATCCGATACACCTCTTCAAGGCTTCCGCAGCCCACTTCACCCTCAAATACCTTGTCATAAATCTTGCTGTTAATCATGTTGGACCCCTGAAAGCGTTCCAGATTCTCATAGTTTAAAAAGGCTACATTGTCATTGTCGCGATCCATATTGACCTGATATATTGCGATATTCATGTGCGTTCCGGCTCCTTTCGTTTCTTCATTTGCCCTACACGAGTTCGCAGTTCATCATTAACATCTTTTCCGCAGGGGGGCGGCTCGTCGAAGACCTGATATTTGCCTTGCAGACCGGAGACAATTCCTTCCGCCGCACAGCGACCGACAGCATCATTATCCAAATGAAGACGGATTTGATAAATGGACGGGTGCTCATTGAGAAATTGGGTCAACGCAACCGGAACAACCCCGTCTCGTTTTGTCCGAAACACACCGGCTAAAGATAAGAGGGTTTCGGCTTTCCAGTCGCGCCCTTCCAAAAGCTCCAGCGTCGCAAAGCTCAACAGATCAATGGCAGACTCAAATACATGGACATAATCTGTAGCCGGGTTTTCATTCAGAGAAAAGGAAAAGCGCTTGTCGCTCCCGGTTAGTTCTCCTTTGTAGTTCCCAACTGTACCGCGAAGAGCGCCGTATCTTGCCTTGCCGCTTGTGTCATATCCAATAAACACTGCATTGTGATAGTCCGCTGACTCAAAGAGCAGCTTGTTGTCGATGCAGTGCCGAATAATAACGGGATGGACAGCTCGACTCGTCAGATATCGCTCTACTATGTCTGTTGTCTTGGACAGCTTTGGCATCAGGAGCTCTGTGGTTTTTCGTTCCCTCGGGCAATAGAAAATGGGCGGCTTTTCTGCCGCCCGACCGAGTATTGTTTCTACTGCCTGTATGAAAGAATATCCTTTTACCTTGATAAGATAATCCAGCGCCGATCTGCCTCCGATACCCTGTGAAAACCAGCACCACTTCCCGTTGCTGATTCGCAGAGAATCATGCGCTCTGGTGCAATAGGTGTCCCCCGACACATGCACGAGCTCTTGCGGTTCATAATTGCGAAGAAACGTTAAAAGATCCATTTTCTTAGCTTCTAAAATATCCTCCGCTGCGATATAGCTCATAGGGTATCACCTCGTTTCATGCAGGTCCGTCAGCGAACTGGTTCTGACTACTGCATTGGCGCGGCTCTCGATAATGTTGCGGACATGATCAATATAGCCGAATTCGCTCTTTTCAAAATCCGCATATACATCCGCAAGTGGGCTGGGGGATTTCAACAAGGCTCTGCATTGCTTATTTGACAAGTCAAATTCCTCCAATGCCAGCACAATATCCTCCCTTACTGTGTATTCATAACAATGGTTCAGAATCTCATCGGGCGGCTGTGAAAGCAGCCACTCCCGATACTGCTCCTGTTCTGCGAACACCTTCTTATATAGAGCGGTGTTCAGTTCTTCGCTTGTCATTTGCATACCCTCCTTCATAAAGATTTAGCCGCTGATGAGGGAATCGCCGGCGGCTATGTAGCATTCAATTGAGAAGTTGAACATATTTTTAGCCAAGTTCTCAACGGAAGTGAACTTTGACAAAAAGAAAGACCGTCCACTTTTTCAATGAACGGTCGAATCGGGTTGTATTTCCATTCCTCTAAGAAAGCATCTACTTTTCTTCTCAAATACATCTGAATCACTCTCCAGCATGAGTTTTCTGCTTCATTATGCACAAAACATGAGCGATTGTAAATCCGCTTTGCACATTTCATGAGCGAATTTAAGCTGCTCTGTACACATTTTTAAGATATTCAGCCGCCTTAGTTTATGATAGCCGCAAGGTTTTGATTCCTTGCGGCTATCATTGGTTATTTCATGATTTTCAGTAACAGCTCATTGACGTCTTCGGTCGGTTTGCCCTGCGCGATCAGCTTGTTTCGAAACCCCAGGAGCGCATATTTAGCGAGCCGGAGCTCTTCCAGATTTAACTCAACAATTCGCTTATCCCAATTTGAATGCACACATTTTGGGATAATGGGATAACATCGCGTCAACGCTCTCGATCTTTCTCCGGTAGAAAGAGCACCGCTCGAATCTCGTTGTCCATTCGGAAGAACCGTTCCGGGTATTTGAACTGCTCCGTATAGCGCCAGAGCTGTTCGGGAGAGAGGCTGCCGAAATCTTCGCCGCTGCAGTCGCAGACAAAGAATGTCCCGGCAATGATGTCCAGCATTTCTCCGCGATCCGGCTCGGCGTAGATCGCCCGGTTCAGGGGCAGACCGTTAATCTTGCCCTCCTCGTTGCATACGATGCAGACGGGCTCTTCAAAAGGATAATAGGCTTCGATGTACCCACCCACGATTTTCTGATAGCTCTCCAAGGATGCCTCGATGGTGGCTGTCTTTGCCAGCTTTCCGGGTTCGCACAGCACTACGGAAATCTCCGGGCGCAGCGGCTGGGCAGCGATTTCCTCGCCCCAATCGCGGCGGCTCTCATTTACTTTGTTGTTCATCGTTCCTGTTCCTCCTTCTTTTTCATGCGCCCAACCTGCAGTTGGAGCTGTTCGTTGACGTCTTTTCCGAGCGTGGGCGGCTCGTCCAGAATGGTGTAGCCCGGGAGGCCGTCTATAATTCCTTTTGCCGCGGCACGGCCCACCTCGTCGTTGTCCAGATGCAGCCGCAGCGTGGTAATCTTCGGGTTCTCGTTCAGAAACCGGTTCAGCGCCACCGGCACCACGCCCGGCCGTTTGGGAGCAAATACCCCGGCCAGAGACAGCAGCGCATCCTGCTTCCAGTCAATGCCCTCGTATAGCTCCAGCGTGGCATAACTAAGCAGGTCGATGGCTGCCTCGAACACATGGACGGTATGAGCGTCCGGATTCTCCATAATGGAAAAAGAGTAGTGCTTGTCGCTGCCGGCCGCCTCGGCTTTATACCGACTGAACGTACTGCGCAAAGCCCCGTACCGTGGCTTGCCCATCCGGTCATAGCCAACGAACAGAACGTTCTTGTACTGCGCCGTCTGGAAAAGGATTTTCTTTTCGATGCAGTAGTCAACAACCGTCGCGTGGATCCCGCGCCCATCCAGGTATTGCTTCACGGTATCACAGTTGGTGTCTACATCCGGCAGCAGGAGGCGGCGCTCCTTGGGGATGACCGGTTCTTTTGGGGCGGTATAGGACTGCGGCGGCGTTCCGGTCAGCAAGCTCACCGCATCCGGGAAAGACATTTCCTTCACCTTTACCAGATAGTCCAGCGCATTCCTCCCGCCGATCCCGCGGGAAAACCAATGCCATTTGCCATTCGAGATTTTCAGGCTGTCGTGCTCCCGGGTGCAGTAGGTGTTGCCGGAGACGTGCACCAACTCACCGGGTTCCTGTGTTCGCAGATAAGTCAGCAGGTCGATCTGCCGAGCAGCCTCAATGGCTTCCGCTGTTACATAGGGCATATCAGCGCACCTCCTTTTCTAACTGCATCATTTTGGCAGCTCGGCCTTCGATGCAGTCCCGGATGGCATCCATGTAGTCCAGCTCCAGCTTTTCAAAATCCTTCAGGATATCGGCCGCCGGACTGGGGGATTTCAGCAAAGCCCGGCATTGCTCCGGCTGCAGCTCCAGATCTTCCATAGCAAATAAAATATCCTGCCGCACGGCGTACTCATAAGCGTGCTGCAGGATCTCATCGGGCGGGAGCGTTAAGAGCCGGTCACGGTAGGCGCTCTGCTCCGCGGCCATCTTTTCATAGATGGCGGTATTCAATTCTTCGCTTGTCATGGTTCCTCCTTCGTTTGTGTTGGTTGTTTTTCATTTTGTATTGTATCCATAAGGCGTGCAGTTCCGATGAATATGAATGCTCGAAAGCATCGACCGAATATTACCATTAACGCCCTGATGTTTCTCGTCATTTACGCTATAGATGACGAGAAACAAGGGGGCCGTGACATGAATGAAGAACAGCATGCCGTAGTAGATCAAGTTGGCCATATCATAAAATCACCCCTTCAGTAAAATAGCCGCCTGATTTCTCTTTGAAACCAGGCGGCTGAATCCATAACTATATTCGTTTTTAAGGACCGATATCATATCATCCACACGGGGACGATATATGTGCTGCTGTCAATTGCGCTCAATGTCTCCCGAAGGCAGATGATCGCGCCTGTCCCTCTCGGCACAGAGGCCTTATCCAGCAGCTTGAAAGCGCCCGTAATTTGTGTGGGCGGGTTGATGCTTTTTTTGATCTCGATGGGGTGCAGCTGACCGTCGCTCTCCATAATCAAGTCGATCTCGTTGCTGTTCTTGTCCCGGTAATAATTCAGCAGACAGTCCTGCGCACTGTTGCTGTAGGTTTTTATAATTTCCGACACAACATAGTTTTCTAAGATGGCACCGTTGATTGCGCCATTCATCAAAATTTCGGGGCTTGAGTACCGGGTCAGATAGCAGACAAGGCCTGTATCAAAGAAATACATCTTCGGCGTTTTGATCGTCCGCTTCAGAAGATTGTTGGAGTAGGGGTGCAGGAAGAACACGATCCCCGATTTTTCAAGCTCCTTCATCCAGCGCTTTGCGGTATCGTCACTGACGCCCACATCTCCGGCGATGTCATGCAGGTTCAACATCTGGCCGCTTCTGCAGGCGGCGGCACGAATGAAGTCAGCAAACATCACCTTATCCACGCCGGGAATGTCGGTGGTCACATCCCGGTCGATATAGGTCTGAATATAGCTGCTGTAAAAGACATCACGGTCTTTATACTTGCCGCTTCTGTGGCCGGGGAGTGCGCCGTCCCAAATCCTTTGATAAATCTCATTCGGTGTGGCAGGGGAAAGCAACGCCTTGCGCCTCTGCAATTCATCGAGTTCCAGCGAAAAGGGCGAAACATCCACTGCGCCGCAAAGCTCCGACTGTGACAGTGCCGACATATGAAGAATGGCGGTTCTTCCTGCCAGGGATTCCTGTGCCAGCTCCATCAGGCGATACGCCTGAGAGCCGGTCAGCCAATAGGAGCCGGGTGCAGCGCCATTATCCACAGCGATCTTGATATATGAAAACAGCTCCGGCGCATACTGAACCTCATCGATGAGAACCGGCGCGGGATGCAGCTTCAAAAACATAGCGGGATCGGTTTTGGCAAGCCTGCGCTCCTCCAGATCGTCCAGCGAAACCTCGGCTCGCGCCGTTCCCTCCATCAGATGCCGCAGCATGGTGGATTTTCCGACCTGACGCGGACCCGTCAGCAGCACACAAGCGTACTCCTCATTGATTGCAATAAACTTCTTTTCAAGCTGTCTCTCAATATACATTGCCCCGCCTCCTTTGGGCTAAAATACGATGCACCTTTATTATAGCCTGAGAGAGAAGGAAAATCAATAGTTTTTGGGCTAAAATACGATGCACTTGTATTTTAGCCTACACAGGCAGCAATTATGCGTGTCTGCACAGGCTTTCACCATTCATGCAAAAGCCGCCCGATTTCAAATCAGGCGGCTAAGCAGACGGTACTTGTCATTTTCCCCACGGAAACCCGAAATCGCTGCGCTTAATCTTGCACTGCGGCTGTCCGTCCTTCCAAAATACGATGCCCTCGATATTGTGCTTCTCAAGGTAATCACGAATTCCCTCGAAATCTCTTGGCACATCCGGCAAAATGCGAATACCGTGTTTCTCAATCACATCTTTTTCAAGTCCATATGGGTTTGCTCGGAAATGCGGGCCGATTGCTTCGTAAGTGCCTTCCTCCGTAGGACAGCCCGCATTGCGATAGGCTTCCATGAACCAGATATTGCTTTTGTCGCTCTCGTCCACGGGAATCCAATGCGGCCAGTGGCCGGTTATGGGGTCCGGATCGCAGCAGGGAATCGCATTCGCCGGCGGAATCTTGCCGCGCTTTGCATCGTATCTTTTGTAGAATACTCCGCCAATTATCGCACAACAGCTGCCGTCAATCTTTTCGGTTGCTATGCCTTCTCCGCTCAGAACCCATTCCATGCCGGGATAAACCTTGTTGTTAATTCCGACTTTATGATGGTTGTCAAATATCCGCTCAAAGAGCGTCGGAATTTTCTTCATGATACTTTGCATCTCCTTCTATAATCGCATCCAGCGTTCTCGACGTATAGTCCATATACGGCATCATGCAGCCAACATTGATGAAGTTTCCCCTTGGGGTGCCGTAATCGGCGGCGTTTGCCTTTATCTCGCGCCGGGGCTTTTGCTCCCACGGCACATATACAGGAACTCATCGATTACCATTGGTTTTGCCGACACGCCGCCTGCCGCACAACACAATAAGCTGGTCGCACAGGCATCTGTGCGCTTATCATTCAAGAATTTGAGTTCTGTCTCCTTGCCGATAAACATAGGCTCGCCTCCGTTTAAACCAAATCTTGATTTACCAAATCGTGATTTGATTTAATTACACTCAACTGTCCCACAAAACAAGTAGTTTTGAGGAAGCTGAAAAAAGTATCTCCGTGTTTTCGGCGATGTGCAGGGAAAATGTGTAACTTTTCCCGCACAAAAGTCAGAAAAATGTGCGTAGCGGCTATCAATTTCCCCGGAAAAATGTGCCATAGCTTTCTGCTTTCCGGAAGAAAACTCAACGCTCCGTTTATGCCTTAATATACCGTGTTGTTCGTCCTGCGCCGATACGCCTTATCGAACCGGTTTTGACCATTACGCCAAGGACAGCTTCGACGGTCGTGGGGCTGACATCGGGGAGAATTTTGCAAATCTCGGCTTTGGATAGCGGCGTCAGGCTGTTCAGAACGGTTGCTTCCACACGGGCTTTCTTCGTGATCTTCTTGCCGTGTACCACCGCAAACCGCTTGTCCAGCTCCTTATAGCACAAATAAAGGGTAGACAGGAAATTCTCCATAAAGGGGAAATACGAATTCTCATTCGTTTCCCAACCGGCCGAGGACTGCTGCAAGGCTTCGTAATAATACGCCTTGTAATTGTTGATCTGCTCCTCAAAGGACACATATTTACCGGCATCAAAGCCATTTTTGTATAACAGCAGCAGCGAGAGCAGGCGGGACATTCTGCCGTTGCCGTCCCGGAACGGGTGGATGCAGAGGAAGTCGAGAATCACGCAGGGGATCAAAAGAAGCTGGTTGATATTCGCATCGCTTCGGGCATCCAGATAGGCAAGCTCCAACTGCTCCATCGCTTTTGGCGTCTCGCTCGCAGACGTGGGACGGAATCGGACGCGGCGGTTTCCGTCGGCGTCGATCTCCAGAATCACATTATCGTCCGTTTTGTACTGCCCGCCGTACTCGTAACCCGCAAAGCTCATCATCATTTCGTGCAGACGCAGAATGTCACTCTGCCGGAAATCAATGTGCTCATAGTCCAGGTGGATCTCATTCAGCGCATCTCTGTACCCAGCGATCTCCGCCTCATTGTGGTTCAGCGGGGCGCTGTTCTGATTGACAATGGCGGCGATACGCTCGTCGCTTGTCACAATGCCCTCGATGGCGTTGGAGCTTTTGATGGACTGAACCTTTGCGACGGCTTCCAACTCGGTGAAGATCTGCGTGTATTCGTCCTTGCGCACGCCTGCCATAGTTTTCAGCGCCGCAATATTGGAAGTGAGGTTCACAAGGTTTGCAGGCAACAAACCGTTATTCAAAAAGGAGTAATCGAATTTTCTCATACAGCGCCCGCCTTTCTGCACATAATTATAGAATATTATATGCAGAAAAGCAAGAGCTCATCCAGATTATCTGCACATACTATCTCAAACTATATGCAGAAATGATTTTGAAATAGTATGTCCGCAGAAACAACAGTACTGCCCTATGTCTTCCAGATTCACTTCATGATTCGGAGGATCAGTTCATTGATATCCTCCGTGGGCTTCCCGGCCTTCACAGCCTTATTCCGGAAATTCAGCAGCGCCGTCCTCATCAGGCGCACCTCGCGTGGGCTCAGCGCAACAACTACTTTCTGCTCTTTCTTCCAGAACAACATAGTCACCACCTCGTCGTTTTCTTTTATGCTATCGGAACCAACGGTGATTGGCAAATATGCAAATCATCGCTCCCGATCGCGCTCCTTCTGCTTCACCTCCATTACGGAGCCGCAAGCCTTTTCGTATTCCTTGTCGGTGATGAGCCCGGCCTTATAATCCATATAGGTGGCTGCTGCCTGCGCGTCTTTGATAGCGCGGATCAGCGTCTCGGGCTTGTTCCGGATGGCCTGAATCCAGGACTGCACATAGGCCTTGTGGTTATCGATGTGCTGCGGTGTAGCGGTCACATCCAGATTGACACCCATGAAGCAGGAACACATCTCCGCCACCAGCTCCTCGTAAGCATACTGCGGCGTGCCGAACAGCGCCCCCTGCGGTCGGTTCAGCCTTGCGGGATGGCCGGTGGAGTGAGACAGTTCATGGAGTGCTGTGGCGTTGAAGGCGTACTCGCTATGGAAAGAGCCGGGGCTGGGCAGGTGGATTTTGTCCTGCATGGGTGAATAGTAGGCCTGATCGCCGCCGTCTGTCAGAATCTCCACGCCCATTCCGCTGCTGAGCTTTTCGATCAATGCATCCGGTGTAATGTCGCTCTTTTGCACCGCAGGGCGCTCCGGCATTCCCTCAATATCGCAGGCGTTGAACACTGCCGTGTAACGAGTGGACAGCGTAAACTCCTTTTCGCCGCGGCCGTTCTCCAACTCCTGCTTGTACTGTTCCCAGGTCAGCGCCTTCTTGTTGGCGATATCGTAGGGATACCAGTATTCCACATAGGTTGCCTTGGAACCTTTCTTCAGGTGCCACTTTTGTTTGGGGTGGTACTTGCCGTCTGCATCCATGATCTGTACCATCGTCACCCAGCGAGGATCGTTGTAGCCCTTCATCATGGCGATGAGGGAGAGCCAGAAGGCATTGCTGCCCCGGTAGCAGGCCTTGGTGATGCCGTTATGCGGAGCATCTTTGCCGCTGCCGCGCCATTCCTTCTGCCACTCCAGCCCCTTTTCCTCCAGCACATGGGCGAAGGTCTCGGCCAGCTCCGCACGGTATTCGTCCTTATTCTTCGGCCGGCTCATCTGCGATCGCCTCCCATTCTTCCGGCGTCAGGGTGTCCTCGTCGATAAACACGATTTCTGTCTTCATCTTGCATCCCTCCGATCTTTCGGTGTTTGAGAAGGAACGTCTTCAACGGAAACCCTTTTCGGAGGCGTATCAACCTCTGCCAGAAAATTCCGAGAGATCGTTTTTCCGTTCAGGTCTCGGTATAGCGTCACGCACAGCGGCGCGCCGCAGTCCAGCTGCTCCTTCAGGTCGGTCAGAAACTGTTCCTCGCTCTTGCATTCGACGCTCTCGACCACTTCGCCACGGAAACCCAGATAGTCGATCCTGGCTACGAGGTTTACACCGGTGGGACAGACCTTCTTCATCTTGCGTCGCTCCTTTCATGCTTTTTTCGTTGCTCCGGCAGCCGGAAACCATAGACATCGGCGATGTCATCGCCAAGGCGTGCTGTTACTCGGTCGATGTCCTCCGCTGTCAGCGTATGGTCGAGGATCTTTCCTTTGAAGTCCTCGATGGCCTCCTCGCTGATGTCTTCCCGGTATTTGCGGTAGAGGTAGTAGTTGCGACCGTCGTGGTGATAACCGTCCATGCGGAAATCGCCCCTGCCGTCCACATACCAGGTCACGCCATCCAGCTGCGATTCCAGGCAATCCTTGATACAGCCGCTGGAGATTTCCCGGTAGCCGGTGTGCCGTCCATCCCACCGGCCGATATCGGCAATGACGATGATCGGCGTACCCACTTGAACATCCAGATTCCGGCGCTCATCGTCCAGATAATCGCTGTTGAGATCGCACATAAGCTGGTATTTCTCATCGTCGGACAGGCCGGAATAGTCCTCCTCGAAGGCATCCCGGTAATTATCCCAGTCCAGATACTCGTTGGACCAGATGACAAACGCAAATTGCTCTTCGGACATAGGCAGGCTCATCGGCAGTCTCCGCGATTCCGCTCATCGGGACGGGCTTCCCATGTGACGTCGGCCTCATTCCAGTTGATCTTTCCGCTGAAATACAGCTCCTTTGCAATGGCTTCTGCCTCGGCGACATCTTTTGCTTCCACAGCGATGGTGGCGTAACTGATATCTTTCACATCCACGAAATACTTCATCTTGTATCTCTCCGATCTTTGTTGGTGTTGGGACTTGAGAAAACAAGCCGGTATATCTTTCTTTCAGCCGGTAAACAGCCAGGTTTACAGGGGGAGAGTGTGAGAGGGGGAAGCTCGCAATACCACCATTGTGAAAAGGGCAGACTGCTCCCTTGGCGTGACCGGCATTTTATCTTGCGTCGCCCCTCTGGCGTTCCAGATGCCGGTGGTAGTATTCAAGCGCTTTCAAAATATACGCACCGGTCTGCTCATAGGGAACGCTGGAGGGAATGTACTTCCTCGCCTCCGTGTATTTGATGTTGATCTTCTCTTTTTGATTCGGCTTTTCCTCGCACATGATGGATTCTATAATCCCTTTTTACTGCGATGGCGTGCAGTCGATAAGAATATAGCCATAGTTCGGACGCAATACTTCGCGGTGGTAGCAGCCTTTCCCACACCTCCTTTCTCGTTCGCGATGATATTTTCTTTGCCGTTGACCATTCGGTGCCATTGGTTTTACCTCCTATATAACAAAGATTGAACTCCTCAAACGCAAAAAAGGCCTATCATCCTGAAGAGGATAATCGGCCTTGTCATTCGCTCTTATCGGAGAATAAGATAACGGCCACATCATCGTTTGGAAGATGTGGCCGTTTGTTGGCTTAACTTCGCTTCACGCTTCGCAGAAATCTACTTAGTGCAAATCGAAGACTGCAGTTTGTGCGGTAGTAGATATATCCGGGAAAGAACTTCACGGATTAGTCTGTATCTTTGCATGGCATATTAAGACGTACCTTAATGTATTCGGAGCAATTACTATCAGTAGCAACTTCCAGCACCCTACAGGAGTATGTCATTCCTTTTTGAATGCGCTCAGTAATAGGCTGGCTATAATAGCGGGGGATATACCCCAGAGATTTTCCTTGCGCTGTCAGCACATGAACAGCAAATTGGTCGTGCTCGTTTTGCGGTTCCATTTCAAGTTGTAGTAAATCGTCAACATGAACATCTGGGCGTAGTTTACAAAGGTGCCCGCTGCACGCGGCATGGTGCCTGATGCCTACTACATAGAAGTCGCGTTCGATTGTTTCTTCATCTGGAAAAATAGGATCTACAAATTCATAGGTGTCAATTGGTAGGCGTGCTCCGCTTTTACGAAGCAACTGAAACTCATCGAATACACTTAATTCGTACTTTTCCAGAATTTTTTTGATATCCCGACGCTTTCGGTCAGGCAGTCTGCTCGAAAAAACAGGGAATAGATTTTCGCTTTCATAGGTGATATCCAATTTGGGAAATGCCTCCAGAGGTTCCCAACCAGCCTTTTCAGCTTCTTTTGCTGCCTCAAAATATTCGAAACTATAGCTCCCACTATGGCTCAGTTTCCCAATTGTATAGTTGGTTCTTGATTTCGGATCTTTCCAAATCAAAAACAAATAATTATTTGTTGACATTAAGACAATCCTTTCTGGCCAAAATTTGATCTAGCAGTTCCATTTTTCTGCAAATAAAGCGATAAATCAATCGCTTTTTTTCTTTGCCTAAAATAGAATCTGGATACTGTTCTATTAAAGCATTGACTACATCGGGCATTAAAATACGAATGAAATTTGAAGCTGTTTTCAATACAACGTCTGGATATTGAGATAGCAAATAACGCACTACATCGGAATGAGTAGGACGCTTTTTCGTTGTGCCATCAATACGTATGATCGACTTTGACTTTGAATCGACTAATGCATTAAATCGTGTGAAATCTTTTCCTCCATATGCAGCAAGCTGACTTTCATTCACATAGCAGCACAAGGAAGAACCATTATCATACAGCGGACAGCGCCTGAGACGAATTTCACGCTGATCTGTAGATACTTTTGCAAGCAACCCCCAATTGCTTTGATGTCGATCCGCGTTTCCAATCAGGTAGTCAAAAAGCATCATTTCAATCCAGATTTCTTTTGGAACAACATCAGGTACAGCCTGAAAAATATGATCTATGCAATAATAAAGTTTGCTGTCCTCGTCCTGCATAGTTTCGGCATTGAATTTCGGATACTTACCAGAAATAAAGCTGATACCCTCGCATAAGGCCTCATCTTCTTGGCGCACTAAGTAGCTCATACTGCCAATACGTCCATTCCGATGTCCGATATCTACCTTTGCAGTAGGGATTCCGATTAATTCGCCTAGTTGGTGTGCAAGGTGCTCTGAAACATGCTCTGTCGTTTCTTTCCCGTCTTCTGGATCTATCTTTGGATATTTGAAAAGGCCAATTTGTCCGGAGCCTGAAATGAGCCAAATCTTTTCACTGCGGCCGCTGCCCTCTGCAAAACCATCGTATTCATTCCAATCGCTAAAGTCCATGACATCGAACATGCTTTCTACTCACCTCTGTCATAAGCATTTAACTTGTCTATTAAAACCTGCATTTCTTTCGATGAATCTATGCGTTCCGTCTGTTGCATCCTGTTGTACTCTTTGGGAAATGCCCGGAGAAGTTCATATTCCTCAACCGATAAGACAACCGCAACTGGAGCGTTATTTTTGATTACAAGGAGGGTTTCGCCATTTTTAGCTCTAGAAAACAGAGGCGATGCTTTCCCTCTATTAAATTGCGTAATCGATACAAGATTCTTCGAAACGCCTGATATATCCAAGAGGAAAGTCCTCCCTTAACGAGTTTTCAATAATCATTATATGATAATAATGTAAATAAGTCAATTTATTTTATTGCATATAATAATGCTTATTTACATTAAAACTTCAAACAGTAAGATAGCTTAAAAATGTCTTTCAAAGCGAGTATTCCGATAAACTTATGAGCTAGATCCAAAACAAGTTCTAATAACGGAGTGTCCCTAGGTTTTCTCGTATTGTCCATAATGTCTCCTTTCATAAAACGGGCGGCATCTTTCTCGGACGCGCCCGTTTTGTATTTTCCCTTCTGCTTTTTGCTATGTTATCAACTTTTTCCCTTTTGAACTGATATTGCTGGTAAATGGAGGAAAGTGTGAGAGGGGGGAGCGCAATACCGCCTCCGAGAAAACGGCAGACTGCTCCCTTGGCGTGGCTGTTTCTTTACCTTGCATCGTTCCTCTGGCGTTCCAGATGCCGGTGGTAGTATTCAAGCGCTTTCAAAATATACGCACCGGTCTGCTCATAGGGAACGCTGGGGGGAATGTACTTCCTTGCATCCGTGTATTTGATGTTGATCTTCTCTTTCTGATTCGGCTTTTCCTCGCACATAATGGATTCGATAACTGCCGGAGAGAGCTTGCCCTCTTTGGAAAATGTACGCAGCTTGATGGCTTGCGTATGAGATGGCGTTGCAAGAGAAAGGCCAATTGCTGCGGCGAGATCTTGCTGTTCCAGCTTGCCCAGATAGCTGAGCTCGACTGCCGGCCGCAGAGCTATCCGGCCTTCATCTACCATCGTAAGGAGGTCTGGGATTAGTTCTGTGAGACGGATATAGCGCTGAATTTGTGTATTGCTGTCAGGAGACTCGGCGGCCAACAGTTCCCGAGATTTTCCCGATAAATTGGGTCCCGATGGGACACCATTTTCTTTTGATGGCCTCCCCGGCAGTCTCTTCATCGCTTCCAGCCGCATTTTATACGAGAAAGCCTTCTCGCTCGGCAAAATCGTAGACCGCTGCAAATTGGACTCCACCATTAAAATGATGGCTTCATCCCTCGTCAGTTCCTTGATTTCTGCCGGGATGGTTGCAAGGCCAGCCAGCTCGCATGCCTTTCGGCGCCGGTGGCCAGACACAATCTCATATCGTCCGCCCCCCTTTCGCCGCAAGGTGATGGGAGTAATCACGCCTCGTTCTTTTACGCTCTCCACAAGCTGATCCATGTCCTCATCCAGGCGAACCTGGAATGGATGATCCGGAAAGTCGTCAATCTCCGAAAGCGGGATGTTGTAAATCTTCGGAAGCGACGCCTCCCGGCGCTCTGTATCGTTCATAAAAAGCTCATCGTACCCAGTCATGCCCAGATCGATCAACGGCCGTTCTTTCAAGCTCGGTCACCTCCTTTGCCAGCATTTCGTAGGCAGCAGCGACCTTGCCGTTCTTATCGTGGGAGAAAATGCTCTCACCGGTCAGGGCACATTCCGCCGCACGAACCGAGTGCGGGATCTCGGTATCGAATACCTTGATGTTCTGTCCTACTGTACTGCGGAGCGATTCAATAATCCCTCGGGCATTGTTTGTGCGGTTATCCACCATCGTCAGCAAAATCCCGTCAATGCTCAATTTGGGGTTGATGCTGCGCTTCACCTTTGAGACAGAGTGCAGCAGGAGATTCAGACCTTTTGTTGACAGGAAACTTGGCTGGGAGGGAATGATTACGCTGTCTGTGGCAGCTAAGGCGTTGACCGTCATCATTCCCAGCGACGGCATGCAGTCGATCAGGATATAGTCGTAATCCTTTCTCATGCCGTCGATAGCGTTTTTCAGAACGTACTCACGGCTCATGACATTGAATAACCCGGTTTCCATGCCGGACAATTCAATGTTGGAGGGGAGAATATCCACACCCTCGCTGTGATGCAGGATACCTGCGCCTTTCTCGAGCGGCCTGTCTTCAATCACCGCATCCATAACTGTAGCAAGCGTCACATCGATTGCATCGGAATTCTTATGCCCGAGTGCAACGGTGAGGCTCGACTGCGGGTCCGCATCGATGAGCAGCACCTTCTTTCTTTGAAACTGCGCCAGACCAACGCCGAGATTCACGGCGGTTGTAGTCTTTCCGACGCCCCCTTTCTGGTTCGTGATGGCAACTACTTTGCCGTTGTCCATGGGTTTTCCTCCTTTTTATATATAAAAATGGAACTCTTTAAATCCAAAAAGGCCGGTCATCCAGAACAGGATAACCGGCCTTTTTCCCCTTTTGGAGCATAAAATAACGGCCACATCACCGCTTGGGTGATGTGGCCGTTTGCTTTTATCTTCGCTTTATACAGCGCAGAAAATCGCTTTAGTGCTGATCGCGAATCGCGGCCTGGGCGGCGGCGAGGCGGGCGATGGGCACGCGGAACGGGCTGCAGGACACGTAGTCCAGGCCGACCTTGTGGCAGAACTCGACGGAGGAAGGATCGCCGCCGTGCTCGCCGCAGATGCCGAGGTGCAGGTCGGGGCGGGTCTGGCGGCCGAGAGTGGCGGCCATCTTGACCAGCTTGCCGACGCCGACCTGGTCGAGGCGGGCGAACGGATCGTTCTCGTAGATCTTCTTGTCGTAGTACGCGCCGAGGAACTTGCCGGCGTCGTCACGGCTGAAGCCGAAGGTCATCTGGGTGAGGTCGTTGGTGCCGAAGGAGAAGAACTCGGCTTCCTTGGCGATCTCGTCCGCGGTCAGAGCGGCGCGCGGGATCTCGATCATGGTGCCGACCTTGTACGGCATCTCAACGCCGGCGGCCTTCAGCTCTTCATCGGCGGTGGCGACAACGACGTCCTTGACGTACTTGAGCTCCTTGACCTCGCCGACCAGCGGGATCATGATCTCGGGCTTGACGGTCCAGTCGGCGTGGCGCTTCTGGACGTTGATGGCGGCGCGGATGACGGCGCGGGTCTGCATCTCGGCGATCTCCGGGAAGGTGACGGCCAGACGGCAGCCGCGGTGACCCATCATCGGGTTGAACTCGTGCAGGGAGGCGATGATGTTCTTGATCTGCTCGACGGTCTTGCCCTGCGTCTTGGCGAGAAGGGCGATTTCGGACTCGGTGTTGGGCACGAACTCGTGCAGCGGGGGATCGAGGAAGCGGATGGTTACCGGCATGCCTTCGAGAGCTTCGTACAGCTGCTCAAAGTCGCCCTGCTGATACGGCAGGATCTTCGCAAGAGCGGCCTTGCGCTCTTCGACGGTGTCGGAGCAGATCATCTCGCGGAACGCGGCGATACGGTCGGCTTCGAAGAACATGTGCTCGGTGCGGCAGAGGCCGATGCCCTCGGCGCCCAGCTCGCGGGCCTTCTTCGCGTCGCGCGGGGTGTCGGCATTGGTGCGGACACGCAGGCGGCGGTACTTGTCGGCCCAGCCCATGATGCGGCCGAAGTAGCCGGAAATGGTGGCGTCAACGGTCGGGATGATGCCGTCATAGATCTTGCCGGTGGAGCCGTCGATGGAGATGAAATCGCCTTCGTGGAACGTCTTGCCGCCGAGGGTGAACTTCTTGTTCGCCTCGTCCATGGCGATGTCGCCGCAGCCGGAGACGCAGCAGGTGCCCATGCCGCGGGCAACGACCGCCGCGTGGGAGGTCATGCCGCCGCGGACGGTGAGGATGCCCTGGGCGGCCTTCATGCCGGTGATGTCCTCGGGAGAGGTCTCAAGACGGACGAGAACGACCTTCTCGCCGCGCTTCTTCCACTCGATGGCGTCGTCGGCGTTGAAGACGATCTTGCCGCAGGCAGCGCCCGGGCTGGCGCCGAGGCCCTTGCCCATCGGGTTCGCCTTGGCGAGCGCTTCGGCGTCAAACTGCGGGTGGAGCAGGGTGTCAAGGTTGCGCGGGTCGATCATCAGAACGGCCTGCTTCTCGTCGATCATGCCCTCGTCCACGAGGTCGCACGCGATCTTGAGCGCGGCCTGCGCGGTGCGCTTGCCGTTGCGGGTCTGGAGCATGAAGAGCTTGCCGTTCTCAACGGTGAACTCCATGTCCTGCATATCGTGATAGTGGTTCTCCAGCGTGGAGCAGACCTGCACGAACTGGTGGAACGCTTCGGGGAACTTCTCTTCCATCTGGGCGATGGGCATCGGGGTGCGGACGCCGGCGACGACGTCTTCGCCCTGCGCGTTGGTGAGGAACTCACCCATGAGCTTCTTCTCGCCGGTGGCGGGGTCGCGCGTGAAGGCGACGCCGGTGCCGGAGTTATCGTTCAGGTTGCCGAACACCATCGGCATGACGTTGACGGCAGTGCCCCAGGAGTAAGGGATGTCGTTGTCGCGGCGGTAAACGTTCGCGCGCGGGTTGTCCCAGGAGCGGAAGACGGCCTTGATGGCTTCGTACAGCTGGGTCTTCGGGTCGGACGGGAAGTCCTCGCCGATCTGCTTCTTGTACTCGGTCTTGAACTGCTCGGCGAGCTCCTTGAGGTCGGCGGCGGTCAGCTCAACGTCGAGCTTGACGCCCTTCTTGGTCTTCATCTCGTCGATGAGCTGCTCAAAGTACTTCTTGCCGACTTCCATGACGACGTCAGAGAACATCTGGATGAAGCGGCGGTAGGAGTCGTAAACAAAGCGCTCAAACTTGGGATCCGGGTTGCCCTGGATCATGGCGTTGACGACTTCGTCGTTCAGGCCAAGATTCAGAATGGTGTCCATCATGCCGGGCATGGAAGCGCGGGCGCCGGAACGGACGGAAACGAGCATCGGGTTCTTGAGATCGCCGAACTTCTTGCCGTTGATCTCTTCCATCTTGGCGATGTTCTCCATGATCTCCGCCATGATCTCGTCGTTGATCTTGCGGCCGTCCTCATAGTACTTGGTGCACGCCTCGGTGGAAATCGTGAAGCCCTGCGGAACAGGGAGACCGATGTTGGTCATTTCGGCAAGGTTCGCGCCTTTGCCGCCGAGAAGCTCGCGCATGGAAGCGTTGCCCTCGCTGAACAGGTAAACGTACTTGTGGCTCATGGGATAACCTCCTGTATATAAATTACTTAGTATTGCGGACGATTCCCGGGGTGGATTTACTTTTCAAATCATTATGCCCGAAATCAGTTTCGCATTATATCATTATTTCGGACAAAAACCAATACCAAAAATGAAATTTTTAAATCGTTTCCACGGATTATTTTTCTCTTATCGATAAAGAGGGCGACGAACCCCTCAGTCACGGCGCTGCGCGCCGCGACAGCTCCCCTGTTAGGGGAGCCAAGTTAGTATTCGCAATCCCGCTTGCCTCCCCTGCCAGGGAAGGCGGCAAAACCGCAGGTTTTGACGGAGGGGTTTCCTCGTCCTATTTTCCCACACAGAAGCGCGAGAAGATCTCCTGCGTCACATCCTCGCGCACCGACCGGCCCGAGAGCGCGCCGAGCGCGTCCATCGCGCCCTCGCACTCGGTGAGCACCGCGTCGGGCGCAAAGCCCGCCGCCATCGCCTCGCGCGCGGCGCGAAGATACTCGAGCGCGCGGCGCACGGCGTCTGCCTGGCGCGCGTTCGTCAGTATCTCGCCGCTGTCCGCCTCCGGCATCGGGAACGCCGCCGCGACCGCCGCGCCGAGCGCGTCCAGCCCCGTCTTTTCCCTCGCGGAAACGACGCAGACGCTGTCAAAATGCGCCGAAAGGCGCGAGACGTCCCACCGGGGGGCGCAGTCGCTCTTGTTCGCCGCGGCGATGCGCACGGCGGCCTTTTCCGCGATGGCGAGCACCGCCTCGTCCTCGGCGTCCCAGGGGCGGGAGAGATCGAACACGGCAATAACGAGCTGCGCTTCCTCCGCCGCGGCGATGGCGCGCTCCACGCCGAGCGATTCCACGGCGTCGGATGTTTCGCGCACGCCCGCGGTGTCGGTCAGCCGCAGCGCCACGCCGCCGAGAAGGCACCGCTCCGAGAGCGTGTCGCGCGTCGTGCCGGGGATGTCGGTGACGATGGCGCGCTCAAAGCCGAGCAGCGCGTTGAGCAGCGAAGATTTTCCGGCGTTCGGGCGGCCGAGAATGGCCGTGCGCACGCCCTTTTCAAGAAACTGCCCGCGGGAAAACGTGGCGAGCAGCGCTTCGAGCGAGCGGATCGACGCATCGAGCACGGCGGCGTATTCCGCGAGCGTGAACGGCGGTATATCCTCGTCCGGATAGTCGAGCACTGCGTGATAGTGCGAGCAGATGTGCGTGAGATTCTGATAGATCTCCTCCGTGCGGCGGGAGATCGCCCCGCCGAGCTGACTGGCGGCGTTTCGCGCCGCGAGAGGCGTTTCCGCGTCGATGATATCGACGACGGCCTCCGCCTGCGTGAGATCCATGCGCCCGTTCAGAAAGGCGCGCTTGGTGAACTCCCCCGCCTCCGCCTGCCGCGCGCCGAGGGCGAAGAGCGCTTCCAGCGCGGAGCGCAGCACGACGGGCGAGCCATGGCACTGAAGCTCTGCGGTGTCCTCGCCGGTGTAGCTTCGCGGCGCGCGGGAGAGCGTGCAGAGACAGAGATCGAGCGTCCGTCCCTTCTCGTCGAGCAGCTTGCCGTAAACGAGCTGCCGGTCGCGGTGCTGCGACATGGCCTTTCCGTCCGCCGGGCGGAAAAGCGCGTCCATCAGCGATACGGAATGGGGGCCCGATACGCGCACGATGCCGATGGCGGAAACGCCTGCGCCGGTCGCAACGGCGGCAATGGTATCACTCATTTATCGTCCTTCTTTGCCCAGGGGTCGTTTTTGCTCTCGTCGTAGGCGTCCTTGAATTCCTCCAACGTGATGCCCTTGCGCATGATGTATTCCGCGGCGACCTCACCGACATAGCGGAAATGGCCGGGCTCCGGGTCGCGGCCGGTATATTCCTCACGACCTTCGGGATAGCGCAGGATGAAGCCGTATTCCGCGCAGTGCTCGCGCATCCATTCCAGCACGGGCGTGGAGAATTTCGCCTCGGCGTTCTCGCCGACGAAGTTGACGGCAAGGCCGGTCTGGTGCTCGTCCGCGCCGGGGTAGTAGCCCATCTCCGTGACCTTCTTTTCTGCGTCTGCGAGCGATATATCGCCTTGATCGTAAAGCGTGCTCGCCATGCCGTTGAAGCGCGTGCGCTGGTCGGGGTAGGACATGTAGGTGCGGGAAATGCTCACCGTGAAGCCCTGCGCGCGGGCCGCGGCGAGAAATTCCTTGAGCGCGTCGGCGGCGCGGCGCTGGAAGAAGTAGCCGTTTTCGATCTCGACCATGTCGGGGTAGTAGTTTTCACGCAGGTAGTTCTCCTGCGAAAGGCCGTTCACGAGCAGATACCGCCAGTTGGAAAGACCGGGCTGTTCCTCGTCGCCGAGCGTTTCCTTATCCGGAAGATCGGAATAATCGACCCAGCCGGGGGGATACTGCCAGTTGAGCTCGCCCTGCGCGTCTTCCGCTTCCGGAACGGGGGTCGCGGCGGTCTTGGGCATGGGAGCGCTCTCCTCCGTGGAGAGAGAGCTGTCGGTATTCGGACGGAGCAGCACGAACAGCACCGCCGCGAGCGCCACGCCGCCGACGATGATGCGCCGGGCGCGGAGGACCTTCGGGTTTTTCGGTTTGATTCGCATATAGCCTCCTTTCTCCCCACGCGAAGCGGGGCGTTCCCGGAAGAAAAAGCGCGGGAACGGGAAGAGCGGGGTTGACATTCCCCGCGAATACTTTATATAATATCGAGTACTATCCCTGCGCCGCTGCCGGCGGGCGGGGACGATTTTATGCGGGTATGCGGAAAATTCATAATATTATACCATTTTATTTGGAAAGATGCAAGTTTTCCAAGCATACCGCCGAGAAGGAGACACATCCATGCTGGAGCTGAAGAATATACACTATTCCGTGGACGCGCCGGAGGGCCGCACCGAGATACTGCGGGACATTTCCCTCACCATCCCGGACAAAAAGCTCATCGTTCTCACCGGGCCGAACGGCGGCGGCAAAACGACGCTTGCCAAGGCGATCATGGGCCTTGTGATGCCGACAGGCGGCAGCATCCTCTGGAACGGCGAGGATGTGACCGGCCTTTCCATCACCGAGCGCGCGCGCCGCGGCATCAGCTACGGCTTCCAGCAGCCGCCGCGCTTCAAGGGCATCCGCGTGAAGGATCTTTTGACGATCGCGTCGGGACAGAAGTTCCTGCCGCGGGGCGAGGCCTGCAAGTATCTCACGCAGGTCGGCCTGTGCGCGGCCGATTATCTTGACCGCGAGGTGGACGCCTCCCTCTCCGGCGGCGAGGTCAAGCGCATCGAGATCGCCACGATCCTCGCGCGGCAGCCGCAGCTCATGATCCTCGACGAGCCCGAGGCGGGCATCGATCTCTGGAGCTTCGCGCGCCTTACGGAAACGTTTGAGGAGATCCACACCCGGCAGGACTGCACGATGGTCATCATCTCCCATCAGGAGCGCATCATCTCGCTGGCGGACGAGATCCTTGTGATCGACAAGGGCGTGATCGCGCGCCGCGGCACACGCGACGAGGTCTTTACCGACATCGTCCACAGCACCACGGGCGGCTGCCCGGTCATCTACGGGGAGGCGAAGAAATGAGCGAGCTCAACCGCGTCGATACGACGCTTCTGGAAGTTATTGCCGGCATGAAGGACGGCAAGGCCGAGGGCGCATTCAATATCCGCAAGGACTCCGGCTGCGCCGGGCGCGTCAACACCGAAAACGTCACCATCACCACGAAAACCGATAAGCCCGGCATCGATATCCGTTTTGTCCCCGGCTGCAAGGACAGCTGCCACATCCCGGTCATCATCACGGAGTCTGGCCTGCGCGAAACGGTGTACAACGATTTTTACGTCGGCGAGGGCGCGGACGTCACGATCATTGCCGGCTGCGGCATCCACAACTGCGGCTCGGACGCCTCCGAGCACGACGGCGTGCACACGTTCTACGTTGGCAAAAACGCCCGCGTCAAGTACGTTGAGAAGCACTACGGCGAGGGCGACGGCAACGGCAAAAACGTTATGAACCCCACGACGATCGTCTATCTTGAAGAGGGCGCGTCGATACAGATGGACATGAGTCAGATCGGCGGCATCGACTCCACGCGGCGCGATACGCGCATCGTCTGCGGCAAGGATGCGGACGTCGTCATTACCGAGCGCCTTCTCACCCACGGCAGTCAGCGCGCCGAGTCCGATATGATCATTGAGCTCAACGGCGAGAACTCCCGCGGCCGCGTGATCTCCCGAAGCGTTGCGAAAAACGACTCCGTGCAGGTGTTCCGCCCGTGTGTCGTCGGCAACGCCAAGTGCTTTGGCCATGTGCAGTGTGACTCCATCATCATGGACGAGGCGAAGATCCGCTCCGTGCCGGAGATCGCGGCGAACGATCTCGACGCGCAGCTCATCCACGAGGCCGCCATCGGCCGCATCGCGGGCGACCAGCTTTTGAAGCTCGAAACGCTCGGCCTCACCGAGGAGGAAGCGGAGGACCGCATCCTCAAGGGCTTCCTTGCGTAAGAAAATTTATAAGACAAAGAGCCGGTGACGGGAAGTCACCGGCTCTTTGTTATATTAAACCGAAAAGAATTTATCCCCCTGGGGGGCTTCCCTCCGGGGGTGGATAGCTTTATAATTAAAAGACCATTATACAGAGACGCCGATCAAAAAGAGAAAGGAGCGAACGGCCATGAAAGCAAAGTCCCGCGCCCGGTATATTATCGCCGCGCTCGCGCTCGCGGTGCTTATTATGGCGCTCGTCTGCCTTTTCGTCGGCGCGTCGCGCATGAGCTTTTCGGACGGCGTTGCCGCTCTTTTCGGAAAAGGCTCCGCCGCCAACGTGCGCATCCTCCGCTCGATCCGCGTGCCGCGCGTGCTCGCGGCGCTCATCGCCGGGGCCGCGCTTTCGGTCTCCGGTCTCGTCATGCAGACGACGCTCTCGAACGCGATGGCCTCGCCCTCCACGATGGGCGTATCCAACGCCGCGGTGTTCGGCGCGAATCTCTCCATCATCGTGTTTGCCGGGGGATTTCTCTCCACGGGCAACAATCTTGCCAGCTACACCGCCGGGGTGAACCCGTTCGCCGCGAGCGTGACGGCGTTTCTCTTCTCGGCGCTTTCCATTCTGCTCATTCTCGCGCTCTGCCGCGTGAAGGCGTTCTCGCCGAACGTCGTGGTGCTCGCGGGCATCGCCGTCGGCGCGATCTGGACGGCGGCAACGACGCTTCTGCAGTTTTACGCCACGGACGTCGGCCTTTCCGCCGCGGTCGTGTGGAATTTCGGCGATCTCGGCCGCGCGACATATAAGACCGACCTTCTCATGCTCTGCGCCGCGGCGCCGGGGCTGGCGGTATTTTCCGCGCTCGCGTGGCGGTATAATGCCCTTTTGAGCGGCGACGCCGCTGCGGGCAGCATGGGCGTGAACGTTTCGCGCCTGCGCTTTTTTTCGCTGCTGCTCGCCTCGCTGATGACGGCGGCGTGCGTATCGAGCCTCGGCATCATCGGCTTTATCGGCATCATCTGCCCGCACGTGGCAAAGCGTCTGCTCGGGCAGGATCACCGCGTTTCCATCCCCGCGTCGGCGCTCCTGGGGAGCCTGCTCCTTCTCTGCGCGGACGCGCTCTCCCGCTCGCTCGGCAGCGGCAGCGCGCTGCCCGTCGGCGCGATCACGTCGCTGCTCGGCGCGCCGTTCTTCCTTACGATCATCTTTTCGCGGAAGGAGCACGGCCAATGTTAGAGCTGGAAAATGTAGTCTTTCGGTATTCCCGCCGGGCCGAGCCGGTGCTCCGGGGCGTTTCGCTCACGCTCAACGACGGCGAGATCGGGATCCTTCTCGGCAAAAATGGCGCGGGCAAAACGACGCTTTTTCAGTGCATTCTCGGCCTTGCCGCGCCGGAGAGCGGCTCGATCCGCTTCGACGGCGGGGATCTTTTGAAAATGCCGCGGCGCGAGAGGGCAAAGCTCGTCGCTTATGTGCCGCAGCACATCCATTTCGGCGCGCTGAGCGTGTTCGACTCGATCCTGCTCGGGCGGGTCTCCCGCTTCGGCATGCAGCCGGGACGCGAGGATATCGAGGCCGCCGAGCACATTCTCGCCGAGATGCATCTTGAGCCGCTCGCCAAACGCAGCGCGGAGGAGCTCTCCGGCGGCGAGAAGCAGAAGATCGCCATCGCCCGCGCGCTCGTGCAGGAGCCGCGTCTGCTCATTTTCGATGAGCCGACCGGCAATCTCGATATCGCAAACGAAGAGCTCATCATCGACGAGGCGAAAAAGGCGGCGCGGCAGCGCGGCGTCGCCATTTTGAGCTCGCTGCACGATCTCAACCAGGCGCTGTGCCTGGGCGATAAGTTTTTCCTGCTCCGGGACGGCGCGGTGCGCTACGCCGGAGACGAGAGCGTACTCACGAGCGAAGTGATCGGGGACATTTTCGATATTCAATCCCGCATCATCACCGTAGACGGAAAGAAAGTTATTTTGGGAGGAAAATACTATGAAGAAAGCTAAGCTCCTTTCTCTGCTGCTCGCGCTTGCAATGCTCCTTTCGCTTGCCGCGTGCGGCGCGGCCCCGGCCGAGACCCCGGCGGCCACGGAAGCTCCCACGGAAATACCGGTCGAAGCGACGGAAGCGCCGGCGGAAACGCCCGCCGAGAGCGCGGAGATCACCGTTACCGACCTCATCGGCCGGGAGATCACCGTGACGCCGGGCTCGTATCAGCGCGTCGTGTGCATCGGCGCGGGCGCGCTGCGGCTCTACAGCTACATCGGCGACGTATCCCTGCTCTGCGGCGTGGAGGATATCGACAACGAAACGCTCTCCGAGCGCCCGAAGATGTTCGATTCCGTCGCGCGGCCCTATGTGCTCGCCCACAGCGATATGTTCGCGTCGCTGCCCTCCTGCGGCGTCGGCGGGCCGAATGCCCAGAGCCCCGAGGCGGAGAAGATCCTCACCTGCGAGCCGGATATCGTCATCTCCCTTTACGGCGATGCGGATAAGGCCAACGCCCTGCAGGAGCAGCTCGGCGTCCCGGTCGTGACGCTGATGAGCGGGCCGGACAGCGTGTTTGACGAGAGATTCAACGAAAGCGTCCGCCTTCTCGGCACGATCTTTGAAGAGAGCGAGAAGGCAGAGGCACTCATCGGCTTCATCGCCGCCGAGCGCGCCGGGATCGAAGCGCGCACCGCCGATATCGCCGAAGAGGACAAGCCCGCCATTTATATCTGCGGTCTCGGCAACTGGGGCACGACGAACCACCTGATGACCGCGCAGGACTATGTTTCCTTCCGCGTGGCGAACGTGAAGAACGTTGTCTCCGACCTTGGAGCGCCCGGCGCGCAGCCGATCGAGGCGGAGAAATTCGTCGCGCTCGGCGAGGACATGGACGCCATGATCTTTGACGCCGCCGCCGTGAAGAACATCAAGCCTCTTTACGCCGAGGATCCCACGATGTTCGATACCTGCCGTGCCTGGCGCGAGGGCGAGGCGTATCTCCAGCTTGCCTACAACGCCTACTATACCAACTATGAGATCGCGCTCATCAACACGTGGTTCGCCGCGAAGACCGCCTATCCCGATCGCTTTGAGGATGTTGACATGACCGAAGTGACGGACCGCGTCACGACCGCGTTCCTCGGAAAGCCTCTGGCCGAAGAGATCTATGCCTGCCCGAACAGCTTCGGCGGCTACCAGAAGATCGACACCGCCACGTTCTTTGTGGGGACGCAGGGATGATCGAGCAGAAGGATGTGATCGCGTTCTTCGATGAGCGCGCCGGAGAATGGGACGCCGGTATGGTCCGCAGCGACGAGAAGATCGGCCGCATTCTCGATAACGCGAAGGTGACGGCGGGCAGCCGCGTGCTGGACATTGCCTGCGGCACGGGCGTGCTCATCGGTGACTATCTGCGCCGGAACGTCGAGAGCGTCACCGCCGTGGACATCTCCCCCGAGATGATCCGCATCGCGCGCGAAAAATTCCCGCAGGAGAACGTGCGCTTCGTCTGCGGCGACGCGGAGACCGCGCCGCTTGGCGAGGGCTTTGACGCGATCGTCATCTATAACGCCTTTCCGCATTTTCCCGACCCGGAGCGGCTCGTGGCGCGCCTTGCCGCGCTGCTCACCCCCGGCGGGCGGCTCACCGTGGCGCACGGCAGCTCGCGCGCGGCCATCGACGCGCACCACCACGGCGCGGCGAGCCACGTTTCCAACGGGCTCATGGAGGCCGAAGCGCTCGCCGCGATCTTCGCGCGGCACCTTCGCGTGACGGACGTTATCTCGACCGACGAAATGTATCAGGTCGTGGGCGAAAAAGAATAAAGCGATAAAAAGTGCCGTAGAACCAGGCTGTCTTTGCCTTGTCCTGCGGCGCTTTTTCTGATACGATGGGGCTATAAAAAACAGGGAGGCCGCTATGAAGATCTGTTCGGTATACGATGCGGAGTTCGCGCGCTACGGGCGTGTGCATTCCGGTATAGAGAGCGCGGCGCTGCTGCGCGAAATGGAGAAGATCCCCCTGCCGGAGAGCGGCACGGCGTATGAGCCGTCCATTGCTGCGCTCGAGTCGTGCGAAGCGTTCGCGGACTATCGGACGAGCGTGTTCGGCGGCATGCCGGTGCAGCTCGGCATGTGCTGGGGGCGCAATACAAAGCTTAACTGCCTTGAATACCACCGCGACAGCGAATTCAATCTCGGTCTCGGCGACTTTATCCTTCTGCTTGCCAAGCAGGACGAGATCGAAGACGGCGTGCTCGATACCGCGAAGGTGAAGGCGTTCCGCGTCCCCGCCGGGGTGCTCGTGGAGGTCTACGCCACGACGCTGCACTATGCCCCCTGCCACACGGACGAAACGGCGGGCTTTCGCGTGCTCGTCGCGCTGCCGCGCGGGACGAATACGGAAAAGCCCGCGCTGCGCGGCGGCTCGCCGGAGGACAAATATCTTGCCGCCTGCAACAAGTGGCTGCTCGCGCACTCTGAAAGCGCCGAGGCGAAGAACGGCGCGGCGGTCGCGCTGCGCGGCGAAAACATCGATATCGCCCCGGAGCTTCAAGCGCCGATGGGTATCGCGGATAAGATCATCGAAGCGCTGCGGGAGAAATACCATCCGCTCGGCATCGCCATATACGGCTCGTTTGCCGACGGCTCGAACAACCGGAACAGCGACTTTGACGCGCTGCTCCTGCTGCCGGACGGCGAGGCCGGACACGACGATTCGGTGCTTTTCGGTACGGAGCTGGACGTCTGGCTCTACGGCGCGGCGCATTTCGCCGCGCCGTATGACGCGGAGGATTTTTTGCAGCTCCATGACAGCGTGATCGTTGAGGATGCGACCGGGCGGCTCTCGACGCTGCGGGCCGAGGTGAATGCCCATATCGAGAGTGCCCCGCAAAAGACCGAGGCGGAAAACGCGCAGTCGCTCTCGTGGTGCCGGAAAATGCTCCAGCGAACGGAGCGCGGCGACGCGGAAGGCTGCTACCGGCTGCACTGGCTGCTCACAGACAGCCTGAGCATCTATTATGATCTGCGCGGCGAGTATTACTTCGGGCCGAAAAAGGCGCTGCGCCGGATGGCAATTACCGCGCCGGACGACGCCGCGGTCTATGAGCGCACCCTGCGCGAGCCATCGCCGGAAAATCTCGCCGCGTGGGTCGGCGTATTGGAAGAGACGTTTTCCCGGAGATACCGGCCGTGAGGGATACAAAGCGCCGGTAAAACTTTGACAATCTAAGATAATCGGAAAAGCGAGACTTCTTCCACAGAAGTCTCGCTTTTGCTGTCTTTTTTTCAGAGCGGCTGCTTTTTGATCATGGCGAACCGGCGGGGATATTTCGCCGGGGTGGGCGCGGTTTTCGGGATGATAACGACGCTGTGCACGGCGTCCGTGCCGGGAACGGTGTATTTCTCGATGCGCGGTTTCCCGCCGCCGAGCGTGCGGATGCAGCGCGCCGCCTCCTGCACCTCTTCCTCCGGCTCCGGCCCCTTCATCGCGGCAAACACGCCGCCGACGCGCACGAGCGGCAGACAGAGCTCGCAGAGCATCGTCATGCGCGCCACGGCGCGGGATGTGACGACTTCAAAGCTCTCGCGCAGCGCGCTCTCTTCCTCAGCACGCCCGGCAAGGCATGTGACGTTCCCGAGACCGACCGTATCGCACACCTCCTGCTGGAACGTCACGCGCTTCTGGAGACTGTCGATGAGCGTGATGTCCGCGTCCGGCGCGAGGATCGCCGCGACAAGTCCCGGAAAGCCCGCGCCGGAGCCGATGTCCGCGGCGGTCTTGCCGGAGAGACGCACATACTGGAGCAGCGCGGCGCTGTCAAGAAAGTGCAGGCGCGCCGTCGCCTCCTCGCCCTCGATGGCGGTGAGATTCATCACCTTTGAGCGCTCGTCGAGCAGCGTATAGTAGGCCCGGAGCTGCGAGAGCTGCGCCGCCGTCGCCGGGACGCCGAGCTCCGCAAGGCCGGATGTGAGTATTTCTTCCATGGTCATGGTATGTACCTCCATATGAAGCTCCGCTGATTTTTCAGCTCTTCCGGTCGAACCGGTGCCCGCAGCGGGGGCAGGTGACCTGAATGCGGCCCTTACCGCGCGGCACGCGCAGATAGCTGCTGCAGCCGGGACAGGAGAAAAACCGGAAATCGCGGCTCTGCTTCGCGCGATGCAGCGCACCGGAAATCTTTTCCTTCGCGCGGTCGTATTTCGCGCGCGCGACCATGTCCTCCGCCTGCCGCATGGGAAGATTGCGGGAGAGCGTCCGGAACAGGGCGTAGCCCGCTATAAGAAACGGGACGGAGCCGATCCGCCCCGGAAACAGCAGGTTCAGCCCGGCGATGATGGCCGCAATGCGGAAGAGATGCTTATTGAGAAAGTCCACGCCGTTTCGTCCGAGCATGAACATATTCAGCCGTGTCCGCATAGTCCGCGCCCCCTTTCGTCCGGATATTTTATAATTCTATCATGCCGGGGCGAAAGGCGTCAACAAGCCGTTGGCATATTCTCTGCCGCCGCGCCATAAGATAGATAGTATCGATGGGCAGGGGAGGCGGAACGATGAACCGGAAGGGAAAGTTGCTGTGCACGGCAATTATGGCGGTGCAGCTGGTGTTTCATGCCGGGGCGCTGGCCCAGCCGGTCGAGCGCGCCGCCGAGACATATGAAAGCGGGCGTCTCGGCGCGGCGCTGCTCGCACTCGAACTCGGCGACGCGCACGCTTCCGGACAGCTCCTGCTCGCGGACAACCTTCCTATCGAAGCGTCGGCGCCGGAGATCACACCGGAGCCGACGGCGGAACCGTCGCCGGAACTGACACCGGAACCAACACCGGAACCAACACCGGAGCCGACGCCCGAACCCACCCCGGAACCAACGCCGGAGCCGACGCCGGAGATCACGCCCGAGCCCACGAGCGAGCCGACGCCGGAGATCGTGCCGTTCACGGACGACACCGGCATGGAGATCCGGAACAAAACGGACCTTGAAGCGGATATCGCCGCGCTCATGGCCGAGCCGCTCGTGCAGAAGCTCGGCGCGGAGGGGCCGCAGATCTTGATAATACATACGCACGGCACGGAGGCATATCTCCCCGCGGCGGGCGAGGAATATACGCCGAGCGACCCCTTCCGCACGACCGATCCGGGGCGCTCGGTCATCCGTGTGGGCGACGTGCTGTGCTCCGTGCTCGAGGAATACGGCCTTCGCGTCCTGCACGACCGCACGCTCTACGACTATCCGAGCTACGCGGGCTCTTATGAGCGCGCCGCGGCGTCCATCGAGGCGTATCTTGCCGAGTATCCGGACATCGCGCTCGTGCTTGATGTCCACCGCGACGCCATCGGCGACGAATCGACCGTCTATAAGACCTGCGCCGCCGGAAGCGGCATGGCGCAGGTGATGCTCGTGTGCGGCACGGACGAATATCTTGAGCACCCGCTCTGGCGGGAAAATCTCAAGCTCGCGCTCGCGATGCAGGCCGCGGCGGTATCGGCAAACGGCGCGCTCATGCGCCCGATCCATCTCGCGCCGGAGAGGTACAACCAGCAGTATACGACCGGCTCTCTCATTATAGAAGTCGGCACGAACGGCAACACGCTCTCCGAAGCGCTCGCCGCCGCGGAGCTTTTCGGCCGCGCCGCGGGGGAAATGCTCGCCTCTCTCGCCGCGCCGGGTTAAGAGCCGCGCCAATTGTCCATACTCCCTGTAAGGAACAAACCGGACAGGGAGGATATATTTATTATGGAAGTTCAGGAGATCATGACGGCAAAGGTCATCACCGTCGGACAGGACGAGCCGGTCACGGCGGCGGCACGGCTGCTGCGGCGGTGGAATCTCGGCGCGCTGCCCGTGACGGACAGCACCGGGCGGCTGCGCGGCGTGCTCACCGACCGGGACATCGTGCTGCGCTGTCTTGCGCTGGATAACGACCCCGCGGACACGCGCGTTTCGGAGGTCATGTCCCGCGCGGTCGTGACGGCGCGGCCGGGTGACAGCGTGCAGAGCGCCGCCGCGCTCATGGCGCGCGAGCAGCTGCGCCGTCTGCCCGTGGCGGAAAACGGGCGGCTCGTCGGCATGGTGACGGCGTGCGATCTCGCCCGGCGCGAAAAGCTCGACGCCGAATTTGCCGAAGCCATGCGCGGCATCAGCGCCAATCTGGTGCGGAGATAAGGCAGAAGCCGCCGTTCAGAGTCGGCCGCGCCCAAATTACCGATCATCGCGGCGCGATCGTGCACCGGATGCTGCGCTCCCCGCGGACGACGCTCGCCCCCACTGAGGAGGAAGCGCTGCCGGCGCGGCCGGAGGAAATGGATCATACAAATCCTTGCGTTTGAGCGCCGGGTACGATAAAATAAAGAAAAACGATATAGGAGCAGCCGAGAGATCCTTTCTTCCGCCGGATTCCGATCTTTGCGCCGCGTCTGTTCTCGACGCCGGGCCGCCGCCTGCGGCGGCATCCTGACGCAGGGGCACGGCACGATCGGGGATCATGCGTGCGAGCCGCTGGTCGTGCTCAAGCATTTCGGCCCCAACCATCCCGAAAAGCCGTAAAAAAGCCAAAGATATAAGGAGGAAAAAGCCATGCTCAACCACATTTCACCGGTATTCTCTCCGGAGCTTCTCGCTGCGGTCTACGCGATGGGACACGGGGACACGATCGTGCTGGCGGACGGGAACTTCCCCTCGGACGGGGTGAGCCGCCGCGGCGCGGCGGAGATCATCCGCGCGGACGGCCACGGCATCCCGGAGCTTCTCGATGCCATTCTGGCGCTCATGCCGCTGGACACCTACACCGAAAAGCCGGTGCTGTACATGGCAAAGTCCGAGTGCGACCGCGATCTTGCGCTTCCCATTCTGGACGAATACAAAAAGATCATCGAGAAGTACGACGAGCGCGGCGAGGCGTGCACGGGATATCTGGAGCGGTACGCGTTCTACGATAAGGCGGAGCAGGCCTGCTACATCGTGCAGAGCGGCGAGACCTCGCAGTATGCGAACATCATCCTGCAGAAGGGCGTCGTCAAGCGGAATAAGTGATCGTTTTTTTCTCCTTTCGGGGCGTCTGTGCCGTTTCGGCCGGACGCCCCGTTTTCGCGTTTTCGGCGGAAAAGAAAAAAGGTGTCAGCGGGATCGCTCCGGCTGACACCTTTTTTGTCGGGTCGATTACAGAACATTAAAATTCATGTTCATGATGTACTGCTCCATGAATTCGGCGCTGGCGTTGAGCTCCACATGATGCGTGACGGCACGGATGTGCTCGCAGCGGGCGCTCTCCGCGCGGTCGCGGAGATAGCGGCACACGCCGCTGCCCGCGCGGTGCGTGCGCCCGGCGCGTGGTTTCCGCAGACAGAAGCGGCGGAGTGTCCGGTAAGCGCTTGACGCGCGGGGCACAATATGGTATTCTGTCATAACTATATAAAAATGGAGTGTGATGACCCCACATGGACGGCGACAGTTGGCTGTCTTGGATACCTATCGTTTTTCTTCTCTGCATGGCGGCGTATTTTGCCGTGGCAGAGACGGCCGCCACGTCCGTCAGCCGCATCCGGCTCAAGACACGGCTCGATCAGGGCGACCAGAAGGCGAAGAGAGCCCTTTACGTACAGGACAATTTTGACCGCGCAATTTCCGCGATCCTCATCGGCACGAATATCGTCCACATCTCCACCGCTACGCTCACAACGGTGCTCGTTACGCGCACCTGGGGCGCGAGCTGGGTGGCGCTTGGCACGATCGTGTGCACGATCGCGGTGTTTTTTGCCGGAGAGATGCTCCCCAAGAGCATCGCCAAGCGCTACAGTGAACGGTGCGCCCTTGCGACGGCGCCGTCCCTGTGCTTTTTTATGCGCATTTTCGCGCCGCTGGCGAAGGCGCTTTCGCACATCGGCGAATTCTTCTCGAATCTCGCCAAGGGCGAGCCGGAGATCACCGTGACCGAGGATGAGCTCTACGACATCATCGAAACGATGACCGACGAGGGCGAGCTGCCCGAGGACCGGGCGGAGCTCGTCCACTCGGCGCTGGAGTTTGCGGACGTAACAGTCGAGCGCGTGTTCACGCCGCGCGTAGACGTTGCGGCGCTCGATGTGAACACGCCGCCGGAGAAGATCCTCTCGTTCATCCGTGAGCAGCGCCACAGCCGCCTGCCGGTGTACGAGGGCAGCATCGACAACATCATCGGCGTGCTGCAGATCCGCAAATACGTCCGCGTATACCTGCGTGAGAGGAAATACCCGGAGCTTCGCAGCCTGCTTGACGCGCCGTGCTTCGTGCACCAGAGCACGTCCATTGACGAGCTGCTCGAAGAGCTCAACCGGCAGAAGGTCTCTCTCGCCGTCGTCACGGACAACTACGGCGGCACGATGGGCATCGTGACCGTCGAGGACATCATCGAAGAGCTGGTCGGCGAGATCTGGGACGAGGACGACGTCGCGCAGGTCGAATTCCGCGCGCTCGGCGGCGATACCTACGAGGTCAGCGCCGACATGGACATGGAGGACCTTTTCGACGAGCTCGGCTACGACGATCCCGAGGATACCGACTGGGAGCACAAGCCCGTCGGCGAGTGGGTGTATGAGCAGTTCGACATGATCCCCGCGCAGGGCGAGAGCTTCACCTGGCACCGGCTGAAGGTGACCGTGGAGGCCATTGACCACCGGCGCATCCGCAAGCTCCTCATCCGGCTTCTGCCCGAAGAGACGCAGGAAGGGGGCGAGGAGGCATGACAACGTGGATCTATGTGCTTTTGATGCTCGTGCTGCTTTGCGGTTCGGCGTTTTTCTCGGCATCGGAAATGGCGCTCTCGTCGGCCAACCGGATGCGGCTTGCGTCCGCCGCCGAGGAGGGGAACCGCGCCGCCGGGATCGCCTGCAAGGTGATCGACAAATACGAAAACGCGCTCTCCGCCATTCTCATCGGCAATAACCTCTGCAACATCGGCTCGGACTCGATCGTGACGGTGCTCGGCATTGCGCTGCTGGGAGAAAAATATAACGGCTGGGTGTCGGTCCTCATTACGCTCTGCATGACGGCGATCATCATCGTGTTCTGCGAATCCGCGCCGAAGATCGCCGCAAAGAAAAACGCGAACCGCTTTTCGATGACGGTCGCGCCGTTCGTCCGTTTTCTTATGATCGTGCTCTCGCCGGTCATCTTCCTCGTTTCGCTGCTCATCCGTCTTATTACGCTTCCGCTCAAGGACGAGCACAGCGGCGAAAATACCGAGGAGGAAGCCGCCGCCGAGCTGCAGTCCATCATTGAGACCGTCGAGGACGAGGGCGTCATCGACGAGGACCGCAGCGAGCTTCTGCGCAGCGCGCTCGACTTTTCCGAGATCGCCGTCATGGACGTGATGACCGCGCGCGTGGACGTCGAGGCGCTCGATATTGACGACGACTGGCGCGAGCTTTTGCTCTCGGGCGAGGATCTGCCGTATTCGCGCATCCCCGTGTATGAGGACAGCATCGACAATGTCATCGGCGTACTGTATCTCAACCGCTTTTACAAGGCGCTGCTCGACGATCCCGACGCGGACATCCGCAGCAACCTTATGAAGCCGCTGTATATCTATAAGACCGTGAAGCTGCCGGACGTGCTCGCGCAGCTGCGCAAAAACCAGCAGCATCTCGCCGTCGTCACGGACGAATACGGTGGAACGCTCGGCATCGTGACGCTCGAGGATGTGCTCGAAGAGCTTGTCGGCGACATCTGGGACGAGACCGACGAGGTCGAAGACGAGATCGTTGAGCGGCCGGACGGCATGTATGAGATCGACGGCGATCTCCCCATCGGCGATCTTGCGGAGCTTCTGGACGTGACCGAGGAATCGCTCGACACCGCGAGCGCCACCGCCGGCGGCTGGACGATCGAGAAGTTCGGCGCGTTCCCCAAGGTGGGCGATACCGTGGAGGCGGACGGTCTTCGCGTAAAGGTGCTCGCCATGGGCGAGGACGGGCTTCGCGTGGAAAAGATCCTCGTGGAAAAGCTGCCCGAGGACGAAACGGACGATTGACTGGGAGGGTTTACCCATTCAGGACTTGACGCAGAAAAGAGAACGGGCGGTGCTCGCGGGGCTTTCCGCATCGAGCATGGACGCCGAGGAGCGCTCCACCGAAATTTCGATGGAGGAGCTTGCCGCGCTCGTGGACACCGCGGGCGCGGACACGGTCGCCATGGTTTTGCAGACCCGCCAGTCGCCCGACCCGCGCAGCTTTCTCGGCGCGGGCAAATTGCAGGAAATAAAGGAGATCGTAACGAACAACGAGTGCGATCTCGTTGTGATCGACAACGAGCTCTCGCCCTCGCAGGCGCGGGCGATCGAGGAAGAGCTCGGCGTGCGCGTCGTGGACCGGAGCGGACTCATTCTCGATATTTTCGCCCAGCGCGCCCGCACAAAGGAGGGCCGGCTGCAGGTGCAGCTCGCGCAGTATGAATATCTGCTGCCGCGGCTGACCGGCATGTGGACCCATCTCAAGCGCCAGGCCGGTACGAGCGCGCCCATCGGCACGCGCGGCCCCGGCGAAACGCAGCTCGAAACCGACCGGCGGCATATCCGCCGGATCATCCAGAATCTGCAGGCCGATCTCGAACAGGTGCGCCGCGTCCGCTCAACGCAGCGCCGCCGCCGCGAGAAAAACGCCATGCCGATGGTCGCGCTGGTGGGTTACACGAACGCCGGAAAATCCACGGTGCTCAACCGTCTGACGCGCTCGGACATCCCGGCGAACGACCGCCTTTTCGATACGCTGGACACGACGACGCGCCGTCTCTGGCTGCCGGAGCTTCAGCGGGAGATCCTGCTCTCCGACACTGTCGGCTTCATCCGCAAGCTGCCGACGAATCTCATCGAGGCGTTCAAGGCCACGCTCGAAGAATTGCGGTACGCCGATCTCCTGCTGCACGTCATCGATGTTTCCGCGCCCGACTGGGAGGAGCAGGCGAAGGTCACCGACGCGCTCATCCGCGAGCTGGGAGCGTCCGCCACGCCGGTGCTGCGCATTTATAATAAGTGCGACGCGATCCCGGCGCTTACGGAGCTTCCCCACACGCGCGACGGCGTGTGCATTTCCGCGCGCACCGGCGAGGGCGTGGACACGCTGCTCGCACGCATCACGGAGGAGCTGAAGCAATGACGCCGTACCGTACCGCCGCCGGATACGGCGAGGCGGAATATGAGGACAAACGAAGCCGGTTTATCGGCCATATAAAGCCCGTGACATCGGAGAACGAGGCAAAGGCGTTCATCGACGAAATGCGCCGGACGTATGCCGACGCGACGCACAACGTTTTCGCCTACGTCCTGCGCGAGGGGAACATTCTCCGCTGGTCGGACGACGGCGAGCCGGGCGGCACATCCGGCCAGCCGACGCTCGCCGTGCTGCAGGGCGCGGGGCTGACGGACGTCTGCTGCGTCACGACGCGCTATTTCGGCGGAACGCTGCTCGGCTCGGGCGGGCTCGTGCGCGCCTACTCCGCCGCGGCGCGCGCCGCGCTGCGCGAGGCGGGCACCGCCGTCATGCGCCCGTGGCGGCGCGGGAGCTTTGCCTGCTCCTACGCCCGGTACGAACGGCTGCGCCGCCTTTTGGAAGAGCGCGGCGCGCGCGTTGAGGAAACGCTCTTCGGCGCGGAGGTCGAGATCGTTTTTTCCGCGCCCGAGACGCAGAGCGAGAGCTTTGTGACGCTCCTGCGCGACGCGACCGCCGGAGAAGCCGAGGTGCGTCTCGGCGAGAGCGTTTTCCGCCCGGAGCGGGAGGAAGAATAATTTAAAAATTTTTCTCCGAAAAGCAGGGAAAATCGCGGGCAATGTCGTATATAAGTAATGCAGAGGTCTTCTGCATTACTTTTTTGCTTTCAAGGAGGCGGAGCGCATGACTTGTCCGCGGCAGGAACGCGAGGAGCTGGAAAAAATTCTGGTGGGTGACTTCGGCGTACGCGCCGCCGATTCCCACGGCCGCCGCCGCGCGGAGGAAGAGGATCCCGTGCGCACATGCTTTCAGCGCGACGCCGACCGCATCACGCACTCGAAGGCGTTCCGGCGTCTCAAGCACAAAACACAGGTCTTTCTCCAGCCGGAGGGCGACCATTACCGCACCCGGCTCACGCACACGCTGGAGGTAACGCGCCTTGCGCGCACCGTCGGGCGGGCGCTGCGGCTCAACGAGGATCTGTGCGAGGCCATCGCTCTCGGCCACGATCTCGGCCACACGCCGTTCGGCCACGCCGGGGAGCGGGCGCTCAACGAAATTTACGGCCCCGGCTTCCGGCACTACGAGCAGTCGCTGCGCGTGGTGGACTGCATCGAAAAGGACGGCCGGGGGCTCAATCTCTGCCAGGAAACGCGCATCGGCATTCTTGCCCACACAAAGGGCCATCCCGAGGAGAGCCGCGAGGCCGTCGTCGTGCGGCTGTGCGACCATGTGGCGTATCTGAATCACGATCTGGACGACGCGATGCGCGCCGGCATCGTCGCGGAGTCCGAGCTGCCGGAGATCATCGTAAAGCGGCTCGGCACGCGCAACAGCCGCCGCATCAACTCGCTCGTCGATAACATCATCCGGACGAGCAGCGCGGGAAATGTCGGCATTTCGGACGATATGCAGGAAGTCTGGGACGTGTTCCACGAATTTCTTTATGACCGCGTGTACCACAATCCCGTCGCCAAGGGCGAGGAGGCCAAGGTCGAGAACATCCTGCGCGGCATCTGGGAGCATTACTGCCGGTACCCCGAGAAGCTGCCGGACGATTTCCGCGGCATTATGGAGCGCGACGGGCTCGAGCGCGCCGTGACGGACTATGTCTCCGGCATGACGGACGACTACGCGATCTATCAGTATGGCGAGATATTCATCCCCATGGCGTGGAGCGTGAAATAAGCGCTGCACAGCAAACGAAAGAAGCCCGGCCGGATGCCAGGCTTCCAACCAAAATTTATTGCAATAGGAGGCGGACGTATCATGGCATTTCCCGAACGGTTTCTCGACGAGCTGACCGAGCGCAACGACATTGTGGACGTGGTGAGTCAGTACGTCCGGCTGACGAAGAAGAGCGGGGCAAACCTCTTCGGTCTGTGCCCGTTCCACAGCGAGAAAACGCCCTCGTTCTCCGTTGCGCCCGATAAGCAGATCTACCACTGCTTCGGCTGCGGCAAGGGCGGCGGCGTCATCAACTTCATCATGGAGATCGAAAATCTCTCGTTCCCGGACGCCGTGGCGTTTCTGGCGCGGCGCGCGAACATGCCTCTGCCGGAGGAAGCGCAGAGCGAGGATACGTCCCGCCGGGCGCGGCTGTTGGAGCTCAACCGGGACGCGGCGCGGTTTTTCCATGATATGCTCGTCTCGCCGCAGGGCGCCCCGGCACAGGACTATGTCCGCCGCCGCGCCATTTCCCCGGCGATGGTCACGCGCTTCGGTCTCGGCTTTGCGCCCGATTCGTGGGAATCGCTCGCGAATGCGATGCGCAGGAAGGGGTACAGCGATCAGGAGATGTTCGAGGCCGGGCTCGTGAAGCACGGCAAGTCCGGCGGCGTGTACGACGCCTTCCGCAACCGCCTCATGTTCCCGGTCATCGATGTGCGCGGCAGCGTGATCGGCTTTTCCGGCCGCATTCTCGGCGACGGCGAGCCGAAGTACTTAAACAGCCCCGAAACGCCCGTTTTCAGCAAAAGCCATAATCTTTTCGGTTTGAATCTGGCTAAAAAGTCAAAAAACGGGTATATCATTCTCGTAGAAGGCAACATTGACGTCGTCTCCCTGCATCAGGCGGGGTTTGACGGCGCGGTCGCTTCGCTCGGCACGTCGCTCACGCCCGAGCAGGCGCGGCTTATTTCGCGCTACACGAACGAGGTCGTTCTCTGCTACGACAGCGACGAGGCGGGAAAAAAGGCGGCCTCGCGCGGCATCGGCATTCTCGAGAAGCTCGATCTCAAGGTGCGCGTATTGCAGGTGCCGGGCGCGAAGGACCCGGATGAGTTCATCAAGAAAAACGGCGCGGACGCTTTCCGCAATCTCATTGACGCGAGCGCCGGACAGATCGAATACCGGCTGCGCGACGTGGAAGCGAAAAACCCGCCCACGACCGACGAGGGGCGCGTGGACTATCTCAAGAGCGCGGCCTCGCTTCTGGCGTCACTGCCGGGCGCGGTCGAGCGCGAGGTATACGCCGCGCGCGTGGCGGAAAAGGCGGGCGTATCGCGCGAGGCGGTGCTGCAGGAGGCCGAACGGCTGCGCCGCCGCCGCATTGCCGACGCGAAAAAGCGGGAAGCGCGCGACGCCACCCGCCCCACGCAGACGGCGCAGCCCGCGCAGCGCTCCATCCGGTACGACGATCCGCGCTCGGCGCGCGCCGAGGAAGGCCTGATCCGGATACTGTATCTCGATCCGGGCGCGGCGAAGGGCAAGACCTTGCCGCCGCCGGAGAGCTTTTCCTCTCCCGTGCTCGCGCGGCTCTACCGCGAGCTTCTGCGCCGCGTGCAGACCGGCGAGACGATCTCTATGGCGGTGCTGGCCGGACAGTTCACCGGCGACGAGATGAGCCACTTCACCTCGGTGCTCGGCGCGCCGGAGGATCTTTCCCACGCGGACAAGGCCATATCCGATTACATAGCCGTTATTACCGGACGCACGGAGGACGCCGAGGACGATCTCCGCGCTCTGGCGGAAAAATACAGAAAGACAAAAAGTTTTGGAGGATAAACGATGAGCGAGCAGAAAGAAAAGAACATGCCGGAAGAAAAGCTGCCAGAGGCGAAGCTGCCCGAATCCGCGCCCGTCAGCGAGGGAGAGGCTCTTACGGCACTGGCCGACGCCATTCTCGCGACCGACGAGCCGGAAGAGATCGCGGACGTTCCCGAGGATGACGAGCTTGAGCCCACCCACGGCGCGCGCGGCAAGAAGGAAAAGCCGGAGGACACGCAGAAATCCCGCGAGGAGCGCCTGTCCAACCTGATCGAAAAGGGCAAGAAGGCCGGAAAGCTGACGCTCAAGGAGATCGCGGACGTCATCGACGGGCTGAATCTCTCGCAGGAGCAGATGGACCGGTTTTACGATACGCTCGAAGAGCTGAACATCGAGACCGTCGGCGAGGATCTGCCGCCCATCGACGATGACGAACTCCTTCCCGCGCTCGATGAGCTCGAGGAGATCGATGAGGTCACCGAAGAAGAGATCGCCGAAGCCGACAGCATGGTGGATTCCTACTCGACCGATGACCCCGTGCGCATGTATCTCAAGGAGATCGGCAAGGTCAGCCTGCTCACGCAGGAGGAAGAGATCGAGCTCGCCGTGCGTATGTCGCAGGGCGACGAGGAGGCCAAGCGCCGCATGGCGGAGGCAAACCTCCGTCTCGTCGTGAGCATCGCCAAGCGCTATGTCGGCCGCGGCATGCTGTTCCTCGATCTCATTCAGGAAGGCAATCTCGGCCTCATCAAGGCCGTCGAAAAGTTCGACTATACCAAGGGCTACAAATTCTCGACCTACGCGACGTGGTGGATCCGTCAGGCCATCACCCGCGCCATCGCCGACCAGGCGCGCACGATCCGCATTCCGGTGCATATGGTCGAGACGATCAACAAGGTCATCCGCGTTTCCCGCCAGCTGCTGCAGGAGCTGGGCCACGACCCGAGCGCCGAGGAGATCGCCGCGGAGATGAACATCCCCGTGGAGAAGGTGCGCGACATTCTCAAGATCGCGCAGGAGCCGGTCAGTCTCGAAACGCCGATCGGCGAGGAGGAGGACTCCCATCTCGGCGACTTTATCCCCGACGAGGACGCCTCCGAGCCGAGCGAGGCCGCGAGCTTCTCGCTTTTGAAGGAGCAGCTCATGTCCGTGCTCGCCACGCTCACGCCGCGCGAGGAGAAGGTGCTCCGCCTGCGCTTCGGCATCGAGGACGGCCGCACCCGCACGCTCGAAGAGGTCGGCAAGGAGTTCAACGTCACGCGTGAGCGTATCCGCCAGATCGAGGCGAAGGCGCTGCGCAAGCTCCGCCACCCCAGCCGCAGCAAGAAGCTCCGCGACTTTTTGAACTGAGACTTCTTTTAAGGAGGAAAAACCATGTTCCGACCCGTGCGAAAAAAGAAAAATGAGATCAGCGCAGAAGCGGCAAAGCAGCTCCTGCACACGGAGCGCCGGGGCGTTTTCGCCGTGAACGGCGACGACGGCTACCCCTACGCCGTCCCGGTCAACTTCTTCTATGACGAGGAGGCCAACCGGATCTATTTCCACGGCTCCCGCGCCGGACACAAGATCGACTCCGTCCGCAAGAGCGACAAGGTCTGCTTCACCGTGTACGGCAACGAGACGATCCGGGACGAAGCCTGGGCGCCGTATATGCAGAGCGCCGTCGTGTTCGGACGCTGCCGCCTGCCGGAGTACGGCGAGGAGAGCATGGCGCTTCTCAAGCGCTTCGCCATGAAGTATTACCCCGGGGAGAGCATGGTGGACGCCGAGATCGCCGCCGCCGGAAGGGCCGCGCAGATGTATGTGATCGACATTGAGCACATCAGCGGCAAGGAAGTGCAGGAGAAGTAAAACCCGATACATAAAATAGAGGAGAGTTCCGTTCCGCGGCGTTGCCGCGGAGCGGAGCTCTCTTTTTTAACACGTTCTTTATGCCGCCGGCGGGCGGGATATGATACAATATTCTGTCAAATCGCGTCGAACGGAAGGAGAGCGCCGATGCAGACCGATCGCGGAAAGAAATGGAACGAAATACGCATGCGTCTTTTCAAAATGGTGTCGGTGGGCGTGGTGGACGATCCGATCAACCAGGGGTACGACATCGTCAGCACGCTGATGCTGATCGTGAACCTTATCGGGGCGTTTGCCAACACATTCGACGGCGTGCGCGCGCAGTACGCATCGCTCCTCGATCTCACCGAGGAGATCACGGTCGCCTTCTTCGCACTCGACTATGCGCTGCGGCTCATGACGGCAAAGTGCCTGTACCCGCAGCTCACCGAGGGGCGCGCTCTCGCCAAATACATGCTGTCCGCCGGGGGTGTCGTCGATCTTTTGTCGTTCCTGCCGTTTTATCTGCCGTTCTTTTTTCCGAGCGGCGCGGCGGCGTTTCGGCTGTTCCGCGTGGCGCGCATTTTCCGCCTGTTCCGCATCAATGCGTATTATGATTCGCTCAACGTCATCACCGAGGTCATCGTCGGCAAAAAGCAGCAGCTTTTATCGTCGGTGTTCATCATTCTCGTGCTGATGCTCGGCTCGAGCCTGTGCATGTACTCGCTTGAGCACGACGCGCAGCCGGAGGTGTTCAAAAACGCCTTTTCCGGCGTGTGGTGGTCGGTGTCGACGCTGCTCACCATCGGCTACGGCGACATTTATCCCATCACGCCCGCCGGAAAAGCGATGGGCATTTTCATCACGTTCCTCGGCGTCGGCATGGTGGCGATCCCGACCGGTATCATATCCGCCGGCTTCGTGGAGCAGTACACGCGCCTCAAGCGTCTCGGCGACTATGCCGAGGAAGAGGAGCTGCATTTCATCAAGACCGAGCTGCACCGCGGCGATCTCTGGGTCGGGAAGACGGTGCGCGAGCTGCATCTGCCGCAGGGCGTGATCCTCGCGGTCATCCAGCGCGGCGGCGATACGATCATCCCCCGCGGCGACGTGGCGCTCAAGGCCGGAGACCGGCTCGTCATCGGTGCCGAGCACCTGAAGGGCGACCGGCCGGTCAATCTGCGTGAGATCACGCTGCGCAAAAACCACGACTGGAACGGCGTTGCCATCAAGGATATCGACATTTCCCGCCAGTCGTTCATCGTTATGGTGCGGCGCGGGAAGAAGCTGATCGTACCCTACGGCAAGCTCGTCCTCGCCGAGGGCGACACCGTGATCCTATACAGCAAGGAAGCGCCGAAGCCGACCATCACATTTTAATTAAAATAAGCATGAAAACGGGCGGGTTCTCGAAGAAGGGCTCGCCCGTTTGCTGTATTTCACGCATTTACCGCCGTATTGCGACGGCCTCGTAGGGCCGCAGCACATTCGGCGTATGCTCCGGGAGATTGGAAAGGAGAAGATCCGGCGGTGTGTACGCGACCGGCTCCGGCAGAGAAATGGTCTTCGCGCTAAAATTACACAGCACCAGCAGTCCCTCCGCTCCGAGACGCCGTTCGTAGGCAAAAATGCGCTCGTCCTCCGGCCAGAGCAGGCGGAAGGAGCCGTCGCGGATGAGCGGGTTATTTTTGCGGAAAGCAAGAACCTGCTTATAGAAGGAAAGGACGGAATGGGGATCACCTTCTTCCCGCTCGGCGTTGGCCGCGCGCCAGTTGCGCCCCATGCCGATCCACGGTGCGGCGGTAGAGAAGCCGCCGTACAGCGCGCCGCTCCACTGCATGGGTGTCCGGGCGTTGTCACGGCTGATGCAGGCGAGATACCGGAGCATCGTCCGCTGGTTTAGCGCGCCGCCGTCCACGAGATCGCGGTACGCGCGGAGACTTTCGAGATCGCGGTACTGCGAAAGATCGAAAAATCCGGCGTTCGCCATGCCCAGCTCCTCGCCCTGATAAATAAACGGCGTCCCCTGCATCAGATACAGGCACAGGCAGAGCATTTTGGCGGATACGTCCCGGTATTCCGGCAGATCGCATCCAAAGCGGGACACGGCGCGCGGCTGATCGTGATTGCTCCAGAAAAGGCTGTTCCAGGAAATGCCGTGCAGCCCCTCCTGCCAGCGGGCGAACACCTGCTTGAGCGCGGGAAGCGAGGGCTTTTGATTCGTCCACTTGCCGTACCGGCCGTCTGTCAGACCGGTGTGCTCAAACGGGAAAACCATGCCGAGCTCGTGCCGGCCGCGGCCGGCGTAGCGCTTCGCCTCCTCCACGGTGACATTCGGGCATTCGCCGACAGTCAGAATGTCGTAGTGCGAGAGCACCCGCTCGTTCATCTCGCGGAGATAGGCGTGGACTTTTTCCCTGTGGTTGCAGGCGGGCGAAAGATCGGTCTCGTCGCTGCATGGAATGGGCTCGGGCTTCGCAATGAGGCTGATGACATCCATGCGGAAGCCGTCCACGCCCTTATCGAGCCACCAGCGCATCATCCGGTAAATGTCCTCGCGCAGCGCAGCGTTGGCCCAGTTGAGGTCGGGCTGCTTGCGGGAGAAGATGTGGAGATAGTGCGAGCTCGTCGCTGCGTCATACTCCCAGGCCGGGCCGCCGAACCACGACTGCCAGCGGTTGGGCGGCGTATCGCGCCAGATGTAATAGTCCCGGAAGGTGTTGTCGCGGCTCGCGCGGCTCGCGCGGAACCACGCGTGCTCGTCGGAGGTGTGGTTGACGACGAGATCCATGATAATACGGATGCCCCGCTCGTGCGCTGTGGCGAGCAGCCGGTCAAAATCCTCCATCGTGCCGAATTCCGGGTTGATGGCGTAATAGTCGCTGATATCGTAGCCGTTGTCGTCGCCGGGGGAGGCGTAGACCGGGCAGAGCCACACCGTATCCGCGCCGAGATCGCGGATGTAATCCAGATGCATCGTGATCCCGTTCAGATCGCCGATTCCGTCGCCGTTGGTGTCCTGAAAGCTGCGCGGGTAGATCTGGTATACGATAGCGTCTTTCCACCATTCAGTGCTCATTCTTCCCGTCCTCCAGACCAAAGTATTTCCGGTAGCAGCCGGTAAAATAGTAGGGGTTCGTGTAGCCGACAAGCGGCGCGGTGTCCCGCTCGGAAAAGCCGTCCCGCTCGATGAGCTGCCGCGCCTTTTCCATGCGCACGCGCATGAGCGCGTCGGTGAACGTCTCCCCGGTCATTTCCTTGAATTTTCGGCTCAGGTAGATGTAATTGATGTGGTATTCCTGCGCAAAGGCGATCAGGCTGAGATCCTCCATATACCGCGTCTGCACTGCGTGTAATACGCGGCGGAGTACGCCCTCGGTGCTGCCGGTCTCCTGCGCGGCGAGCGCGTCAAAGGTCTTGTCCGTGATCTCATGGAAGAGCACTTCCAGATCGGAAGGCCACTCAACGGTCTGGATGCGGTCAATGTAATTTCCGCCAATCAGTGTGGAGATGTTGATGCCCCGCCCGGCCTCCTGACAGCTCCGTTCCAGAGAGAACGTAAACTCCGTCAGCGCCCGCCGAAGGGACGGCATATGGAGGCAGGCGGCGCGCCCCAGCTCCAGAGAAAGGCTCTTTTGCAGCTCACTGCGGACATCGCGCCCGGAGCGGATCAGCTCGGTGAGCTGCCGGTCATGAAACGGCAGGGAAAGCGCCGGCTGCCCCAGCTCGCGGATGTCGGTATAGGCGAGCACCGGCTTGGAACGGTGGACATAGTCCAGCGCTGCGGCTGCCTCCGTGTGCGCGCGCGGCAGAGCTTTGAGTGAATTGCCGCCGCTCACGCCCGCGCGGAAAATGCAGTCCATCGCTTCGAGCCGCGAGAGAAACCACGCCCGCCAGCGGTGCTCGCAGCGCATGCCGCCCTCCCCGGGCAGCAGAGACAGCACGGCGAACCGCCGCTCCTGCGGCAGGAGAAGAAAGCGGCTCTCAAACGGCGCGCCTTTCCAAAACTCCGCCGCCGGCGCGGCCCCGCGTGCGAGCACTTCGCCGAGAAGAAAAGCACTGTCGCGGTGCGAGGAGAGATACGCGCTAAGCGCGGCGTCCGCCCGGCCGCCGGTGAGCGCTGCTGCGCCGAGCAGCGCGGAGAGCGCGTCGCCGGAGTTGGAGCGGCGCTCAATCTTCTCCTTGACCTGTGCAAGCAGCGCGTTTAAATGCTCCGGATCGACCGGCTTGAGCAGGTAATCGAAAACATGCGCGTGGATTGCCTGCTGCATGTAGGAAAAGTCGGTGTATTCGCTCAGCACGAGGATCTCGCAGTTGAGCGCGCGCTTTTCGATCTCGCGGAGGAGCTGCCGTCCGTCGCACTCGGGCATGCGCATGTCGGTGATGAGGATATCCACCGGCGAGGCGATGAGAAAATCCAGCGCCTGGCGGCCGTTTTCTGCCTCCGCCGCCAGCTCGAGACCCAGCTCGTCCCAGCGGATGCAGTGGATGAGCCCCCGGCGGATGGCGGCTTCGTCCTCGGCGATTATAACGCGGATCATAGGCCGCATCTCCTTTCCATGGGGATCACGATCTGGACGACCGTGCCGATGCCTTCCTCGCTGTCGAGCGTGAGCTGCGCCGTTTCGTCGTAGAGAAGGCGCAGACGCATATAGAGATTCCGCAGCCCAATCCCGCGCCTTTCCTCTGCCGGGGAGGGCGCGTAAAGCGCCGAACGGAGCTGCGCGAGTTCCTCTTCGGTCATGCCCTGACCGTCGTCCGTGACCTCGATCGTCAGCCGGTCTCCGGCCGTCCACGCGCCGATGCGGATGGTCCCTGGCTTTTCCCTCTGCTCCAGACCGTGGAGAATGGCGTTTTCCACGAGCGGCTGGATGCTCACGCGCGGTACGGCGCAGCCCATGACGTATTCCGGCACGTCGATTTCCGCATGCAGCCGCTCGCCGAAGCGCAGCTTTTGTATCGTGAGATAGTTTTCCACATAGGACAGCTCCTCGCGCAGCGAGACAAGCGGCTCATTTCCCGAAATGGTGTACCGCATCGTGCTGCCGAGCGCCGTTGCCATGCTTGCAAGGTCGCTCATATGGCGGACAGCCGCCATGGATGCCATCGATTGCAGAACGTTATAGAGAAAGTGGGGGTTCATCTGCGCCTGAAGCGCGCGGATCTCCGCCTTCTGCTGCTGGAGCGCAGCCTCATATTCTCCCGCGAGCGAGCGCTCGAGCTTGTCCATCAGCGCATTGAAGCTGTTTCCGAGCCGCGCGATCTCGTCGGCGCCGGAGACCGTTACGCGATAGGAAAGATCGCGCAGCTGCGTTTCGTCCATGGCGTCTGCGAGCTCTTTTACCGGCTGGCTGATGACGCGCGAGGCGATCGCTGTCACGACGGCAATCAAAATCAGAGCGGCCACCGCGGCGGTGAGAATCGCGCTCGATACGCTCATCGCGCCCGCGGAAAACTCCGACTGCGGCGTCAGGATCAGAACATACCAGCCTGCTTTTTCCGCCCTTGCCGACGCCATGGCGTAGGAAACGCCGCCGGATGTCAGCTCGTGCTGCGGCTCGCCGTCGGAAAAACAGAGGATTTCCTCCGGCAGAGTCTCGCCGGAGGCGGCGCCGGCCGAGTCAAAGACCAGCCGTCCCGTTTCGTCGCACACGCAGACGCGGGAGTCATCGCCCGGCCGGATCAGCTCTGCCAGCTTTTCAAAGTCCGAAAGATCGACCGTGATGAACATCGTTCCTGCATCTTCGAAATGCCCCTCGGTGTTCACGATCCGCCGGGCGACGGCGTATACCGGCTCGGCGCCGCCCTGCGGCGCGTGGCGCAGCGGCATATGTGCGCCCGTCGGCAGGAGCACGGCGCTGTCGGAGGAGAGCGCGCTGTCGGAAACGAGCGCGAGATACGCATCGGGAAGCGCGGCGGCGCGGTAATCGTCGTAAGAACCCGCCTCGCTGCGCGCGGCGTAGACGAGCCGCCCGTCCGGCGTCACATAGATCACGCTGAAAATATCGGAGCGGCTGCTGAGCGCGGAGAGGAAGACGCTCTGGAGCTGTTCGGTCTCCCCGTGTCTCTCCGCTGTGCTCTTCTCCCGCCCGGCGCCGCGCAGAAAGGCGCGGAAGCCTTCGTTAAGATAGATGGAACGGTAAATGTCGTCGATGCGCTCGCATGAGGTTTCCAGCCGCTCCGCACCGGCCGTCACGAGCTTGGTGCTCAGCGTGAGCGCCTGCGAGCGGATGACTGCCTGCGAGCGCACCTGCGCGATCAGCACAACGATTCCCATGGGAACGGCGAGCAGCAGCAGCACGGTGATCATCAGCTTTTCCCGGAGCGAACGAAGGTTTTTGAACATACGGCATCACCCGCGCTCATTATACCAGAAAAGACCGGGGCATGAAGACCGGATGAGAAAAAAACTAATTGATTTCAAAAACAGGCTAAACCGTTTCGTTGCGCGGGGAAAAATGGGGGTGCTATAATCGGCTTGACCGGTCCGGAGAAAGCGGCGCAGTCTGGAGTGGCCACCGGAGAGCGCCGAACGTGTTCCGCAACAAATGAAGGATTGGAGACAAGGCAAATGAAAAGAATCTTTGCTGTTCTGCTTTGCGTCGTTATGATGCTGTCCGTACTTACAGCGTGCGGCGCTTCCGGCACCGCCGGAACAGAGACCCCCGCAGAGATGGCCGCGCCTGCCCCGACGGAGGCCGCGGCGGAGACCCCGGCGCAGCAGGATGTCACGCTGCATCTTTTCCACCAGAAACAGGAGGCGCAGGAGGCCTTCGCGCAGATCATTGACGCGTTCCATGCCGAGTATCCCTATATCACCGTGGAGCAGGAGATCGTCACAAACGACCCTGCGGCCATTTTGAAAGCCCGCATCGCGACGGGAGAAGTGCCCGATATTTTCCAGGGCGCGAACGACACCATGGACATTGCGCAGGGCGGCTACATCATGGAGCTGACCGGCGAGCCGTTCCTGAACAACATCACCGATGAGGCGCGCAGCGCGTCCTCCTTCACCGACGCAGATGGCCACACCTGGGCCATGCCGGTGGACGGCAGCTGCGAAGGCATTTTCTACAACAAGGACATTTTCGCCAAATACGATCTGGCCGTTCCCACAACGCTCAGCGAGCTGGAAACGGTGATCCGGACGCTGGAAGAAAACGGCGTTACGCCGTTTGCCATGGGCTTTAAGGACGCCTGGACGATCAAGCCGGTCTCTCTCGTGGCGGCGTCCTCCGCCATTTACGGCAAGGACATCACCTGGGACGCCAAAAAGAACAGCGGGGAAGCGAGCTTCACCGGTACCGAGGGCTGGAGCACCACGTTTGAGCTGACGCGCATGGTGTACATGCACGGCAATACCCGCACCGCCTTTGACACCGACTATAACGGCGCGTGCGCCATGATGGCCAACGGCGAAGCCGCCATGATGATCAACGGCCTCTGGGCGCTTGAACCGATCCGGCAAATCAACCCGGACGTGAATCTCGGCATGATGGCGATGCCGGCGACGGAGAATGCCGCGGATACCAAGCTCTTCCAGTTCCCGGACTTCGGCCTTTCCGTCTCTGCGTCCACGGCGCACCCGGAGGAGTGCAAGCTCTTCCTGGAGTTCCTGACCCGCCCGGAGATCGCCGAGCTCTGGTGCAGCACGTCGAAGCTTTTCTCTGCCGTCAAGGGTGTGTCGGTCGATTTTGACCCGCTCGCGGAGGATGTCAACGCCTACATCGACGCCGGCATGGTCTGCACGCAGGTCGACCGCGGCTGGCCCACAGCGTTTGGCTCAGAGTATGAGAGCACGCTGTCCAGCTACATTCTGGATCTTGTCTCTCTCGAGGACGCCATGAAAACGCTGGACGATGCCTGGGCGGCGGCCAAGGCGGCCGGACAGGCGTAAACCGAATAAACAGAGCGAAAGGGGCAGGAAAAACGAAAGTTTTCTTGCCCCTTTTCCGCAGAAAGGAGAGTACCATGCGGCCATGGCGACGCCGGCAAAACGCCGTATATATCAGCTTTATTCTTCCCGCCGCCGCGTTTTTCACGGCGTTTTTCATCGTCCCGTTCGCCGAGAGCCTGTGGCTTTCGTTCACCGACGCTTACGGCTACAACCCGGAGCAGCACTTTGTGGGGCTGCGGAACTACCGGGAGGCGCTGACTAACCCGGCCTTTCGCAGCGCGCTTTGGGTAACGGTAAAGTACACGGTATTCGTCACGCTGGGAGCCAATCTGACGGCGCTCGCTCTCGCGCTGCTGCTCGACGGGAACGTGCACTGCAAAAAGCTTTTCCGCGCCGTCTTTTTCCTGCCGAATCTGATGAGTCTTGTTATCGTCAGCTTCGTATGGGTGTTTCTCTACGGCAGCGTGTACCGTTCCTTTGTCAGCATGCTGAATATCCCGGAGGCCTGGCAGATCAGCTGGCTCGGCAACCGGCGGCAGGCGCTCTATTCCATGGGCTTCACGGCCATCTGGCAGTGCGCGGGATATTACATGCTCATCTATATTGCCGGACTTCAAAACATCGGCGCATCGCTGACCGAGGCCGCGGCGATGGACGGCGCGGGGCCGTGGACGATGATATGGCACATCAAGCTGCCGATGCTATCGCCGGTGATCGCCATGAATACGGTGCTGCTGATGATCTCCTGCTTTAAAACGTTCGATATCCCCATGGCGATGACATCCGGCGGCCCGGCGGGCGCGACGACGACCATCGCTTTGCAGATATACAACACGGCCTTCCGCTCTTCCCGGACGGGCTACGCAACGGCGCAGTCCGTGATACTGTTCCTCATCATCAGCCTGCTCACGGCGCTGACGTTCCGTCTGCAAAGAAAGGGGGAGGAGGAATGAAAGCAAAAAAGAAGGGCGCCGGCATCACGATCCTTGCCGCGGCTGCCGCGCTCGCGTTCTTCTTTCCTGTACTGATCGCGGTGGTCAACTCCTTCAAAACGCAGGGAGAGATACTCAACTCCGCGCTCGCTCTGCCGGTTTCGCCGACGTGGGAGAACTATGCCGCCGTCATCAAAACGGCAGACTTTCCACGCGCGTTTCTCAACTCCTGTCTCGTAACGGCCGGAGGGATTGCGCTCAATCTCTCGGTGAGCGCGTTGGCGGGATATGCGCTCTCGCGCTGGAAAAGCAAGTGGGCGGATGTCATCACGCTGGTGTTTCTCTCCTCCATGTTCGTTCCGTTCCACACGATCATGATTGCGCTGCTCACCACGGCGCGCGATCTGAAGCTTACGGGGAGCATCGGCGGGCTGATCCTCATCTACTGCGGTCTGCAATGCCCGATCCCGATCTTCCTCATAAAGGGCTTCGTCCGATCCATCCCGCGGGAGCTGGAGGAGGCGGCAATGATCGACGGCTGCGGTACGGTGCGGATGTTCTTCTCCGTCGTGCTGCCGATGCTCAAGCCGATCCTTGCGACCGTCGCGGTGCTGAACGTGCTCTGGATCTGGAACGACTATCTCCTTCCGTACCTGATCCTCGGAAAGCCCATCACGATCCCGCTCAGCCAGATGTATTTCTACGGCCAGTACAACCAGCAGTGGCATCTCATCATGGCAGGCTTCGTCGTTTCCACCGTCCCCGTGGTGATCTTCTTCCTGCTTATGCAGAAATACATCGTCAACGGGATCGCCGCCGGGGCGGTAAAGGGGTGAAGCGATGGCGTATTCCATAGAAAACATGGAAAATACCGACACCGTGTACATGGTGATGACGGATCGCTTTTTTGACGGCGATCCAACCAACAACGGCACGCCCGGCGCGGAGTATCAGCCGGGCAACCTGCACTTTTATCAGGGCGGAGACTGGGCGGGACTGCGGCGGAAGCTGCCGTATATCAAGGCGCTCGGGTTTTCCGCCGTATGGATGTCTCCGCCGCAGGACAACGAGCTATACAGCCGCACCGGGGACGAGGCGGGCTATCACGGCTACTATACGCGGGATTTCAACAGCCCCAACCCGCACTTCGGGACAGCGGAGGAGCTCCAGGCGCTGCTTTGCGAGGCAGAGCGGCTGGGAATCAAAATGATCCTCGATGTCCAGCTCAACCACACGGCGGACTACCTTGCATACCCATCCCAGCAGTACGACCCGCCAGAATACCGCCCGGCGCCGCCGTTTGATAACCCATCGTGGTATCACAATACGCCGAACATATGGAACTTTGCCGACCCGCAGGAGGCGCAGAACTACAGTCTCGGCGGGCTGGACGATCTCGCACAGGAAAACCCCGCCTGCTGGCAGGCGCTTCTGGATGCCTACTGGAAACCGGAGACGGGCGCCGGGTGGTTTTCCTACGGCTTTTCGGCCTCCCGGCTCGACGCCGTTGTAGAGATCCCGCCGGAGTATCTGGAGCGCTTTGAAAAGCACACGGGCAAGCACAGCTTCGGGGAGGCGTTCACCGGCTCAGCGGAGGAAAATGCCACCTTCCAGCAATACATCTGGGGCATGCTGGACTACCCGCTCTATTTCCAGCTGCACAACGCCCTCTGCCGCGGCGAGGACTGGGGCGGCGTGAGCCGCCTGCTCCAAAAAGACGGCCTGTACCGTGATCCCTGCTGCCTCTTCACGTTTCTTGACAATCACGACCGGGCGCGGTTTCTCACAAACTGCGCCGACAACGTTTCGCTGCTCCATCTGGCGCTGGCGCTGCTTTATGCGCTGCGCGGCATCCCGGTGGTCTATTACGGAACGGAGCAGCACATGGCGGGTGATTTCCGCTTCACCGAGCAGATGCTCAACGACACGAACCGCGAAATGATGCCTGCCTTTTCTTCGGAAAACCGGACGGCCGCTCTCCTCCGGCGGCTGAACGGTATCCGGAGAGACCTCGCTGCAATCTTCGCCCAGGGGACACAGCGAGAGATGTATTTCCGGCCGGGCGACAGCGTGTACGCCTTCCGGCGGGACGCTGTCGACGGGCGGTACAGTCTCTGCATATTCAATAAGTCCGCCGCCGCGCAGACGCGGACGGTTTTTACCGGCGAGCCGGGGCGGGTTGAGTATGTCGATCTTCTGGATACGCGGCAGCATTACGTATCCGACGGCGGGGAGCTGACGCTGTTCCTGCCGGCCTATGCCGCGATCCTCCTGTCCCCGGAGGCGGCGGGGGAGTATGTCCCTGCGCTGCCGGAAAAGACACGGATCGTCATCCACTATGATACGGGCTTCGGAAACCGTCTCACCATCCGCGGCGACACAGCCCCGCTGCGCTGGGATTTTGGTCAGCGCTGTGAAAACAAAAACGCGGACACCTGGGTCTTTGAAACGGAGCGTCCGAAGGATGGAGAGCTCCAATTCAAGGTCTTGCTGAATGACGCCGTATGGGAGCGGGGCGAGGACCACCGCGCCGCCGTCGGGCGGGAGACGCACATTTTCCCGTCGTTCTGGTAAAAAGAGCCGCCGGTCACTTCGACCAGCGGCTCTGCCGTATGTTGTTTATTTGTGCGCGAGAAGTTCTTTGCCGGGGATGCCCGGCTTTGTGAGATTCATGGGATCGAGGATCGTGTCGATCTCCTCTTCCGTGAGGAGCTTTTCCTGCAGTATGAGCTTCCGGACGCTCTGCCCGGTGACGATGGCGCGCTTGGCGATGTCCGCGGCGTGCTGATAGCCGATGTGCGGCGTGAGCGCCGTGATGACGCCGACGCTGCTCTCGACAAGCTCCCGGCAGCGCTCCTCGTTCGCGGTGATGCCGGTGACGCAGTTGTCCACGAACGTGTGCACGGCGTAGGTCAGCGTGCCGATCGACTGGAACAGGCAGTAGAAGATGATCGGCTCAAAGGCGTTGAGCTCGAGCTGTCCTCCCTCGGCGGCCATGGTGACGGTCATGTCGTTGCCGATGATGAGGAACGCCACCTGATTGATGACCTCCGGAATGACCGGATTCACCTTGCCTGGCATGATCGACGAGCCGTTCTGCCGCGCCGGGAGATTGATCTCGCCGAAGCCGGTGCGCGGCCCGGACGACATAAGACGAAGGTCATTGGCAATTTTCGAGAGCGTCACCGCGCACGTCTTGACAGCGCCCGACACCGCCACGAACGGGTCCGGGTTCTGCGTGGAGTCGATGAGATCGCCCGCCTGCGTGAGCTCCATGCCGGATACCTCGCTCAGCACGGGGACGATGCGCCGCAGGTACGTTTCATCCGCGTTGATGCCGGTGCCGATGGCCGTGCCGCCCATATTGAGCGAGCGCATCTCGTCCATGGCCTTGCCCATGCGCACGGTGTCGCGCCGCACGGCGTCGGCATAGGCGCGAAACTCCTGCCCCAACCGGATCGGCACGGCGTCCTGCATCTGCGTGCGGCCCATTTTGATGACGTGGTTAAATTCGTGGGATTTGTCCTCAAACGCGGCACGCAGCCGGTCCAGCTCGGTCTCCAGCTTTTTCAGAAGGCGCAGCGTCGTCATCTTTCCGGCGGTGGGAATGACATCGTTGGTGGACTGGCCGCAGTTGACGTGGTCGTTCGGGTTGACGAGCGAGTAGTCGCCCTTGACGCCGCCGAGCAGCTCGATGGCGCGGTTGGCGATGACCTCGTTGGCGTTCATGTTGATGGATGTGCCGGCGCCGCCCTGCACGGGATCGACAATGAACTGCTCACGCAGTTTTCCCGCGAGAATCTCGTCGCAGGCGCGCACGATGGCGTTTGCGATACGCTCGTTCAGCAGTCCGGCCTCAAGGTTCGTGAGTGCCGCCGCCTTTTTGATGTAGGCAAGACTGCGGATGAGCTCCGGGTTCATCCGCAGCCCCGTGATGGGGAAGTTTTCCGCGGCGCGCAGCGACTGCACGCCGTAATATACGTTTGCCGGCACGTCCTTCGTGCCGATGGAGTCTTTTTCTACGCGGTAATCGGAAGTATGATTTTCCATTTCTCTTTCTCCTGCGTCTCCTGTGATGAAGCTCAATTTGATTATAGAGCGGGATATAATATAGTCAAATATCAAGTCAATACTTGTTCCCATAACTTCAAAGTTATATAATGGCGGAAAGAGGGGGCGACAGCATGAAGCAGAGAGTCTTTGACGGCATGGAATACGTGTATGCCGTGTACCGGGAAGGGAGCTTCCAGAGAGCGGCGGAGAAGCTGTTCGTTTCGCAGCCGTCCGTGAGCGCGTCAGTGCGCCGGGTGGAAGAGCGCGTTGGGAGCCGCCTGTTCGACCGCAGCCGGAAGCCGCTCGCGCTCACCGAGTGCGGCGAGGCGTACATCGCCTGCGCGGAGAAGATCCTCGCCATGGAGCGGGACTTTACGGAGTATGTGAACGACTGGGAGGGGCTTCGCCGCGGAAGGCTCGCGGTCGGGGGGAGCAGCCTTTTTTCCTCGCTGCTGCTGCCGCCGATGATGGCGTCGTTCCGGGAGCGCTACCCCGGCATCACGCTCACGCTGGCGGAGGAGACGACGCCCCGGCTCGAGGAGATGCTGCGGCAGGGAACGGTCGATCTCGTGGTGGATTATACGATCCCGAACATGGAGCTTTATGATTCCGCGACCGTCCGGGAGGACGCGCTCATTCTCGCCGTGCCGCGCGCGGCGGCGGTCAACGCGCGTCTCGCGCCGTACCGCATTGCACCGGAAGAGATCGGCGCTGCGGCGCGAAGCGCTGCGCCGGGCGTGCCGATGGAGCTTTTGAAGGACGAGAGCTTTGTGCTTTTGAAGCCCGAAAACGACACCCGTGCCCGGGCGGACGCGCTCTGCCGTCTCGGCGGCTTTGAGCCGAAAACGGCGATGGAATTTGACCAGCAGATGACGGCGTATCTCGCCGGGTGCTCCGGCGCGGGGGTCACGTTCGTGAGCAGCGTACTCGTATCGCGCCTCTCGCCGAACCCCGGCATCTGCTATTACCGCCTGCCGGAGCCGGAGAGCCGCCGGGATATCCGGCTCTTCTGGAAGCGCGGCCGGTATAAGACCCGCGCCATGGAAGCGTTTCTCGCCATGCCGCCGGAGAACGGCGGGGAGGAATAATAAGAAAGCCACCGGCTCTGTGCCGGTGGCTTTAACTTTATTTTGCGGCTTTGGCCTTTTCGTACAGATCCATCAAAACCTTGCCGATCTTCATGGAATACTCCACGACCAGATGCTTCTGGTCGTTGGGGAGATAGCGGCCGAATTCCTGGATCTCATAGGTCAGATCGCCGTCATAGCCGATATCCGCCAGCCCGGCCATAGCCTCGGCCCAGTCAATGTTGCCGTGGAAGGGCATCAGGTGCTCGTCGGCCACGCCGTGGTTATCCTGCACATGGATGGCGTGGAGCCGGGAACCGATGATGTTCAGATTCTGCCGGTGGAAGTCATGTCCGCCCAGATTGGCGTGGCCGAAGTCATAGCACACGGCTACGTGCTCCGGGTCGCCGAAGGCGTCCACAAGATCGACCAGCTCGTAAATGCTGGCGCAGTAGATGCGCTGCATGGGCTGGCGGGGACGGTATTCAAAGTCGTTTTCCAGACAGATGCCGATGCCGTTTTCCCGGGCGGTGGCTACGTGCCGGCTGTAGTATTCCAGATTCTTTTCTTTGGAGACCGAAACGTCCGGTCCGGCGGAATACACGGTGCCGGGGTGCGTTACCGTCCACTCCACGCCCAGCTCAGCCGAGGCGATGATGGAGCGGCGGATCAGCTCCTCCATGGTTTTGACTTTTTCTTCGTCATTTTCGGCGAAGATGTCGTAATAGGGCAGATGGGACTGGCGGAACACGACGCCCCAGCGGCGTCCCATTTCCGCGATGTCCTTCACATAGTCCTGCCAGTCGTCGTTTCGCATGCGGGAGTGCGGATTCATGGATTCACAGAAGTTGATGTCCAAAACCTTATAACCGCCCTGGGCGCACTGGGCAATGCAGAAATCAAAGCCGTTACGCTCCCGTCCGGGGGTAAAGGCACAGATGTTGGTAGAGGTAGAAATCTCCATATTGGCGCTCCTTTGCTTTTTTGTTCAGGGGCAGCGCCGCCAGGCGCCGGTGACGGTGCTGTGCGGCGCTGCCCTAAAATCAAATGGAGAAGAGGGCCGCGAAAGCGGCCCTTTGAGCGTGTCAAAAAAGTATTTTTGACACGCTCTCAAACGAGACCCACTTCGTTGGGCTCTCGTTTGAAGGGGCTGCGGCTCGCCGCAGCGCACTCGCTGTGCGCCGAAGGCGCACAACTCGCATGTTTGCGAGCCGAGTTTGCCATCGACAGGCGGGAAAACATGCGGTTCTGCCGGGCGGAAATGCCCTCATACTGCGTCAAAGCCCTTGAGAATACACAAAGTATTCTCTGCGGTCTTTTCCTTGTCTGCGAGCATTTCTGCTCCGGCAGAACTGCTTCGCATCGGACAGCCTTGGATTTTCGAGGGATTTTTGTCCTTTTGGACGCAGGCGGGCTGTCGCCCGCCAAGGACAAAAGGGCAAAAAGCACCGAAAAGACTGGCTG
>CDZH01019389.1_pt1 | contig 205413 bp, 198 predicted proteins | sample 557721 | NCBI WGS metagenome assembly CDZH01 (sample SAMEA3182062, study PRJEB8094) | gut metagenome | biome: human; feature: gut; material: Stool; isolation source: human stools | place: Canada | collected 2013-01-14 | reverse complement strand
GATCGGAGGTGAAATCATTGCCGACCTACAAAGACGAAAAGACAGGGTTATGGTACTGTAAATTTGTTTACACAGATTGGACAGGCACCAAAAAGCAGAAAAAGAAGAAAGGTTTTCGACTGCAAAAAGAAGCCAAGCAGTATGAACTGGATTTTCTGAGCAAGACCTCAAATTCCTGCGATATGCTTTTCAGCGATATGGTAGAGATCTATATGGATGACTGCAAAGCCAGAATCAGACCGACTACCTACAAAGGGAAAGAGGACATCATTGCGGTACATATTATGCCGTATTTCAAGAATTTGAAAGTCAATGAGATCCAGCCGATGAATGTGCGTCGCTGGCAAACCGAGCTGATGAACAATCAGAGGAATTATAAGCCAACCTATCTGAGAACACTGAACAGCCAGTTGTCTGCAATTTTCAATTTTGCAGTCAAGTATTACGGCCTCAGCAGCAATCCGGTACAAAAAAGCGGAACTATCGGTAAAAAGAATTCCGGATTGGAACAGATCTGGACAGCGGACGAATTCAAGTTTTTTATTGATGCCGTCAGTGATAAGCTGCAGTCCAAGGTCATCTTTAATCTGCTTTACTGGACAGGAATGCGATCCGGAGAAATGCTGGCTTTGACCCTGAACGATTTCGACTTTGAGGAACGGACGGTTTCCATCACAAAAAACTATGCGCGTATAGACGGCGAGGACCTATTCCTTGACCCAAAGACGCCAAAAAGCAATCGCAAGATTACCTTGCCGCAATTCGTTTGCGATATGGTAAAGGATTATGCCGACAGATTGTACGGCTACGATCCGTCAGACAGACTGTTCGAAGTAACGAAGCATTATCTGAAACACGAAATGGAAAGAGGCTGCAAGAAGACCGGACTCCGGGAGATACGGGTGCACGATCTTCGTCACAGCCACGCCAGCTTGCTGATCGAGCTTGGGTTTGCACCACTGCTGATCAGCGAACGCCTCGGGCATGAGAGCGTGACGACAACTTTGGAGATCTATTCCCACCTGTACCCGACAAAACACGGGGAAGTTGCAGACCGCTTGGAGGCTTTCGCATAAATTTTTCGTGTACCCGCCGTGTACCTTTCATGTACCCGGAGCAAAAAAGAAACCCGAAAACCCTTGAAAATAAAGGGTTTTCGGGTAAGTGGCGATTACTCCCACTCAATCGTCGCCGGCGGCTTGCTCGTAATGTCATACACAATCCGGTTGATGTGGTCCACCTCGTTGATGATCCGGCTCGAAACCTTCTCCAACACCTCGTAGGGGATGCGTGCCCAGTCCGCCGTCATAAAGTCAGTGGTCGTCACGCCGCGCAGCGCCAGCGTGTAGTCATAGGTGCGGAAGTCCCCCATCACGCCCACGGAACGGTTGTTGGTCAGTACGGCAAAGTACTGGTGTACCTTGCGGGAAAGCCCGGCCTCCGCCAGCTCCTCGCGGAAAATGGCATCGGCGCCCCGCAGGATCTCCAGCTTGTCCTTGGTCACTTCGCCAATGACCCGGATGGCCAGCCCCGGTCCCGGGAACGGCTGCCGCCAAACCAGATACTCCGGCAGGCCCAGCTCCAGGCCCAGCCGCCGCACCTCGTCCTTAAAGAGCAGCCGCAGCGGCTCCACGATCTCCTTAAAGTCCACATAGTCCGGCAGGCCGCCCACATTGTGGTGGCTCTTGATGACCGCGGCATCCCCCGCGCCGGATTCGATCACATCCGGGTAAATGGTGCCCTGCGCCAGGAAATCCACCTTACCGATCTTCTTCGCTTCTTCCTCAAAGACCCGGATAAACTCCTCGCCGATGATCTTGCGCTTTCTCTCCGGCTCGGTCACCCCGGCCAGCCGGCCCAGGAACCGCTCCTCGGCGTTCACGCGGATAAACTTCATCCCACGCCCGGCAAAGGCCGCCTCCACCTCATCGCCCTCGTTCTTGCGCATCAGGCCGTGGTCCACAAAGATGCAGGTCAGCTTATCGCCCACCGCGCGGTCCAGCAGGGCAGCCGCCACGCTGCTGTCCACCCCGCCGGAAAGCGCCAGCAGCACCTTGCCGTCGCCGATCTTCTCCCGCAGGGCTTCCACCGTGCTGCGGGCATAGTCCTTCATGCTCCAGTCGCCCTTGGCATGGCAGATCTCATACAGGAAATTCTTTAGTATATCATTGCCGAACTGGGTGTGCTCCACCTCCGGGTGGAACTGCACCCCGTACAGGTTTTTCTCTTTACACTGGATGCCCGCGTTGGCGGTGGCTGCCGTATGGCAGATGGCGGTAAAGCCCTCCGGCAGGCGGCTTACATAGTCCACATGGCTCATCCAGCAGATGGCCTCCTGCGGCATTCCCTTAAAGAGCAGGCTCTCGGTATCGTAGTGCACCGGCGTCTTGCCAAATTCGCGGGTCGGCGCGCTTTTCACCTCGCCGCCCAGCACCTGGCTCATCATCTGCAGACCGTAGCACAGTCCCAGGATGGGCAGTCCCTGCTGGAATACCGCCGGGTCCACCTTGGGCGCGCCTTCCTCGTATACGCTGTTCGGCCCGCCGGTAAAGATGATCCCGATGGGGCAGAGCTCCTTTATCTTCTCCAGCGCCTTTTTGTAGGGGTGCACCTCGCAGTAAACGCCCAGGTCACGCACCCGCCGGGCGATCAGCTCATTATACTGCCCGCCGAAATCCAGCACCAAAACTGTCTCGTGTTTCATGTTCCACCTCGTTTATTCTTCGCAGCCGTTTCGGCTCAATATCCCAGTTCCTCGTCTATCAGCACCACTATGGTCTCCCCCACGCCTTTCATGGGCCCCATGTGGATGGTCATACCCCGGCAGATGCGCTCGGGGCTCTGGCAGTCATAGCACTTCATTACCTCGCTCAGGGCACAGGGGGTCCTGCGGTTCAGCCGCTTCGCGTTCAGCGGGCTGGCGATGTTCCTCGCCCGCCATATCGCCGCCTCCAGCGTCGGGGCCAGCTTATTCAGCCCCACGATAAAGTACACCTTCTCGGGTCCATACAGCGTTGCCGCCACCCGGTTGCCGGTGCCGTCGATGTTTACCAGCTCGCCGGTTTCCGCCACGCCGTTGGCGCTGCTGATATACACCGGAGCCGTCACGCCCTTATCGGTGTCCTTTCTATCCCAGCTGCGGCCCCGGGCGTAAACGGTACACCCTGCGGCCTCCAGCTTTTCGGGCAGGCCCAGCTGGGCGGCGGTCACGCTGCCTCCCATCCCGATTTCCTGCCCCTTCAGCTCCCCGCACAGGGCCTCGGCGGCTTCGGCGCCGGTGGCGTAGCGCCGCACGGTAAAGCCCCGTTTCTTCATATTTTCAGCGGTTTTCTGCCAGTCCATATCGTCCTCCGTTTTGTTTAGGCGCGGTGCCACTTCACCCCTTCGGGGGTATCGGTCAGCACAATGCCCCGGGCGGTCAGCTCATCACGGATGCGATCCGCCGTTGCAAAGTCCTTATTTTTGCGGGCGGCCTGCCGCTCGGCGATCAGCGCGTCGATCTCCGGGTCGCTTTCCTCGGCCGCCGGCGCCTGCTTCTTCTCCTGGTGCTTGGCCGCCTCCTCAAAGAGCCCCAGCCCCAGCACCGTCTCAAATTCCCGCAGCAGCATGGCCTTGGTCTTATCGTTGGTCTTGGCTTTCAGCACATCGTATACGGCAGTTACCGCCAGCGAGGTGTTGAGGTCATTATCCAGCGCGTCGGTAAATTCCTTCCGCAGCGCCGCGGCCGCCTCCTCATCGATGGCATCGCTCTCCACCGGCTTCAGCACCGCCACTCTCGCCACCAGCTTATCATAGGCCTGCTCGGCGTTATCCAGGTTCTCGTAGCTAAAGACCAGCGCCTTGCGGTAGTGGCTCTGCAGGCAGAAATAGCGGTACGCCAGCGGACGGTAGCCCTTCTCCTCCAACAGAGAAACAGTGAGGAATTCACCCTTGCTCTTGCTCATCTTGCCGGTATTGGTATTCAGGTGCAGCACATGGAACCAGTAGTTACACCACTTGTGACCGAGATATGCTTCACTTTGGGCGATCTCGTTGGTATGGTGCGGGAAGGCATTGTCAATGCCGCCGCAGTGGATATCCAGGTCCTCGCCCAGGTGCTTCATCGAAATGCCGCTGCACTCGATGTGCCAGCCGGGGTAACCCACGCCCCAGGGGGAATCCCACTTCAGCTCCTGGTCCTCAAACTTGCTCTTGGTGAACCACAGCACAAAGTCCGCCTTGTTGCGCTTGTTCTGGTCCTCTTCCACGCCCTCCCGGACACCGACGGCGAGATCCTCCTCGTTGTGGTCGTTAAAGACATAATACTTCTCCAGCTTGGAGGTATCAAAGTAAACATTGCCGCCTGCTACATAGGCGTAGCCTTTTTCCAGCAGCCCCTCCACCAGCTTGATGAATTCGGGAATGCAGGCGGTGGCGGGCTCCACCACATCCGGGGTCTTAATATTCAGCTTGCGGCAGTCCTCAAAGAAGGCGTCGGTGTAGTATTTGGCGATCTCCATCACCGTTTTATGCTCGCGCTTCGCGCCCTTCAGCATCTTGTCCTCGCCGGTATCGGCGTCGCTGGAGAGGTGCCCCACATCGGTGATGTTCATGACCCGCTTTACATTGTAGCCGCAGTACCGCAGGTATTTTTCCAGCACATCCTCCATGATGTAGGTGCGCAGATTGCCGATATGGGCAAAGTGGTACACGGTGGGGCCGCAGGTATACATCTTCACGATGTCCGGGTGGTTGGGCACAAATTCCTCTTTTTTGTGGCTCAAACTGTTATAAAGCTGCATAATATTACTCCTTGTATTGCAATTCGACCCTTACCGGTCGCTGTAAAGCTCTTTGTTCTTCAGCATATAGTTGGCGCCGCTCAGCACCGTCGTCGCCACCACTATGCCCATCAGCACCACAAAGACAGTATGGGCCCAGCCCGCTTCCGGGAACAGCCACAGCATCAGCAGGGTGTAGTTCAGCCATATCATCTGGCTGATGGTCTTGATCTTGCCCCATTTATCGGCGGCGATCACCACGCCCTTACCGGCCGCGATGAGCCTGAGGCTCGTCACCATAAATTCTCTTGCCAGAATGACCACGACCACCCATACCGGCACATCGGCCACCGGGATAAAGGCCACCAGTGCGCTCATGACCAGCAGCTTATCAGCAAGGGGGTCCATCAGCTTGCCAAAGTCGGTCACCAGGCCCCGGCTGCGGGCAATGTGCCCATCCAGCGTATCGGTAAAGCAGGCGATCAGATAAACCAGCAGCGCCCACAGGTAATGCAGCGGGATGCTCTCCACCAGCACCAGCACCAGAAAGACCGGGATCAGAATGATGCGCAGCATCGTCAGCTTATTGGGTAAATTCATTTTGTATCCTCCTTCGCTTTCGCCATGCCGATGAGGTCATAGCCGTCGGTATCGGTGATGAGCACCGGCACATAGCTGCCGGGCTCTATTTCGTCCTCACTGGTAAAGTACACTCTGGTGTCAATATCCGGGGCATCCATGTAGCTGCGGCCGTAGTATTGGCCGTCCTCCCAGCCCTCCGCCAGCACCTCCAGCGTACGGCCTGTGCACCGGTCGGCAAAGTCGAAAGCCGCGCTCATCTGCAGCTCCATAATGATCTCGGCCCGGCGGCGGCGCACCTCCTCCGGGATCTGCTCCAGCTCGGCAGCGGGGGTATCCTCCTCCTGGCTGTAAGCAAAGCACCCCAGCCGGTCAAAGCGCACCTCCTCCACCAGCTTACACAGCTCGGCAAAGTCCTCCTCGCTTTCGGTGGGGAACCCGGCGATCAGCGTCGTTCTCAACACCACATCGGGGATCTTCTCCCGGATCTTTTGGCACAGCGCGGTGATAGATCTCCGGTCGCCCCGGCGGTTCATATCCCGCAGCACATGGGCGCTGGCGTGCTGCACCGGAATATCGAAGTAATGCACCGCCTTGGGCTGGCGGGCTATGGTGTCGATCAGCTTATCGGTGACCCGGTCGGGGTAGCAGTACAGGATGCGCACCCAGTGCACCCCCTCTATCTCGCACACCGCGTCGATCAGCTCCGGCAGGCGGCCCTCACCGTAAATATCCTCGCCGTAGCGGGTGGTATCCTGCGCCACCAGGTTCAGCTCGGTCACGCCGCGGGCGGCCAGCTCTTTGCATTCCTCTATCACATTTTCCATGGGCCTGCTGCGGAATCGGCCCCGGATGAGCGGAATGGCGCAGTAGCTGCACCGGTTGTCGCAGCCCTCGGCCACCTTCACATAGGCAAACCACGGCTCATTGGCCAGCATCCGTTCCCCTTCCATCGAAAGGGACTCCTTCTCGCCATATTCCGTAAAGTGCTCGCCCATTACAGCTTTCCGTATCGCCTCGCCTATCTTTCCGTTGCTGCCTATCCCCAGCACCACATCCGCCTCAGGGATCTCCCGTGCCAGCTCCTCACGGTAGCGCTCCGCCAGGCAGCCGGTCACCGCCACGCATTTTAGGCTGCCCTCGTCCTTGGCGGCGCAGCACTCCAGTATCGTGTCAATGGATTCCTTCTTGGCGTCCTCAATAAAGCCGCAGGTGTTCACGATCACCGCGTCACACTCGGTCATGTCATTGCAGATCGTAAATCCATCCCCGGCCAGCATCGCCAGCAGGCGCTCGGCGTCCACCTGGTTTTTGCTGCACCCCAGCGAGATCATTCCCACTTTAATCGTCACGGCAGTTTTCCTCCTGCTCCAGTATCGTATTCATCGCCGCCTTTATCGCCTCCAGCGGGTAGCCCCGCCGGTACAGCGCCGCGATGGTCTTTTCCATCCCGGCCCGGTCAGCCATGTTCTTCGCGTATTTCTTCCGGATGAGGGCAAGCAGCTCCTCCTGCCCATCCCCGGTTTCCGGCGTTTCCTCCGGCTCCGGCGTTTCTCCACCCTCCGGCAGAGCTTCCAATGTCCGGCTCACCGCCTGCCGTATCACCTCGTAGGAGAATCCCCGGCGCTGCAGGGCGGCTTTCACTTTATCCCGCTCCTTGCGGTCCCGCAGCTTCCCACGGTACGGCCCCTCCAGCAAACGGCAGGCCGTTTCTATCTCGGTCTCCTCGGTAATATCGGCCAGGGCCTCCTCGATGACTTCCGCCGGGACGCCCTTTTTTTGCAGCTCCATGGCGATCCTTCTCCGGGGCCATCCCCGCAGATTCACTGCGTCCGCCGCGTACCGCCGGCCGTAGTCCAAGTCATTGATGAGCTCCAGCTCCTCCATGCGGAGCACAGCGGCCTCCACGGCCTCCTCGCCGTACCAGCGCAGCAGCTTTTGCCGCAGGGTACCGCTGGTTTGCTCCGCCGCCGAAAGGAGATCCAAAGCCCGTTCCCGGGCGCTGCGCAGTTCGTCCTCCTGCCGCAGAGTTTCCAGCCGCTCCGGCGACACCTCGGCCCCCTTTTGCAGCCAGGGGCACAGCAGGAAGGTATCCCGGTGCAGCGAAAAGGCAAATTCGCCGTCCACCATCAGGGCGTAACGGCCCTTTTTGGTGGTTTCTATCCCGGTGACGCGCATGGTTTTTGTTCCCCCTTCGCTAATAGTTCAGTATACCATAATCCCGCCCGGTAAACAATGCACAATTCGCATAAAATCCGGGCTTTCCGGCAGCAAATGGCCGGGTCCCTGCCGCATCCCGGCCCCGGCGCCCGCAGGGCAGCCCGCCGCAGGCGGGCTCGGCGGCCTCCGGCCGCCGGTTCCGGCTTTGCCGGAACGCCCTGCGGGCGCCCCGTGCCTTTTGCCGGCCCTCCCAAAGCCCACCCGCCGGATAACACCGCCCCGGAGCAAAAGACCTCCCGGGCGCGCGGGGCGCCGGGAGGCAGAAATTCAGTTTTGCGGGGCCCGGCAAAGGGTATTTTTGCCGGGTCGTTGCGCTTTTGGGGCGGGCCGCGGTCCATACGGCAAAAAGCGGCAAATCTTCTGGCCCGACCGGCTTATTCGTCCTCGTCCACCTCGGCGGTCAGGTTTACCTGGCCCAGCTTTTTGGGGGCGGCGGCCGCGGCGGTACGGCCCATCAGCTTATCGGCGTTGGCCATCACCTTGGCGGCGATCTCCTCGGCCAGCTCGGGGTTCTGCCGCAGGTATTCCTTGGCGTTATCACGGCCCTGGCCCAACCTTATCTCGCCATAATTAAACCACGCGCCGGATTTCTGCACGATATCCAGCTTGCTGCCAAGATCCAGGATCTCGCCCAGGCGGGAAACGCCCTGGCCGTACATGATATCAAACTCGGCCTCCTTGAAGGGCGGGGCGACCTTGTTTTTGACCACCTTGACGCGCACCCGGTTGCCGATGACCTCGCCGCCGGCTTTGAGCTGCTCGGTGCGTCGGACATCCAGCCGGACGGAGGAGTAGAACTTGAGGGCGCGGCCGCCGGGGGTGGTCTCCGGGTTGCCGTACATCACGCCGATCTTCTCTCTCAGCTGGTTGATGAAGATGACGATGGCATTGCTTTTGCCGATGGCTCCAGTCAGCTTGCGCAGGGCCTGACTCATCAATCTGGCCTGCAGGCCGACATGGGTATCGCCCATTTCGCCCTCGATCTCGGCCTTGGTGACCATCGCGGCCACCGAGTCGACGACCACGACATCCACCGCGCCGGAACGAACCAGCGCTTCGCAGATTTCCAGGGCCTGCTCGCCGGTATCGGGCTGGGAGACCAGCAGCTGGTCAATATCCACGCCCAAATTTTTGGCGTAAACGGGGTCCAGGGCATGCTCCACATCGATGAAAACGGCGGAGCCGCCGCGCTTTTGGGCTTCGGCCACCACATGCAGGGCCACGGTGGTCTTACCGCTGGATTCCGGCCCATAGATCTCGACGATTCTGCCGCGGGGCAGGCCGCCGATGCCCAGTGCCATATCCAGCGAAAGGGAGCCGGTGGGGATGGCTTCCACATTCATGGTGGCATTCTGGCCCAGGCGCATTACAGCCCCTTTGCCAAACTGCTTTTCGATCTGGCTGATGGCGGTTTCCAGGGCTTTTTGCTTATCGCTGGGGGCGGGGGCGGTTTCCTTTGCTTTTTTCTCGATGGCCATGCAATTTCCTCCCAAAGTGATGGTATTCTGATTCCATTGTACACGATTTTTGCCGGGATTGCAAGAGGGAAACGAAAATTTGTTCGCGGTTGGGGCAAAAATTTTTAGGCAGCGATTTTTCGGCCGTCCGGTGGGATTTTTCTCCCGCGCGCGGGCAGGTGCGCGCCCATCGCGTACCCATATATACGCGTACACGCGCGCGTGGGGGATTTTTACAAATTGGGAATTTGTGCATTTTGCGACTGATGTGTGGTCGCCTTCGGCGGGGAGATGCTTTTCTGTGAAGAAAAGTGGGCAAAAGGATTTTTAGGCCAAGATAGTGGGCGCCTGGCGACGGGGTAGAGTCACCGGAGGGTGACGGCCGGTACGCCTGCCCGGCGGGGGGTTACTTTTCTATGAAGAAAAGTAACTAAAAGTCACTCGGGGAGATCCCCGAGACCCCCAACGCGTCGGAGCCCCCCGCCCGAAAAGCCAAAGGACGGCTTCCCGGAGCGGGATTAGACGACGCTTATAAGGTGCCGCAGGCGCATTTTTATGTAGAGATTGTAGATAGAGTCCCCCTTCCCCGATGCGGGGAAGGGGGTAGGGGGAAAGGGCAAATGCTGCCGCAGGCTACCTTTGGAGCGCATCTGTGCGCAGTACGGATTTGTTTTTTCCGATTACTGAGGGAAAAACAACATTCGTAGCCAGCACAGCAAAGCGTCAAGGGGGTTTGTCAAGGGGGAAGCCCGGTCCCCCTTGACCGTATTTTGGTTCCTTTTGTACGCACAAAAGGAACGCCCCGGCGGCGAGCCGTGCAGACCGTCACCCTTCGGTGACTCCGTGACGCCGATAGGCGACCACAAACTGGCCCTGCCGGGTAGGCGGGATAAAACCAAGTCATAGTTTGTACTGACAATCCCTCCGGCTCATTTCATTCGCCACCTCCCTTTGCACAAGGGAGGCTTTTGGTCGGTGCGGGGCCGCAGACGGCTTTACAAGCTCATTTTCGCCATCAGGCGGTCCACACGGCGGGAGAGGGCGGGAAGGGTATCCAGCTGGGGATCACGGGCGAGGAGCTCGCCGGCGGCCTGCTGGGTCTTTTGCAGCAGGCGGCTATCGGCCGCGAGATCCGCCACCTTGAGCTCCGGCAGGCCGTGCTGCCGTTCCCCGAAAAAGTCGCCGGGGCCGCGCTGCTTGAGGTCCTCTTCCGCTATTTTGAAGCCGTCATTGGTGCTGCACAGCACCCGCAGGCGCTCCCTGGTTTCAGGGTTATCGGTATCGGAAAGGAGGATGCAGTGGGACTGCACCTGGCCCCGGCCCACCCGGCCGCGCAGCTGGTGGAGCTGAGAAAGTCCGAACCGCTCGGCATTTTCAATCATCATAATCACGGCATTGGGGACATCCACGCCGACTTCCACCACGGTGGTGGCCACCAGCAGCTGGATCTCCCCGGCAGCAAATTCCGCCATGACTTTTTCCTTTTGGGTGGGACGCATTTTGCCGTGGAGCAGGCCGACCCGATACTGCCCAAAGGCGCCGTGGGCCAGCTCTTCGGCGTATTCCACGGCGGATTTGAGATGGGCGGCGGCCGCTTCTTCCTCCTCGCTTTGCACGGCGGGGCAGATGAGATACGCCTGATAACCGGCATCGAGGTGGCGGCGGATATAGCCGAAGGCCCGCTCCCGGATCTCGCTATTGATGAGGTAGGTGCGCACCGGCTGGCGGCCGGCGGGTAGCTCATCGATGATGGAGAGCTCCAGATCGCCGTAGACGATCATAGCCAGGGTGCGGGGAATGGGGGTGGCGGACATGACCAGGACATGGGTATCCTGGCCCTTTTGCCGCAGGGCGGTCCGCTGCCGCACCCCAAACCGGTGCTGTTCATCGGTGATGACCAGCCCCAGCCGGGAAAATTCGGTATCGGCGGTGAGGATGGCATGGGTACCGATGCAGAGATCGAGTTCCCCGGCGGCGAGGGCGGCTTTGAGGGTCTCCTTCTTTTTGACGGAAAGGGAGCCGGTGAGGAGGGCCACCCGCATACCAAGGCGCTCCAGGAGAGGGGCGAGATTGTGGTAATGCTGCTGGGCCAGTATCTCGGTGGGGGCCATCAGGGCGCTTTGTGCGCCATTGAGGAAGGCGAAATAGCAGCAGGCCGCTGCCACCGCCGTTTTGCCGCTGCCCACATCCCCCTGCACCATGCGGTTCATGGGGGTGCCGCTGCACATATCGCCGATGGCTTCGGCAATGGCGCGCTGCTGGGCACCGGTCAGCTGATAAGGCAGGGCCTGGTAGTAGGCGGTAAGGGGATGCGGCTGCATGGGGGCGATATGCCGCAATGCCCGGCCCTGGCGCATCCGGGCAAAGCAGATGGTAAGGCAGAGCAGTTCATCAAAGACCATGCGGCTGCGGCCGGTTTCGATCGCCGCCCAATCGCGCGGGAAGTGGACGGCATGGAGGGCTTCCGAGTAGCTCATCAAGCCGTACTGCCGCGGCAGGCCGCTGCCTGCCAAGGGATCCGGGAGCTGCTCCACCCGGTGAAGGGCTTCGGCGACCTGGCGGCTGACCATCTTATTGCTGAGGCCCTGGGTGAGCGGATAGACCGGCAGCAGGGTACCGGCTTCCTCCGGGCGGAACACCTGCGGGGAGTCCATCTGCCGGGCGTAAAAGCCGCCGGTAAGGGTACCGTAAAAGAGGTACTCCTCCCCCTCGCGCAGCGAATCGACGGTGTATTTGGCATTGAAAAAGGTGATGTGGAGGGTGACGGGGCCATCCACGGCGGTGAGGCGAAAAACGGAAAGCCCCCGGCGGATGCGCTGCTCCCGGCCCTTGGCGGCCAGCAGCGCCCGGACGGCGCATTTCTGCCCCGGAATGGCTTCCGCCAGCGGGGTGGGATGGGTGAGATCGACATAGCGGCGGGGGATGTGGTAGAGGAGGTCCTCCACGGTATCCACGCCGAGCTTATGGTAAAGCTGGGCGCGGCTCTCCCCTACCCCTTTGAGGTAGCGGATATCGCTTTGCAGTTCCAGCGGCACAGGGCGGCCTCCTTTCCGGGGAATACTTGGGTATGAGTTTATTATACCCGGCGGCGGTTAAAAAAGGAAGCCCCCGTAGGGGGCAGGGTGATCAGGAGGCAACGCCGAAGCGGCCGGTCCACACCAGGATATTGATGGTGAGCACAAAGAGCAGAATGGCGGTGCCGATGAAGATGAGCGCGATGCCGACCTTTTTGAGGGCTTCGCCCTCGTCACCGCGCTTAGAAGCGACGCGGACCATGATGCCGCCGATGAGCAGAACGCCCAAACCGATCCAGAAAAGCATAAACATATCCTCCCAAAATTAACGCTGAAAGTATTATAACGAAAGCGCGGGAGAAATGCAATGCGGGGCGGGGAAATGTTATAGCCCATTGCGGGGAAAAGATGGGAAGGAGATGGAAAGTATAGTGATAAAATGCTTGACAAGCCGGGGGGAGGCCATTATAATATATCTGTTGCCATGCGGCAATATGAACCATTAGCTCAGTCGGCAGAGCATTTGACTTTTAATCAAAGGGCCCGGGGTTCGAATCCCCGATGGTTCACCAAAAGAAAAAGACGCCCAAAGGCGTCTTTTTCTTTTGGTGAACCTTTACCTATGTTACGAACCTTGCACCATATGGAAAAGCTCCCCCGCGGGGGAGCTTTTTGGGTGGGGCGGATGATTTTATTTTTTGCGGGAGAGGACGGCCATGCCAAGGGCGGAGACGGCCATGAGGGCCGCGGCCGCGGCGACCATATCATTGGCGCCGGTGGAGGGGTTCTTCTGGTCCTCGGTCTTGGGGGTGTCCCCGGTGGGGGTGATGATGACGATGGTGGTGGGGGCAGGGGTAAAGCGCTCAGTATACGCTTTAACGATCTCGGCGATTCGATCGGTCGCTTCATCCGCAACCACCGTCTTGGTGTCATTGAGCAAGGTATTATTTGCAAATTTTATAATGGTCTTTACGCTATCGGTCTGATTATTATTCATGGAGCTATGGATGCGAACAGCTGCATAAGCTGTAATTTTATTTCCGGAGAAGGTAATCATCTCGCTGCCATTTGCGCCATCCCAGTTGCCGGCAATTTGGAGAGCCATATTGCTGGTGTCATTTTGGGGAAGTGTAAAGGTATTATTGGAAATTGTGATAACGGGTTTGGCGTTGCCGATCTCCTGCGTTTCCGTGCCAGGAACCAAATTGATACCGCGTCCGCTGGAATTGATGGTACAGCCAGTGATCTCATAGGAAATCGGTCTGTTATCAAATGCAGTTTCAGCTACATTCAGAGTAAGGGCATATTGGCCTGTTGCACTCTGATTAAACTCACAGTTCTGGAAGGTGTACTTTGTCACATAGCAGGGATAAATTTTATATACCTGCAAGGTGGAAGAAGTCTGATTAAAGGAGCAATTGACGAACTTGACTTCGATGGAATCCTTGAATTGAGCGGAAGTATCGATTCTGCGGCCGTTCATGATAATCTTTTTCAGCAGAGCCATATCGCTGCTGCTATCTGTCAATTCACCAAAGTTGACACCGGTGATGGTTACAGTCTTGACCCACGGAATGGTGCCGCCGGGCGTACCGCCGGGAGTTGTGGTATCATTTGCCCGATAGCACATTTTATCGGTGTAATAAGTGTATGCTACATGACCAGTGTTTGCATCATAAGTACCATCTTCCGCTTCGGTAATGGTGTTTAATGCAACACGATCCGCTGCCAGGGACACGACCGGCAGCATGACGGCCAGCATGAGCAGCGCCAGCACAACACTTAAAAGCTTTTTCATTAGAATAAACCTCTCTTCTTTTTTATTTTTCCCGCAGGCGGGGTTGTGTTTGCTCCGCAAACACAAAATATCCCCATGGGGATATGATTGGTATAAACAGGATAGCACGGCGGGGCGGGGGTGTCAATTGGTACAGGAAACAATTGGTGGTGTGCACAAATTTACCTTTCTTTTTTGTGCAATATTTTGCCCCGGCGGGGCTGTTGTAAATTCCACCCAAAGCAGATATAATGAGGCTGAACACATTTTAACAGATAGGAGGCACGGCAATGAAGGTTTTGATCCTGAACGGCAGCCCCCGTGTGGGCGGCAATACCACTGTGGCGGTGAAGGAGATGGAAAGGATCTTCCGGGAGGAAGGCGTGGAGGTGGAAACGGTGCAGGTGGGCGCACGGGATATCAGGGGGTGCATTGCCTGCGGCAGATGCGCCGAGACCGGCCGGTGCGTCTTTGATGACATCGTAAACGAGCTGGCGCCCAAGCTGGAGGCGGCGGACGGCCTGGTGGTGGCCAGCCCCGTCTACTACGCCAGCGCCAATGCCACGCTGGTGGCCTGCCTGACCCGGCTTTTTTACAGCAGCCACTTTGATAAATCCATGAAGGTAGGGGCCAGTGTGGTGTGCGCGCGGCGCGGCGGGTGCAGCGCGACCTTTGATGAGCTGAACAAATTTTTTACCATAGCGGGGATGCCGGTCGCTTCCAGCCAATACTGGAACAGCATCCACGGGCGGGCGCCCGGCGAAGCTGAGCAGGACGAGGAAGGCCGGCAGACCATGCGCACGCTGGCCCGCAATATGACCTTCTTGATGCGCAGCATCGCGCTGGGCCGGGAGAAATACGGCCTGCCCCAGCGGGAAGCGCCCATCCGCACCAATTTCATCAAATAAGCGCAGCAAAAAAGGCCGCCCGGCTGGGGCGGTCTTTTGGTTTGCAGGGTTTGCTTACTCCTGCCCGGCGGCGGGGGTCTCCGGCTCGGCGGCAGGCTCTTCGGTCTCTTCGGCGGTGACATCCTCGGAGCAGGTGGGTTCTTCCTCCAGCTCCACCTCGGCGGCAGGGAAATTTTCGCCATGGATGGCGCTCCAGGCTTCGCCGGCGGCTCCCTTCACCTTCTCGATGAACTCGGGGGCTTTTTCCTGCACGGCCCCGATGGCGGCAGCAGCCTTTTCCCGGACCTCTGGGGCCTTCTCCCGCACCTTGGCGGCGGTTTCCGCGTACACCTCGCGGGCGGCTTCCTTAACGCCGTAGACGGTATCATTGGCATCCACGGCGCCATCGCCGTTCAGATCCGCGTTCGCGTTCTTCTTTTCGTTGTACTTCTGCGCTACCTTAACGGCAGCATAGGCGGTGCCGGCGGCAACACCCAGGCCCAGCAGATTTTTCAGAAATCCCATAATACGACCTCCTAAAATGAATTTTTTATGGTGATACGGGCGGCGGGCGGAAAAGGGAGGGGATGGCAAGGCTGCACCCGAAGGAAGGCTCGCGCCCGGCGCAAGACGGGCTTATGCCTTTCGAGGGGGCAACGCAGCCAGCACCCGCTTTTGCGTTCGCCGCCTGGGTTGTCTTTTTATCAAAAGCCCAATTTGGTAAAGACCCACGGCCACAGGAAGGTACCGAACAGGCCCATGAGGCCGTAGCGCAGGGTGTGGCACCACATCATATCGGGCAGCAGGGCCTTAAGGCCGATGCGGATGGCCATGATAAGTGCAAAGCCCAAAATGAGCCGCAGCGCCCCGCCGAAGAAGCCATTGGCGGAGCGGAACTCCACCAGGCCGTCCTCCAGCCACATGCCCAGTACAGCGCCCACGCCCATCGCCAGGGTTTTTACGCTGTCGCCGGAGGGGCTGACCAGCAGCATCAGGCCGGAAAGCAGCACAGCGGCGGCCATCAGCAGCAGGCGGTGCTGATAAAAGCGGCGGAACAGCAGCCCACACACCCAGGCGCACAGCAGGCCCAGCACCGCGCCCACAATGGTATCGGTGGGGTAATGGACGCCGAGATAGACCCGGGAGAGCATGACCAGCAGGATGACCGCGATGCCGCAGACTTTGATCCCGAGCTTGCGGCCATTGATAAGGCTGCCGTAGATGCTGCCGGCGGTTTGGCTGTGGCCGCTGGGGAAGGACCAGGAGGAAGAAAGGTGCTCAGTATCCACCAGCAAGCCCTTTACCTTGACATAGCGCAGGTCGCTGAACTCGTCATTCAAAAACGGGCGGGGACGGCAGATGATATCCTTGAGCAGGCCGTTGAGGCTCATGGCGGTGTAAAGGGAGAACAAGAGATATTCGCCGATCCGCTTATCCCAGCACCAGTACACGGCAATGAGCAGCAGAATAGCGAAGGTCTCCTCGCCCAGGAAGGTGAACACCAGCATGATCTTATCCATCATGGCGCCGCTTAGCTGCTGGATGACGGCCATCACAGCGTGATCGAAGGGCTGGCAGAGCTGCAAAAGGGTGGCCATAGAAGAACTCCTTTCGGTCGCTTTGATTTTTGTAAAAGACGGCAGACTGTGGGTAAGTCTGCCGCCGGGGGTGCGTGATTTTACAGAATGACCTCGCCGTAGACTTCACCGGAGCAACCGGCAGCATTGGCTTCATCGGTATCCAGGTGGCAGGCGGTGCCGGCCGTGGGAGAAACACGGCAGATGACATCATCGAACACTAGACTGCGGCTATCGGAATCAATTTTCAGCCGGACGATCTGCTTATCCTTAACGCCGAACTTCTCGCCATCCTCCGGGGTGAAGTGGATGTGGCGCTTGGCGACGATAACGCCTTCCTTCAGTTCGATCTCGCCCTTGGGGCCAACCAGACGGCAGCCGGGGGTACCGGCCAGGTCACCGGATTCCCGCACGAAGGGGGCGATGCCGATGGAACGGGCGTCGGTCATGGAAAGCTCGACCTGGGTCTGCTTGCGGACGGGGCCGAGAACCGAGATCATTCCCATGGACTTTTTGGGGCCGATGACCTCGACTTTTTCATTGGTGGCAAACTGGCCGGGCTGGGAAAGCGCTTTTTTGAAGGTCAGCTCGAAGCCCTCGCCGAACAGGGTCTCCAGATCCTGCTGGGAAAGGTGCAGATGACGGGCGGAAGTTTCTACTAATACTTTTGCCATAGGGGGATGCCTCCTTATTGTCGCATACTTTTTTGTCCATAATATTATAACACCCATGTTCTATTTTGCAAAGAGTCTAATTATCTGATATAATAGATTCATCGAAAAATTTACAAAAGGAGGCGACACCCATGATGGACTGGGAAAGCCTGAGAGATACCGCGCTGCACTGCACCGCCTGCAAGCTGTGCCAAGGCCGGAACCATGTAGTCTTTGGGGTGGGCAACCCCAAGGCAGAGATCATGTTCATCGGGGAGGGGCCGGGCCAGCACGAGGACGAGCAGGGAGAGCCCTTTGTGGGGCGCAGCGGCCAGCTGATGGATAAAATGCTGCACTACATCGACCTGGACCGCAGCCGCAATATCTACATAGCCAATATAGTAAAGTGCCGCCCGCCGCAGAACCGCGACCCGGAGCAGGAGGAGATCGCCGCCTGCATGGGCTACCTGCGCAACCAGGTGGCGCTCATCCGGCCCAAGATCATTGTGTGCGTGGGGCGCATTGCCGCCATGACGCTGATCCAGCCGGATTACAAGGTAACACGCCAGCATGGCGAGTGGATCCAAAAAAACGGGGTGTGGATGATGGGGACCTTCCACCCGGCGGCGCTGCTGCGCAACCCCTACAATACCAAAAACGGCTTCGCGGATTTTCTCTCGCTGCGGGAGAAAATACAGGAGCTGGGGATAAAGATATGATTTTTGTACCGGGAGGGCCTGCGGGCCCTCTTTTTTTGTGGCTTTCGCACGGGTGAGCGGCGGGGACAGGCGGCCCGCAGGGCCGGGCGCCGCAGGCGCCCGTAGGGCGGCGAAGCCGCCCTAAAACCGTCCCGGAGGGACGGTTTGCCCTGCGGGCCGAACCGGCACCCTGCAGGAACTTGGGGCAACATCCACCGGGGCGGCATAGAATGGCACCAGCGGGCGCGAACGCCATACCCCGCCGAAAGGAGCCTTTTCATGGAAAAAACGATCCCCTGCCGCTGGTTTATGGGGTGCAATTCCCAAAACGGGTTTTATTCGCTGTTCGAGCAGTTCACCCAGCCGGAGGAAGGCTGGCGCTGCCTCCTTATTAAGGGCGGGCCGGGCACCGGCAAATCCACCCTGATGAAGCGGGTAATAAAGCTGGCCCTGCAGCGCGGCCAGCCGGTGGAGGAGATCCACTGTTCCTCCGATGCCGCCAGCCTGGATGGGGTCATTCTGCCGCGGCAAAAGACGGTGCTGCTGGATGCCACCCCGCCCCACGCGCTGGAGCCGCAGTTCCCCGGCGCGGTGGAGCAGCCGTTTTCCCTGTGTGGGTGCTGGGATGAGGAGCTTCTATTCACCCGGCGGGAGGAGATCGTCCGACTGGGGCGGGAGATCAGCGGGCTGCACTGGCAGGCGGTACGGTATCTTTCCGGGGCGGGGGCCCTGCTGGGGGAGGTGCGCCGGCTGGCGGCGGAGACCCTAAACTGGGAAAAAATCGAGCACTATGTGCAGCGGTTGGCTGCCCGGGAGCTGCCTGACCGGGGCAAACCGGGCCGTGAGGAGCTGCGGCTGCTCTCCGCGGTGACAGACCAAGGCACTATTTTGTTTCATGAAACCATTTTGGCGTTGTGCGAGCGGGTCATCTGCCTGGAGGACCCCTGCGGGGCGGCAGCCGCGGCACTGCTGCCCCGGCTACGGGATGAAGCAGTGGCACGGGGGTACCATGTCATCAGCTGCCCCTGTCCCCTCTCCCCCGAAAAGCTGGATCATCTGCTGATCCCGGAAGCGGGGCTGGCCTTTGTGACCAGCAACAGCCTGCACCGGGTACCGCTGGCGGGCCGGGCCATCCACGCTCAGCGATTTACCGATGATGGCAGCGCCATAAAATCCCGGCGGGTACGCATCCGCTTTTTGCAAAAGACAGCCGCGACACTGCTGCGGCAGGCGGAGCTGGCCATTGCCGAGGCGCACCGGCGGCACGATGAGCTGGAACAGTACTACATCGAGGCAACGAATTTTGCCGAAGTGGACCGCCTGGCGGAGGGCCTGCTGAAAAAGCTGGCGGCGGAAATGTAGCTTGTGCCGGGAGCGGGGCGGGCCACAGGCCCGGCGGCGCAGCCGCCGACACGGGCTTTGCCCGTGTGCCCGCCTTCGGCGGGCGGCCTGCGGCCCGCCTCCCCTGCCCCCTGCGCAAACCAAAAAAGCAGGAGCCTGCCCTCTCAACGGCAGACTCCTGTTTTATTCTGTTACTTATCGCTGAAGCAGTCCCTCAGCCGTTCCGTAAAGCTCTTGCGTTTCTGGTAGTTCTTATCGCTCAGCGCCGCGTCAAATTCCCGCAGCTTATCCTTCTGGGCCTTGGTCATGCTCTTGGGCACTTCCACCACCACACGCACATACTGGTCGCCGCGGCCGCGGCCGTTCAGGGCGGGTACACCCTTATCCCGCAGGCGGAATACCGTCCCGCTTTGGGTGCCCTCCGGCACATGGTAGCTCACTTTGCCATCCACGGTGGGGACTACAATGTCATCACCCATAGCCGCCTGGGCAAAGGTAATGGGGATCTCGCACCAGATATCATAGCCATCACGCTCAAAGAGCGGATCGGGCCGGACGCTGACTGTCACACGCAGATCACCGGCGGGGCCGCCATTGCGGCCGCTGTCGCCCTGGCCGCGCACCGCTACGGTCTGGCCGTCATCAATGCCGGCAGGGATATTGACGGTCACGGTCTTGCTGACCTTGACACGGCCCTTGCCGCCGCACTTGGGGCAGGGCTCCTTGATGATGCGACCCCGTCCGCCGCAGCGGGCGCAGGGCTGCTGCATCTGCATTACACCGATGGCGGTCTGACGCCGCACAGTCACCTGGCCGGTGCCGTGGCAATCGGGGCAGGTTTCGGGGCTGGTACCCTTCTTGGCGCCGCTGCCGCCGCATTCACTGCAGTTTTCCAGGCGGGAGACCTTAATATCCCTGGTGCAGCCCTTTACCGCCTCCATAAAGGAGATGGTAACCTGCGCTTCCCGGTGCTCGCCGCGGATGGGCCCATTGGGGTCCCTTACCCGGCCGCTGCCAAAGCCGCCAAAGCCGCCTCCGCCGAAGATATCTCCGAACAGGTCGCCCAAATCGCCAAAGCCACCGAAGCCGCCGCCAAAACCGCCTGCTCCACCGGTCGCACCGCCGCCATAGCTGGGGTCCACTCCGGCAAAGCCGAACTGATCATACCGCTGGCGCTTCTCCTTATCGGAGAGCACCTCGTACGCCTCGTTGACCTCCTTGAACTTAGCCTCGGCTTCCTTATCGCCGGGGTTCAGGTCGGGGTGGTACTTCTTCGCCAGCTGGCGAAAGGCCTTTTTTATTTCATCTTCACTGGCGCCCTTTTGCAGGCCCAGCACCTCATAGTAATCTCTTTTCTCTGCCATTCATCTCACCCTTTATTACAGGATCATGCAGAGAAAATGGTTTTATCCTCTGCAAGCAGGACAGCGCAGCGGCAAAACTGCCTCTGCGCGCCCCATTACAATTTGTTTTTCGGTTAGTTATCGTCTACCTCACGGTAATCGGCGTCTACCACGCCGTCATCGGGGGCAGCACCCGCACCGGCCGCACCGCCCATATCGGGGCCGGCGGCACCGGCAGCGCCGGCATTGGACTGATATACCTTACCGAAGATCTCCATGGAAACCTTGGCCAGGTCATCGGTCGCAGCCTTGATCATCTCGTCATCGGTGCCCTTCAGCGCTTCCTTTACGGCCTCGGTCTTTTTCTCGATGGTGGCCTTATCCTCAGCGGAGATCTTATCGCCCAGATCCTTTACGGTCTTCTCGGTCTGGTACACGATCTGATCGGCGTTATTGCGGGTATCAATGGCCTCACGGCGCTTCTTATCCTCAGCAGCGTACTGCTCGGCTTCCTTCACGGCACGCTCCACATCGTCCTTGTTCATATTGGTGGAGGAGGTGATGGTGATGCCGGTCTCCTTGCCGGAGCCCAGATCCTTGGCAGATACATGGACAATGCCGTTGGCATCAATATCGAAGGTCACTTCGATCTGCGGAACGCCGCGGGGAGCGGCAGGGATGCCGGTGAGCTGGAAGTTGCCCAGAGTCTTATTATCGGCAGCCATTTCACGCTCGCCCTGCAGTACATGGACCTCAACGGTGGTCTGGCCATCGGCAGGGGTGGTGAAGATCTGCGTCTTCTTGGTGGGGATGGTGGTATTGCGCTCGATGACCTTGGTCATGACGCCGCCCAGGGTCTCCACACCCAGGGACAGAGGAGTAACATCCAGGAGCAGCAGGCCCTTCACATCGCCGGTGAGAACACCGCCCTGCAGGGCAGCGCCCAGGGCCACACACTCATCGGGGTTGATCCCCTTGAAGGGCTCCTTGCCCATGAAGCTCTTGACAGCTTCCTGGACAGCGGGGATACGGGTGGAGCCGCCTACCAGCAGCACCTTGCCGATATCGGAGGGCTTGAGGCCCGCATCGGAAAGGGCATTGCGTACCGGGCCCATGGTGGCTTCCACCAGATCGGCGGTCAGCTCATTGAACTTGGCGCGGGTGATGGTCATATCAAAGTGCTTGGGGCCGGTGGCATCCGCGGTGATGAAGGGCAGGTTCACATTGGTCTGGGTCATGCCGGAAAGGTCGCATTTCGCCTTCTCAGCAGCCTCTTTCAGACGCTGGTGCGCCATCTTATCCTTGCGCAGATCAATGCCGTTGGTCTTCTGGAAGTCATCGGCCATGTAGTTGAGCAGGCGCTCATCAAAGTCATCGCCGCCCAGATGGTTGTTACCGGCGGTAGCCAGTACCTCCTGTACGCCGTCGCCCATTTCGATGATGGAAACATCGAAGGTGCCGCCGCCCAGGTCGTAGACCATGATCTTCTGCTCGCTTTCCTTATCGATGCCGTAGGCAAGGGCAGCCGCAGTCGGCTCATTGATGATACGCTTGACCTCCAGACCGGCGATCTTGCCGGCATCCTTGGTGGCCTGGCGCTGGGCATCGGTGAAGTAGGCGGGAACGGTAATGACTGCTTCGGTGACCTTTTCGCCCAGGTAGCCCTCTGCATCGGTCTTCAGCTTCTGCAGGATCATCGCGGAAATTTCCTGAGGGGTGTACTGCTTGCCATCGATGTTCACCTTGTAATCGGTGCCCATGTGACGCTTGATGGAAGAGATGGTCTTTTCGGGGTTGGTGATAGCCTGGCGCTTAGCCACCTGGCCTACCAGACGCTCATTGTCTTTGAATGCTACAACAGAAGGGGTCGTGCGGGCGCCCTCGCTATTGGGGATGACGACAGCTTCGCCGCCTTCCATAACTGCTACGCAGGAATTGGTGGTACCAAGGTCGATGCCGATGATCTTACTCATAATCTATTCCTCCTAAAAACTACTGTGAATTGGTTTGATTTATGTGAATTTGAATTGCTGACTTAATTTAATTGGCCTGCTGCACCATGGCGTGCCGCAGGATGCGGTCTCCGCGGCGGTAGCCGCTCTGGAAGACCTGCGCCACCACATTTTTGCCGAGGGATTCATCCTCGATGTGCATGACGGCATTGTGCAGATTGGGGTCGAAGGGCTCTCCGGCTTTGCCGAAGGTCTCCACGCCCATCTTCTTGAGATATTCCTCGAAGCCCGTCTGGATCATCTTGATGCCGGTGAGATAATTTTCATCGGCACAGGGGGTATCCAGCGCCCGCTGGAGGTTATCCAGCAGCGGCAGCAGCTCCTTTAGGGTATTCGCTACTGCATCGGGATAGACATTTTCGCGTTCCTTTTGGGTGCGGCGGCGGTAGTTATCGTACTCGGCCATCAGGCGCAGGTATCGATCCTCCAGCTCCTTTTTTTCGGCCTCGCACTTTTCCAGCGCTTCCGCTTCCCGGCTCTTTTTCTTTTTGCCCTTTTTCTGCTCCGGGGCGGCTTCCTCGGGGGGCTCGGCGGCTTCAACAGCTTCGGCCGTTTCCTCCGTCATCAGCTCTTCCTCGGGGGTGGTGTTTTTGTTTTCCTGATCCACAGGGTCTCTCTCCTTTCGCGGTTTACAGACCGTTATTCAGTGTATCGCTCAGCATCCGGCTCAGCATATTGGCGAAATATTCCACATGGGGGATGAGCCGGGCGTAATCCATGCGGACGGGACCAACCAGCCCCAGGGCGCCGATGGAATCCTCACCGATGCGGTAACGGGCAACGATCATGGAGGAATTCTCCATTTCGGGGCGGGCATTTTCCCGCCCCACGCTGACAAACAGGTCATTTTCCCGGCTGCCAATAATCCGCAGCATTTCCTCGCGGGAATCTAGCAGGCGGTACAGCCGGTCGGCCACATTTCTCAGCTCTGGGTGTTCCAGCAGATTCCCCGTGCCGCTGCGGTACAGGGCACCTTCGCAGGCTTCCCGGCACAGCTCATAAATGGCGGCCAGCAGCGGCGCAAAGATATCGGTGTGCTCACCCAGGGTAAAGGCCATCGAATTGATGTACTGGGCGGTAATCTCATTGAGGCTGCGCCCGGCCAGGCGGCCATTGGCGAAGCTCTGGAAGAAGTCCACCACATTGGGGGTCAGATTGAAATTGACCCGGCAGACCTTGTTTTTCACCATGCCATTGCTGCACAGCAGCAGGATGACGACGGTGTGGGCCGTAGCCGGAATGATCTCAATGCGCTTGACAAAGAGGCTCTGGCGGGAGATGGTGGTGGAAATGGCAAAGCAGCCGGTTTCCTTGGCCAGCATCCGGGTGGCGCCTTCCAGCACGCGGTCGGGGTCGGGGTCGCAGTAATTGAACAGGGCGTCAATCTCGCCGCGGGCGGCGTCCTCCAGCGGCTGCGGCTTCATCAGGTGATCGAGGTAGTAGCGCAAACCGCGGTGAGTGGGGATGCGTCCGGCGGAGGTATGGGGCTGCTCGATGTAGCCCTGCTCGCTGAGGTAGGCCAGGTCATTGCGGACGGTAGCGGAGGAGACAGTCTCCTCCAGCATGGCGGCGATCATCTTGGAGCCGATGGGCTCGCCGGTGCGGATGTAGCTTTCCACCACGCAGGTGAGGATCCTGCTTTTTCTGGGATCCAGCTCCATATTGCTCCCTCCTTTTTAGCACTCACTCACTTCGAGTGCTAACGATTATTATTGTACTCACTTTTTCGCGGTTGTCAATAGGGTTCACAAATAATTTACAACTATTTTTCGCAGTCACCGTTGCAGAGTGCTAAGCGCATGCTATAATGAGAAAAAGCTGCCCGGCGGGCTTCCCGCGCGGGTTTAGCGCACATGGGCGCGCGTACGCACACGCACGAGGGAGCCAATAAAGTATAACCGATGAGCCGGGACGAGTGGAGAAAGGCGGGGCGCAGCCCGGAGCCTGCACTTACTTGCTAAAGGAGAGAATGCAAACCATGTTCCAAAACAAATGGTTTTATCTGTTCTGCATATCCATGCTGCCTATTGTGGAGCTGCGGGGTGGCATCCCGGCCGGAGCGGCGATGGGGCTGCCCTTTTGGCCGGTGTACCTGACCTGCGTACTGGGCAACCTGTTGCCGGTACCGTTCCTTATCTTATTTGCAAAAAAGATACTGGAGTTTCTCTCTACTTTGCCCCGTATCGGCGGGTTCTTCCAGAAAATCATCCGCCGGGCGGACCAAAAAGCGGCCGAAATCGGTCATTACGAAAAATGGGGGCTGTTCCTCTTTGTAGCCATTCCGCTGCCGGGCACCGGCGCCTGGACCGGTTCACTGGTGGCGGCGGTGCTGCGGATGCGTATCTGGCAGGCATTCCTGGTCATCACGGTCGGGGTACTGGTCAGCGGATTCATCACCGGCGGGATCGCCTACGGGCTGTTCACCGCGCTGGCATAATACAATAATATATATAAACGGAGAAGACCCCCTGCTTTCGCAGAGGGCCTTTTCCGTTTAGAGAGAAAATGAAAGAAGAATAAAGAGGAAGGCTGATTTATTCCGCCATGCCTTCACGGATGATCGCTTCCGCCTGGGCTGCTTCCGCTTTGGAAAGCTGTGGGGTGCCCAGCAGGGGATACTCGATCCCCAGGCTATCGTACTTTACCTTACCCATGGAATGGTAAGGCAGCACCTCCAGCTTTTCCATATTGGTCAGCGTCTTCAGGTAGCGCCCAAGGGCCAGCAGCTCCTCCCGCTGGAAGGTGATACCCGGCACAACGACATGACGGATCCATACCGGCTTGCCGATTTTTTTAAGGTATTCCGCGAAGGCAAAGACCCGCGCGTTGCTGTGGCCAGTCAGCTTTTTGTGCTCTTCATCAAACATATGCTTGATATCGAGGAGCACCAGGTCGGTAACGGCCATCAGCTTTTCGACTTTTTCGGTATGGTCGGGATCGAACAGGATGCCGCAGGTATCCAGCGCCGTGTGGATCCCGTTCTGCTTGGCTTTGGTAAAAAGCTCGGTGAGAAAATCAATTTGGAGCATCGGTTCGCCGCCGGTGGCGGTGATGCCGCCGGAGGTATAAAACTCCCGGTTGCGGGTGATCTTCTCGATGATCTCATCGGCGGTCATCTGGGTGCCGCCCGCCATTTTCCAGGTATCGGGATTGTGGCAGTAGAGGCACCGCATGGGACAGCCCTGGAAAAACACCACATAGCGGATTCCGGGGCCATCCACCGTGCCAAAGCTCTCAAGGGAATGGATGCGTCCAGTCAGTTCTGACATGGTAATCACATTCTTTCGTGGAAGGTGCGGGAGATGACCTCATCCTGCTGGGCACGGGTCAGCTTGATAAAGTTGACGGCGTAGCCGGAAACACGGATGGTCAGCTGCGGATACAGCTCGGGATGAGCCTGCGCATCCAGCAGAGTCTCGCGGTTGAGCACATTGACATTGAGGTGGTGCGCATGCTTGCCAAAGTAGCCATCCATGAGGCCGACGAGGTTGGTCACGCGCTGGTCATCGTTCTTGCCCAGGGCATCGGGAACGATGGAGAAGGTATTGGAGATACCGTCCTGGGAATCCATGAAGGGGATCTTGGCAACAGAAGCCAGGGAAGCAACAGCACCGTGGCTATCGCGGCCGTGCATGGGGTTGGCACCGGGCGCGAAGGGCTCGCCGCCCTTACGGCCATCCGGGGTGGAACCGGTATTCTTACCATAGCTGACATTGGAGGTGATGGTAAGGATAGAGGTGGTATGGATACCGTTACGGTAGGTGGGATACTCACGGATGTAGTTGATGAAGCGGTGCAGGATATCCTTGGCGATCTCGTCTACACGGTCATCATCGTTGCCGTACTTGGGATAGTCGCCCTCGACCTCGTAGTCAACGGCCAGGCCCTGCTCGTTGCGGATGACCTTGACCTTGGCATACTTGATGGCGGAGAGGGAATCGGCCACTACTGAGAAGCCAGCGATGCCGGTAGCGAACCAGCGGGTAACTTCCTTATCGTGCAGCGCCATTTCCAGGGACTCATAGCAGTACTTATCGTGCATGTAGTGGATGATGTTAAGGGCATTGACATAAACGCCGGCCAGCCACTTCATCATATCCATATACTTCTCCATGACCTCATCATAGTCGAGGTACTCGGAGGTGATGGGACGGTACTTGGGGCCGACCTGATGGCCGTTCATCTCATCCACGCCGCCGTTGATGGCGTACAGCAGGCACTTGGCCAGGTTGGCGCGGGCGCCGAAGAACTGCATCTCCTTGCCGATACGCATGGAGGATACGCAGCAGGCAATGCCGTAGTCATCGCCGTGAACGGGACGCATGACATCATCGTTCTCGTACTGGATGGCAGAGTGCTTAATGGAGATCTCGGCACAATACTTCTTCCAGTTGGCGGGCAGGTTGTGGCTCCACAGAACGGTGAGGTTGGGCTCGGGGGAAGCACCCAGGTTATCCAGGGTGTGCAGATAGCGGTAGCTCATCTTGGTGACCATGTGACGGCCATCGGTGCTCATACCGCCCAGGCTTTCGGTGACCCAGGTGGGATCGCCGGCGAAGATGTTGTTGTAATCGGGGGTACGGGCAAACTTGACCAGACGCAGCTTCATAACAAAGTGGTCCACAAACTCCTGGATCTGCTCTTCGGTGAATACGCCGTTGCGCAGGTCGCGCTCGGCATAGATATCCAGGAAGGTGGAGGTACGGCCCAGGCTCATGGCGGCGCCGTTCTGCTGCTTGACAGCGGCAAGATAGGCAAAGTAAACAGCCTGGATGGCCTCCTGTACATTGGAAGCGGGCTTGGAAATATCACAGCCGTAGATGCCGGCCATCGCCTTGAGCTCCTTCAGGGCGCGGATCTGCTCGGAAAGCTCCTCACGGTCACGGATGACATCGGCCAGCATAACGCTGGGGGTGGTGGCTTTCTGGAACTCCTTATCCTCGATAAGGCGGTCTACGCCGTACAGGGCCACACGGCGATAGTCGCCGATGATGCGGCCGCGGCCGTAGGCATCGGGCAGGCCGGTGATGACATGGCTGCTGCGGCAGGCGCGCATCTCGGGAGTGTAGGCATCAAACACGCCGGCATTGTGGGTCTTGCGGTGGGTGGTGAAGAACTCCTCCACCTCAGGGTCCAGGTGATAGCCGTTATCCTCGCAGGCCTGCTTGGCCATGCGGATGCCGCCGTAGGGCATGAGGGCGCGCTTAAAGGGCTTATCGGTCTGGAAGCCGACGATGGTCTCCTTCTCCTTATCCAGGTAGCCGGGGCCATGGCTGAGGATGGTGGAAACGACCTTGGTATCCATGTCCAGTACGCCGCCGGCCTCGCGTTCCTTTTTGGAGAGCTCCAGCACTTCGTTCCACAGGGCGGTGGTATCGGCGGTAGGGCCCTTCAGGAAGCTGTCATCACCATCGTAGGGGGTGTAGTTGTTCATGATAAAGTCACGAACATCGATCTCGGTTTCCCAACGGCCGCCTTTGAATTCTTTCCATTCGTTACGCATAATTTCGTTACCTCCCAGTTCATTTTCTCTTATTGGTTCGGGCTTTTGCTGTGCTTTATGCCGTCTTGGACACATTTTTCACAAGACTTGTGGACTGTGCACAGGCCAAGCCTTTTTTGTCATGCTTATTGTATTCTACTTCTCACAAGTTGTCAAGAGTTTAACAAGAGTTTATTCCGGAAATGTATTGCACTTATTCCTGAATGTTTATACTATACCATTTTAGTACAGTTTATGCAAGCAGCAAATCGCCAAAATTGCAAAGAAAAGCGGCATGCTTTTTACACATACCGCCAAAGAGCCTACTATTTTGCCGCCGGATTCATCACAAAAGAACTATCTTGCGGCATTATTTCCCTGTAAGACCGGTGGGGATCACCGGGGTACGGGGGCGTTTCTGCTCCCGCACCAGCTGCCAAATGAGCTCCGGACTGATCGCTGGATTGATGGTGGTGCGGGCCTGCAAAGCCGCCAGCGCCGCACCCATGGCAAAGTCCATGGTATCCCCCAGCCAGTAGCGCTGCGCCGTGCTGTACAGCAGCCCCGCCATGAAGCTATCGCCCGCGCCGGTGGCGTTTTCCACCTGCTGCAGGGGACGGGTACGGCTCCACAGCCGCTGGCCCATGTTATCGGCATAGTAGCAGCCCCGGGAACCGGCGCTGATGATAACCCGGCGCACCCCCTGCGCCAAAATGCCCTCCGCTGCCCGGAAGTAGTCCGCCTCGCAGCGGATAGAACGGCCGGAAAGAATCTCGGCCTCCAAACGGTTGGGCTTCAGGGTATCGATGCCCCGCAGCACCGGACGCATCCGGCGGGCGTAGGCGGTAGAAACGGGATCGGCGAAGATGGGGACACTGCCCCCGAAGGTGCGGATAATATAGCGCAGCGTTTCCTGCGGCAGGCAGCCATCCACCACGATAGCAGCCGCCGCTGAGAGCTTGTCCCGCATGGGTTCCAGCCGGGCAGGGGTCAGCTCCTGCAGAATGCGCATATCGCTGAGGGCGACGGCCATTTCGCCATCGCTGCGGTGGATGGAAACATAGGACGAGCTGTTTTTCCCGGGCAGGGTGATAAAGCTATCGGTGGCGATGCCGCATTCCCGGCACCAGGAGCGGATCTTTTCGCCGTACATGTCCTCCCCCACCGTGGTGATAAGGCGGGTAGGCAGCCCCAATCGGGCCGTATTCTCACAGACATTGCGGGTGACGCCCCCCACGGAAACCGAAAGGGTGCCGGGGTTGCTGTCCTCCATCACCAGTCTGGCGGCGCTTTCGCCCATGATATCCACATTGGCCGCGCCGATACCGACGATCTCTTTTGGCAAGGCGGTATCCTCCTTTGGATTTACTGCCCTATATTATACACCAAAAGGATGGTTTTTCAAGGGGTGGAAATCCGGGTGGGTACGCGCGTGCCGGATGGGAAAGTCCGGTACAGAGGGAGGGCGGCGCAGCCGCGCGCCCTCTGCTCAATCCCAGAAATGGCAGAGCAGCTCCTCGGCGGTTTTTTGGCTGGTGCGGGTATAGCGCGGGATGCGGATGAGACAGGCGGGATCCCGGGTAAGGCAGCAGGGCTTGCCCTCCACACCGAGGGAAGCGGCAAAGCCCAGCTGCTCCAGCAATTCCTGGCTGTGGCGGCTGTAGGAGCCAAACGGATAGGTAAAGGTATCGGGCCTCCAGCCGGTCATCTCCTCGATGCGGTCCTGGGCTTTTTGCAGATCGGCGCCCACGGCGGCAAAATACTGTTCAGTGGTTTCATCCTTGCGCTGGGCGGCACCGCGGCGGGGATTCCCGGTCTTGTGCAGATTATAGGTGTGGTTCTGGATCTCAATGAGGCCGCTTTCCATCATTTCGTTGATCATATTCCAAGTAATGTGGGAGTAATTTTCCTTATTTTCATCCAGCTCACTGTATTTATCGGTTTCCCCCACGATGATGGAGATGACGGCTTTCATCTGATATTTTTGCAGCAGCGGGTAGGCATTCAGGTAATTATTATAGTAGCCGTCATCAAAGGTGATCATCACTGGCTTTTCCGGCAGGGGTGTACCCTGCTGCACATAGGCGATGAGATCACTCATCACCACGGTGGTGCAGCCCTGCCGCTGTAAATAAAGGAGGTCCTCCTCCAAGGCCTGCGGCGTAATGACATAATCCCCTGCCTTTTTAGGATTGGAATGGACGCCGTGGTACATCAGCACCGGAAGGCGCACCTCCTGCGAGACCGACAGTCTGCGCATTGCCGGAATGATGCGTCCGCTGCCCCACCACACCGCACTTATCAGCAGTACTGCCGCCAGCACCATCACCAAAAGCCGCTTCCACCATGTCATGGGCCATGCCTCCTTTTGCCGCTTCTTCTGCTATTTGTATGCGCCGGGGCTTGACGGTATCACCGCCCGGCGGGTATACTGGAAAAAATAAAGGAGTGTGATTTTATATGGTACGGCATATCGTAATGTACCGCTTAAAGGACGAAAACAAAGAGGAAAACGCCCGGCAGATGAAGGAAAAGCTGGAGGGACTCAATGGAAAAATAGAGGGGCTGCATGGGCTGCGCATCGACCGGGACTGCAACAGCCACCAGTACGATGTGTGCCTGACCGCGGATTTTGACGACCTGGCGGCGCTGAAGAGCTATAAAAATCATCCGCTGCATGTAGCGGCTTCCAACTTTGTGCATGAGGTAATGACCGAGCGTTCGGCCTTCGATTTTGAGGTGTAATGCCCCTTTGCAACCGTCGGTTGCGGAAAATCCAACGAAAAGCGGTGGCCTGCCACCGCATTTTCCTCTATGATAGGATTACAAGATAAGCCACTATCCCGAAAGGAGAAAAATATGACACTGGGAGAGCGTATTGCATACTACCGTAAAAAAGCGGGTTATTCGCAGGAGGGGCTGGCGGAGCGGCTGGGGGTCAGCCGGCAGGCCATCAGCAAATGGGAGACCGGCGAAGCCACCCCCGACGCCGAACGCATCATTGCGCTGGCGGCGGCACTGGGTATTTCCACCGATACCCTGCTGCTGGGCAAAGAAGAGCCGGAACGCCCTTACACGGAAGCGGAAACGGTACGGCAGCCCGCCCCCACCCCGGAATGGCTGGATCATCTGCCCCGGCATATCGGGCGGCTGTTCCGGGAGAAAGGCTATATTGCCGGGTATATTGTGGCGGCGCAGGGGCTGGGGATCCTGCTGGTGGGGCTGCTGGCGCGCTTCGGCTTTGGCAGTATTCTTTCCATGCAGAACAGTGCGTGGGGCATGCAGGGCTTCTGGGACAACATGAGCGGTATGGGCGGCATGTCCGCCGCCTTCCGGTTCCCGATCATCTTTGCTGATATCCTCTGTATCCTCGGCGGCATCGTTATCATCGGTGGGGTGGCGCTGGCGATCATCTGGAAAAAGCGGGGACAACAATAAAGGAGTGGCAGCATGCACTATGTAATGGCTAAGGGGATCCTTTCCGCCGGGGGAAATATGAACCTATACCGGGGCTGCACCCATGGGTGTATCTATTGTGATTCCCGCAGCCGGTGCTATCACATCGACCATGCATTTGAGGATGTGGAGGTAAAGCAGAACGCCGCGGAACTGCTGGAGGACGCCCTGCGGCGCCACCGGGCCCCCTGCATGGTGGGGACCGGCTCCATGACCGACCCCTACCTGCCGCTGGAGGCGGAGCTAAGGCTGACCCGCCGGGCGATGGAGGTGGTGGAGCGCTATGGCTGCGGCTTTACCGTTATCACCAAAAGTGACCTGATCCTGCGGGATCTTGACCTGCTGAGCCGCATCCAACAGAACGCCAAATGCGTGGTACAGATGACCCTGACCACAGCTGATGAGACGCTGTGCCGCAAGCTGGAACCGAATGTGTGCACTACCGCCCGCCGCTGTGAGGTACTGCGGGAGCTGCAAAAGGCCGGCATTCCCACGGTGGTGTGGCTTTCCCCCATTTTGCCTTTTATCAACGATACCGAGGAGAATATCTCCACCCTGCTGGACCGCTGTGAAGAAGCCGGTGTACGGGGGATCCTCTGCTTTGGCATGGGGCTGACGCTGCGGGAGGGCAACCGGGAATACTTTTACACCCGACTGGATGAGCTGTTCCCTGGCCTGAGCGAGTGTTACCGCCGCACCTACGGCGACCGTTATGAGGTGACCAGTCCCCACAACGACCGGCTGATGCGGCTATTCCATGCACAGTGCGAAGCCGCCGGGATCCTGCACAATAACAACGCCATCCTTCAATATCTGCATGAGTACGAAACGCCGCTGCAGCAGCTTAGCCTATGGTGAGCCGCTGCGGCGGTTTTTTGCGAATTGGTGGGTTTCGCAAGCCGCCCGCAGGGCAAGCCGTCCTGCGGACGGCTTCGGCGGCGCAGCCGCCGGGTTCGGCTTCGCCGAACCGCCCTGCGGGCGGCGCCCCTGTTTCTGCTGGAATTATAGCAGAAGCAGCATCCGCAGCGGCAAACCCGCAGAAGGTGTAAGGGCAAAAAAACGCAGAAAATCGGGCAGCCATTCCGCTGCCCGGTATACTTTTGGCGTGGGACAATCCCGCACCACTGATTTACCACTGATGGAACGACTCCAGGTGCTTGGCATTTTCACGAGCCTTAGCGGCCAGCTTGGTGTAGAGGCCATGATTCTTTTCCTCCACCAGCTCCTGATAGCCCTTATCGATCGCAAGAAACTTCTCATTCCTCGGCAGTGGAACATCCTGTTCCACCAGGATATCCTGAACTCGCCGGATATCCACACCACGCAGGCTGGTGCCCTGAGAAAGCGCCACCGCCGCGGCTACGCCGGCGGCCTGGCCAGTACCAACGCACTGGGGGATCAGATTCAGCCAGTCGATGGCCACATCATCCGCCGAAATATGTCTGCCGGGGCACAGCAAACCTTCCACCTTCTGCGGAACAATGGCCCGGTAGGGAATCTCGACCGGTCCGCAATCATTGATGGAGCAGATGGTGCTGTGCCAGGCGATAACATCCTCAAACTCATGCGCAAAGGCCCAGTCATTCGCGGACATCACATACTCACCGGTCAGCCTGCGGCTGCACCTGGCACCCAGCTGCGGCGCAATATCATAAAGATATGCATTGCGGAACGCCATGGGGACAGCTTCCTTCAGATAGGCCAACACCTCCCGCATACTGGCGCGGGTCGCCATCTCGGTCTCGGTTTGATCCTTGATCTTGGTACAGTCCTTTTCGGCGTGCCAGTTATTGATCCAGCACATCTCATTGGAATTGGTGGGCAGCGGCATGGCCCGGAATCCGGCGGCCTTGCTGATGCTGCCGCGCAGCGCCGCAAAGGCCTCAGGCCGGGTACGCTTCCATTCCTCAAAGAGATCCCAATTGATGCCCGCGATGCGCCAAACCAGCGCCGTGGTGCTGGAACGGGTCTCCGCATCCGCCAAGCTGGCGAAGGGCGCGCCGGTTTGGGAGAAGATATCTCCATCGCCGGTTGCATCGATAACCGCCTTGGCAAAGATAGCCTGACGGCCCTCCTTACTCTCAAATACTACACCCTTTACAGTGTTCCCATCCATAATGGGACATACGCCAGTACTGTGGTACAGCACCCGGATAGACTGCCGCTCCTCCAGCAGCATCTTATCCAGTTCAATTTTCAGCTGGTTCGGTTCAAAATAGACCGAGCGTACCAGCCGGTGAGGGGAATCCTCTCCACGGCTCCAGCAGTCGTGGATTGCCTTCCAGCTATCGCAAAGAAGGGGATCGGTGCTGCCCATTTGGGCGCCCTCCGGGCCGCGCACGGCACCGGGGATGTGCTTCATGCGCTGGAACCATTCCTCCTGCAGACCCTTTACAAACTGTTTATCATACCAGGAAAGATCCGGGACCATAATGACATATCCGCCGGTCACATCGCCGCCGGAATAGCCATAGCGATCCATCAGGATGATATTCCTACAGCCGGCCCGGGCCGCAGCAATTGCCGCGGAATGTCCGGCCGCGCCGCTGCCGATAATGAGTAGCTCGCACTCATCGTAGACCTTCAGCCAGCGGGCCTCTTCGTAATATTGTTTATCCATTGGTTGCTCCTTTTGTGTTTTTTCAAGAGCGTTCCTCCGCCGTTTCCTCATAGAACGCTCTGGCAAAATCGATCACGGTTTTGACAGCGGAAGTCTCCGCCCGGTGCTTATTCCATATCAGCGCCAGCGATACCGGCAGCGCCGGTTCAAAGGGGATCCCCACCACATTTGGGGAAGAAAAGCTGCCCCGGATCTGCACTGCACAGGCCAGGTCACGCTCCACAATGCTTTGCAGGGCGCTGATTTGGGAAAGCCGCATCACGATATTAGGCGGGCAGCCTATTGAATCCAGCCGGGAAGTAAGCTCCCGTTCCCGCTGGAGGTATTTGCTGAGCATAGCCAGCGGCAGCAGGCGCAGGTCCTCTGTTTTGATGCTTTTTCGCTGGGCCAGTGGGTTTTGCTTGGAAACATAAAGCACCTGCTCCGCCCGTCCCAGTGACAGAATATCACAGTTTTCGGTATCGTAGCAGATATCCGTTGTAAAGATAACATCGATCGAACCTTCCGCCAGCAGGGCCCTTGCTTCCAGATTATTTTTCTCGGTGGCCGCCAGCGTGATATTGGGGTAATTTTCGTGGAACTTTTGATAGAAATCCGGGAAAATTCTTTGCGAGGTAAAGGGGGTCAGGCCGACATTCACAATTTGGCGCTTCGGGCCCTCCGCCAACTGTTGGGCTACCTGCTCGATGGCGCAGATGCGGCCCAGCACCTCATTGATCCGCTCATAGATGATCTTTCCATCATCCGTCAGCTCCAGGCCTGTGGTGGTGTGTGTAAAAAGCACAATGCCCAATTCCTGCTCCAGCGCATTGATGGAGCGGGAAATGGCTGTACGGGAGATGAAAAGCTCATCCGCCGCCTTGGTCACGCTGTGGAATTCGCATACCGCCTTGAAATACCGTAGTTGTAGCAATGTCATTGTCTGCCCATCCTTTCCCCGCTGTACAGCAGGGGACCAAGCCCCCTGCTGTACATCAAGTCTATCAGATAATCCTCCGTCCGGCAACCGCCAGGACTGTTGTCATCTGTCGTTCTTGCTCAGAACAGCATCCCGCAGATAACCGGCAGCCAGATTGCCGAAAGCAGGCAAAGGATCACTTGGATGATTGCATTGGATTTTGGCATATCCGCCATTTCATAGTAGCCATAGCCGTAGGTCAGCAGCGGCACTACATCAATGGGGAACAGGAAGCAGCAGGTGGCGCACATTACGGTAGTGCAGATGAGCATAACAGGGCTCATATTGGCCGCAGCAGCAACCGCCACCAGCGGAACTGCCAGGGTAGTGACCAGCGTAGGGCCTACCGGCATAACAATAAGGATGAGGAAGCCGATGAGCGCCAGAACAAAGACAAATACGAAGTCGGAGGTGGCAATGGAGCTCAGATCCATAATGCTGGTGAGCCACTTTACCACGCCGTTGGTACGCAGCAGGCCGGTAAGGCCGATGAGGGTACCCAGCATGAAGAAGGCAGTCCAGTTGACTTCCTTGACAAAGTCCTTCCAGCCAAAGACGCCAATGCCGGGCAGCATCATGATGCCAACGCCTACCATGGCGACCACCATGATATTGAAGAAGCTGAACCAGGTGCCCAGGATCCAGCAGATGAGCATAGCAGCGATGATCACACAGACACGAATCTCATCCTTGCCGATCTTCTCCGGAATCTCCAGCTTGCTGAGGTAATGATGGATGGCATCCTGGGTGAGCTCTGCGGGCTTAAAGACCGCGCGGATGATGAAGTAAGCCGCAATAAATGCCACAATGGCGATAGGCCCAAAGATAGCGACCCAATCCAGGAAGGTGACATTCACGCTAGCCAGGTTCTCCAGATAGGTGATGGCAATGACATTCACCGCGCCGCCGGCGGGAGTGATCATACCACCGATCATGGAAGCGGTGGGCAGGGCGATGAGCATGCAGCGGCCGGTGCGCTTGCGCTCGTCCTCATTTTCATAGATGCTGAGGAAATCCAGCACCAGCGGGATGAACGCCGAGCAGGCGGCGATATTGGAAACGATGGAAGAAAGCAGGCCGCAGCACAGCATGATGGCCAACAGAACAGTATTGACATTTCTGCCCGCTTTGGTGATGATGCCGCGCATCAAGCGGCGGGAAAGGGGCACTCTGGTCACGGCACAGGTCAGGCCAAAGCTTGCCAGCATAAAGAAGGCACTTTGGTTCTGGAAGCCAGCCAGCGCAGCCGCAGGCGTTTCCACACAGCCGCAGATATACATAAGCGGAATGACCAGCATGCACAGTACGCCGATGGGCAGACCGCCGGTGAGCATACAGACGATGGTAGCCAGCAGCAGGCCCAGCGAATTGCGGCCCGCCGCAGTCAAGGTCTCAGAGGTGGGGATAAAGAACATTGCCACGAGGATCAGGATAAAAAGCGCTAAACCAATATTATTTTTTACAGATCTGGTTTCTTTTGCGTTAGCCATTTATTTTTCCTCCCTTTCATTGGAATGTATATCAAATGATTCGATCAAAGGCAGAGATTTTCAAACAATGCGGTCAGGTTTGCCGCGTTTTCCAGCTGGGCCGTTTCGGCTATTACCTTTTCGGCCTTATAGTCGGGCAGGATGCAGTTAGCGCCCAGGCGGAAACGGTCCTGGATCTCCTCATCGGTCAGGCGGTAGCCATCCTTATTGGTGCCGCGGGAATAATCCACCGATTCGGTGTATACCTGACCGCCTACGGTCACCTCTACCCGGCCGTACCAGCTCAGGGGATCCTTGCGGCGCAGCTCGGCATACTCAGGGGCCACATGCATGGTCACCTTTTTGGCAAAGGCCAGCAGCCGCGGGTCATTCAGTGCAATTTTATCCTGCCAGGCTGGGCCGGGCTTGTACCCAAAGGCCTCCAGCGCCATAGCGATGGGTCCGCTGAACTGCACATCTACCTGATTAGCCACGGAATACTGATCGGGATTCGCCACAAAGGCCGCGGTATGGCAGTCGATCGCCTCGATCTGCTCCGGGGAGAAGTGGTATTTTTCCTGCAGGATCGCAAAGGCATCCAGCACACTGTGGAGGTAGCGGCACACGGGGTAGGGCTTGTAGTGATACTCGGTAAAGAACCAGCGGGAGCCCAGTTCCTCCACTACCTTTTCGGGGTCCCATACATCCGGCTCCCGGCAGTAAATATGAGGGAAGCCGTATTCACTATCCAGGGTATACTCATTTCCGGTATAGCCCAGCTCGGCCATCTCGGCCGCCTGCACCGCGCCCTGGGCCATCCAGGAAACCGGCACATATTTGATCATGGACTTGGGGGAGGTAGATTCCCAGTCGCGGCAGACGCCCAGTGAGCAGTAATAGGCCGCGATGCCGATGGCATTGCGCATCTGCTTCTCGTTCAGCTTCATCAGCATACCGCAGCCCACCGCAGCGCCAATGATGTGCTCATTGCTGTTGCCAAAGAAGTCCGGAGTCTTGCCGTATTTCATAATGGACTTTGTCATAATGCTAAGCAGCACGCGGGAAAGCCGCCGGGCTACCTCCTGGCCGACACACAGTGCCGCCAGCAGCTCCTTGCCGGTGGAACTGCGCTCCTCCGCCACTGCCAGAATGGCAGGGATCACGATGGGCGGCACATGGGGCACAGGGTCCATATCCAGGCCGTTCCACAGCTCCGCATTGCAGAAAGCCGCCACAGCCGCGGAAGATTTTCCGCCTACGCCGATCAGGCTGGCCGCACCATTGCTCCCCTGCCGGCGTGCAAACATTATACCGATCTTGCCCTTATCGGAAGCAATGCCGCCCAGCGCGTTTCCCAGGCCATCCAGCAGTACCCGCTTGGATTCATGGATCACTTCCGCCGGGATCTTATCATAATCGGCATATTCCAACGCAAATTTTACAAATTCATCGGTGACATTCCTCATATTGCAGTCGCCTTTCTTTCTTATGTTCTATCCATGGACAAATATATTGTATCTTGTCAAAGTTCATAAAATCAAGAAGAAGAAATGATACAAACTTGTGTAGTTTTTGTTTCATGGCTATAAAAAAGACTCTCCCCTGCGGAAGAGTCTCCTATTTTTATTCAATTTAACGGTTACCGGCTGGAATAATTGGTGTAGCTGACAAAGCCGTCATACAGCTTACCCAGATATTCGAAGCTCTTGCCGGTACCGATGGCCACCGCCTCAATAGGATTTTCGGCCAAATGCGCCCGGATGCGCACCCGGCTGGTAATGAGCTTATCCAAACCATCTAGCATGGCGCCGCCGCCGGTCATCAGCAGGCCGTTTTTCTCAATATCCGCCACCAGCTCGGGCGGGGTCTGCTCCATCACCGATTGCAGCGCCGTGATGATGCGCTCCACCTCGATGCGCAGCGGCATCTCCAGCTCGTAGCTGGAAAGGGTGATCTTCTGCGGCAGGCCGGTCACCAGGTTGCGGCCCTTCACCTCTACGGTCTTTTCAGGCTGGCCCTCGGTCCACACGGTACCGATCTCCCGCTTGACACGGTCGGCGGTGGAATCACCGATGAGAACATTATAGGTGCTGCGCACATACCGCACAATGGCCGCGTTCATCTTGTTGCCGGCCATTTTTACCGAGCTCTTGCAAACAATACCGTTTAGGGAAAGCACTGCGATATCGCTGGTGCCGCCGCCGATATCCAGCACCACGATGCCGCCGGGACGGGTAATATCCATCCCCGCGCCAATGGCAGCCGCGACCGGCTCCTCAATGAGGTAAACATTGCGGGCGCCGCTGGACATCACCGTATCAATGACGGAACGGGATTCCACCTCGGTAATGGCGCTGGGCACGCAGACGCAGACACGGGGCTTAAAGACCCGGCTGGGGTTCACCTTGGCAAAGAAGTGCTTGAGCATCTGCTCGGTCACCTCATAATCACTGATGACGCCATCCTCCAGGGGGCGCACCACCCGGATATCCGAAGCAGTCTTGCCCAGCATCGTGTAGGCTTCATCGCCCACGGCCAGCACCTGCCCGTTGCGCACATCCATCGCCACTATGGAAGGCTCCCGCAGAACAATGCCTTTCCCGGCTATATAGATCAGGGTCGTAGCGGTACCCAGGTCAATTCCGATATCATTTGCAAACACCTTGATATTCCCTCATTTCGCTGTAGCTTTGGCCGCCGGAGCGACCTTTCCCATTTATGAATTTATCATACCATTATCATCTGATAATGTCAAAGCCGGGGCGGCACATTTCGCAGTAAATTCACAATTTACCCTTTATTGCCCTCTAGTTTTTTGCCCTCCGGCCTGGGGGTACGCAGCACCGCCGCAGCAGTCACGCTTTCGGCGCCCTGCGCCAGCAGGAGCGCGGCGCAGTTTTCCAGCGTTGCCCCGGTGGTAATAATGTCGTCAATGAGCAGAATATGCTCACCGGGCGGCAGCTTCCTTTCCCCGGCCCGGTAGCTTTCCTTCGCCAGCGTGATGCGGGCCGCCCGGCCCGCCGCCGCGTGGGCGGTCGCTCGGCCATCCCGGGCCAGTACTCCCTCCCGCAGCGGCAGCCCCAGCTCCTTCGCCAGGTACTGCGCCAGCAGTTTGGATTGATTATACCCCCGGTGGCGTTCCCGCTCCGGCGGCATGGGCACATAGGTCACAGCCGTCAGCTGCGGCAGCAGGCCGCTTTGCCGCACCGCTTCCGTCAGCATCCCGCCAAAAAGCGGCAGGCTTTCCCGCACGCCCTCAAATTTCAGCTGCTCCATCCCGGCGCGAAAGGCCCCCTCATACCGGGCGCACCATAGTATTCCCCGGCAGCCGAATACCTCCGGCTCCCAGAAAAATTCCCCTGCCTGCGGCTGTTGCTTCTGGCAGCTCTTACACAGCAGTTCCTCCCAGCCGCACAGCGTCCCGCACAGCAGGCACCGCGGCGGGTACAGCAGGTTGGTCACTATTTCCCGCAGCGTCACATGGTCACTCATCGCACATCTCCTGCAGCATCTCTTTTTGATTGGTATAGCGCAGGGTGCGGCGGTTATTCTGCACCATGGCATACACCGTTTCCTTTTGTCCGGTCATAATAAGCAGCTTTCTCGCCCTTGTTACGGCGGTATACAGCAAATTGCGGTAATGCAGCTTGGGGTGGCGGCGCTCCAGCGGCATCACCACAGCCTCAAATTCGCTGCCTTGGCTTTTATGCACCGTCACGGCATAGGCGTGCTCCAGCTGGTCCTGGTTCTCAAAGGAATAGGTCGCCAGCTTTTCCTCAAACCGTACCTGAATGGTCTTACTGCCGGGGTCCAGCATCTCAATAATGCCCATATCTCCATTAAAAATACCGGTCCCGGCGGTACCATCCGGCTGCTGCCATATGATATCGTAGTTATTGCGGATCTGCATCACCTTATCGCCCTCCCGCAGCGTGCGGCCCATCAGGGTGGCTTCGCCTTTGCCGCGTTCGGGCGGATTCAGTTTTCCTTGCAAAAGGCGATTCAATTCCCGGGTGCCCAGCGGGCCCTGCTTGGCCGGGGTAATGACCTGGATATCCCGCAGCGGATCGTATCCATAGCTTTTTGGCAGGCGGCGGCTGACAAGATCCACCACCAGCCGCTGCTGGGCAAAGGCATCCGGCTGCTCCAGGAAGAAGAAATCCCCAGTACGGCAGCCAAGGTCCGGCATCTCGCCCCGTACAATGGCGTGAGCGTTGGTAACGATCAGACTTTCCGCCGCCTGGCGGAATACCCGCTCCAGATGAATACAGGGCACCAGCCCGCTTTGGATGAGATCCCGCAGAACATTGCCGGCGGAAACGGAAGGCAGCTGGTCGCTGTCCCCCACCATAATAAGCCGGGCGCCCAGCCGCATCCCGCGCAGCAGGTGCTCCATCAGCAGGGTATCCACCATCGACATTTCATCCACGATGACCGCATCGGCGGGCAGGGGGTTCTTTTCCCCGCGCTTAAAGGTCAGCACCTCGGTTTTTGGCTCCACCTCCAGCAGCCGGTGGATGGTACTGGCCTCCCGCCCGGTGATCTCCGCCATGCGCTTGGCGGCACGGCCGGTGGGAGCCGCCAGCGCCACCTTTTCGCCCCGCTGCTCCAGCAGCGCCAAGATGCCCCGCAGAGTGGTGGTCTTGCCGGTGCCGGGGCCGCCGGTCAGGATAAACAGACGGCTCTGCACCGCTTCGGCAATGGCGCGGCGCTGCACCGGGTCGTAGGTAATGCCCTGTGCCTGCTCCAGCTCGTCCAGCTCGTCCTCCATTGGCTCCAGCTGGGGCGGCTGTAATTGCAGCGCAATGCACACCCGGCTGGCCACATAGCTTTCCGCCCGGTACAGCGGCTGCAGGTAGATGTATTCCTTCTCCCCCACGGCATAGGCCGCCAGGGTGTTGTCTTCTATCAGTGTTGCCAGGGTATTCTCCAGCCCCTCCGGCGCCGCCTGCAAAAATTCCGTGGCAAGAGAAAGCAGCTTTCCTTTGGGCAGACAGGTGTGGCCGCTGCGGCTATTGACCCGCAGGATGTACTGCAAGCCCGCCCCCAGGCGGCAGGGGTCCTCCCCCGCCACACCAAAGTGCGCCGCCATACGGTCCGCCTCCTCAAATTCCACCCCGATCTCCTCGCAGCAGAGAGCGTAAGGGTCACTTTTCAGCACATCGGCGGTATTGGCGCCCCAGCGCCGCCAGGCTTTTATCGCCGTCGCGGCCGGCAGCCCCAGCGAAGCCAGTAGGCTCATCACGCTGCGGATGCCGAACTGCCGCTGGTATTCCTCCCCTATTTTTCGGGCCTTTTCAGCCGAGATGCCCCGCACCTCAGTCAGCCGCTCCGGTTCCTTTTCTATGATGGTGAGGGTATCATCACCGAAGCGTGCCACAATGCGCCCCGCCAGCGCGGGGCCCAGCCCCTTTACCGCCCCGGAGGATAAGTACTTGCGGATGGCCCCGGCCGTTGCGGGCAGGGTACGCTCTATAAGCTCCGCCCGGAACTGCACCCCGTAGGTGCCGTGTACCTTGTAGCTGCCGGTCGCGGTAATTTCTTCCCCCTCGGCGATCTCCGGCACTTCGCCCACCACTGTCACAGGGTCACCGTCCACATCCACCAGCAGCACGGTAAAGCCGCTTTCTTCGTTGTGGTAGGTCACATCCTCCACCGTCCCGGAGATCTTTTCCAGCTCCTGTTCCATTGCTTTGCGGCTCACCGTCCTTTCCTTTTGGTATGCGCAAATCCGCTTTTGGCGGCTAAAATCGGCGCTGGCTGCGTCGCCGCCCCTTGACAGGCATCAGCCCATCTGCGCCGGGCATAAGCCTGCCTGCGGGCGCCTTCTTGCCATCATCCGGTTTCCCCGCCAAAAAGCATCCCTGCGCTTATCAATCATTTTCCTTTATCATACACCATTTTTCTGCCTGGGGCAAATCCAAAGTATCAATATTCCGGTCCCGGCAGTACCGCCGGCAGATCTCCCGTGCCTCCGGCTCCAGCGGCAGCAGCACGGTGCAGGGCAGCCCGCCCGTTTCTCCGCGGTGCAGCAGGCGGCAGCAGCCTATCAAGCTGCTTTCGGTATAGTCGGCGTCCTCCGGCACCCGCAGGTACAGTCGGCAGCCCTGTGGCGCTTTGGGCGGGGCGATCAGATCCACCAGCAGCGCCACTACCCGCACCAGCCCGATGATTGCCAAATATCCTGCCAACAGCCATAAAATTTCCTTCAGCACAATGGATCACCTCCCGCCATCCTATGCCCGCGGTTGATTTTTGCCCCGATTGCGGGTATAATAAAAGAACTATTCTGCATTTTATCCTATAAAAAGACAGGAGCTTACGCTATGGCCAGTAATAAATACAAAAAACGCCGGATCGGGTTCGTCATCCTGCTGCTCCTCCTGCTGCTCATTGCGGTGGGGGTCATCACGGTGACGGGCGAGATAAACGGCGGCAAAAAAACCGGCGAGACCGTTACCGTTTCCATTGCGCAGGGCAGCGGTACCTCCGCCATCGCCCAAGAGTTGAAGGACGCCGGCCTTATCGGCAATACCACCCTCTTTAAGCTGTACAGCCGCACCCACGGCGGGGACGGCCGGTACCAGTACGGCGACTTCACGCTGGAAAAAGGCAGCAGCTATCAGGAGCTCATCGATGCCCTCTGCTCCACTGTCAGCTACCGGGAAACGGTGACCCTCACCCTGCCGGAGGGCTGGAACTCCTTCCAGATGGCCAAAGCCGCGGCCGAAGCCGGCCTGTGTACCGAGGAAGAATACCTGGCCGCCGCCAATGCCATCGATTATGACTTTGACTGGATGAAGGATATCAGCACCGATGAAAATAAGCTGACGGTGCTGGAGGGCTTCCTGTATCCGGAAACCTACTCCTTCTACACCGATGCCACCGCACGGGATATCGTCACCACCCAGCTGCGGGAGTTCGAGAAAAAGGTGCTGACCGAGGAAAACAAAACGGCTCTGAAGGACAGCGGCTTTACCCTGGAGGAATGGGTCATCTTCGCCTCCATCGTGCAGAAGGAAAGCGCCAGCGTGGAGGAGATGTACAATGTTTCCTCGGTATTCCACAACCGCCTTTCCAATGCCAGCGAATACCCCATGCTGCAAAGCTGCACCACCAATAATTTCATCTGGGACTATGTGGAGCCCTACTACAATGACAATGTGCCACAGGCGGTGCTGGATGCCTACGATACCTATGACCGCAACGGTCTGCCCATCGGCGCCATCGCCAATGCGGGCAGCGATGCCTTCGATGCCTCCCTGCACCCCAATGATACCCCCTATTATTTCTTTGTCACCGATGTGGAATACACCCACTACTACGCCGTCACCTATCAGCAGCACCTTGCCAATATCGAAAAGGCCAAGGCCGTGAATGCCAAGCATGGCATCAATGGGCTGGTAACCGGCTAAAAAAATAAAATAATTTGCGGCATTTCTATCTTTTCTTGCAATCCTTGCAGGGAATTCACAGAAATGCCGCACTTTATTTACAGAACCTTGTTCTACTGCTTTTCCCGCCCCTGTTATAATGATGATGCTGGGCTTTCTCTTGCAGGGGAAGGCCCCGACAGCAAAGTGCCCGAAAAGAGCCGACCCCGCCGGCCGGAAAAACCGCGGGCTGCCGTTTCTCTTTCGGGCAGCAAAAAAGAAGGAGGACCCCATGAAAAAATCACTTCGTTCCCTACTGGCCTTTCTCATTGCGGCCATAGTGCTGTGCTGCATCGCCATGGCGGATACCGGCCCCAAGCCCAGCGCCAGCTTCACCTTTACCGGTATGCCCGATGAGGATTACTATGTCACCATGCTGGCCGAGGTGGATGCCTATGGCCCCCACCGGGTCCATCAGCCGGGCGGCGAGATCCCCGGTTATGTACTGGAGCAGGGCGAGCAGGACCCCGCCTATCCCGCATGGCAGAAATTCGTGGACTACAAGGACCCCGACGGCTACTATTTCCTCGAGGATCTGTTCGAGCAGTGCCACGGCGATGACGAAGCCGGATGGCGCTATTTCCCCCCGGAGCAGTTCAAGCTGCTGCTCTACTTCCCCGAAAGCGACACCTTCCTTTGCAGTACCGTCACCGAGCGCTATGCCTTTGACAGCGTCTACCGTCTGGATCTGGGCGGCAAATCCCCCGCCGAAGTTGCTGCGCTTACTCTCACTGATCCCAACGGCGACCCTCTCCCCACCGGCACCGTCACGCTGGATAAAGCCGACGGCACGCATCAGCAGATCGTCGGTTTCTTCGGGCGGCTGGGCATCACCCTCGTCATCGAGCTGGCGCTGGCGTGGGGCTGGAAATACCGCAAGGGCAGCCAGCTTTTGTTCATCGGCGTCGCCAATCTCGTCACCCAGTGCCTGCTGAACGCCTCCCTGCTGTACTGGGGCGCCCGGGAGACCAGCCGCGGGGCCATCATCTTCTGGTACATCCTGCTGGAGCTGGCCGTCACCGGCATTGAGGCTGCCGCCTATGCCTACCTGCTGCCCGGCACCGACCGCAAGGACCCTGCCGTGCGCCGCCATGCCGCCCTTTACGCCCTCTCTGCCAATCTGCTCTCCTTCGTGGCGGGGCTGGCCCTCTCCGAGGTCTTCCCCATCCTGTTCTGACCCCGTTTTTTCGCATCCCCGCCCCCGACGGTGCAGCCCCCTGCCCGGCCGGGGGCTTTCTGCTGCCCGCGGGCACCGGGCCGCAGGCCGTTTCGACTGCGTCGAAACACACGGGCTCCGCCCGTGTCGGCGGCTGCGCCGCCGGGCCTGCGGCCCGCCCGCCCCCTGCACAAACCCCTTGACAAACCCCCGCCCCCGGCGGTACAATAGCACTAATTTGAGAATAAGTTTCAAATTCAAATTCTCCGATAGGAGGAACCTCCATGAAAGAAAGCTATCAAACCCGCCAGGGCGCTTTGATTCTGCAAACCATGCAGAATCTTGCCGGCCCCGTCACCGCCGAGGCCCTTTGTGCCATCCTGCGGGAGCAAAGGGTCAGCAAGGCCACCGTCTACCGCCATTTGGAACGCCTGACGGCCGCCGGGCAGCTGCGTCGTTTCTCCCCCGCGGAGGGTGCGGCCGCCTGCTACCAATATGTCGGCGACCACCACGACTGCCACCTGCACCCCCACATGGTGTGCGAGTGCTGCGGGCGGCTGTTCCACTTGGATTGCAGCCAACTGGAGGCACTCTCGGAACACATCCGGGAGCATCACGGCTTTTTGCTGGATTATAAAAACACCATTCTGTACGGGGTGTGCGCCGCCTGCCTGGCAAAGGAGGAAACCCCATGACCCTGATTCAATGCTGCGATCTTTCGCTGGGGTACGAGGGCAAGTGCGTCCTCTCCCATCTGGAGCTTTCGGTTCAGGAGGGGGATTACCTTGCCATCGTGGGCGAAAACGGTGCGGGCAAATCCACCCTGCTCAAAGGCATCCTGGGATTGATCCGCCCCACCGGCGGGCATATTCACTTCCACCTGCCGCCTAAGGAGATTGGTTATCTGCCCCAGCAAACGCCCATCCAGCGGGATTTCCCCGCCTCGGTCATGGAGGTCGTCCTCAGCGGCCTGCTGGCTTCCAAGGGCTACGCGCCCTTCTACACCCGCGCCGACCGCGAAACAGCCCTTGCCAAATTGCGCCTGCTGGGGGCGGAGGACCTGGCAAACCGCTGCTACCGGGAGCTTTCCGGCGGGCAGCAGCAGCGGGTGCTGCTGGCACGGGCCCTGTGCGCCGCCGGCCGCCTGCTGCTTATGGATGAGCCCTTTACCGGGCTGGACCCCACCGTCACCAATGAGCTGTACGATGTGGTGGACAAGCTGAACCACGAGCAGGGCGTCACAGTCATCATGGTCACCCATGATGTCCCGGAGGCCCTGCGCCATGTCAGCCGTATCCTGCACCTGGGGGCAGAGCATTTTGACGGCACAGCGGAGGAATACCGCCAAAGCCCCCTCTACCGCCGTCTGATGGGAGGTGACAGCCATGCATGATCTCCTTTCCGGCCTGTTTTCCTATCCCTTTATCCAGCGGGCGCTCATCGCCGGTACACTGGTGGCGCTCTGCTCGGCGCTCTTAGGGGTCAGCCTGGTCCTCAAGCGCTATTCCATGATCGGAGATGGCCTTTCCCATGTAGGCTTCGGCGCTATGGCGGTGGCAATGGCACTGGGGGCTGCCCCATTGGCCGTTGCCTTGCCGGTCGTTATCCTGGCCGCGTTTTTCCTGCTGCGTCTCAGCCGCGGCAGCCGTCTGGCCGGGGATAGCGCCATTGCGCTGGTTTCCAGCGGAGCGCTGGCCATTGGTGTGGTGGCTACCTCCCTCAGCAGCGGCAGCAATGTGGATGTAATGAACTACCTCTTCGGCAGCATCCTTACCATGACCGCCGCCGATGTAAAGCTGGCTGTCCTGCTTTCGCTGGCTGTATTGCTGCTGTTCCTGCTGCTGTACCACCGCATCTTTGCCGTCACCTTCGATGAGACCTTCGCACGCGCCACCGGCATCCGCGCCAATCTCTACAATATGGTACTGGCCCTGCTCACTGCCGTTACCATTGTCATCGGCATGCGCCTGATGGGTACCCTGCTCATCTCCAGTCTTATCATCTTCCCGGCCCTTTCGGCCATGCGCATCAGCCGCAGCTTTCTCGGCGTGACGGTCGGGGCGGCCGTGCTTTCGGTGGTCTGCTTCTGGGTGGGGGTACTGGCCTCTTTTCTGCTTTCCACCCCCACCGGCGCCAGCGTCGTCCTGGTGGATCTGGCTGTCTTTTTGCTGCTTTCCCTCTACGGTCTGCTGCGCCGCCGCAAATAACGCAAAGTGAGTGCTGCATTTTTGCAGCCGGTATAGTATAATATAGCTTAGAGCCTGCTTATGGGGCCCGCAGGGCACCGCTCCGCGGTGCGACGGGCTTCGCCCGTCCCCGGCGGCTGCGCCGCCGGCCCTGCGGGCCCCCACCCTGCCCCCTGCATCTATCCTCCCACCCCGAAAGGAGCCACCCCCATGACCGATATCAACCGCCGCGATACCAGCGAGATCAGCGAGCTTTCCCGCGCCGTCTTTGAAAATCCGCAGGTCTTTGTCGACCGTGCCGAGAGCCGCTTCCGTGACCAGCTGCGCGGCATGACCGAAAAAGTAGCGGCCAGCGGCAGTCACATCGTGCTGCTGTGCGGCCCCTCCTCCTCCGGCAAAACCACCACCGCCAATCTTCTCGTCTCCGATCTTTCCGCCCTGGGACGGCGGGCGGTGCGCATCTCGCTGGATGATTTTTACCGTAACCGGGATGTGATGCCCCTGTGGGAGGACGGCACCAAGAATTTTGAATCCATCGAAGGCTTGGATCTGGAATGCTTCAGCACCAGCGTCAATACCCTGATGCGGGAGGGCCATGCCGAATTCCCCATCTTCGATTTTTCCGCCGGCAAGCGCTCCCCCCTCTCCCGCCCCATGGAGTACGATGAAAACACCATCCTCATCTTCGAGGGCATCCATGCCCTCCAGCCGCAGCTGCGGCAGGGCCTGGCCAGCAGCAATTTCGGCATCTACATCCACCCCAATACCAGCTATGTGGATCAGGATGGCCACACCCTGCTGGATGCCCGCGACCTTCGCCTGACCCGCCGCATCATCCGGGATAACCTGCACCGCGGCACCCCACCGCTGGGCACCATGCAAATGTGGAAGGATGTGCTGCGCGGCGAGCTGCTGTACATGAAGCCCAGCAGCGGCACCGCCGATGTCTTCGTCAATACCAGCCACGACTACGAGCCGTTTTTGTACGCCGCTGTCATTACCGGTCTGCTGGAGCAGATCGAGGACGCCGGCGAGAACCGTGAGACGGTGGAGCGCCTGCTGGAAAGCTACCGCCACTTCTTCCCCATCGGCGCCGAGCTCATCCCGCAGGGCTCCCTCATCCGGGAGTTCATCGGCGAGGACGGCGAATGATCCCCCTGCCCCCGGCTCCGCCGGGGGCCTTTTGCGCCCCTGCCGGCCGCAGGAACCCGGGGCGCAGCCCCGCCGCCCTCCGGGCGGCGTCAGCGGACTTCCGTCCGCTGCGACGGGCGTCCCGCCCGTCGGGGCTGCGCCCCGCTTCCCCCCACCCCCTGCAAGCCGCCGGCCGAGGCCCGCAGGGCGGGCGGCGCTCCGCGCCGCCCTCGGGGGCGCCTCCGGCGCCCCCGCCCCGGCGGAGCCGGGGCGGCCCTGCGGGCCCTCCCCCTGCACCATCCCCTTCCTAACTCCCCCACAAAAAAATCCTCCGCCGGATCACCACGATCCGACGGAGGAATTATTTTTTATTCGGTTACGGCATCCCCGCAAAGATACTCTCAAACGGGCCATAGGCCGGCTCATTGTAAGCCACGGTGCCGTTCTTCGCCATCTCTATGGCGTCCTTCACCGAAAGCGTCTGCCCCTGCGCCCTGTACTGCTGAATCAGCGACCACGCCACATTCAGGTACCAGTCGGCATATTCCACCCCGCACTCGGCGGCGGTCATGCCTACCAGCGGCACGCCGTAGCTGCTGCCGTAGTTATGGTAGCTGCACACCTGCGGGATATTGGAATTCTTATACCAGCCGGTGGCGGTATCGGAGCACCCAGGCCCGGCCAGCATACCGGTCAGCTTGCAGTACTGGTAGCTGGTCACATTGTTGCTGGTCTCAAAGCTCTGCCCGCTGGCCCCCTCATGCACCTGGCTCATAATGGCCCGCCAGATCTTGGGGGGCGGGTAGCTGGAGTACCGGATGGAATTGGGGATGGGATTACCGTTGGCGTAGTACTTGATGTTCCCGTTCTCGTCGGTCTGGTAGCGGGAATCGTAACCCAGCCAGCACACACCCACATAGTATGGGGTAACACCCACAAACCACTGGTCCACACTGTCATCGGTGGTACCGGTCTTGCCCGCCACAGGGATATTCATAGCCCCCAGGTTGGCGGCCGCGCCGGTACCCTCGCTGCCGGTGACCTCCTGCAGCAGGCGGTTCATCACAGTGGCGGTCTCAGCGCTGATGACCCGGACCGGAACGGTGTTCTTCTCCAGGATCACATTGCCGTAGGTATCCTCCACACGGGTGTAGCTGTACGGCTCGGTGCGCACACCGCCGTTGCCGAACATCTGATAAGCACCGGCCAGCTTCACCAGGGTCATACCCTTGGAAAGGGAGCCCAGCGCCATGGGACTGTAGCTGTCGTCTGCTGCGGTCAGGGTATCCACATTCAGCGAATACTTGAGAAAATCGTAGCTGGTGGTGGTTCCCAGCATCTGGGTAACCTGCACCGCCACGGTATTGATGGAGCGAATGACCGCTGTCCGTACCGTTACAAAGCCCTTAAAGCTGTTATATTCATTCTTGGGCACCCACAGCGGCTGGCTGTAGCTCACTTCATCGGGGTTGATGACTACCTGACGGTCCTCTATCACGGTGGAATAGGTGATGAGGTCTTTTTCAATGCCCAGCACATAGGAGGTGATGGGCTTGATGGTGGAGCCGATCTGACGGGTAGTATCACTGGCCCGGTTCCAGATGCGGTTGCCCTCCTTGCCGCGGTTGCCGCCCACAATGCCCTTTAGGGCGCCGTTGGTATCAGTGATGACAAAAGCCGACTGGGGATATTCCTCGTTATTCACAGGCGGGAAGTTATCGGGACTGGAATAGTAGTCCTCCAGGATCTCCTGTACCCGCTCCTCGCAGGTGGTGTAAATGCGGTAGCCGCCGCCGATGAGGTTCTGGTACGCCTCCGCCTCGGTAATGCCCTGCTTTTCGGCCAGGTCACGGCACACCTCATCGGTCACATAGTCCACAAACCAGGTCTGGATGGTGGCATTGCTGTTGGTGCCGGTGGCCAGCACGATCTCCTGCGCCATAGCGGCGTTATACTCTTCCTTGGTCAGCTTGCCCTGCTCCAGCATCAGCCCCAGGATATACTCCTTGCGCTCCTGGTTTTCCTCCCAGTGGGTAAAGGGATCATAGGCGTAGGGATTTTTGGTGGTGCCCACGATGGTGGCGCACTCCGCCACGGTCAGCTCGCTGACATCCTTATTGAAGAACACATTGGCAGCCGCCTGAATGCCGGAGCAGTTCTGCGAAAAGCTGGCCAGGTTCAGGTAGGTCTCAATGATCTGCGACTTGGTGTAGTATTTTTCCACATTCAGCGCCCGGAAGATCTCACGCAGCTTACGCGCCCAGCCCGCCGCGCCATCCACGGCACGGTCATTGGTGATATTACGCACCACCTGCTGGGTGATGGTGGAAGCGCCGGGGGTGGCCCCGCCGTAGAAGCCGGTCAGACCGATCTTCTGCAAAATGGCGCTGAGGCCCGCCTTGGAGGTGGTGAGGAAGTCCACGCCGTTGTGCTCCCAAAAGCGCTTGTCCTCCACCGCCACGGTGGCATCCAGCAGGCACTTCGGCATCTGGTCATAGTCCACCCAAATGCGGTTGCCCGCGTCTGGATCGTAGGCGCGCGCCAGCTCGGTCTCACCGTCATCGGCATAAAAGATGGTGGTGTACTTGGCCTTCTGCATACTCAGGTCTAGCATCTGCTGGTCGGTATTCAGGGTATCAAAGGCCCATACCGTCAGGACGCACCCGGCCACGCACATCAGCATAATGCCCACCAGGCATACCGCTGCGATGGCCCGCAGCACCTTATGGCCGCCGGGCTTTTTCTCCTTTCGGCCGGTGTTATCGGTATCCGGCTGCGCCGTCTTGCGGGCCTTGGCATTTTTAATAGCCTGGTCCGCCTTGCGGTTCATCCGGTTCCATTTTTCCTTAAAGCTCAAGCTGCTACCTCCTTCATTTTGCGGGGGAGAGGAAAATCTGCACAAAAACCGCCATGCGGCTCTATGCACATATACGATGTTATTATAGCACACTTTGGCCGCTATGTGTTACTATTTTTTGAATTTCCGCCCGCTTCTGACTATTCCGCCAAAAAATGCCCATACTGCCACTAAATAAAAGGCAGGAAAGGAGGCATTCCCATGCCCCGCAGGATCGTACTCTCTTTAGCCGTGGCCATTGCCGCCCTGCTGCTGGGGCTGGTGCTGGCGTTTCTTTCCCGCGGGAGCACCCCGCAGCCGCAGCCGGAACCCCAGCCGCAGGAGGAGCCCATCTCCCCCGCGCAGCCGGTCGAAAATCCCCTCCCCGATGAACCGGAGGAGCCGCAAAATCCCGCGGGCTACCTTCTGCGTGATTATGAAGGCCGGCTGGCCATCTTCCGGGAGGAGAGCAACACCCCGGAGATGATCTTCGATGTTTATACCCGTCTGCTGCCCCAGGCCGACCAGGAGCGGCTGACTGAGGGCATCTCCGCCCCCGATTATGAAACGCTGACCCGGCTCATTGAGGATTATATCAGCTGATTGAAAGCATTTTGCAATCAGCTGCCGTTCCCCGTCACCAAATCGTAACCCAATTTTCAATTAAAAAGGCGGAATTCTGCCCCCAGGCGGCATATAATAAAGACAGAGAAAGGGAGCACGGTGTCTCCACCACCGCCCTTTGAACAGCTTTCCGGTCTCCCAAAAAGACTGACGGATAAAAATTATTTTGGTTGGGAAAGGCTCTGCGAATGCAGGGCTTTTCTTTTTTGCTGTCTGCGCCGGTTTGTGCAGAGGGCCGGCCGGGGCCGCAGGCCAAACCGCCCTCCGGGCGGTTTCAGCAGTCTGCGACTGCTGCGGCGGCGCTGCGCGCCGCCGGGCCTGCGGCCCCGCCCGCCCCTGGCGCCAGTCCCCGCAAAAGGGCCGTCCCGCCCCACCCGGAGCGAAACGGCCCTGCTTTATTATCTTGTCTGCTCCAGCAGGATGCTCACCGCGCCGGCTTCCTGCGCCGCCCGGATCTGCTCCGCCCGCTGGGTCTCGCCCCAGCCGCTGCCCTGCCACAGGTCCGCCGCGGGGGCATAGCCCTGCACCTCCGCGGCCAGCGTTACCCCGGCCGGCAGCTTTTTGGAAAGGGAGGACCACCACGGATGCATCACGGTATAGATGCTCTCCTCCAGCGGGGCCTTGCGGGTGGCAAACTGCTCCGGCGCCGCCTTGATCAGGCAATTCTCCGCCGAGGCCATCACAGTCAGCGGGCTGCCGCCCAGCCGCACGCTCTCGCCGGAAAGATCCCCCAGCCACAGCGCCGTCCACAGGCTCACATTCCGGGCCTTCATGGCGGCTGCCGCCTTGGCGGTAAAGTCCGCCAGCACCTTGGATTTATCCACCGTCACGCCCTTTTCGGCGTAGGTGGCCAGATTCAGCGAATATCCGGTGGGGAACTGTACCCCCTCCAGGATCAGCACCTCCAGGCCGTTATCCGCGGCCTCGCCCAGCAGACTTAGGATATACCCCTGCGCCCGCTCGCTCATGGGATTGAGCCATGTGTGGCCGCCGGCCTCCTTATCGTTGTGGATCCAGTTGGTCCCGGTATAGTTGTATTTTACCGTCGCGTCGGTCAGCTTGCGCCCGGCGGTGTGGTCGTCAAAGGCCCACAGTCGACCCACGGGGGTCAGCCCCGCCTCCTTTATCTTGGCTATAACCGCCGGGAGGTCGTACCGCTGGGCGGTCTGGGCCGTATTGCCGGTCACATCCTCCAGCGCACTTTGGTACAGCACCAGGCCGTCCTCATCCTTCAGGGTAAATACCGCTCCGGTATAGCCCTTGGCCGCCAGGGCCGAAAGCCGGTTCTCCAGCGCCGCCATGTCATACAGCACCGCCGTATCCAGCACCGCGCAGCTCTCCGGCAGGGCGGTCTGCTCCGCGGTGGGCTCGTCGGTGGTTCCCGGATTTTCGGGAATCCCCGGCTGATTTTGGTTCTGCTCCTCCTGGCGCTGCTGTTCCTGACGCTGCTGGTGCTCCTCGGCCTTTTCGGTCAGCCACGCGCTGATGGGATCATACAAAAACCACCCGGCGGCGCAGGCCCCGGCGATCAGCAGCACCATCAGCACCGTTTTCAGCGTCGCGGCTGTTTTTTGGTGCCTGCGGTCCCGTCCGTAGCGTTTTACCTTGTATTCCTTCATCCTTCTCTACTCCTTACAGTCATGGCCTTTACGCCGCCAGCGAATGCCCCAGCAGCCCGAACAGCGCCATCGAGATCATCCCTGCACCGATCAGCCGAATGGGCAGCCCGCGCAGGAAAAAGGGCAGGCGGGTATATTTCAACCGGTCGGCAAAGACAATATGCAGCCGCACCGCCAGCAGGTAGCCCAGTCCGCTGCCCAGCCCAAATACCAGGCACTCATACCAGCGGTAGTTGTTCAGACAGCACAGCAGCAGTACACCCACCGGTAAAAAGGAAAAGCAATCCCGGGTGATGGCATGCATAAAGGTTTCGGTCGGGCGGTTATTCTTGGTGGCCTGGAACAGAATACCGCAGCCCGCCAAAAAGATCACGATATACAGCAGGATGCCCGCCGGGGTACTGAGATAAACAGGAATATCGGTATAACCGGTAAAGATCAGCCGTCCCAGCCAGCCCGAAATGGCCGCCGGCAGGCACATCCCCGCCGCGATGATGCTCCGCAGCATCACATCCCGGCGTTCATTCAGCTGGGCATCCACCGTTTCCGCCATAAAGCAGCGGGTATAGAAAGGATTTTCCACCAGGGCCGCCGTCAGCAGCAGGCCCAAAAGGTTCAGCGCCAGATTCATGCCTCAGCCTCCTTCCCCACGGTCTCCGCCTGTCTCCGGCGGTGGATAGCCCGGCGCAGCGTGGCCTCCACGGCCCGCAGCACCGCCAGCAAAAAGCCGGAAAGGATCAGCCCGAAGAAGGGCTGCTCCGCCGCCTCGGTCCGGATGGACATCGCCACAGGCAGGCCCAACAGGGTATTGTGGCGTAAAAGCTCCCGCAGGGCGCCGCTTACCAGGATGATAATGCAGAAGTCCCGCAAAAAGCGCAGCGTCCGTCCCCAGAATTCCCGCATGTTATCCACCGCGGTATAGCTATCCGCCTGCAGCAGCACCGGGGCCGCCACCAGCAGGAAGAGATAGATTCCCAGGGAATCGAAGGCGCCCGGCCAGTACAGCACCAGCGCCACACAGCAGGCAGCCGCCAGCATAGCCGCCACCAGCACAGTCAGCGGCAGGGCCACCCATTCCGCCAGGTTCAGCTTCCGCCGTAAAATAAGATGCAGCGCCGAGCAGGGCAGCATCAGGATAATGAGCACCGCGCACAGGATAATGCCGTTCTGCAGGGAGGTGGCGCCCACCGCCCAGAACGGCACCGCGCCCAGCATCAGGTAGGCGTGGTCCTCACTGGTTTTTTCCGCCACGCGGCGGCGGGCCTGGGCCCGGGCGCTGCTTTTCTGCACCCGGCGGGTCCAGCGGCCCGGCAGCAGGCGGGAGCGCCGCTCTTTTTGCTCTTCATCCTGCGGATAATGGATCAGTTCTTCAGCATCGTGCTCATTGATCTCCGGCAGCTTCTCGTTTGGCATAGCGCGCCCTCCTTTCCTTCTGCATCCGCTTCTCGGTCACGGTATCAATATGATGGTTGATAATATTCATCAGCAGCACCACAAAAAGGATGCCCTGCTGGTAAGCACCAAAGTAATTATACCCCACCAGCAGCAGCCCCGCCACAATGCTGGAAAGCAGCCGGCCCTCCTCCCGGGTGGCGCCGGTCACCGGCTCCGAGAGCATGAAAATAGTGCCGAACAGCGCCGCGGTGCCAAAAATCTCATAGTACATGGAGGCCAGTGAGGAATAGGCAGCGCGGGGGAAGAAGGCCGCAAAGACCGCCACCACCCCCAGGGTGATGAGCGGCTGCCACAGCCGGATGCTCCCCCGGGCCGCCAGGTACAGCATACAGGCCAGCAGCACCAGGCCGTTCAGGGTGCCCATGGGGCCGGGGTGCAGGCCCAGCATCACGCTGGTCATATCGGTGGAGGGAACGCTGCCCACGCTGAGAACATAGGCAATGGAATTGGTGGTACGCGCCGTCACCTCGCCAAATACTTCGGGATTGGTAAAGGTGGCGGGATAGGCAAAGACCAGCTGCGGCCAGCACAGTGTCACAAACAGCAGGCCGCCCGCCGCGGGATTAAACAGGTTGTAGCCGGTGCCGCCAAAGGCGTATTTCACCAGCAGTATGGCAAATACATCGGCCACGATGACCACATAGTACGGGATGGAAGCCGGCAGCATCAGGGGGATCATCATGCCGGTGACCAGTGCCGAAATATCATGGGCGTTGTGGCGCTCCAGCCGCAGAATGCTGCCCAGCCATTCGCACAGCATGCACACCGCCATGGAAACGATCCCCAGCATAACGGCCCGCCAGCCATAGTAAAAGGCCGCGATGAGGTAAAGGGCCGCCATGCACAGCATCACATCCAGCATAATGCCCCGGGTGGTGGTAGGGTGCTTGATGTACGGCGCCATCAAGGAAGATTCACGGATCACGGCTCCTCGCCCCCTTTCATCTTCTGCCGGTACAGCAGGATCTCCCCTGCCACCGACTGCCGGGAGGGACAGATATAGCTGCAGCAGGTGCACTGGGTGCAGTCCTCTATGCCCAGCTCCTCCACCGCCCGGCGGTTGCCGCGGCGCAGCTCCTGCAAAATTCTCATGGGGTTCAGACCCTGGGGACATACGGCGGTGCACCGCCCGCAGCCGATGCAGGTATAGCTGTATTCATGCTTATCATCCCGGATAGCCAAAACGGCGGTGGTGCTCAGCTCCACCTTTTCATTCCGCAGATCCTCGGTGGCCGTACCGGTCAGCGGCCCGCCCAGGATGACACGGGTGGGGCGCTCGGTCAGGCCGCACAGCTTCAGCAGCTCCAGTACTGGGGTGCCCAGCGGGGCTTCCACATTGCGGGGGAAGCCGACGCAGTTGCCCGCCACCGTCACAAAGGTGGTGGTCTGCGGGCGGCCCTCCACCGCGGCCCGGTACAGGTGGATCATGGCGCAGGCCCCACACAGCAGCCAGCTGCCCTTTCCGCTGTATCGCTCAGCCAGCTCTTCCTCCATCTGGCACTGGGCGGGGTATTTGCCGCCCACCCTCTTGATGGGGATGCCGCCGATATTGCGGGGAATGGCCACCTCGCTGTCGCTGATGTGCCTATAGACCAGCACCGTGGCATCGGTGGTGCCTAGAGCCCGGGCCGCCAGCCGGATGCCGCCCGCGCACTGGTCCCGCAGGGCCAGCATGGGGCCCATCTGGCTGCTGACATACGGCTCGTCATCTATGGCATCGATGAGCAGCATAGTGCCGCTGCCCATGGCCTCCCGCAGCTTTTCCGCCAGCGGTCGGCCGTCGGTTTCATCCAAGATATCGGCTTCCTCCGCCGCCCGCAGGATCTCCTCCGGCGAAAGCGCATCAATATCACGCGGGTTTTCACACGGCTCCGCCGGCTCCATCTGCTTCACGGTGCGGGAAAGGGCAGGTTCCTTCATCTGCTCCAGCATCACGCCGCGGCGGTACAGCCCCTTGAATATCTTATCGGTCAATTGCATGGTATTTCTCCTTACTTTTCCGGAGCTTTCTTCGCGTTATACGGCGGCCTTTGCCAGCTCCCGCAGCGCGGTGATCTCCGCTCCGTAGTCCTCCCGGCCAAATACGGCACTGCCCGCCACAAAACAGTTGGCGCCCGCGGCCGCGGCGGCGGCTATCGTTTTCCGGTTGATGCCGCCATCCACCTGCAAAACGGTACCGGGGCGGCAGCGCTCCCGCAGCCAGGCCAGCTTCGGCATCATGTCCTCCATAAAGCTCTGCCCGCCAAAGCCCGGCTCCACCGTCATCACCAGCACCAGCTCCACCTCATCCAGGTAGGGGGCCAGCACCTCCACCGGGGTGCCCGGCTTGACGGAAATGCCCGCCTTCATGCCCTCGGCATGGATCATGCGGATGGTCTCGGCGGGGTCGCCCTCCGCCTCCACATGGAAGGTGACGAGATCGGCGCCGCTTTTTTTTAGGTCGGTGATATATTTCTGCGGCTGGCTTATCATAATATGCACATCAAAGAACAGGTCGCTTACCGGGCGGATGCACTTGATGACCGGCATTCCGAAGGAGATATTCGGCACAAAGTGCCCGTCCATCACATCGATGTGCAGCCAGTCGGCGCCGCCCTGTTTTACACGGTCCAGTTCTTCTTTCAGCCGGGCAAAATCCGCCGAAAGCATGGAGGGAGAGATCAGCATAGTGGGGTTCCTCTTTTCACGGGTGGTTTATCTGCGCAAATAGGCGTATTTCACCTATTTTGATTCTATTTTATCATATCGCATCTTGCCCCTCCCGTCAATAAATTCTATTTGACGCTTTCCTGAACAATCTGTGAAAAGTGCAGCGGGCCGGCGGGCGGAGGCGGCACTTCCCCGCGGCTCCCTGCAAGGGGCCGGTTTCGGGCCGCAGGCCAAACCGTCCTTTGGACGGTTTCAGCGAACTTCGTTCGCTGCGGCGGCTCCGCCGCCGGGCCTGCGGCCCGCACTCTCCCCTCGCAGCAGCTCTCCCTCCAAGTGTCCCCAGCCGCCCCGCCCCAAATATTCACACAATTCCGGTTGTTTCTCCCCGGCTGCTGTGGTACAATAGGGTACGGTTTAATTTGGGGATTTTTACCCCAAGATATCCCTGAAGAACTTGATTGATCCGAAAGGAAGGTACCCGCTATGCGGTTTTCACTTATTGCGGCCCCGCTGGAGCTGGGCTGCGGCACTACCGGCTGCGCCATGGGCGGCGCGGCTCTCGTCAGCGGAGAGAACGGACTTCTCTCCTTCCTCACCCACAATGGCATCAGCGCCTCGGCGGATTCCGCCTTTGTACCGATGACCGCCCGCCGGGAGGAGGAGCCCGCCCCCCACTACCTGCCGGAGGTGGTGACTGCCTGCTGCGCCACCCGGGATGCTGTTTCCGCCGCCCAGGGAGAGGGTGCTTTCCCCGTTACCCTCGGCGGCGACCACGCCCTGGGACTGGGCACCGTGGCCGGCACCGCCCAGCACTATTCCCCGGAGGAGCTTTCCCTCGTCTGGGTGGATGCCCACACCGATATCAACACCGAAAATTCCTCCCTTTCCGGCAATATCCACGGCATGCCCATCGCGGCGCTGCTGGGCCTTTGCGGGCAGGAGCTTTCCTCCGTCTGCGGGGGGCTGCCCGTCCTGCGCCCGGAAAATGTCCACATCATCTTCGCCCGGGATATCGACCCCGCCGAAGAGCGGATCATTGCGGAACAGGGCGTTCACCTTTACCGCATGAGCGAGATCAAGGAGCAGGGCCTCTCCGCGGTGCTGCACCGCCTGCTGGGCAATATCACCACTCCCTTCTGCCATGTCAGCTGGGATGTGGACAGTCTGGATGCGTCTTTTATCCCCGCCACCGGTCTGCCCATCCCGGATGGCCCCGACCCCAAGGCCGTAACCGATGTGCTGCTGGCCCTGGCGGCCTCCGGCAAGATGGTGGCCCTGGACTGTGTGGAGTATAACCCCGCCCGGGACTCTGACGGCAGCTGCTGCCGCACCGTTCTGGGCATCCTGGAGCCGGTGCTGCTGGCCCTGGCCGCCAAACCGTGATTTTTTAGGTCCCTGCAGGGGGCGGGCTGCGGGCCGCAGGCCGTTTCGGCTGTGCCGAAACACGCAGGCTCCGCCTGCGTCGGCGGCTGCGCCGCCGGGCCTGCGGCCCGCCCTGCCCCTTTCCGGAGCCTTTCCCATACCGGGCCGGCCCCCACCGGCCCCTCGCTGTAAGGAGTACCCTATGGAACACACCCTCACCCTCTCCCGGGCCACCGCCGCCCTGCGGCAGCACGGCCTGCTGCTTTCGACCCCCCATTGCCCGCAGGAGCTCACCTTCCCTGCCCTCACCTACGATAGCCGGGCCGTCGCCCCCGGCGCCCTTTTCGTCTGCAAGGGCCTGAATTTCAAGCCGGAGTACCTGCAAAAGGCGCTGGAAGCCGGCGCCGCCTGCTATGTGGCGGAGCAGCCCTATGACAATGCCGCCCCGGCTCTCCTCGTCAGCGATGTCCGCCGGGCCCTTTCCGTCCTGGCCGCCGAATACTACGGCCACCCTGCCGAACAGCTCACCCTCATCGGGCTTACCGGCACCAAGGGCAAAACCACCACCACCTACTTCATCAAGAATATTCTGGATACCGCCCTCGGCCACCGCACCGCCGTCCTTTCCACCGTGGAAATGTACACCGGCGGCGAGAGCACCGAAGCCCACCTTACCACCCCGGAAAGTCTGGAGCTGCAGCAGTGCTTTGCCGATACCCTGGCCCACGGCATCCGCCACCTGACGATGGAGGTCTCCTCCCAGGCGTACAAGCAGCAGCGGGTCTACGGTGTTCCCTTCACCGTTGGGCTGTTCCTCAATCTTTCGGAGGACCACATCGGCCCGCTGGAGCACGAAAATTTCGAGGATTACTTCCAGTGCAAGCTGCAGCTGATGAAAAACTGCAAGCTCGCCGTCATCTGCCGCGGCACCGACCGCTTCGAGGAAATTTACGCCGCCGCCAAGGCCCATGCCGAACGGGTCCTGGTCTGCGGCAATGACCCCTCCTGCGACCTGTGGGTGGAAAACATCCGCAAGGAAACCCCCGGCTTTACCTTCACCGTCTGCGATAAAAATTCCCGACGGGATTTCCGCATCACCATGGAGGGCCGCTTCAATATCGAAAATGCACTGGCCGCCATCACCATCACCCGGGCCCTTGGCCTGCCGGATGATGCCATAGCCGCCGGTATTGCCGATGTTTCCGTCCCCGGCCGAATGAATGTGCTGCAAAAGGACGGCCGCACCGTCATTGTGGATTACGCTCACAATTTCCTCAGCTTTACGGCGCTGTTCCGCTCCCTGAAGCAGGATTACCCCGGCGCCCCCATCAAGGTGCTGTGCGGCTGCCCCGGCCACAAAAACCTGAAGCGTCGGGTGGATATCGGCCACCTCTGCGGGGAATACGCCGATTTTGTTTACCTCACCGCCGAAGACCCCGGCTTTGAGGACCCGGCCGAGATCTGCCGGGAGATGGCCGGTTACATCGGGGAATCCCATCACCGCTTCATCATCCTGCCGGACCGTGCCGCCGCCGTGGAGCGGTCCATCGCCGAACTGGCCCCCGGTGAAATTCTCATCCTGGCCGGCAAGGGCGAGGAGGACTACCAAAAGGTGCAGGGCCGCTACGATTTTTACGAATCCGACCTGGCCATTGCCCGCCGCTGCCTGGGGCTGTAACGCCATCGGGTCCCGGCTCCCAGGTGAGAGCCCTTTCACTAATACGGCAAAATGGCCCCTTTTTTGCATGTGAAAGGTTAATATTTCACTTTTATTTACGGAAGATTTACAATACTGGGATATTCCGGGCTGAAATCGCATAAATGCTGGGGTATATTGGTGCCCTGTGCCTGGGATTATTTATGCTATTTTGAGGGTGTTTCTCGCCGCGCAATCCCCAAAACACACCGCCCGAATATAAAAAAACAGGTCGAAAAAAGAAAGAAAAGGAGACCTTCATCATGCCTATCCTGCAGCAAAATGACGCCGCTGCCGTGGCGCGCTATACCGAATTTGTGACCCGCAGCCCCTGGGGCAACCTGATGCAGGACCGCGGCTGGGCCCATGTTAAAAAGGGTTGGGTCGGCGAGCAGGTCTATCTGGAGCAGAATGGAGAGATCACCGCCGCCATGAGCATCATTTTTGCCCCCGCCGTAGCCGGGCGCACCCTGGCCTACGCCCCCCGCGGGCCGGTCTGCGATCCCTACGATACCGAAACCATCGCCGCGCTGATGCGGGAAGCCGCCCCCGCGCTGAAAAAGCACCGGGCCTTCCTGCTGCGCTTTGACCCCGAAACGCCCTACACCGATGAGCTCATTGCCAAATATGAAAAGCTGGGCCTGCGCTGCCGCGCCCGCAACTGCGGCCTGCACGATCAGATCCAGCCCCGGTTTAATATGTTCCTGCCGCTGGAGGGCAAAACACTGGAGGAGCTGATGCCCGCCTTTGGCGAAAAGACCCGGTATAATATCCGGCTTTCCGCCCGCAAGGGAGTGACCACCCGCTGGGCCGGCGCCGAAGAGCTGGAAACCTTCTTCCGCATCTACCTGGAGACCTGCGAGCGGGATGGCATCGGCCACCGCCCGCTGGATTATTTCCAGCGCATGCTGGAGGCCTACGGCCCGGAGCGCTGCCGCGTCTGCCTGGCTGAATACGAGGGCGAACCGCTTGCCGCAGCCATCGCGCTGCACTATGGCCGTAAAGTATTCTACATTTACGGGGCCAGCAGCAATGAGAAGCGCAACCTGATGCCCGCCTATGCCATGCAGGCGGAAATGATCCGCTGGGCGTGCTCCCTGGGCGTGGATTTCTACGATTTCGGCGGGGTGTACTCCCTCAGCAAGGAAAACGGCCTGTACCGCTTTAAGGAGGGCTTCTGCCACTCGGTAGGCGTCACAGAACTGGCGGGTGAATTTGACCAGGTGCTTTCGCCGTTCTGGTACTGGGCTTTCCTGCGCGGCAAGCCCCTGCTGCAAAAGCTGCGGGCCCGCCGCAAAAAATAAGGCTTGATTTTTTCGCAGGGTTTTCCGGCCCGGCGGTCACTCCGGCGCAGCCGGAGCCGGCGGCCGCAGGCCGCCGCGCGGCGCCATAGCGCCGCGGCCCGCCGGGCCGTCCCTGCACTCTGCACCCACCGGAGGTCCCTCTATGCCGCAAACTGTTCTGCATCCGCTGGCTCCGCTCATCACAGCGGAAAGCCATACCCTCATCCTGGGGACCATGCCCAGTCCCCGCAGCCGCGCGGAGACTTTTTACTACGCCCACCCGCAGAACCGCTTTTGGCCGGTCATCGCGGCCCTGTACGGCGAGGAGGACCCCAAGACCAGCGAGGGCCGCGCCGAGCTGCTGCTCTCCCACGGTCTGGCCCTGTGGGATGTGCTGGCCAGCTGTACCATCACCGGCGCCGCGGACAGCACCATCCGGGATCCCATCCCCAATGATATCCCCGGTCTGCTGCGGCAGTACCCGGGCATCACCCGCATTGCCGCCACCGGCAGCACCGCCGCACGGCTTTACCGCCGCCTGGTGGAGCCCCAAGCTGGTCTGCCCGCCATCGGGCTGCCCAGCCCCTCCGCTGCCAATGCCCGCACCTCATTCCCGCAGCTGGTGGCCGCCTATCGCGCCGCCCTGCTGTAATATCACTACGGGGGCAGAGAGATTGCTCCCCCTGCCCCCTACATGACCCCCGCGCCGGTTACTGCCCGCGCCCGGGTCTGTTTTTATATTACGCGGCTTTGCCCCGCCCGGTGCTTTGCCGGGTTTTCCGCCCATTTGGGCCGTCCTTTCCCTGTCTTTTTCCGGTTTTTGCTGCATCCCGGCACCGGGCGCAGCCCAAACCGTCCTCCGGACGGTTTCAGCGGACTTCGTCCGCTGCGGCGGCTCCGCCGCCGGGGCTGCGCCCGCCCTCTCCCCCTCCGCGCGCTCCCCCTAAACGCACAAAGCCCCCGCAAGGCTTCCCCTGCGGAGGGCTTTTTCTTTTTTCGGTTTACTTTTCGGCTTACTTGGCGTAATCCACGGCGCGGGTCTCCCGCACCACATTCACCTTGATCTGGCCGGGGTAGTCCATCTCGTCCTCGATCTTCTTGGCAATGTCACGGGCCACAATGACCATCTGGTCATCGCTGATGACCTCCGGCTTGAGGATGATGCGGATCTCGCGTCCCGCCTGGATGGCGTAGGATTTCTCCACACCCTCAAAGGAGGTTGCGATGGCTTCCAGCTTCTCCAGCCGCTTGATGTAATTTTCGAGGTTTTCACGCCGCGCGCCGGGACGGGCCGCGCTTACGGCATCCGCCGCCTGAACCAGGCAGGCTACCACCGTCTTGGCCTCCACATCGCCGTGGTGCGCCTCTATGGCGTGGATGACCTCGGGGCTTTCCTTGTATTTCTTGGCCAGCTCCACACCAATGGCCACATGGCTGCCCTCTATCTCGTGGGTCAGGGACTTGCCAATATCATGCAGCAGACCGGCACGCCGTGCCAGGGTGGGGTCCAGTCCCAGCTCGGCCGCCATGCTGCCCGCCAGCTTTGCCACCTCTATGGAGTGCTCCAGCACATTCTGGCCGTAGCTGGTGCGGTAGCGCATCCGGCCCAGCAGCTTCATCAGCTCGGGATGCAGGTGGTGTACGCCGGTCTCAATAACTGCCCGTTCGCCGTCCTGCTTGATTTTAGTTTCCACCTCACGGCGGGCCTTCTCCACGGTTTCCTCTATGCGGGTCGGGTGGATGCGTCCATCCTGGATGAGCTTCTCCAGCGAAAGCCGCGCCACCTCACGCTTCACGGGATCGTGGCAGGAAAGGGTGATCGCCTCGGGGGTATCATCTATGATGAGATCCACGCCGGTCAGGTTCTCCAGCGTGCGGATGTTGCGTCCCTCACGGCCGATGATGCGGCCCTTCATTTCATCATTGGGCAGCGGCACCACTGAAACGGTGACCTCTGCCACATGGTCGCTGGCGCAGCGCTGAATGGCGGTGGAAAGGATCTCGCGGGCCTTTTCGTCGCTCTCCTCCTTCAGCTGCTGCTCGTACTGGGTGATCTTCAGCGCCTTTTCGTGGGTCAGCTCGTTCTCCAGCATCTGCAGCATGTAGTCCTTCGCCTGCTCCTTGCTAAAGCCCGAAACCTTCTCCAGCATCTCAAACTGGCTCTTCTTGATCTGCTCGACCTCCTGCAGGCGTTCATCGGCTTCCGCCTGGCGGCGCTGCACGGCCTCTTCCTTTTTCTCCAGGTTATCGATCTTCTTATCGAGGTTTTCTTCCTTTTGCTGCAGGCGGTGTTCCTGCCGCTGCACCTCGCTGCGCCGCTCCTTCACTTCACGGTCGGCTTCGCTTTTCATGCGATAGATCTCGTCTTTTGCCTCTACCAGTGCCTCTTTTTTCTTGCTCTCGGCGGTCTTAATGGCGTCACTGATCAAACGCTTGGCTTCCTCCTCGGCGGAACCAAGCTCTGCTTCAGCAACCTTCATTCTATACTTAACGCCCAGAAAAAAGGCGACGACTCCGGCAATCAGTACGAGAGCTACCGCTGCGACTATCACAAGCCACAGTTTCATCTCTACCATTGGTCAGGGTCCATCCTTTCTTATGAATGTATCGTAAAAGTTCCCCCGCTGCGGGGGAGGGGGTAATTGAACAAATAATTTGTAAAGTATCTACAATTATTCCGTTCTATTTTACGCCCCCATCGTCCCTTTGTCAAGGCGAAATACCATACTTTGTAAAATCGACATAAATTTTTTGTCTATTCGCCCAGCGCTTCGGCCAGCCGCAGACCCACGCTCTCTCCCTGCGACCCGGGTTTCTCGTCCTCCTCGGCCAATCGCAGTCCCTGCCGCCTTGCGGTGCCCGAAAAAATCTTCGCGCTGTTCGCTTGCTTGATTTTTTCGACCGCTGCGGATGCTCCGCCTCGCTGCATCCGCCACAGGCGGCGCTCGGCTCCGCATCCCCATCCCCCGCGACCCCTTTTATGCCGAATTTCATCTCACCTGTCGGCACACCCAAAGGCTCCCCTGTGTAAGGGGTAACGAAGTGGCGGCGCGGTAGTGAATGATATGCCGGTGGCATATCAGAGCCGCGCCGTGACCGAGCCGCAGCGAGAGGCTGTCAGCCGCATGGCTGACTGAGGGGTTGACGGCTCCCCTTTACACAATGGAGGCTTTCGCCGCCAGGTGGCCGCAAATCGTCCCGCGAAACAAACTTGTATTCCCAGTAAATCATTCTCTCATTAGCCCAATCCTTATGTAAAATCAGCCCATATTCCTCCAATATTGTAAATTTTCCATTAAAAAAAGTGAAATATTAACCTTTTAACTGCAAAAAGGCGGCCATTTTGCCGTATTAGTGCAGGGGATCTTATCACAAGGAGGAAATTTATGATCATTTGTCAAGTCACCGGGGCCGCCATCACCGTGGCCCAAAATGAACTTCTCACCACCGGTATGGTACAGGCCGTCCCGGTGCGGTTCTGCTTCTCCCCGCAGTGGGCCGCCCTCGATCGCACCGCCGTTTTCACCGCCGGCACCGTCAGCGTCAGCTGCCTGCTGGGGGAGGATAACCAATGCTTCATCCCGTGGGAATGTCTCACCCGTGCGGGCGAGTACCTGCGTGTGGGGGTATACGGCACCCGCGGGGAGAAAATGGTCCTGCCGACAGTCAGCTGCCTGCTGGGGCCCATATGCACCGGCACCCAGCCGGAGGAAAATACCCCCACTGAAGCCACCCCCACCCTCGTCCAAAGCCTGCTTACCAAGGCGGAAGCCGCCGTTTCGGCGGCAGATGCCCTCCGGGCCGATGCCGATGCCGGGCTGTTTAACGGCCGGGATGGCAAAGACGGCACCAACGGTAAGGACGGAAAAGACGGCCAAAACGGCGCTCCCGGCGAAGCCGGCCCTCAGGGACCGAAGGGTGACCCTGGTGAAACCGGCCCTCAGGGACCGAAGGGTAACCCTGGTGAAACCGGCCCTCAAGGACCAAAGGGCGACACTGGTGAAACCGGCCCCCAAGGGCCGAAGGGTAACCCTGGTGAAACCGGCCCTCAAGGACCAAAGGGCGACACTGGTGAAACCGGCCCGCAAGGACCGAAAGGGGAAACCGGGGAAACCGGCCCCCAAGGGCCGAAAGGCGATCCCGGCGAAGCTGCCATTACTTTGGGGAGCATCACCCTTACCGCTGCCGGATGGAGTACCGAGGAACCCTATTCCCAAGCCGCCGCTTTGGCCGGACTGACCGCTGGTTCGCTGGTGGCTCTGCATCCCACCGCCGCCCAGCTGATGGCCTTGCAGGAGGCCGGGGTCACCGCCCTTACCGCTGCCAATGCCAATGGCACCCTAACCGTCTATGCTCTGGGGGCCGCCCCCGCCGCCGATCTGACCCTGCAGATTACCATCACTGCCACGGGGCAGTAAAGTTTTCCCTTTCCGGCAGCTCACCGGTAGGACGGCAAAATAGCACCCAACCTGCCGCAGCTCATTTTGGGGGAGGCTTCCCTCAAAACACTGTGGGCCTTGCCTCTTTCCCCCAAAAAGTCCCCCCAGCGGAGTACTCCGTTGGGGGGACTGTAAGGCTTGTATTTTTCTTTGGCTTTAGCGGTTGTAAACCTTTCCGATATAGTTCTCCGGCGCCTTGATGGCACCATCGATACGGATCTCGAAGTGCAGGTGCGGGCCGCTGGAATTACCGGAACTGCCGCTGTAACCGATGACCTGGCCCTGCTTGACATACTGCCCGACCGTAACGGTGACATTGGACATATGGGCATAGCGGGTAGTCTGGCCGTACCCGTGGTTGATGACCACCGTTCTGCCGTAGCCGTAGTTCCAGCCGTAATTGAGGGCGGTGGTAACGGTACCTGCCTTGGAGGCACGGACGGTGGTGCCCATGGGACAGGCGATATCCATGCCGGTGTGGCCGCCGTAGGCGCCCAGCGAGCCGTTAAAGTAGCCGCCGTCGGCGGGCCAGATGAACCGGCCGCCGGTGCTCGCAAAATAGTCATCAATGGTCTGGGTGCCGCGGGCAATAACCTGATTGACCGGGTCCTTGAGGCGGGTACGGCTCAGCACCGTTTCGCCCACTCTTACGCCGTCAATGTAGGTGACATCGGCCACCACTTCATCCTGGCCGTAAATACCGGCGGAAATGGTGCTGGTATCCCCGATCGGCTTTTTGTTGTTATCCTGATAGGTGGTGCCGAACTGGACATTGGCCATATAGGTTTCCCGGCGGGTCACCTGGATGCCCAGCTCCACATCCATCTGCACCACCAGCAGTTCCTCATCGCCCTGCAGGGGCACCTGCTCCAACGGGATGAGGCTGATGGTCTGCATGGGGGTGCCGGTGGTGGTTTCGCCGCTTTCGGCGTTCTCCGCCGGCGTGGTGGGATCGGTCGAATCGGCTGTATTATCGGCGGCGGCATCCGTCGGGGCCTCATCGGCCGGGGCTTCCGCCGTTTCATCGGTGATGCCATATTGCAGACGGTACAGGGCATTGTTATCCCCGGCGGCCGCGGCCAGCTCCTCGGCGGCGCCATCCGGCAGGTCCTCCGGCCAGTACAGCAGGCCCATATACAGCACCATGCCGTTATTGATGGCGGTTTCCAGCGGAGTTTCGCCATTGACGGAAATATCCTCCAGCCGGGCGTTCCACTCCTCGGCCGGGGTACCGGAATCGGGCAGAATGACCGAATCGGGATCGTAGCCCAGCTGCTGCTGCCGCAGGGCGGTGAGGTACTCCTCCAGCTCCGTATTGAGGTCGTACATCTCCTCCAGCGTCAGGCCGTAGCGCTTGGCGATGGCTTCGATGGTCTCGCCGGGGCGGGCGGTGTAGCTGCGGCGCAGCTCCTTGTTGCTGCGCAGGTAACTTTGCAGATTGGAAACGGTCATGAGCGAGCTAACGGGATAAACGCCGTCCTCCAGCCGGATATTTTTGGTGAACTGCACCGTTTCGTGCTCTTCCCCGGTGCGGTAGTTATTCAGCACCTTATCCATGTAGAGCAGGAACTCATTGCCGTCCTCCAAGGCGCCGAGGAACTTGCCCTCCAGATAGAAGCCGGAGGCATCCACCAGCTCATTGCCGGAGGAGCGCATGATGGCATCGGTGAGTTCTTCCTTGGTCAGGAGGTCCTTTTCCTTGGCAACAGCCAAAGAAAGGGTGGGGATGGTATCCTCCGGCGGGATGTATTCCTCATTGATGAGGCGAGCCAGCATGGCATCCCGGGCCTCGTAAAAGTCGCTTTCCTGGGCGATGTAGCCGATGGACTCGCCGTTATACTCCACCCGAAGGGCAAAGGTAAACTGATTGAAGAAGGCGATGGCGCCGGCCAGAATGGCCAGGCCGAAGATGGGTGCAAAGAAATTGGCGATGCGGTTTAAGGGGCGGGCCACTGCCCGGCTGTAATCCCGCCAGGCCTCCCGGCGACCGGCTCTCCCTTCCGGGGTCTTATCCCGCAGGGCGGCGGCCAGCTCGGCTGTTTCATCGTGCAGGATGCGGTAGGGGAACAGCACCTCATCGGCGAAGTGCTCCGTCCGGCGGACGACCTTGAAGCGCAGGCTCCGCCACAGGATGGGCACCCGGGCCCGGACACGGCCGTACACATGACCGATGCCCCGGCGAATGGCATAGTATTCCCGCAGCAGCTGCATGCCGATGTAGGCGCAGCCGCGCTCCATGCTCTCGAAGGATTCCGCCAAAGTGGGGCGTTTTTCCCTGGGCTTTGCATTCTTTGCCTTGGCGGGGGCTTTCTTCCCCTGCTTCGGCCGGGATTTTTTCTTCTTTTTCTTCGGCTTCTTGGGGGCCTTTGGCTCCTGGGATTCCGGGGATTCCTGGGGTTCGGCAGGGGCCGGCTCGGCTGCCGGCTCCGCGGCGGGTTCCTCCCGCTGGGAGGGCTGCCAGCCGTTGGTTTCCGTCGCTTCCGGAGCGGGCTGCTCCGCCGGTTCCTCGACGGGTTCCGGGGCGGGGGCAGTTTCGGGTTCCTGCCGTACAGGGCTCTTTTTCTTTTTGGGCTTTTTCTGCTTCTGCTTTTTGGGCTTGCGGGAAGCGAGGATCTCCCGGCCGACTTCCGCGGCGGCTTCCGAGGCCTCGAAGTACTGCATGGCAGCGGCGGTATCCACCGACTCGGCTTCGGGTTCCGGCTCATTCTGCGGGGTTTGAAGGCTCTTATTTTCTTCCGTCATGGGGCATCCTCCTTCCTTGCGTATTAACACAGCTTAGTATTATAGCAAAGATTTACGGTTTTGTCCAGCCCGGGGCTTTTGGGGGGAGCCAAGGGCGGACTGCCGATGCTGCCAGTATACCACCATGGGCGTGGGATTTCTTGTTGCTTTTGTAAACGGAATGTGACGGTTGGGGGAAAACTGGGTGAGGAGCCGGGGCCGGCAGCAGGCCGCTGCAAGCCGCAAATTTAGCAAAAAGGGGCGGGCCGCAGGCCGTTCCGGCGCAGCCGGAACCAGCGGGCGAAGCCCGCTGAGGCCGCCCGGAGGGCGGCCCTGCCTGCGGCCCGGTCCTGCCCCTTGCAGGGGCCTGCGGAGAGGTGCAAAAGGGCCCGGTGCCGAAGGCGCCGGGCCCGGTGGGGGCCTGCCGTTTGTAGGGGGTTCGGATCAGCGGGCGCGGGTGGTGATCTCCTCGGTGAGGTTCGCGTAGAAATCGGCGGGGGCCATGGCGCCCAGGTCGCCGTCCTTGCGGGAGCGGACCGAAACGGTGCCGTTTTCCACATCGCGGTCGCCGATGACCAGCATGTAGGGGATCTTCTCCATCTGGCTGTCGCGGATCTTCTTGTTGATCTTCTCGTTGCGGTCGTCCACCGTTACGCGGACGCCGCGCTGCTCCAGTGCCTTCTTGATCTCATTGACATAGTCGAGGTGACGGTCGGCGATGGGCAGCAGGGCCACCTGGGTGGGAGAAAGCCAGGTGGGCAGGGCGCCGGCGTACTTCTCGATGAGGTAGGCCAGGGTGCGCTCGTAGCAGCCGAGGGAGGTGCGGTGGATGATGTAGGGCCGCACCTTCTGCCCGTTCTGGTCGATGTAGGACATATCGAACTGCTCGGCCAGCAGCTGGTCGATCTGGATGGTGACGAGGGTATCTTCCTTGCCAAAGACATTCTTGTACTGGATATCCAGCTTGGGGCCGTAGAAGGCGGCTTCATCGATGCCGATGGTGTACTTGATGCCAAGGTGATCGAGGATTTTTCCCATGATGCCCTGGGCCTCATCCCACTGCTCCGGAGTACCGATGTACTTTTCGGTATTGTTGGGATCCCACTGGGAGAAGCGGAAGGTGCAGTCCTCCAGCAGACCGACGGTTTCGAGGCAGTACTTAGCCAGCTCCAGGCAGTGGCGGAATTCCTCCTCCAGCTGATCGGGGCGCAGGATGATATGGCCCTCCGAAATGGTGAACTGGCGCACACGGATGAGACCGTGCATCTCGCCGGAATCCTCATTGCGGAACAGGGTAGAGGTCTCACCCAGGCGCATGGGGAGATCGCGGTAGCTGCGGGCGCGGTTGAGGAATACCTGGTACTGGAACGGGCAGGTCATGGGGCGCAGGGCAAAGCATTCCTTGGTCTCATCGTGGGGATCGCCCAGCACAAACATGCCGTCCAGGTAATGGTCCCAGTGGCCGGAGATCTTATAGAGCTCGCGCTTGGCCATCAGGGGGGTCTTGGTGAGGAGGTAGCCGCGCTGCTGCTCGGTATCCTCTACCCAGCGCTGCATCAGCTGGACCACCCGGGCGCCCTTGGGCAGCAGGACCGGCAGGCCCTGGCCGATGACATCAACGGTGGTGAAGTATTCCAGCTCACGGCCCAGCTTATTGTGGTCGCGGCGGCGGGCTTCCTCCAGCCGGGCCAGGTGTTCTTCCAGCATACTGCGCTTGGGGAAGGCGCAGCCGTAAACACGGCTGAGCATCTTATTCTTTTCGCTGCCGCGCCAGTAGGCGCCGGTGCAGCTGGTCAGCTTGACGGCCTTGACGGGGCCGGTGGACATGAGGTGGGGGCCGGCGCACAGGTCGGTAAAATCGCCCTGGCGGCGGAAGGCGATGGCTTCGCCCTTGCCGGCGTGCTCCTCAATGAGCTCCAGCTTATAGGGCTGATCGGCCATCAGCTTTTTGGCCTCCTCCACCGGCAGGGAGAAGCGCTCAATGGGCAGATCCTGCTTGGCGATGGCAGCCATTTCGGCCTCCAGCTTTTCCAGGTCCTCCGGGGTGAAGGGGGTAGGGACATCGAAATCGTAGTAGAAGCCATCCTCGATGGCGGGGCCGATGGCAAGCTTGGCGCCGGGGAACAGGTGCTGCACCGCCTGGGCCAGGATATGGGAAGCGGTGTGATTGAAGGCGCGCTGGCCCTGCTCATCCTCAAAGGTGAGGATCTCCACGGCGCAGTCGTGATCCAGCAGATCGCAGAGATCCGCGACCTTGCCGTCCACCAGGGCGCAGCAGGCATTGCGGTACAGGCCCATGCTCAGATCCTTGGTAAAATCGGCGATGGACTGGGGAGCGGCCAGCTCCTTGACCGAGCCATCTTTCAGGGTAATTTTGATCATGATAAATTTCCTCCATTTCTGGTCATTGATGAATTGATGTGGAAGATCCCAAAGGGGCGGCGAGGGAAAATCGGATGATGGCAAGGAGGTGGGTGACGGCATACTCTTGTCCGATGAAATCGGACTGATGTATGGCGAACCCCCGACACAGCCAGCGCCGGTTTTCACCGCCGCCGAAAAAGGGAAAATAAAAACGGCTGCTTTCTTCCTGCGAAGAAAACAGCCGGGGTGAGACAAAATATCCCACGGTTCCACCCGAATCGGATCGGCTAAAGCGATCCACTTCATTGCGGCGGGTAACGGGGCCGGACCGGCGGTGATTTGGCACCGCGCTGGAAAAGGCGGTCCGCAATTCCTCATTCTCCTGCGGACGGTTGCAGCCTGTGCCGTCCGCTCTCTGGCAGGAGTGCCGGGGCGCGGGTAACTTTTCTCATAACGCTTTGGGATTTATGCGGATATTGTAGCCCTTTCGGCCGGCGATGTCAAGAGGTTTTCTCCTCTTTTTCGCCATTGGCTTGCTCCGCCATCTCCACTGCTTCGGCGGCCTCGGCCTCCACGGCCTCCACCATTTCCACGGCATCCACCACATCGGCCTGGGCGGCGGTGGGGGCCATACCCTGGGCGGCCAGACGCTCGGCGCGGCGGCGCTTCATGGCATTGTAGGCATCCTGCATCTCCTGCTTGCGCTCGGCCATGACCTCCTGCCGCAGACGGATGGCTTCCTCGCGCTCCTGGCGGTAGATCTCCTGCTGCTCCTCGCTGCTGTCGCGTTTGAGCGCCACGATGCCGAAGCCCAGCAGCACCACCAGGACGGCCAGGATGACCAGGTGGAACCAGGTAAACTCGTATTTGCCAATGACGATCTGCGGATCCAGCTCCATGGTGCCATTGAGCACTGCAGAACCGATACCGATGACGGCAAAGAAGACGATGAAAATAGTGTTCCAAAGTCTTTGGCGTTTTTTATAGCCCTCGTAGATCTTTCTGGATTCTTTTCTATTGGTTTTTGCCATGCTCCCTCTCCCCATCAAACGAAAATCTGGATAAATTATATCATGGCGCGGCGGCATTTGCAAGAAAAAGTCCCCGCCGAAAAGCGGGGACAGGAAAATGCGATCGGTTTAGCCAGGGGGCCAGGTCATATCCCGGCCGGAGAGCACATGGAAATGCAGGTGCTGCACCGTCTGGCCGGCCTGCTCACCGCAGTTGGTCACCACACGGTAGCTTTCCCAGCCATGCTCGGCGCAGATGCGGGCGATGGTGGCGAAGATATGGGCCACCATCCCGGCATTTTCCGGGGTGATCTCGGCCGCGGAGGCGATGTGCTCCTTGGGGATGACCAGGAAGTGGGTGGGCGCTTGAGGATCGAGATCATAGAAGGCGAGGACCTTATCATCCTCGTACAGCTTGTTCGATGGGATCTCGCCGGATGCGATCTTGCAGAAAACACACATGAGAGAATACTCCTTTCCGGGGATTTATGGAACTGGGGAAAAACGGACGGGCGCGACGGAGGGAGAGGGCTCCCGGCAAGAAGCGCCCGCAGGCAGGCTGTTGTACGATGAAATCGTACTTATGCCTGTCAAGGGCAGCGACGACGCCGGGGGTGCTTTCCACGGAGGAGCGCCGCAAAAAGGCGCCGCAAAAAATCAGATCAGTTCGGGCAGATGGGTGAGGGCTTCGGCGATCTTTTCGGGATCGCCGGCACCGCCCATGGCGCTATCGGGGCGGCCGCCGCCATTGCCGCCGGTGAGCTGGCAAAGAGCGCGGACAAGCTTACCGGCGTTGACACCGGCTTTCACGGCTTCCGTACCGCAGGCCACGGCGATGGTACCCTTGCCGCCGAATACACTGCCCAAAGCGATAACGGCATCGGGGTGATTGCCGCGGGCCTCATCGATCATGAGGCGGAGGGCATCAGGCTTCATTTCGCCGGGCATCCCGGTGACGACCTGCAGGCCCTTGACGGTGACGGCGTTCTTGAAGAGATCGGCCGCAGCACTGGCCGCCATCTTATTTTCGAGGTCGGAGAGTGCCTTTTCCTTGGCCTTCAGCTCCGCCATGACCTGGGCGGTCTTCTGGGGCAGTTCGGCGGGGCTGCCCAGCTTGAGGTTCTGGGCGGCGGTATTCATCAGCGCCTGATTTTCCGCCATGTATTCCAGCACACCGCGGCCGGTCACGGCCTCGATACGGCGGATGCCGGCGGCCACGCTGGATTCCTTGAGGATCTTGAAGAGACCGAGCTTGGCGGTATTATCCACATGGGTGCCGCCGCACAGCTCGATGGATTTATTATTGGCATTGACCACCCGGACGGTATCGCCGTACTTTTCGCCAAAGAGGGCCATAGCGCCCATCTTCTTGGCTTCCTCGATGGGCATTTCGGTGGTGGTGACGGGGTTCGCCTCCAGGATCAGCTCGTTGACACGGGCTTCCACCTTTTCCAGCTCCTCGGGGGTCACGGCGGAGAAGTGACTGAAGTCGAAGCGGCAGACCTTATCATCCACCAGGGAACCGGCCTGATGGACATGATCGCCCAGGACCTCCTGCAGTGCCTTTTGCAGCAGGTGGCAGGCGGTGTGGTTGCGCATGATGTTCATGCGGCGGTTTTCATCCACGGTGGCGGTGACGGTATCGCCCATTTGGAAGGTGCCGTGGGTAACGGTGCCGACATGAATGAAGTGGCCGGAGCCGGATTTGCGGGTATCGGTGACGGTAAAGACATTCTCGCCGCAGGTGATGGTGCCGCTATCGCCCACCTGGCCGCCCATTTCGGCATAGAAGGGGGTGCGGGTGAGCACGATCTGGGCGGCATCGCCCTCACCGATGGCTTCGACCCGCTCGCCCTCATAGACGATGCCGAGGATCTCGCTTTCGGCGGTCAGGCTCTCGTAGCCGGCAAAGTCCTCGCCGCCCTTGACACCTTTCAGGACATCCTCGACCCAGGCCACATCGCCGACATTGCGGGCAGTGGCCTCACGGGCGGTGGAGCGCTGCTTTTCCATCAGGGCCTTGTAGCCCTCCTCATCCACGGTGATGCCGCGCTCCTCGCACAGCTCACGGGTCAGATCGATGGGGAAGCCGAAGGTATCATACAGGCGGAAGGCATCCTCGCCGGAGAAGACGGTCTTGCCCTCGGCGGCCAGCTTTTCCAGGATGGAATTGACCTGATCGAGGCCGGCATCGATGGTGCGGGCAAAGCGCTCCTCCTCCACACGGATGGTCTTTACGATATAGTCCCGGCGCTGGACGAGCTCAGGATAGGCGCTCTCATTTTCGTGGATGACGGTATCGGCGACCTTATACAGGAACGGCTCGCGGACGCCAAGGAGACGGCCATGACGGGCGGCACGGCGCAGCAGGCGGCGCAGCACATAGCCGCGGCCCTCATTCTGCGGGACAACGCCGTCGCCGATCATAAAGACGGTGGAGCGGATGTGGTCGGTGACCACACGGATGGAAACATCCTTTTTCTCATCCTGCTTGTAGGTGACGCCGGCGATCTCGCAGATCTTCTTCATGATGTTCTGGACGGTATCGACCTCGAAGAGGTTATCGACGCCCTGCATGATGCAGGCCAGGCGCTCCAGGCCCATACCGGTATCGATGTTCTTGTGCTCCAAGGGGGTGTAATGACCCTCGCCGTCGGAATTGAACTGGGTGAATACCAGGTTCCAAAACTCAACATAGCGGTCGCAGTCACAGCCGACATGGCAATCGGGACGGCCGCAGCCCTTTTCGGGCCCGCGGTCAAAGTAGATCTCGGAGCAGGGGCCGCAGGGGCCGGAGCCGATCTCCCAGAAGTTATCCTCTTTGCCCAGACGGACCATGTGGTCGGGGGCGACGCCGCGGCGCTTGGTCCAGATATCATAGGCCTCGTCATCATCCTGGTAAACAGAGACATAGAGCTTATCGACGGGCAGCTCCAGCTTCTCGGTGATGAACTCCCAGGCCCAGCGGGTAGCGTCCTCCTTGAAGTAATCGCCGAAGGAGAAGTTGCCCAGCATCTCGAAGTAGGTGCCGTGGCGGGCGGTCTTGCCTACATTTTCGATATCCGGGGTACGGATGCACTTCTGGCAGCTGGTGGCGCGGAAGCTGCCGTTCGGCAGGAACTTCTGGCGGGTGAAGTATTTTTTGAGGGGGGCCATGCCGGAATTGATGAGCAAAAGGCTGGCCTCATCCTGCGGCACCAGCGGCGCCGAGGGCAGGCGGGTATGCCCCTTGCTGACAAAGAATTCGAGGAAGGTTTCGCGCAGTTCATTGAGTCCTGTCCATTTCATAGTGGGTTGATTCCTTTCTTTTGGTAAGGGTGAGAACACAAAAAAACAGCTCTCCTCCCCTGCTTCATTTTTTACGAAGCCGTAGGGACGAAAGCCAAATCTTCCGTGGTACCACCCAGTTTGCAGCGCCGAAAGGACGCTGCCGCTTTTTGCCGGTTTAACGCACCGGGGACGCCGGCGTTCTTCACGCCGATGGCTCGGGGGCGGCTGTGATGCACCGGGATGCCGAAAGCCTTTCAGCCGGGAGCTTTCTCTCTGGGGGCGGGGTGCAGCACTGACCCTGTCATAGCCGTTTGTGCTATTTACCAAAGTATTATAAGGCGGAGGGAGGGGATTTGTCAAGGGCCGCGGGGCACACTGATAGGAAATTTGCAGGCGCCGCCCTGTTCGATTCCCAGCGTCATAGCCAAAAAGAAAACAGCCACCAACCTGCGGCTGGTGGCTGCTCCCTTTGTGGTGCCGCTGACGGGAATCTACCCGCGGGCTAAAAAACCTGCCGCCGGCAGCTTTTTTACGCACTGCGGTGCGCCGCCCTGTTCGATTCCCAGCGTCATAGCCAAAAAGAAAACAGCCACCAACCTGCGGCTGGTGGCTGTTCCCTTTTTGGTGCCGCTGACGGGAATCGAACCCGTACGGTGTTGCCACCGAGGGATTTTAAGTCCCTTGCGTCTGCCTGTTCCGCCACAGCGGCGTAATGATTTAAGATGAAGCCTTTCCCATCTTACAATAGCGCAAAAAAAATGTCAAGGAAGCTGTTGCAAAATACCGCCGTGGGCCGTTATATAGGGTAAAGGCATTACTGCCAAACGCAGGGCGGGAAAAATGTGGAAGTCGCCGATGGCGGGGCGCACGGTTCCCTGCTATAATGGAAGCAGCAAAAAAACACTTTGCAAAAGGGGAGAAAACAACATGTCTGAAGCAACCCGATACACTATCTTTTTTGTATTGAGCTTCGTCACCTTTACTGCGTGGGGGATGATTACCCATGATCTTCGCGGAACGGTTTGGTACTGGGCAGCAGGCGTACTGCTGGCAGGACTTTCGGAGGTCTGGTTCCGGCAGGTCAAAAAAATATCCGAAGAGAAAGCGCAGCCGCTTGGCTTTTTCCGGTTCGGTCCGATGATGATCTGTCTGATCGTTCGCTATTTCGGCTGGCTGCTGCATCATAAATAAGCACAAAGGAGAAAACAACATGAAAAAATGGCTGCCTGCAATTTTCATTCTGGCTGCGGCTCTTATCTTCTTCGGGGTGATTTCCCTCCCCCATACCGGGCTGCCGCACAGCCGGGCGGAGTCCCTGCAATGGGATGAGGGCCACCGGCAGATGACCGCGGAGGAAAGCGAGGCGCTGGACGAACGGCTGGCCGGGGTGAAGTTCAATATCCGGGCCTCCGGCTCCACCACCTTATACATGGAGCACATCACCGTGTTCTTTGATGACCGGAAGGCACAGACCATCCTGTACTGCATGGAGGACGGCACGCTGTGGCTGACGGTGGGGAACCACCGGTACTGCGGGAAGGATGCCGCGCTGTATGACCTGCTGCGGGAGCTAGCGGCGCAGGGCTGAAAAAAAAGAAAAGCGGGAGCCTCTTTTCGGGGGCTCCCTTTTGCGGTTCCGGCCGCCCGCCGGGGCGGGGGTCAGTCTCTTGTGTTCTGCTCGATGCGCTGCAGCAGTTCGGTCTGGCGCTCCATCTCTCTTTGGATCTCCCTCAGTGTTTCAAGGATATTGTTCAGAATGAGTTCTTCCATCATGGTGGTGCCTCCCTTTATTTTCATTATGATATTATAATTTCACCGGAGCAGCGGCTGCTTCGGCGGCATTTATACCCGGCTTTTCCAGATAAGAACCCCTATTATGCCGAGCAGGACTGCAAATAGTACGCCCTTGAATATCGCCCTGTTCCGCTCGCTCTTGATCGCACGGGCTATGATCGTGTCGATCTGTTTTGAAAAGATAGCGCTGAAAATACCGAGAAAAAACAAAAACCGATAGTTCTTCATGCTGTCACACTCCTTTGCGGCTTCCGGCCTGTCCTGTCCTGCACGGGGCGGTGCGCCTTCCGAATGGGCCCGCTGCATTATACCATAACAGGGACGACCCCGCAAGGGGGGCCTTCGGGCTGCCGCTCTTGACTTTACGCCGCCGGTATGGGAAAATAGATAGGCTGAAAAACGGGAAGATATCCGATTTCTTCATACTATCGTCACATTCCCCGGTTATAATGGTTGGGACGGGCATTCCCCCAAAGGAGGTACAACCTTGGATATACTCCATTCCCTTTATGATATCGTAAGCGGGCTGGGCAGCTTTCTGCTCATTCCGGTATTCTTCTTTTTGCTGGGGCTGGCCAGCCGTGCGGGCGTTCAGCGCTCCGGCCAGTGCGCGCTGGCGGTGCTGGGCAGCACCGTGGCCATCCAGCTGCTCATCAGCACACTGAGCGGCCAGCTAGTGACGCTGGTGAATACCATGATCGATACCTATTCCCTTTCCACCGGGGCGACCAACCTGCACTGGCAGAAAGCGGCCGAGGTGACACTGAACAGTGATATCCTGTACTGGGTGCTGCCGGGCGCCGTGCTGCTGAACCTGCTGATGCTGGCCTGCCGGGTGACCCGTGTGCTGAATATGGACCTGTGGAGCCTGTGGCAGGCGGCCTTTGCGGGGGTACTGGTGCAGCAGCTGACCGGCGAAATGTGGTGCGGCCTGACGGCCGCCCTGCTGATGGTTGTGCTGCAGATCATCCTGGCGGATGTCTTTACCGCACCGGTGAGCCGGCTGACCGGGACATCCCACATCACCTTTACCCAAAGCTTTGCCGTGGGGACGGCCCCATTGGCGTGGCTTTGCAATTTCCTCATCAATCTGATCCCCGGTCTGTGGGACCGGCGTGTTTCGCTGGAGCAATCCCGCCGGGGGAACTTCCTGCTGGAGCCGAGCCTGTGGGGCCTGATCCTGGGCTTTATCATGGGCATGGCGGCTGGGCTGCCCCTCTACGACGCGGTCTCCTTTGCGCTGGTAGCCGCCGGGTGCCTATTTGCCCTGCCCCGCCTGCTGCGGGTATTCGGACGCGCGGCGGCCTCGGTGCTGGAGCCGCTGACGGCCAGAAAGACCTGTCACGGCCGGCTGCCGCTGAATGTGGCGGTGAACGCCGTAGTGGGCACCGCCAATGCCACTACGCTGCTTTCGGCCATCATACTGGTGCCGGTGACGGTGGCGCTGGCGGCGGTACTGCCGGGCAACCTGGTGCTGCCCCAGGGCGATGTGGCCATGCTACTGTACCTAATGATCTTTGTGACGGCGATGAGCGGCGGCTGCCTGCTGCGCAGTTTGGTGACCGGGCTCATCAGCGCCATTGTCATGCTGTACAGCGGCACGCTGCTGACTTATCTCTTTACGGCGGCGGCCAAGGCCATGGATGCGGCGACCTACGGCGCGGGGGAATTTAACACCCTGTGCAATACCGCCAATCCGCTGAGTTTGCTCTTTGTGGAGGGCGCGAGCTTCGGCATCGCGGGGATAGCGGCGCTGGCGGTGCTGGTATTGGGCCTCTGCTTCCTGGCGGGGCGGCGGCTGCGCCGCATGACCCACCGGCTGGCGGCACAGCTGGCGGCCGCGGCAGCCGAGGAAACACCCACCGAAGAAAACTGAATGATATAAAGGCAAGGCCCGCTGTGGTTCGCAGCGGGCCTTTTTGGCGGTCTTTGCGGGAAAGCGCGAGGTGCGGGATGGGGCCCGCAGGGCCGTCCCCCCCCCATAGGGGACGGCCGTAGGGGGCGAAGCCCCCAGCCCCGGACCCTGCTGAAACCTACCGCAGCAGCAGGCGGGTACCCACCAGGCGTTCCCAGGTGCGGGGACCCACAATGCCATCGGCGGTGAGGCCAAAGAGCCGCTGGAAGGCCTGCACAGCGTTTTCCGTCGCGGGGCCGTAGATGCCATCCACGGTGACGCGGGGCAGCGGATAGGCACGGGCCAGAGTGTTCAGGTACTCCTGCACCACCCGGACATTATCCCCTCGGCTGCCGCTTTTCAACGGGGTGCCGGGGTAGGTAACTGCCAGACCGGTGGTTTGGGTGATGCCGAGGAAGCGCTCGTACAGGGCATTCCAGGTGGCGGGGCCAATGATGCCATCCACGGTAAGGCCCTGCATCTTTTGGAAGGCGCGCACGGCGTTTTCGGTGGCCGGGCCATAGGAGCCATCGATGGTGATGGGAGGAATCTCATCATCGTACAGGGCAATGACCCGCAGGAAGTACTGCGCCAGGCGCACCATTTCTCCGCTGCTGCCCCGGCGCAGGGTGCTGCTGGGACGCTCGGCCGGGAGGGGAATATCCTCGCCGCCCAGCTCCGCCAGGCGCATGACCGCTACATAGATATAGGCGATCTTATTCCAAGTGGCGGGGCCGACAATGCCATCGGGGGTCAGATTGAAGATGCGCTGGAAGGCCTGCACCGAACGCTGCATTTCGGCATTGTAGGTATCGCCGCTGGTACTGATGGTGGGAATGGCCGGATAATTGCGGCGGATGCGGTTGAGCCAGGTGCGGATGGTGCGGACATCCTCCCCGCGGCTGCCAACGGTAAGCGGCGCCCCCGGATAGGACGAGGTGATGCGGCGCTGTACCGTGGCGGTATCAATGACGATGTCATCGCCGTAGTAATAACGCAGAATGCCCAGCGGCGTGTAGCCGTTATTGGCCAGGGCAACGGTGCCCCACTGGGAAAGGCCCCCGCAGGTGACGGTGGTGCCATTGCAGTACTGCGCGAAGATGGGGTTGACCGCGCCGCGGCGGCTGATGTACTGATCGAACAGTTCATCCACCAGGCGGCTGATATTGGTAAAGATATTGCGCCCGTAGACGAAGTACTGGTCGTAGGCGGTATTATTGGTGATATTGAAATTGTAGCCGCGGCTGGGGTACCATTCGGTAAAAATGCGGTTCTGGGCAAAGGTGATCTGCGCCAGGATATTGGCCCGCAGGGCGGCCTCCGGCCAGGTGGGATAGATCTCGCTGGAGGCGACATTCTTGATGTAATCCCGGAAGCTGACAGTGACATTGCGGGCGGAGGTATCATTGGGAGCCCCCAGGTGCACGGTGATGTATTCCGGCACATATACCTGCGAAGCGGCCCGGGGGCCGGTCAACACCTCGGCGGCGCGGGTGTTGCCGCTCTCTTCCGCCAGGTTGCGGGTGACAGGCGGGGCGGTGAGCTCATCGTCCTCCCCGGCTGCCGCCAGAACCGGGATAGCGCGGGGCAGGGCCAGCTCCCGCGCATCGGGCAGAGCCGCCAAATCGGCGGTGGATGGCTCCGCTTCGGGCAAATTCGCGGCGGGGGCTGGTTCGGGCCGCAGGCCGCCCGCCGGAACGGCGGGCACACGGGCTTCGCCCGTGTCGGCGGCTTCGCCGCCGGGCCTGCGGCCCGGCTCCGCCCCCTGCAGGGATCCTGGCGGCTGGTCATCCTCCTGCGGACTTTGGGCAAAGCGGCCGGTCTGCCCGCTTTCCAGCGGGTCCTCCGGCTCCCCTATGGTTTCCTCCGGCGTATTGGTCATGCTCTTCCCCCCCTCGCAGGGGACCATCTCTACCATTTGCAGCGACTGCTGCCCGGCAAAGACCTGAATCCCCGTCAGGCGCACCGGCACATAGCCCTCCGCCCGAATATCGGCGTGATAGATGCTGTACGGCCGGCCGTCATTTCCCGGGCTTTGGCTCCAGGAAAGGGGCGGAGCGGTGACACACAGCACATGGGTACGGCCGCTTTGGTCGGTGGTCAGGCGGGTATTGCGCCCGGTGATGGGATCGGTGACAAGGACACTGGCCCCCTGCACCGGCAGCGCGCTGCGGGCAGTGGAAAGCTGAAAAATAAGGGTGGCATCACAGATCATGGGTTTTCCTCCCTTTCGGCCTGCCCCAGTCCGCCAGGCGGGCGGGCGCCCCGGCGCGTGGGGAGGGCCGCCCGCAGAGAAGCGGAGGAACGGCCCAGCCATAGCAGAGGGGTGCCCGCCCGGATTCCCTGCGGGGAGCGGGCAGATCTAATAAAATGCGGTGTTTCATGCTATGCGGCAGCAAAACAAATTGCCAATGGTCCCTCTATCTTGTATAATGATGGTATCGACAAAAAGTGACAGGGGGCAAAAAAATGGTCATCCGGCGGTACCTGGCCATCGGCGCGGCAGCGCTGACCGTGGGGCTTGCGGTATTCCTGCGGGCAGGCGGCACAGCACTGGCTGTTTTGCTGGGGCTTTGCCTTGCCCTGGGGCTCATCAAAGCCCTGCGCCCGCTGTGGCGGCCCCTGCTGTGCGGGCTGCTGGCCGCAGCACTGATGGGCGGCCTTTACGCCTGGCGGTATACCGCCGCGGAGCAGCTGACCGGCTGCGAATTGCCCTTCACCGGAACCGTGCTGGAGGTAAGCCCCTACACCGCCCATCGCAGCACCATCTATGCCCGGGTGGGCGGGCAACACCGTGTCATCGACCTGACCGCCTACCTGCCGGAGGAGGAGACCCCATTGGCAGGGGAGCGCATTGCCGGCACACTGACCATTACCGGGGCGGAAAGCGAGGGAGATACCCTGCTGCTTTCCGGCGGAGTGGCGCTAAAGGCCCGGCAGCTGACCGCAGAGCCGGCGGAAGAAAGCTTCTCCCCTTTGGGGTGGCTGCTGCGGCTGCGCCGCCAAACCATCGAACAACTAAATGCACTGGGCGAGGGCGAAAGCGCCGCTTTGGTCACCGCTATGCTGACAGCCGATACCGCTGACCTGCCGGCTGGGCTGCGCACCGCCCTTTCTAGGGCGGGCATCAGTCACCTGCTGGCGGTTTCGGGGCTGCATCTTTCCATTCTGCTGGCGGTATGCGGTAAACTGGGCGACCTGCTGCTGTGGAGCTGTAAAAGGAAAGCCCTTTACAGCGGACTGTGCTGTCTTACCATGATCGTTTTGGCCGGGTTTAGCGCCAGCGTGCTGCGTGCCGCCCTGATGGCCGGCTTGGCACTGGGCGCGCCCCTGCGGGGCCGCCGGGGCGATGGCCTGACCGGACTGGGCTTTGCAGCAGCGATTCTGCTGCTGTGCAACCCCGCCGCCGTATGGGAGCTGAGCTTTCTGCTCTCCTGCGGGGCTACCCTGGGTATCCTGCTGCTGGCCCGGCCATTGGCCCGCCTGTGGCCTGCCGCCCGCCGCAGCCGGTGGGGCAGCCTGCTGTGGGAAAGCGCCTGCGTTTCACTGGCGGCGCAGCTGGGCACCCTGCCCATCACGGCGCTCAGCTTCGGCTATCAGCCCGCGTACAGCCTTCTTAGCAACCTGCTGGTGCTGCCGCTGGTGTATGGCGTCATGGTGTTCGCCTTTCTCACCCTCCCCTGCCTGCTGCTGGGTGTGGGGGTCTATCCCTTTACCGTTGCCAGGTGCTTTGCTGGCGGCATAGCGGCCTTGGCCCGCGGTATCGCCGGGCTGCCCGGCGCGGTGCTGCCCTGTGTGGCTCCTTGGCAATGGACCGTGCCGGCTATTTTCGCGGTACTGCTGCTGGCAGCCGCGCTGCTGCGCACCAAACGGGCCCGACTGCGTCTGCTGCTTTTGGGATGCGCCGCTGGAATAGTACTGCTGGGCAGTGCCCTGACCCTGCAAAGCGCCCTGACCTTGACCACCGATGCCGCCACCGGCAGCGTCCTAGTACAAAAGAATGGCGAAGGCCTGCTGATCAGCGGGGTGCAGGATGGCTACGAGCTCCAGATGCTGGGGCGGTTTTTGCAGCGGTGCGGCAGCCCGCGCATCACGGTGCTGGTACAGCCGGAGGAACAGCATGACCTTTCCGCCGAGCTGCGCCTTGCCCGCCTGCTGGAGCCGGAGCTGATGCTGTGCAGCGAGGAAACGGCGCTTTTGGGCGAAGGACAGCTCCCGGAAAATGTCATCCTGCTGCCGAATTATGATACAGTTCGTAATATATTGTCGGATTATACACTTTATAGCCTGGACGGCGTAGGAACAGTATTGCAATTCGGCACGCAAAAAGTGCTGAAATGTTGGGCAGGCTATGATATAATAACCGCAGAGGACATCCCCGCCGATACCACCGCCGTGATAGACCGGGAGGGCCGCCTGTGGCTGGCCCCTGGCTGCCGCTGGCGGCTGTACCGGGGCGGAGAGCTGACCATCACCCTGCCAAAGGAGGACACTGCCCTGTGATCTTTCCCGATCTGCGCGCGCTGGATACCCATATCAAGGCCGGAGCCCTGCTGCCGGTCTATCTGCTGTACGGCGAAGAAAACCGGCAGATCGAAGCGGCACGGGACCGGCTGGTGAAAACCATCGTACCGGAGGGGGACAGCATGAACCTGCTGCGCTGCGACGGCAGCGGCGGCGAGGTAGACTGGGACGGCATTGCCGACCTGCTATGGTCGATGAGCTTTACCCCCGGGCGCAAGTGCGCCGTGGTGGATGACCTGAATCCCTCCGGCCTGGGCAGCACCGGCATGAGCAAACTCTCGGAGCTGCTGGCCCAACCAACGGAGGACGGGGTGCTGATCCTGACGGCACGGGGCAGCGCCAGGCAATTTGCCAAAAAGGAAGCGGCGGCCACCAAGCTGCTGAACCTGTGCGATAAGGCGGGCGGCGTGTGCCGCTTTGCCGCCATGACCCGCGGCGATGTGGGGAAATTCGCGCGGCAGACCGCGCTGCGGCTGGGCTGCGTACTGGAACCGGAGGAAGCCGCCCTGCTGGCGGATTATTGCAATCTGGACAGCCTGCGGCTGCGGCAGGAGGTGGAAAAGCTGGCAGCCTACCACGGCTACACCGGCAAGATCCTCAAGGAGGACATCGAGGCGCTGGTGGCCCCTACCGTGGATGCGAATGTATTCCAGCTGGGGGATAAGGTGCTGCGCGGGGATTTTAACGGGGCTATGGCAATCGTGGATGATCTGCTCTTTTTGCAGGAGCGGCCGGAAAGTATTCTCACCATTCTTACCATGTCCTTTGTGGATTACTACCGGGCGGCCGCGGTACGCCGGGCCGGGGTAGCGGATGCCACCGCCCGCAAGGAGCTGGGCTACGGCGGCAGCTACCGCTTTACCAAAGCACTGGAGCAATGCGGTCGGCTGAGCCGCCCCGCATTGGAAGGCTCGCTGGAGATTCTGGCGGATGCTGATGCCCGCATGAAGCAAAGCGCTGCCGATGGCCGCACCGTACTGGAGGTCACCATTCTGCGGCTGATAGAACTGCTGCGGAGGGAACGGGCATGAAGCGGCGGTTGAAGTATCCTCTTATCGTGGAGGGAAAATACGATAAAGCGACCCTCAGTAATTTGGTGGAGGGGGAGATCCTCCTCACCGACGGCTTCCACATCTACAAAAACAAAGAAATGCTTTCGCTTCTCCGGCAGCTGGCCCAAAACGGCCCGGTGGCGGTACTGACCGACAGCGACCGGGCAGGCTTTTCCATCCGGGGGCACCTGGCCGGGGCCATTCCTCCGGAGCGGCTGATCCAGGTCTATATCCCCGAAATATACGGCAAGGAGCGGCGTAAGACAGCCCCCAGTGCCGAGGGCAAGCTGGGGGTAGAGGGCATGCCGCCCGAAATATTGCTGAGCATTTTGGAACAGGCCGGGCTGCTGGAGGATAGCGAAATCCCCTGCCCTGCCGCCATTACCAAGGCCGACCTGTACCGGCTGGGCCTGAGCGGCGGACCGGGCAGCGCCGAAAAGCGCCGGGCCCTGTGCCGTAAGCTTAATTTACCACAGGGGCTGAGTGCCAACGCCCTGCCGGGCGTGCTGGCCCGGTTGGTCAGCCCGGAGGAATTGGAAACGCTTGCGGCTGGCCTGTAACGCTCCCGCGGGCAATTGATTTTTGAATTTTCGCGGGAATCCGGTTTGGGGCGCCCCGCCCGGCGCCGAAGGCGCCGGTACGGGCGTTCGCCCGCCGGCCCCCGCAGGGGGCTGCGGGGCGCCCCGGAGCCAGGATCCTGCACCCACCATACCAAGGAAAGGAGGCTGCTGCCATGCAGCTTACATCGCTGGGGTTTTTGTTTGTATTGCTGCCGGTCGGCGGCCTCATCTACTATTTCCTGCGCGGGGCCGGTCGGCGGCGGTTCCTGCTGGGGTATTCCCTGCTTTTTGTGGGGCTGCTTTCCCCATTGTGCCTGCTGTTGCTACTGGCCGTTATGGTACCGGATTACCTGCTGGCCCGGTATATCGCCATGGCTCACCCACGGGCCCGGTCCATCCTGCTGGGCTGCGTCATCAAGGACATCTCTCTGGCAGTGGTCTGCTCTATCCTTACCGAACTGGATAAGCTCATCCTCCCGGTGGGTATTTCCATCGCCGCCTTCACCTCGGTGGGCTACCTCATCGACCTGTACCACGGTGAATGTGACCCCATCGATGATCCCATCCGCTACGGGGTATTCTGCAGCTTCTTCGGCAAGCTGTATATCGGCCCCATCGTTTCGGCGCAGCAGTTCGTCCCCCAGCTGGATGATCCCCAAATGACCGCCGAGGGCATTACCCGGGGAATGGTACAGTATCTGCGGGGCCTCGCCAAGATCGTCATTCTGGCCGGTTCCCTGCAGGAGCTCATCACCCAGTGGGAAACGCTGCTTTCGCTGGAGGTCACCATCCTGGGCACCTGGCTGCATGTCTTGTGCTACATCTTTTATATCTACTTTACCCTTTCGGGGTACAGCGATATGGCCCGGGGCACCGGTGCCGTCTTTGGGCTGGATCTGCCGGAAAACTTCCATCACCCGCTGCAAAGCTACTCGGTGGCGGATTTCTTTGGCCGGTTCAATATCTCTGCCAATCGCTTTGTGCGCAAGTATGTTTACCAGGCGCTGGGCGCGGAGGATAACGGTCCCCTTTCCACCTCGGTCAATATCCTGCTCATCACTATGCTGATGGGCCTGTGGTATGGTATCAACCTTAATTACCTGGTGTGGGGCGCCTTTTTGGGGCTGTTCATCATCTTCGAGGTGCTGTACATCGAGCGCCATGTGGAAAAGATCCCACCCTACCTGTGCCGGATGTATACCTTCATTGCCATACTCATTTCCTTCTGCTGGTACTGCGGCGATAGCCTGGCGGCTTCGGCCGCTTCCCTGCGGGTGATGCTGGGGCTGGGCGGGGCCGCTGCCGCCAACCAAAGCTGCCTGTACCTGCTGCAGACCCACTGGCTGCTGCTGGCCGCCAGCGTGTTCCTGTGCAGCGGCGCGGTAAGCCCGCTGCTGGCCCGCTTTACCCGGCGCTGGCCCACCACTGCCCACTCCGCCACCCTAGTGTGGAACCTCATCCTGCTGGCCACCTCGCTGGCCTTCCTGCTGTAAGGCCGACTCACTGCCATTAAGTGCTGCCGCACTGTTATTCCCCTTCAAAAATTTCCGCAAGGAACAGGATCGGGCCGCAGGTCGCCCGCCGTCCCGGCGGGCACACGGGCTGCGCCCGTGTCGGCGGCTCCGCCGCCGGGCCTGCGGCCCGCGCTCTCCCCTTGCAAAAACCAATCCCACTCTACCAAAAGGAGGCTGCTGCCAAAATGAACCGCTATCGCATCATTGCCCTCATTTATGCCGTGCTGCTGTTCGGCGGCCTGCTGGGCAGCCTGTTCCTTACCGGGCAATTTGCCGGTGATTATACTGCCGCAGAAGGTACCCCGGGTGCGCGGACTGAAACCGCCCTGCGGCAGAACCTGCCGCTGCGGGATGCCCTAAAGCGCTGGAAAACCACCCTGCTGATGCTGGGCGGTGTGCAGGAGCTGGACGGCATCTACTTTACCGGGGAGGGCCTTATTGAGAACCTGACCGTGACCGATGAAGCATTGGGAGAAAAAAACCTCGCTGCCCTGCAGGACTACTGCCGAGAAGCGGAGCCCTACACTGTGCTGCTGCCCAGTGCCTGTGCCATCAGCAGTCAATTGCTGCCGGAAGCCGCCCTGCTGTTTGACCAGGAGACCTGGCTGCAAAATGCTGCAGCGGCGCTCTCTCCCCTGTGCCGGGAGGTGCTGAACGCCTACCCGCTTTTGGAGGAAAATGGAGATAGCAGACTGTTCTACCGCACCGATTCCCGCCCCACCCAGCTGACCGGCTACCTGCTGTATCAGGCACTGGGCCAGGCGCTGGATTACTTCCCCTATGCAAAGGACAGCTTTAGCAATACGCCGCTGCGGTATGACTGCACCGGCGACCTGTATGCCCGCTGGAGCTACGATAAGGTCCGGGCGGATGTGGTAACGGCGCTGTTGCCGCTGGAGGATAGCCGCAGCTACACCATCACCCACACCGCCGCTGATGGCACTGTGACCCGGTGGAATACCCTGTACCCGCTGGAAGGCACCGCGGGGATAGATTGTATTTTGGGCGGACCGGCTGCTATCATTGCCGTAACGGCCGAAGGCAGCATTCCCCGCAGCTTGCTGATCCTGGGGGATGAGAATGCCCTGTGTGTGATCCCCTACCTGGCGCTGCACTATGACCGCATCACCTATGTGGATGTGACCCGGTGCAGCGAGGAGCAGCTGGCTGCCATCGCCGGGACGGAGTATAGCCGCACCCTGCTGCTGTACGGTGCGCCTACCCTGCTGAATACCGCCCTGACCACTGGGCTGACCACCCTGACCCAAAGCTGAATGCCCGGAATCTGCTCACCCCGCACCTTACGGATGCGGGGTTTTTTATTTTGTGCAGGGACCAGGCCAGGGCGCCCCGCGCGGCGGCAAAGCCGCCTGGCCGGAGGGGCGGTTTTACCGCCCCTCCGGCTCCCCGCCTGCGGCGGGGGCGCGGGGCGCCCGAACCAGCCTTATTCGCGAACAAATGTTTCACGTGAAACATTTTGCCGGGCATAAAATAAAAGAAACCCGAAGCCTGCAAAAGCTCCGGGGAACTGGTAGTTATTTGTGGTACTTGGCACCGGCATTGATGGAGCAGGCACGGTAGAGCTGCTCGCAGAGGAGCACCCGGGCCAGCTGATGCGGAAAGGTAAGCCGAGAAAAGCTGATCTTCCGGGCAGCGGCCGCCTTTACCCGCGGGGAAAGACCAAAGCTGCCGCCGATGATAAAGCTCAGGCAGCCGCTTTTTTGGGCGGAGGAGGAAATGAGCTGCGCCAGCTGCGGGGAGGAGAGCATCTCTCCCTCGATACACAAGGGAAAAATGAGGCCGGCGGCTTTTTTGAGGATACGGTTTCCCTCCTCCTCCAGGCCACGGGCGATTTCGGCCTCGGAGGGATTATCAGGCAAGCGATATTCCTCCAGCTCGATGATCTCGAACCGGCAGTAGGCACCCAGGCGCTTTTGGTACTCGGCGATACCCTGCCGCATCCAATCCTCCTTCACTTTGCCGATGGCAATAACCTGTATTTTCAGCATTCTACTTCCTCCTCAAGCACGGAGCATTGGATTGGGGCGGATCCGCGGTGCAGACCGACGGTGACGCTTCCGCCACGATGGTCTGTATTTACAGTATCTCCTTAGAAGCGGATCATCTGGCCGGGGCAATCCCGCGGGGCGATCCACAGGCGGTAGTCCCGGTCCGGCTGCATCCCCGCGGCAGAAAGGGCCGCTTCGGCATTGCCGCGGGCGAGGGCCGGGGTATTGCTTTCCCGGCTTAAATGTGCCAACACAAAGTGAGATGTACCGCATTTGGCCAGTTCCGTTACGGTGCGGGCCGCCTCGGCATTGGAAAGGTGGCCGTACTCCGAGCGGATGCGCTGTTTGAGATAGTAGGGATAGCCGCAATTGAGCAGGACGGAGTCCTCGTAATTGGACTCCAGCACGGCGAGGTGGCAGCCTCGCAGATGCTCCCACACTGTGGGGGTAACAAGGCCCAGGTCGGTAACGAAGCCGATGGTGCGGCTGCCGGCCGTGATGCGGAAGCCGCAGGAATCGGAGGCATCATGTTGGGTGGCGAAGGGCTGCACCTGCATTCCGGCCACCTCCTGTATCTCCTCCAGCGGGAGCAGACGGGTAGTCGGTTCCACCATAGCTGCCAAGCGTTCCAGCGTACCGGCGGTGGCATAGACCGGGAGCTTGAGCTGCTTGGCCAGCACCCGCAGGCCGGCCACATGGTCGGCATGATCGTGGGTGATGAGGATACCGCGCAGGCCGGCGGGATCGATGCCGGCATCGCACAGCTCCGTGCGGATGCGGCGGGCGGAGATGCCTGCATCAATGAGCAGGCCGCCCTGGCCTTCGCCGGCGGAAAGGTAGTAGCTATTGCCGCTGCTGCCGCTGGAAAGCGGATAAAATGTTACCATGCTGTCACCTCGGGGGAATGGGTAGGATGAGGGCGGCGCGCCCCACCGGACGGCGGAGGAACGGCCGGGGGCTTGGGCCGGCACGAGCCGGAAAGGCGGGGCGCGCCGCCCGGGGGCTCCCGGCCAAAAGAAGGGGACCGGAGCAGAACAGTACTCCGGCCCGGTAAAAATAAGCTTACGGTCTTAGGCCTGCTCGGAAAGGGGCTGATCCGGCAGGGTGATATAGTGAAGATCTGCGCCGATGCCGGCGAACTTTTCCACTACATTCTCGTACCCACGCTCGATATGCAGGGTATCTTCAATCTCGGTAGTGCCCTTGGCCATCAGTCCAGCGATAATGACCGCCGCCCCACCGCGCAGATCGCACGCTTTGACCGGCGCACCCCGCAAGCCCTTCACTCCTTCGATGACAGCAACTTTGCCATCCACGGTGATACGGGCGCCCATGCGCACCAGCTGCTCGGTGTAGCGGAAGCGGTTATCCCACACGCCCTCGGTGATGATGCTTGTCCCCTCGGCGCAGGTAAGCATGGCGGCCATCTGGGGCTGCATATCGGTGGGAAAGCCGGGATGCGGCATGGTTTTGAGATTGATGCGGCGGAGCGCCCCGGTACGGACGACCCGGACCCAGTCATCTCCTTCGGTGATGGTGGCGCCGGCCTCCCGCAGCTTGACGGTAATGGGCTCCAGGTGCTTGGGAATAACATTCTTAACAAGGACATCCCCGCCGACGGCTGCGGCCGCCGCCATATAGGTCCCGGCTTCAATTTGATCGGGGATGATGCTGTAATCGGTGCCGTGCAGCACATCCACCCCGCGGATTTTGATGACATCGGTACCGGCGCCGCGGATATCGGCGCCCATGGAATTGAGAAAGTTGGCAAGGTCTACAATGTGGGGTTCTTTGGCAACATTCTCCAACACGGTCATACCGCTGGCCTTCACGGCGGCCAGCATGACATTGATGGTGGCGCCGACCGAAACCTGATCGAAGTAGATGTGCGCCCCTTGCAGGCCCTCGGTATCAGCGTAGATGAGGCCGTTTTCGATGCGGATCTCGGCACCCAGCAGCTCGAAGCCCTTGATGTGCTGATCGATGGGACGAACGCCAAAATTGCACCCGCCGGGCATGGAAACACAGGCCTGGCCAAAACGCCCCAGCAGCGAGCCGATGAAATAATAGCTGGCGCGCATATGCTTGGAAAGCTCGTAGGGGACGGTGGATTCAGTGAGGGTGGAAGTATCGATAATAGCCGAAGTGCGGCTGAGCTTTTCCACTGTGGCGCCCATGGCGCGCAGCATACTGAACAGCAGCTCGGTATCATGGATATCGGGGACATTTTCCAGCACACAGCGGCCGCGGGCCAGCACGGTAGCGGGAATAATGGCAACGGCGGCATTTTTCGCGCCGCCGGCGGAAACTTCTCCGTAGAGCTGCTCCGCGCCGTTTACAATGAGTTTCTTCATTGGATAATCCTCGTTATTTTCTATATTTTTGATATCATACATTTTATGAAAATGACAGCATACTGACGCTGTAATCCGATGATAGTATAGCACATCCGACAGCAAAATAAAAGCCGTAATGATAGAAAATCCTGCAAAATAAAAAATTCTTCCGGCAGAGAAATTTTTTTGTCTTTTCTCCTGGCGAATCGGCCTGTAAGCAGGACGGTTTTATTCCCTATTGCCGTAATCCCGAATAAGGTGAATGGCCAGCAAAACAATAGCGGCCACGATAGCGATAATATAAACTCGATCCATAGGAAAACCTCCTTTATCATATGCCTGGCTGTGGCAGAGCCCGGCGGGATGGTTTGGCGGTATGATAGCACTGCCGGGCGGCCAAGGAAATGGCGAAAGAAAAAACTTTTTGTAAAAATTCCGTGACTAGCCCCAAGGGTATTTTAACGCAAAAAGAGCAGGGCATACGCCCTGCTCTTTTTGCCCTTATGTGTGACAAAAGAGAAAAAAGCTGTAAATCAGCCCTTCTTGCCGTAGTCGCGGATCAGATTGAGAGCCAGCAGAACAACAGCAGCTACAATAGCGATGATGTAAGTAACACCCATGATAAAATCCTCCTCAATATCTCTTACAGTTTGCGGGCTTGGAACCCTGTGAAGATATATTAACATAATATTAACGCCTTGTCATCCCTTTTGAACTAGAAACATGCCGAAAATAGGGCCAAATCTTTGACGAATCCGTCAAAATGCGCAAATAAACTGCAAATTTTATTGAAGTATATAAATTTTGCATTAACATCCTGCATTTTGATGTTAACGGGATTTTATGCAGTAATTCCTGCAAAAGCATCTTGAAAGGCCCGGGGAAATCGGGTATAATCTACGCGAAAAATGGTCCCGCGGTGTGCGGGGCGGCCAAGAAAGAACGCCCATATAAAGGAGGAAACACCATGGCCATAAATACCGACAATGCGCTGCGGCGCAGCGTGATCTATGAAGTATATGTACGCAGCCACACACCGGAGGGGACCTTTAAGGCGATAGAGCCTGACCTGGACCGGATAGCGGCACTGGGGGTGGATATTGTATGGTTCATGCCCATCCACCCTATTGGGGAGCTGAACAAAAAAGGAAGCCTGGGCTGCCCCTATGCCAACCGGGACTACCGCACCGTGAACCCGGAATACGGCACACTGGAGGATTTTCTGCACCTGGTGGAGGAGATCCATAAGCGGGGTATGAAGTGCATCATTGATGTGGTGTATAACCACACCTCGCCCGATTCCACACTGGTGGCGGAGCATCCGGACTACTTCTACTATAAGCCGGATGGCTGCCGCGGCAACAAGGTGGGCGACTGGACCGATGTGGTGGACCTGAACTATGAAAATCGCGCGCTGTGGCAGTATCAGATTGATTCGCTGTGCTACTGGGCACAATATGTGGATGGCTTCCGTTGCGATGTAGCCAGCACCGTGCCGGTGGCCTTTTGGCAGGAAGCCCGCCGGGCTGTGGAGCAGATACGGCCGGGGGCCATCTGGCTGGGAGAAAGCGTACACCTGGCGCACATTCAGGCCTTCCGGGAGATGGGCTTCTATGCCGCGACCGATACGGAATTGTTCACAGCTTTCGATATCCTGTACCCCTACGACCTGTGGCCGCTGTATGAGGATGTAACTGAGGGACGGCTGCCGCTTTCCCGGTGGTTTGATGCCGTGGATTACCAGGAGGTGAGCTTTGAGAGCGGATACAATAAGCTGCGCTGCCTGGAAAACCATGATACCAGCCGCGCAGCGGATCGCTTCCCGGAGCGGAAGAAGCTGCTGGCCTGGACAGCGCTGAATTACTTTATGAAGGGTACCATACTACTGTACGCTGGGCAGGAGGTATGTGAAAAGCACACGCCCTCCCTCTTTGAGAAGGAGCCGGTGGACTGGAACAGCGGAAAGGATATCAGCGGTTATCTGGCCAAGCTCGCGCCCATCAAGAAGAAGCTGCCCACCGATGAGCTGTTCCGCATTGGGGCGGATGACACACAGGGCATAGTGACCGCCAGCTATATCGGGCCAGCCACACGGGCTGTGGGCGGCTTCCCGCTGGAGGGCAACGGCGGTACCGTGGCCGTACCCCTGCCGGATGGCGCCTACACCGATGCCCTAAGTGGCAAAGCAGTAACAGTAGCCGATGGCATGCTGACCATCGGGGAAGAAGCGGTCATTCTATTGGGATAAAATAAAGAAGCAAGAGGCCCCTGTTCATTTGATGGCAGGGGCCTCTATTTGCTGCGAAAATTTTTTATAAAATGCTGTCACAAAATACGGCGGCGGAGCGTTTATAGGGGTGTAAGGGCTAAAACCGATTGCACCGGCTGCCGTTCTTGTGGTACCATCAAGAAAAAAGCCAAAAGGGGAAAACATATGCTGCCTGTATTTATCATGGCAATAGAAAATGACGATGACCGGACATTTGTGGCGGAGCTGTATGCCCGCTGCCAGCCGGCCATGCAGCGGCGCGCACTTTCTATCTTGAAAAACGAGAGTGACGCGGAGGAGGCCGTGCATGAGGCTATCCTGAGGGTGATACGGCACCTGGAAAAGGTGCGGATGATCCCGCGGGATGAGGTACTGTACTACCTGGTGACAGTGACCGAGACCGCCAGTATAGACCTATACCGCAAAAGGCAGCGGGAAAGCCGAGCAACCATTGGGAACGAAAATGACTGGGCGGAGCACCTGGCCGATGACAACACAGCGGAGCAGACCATGCTGCGGCTGGAGCAGCGGGAGCTGCTGGAGCGGTGCCTGGCGCATCTGCCGCAGCGGGAGATAGACCTGCTGAACTACTACTACATACTGGAGCTGCCGTATAAGGAGATAGCCAGACTGACCGGACTGACCGCGGAAAACGCGAGGATGATTGTATGCCGCGCCAAGAAAAAGGTGCTGGCAGCCTACCGTGAGAAGGGAGGAAAAGCAGATGAGTAAATATCCCCTGGACCAGAACGACATGCAGGAGCAGTATGAGGATCTGCTCATCAAGGCGGCACTGAAGGAGCACGCCCGCAAGGAAAGTGCGCGGCTGGAACAGGAAGCCGCCGGGGAGGCGGCCGTTCCCCCTGCGGAGGATAATGTCATCCGGGCGGCTTTCCGCCGGGTGACCTGGGAGGAAGCCCGCGGCACGGTGCTGTACGGGGCCAAAAAAGCGGTGAGCTGCGTGGCGGTGGTCTTCCTGACAATAGCGGTAGCGGCTACCACTACCTTTGCCCTTTCCCCTGCGGAGAAAAAGCAGAGCATCCTGGAGCGGGTGCTGTATACCATCCGCTACTACACCGATAAATGGACCAGCCACGGCGGTACGCGGGTGGAATATCCCCATTTCTACTATGAGGACTTTGAGTACATCGAAGTGCCGAATGAGGAAGTGCGGGAGGCACTGGAGATATGGGCAAGCTTCCGCAATGTTACCAATTTTAATGACGGCGCCAATATCAGCATCTCGCACCTGCTGCAGATGATGTTCTACTACTGCGACGCCTACGGGCTGGAATACCCTTATGTTGATGCCTCCACCAAATGGGTGCAGCGGGAAGCTCTGCTGGAATTCGGGGCGTACTTCTTCGGCATCACGCAGGAGGACCTGGACCAACAGGTGAAGATGCGGCCGCTGTATTATGATGCCCAACGGGACGCCTACTGTGACCTGAACTATGATTATTCGTATCAATTCGCCGAGATCAACGCGACGGAAAAGATGGGGCTGATCCGCTATACTGAAAATGAGGACGGCACCCTCACCCTGGAGGTGGTCACCAAATCCATGGACAGCTGGGAGGGCTACTGCAACTACCCCACTTTGCTTACAGTTGATTTCAGCGCCGGACACCCGGTGTTCCGCTCGGCGGTCGTCGCCGACCTGACGCAATACTGGGAGTTCCCGCCGGAGCCGGAGGAGCCCCTGTTCTGATAAAAAACTTCCCCCAAAGCGGTAAGCCATGGGGGAAGTTTTTTGTCTGTAGTTTCAGCTTTCGGCGGAGGCGAACAGCGCCGCGCAGGCGGTACGGGCTTCCTCGCGGCTGCTGACAGAGATGCGGTAATAAGCATCGCCATACTCGAAGAAGGCGTAACCGCTGGGCTCGTAGGTATGCGGGTAAACGATTACATCGTAGTACACCGGCACAGGGAAATCGGTCCACAAATCAGTATCGGTATACTGGCCGGAGCTCTCCGGCGGGTCCTGGTGATAGCGCCCCATGTATTCTTCAAGGGTCACGCCGTTCTTATGAAAATCGATCTGATAAACGGTGTGGTTCTCTTTTCTCCAGTCATAGTAGCAGGTGATATCCTCCGGGTTTTCCGGTTCATCCTTGGGGTATTTCAGCCAATAGTCATGGCTGCTCCAGTTCCCGGCATTTTCCATATGCAGCAGCCCTGTTTTCCCACACTTTTCTTCGACCCTTGCCATGGTACCGTAGGTGCGCAGGCAGTAGTCATCCGTATCATGGTAGTAATACCGGAATGCCCGGAAACCGGTATAGCACCCCGCCGCAATGACCACTACCAATAGAATGTAGCCGTACTTTTTGAGAAATTTCTTCATGTTATCCTCCCTGAATGTCCTGTGGTTACTATCTTACACTACTGTAAACGAATGAGAAAGGGAATGTGTGACAAAAAGGGGAAAAATTTTTATCCTAGGGAAGAAAAGCAGCCCGGGCAAGGAGGAGGCTCTGCCCGGAGCCTTGACGGTAAAGGCAATGTGCAGCTCCGGCTGGGTCCCGCTGCCCGCAATAGTGGAAAGCACCTGCCCCAGGCGTTTCATATCCAGCGGAAAAGCTAACCGAAAGCCCTGACTGCACTGATAGCCTGTAAACACCTGCCGGTAGTTTCCGTCCCTTTCCCGGATACTCTCGTAATTGGCGGAAGCATTGAATCGGGTGGTTTTCGGGTCCTCAGCCGCAAATGGCCGAGGGCCTTTATAGCATCGGTCAGCGCGCCGCTTTGATAGTCAGCCTGCTCCATGGCACGGTCATAATCCTCCTCATCGGCAGCGGTGGCCATGGTCAGGTCGTTCCGCTCCTATCACACTTTGTTTTTCGGCAAAACTCAAGCTGCCCCCTTGACAACAGCCGAGGAGAGCATTATCATAAAACTAATGACATTAGTTTATGGGGGAGGCACCTTGATGGCCAAAGGACTGAGCGCTGAAAGCATCACTGTCGCGGCAGCTGAACTGATAGAGCAGTACGGGCGCAGCGGATTTTCCATGCGGCTGCTGGCTGATACCATGGGGGTCAAAACCGCCTCGCTCTATAATCACATCGAGAACATGGATACCCTTTTGACCGAGGTATGCCACTATGCCCTGCGGATGCAGGAGGACGGTGAGCTGCGGGCCATCGCGGGGAAAACCGGCCGGGAGGCCGTATGGGCCCTGGCCTGGGCCTACCGGCGCTTTGCGCAGCAGCACCGGGAGCTGTACTGGCTGGTGATGGATACCGCCGCGGGCGAGCCCCGCGTACTGGATGATGCCGCCGCCCGCTTTACCGAGCCGCTGAAGCAGGTGCTTTCCGGCTTCCGGCTGCCGCCGCGGGAGGAGATCCACTTCCGACGGATGTTCCGGGCCATTGTCCACGGCTTTGCCTCGCAGGAGGATGAGGGCTTTTTCTCCCACTACCCGGCCTCTACCGAGCTGAGCTTTGAATTTGCCATTCAGCGGTTTATTGATTGCGTGCTGGAAGCGGAAAAGAGGAATCCATCTTGAATTATACCCAAAGCGAAGAATATCTGTTTAATACCATGCCGGTCGGCCGGGCCATTGCCTCGCTGGCCGTGCCCACCGTCATCAGCCAGATCGTCACCGTCATTTATAATATGGCGGATACCTTTTTTGTGGGCCAGCTGGGCGACCCCAACCAGGTAGCTGCCGCCACCGTGGCGCTGCCGCTTTTCATCTTCATCACCGCGCTGGCCAATCTGTTTGGCGTGGGCGGCGCCAGCCTGATCTCCCGCTGTTTGGGACAGGGCGACCGCCAAAAAGCCGGACATACCGCCGCTTTCTGCATCTGGAGCGCCATTGCGGTCTCTCTTATCTATGGCATAGCGGTCCTACTGCTGCGGCCGGTGCTGCTGCCCTTGCTGGGCGCTGATGCCGAAACCTTCGGCTATTCTTCCTCCTATGTGCTTTACAGCATCGGCCTGGGCGCCATGCCGGCGGCGCTCAATCCCATGCTGGCACATTTGGTCCGGGCGGAGGGCCATTCCCGGCAGGCCAGCCTGGGGGTCGCCTTTGGCGGCATCCTCAATATCCTGCTGGACCCTTTCTTCATCTTCGTGCTGGATCTGGAAATCGCTGGGGCTGGCATTGCCACCCTGCTTTCCAATCTGGCCGCGGCAGGCTACTTCACGCTGTTCCTGCATAAGATCCGCCATGAGACTGCCATTACCATCTCTCCCCGGCAGTATACGCTGGGGCAGCACATCCCCGGGGAGGTACTCTCCGTAGGGCTGCCCAGCTGCCTCATCTCGGTCATGGGCGCCATCAGCAATACCGTGCTGAACCACTTTACCTCCGGTTATTCCAATGCCGCCATGGCCGGTATGGGCATTGCCAAAAAGGTGAACCTGCTGGCCTTTGCCGTGGGGCAGGGCATCACCCAGGGTACCCTGCCGCTCATCGGCTACAATTACACCTCCGGCAACCGCCAGCGAATGCTGAAAGCCATCTACGGCCTGCTGGTGGGCTGTCTGGCCGTTTCTCTGCTCATCACCATACTGCTGTACTTTGGGGCCACCCCTATCACCCGCTGGTTCATCAATGATGCCGAAACGGTGTCCCATGGGTGCACCTTCCTGCAAATCATCTGCCTGACCTGCCCCACCAGCACCTTTATCTTCTTTGCCATTACGGTGTTCCAGGCCACAGGCAAGCGGGCTCAGCCTATCTTCCTTTCCCTGGTGCGCAAGGGCACCACCGATGTACTGCTGATGCCGCTGTTCTATCACCTCATCGGCATCAATGGCGTAGCCTGGGCTTCCCCCGCCGCCGATCTTGTCGGTGTTCTCATTGCATTGGCAGTGCTGCTGCCCTATCTGCGCCGCCTGCGGCAGATGCCTGCCTCTCCTGCACCGGAGCATTCCTAAGCCATCTTCCTTTCTTTCACGGCCATTCGGCCGCATATCCAAAAAATCTCCCCTGCCTTGAATAAGCGGGGGAGATTTTTTATTTACCGGCGGGATTGCTTTTTCTACCGACGCTTATCATTGATGTTCTTGATATGCTCATCGGTGATGAGGGTCACACCGTTTTCTTTGGCCTAGGCCGCGCAGCCATTCAATACCGTTTTTAGGAACGGCCGAGACACCTTGACGAAATTTTCAGCGCGTCATCGGTGAATTATACGCTGTCATCGCAGCGGTTGGCAGCATAGCGGATGGATTCAAGATCCGTTTCCTTGGGTGCCGGGATCGGCTCCGCAATGGGCTTTTTAAGCCCGCGTGGGAACTGGGTGTACCAGAAGTTCGTGGAATCCCGGTAGCCATAATCCACCGGTACCGGCGGAAAGTTATTTTTTATCACACCATTGATGAGTGCATCATAGTATTCCGGTTTCATCAGAATCTTATCGATACTCTTGGGGTCAATCCCCAGCCAGCCCATCTTTTCTCATCGTTGTACCCGGCATCGATCATAATGGTGGTGTCTCCCTTGCGGTAAAAGAAGATATTGGCCACCTATTCCCGTACGCAGGCCACATGCTCATCGATCCACCCGGTGTTCGGCGGCTTTCTATGATCTTCACTGGTTTTAGTATGCCCACTCTCCCCGCCTTGTCAAGCAGATCTCCCTCTTGCTATCCTTCATAAAAACCTATAAAATAGAGCTGATCTACCATTACACCCTAGGGAGGATGCTCATGCTGACCGAGCACGAAGAAAAACTTATCCAAAGATACTATATTTACCCCAAAATCGCTATTACAGCGGTCATTATGGCGCTGGCGCTGGGGGTCCCTTTCATCCTGCTGGAAATGATCGATGATCTCGTTTTTCACGATGAAGAAGTCATCTTTTGGGGCCTTTATGTCTATTTGGGCTTCGCGGCCCTGTATCTCATCCTTTTCTGTTACTGCACCCTTCGAGCCAAGCTGGGAATGCGGAAAGAGGAATGGCAGGAGCTGCAGCGCCGTCTCAGGGTCCGTCAGCAGCAGTCCGATTATTCCGCAGCTGCCGCGGGCGCCATGGCCATGGGGGCTGCCGGCCGCCTAATGCAAAAAAGCCAAAATAAAACAGTACGGGGTGCCGGTACTGCCGCCCAGGTCGCCGGGGCAGTGGGGGCCGTGGCCACGGCCGGCGCCATGAGCGCCGAGATTGCCCACAATGCTCAGGCCATGGCGGAAGCCTACGGTGTCCCCCTCCCCCGCACCAAAGGATTGAGAACTGTACTGGTGCTGCTGCCGCTGGTGATTCTCATTGGCACCTACATCCCCCAGTACAGCCACGCCCATACTGCCATGCAGCAGAATACCCTCCTCGTTTCCCAGCGCATTGAAGAGATCACCAAAGCTTTGGATCCGGTCTGTGAATACATCTCTGCCGATGACCCCGCCGAACGCTATCAGGATTACGGCTATCGTGTCATTGGCTACCTGCGCGGCATGAATACCGATGCCCCCAAATGCTATGTTTACATTTCGCTGGACTCAACCGGTGTGCTGGAATCTCTCTCCTACGATGAGGAAATTATTATGTCACTCAGCCTGGAGGAAAACCTCAGCCGTATCGAAAAGGACTTTGAAACACTTCACCGCGTCCTGCAAAAAGCAGACATTCCCACCCAAAGCCCCGAACTGCTCACCACCTATCAGCTTTCCGAAGAATTCCGGGAGGCCTTCCTTGCCGGCACCTATTATCAGAGCATCGATTGTTCCGAAAATGGTGAAAGCACCCGTGTTTATTGGAGCTTTGAAACCGAATCCGAGGAAGAATTTGATGAATACACCCATCCCCGCGTATACCTCTATGTGCGGGCGTAAATCGCTCGGTGGCCGTTCAGTCAAATACCCATTGGGGTGGCAGATTAAAACTGCGTGATACCCGATAAGGCCCACATTTTATAACTCTACTATCTCCCCTCCAAATACCAAAAGCACTAAAACCGGGACAGTCGCTGAAAAAGCGACCGTCCCGGTTATTATAATATTTTCAGCCCAGGGGCTTCATAGTGGGGAACAGCAATACATCCCGGATGGAAGCCGAATCGGTCAGCAACATTACCAGGCGGTCCACACCAAAGCCCAAACCGCCGGTGGGGGCCATGCCGTACTCCAGCGCAGTCACAAAGTCATAGTCCACCTCGGCACGGGTGTTCGGCTCCTCATGGCGTTTCGCCTCTACCTGCCGTTCAAAGCGCGCCTTCTGATCAATGGGGTCGTTCAGCTCGCTGAAGGCATTGCCGTACTCGGTAGCGCAGATAAAATACTCAAACCGCTCGGTAAAGGCAGGGTCCTCCGGCTTGCGTTTGGCCAGCGGGCTGTTTTCCACTGGATAATCATAAATAAAGGTCGGCTGAATGAGGTTCTCCTCCACATAGGCATCAAACAGCTCGGCCAGCACGGTACCCTTGGTCGCATCAGCAGGGACCTCCACATTCTTCGCCTTGGCGGCGGCGCGGGCGTCCTCATCGCTCTTCCAGTCGTAGTAGTCCACCCCGGCGTACTTCTTCACCGATTCCGCCATGGTCAGGCGCTCCCAGTGGCCCAGGTCCAGCTCCACACCCTGGTAGGTGATCCTGGTACTGCCGCAGACATTCTGCGCCAGGCGGGTATACAGCTCCTCCACCAGGTCCATCATGCCCTTGTAATCGGTGTAGGCCTGGTACAGCTCCACGGTGGTGAATTCGGGGTTGTGCTTGGTATCCATGCCCTCATTGCGGAAGATGCGTCCCACCTCGTACACACGATCCAGGCCGCCCACGATGAGCCGCTTGAGGTAAAGCTCGGTCTCAATGCGCAGGTACATATCCATATCCAGCGTATTGTGGTGGGTCACAAAGGGCCGGGCGGAAGCGCCGATCTCCAGCGGCACCAGGATGGGGGTATCTACCTCCAGGAAGCCCTTCTCATCCAGGTAGCGGCGGATCTCGGTCAGGATGCGGCTGCGCTTATAGAAGGTGTCCCGCACCTCGGGGTTCACGATGAGATCCACATAGCGCTGGCGGTACCGGGTATCGGTATCCCGCAGCCCATGGAATTTCTCCGGCAGCGGCAGCAGGGACTTGGAAAGCAGCTTGATATGGGTGGTATGAACCGAGATCTCGCCCTTCTGGGTACGGAACACGGTGCCCTCCACGCCCAGGATATCACCGATATCCCACTTCTTAAAGTCGGCATATTCTTCCTCGCCCACATCATCCCGGCGCACATATACCTGCAGCCGTCCGGTGGAATCCAGCAGATCCATAAAGCTGGCCTTACCCATCACGCGGCGGCTCATCATGCGGCCGGCAATGCGTACCGTTTTGCCCTCCAGCGCCTCAAAGTTATCCCGGATCTCCTGGTTCTTGGTATCCCAGTCATATTTCGTGATCTCATAGGGGTTTTTGCCGGCCTCACACAGCGCCGCCAGCTTGTCCCTGCGCACCTTTACCTGTTCGTGCAGGCGCTCCTCTTCTTCCTCGGCCTCCGCCGCCGGGTTCATTACCTTTTCTTCGCTCATATTTTGTCCTCCTTCACCGGCGCAGGCATACCCGCCCCGTCACATTCATCCATTCCTGCAGGGGGCAATCTCCGGACGCCCCTCCGCTTTTATCGAGCCGCCCCGCTTCGCCGGGGACGGCCCTCCCTCGCTGCGGAGCGCCCGGTGTTCCCGCCACTGCCGCTGCTGTGGGTATCACTTTATTCTACCATCAAATGCCCCGCAGGGCAAATAAAAAAGCAGAAAAGTTCAGCACTTTTCTGCCTTTTTGCCGGTAAATTACTTGCTGATGTCCAGAATGACCATCTCGAAGGCGCCGCCGGGGGCTTCCACCACCACGGTCTCACCCTTTTTATGGCCAATAAGCGCATGGCCTACGGGGGACTGGTCGGAAATTGTGTTCATCTCGTGGCCCACTTCCATGGCGCCAACGATGAGGTACTCACCCTCTTCCTCCATATCCTTATCCAGCACCTTCACCTTGGAGCCAACCCCCACCACATCCAGCGAAAGGCTGTCGGTATCCACGATGGTCACATGCTTCAGCTGCTCTTCCAGCACGGCAATGCGGGCTTCTATTTCCGCCTGCTCGTTTTTGGCAGCATCGTATTCACTGTTTTCGGAAAGGTCGCCGTAGCCGCGGGCGATCTTTATTTTCTCTGCGATCTCGCTGCGTTTGGTCGTTTTCAGCTCTTCCAGCTCTTTGGCCAGCTCATCATAGCCGGTCTGGGTCATTTGAATGGTGTTTACCATGAAATACAGCTCCTTTACGGGAGGCAAACGGTGTCCCGCTGCCCGACGATAGTTTAATTATTATAGTTTTTTCTGCCCAAAATGTCAAGTACGCATCAGCTTCCCCAGTTCGGTAAATTCCGCCAGCCGTCCATCAATGCGGCATCCCCCAAGGGTCAGCGGCAGCTTCACCCGGCGGGTACCGCACTCCGTTACCATCCCCCAAAAGGCGGTTGGTTCCACCCCCGGTGGCACCTCCGCCAGCTGTTCCGGCGTCAGTGCCAGCGTCAGCCGGTTCACTGTGGGGTTCCCCTGTATCCCACTGCGGTCTGCAGTGATTATCGGCCGCCGCACCCGTATCACTCCTGTTGGATAGGGCGCCGCGCAAATGGAACAGTCCTCCAGCTCGGCTGGGGTCTCCGCCCATAGCAGCGGCAGGCCGTATTCCACCCGCAGCATGGTTTCCGCGGCAGCATAGCGGCTTCGCCGCAAGGTATATACCTTTACTCCCCGGCAGCAGTCCAGCCACTCCCCGCAGGCCCATGGCGCTATTCCCTGCGGGTCCAGCAGCCCCAGCAATCCGCTGCCCTTTCCCGCGGTTTGTTCCATGGCCTGCCGTGCGGCTGCCACCGTCAGCCTTGCCGTAAAGTCTTGCGGCCGGTAATCCCGCAGTGAGCAGCCCTCCGGTGCCAATACCTCCGGGGGGAGCAGCACCGGAGAACGCGGGCGGGGACACAGCAGGGCCAGCCGGTTCCAAGGCAGCCGTTCTACTGGGCCGTGCCACACTATATATCGGTAGCGGTTCCCACCGCAGCTGCGGTCCTCCCACTCCAGGGCATCCCCCCGCAGCAGCCGTCCCAATCTCTGCCGCAGCGGTTCTTTTTTGTCCTCTACTGCTACCACCATGAACATCCCTTGTGCCCCCTTTGCCTGTCCTGTTCCATCCTATGCGCCTCTTGGCTCATTTAGTACAAGCCACCGGGCTGGGGCCCGCAGGGCAAGCCGTCCTTCGGACGGCTTTGGGGGGCGGCCGCAGGCCGCCCCCCTACGCGGCACTCCGTGCCGCGGCCCTGCGGGCCCCGTCGCACCCCACCCCTGCCTTTCCACCTGCTAAAGCTCTCCCCCGCCTCAGATTAAATTCCATACATCCCCTCAATCCATTTCCGCCGCACAGCGAACAAATGTTTCACGTGAAACATTTTTGCCGCACTAAAAATAACCGGCCCCATTCCGGAGCCGGTCGAAAGATTTTATAATATTACCGGATGGCCGCCGCCAGCACCTCCAGTGCCTTCTTATAGGGAGCATCCAGCTCAGCGTTGCCCAGGATATCACCCCGGTTACTCTCGCTGGCCGCCAGCTCCACCTCATAGTCAGGGCCTACGCCTGTATCACCAAAGCTCTTTTGCTTGGGCCCGGCATACTGCGCCGTGGTGACCTGGATGGCCGAACCACCCGAAAGCTTGAAGATCTCGGTGATATCGCCGTTGCCGGCGGTGCGGGCGCCTACCACCTTGGCCCGGCCAAAGTCCTGCAGCGCCATCACAAAGAGCTCCGTGGTGCCACCGGTGGTCTCATCGGCCAGCACCACCAGCGGAATATCCCAGCTGTTCGCATCGGATTCCGCCACGGCGGTCAGGTTGCCGTCCTTATCGCGGGAATAGGCCACAGTACCGCTGGGCAGCAGCGGATCCAGCAGCCGGACCGCATAGGAAAGCTCATTGCTGGTAACGCCGCGTACATCCAGCAGAATGCCCTTTACTTCCTGGGCCTTCAAGGCATTCAGCTGGGCGATGAACTGGTCGGCAGTGGTACCGCTCCACTCGGTAAAGCTGATATAGGCGGTATCTTCACTTACCATGGTCGTTTTTACTGTGGGCACCTCAATGGCGCGCAGGGTCAGCTCGTAGTTGTTCTCCTGGCTATCCTGTTGGATGGTCAGAGTCACCTTGGTGCCGGCTTCGCCGCGCAGGCGGCCCGCCATGCTTTCATTGTTATTTTCGGTCACGCGGGTGCCGTTTACATTGGTAATAAGCGCCCCCACCTTGATGCCCGCCATCTGCGCCGGAGAATCGGGATAAACCTCCCGAACCAGCAGATAGCCGGAGGAATCCATCTCGGTCACCAGACCCACGCCTACATATTTGCCGCTGCCGGATTGGGTATAGGCCTCATATTCCGCAGCGGTGAAGTAGCGGGCATTGCTGTCCTCCAGGCCATCGATATACCCGCGGGCAATGGCCTCCTGCAGCGCTTCCTCATTGATGGAGCCGTAGTAATTTTCCCGCACATACAGGTCTACCTCATGCAGAGAGCTGTACATTTTTTCCCGTTCGGTGATGCCTGTCATCTTCACATTGAACAGGTTCATCGAGTAGATCATGGTAAGGGAAAAGGCCACAGCCGCTACGATGGCCATATAGGCGATGGCCGCGCCAAGCGAAATTTTCTTGTTCATGCTGTTTTATGCTCCTGTTGTAACGCCGCTTACCTGCACAGTGCCGTTACAGATAATTGAGCGGATTGGTATGCGCGCCGTTGCGGCGGATTTCAAAGTGGAGATGATAGCCGGTAGACCAGCCGGTGGTCCCCACATAGGCAATGGTCTGCCCCTTGGTAACGGTATCGCCTACATTGACGGCAACCGAGGTGCAGTGTGCATACAGGGTGGAAAAACCGCCGCCATGGTCAACGATAAGATAATTGCCGTAGCCCCATGCCCTGCCGTAACCCGCACCGGTACGCACATGAATGACGGTGCCGGAGGCTGAGGCGCGAATGGGCGTATTGGCAGGTGCCGGAAAATCGATTCCGGTGTGATAATCGGTATTATTGAAGCGCCAGCCGTAGTAGCTGCTGATGTAAGTATAGCCCTTTACCGGGTAGATAAATCCGGTGGTGCTGTAATCCACCTGGCTGCCGTTGCCGGCATTGGCAGCATAGATGGCGTCGATATCCGCCTGGATCTGCTTCATCTCCTTCTGGATGGCAGCCTGATCGGCCAGGTATTCCTGCTCCATCTTTTTGATATCCTGCAGGGTGCTTTCCACCTCGGTCTTCTGGCTGGTCAGGCTGGCCTTCTTGCCCTCCGCCGTCACCTTGGTATCCGCCAGGTCCTCTTTTTCCTCCTGCATCTGCGCCTGCAGCGTCCGCAGCTCGGTGATGTTATCCGCGAGGGCTTGCAGCAGGGCGCTGTCGTGCTCCGAAATGCGGCTGAGGTATTTGCCGTAGCTGAGGTAACTGCCCAGGCTATCCACGCCAAAGACCATGCCCAACATACTGGTGCCGACGCTGGTCTTGTAGATGGAGCGAATGCGCTTCATAAAGAGGTCCTGCTGTTCCAGCACTTCCGCGCTCAGTTCATTGATGCGCTCCTCTTTATCGGCGATATCATTCTGCAGATAATTGATCTTGTTATCCAAAAGAGTGATCTGCTTTTGGGTATTGGTAATCTGATTGTTCAGGTTATTGCGGATCGCTTCCTGCTTTTCCTTTTCGGTCTTGGTCTGGTTCAGTTTATCCTTTAGGGCCTGCTGCTGTTTTTCCAGTTCACTATACTGGCCGTTCAGGTGGTCCAGGGTACTATCCGCGTAGGCGGTAATGGGCGCGGAGACCGTCAGCACCGCGGCGCACATCACCGCTGCCAGGATCCGCTTGCTGCATCTCTTCATGGTATTTGCCTTGTCCTTTCCGTTTGCACATTTGCTGTGGGTTTTCTTCTGTCAAACTTCAGGCTGTTGTCTTATCAGAACAGGAAGTTTCCCTTTACATAGTGTGTGTAAAGAGGGCGTTTTCCTGCATCATACTTTGAGATATTTGCCGACGAAGATAAAGCTGCCCACCATACCGAACAGCACCCCCGCCGCCACAAAGCCCAGCAGCATCTGCGGGGCGATGGAAACAAAGGGAATGAGGCTCTGGTAGGCCAGCTGCAGCCAGCCACTGGCCGATTGGCCTACCCACTGGTACAGGAAGTGGGTGCCCACCCACAGCAGCCCAAAGGCAATGAGGGCGGAAATGAGTCCAATGACCATACCCTCCACCAAAAAGGGGAAGCGGATGAAGGCATTGGTGGCGCCGACATATTTCATAATATTGATCTCCCGGCGGCGGTTGAAGATCGTCACCCGGACGGTATTGGCAATGATAATGATGGAAACGACCATCAAAATAGCGACGATGGTAAGCCCCGCCACATGGATGGCGGTCTTGATACCCACCAGGGTCGTGGCCACCTCATTGCTGGATTCCACGCTTTCCACCCCGGAAAGGCTCTCCAGCGTCTTGACGGTCTCCGGCAGATTTTCCAGGCTGTTCACTTTCAAGCGGAAGGAAGCCGGCAGCGGGTTTTCATCCGCGTACTGCTCAAAACCTTCCAAAAAGCTCTGGCTGCCCAGGGTGTCGCTCAGCTCCTTCAGGGCGTCCTCCTTGCTGATGTACTGCTTGGAGGCGATATTGGGCAGATCGTCGATCTCTGCCTTCAGCCTCTCGGTGCCGGCGCTGCCGAGGTCGTCATCGATCCAGACCACAACCTCATTGAAGCTTTCTACATAGCCCATCAAGGAATTGATATTGAGGGAAAGCAGCAGCGCCCCGCCGATCAGCACCATGCAGGCGATAAGCACGCCGATGGAGGCCACCGACATCTGCCGGTTGGCGCGGATATTGTGCAGGCCCTCCTTGACCAAATAGCCAAAGGAATTCTTAAACATGGGAAGCACCTCCTTGATCCCGGATAATGCGTCCCTTTTCCAGTGTCACGGTACGGTGGTGGAAGCGGTTCACCAGCTCATGCTCATGCGTCACCATAAGGATGGTGGTACCGGTCTTATTGATCTCATCCAAAAGCTCCACGATCTCGTAGGAAAGCTCCGGATCGATATTGCCGGTCGGCTCATCGGCAATGAGCAGGTCGGGGTTATTCACCAGCGCGCGGGCCAGGGCCACACGCTGCTGCTCGCCGCCGGAGAGTTCCGGCGGATAGTGCTTGTACTTATCATCCAGCCCCAGCAGATTCAGAATATAGGGCACCCGCCGGCGGATAAACCGCCGCGGCACACCGGTCACCTGCAGGGCAAATGCCACATTATCAAAGACCGTCATGGTGGGGATAAGCCGGAAATCCTGGAACACTACACCGATGGTGCGACGAAAGTAAGGGATCTCCCGCTGCTTCATATGGATAAGGTCCCGGCCGTTTACCGTCACCTCGCCCTCGGTGGGTACTTCCTCCCGCAGCAGCGTTTTGATGAGGGTGCTTTTGCCGGCACCGGAATGCCCCACCACAAAGACGAATTCGCCTTTTTCGATATGTAGATCCACCCCATCCAACGCGCATACGCCGTTGGGGTAGGTCTTGGTTACTCCTTGCAGATCAATCAAGGGATACACCGCCTTGCTCTATAGGATATTGGGTCAGCCCTTAAATGACATCAAAGCTGTCTTTTTAGTACTTCACAGGGTTCGCGGTCAGGTACTTCTTCACCATCAGCGCCACCTTAAAGATGATGGCATGGTCAAACTCCCGCAGATCGAGACCCGTCAGCTTCTTGATCTTCTCCAGGCGATACACCAGGGTATTGCGGTGAACAAACAGCTTACGGCTGGTCTCGGAAACATTCAGGTTGTTCTCGAAGAACTTCTGAATGGTGAAAAGGGTCTCGTGATCCAGGCTTTCGATGGAGCCTTTCTTAAAGACCTCGCGCAGGTACTGCTCGCACAGGGTGGTGGGCAGCTGATAAATGATGCGCGCGATACCCAGGTTATCATAGCTGACGATAAGCCGCTCGGTATCGAATACCTTGCCCACCTCCAGCGCGGCCTGCGCCTCACGGAAGGACCGGGCCAGATCCTTGATGCCGGCAATGACACTGCCGATGCCGACCTGCGCCTTGGTGTAGAATTCACCGCCCAGGGTATCCACGATGGAACGGGCCAGCTTTTCCAGGTCCTTGCTTTCGATGCCGGGCTTGACTTCCTTCACCAGTACGATATCGGTCTCATTGACATTAAAGACAAAGTCCTTCTGCTTATCGGGGAAGAGGTTCTGCACCACATCAAAGGCGGAAACGCTGCTGTTGGCCTGCACCCGCACCAGCAGCACCGCGCGGCTGGCATCGGAGGAAAAGTGCAGCTCCCGCGCCTTGGCAAAGATATCGCCGGGCAGGATGTTATCCAGAATGATATTCTTGATAAAATTGCCGCGGTCATATTTTTCATCGTAGTACTGCTTGATGCTGGAAAGAGAGATGCTGAGCACGCCGCACATTTTGGCCGCCAGGTCATCGCTGCCGGAAACAAACACGGCATACTCCGACTTCATCTTGGAGCCAAAGGGCTTGTAGGTAATGCCGTCCCGGATGAACAGCTCGTTATTTTCGCCCAGATCCGCCGCCAAAAAATCGTTCGGCTCGCCGATCTTGGTCAGGTCGCTGCAGGCAATGATGGTGGCGCTCTCATCAATGACGCCGATCATGCGGTCCACAGTATCCCGCATCTGATAAACCAGGCCCTGGAACAAACGATTCGACATAAAACTACCCCTCTACTTTCGCAAAAAATTGCTGTCACACACAGTCTATGATGAATGAACACTTTTATTTTACCTAATATTTTGTGCAAATGCAACAGTTTTCTGCTTTTTCCTTGGAAAAACCCTCAATTCCTTTGGGCAATATCATCAGATTATGGGGCTGTTTCTTGTCAAATCCAACACCTCCAACCCAAAATGTTGGGCCTTGCTGGCGGCCTCGGCACAAAATGGGGGGATGCGCTTCCATCATTTTGCACAAAGAAAACCAGGTCACAGGGGGCTTGTGTAGTTCCAATTTACCATAAAAATATGAATATTCCGTGACCCCCCGGTGATGATTGCTTGAGGATTTTCCGGAGCTTGGTGCAATCTGCCAAGAAAAACGGCAGTCCCTGCCGCTGCCGGTAAGGACTGTCCATTCTGCCATTTTACATTTATTCCGGCAGGTGCTGCTGCCGCAGCAGAGAGATCTCCTCTTCGCTCAAGGGGCGGCACTCACCGGGGGCCAGGGTATCATCCAGCCGCAGCGCCCCCATGGAAAGCCGGTGCAGGCCCGTAACCACCGCTCCGCAGCAGCCGAACATCCGCTTGATCTGATGGTAGCGGCCCTCCCGCAGCGTCACCACTCCGGTATCTTCCGATTCAATGGTCAGCTCCGCCGGCCGGCAGCGGCCGTCCTTCAGCTCTATCCCCTCGGCAAAGCGACGCACCATTTCCTCCGTCATGGGAATATCGATGGTGACGCGATACCGCTTGGGCACATGCTTTTGGGGAGCCAGTATCTCGTGGGCCAGGGCACCGTCATCGGTCAGGATCATGAGCCCTGTGGTGTCCTTATCCAGCCGTCCCGCCGGGAACAGCTCCTTGCGGCGGTATTCCGGCGGCACCAGCTCCAGCACTGTTTTATCCCGGGCATCCCGCGCCGCGGAAACAACCCCCTGCGGCTTGTGGAGCATCAGCGTCAGGGTGCGCTGCACCCGCAGCAGCTCCCCCGCCACCACGATCTGCTCCTCCCCGGTCACCTTACGCTCCGGATGTTTTTCCACCGTACCGTCTATTGTCACCCGGCCCTTGGTGATCAGTTCCTTGACCTCCCGCCGGGAGAGCATTCCCTGCGAAGCCAGCAGCTTGTCCAGTCGTTCCATGCGGCCGCCCCCTTTCTCCTCCTATTGTAGCAGGGAACCGGGGCGGGATGCAACCGCCCCGCCCCATTTTCTCAGCCCGGGATGACCTCCATGCAGAAGCCTCCCTGCTCCATCTCGCTGATATCCGCCCCAACGATCCTATCCTTATAGACAAGGATGTGCGCAGCTACCTCATCCTTTTCGGGATAATTGGTGATGTGATAGGTATATTCCGTTACGGTTTTGCCCCGCAGTTTATCCAGATTGAAGCCCTGCGCCTGCTGTAGGGAGGCATACCCGGTATAGACCTCATCCCACTCCGCCGGGATCACAATCTCCTCTTCACTAATGGGCGGCACTTCCGCCTCCCAACCGTATCTTTGCAGAAACTCAATACGCTGGTTTTCCTCTCCGCCGGGGATGCCTTTATTAAAAAGGCTCCAGGCCGGCAGCGCTACCGGCTGCTGACTGGTAAGCACCACCGTGCCTACCACCGCCGCTACCAGCAGCACCGCAAATGCCAAAACGCTGCCCCGCCGCAGCCGTACCGAATGATAACCCATATGCCCCACTCCTCTCTGCTTCTGTTTTATCTTTATGCGGCAAGCTGACGGAATAGAGATAGCGGCAAAAGAAAATCTCCGCGAAGGGCAGGTTCCGGCCGCAGGCCCGGCGGCGCAAAGCGCCGCCGAAGCGGACCGAAGGTCCGCCAGCCCGCCGAAACGGCGGGCGGCCTGCGGCCGGCTCTCACCCTGCATAATATACAAAAACAGCAGCGGACGGCATCCAATAGGGATACCGTCCGCCGCAAAGGTGCATTGGTTAGCAGGTTATAGAATTATTCCTCTTCCATCATGCTCTTGGCATCGGCAATGACCTCTGCCTCTTTCTCCTTGGGCAGCTGCTCATAGCGGGCAAAGGTGAGGGTGAAGGAACCACGGCCCTGGGTAATGGAGCGCAGGGAGGTGGCAAAGTCAAACATCTCGCTCATGGGGACTTCCGCCTCGATCTCCTGCAGACCATCCTCAGCGGGGTTCATACCCATCATGCGGCCGCGGCGCTTGGAAAGCTCGGAGTTAATATCGCCCATGTTCGCGGCGGGGACCTGTACCTTCAGGGTGCCGATCGGCTCCAAGATGACAGGGTTGGCTTGGGGCAGACCCGCCTTGTAGGCCAGGGAAGCAGCAGTCTTAAAGGCCATTTCGTTGGAATCTACGGGGTGGTAGGAACCATCCACCAGGATAGCCTTTAGGCCTACTACCGGGTAACCGGCGATCATGCCACGGGAAACGCAGTCCTGCAGACCCTTTTCTACCGCGGGGAAGAAGTTCTTGGGCACCGCGCCGCCGACTACTCTCTCCTCAAATACGAGGGAATCGCTATCGCAGGGCTCAAACTCGATCCAAACATCACCATACTGGCCGTGGCCGCCGGACTGTTTCTTGTGCTTGCCCTGTACGCGGACCTTCTTACGGATGGTCTCACGGTAAGCCACACGGGGCTTCACCAAGGCTACATCGATGCCGAACTTGGACTTGAGCTTGGAAACCACAACATCCAGGTGCTGCTCGCCCAGGCCGGAAACGACCTGCTGCTTAGTCTCCACATTATTCTCAAAGCTGATGCAGGGATCTTCCTCGATCAGACGCTGCATCGCGCCGGCAATCTTGGCCTCATCGCCCTTGCCCTTCAGCACAATGGCCATGGAGAGACAGGGGGCCGGGAACTCGGTAGGCTTATAAGAGATGACACGCTTGGCATCACACAGGGTATCGCCGGTCACGGCATTGGAAAGCTTGGTAATGGCGCCGATATCGCCTGCGGTGATGCAGTCCACTTCGTCCTGCTTCTTGGCGCGGCAGCACAACAGTTTGCCCAGACGCTCCGGCTCGCCGGTGCGGGCGTTTACCGGGGTCATACCGGCGGTCAGCTTGCCGGTGATGACCTTTACGAAAGACAGCTTACCCACGAAGGGGTCGGCAACGGTCTTGAATACAAAGGCGGATTCGGGAGCATCGGGGTCGCACTTGATGGTCTCGCCCTCGACGGTCTCCTCGCAGCAGCCATCGGCGGCGCTGGGCAGGAAGTGTACGATGGCATCCATAAGGACCTGGCTGCCGGAGCCGGTGGCGGCGCTGCCGCAGAAAACGGGCGCAATGGTACCGCTCTTAACACCGGCGGCAATACCCTTCTGGATCTCCTCCTTGGTAAAGGGCTCTTCCATGAAGAACTTCTCCATCAGGGCGTCATCGGTCTCGGCCACAGCTTCGTTCAGGGCCATCTTCATCTCCTCGATACGGTCTGCGGCCGCGGCGGGGATGGCGATCTCATTGAGCTTATTGGCCTTGGGGTCGAACTTATAGGCCTTCTCATCCACCAGGTCAATGTAGCAGTCTACCACATCGCCATCCATGTGGGGGATGATAACAGGGCAGACGGAATTGCCGAACACTTCCTTGATGCCCTCGAAGGTCTTATAGAAATCGGCATGCTCCACATCCAGCTTATTGATGAAGAACGCCTTGGATTTATTCATGCGGGTAGCCAGGCGGTAAGCCTTCTCGGTGCCGACGCCCACGCCGTCCTTGGCGGAAACGACCAGCAGCACGGTCTCGGCGGCACGGATGCCCTCCGAAACGCCGGCGGCAAAATCGAACATACCGGGGGTATCCAGCAGGTTGATCTTTACACCGTTCCAATCAAAAGGCGCAATGGCGGAGCTGACCGATACCTGACGCTTGATCTCCTCGGGATCAAAATCGCACACGGTATTGCCGTCCGCAATTTTGCCAAGGCGGTCGGTGGCGCCGGATTTGAACAGCAGCATCTCTGCCAGGCTGGTCTTGCCGGCGCTGCTGTGGCCTGCTAAGGCGACATTGCGGATCTTATCCGCGGTGTACTGTTTCATAGTTAGGATTTCCCCTTTCAATCTTTGAGTCGCAACGCCATAGGGGCGCATTACAGAACAATTATACCTTTTTGTCAAGTTTTACGCAATAAAAAACTCCGTTAATCTGCACGGCGCTTTGCCGAAATACGCTGCGTTATTTTGTGCTATTTGCTGATTTTCAGCCTTCCCGGCTCCATCCTGCACCCTTTAGGGCCCCTGCAAGGCGCAAATTCGGCCCGCACGGCGAGCCCGCGCCCTTCCGCATTCCCAAAATACCAAAAGGGACCCGCTGCCATACACAGCGGGCCCCAGCAGATCCTATTACTTTTTGCGCACCAGTCCCAGCAGCACCGTTGGGATAAACCACAGGAGCTGATAAGCCCCCAGGCTCCACCAAGTCACCCGGCTCAGTGCCCCGGAATAGGCCAGCAGCGTGATGATGGCAAAGCCGATGAGCACACTCAGCACCAGCAGCACACTGATGGCCTTGGCCAGGCCATACTCCCTCTGGGCGGAAAGCAAACTATGCAGCGTTCCCGCCATGCCGCCGCTCACCATTTCGGCCGCGGTCTCACCGGTGCCGTCCAGCGCGGCTTCGGCCTCCCGCTGCAGCGCCGCCGGCACCATGTGGATGTTCTCCTCCTGCAGGCCATAGACCTGCGCCACCCGCGCCGGGGTGATATTGGGGTCGGTGGTATGCACCATCAGGGCGATCCCCACCTTCTCCAGCTCCCGCAGCTGGGTCCTCAGCTGCTTATCGGCATGGTAGCTGATGACAAACCCCGCCGAAAGACTGCCGAAATTGGAAAGATACAGGAGCTCCTTGCCCTCTGCCGTAAAGCCGGCCTCCACCTCAATGGGCGGCACGGCCACACCGTGGGCCAGCAGCAGGCCGCGGTTGCCAATCAGCACCCGGCCGCCATCCACCCAGGCGGAAATGCCCTTCCCTTCCTCACAGGCAACGCTTTCCACCGTTTTCAGGTTCTTCTCATTGGTGATCATCCCGCGGAAAATGCCGGTCAGCGAATTATCCACGCTGCACAGCACGCTGGCCGCATTCAGGATAGCCTCATCAATGGGCTTCTTCTCAAAGGTTCTTATCCCATGCAGGGTAATGCTCCCGCTGGGGAACAGGTCGCTGCCCCGCAGCAGAACGCCGTCGGTATCATGCAGCTCCTCCACGGCGTCTTCATTCAGCAGGTTGGCACGCCAGCGGTTCAGCCCCTCATTGGCACTGCGCAGCGGCATATGGCTGCCCAGCGTGGCCGCCAGGGGAGAGGTGATGCACAGTGCCGATGTAAAGATAGAAACCGCCTCGAATACCGTTCCCTTGGCCAGGAAGTATTCCAGCAGCGCCATTACCACTGCCGCCAGTATGGTAATGGGGGCCAGCACCCCACTGATGCCCTCGGTCATGCCGGTTTCCTCCAGCACGGCCTCGGCATCCTCCGGCAGACCGGCATCATCCAGCGTCACCGTCTTTTCCGGCTGCTCCGGCAGCTCCGCCGCCCATTCAGTCAGGCGGCTCTGCGGCAGGGTGCGGCAGGCCACAGGCCGCAGGGTGGCCATGGCCCGGCAGCTTTCCCGCTGGCGGGCATTCTTCACCAGCTTGCCCCAGGTATTAAAGAACAGGATAAGTACAGCCAGCGGCAGGAAGATATTGTTCCCATACTGTTCCAGCAGAGCAGGCTGTGCCGCCATAAAGCTGCCCTGCAGCAGGCAGGCGAAGACCGTCAAGGTCACATAGGCATCGTTGCTCTGCCGGCCGGGGAACAGCGCCAAAAAGCCATTGCCCAGCGTGCCGCCGCAGCACAGGGCCGAAACGGCGGTGAGCGCCACCATCCCCCACAATCTCATGGAAGAAGAGGTCGCGAGGAAATCCGGCAGCAGCAGGTGATACACCGGTGCCAACGCCAAATAGATAACCCCCAGCAGCATCACCAGGTTGAGGATCAAGGTGACTGCCAGGCTTCGCTGCCGTTTTTTCAGCGTCTGCATCAGGGCTTCAGCACTCTTACGGGCAGCAGAAGCCTCCCAAAGCGGCTTTTTCGCCCTGGTCACGAGAATCTCCCGGCCCATCGGCATTTCCTCCCCCAATTCTGGGGCAGGCTGTGCCTCCTGTTTTTTGGGCGGGGTCCATTCCTCCGGCTGCATCACCGGTTCTGGCCGCTTCGGCTCCTCCCACTTAAATTCCGGTTCGGCCGCTGGGGCCGGTGCCGCCGGGGCTTCCGTCTTTTGCAGCAGCTCCCCAGGGAAAGGCTCTGCCTTTTTTACCGGCTGGGGTGCAGTCTTGGCGGGTGCCGGTCTTTCCGACGCTGCCCCCGCCGCCCTGGACAACCCGGTCTGAGCAGCATCCAACTGCCGCAGCAGGTCCTCCGTAGTGGTGGTGGCCCGCTTTTCCGGCTGAGCCGCCCGTTCCTCCCGGGCGCGTTTTTCCTTTACTTCCCGCAGGATATCGTCTACATTATAGCGGTTTTCTGCCATCTTTTTCCCTCCGCTTTTTTGTTTTCTCTCCCCGGGCAATGCCCTCGGAGAGATCATGCTAAATAAATCGTCAAGCCGCCTTTTCTTACCTGGCCTTCAGCCCCAGCCGCTGCCGGGTGATCTCGTACAGAATAATGCCGCCCGCCACCGAAGCATTCAACGAATTGATCTGACCCTGCATCGGCAGTGCCGCCACAAAGTCGCACTCCTCTTTCACCAGTCGGCTGACTCCATTGCCCTCCGAGCCGATAACCAAACCTACCGCACCCTTAAAGTCCAGCTGGCACCAATTCACCCCATCCATATCGGCGCAGGTGAACCACACATTTTTCTCGGCCTTCAGGCTTTGCATAGTGGCCACGATATTGGCGACCCGGACGACCGGCAGGCACACTGCTGCCCCAGCGGAGGACTTGACTGCCGCCGCAGTAAGACCGGCGCTGTGCCGCTTGGGGATGATGACCCCATGGGCCCCGCAGGCTTCCGCCGTACGGATAATGGCGCCTAAATTGTGGGGATCCTCGATGTTATCACAGATGACCACAAACAGCGGTTCTTCCCCTGCCCGCTCATAGATGTCTTTCATCTCGGCATAGGCGGCCGCCGCGCAGATGGCGGCAACCCCCTGGTGGGTCTCTATTCCGGAAAGCTGGGTGAGCTTTTCCCGCGTCGCTTCCTTCACCGGGATACCCTGCTCCCGCGCCTTATTGAGAATCGCGGCTACCGGCCCCTTGGGGCTGCCGCTTTGTATGTAGATACACTCCAGCTCCCTGCCGCTGCGCAGGGCCTCCAGCACCGGGTTGCGCCCGGCCAGCACCTGGTTTTGCTCTCCAGTCTGCTTTTTTTCCTGCATGGTCATAGTTCCTTTCTTCTATTAGGGCTGTGCGCACCGCCGGGGAACCGGCCCCCGCCTGCGCGCCTTCGGCGCGCCCACCCGCAGCCTACGGCTGCGGGCCACCGGTCCTATAAGGGCCGGCAGGCGGGGGCCGGTTCCCGCGCTGCGCACTGTGCATGCCTATGAATGGTACCATTATAACACAGCCCTTCGCAAAAATCGACCCTATTTTATCAGAAGTCCGCCCAGCAGGGCCCCCAGCCCCACGGCGCTGCCCCATTGGGCCAGCCGGACGCCCCACAGCCGCCAGCCGCCGGGCTGCCGGGGCCGCCACCGCAGCGAACCTACATACCGCCGGGCATTCTCCCGTAGGGCCTCCTCACCGTTCTGCTGCTTTTCCGGCTTTACGAATAAAATCGCCCGCTCAAAAAACTCATTATCCACTTCCACTACCTCTACCACCTGCTTATTGACTCCCTTCAGCATCACGCAGCCCTCCTTTTGCGGCATCAATTCCCTGTTATTTTGCTTCCTGCTGTGGAATTTATGCAGTCCCACCTGGCGGAAGCGACAGAGAGATATACAGACCGTATTTTTTACTTTTGCACAGTTTCCACACACTTTTCCCCCGGCAGTGTGGAAAACTCGGTGGAAAATGTGAAAAAGTGTCCCCATTTCGTCCCTTTTTCTCTCCTGTCACCGGTGGAAACATCTGTTTTATCCACAATTTACAGTAAATGGACACTACAAAAAGTTTACCGGCCTTGCTCCCCGCTCCGGATTTTTTCACAAATGAAAACTAAACGCCGGTCAGAAAAATATCGTTATTTATTTCACAAAAATTTGCGGAATCTGCCGGTATCTTATTGCATTTGGCGGGCAATATTGCTACAATAGGGCTGAACGCACCATCCCTTTATACTTCTATTTTTTGAAGGAGGATCAATATTATGCCACTGGTCACTACCAAGGAAATGTTCCGTAAAGCCTATGAGGGCGGCTACGCCATCGGCGCTTTCAATGTCAACAACATGGAGATCGTACAGGGCATTACCGAAGCGGCCCAGCTGGAGCAGGCCCCTGTCATTCTGCAGGTTTCGGCCGGCGCCCGCAAATATGCCAAGCACATCTATCTCACCAAACTGGTGGAGGCCGCTGTGGCCGATACCGATGTCCCGATCGCCCTGCATCTGGACCACGGCGATGGCTTTGAGATCTGCAAGGACTGCATCGACGGCGGCTTCACCTCCGTGATGATCGACGGCTCCAAGCTGAGCTTTGAGGAAAACATTGCTGTGACCCGCAAGGTAGTGGAATACGCCCACGACCACGGTGTTATGGTCGAAGGCGAGCTGGGCAAGCTTGCCGGCATTGAGGACGCTGTCAATGTCAGCGAAGCCGATGCCCAGTTCACCAATCCCGCCGAGGTGGAGGAATTTGTTTCCCGCACCGGGGTGGATTCCCTGGCCATCGCCATCGGCACCAGCCACGGCGCCTATAAGTTCAAGCCCGGCCAGAAGCCCCAGCTGCGCTTTGATATCCTGCAGCAGGTCAGCGACCGCCTGCCCGGCTTCCCCATCGTGCTGCACGGTGCTTCCTCCGTCATCCAGGCGGATGTAGAGACCGTCAACCGCTTCGGCGGCAAGATGCCCGATGCCATCGGCATCCCCGAGGAAATGCTGCGCCACGCCGCCGAGATGGCCGTCTGCAAGATCAATATCGATAGCGACCTGCGCCTGGCCATGACCGCCGCCATCCGTCAGCACATGTTCGAGCATCCCGATCATTTCGATCCCCGGCAGTATCTCACCCCGGCCCGCGATCACATCCGCGAGCTGGTTCGCCACAAGATGCACGATGTCCTGGGCTGCTCCGGCAAGGCGTAATTTTTTCCCTTATACACCAAAGGATCCCCGCCGGTGGCGGGGATCCTTTTTGCGTTTTATTATGCCACAGTCGTACCAGGGTAGTAGTGGTTCAAAATCTGCACATAGGTCCAGCCCTGCCGGGCGTACAGCATACTGCCGGTCTGGCTCATCCCCACACCGTGGCCGTAGCCGTAGGTGGTAACGGTAAAAATGCGGCTGTCCGCGTCATAGCTGATATCAAAGGCATGGCTGCGCAGTCCCAGGATGCTCTCCCTTATCTTCCGCCCCGTGGTGGTGGTATTACCTACCCGTACGGTGCCTACATATTTTCCATCGGTACGGGAGGTGATCTCCAGCCAGGTGGCCGGGTCGTCATTGGCGGGGTCCAGGCTCGTCCCAAGGGCGCTGTTCATCCTTTCAGCCATCTGTTCCGGGGTATAGGTATAGTCCTTGGAAAAAGGCGACCAGCTGTAGGAATAGCCCTCCTCAATGGAGGAATCCACCGAAACAAGGTAGGGGTACTGGGTGGTGCCCCATACGCTTTGGGCCGTGGTGGTCACGCCGCAGCTGATGGAAAAATAGGTACAGTTGGCGTACTGGCCATTATAATAAACTGCCTGGCCCAGCACCTCTTTCACACAGGCCTTTACCCGGTCGCCGGGTTCCACACTGCTAAGGCGCAGGGTAGGCGCACGGCCCAGGTAGTCATTGTAATACTTGATGTAGCTGTAGGAGGCCACCGCCATGGCCTTGGTGGATTCCCACTCGGTGCTGTTGCCCACCTCATTCTGCACCACGCGGCACAGAATCTCATAGGTATCGCCAACTACCGGGGTACTGCCATCAATAACGCTGAGCTGGCCGTAATCAGCGGTATCATTGCCGCTGTTATCCGGTTCCGGTTCAGGGGTCGGGGCGGGGGTCGGGGCGGGGGCTGGCTCCGGGGCTGGCTCAGGGGTTGGAGCCGGAGCAGGCGTCGGTTCCGGCTCCTTTACGGTACCGGTATTGCCAGTGCTCCCAGTATTCCCGGCATTGCCTGAACCATTGGAATTATTGGAATTGCCGCCGGTGGTGTCGTTCCTGTTCCCATTGCCGGTATTACCGTTTTTGTTGTCCCCGGTCTGCCCGGAGGAATTTTCTGTTTTAGAATCGGTTTTATCCCCGGATTTATCATCGGCCTTACTTTCGGCCTTGGCGTCCGTCTTTTCTGGCTGCTTCTCCCCAGATTGACCGTCATTCTCGGCGGGTTCCTCATTCTCCTCCGGCAGCACCTCATTCTGCGGGATATGCTCCCAATCCGGCAGCAGGGCCTGTCCGCTTTGCACTGTGGGATAGATGGGCAGGTTCTCGGCGCCGGTGGGGGTGCTGCCGCAGGCAGCCAGCAGCAAAAGGGCAGCAGCGGCGGCCAGCACGCGGCCGGTTTTCAGCGATCTCGGCATGAAGAGCCCCTCCTTTCGGGCGATTTTTGTAATAATCTGTCCCTATTATACAGAATAGAATCAGTTTTGTCTACCAGTAGGATATGAACAGAGCGTGAAGAATGGGTGATGGTCCCTCCCCAACGCGCAAAAAAGAGGCGGAAGTTCGCTTCTTCCGCCCCATTTTTCTTATGCAGTTTACTTTTTGCCGCCCAGCAGGCCGGTTAGGACGCTGCCCAGCAGCTCCGCCGCGTCGTCATTTTGGGCGGTCGATTTCTTCTTGGAAGAAGTGGTTTTCTTAGCGGAGGTAGTTTTCTTACCGCTAGCGGTCTTTTTTGCGGAAGAAGTTGTCTTTTTCCCGCTGGAGGTGGTTTTCTTCCCGGAGGAAGTGGTCTTTTTCCCGCTGGTGGAAGTCCCCAACGCGCTGCCCAGCAGGCTGCCGGCCAGGGAGCTCAGCACATCGCTGCTATCGCTCTTTTTGCTGCTCTTTTTGCCGCTGCCGCCCAGGGCGCTGGTCAGCAGGCCGCCCGCCAGGCTGGTAAGAATGTCGCCGCTGTCGCTCTTACCGGACTTTTTATTGCTGCCGCCCAGCAGGCTGCCAGCCAGCGAGATAAGGGTACTGCCGTCATCCTCGTCATCATCCCCGCCGCCCAAAAGACTGGTGAGCAGCCCGCCGAGCCCGTCGCTTTGGGTCTTGGTCTTTTTCTTCTGGCTGCCCAGGGCCGCCAGCAGCAGCGGGGCCGCCATGGCCAGGATCTTGGAGGTATCCACCTTGCTGGCGCCGCTCTTTTTGGCAACAGCGTTCTGCACCGTCTCAGTTTCCCCGCCCAGAATCTTGGTAAGGATCTTGGCGCCATCCTCCGTATCCACATTCTGCAAAAGGCTTGCCAGCCCTTTGCTGCTGGTATGGTCGTCCAGGGCCTTGGCCAGGCTGTTGGCCCCGTCCTCGGTGGAGGCATTCTGCGCCATGGCACCTACCAAAGCCGGCAGCGCGTTGGCCAGGACATTCTGGGTGTCCTTTTCGCTGGTGCCGGTTTGGCCCGCTATGGAGGAAATCACACTGCTGGAAAGCAGATCAGTCAAATTCATCTGTCAGCGCCCCTTTCCTTATTCCTGCTCCAATGCGCAGAAATCGCAGGGATCGGTGCGGTTGGCCTCAAAGGCTTCCTCAATGGTCCCCTGATAGACCTTACTGGACCGCATCAGGGTGTGGCAATTGGGGTCAAGGTGATAGCTCTTGCCGAAACGGGTCCAGTAGACGGAGCCGGTGCCCACCGCCTGCTGGGCGTCAGCCAGCTCCTCGGCGGAAACAGGGTTAAAATCGATGGAGAACAGCGAAGCCAGCACCAGGGCAATGGCTGCCACTACGGTCACGATCTTCTTGGTCTTGCCATCCAGGTCCTTATTGGCCAGCAGCAGGATGACAATGGGCAAGAAACAAATAACGGAGGCGATCAGCCCCATATTGTTCCACAGGAAGAACTTCACGCTGCTCTGCTTGCTGGCGGGGTCCAGCCGGTTGGCCTTTTTCCACAGCTGGCTGCCGATGATGACAAGGATAAGATCGATGACCAGTGCCCCGATGAGCCAGTACATTTTCTGCTCCTCGGGGATGTACCAGGTGCCATTGAGCATCAGAATGGCGCCGACCTCGGCGGCCAGAGCCAGCACCCACAGGATCACGGCGGCGATGCGCTTGCCGGTGGCGCTTTTCTTATTGGCGGCGGTGACGACTGCGGGGCGCTTGCCGGTTTTGCCGGTGGAAGCCTCCACAAACTCACGCTCGACCTTCTTTTTTTCTGCCAAATTGGGTCACTCCTTTTCTATCACAAAAAATCGGGCGAAATGCCGATTTCATTGTACCAAGCATGAGGCAGATGCGCAAGGCCTTTTTTGTGGAGAAAGGACAACCGCCGGAGGCAGCCCCCGGCGGTGCGGATTATTCTTCTTCGCGGCGCAGCAGCAGTACCAGGGCAAGCGCAAGGGGGGCGGTGGAGAATTTCATTGCGTAGGTTTGGCTAATTTGGCTGTACTTAAGCAAAAAGAACGCCCGCGGCCTGCACTGGGCATAGCCGCGGGTGTGGGGATGGGGAAAGTTACTTGGCAGAATGGCCGCTCTCGTAGCTCTCGATCATGCGCTTCACCATCTCGCCGCCGATGGAACCGGCCTGACGGGCGGAGATATCGCCGTTGTAGCCCTGCTTGAGGTTAACGCCGACGGTGTTGGCAGCTTCCTGCTTCATCTGGTTCAGTGCTTCCTTGGCTTTCTTGTTAGACATGGTTTATTCCTCTCTTTCTTAATTTGGCGTTTGCAATGTGTATTGTGTGCGCCAGCAGGCGGTATATTAGAGGAACTTTTCTCCAAGCAAAAAATAAACGGCATTTTTTTACGATAGGGCTTGACTTTTTCGGCAGAACCGCTATAATTATTCATGTTGCTATTGCCCGATTGTGTAAAGGTAGCACGACAGACTCTGACTCTGTTTGTCTGGGTTCGAATCCTAGTCGGGCAACCACAAAGACCCTCGCCGTTTAAGATAGCAGCGAGGGTTTTTCTAACGGGATGTGGCTCAGCTTGGTAGAGCGCTGCGTTCGGGACGCAGAGGTCGCAGGTTCAAATCCTGTCATCCCGACCAACAAAAAAGGACGCCTTTTGGCGTCCTTTTTTGTTGGTCGGCCGGGGAGCGTCTCCTTTATTACAGTTCAAATACCCCCTGCCCTAATTGAACGCGAAAGACAACCCTGACGGTTTTCTTTCACACTATCTTTCCCTCCGTAGGGGATAAGCCTGCGCAAAAATCTTTGGCGTCCTTTTTTGTTGGTCTGCTAGGGAGCGTCTCCTTTATTGCAGTTCAAACACTCCCTGCCCTAATTGAACGCGAAAGACAACCCTGACGGTTTTCTTTCACACTTTCTTTCCCTCCGTAGGGGATAAGCCTGCGCAAAAATCTTTGGGCGTCTTTTTTATTTGGTGCCAAGGGGAACAGAAAGCCTGCGCAAAGGGTTAGTCTGTGCCCTAATGAAACGCGCAGGGGGAACCGCCATGGTTCCTCCTCCACACATTCCTCTCCTTTCCATAATACTGCCACTTAATGTGATGCTTTGGACTAAAAAGCTGCGCTTTTTAACCACGCAGCAAGAAAAACATAACCATTACACAAAGCAAAGGCCCCAAAGCCGACATCTCTGCCGCTTCGGGTCCTTTTTCATGTTCCATCGCTCTATTGTGTGTTAAATTATGATATTGCTGTTTCCTTCCCTGCCGCCAGCAGGCGTTCCAGCCACTCCACCAGCGCAAAGGAAAGCCGGTATTCCGGACCTTCCGCCAGCTTTTCTATCCGCTCCAGCTCCGGGCCTTCCGCCGCCGTGCCAATGCACAGCTGTGGGAACAGCACACACCACCAGTTGTGGCCTTCTGCCGCTCCCAGCTCAATGCGCACCGCGTCATAGTACCCCGCCGGCAGAATGGTGCCATCATATTCCCGGGTCTCAAAGTACATATTCACCAGCGCCACCCGCACAGCATCGGCGCTGCCGGCCTGCGCCAGAGCCTCCTCCGCCACCGCTTTCATTTTGGGCAGCAGCTCTTCCGCCCGCGCCATCGTTTCTATTTGGCTTTCACTTTTCGCAAAGTCCTCCGCCGTTTCCCGCAGGATGGCATCCCGCACCCGCAGCTTCAGCGCCTGGTCCTCCTCGCTGTCGCTGTTGGCCAGGATGTGCAGCCGCAGTACATTCTCCCGCACCGTCTCACATTCATTATCAAAGCCCGCCGCCATGCTGAGGATCACCGCCAGCAGCAGCCCGAAAATCAGCACTCTGTCCCACTTTTTTGTCATTGGTTTTCCGTCCTTTCCGGGTCAGTTCGTTATCCGGAGTATGGACGGATTTTCCGCTTCTATTCGCAGTCCGTGCGGAAGGCAGGATCAGGCCGCAGGCCGCCCGCCCTTCCGGGCGGGCAAACGGACCGGAGGTCCGTTTCGGCGGCGCTGCGCGCCGCCGGGCCTGCGGCCCTCCCTCTCCCTCCCGGATCCCTGCGCCCCCGCCCAAAAAGCTCCCCCACCCTGCGCCAGGCAGAATGGGGGAGCTTTTCATTCTATCACTTATTCCAGCATCGAGCGTCCGGTCATCTCCGCGGGCTGGGGCAGGCCCAGCGCCGCCAGCATGGTCGGGGCAATATCCGCCAGCCGGCCGCCCTCAGGCATCAGCTTTGTCCCCTCGGGGAAGCCCACCGCGATAAACGGCACCGGATTGGTGGTGTGCGCCGTAAAGGGCTTGCCTTCCTCGTCGGTCATCCTGTCGGCGTTGCCGTGGTCCGCCGTCACAAAGGCCCGGCCGCCCATCTCCTCAATGGCCGCCAGCATCCGGCCCAGGCAGGCATCCACCGTCTCCACCGCCTTCACCGCAGCCTCAAAGACACCGGTATGGCCCACCATATCGCAGTTGGCGTAGTTCAGGATGATGACATCGTACTTGCCGCTCTTGATGCGCTTCACCACCTCGTCGGTCACCAGATAAGCGCTCATCTCAGGCTGCATGTCGTAGGTCGCCACCTTGGGGCTGGGGATCAGCACCCGGTCCTCACCGGGATAGGGGGCCTCCACGCCGCCATTAAAGAAGAAGGTGACATGGGCATATTTCTCGGTCTCGGCAATGCGCAGCTGGGTCAGTCCCTGCTTGCTGATATACTCGCCAAAGGTATTGGTCAGATCCTCAGGCTTATAGGCCACCTCCACATTGGGCATGGTGGCATCGTACTGGGTCATGCAGATATACACCAACGGGAAGAAGCCCTTTTTGCGCCGGAACCCGGCAAAATCGGGGTCCACCAGCGCGCGGGTCAGCTCGCGTGCCCGGTCGGGGCGGAAGTTGAAGAAGATCACGCTGTCCCCGCTTCGGATGGCCGCGTTTTCTGTCACCACCGCCGGCACGGTAAATTCATCGGTCACACCGTTTTTATAGTTTTCCCGCATCATCGCCACCGGGTCGGGTGCCTTTACGCCCTCGCCGTTCACCATGGCGTCATAGGCTTTCACTACCCGCTCCCAGCGGTTGTCCCGGTCCATGGCATAGTAGCGGCCGCTTACGGTGGCTATCTTGCCCACGCCGATCTTATCCAGCTCCTGCTGCAGCTCATCAATGTACTCCGCGCCGGAGGTCGGCGGTACATCACGCCCGTCCATGAAGCAGTGGATATATACCTTTTCCACACCGCTCTTCTTGGCCATCTCTATCAGGCCATAGAGGTGCCGGATATGGCTATGCACGCCGCCGTTGGATAAAAGCCCCATCAGATGCAGCGCGGCCCCCGGCTTTTTGGCGTTTTCCATGGCGTGCACCAGCGCGGGGTTGGTTAGGTACTCCCCCTCCTCAATGGACTTGGTAATGCGGGTCAGCTCCTGGTAAACGATGCGCCCCGCGCCCATGTTGGTGTGTCCCACCTCACTATTGCCCATCTGGCCGTCCGGCAGGCCCACATCCAGCCCGGAGGCCCCGATTTGGGTATGGGGGCAGGTGGCCCACAGGCGATCCAGGTTGGGATGCTTCGCGGCGGCAATGGCGTTGCCCTCGGTCTCTTTCCGCAGGCCAAAGCCATCCATGATAATAAGTGCCAGTGGCTTTTTCATCGCAGCTTCCCCCCTTTTTATTTGCTCGCGGCTTCCACTATCGCTGCAAAATCCGGTGCCTTCAGCGAGGCCCCGCCGATCAGTCCGCCGTCGATATCCGGCTGCGCCAGCAGGCCGTCGCAGTTCTTGGCGTTCATACTGCCGCCGTACTGGATGGTCGTCGCTTCCGCCGTCTTTTCATCGTACAGTCTGCCCAGCAGCTCCCGGATGAGGTGGTTGACCTCATTGGCCTGCTCATCGGTGGCGGTCTTGCCGGTGCCGATGGCCCAAACCGGCTCATACGCAATGATAATATGCCGCAGCTCCTTGGCGGTCACACCGGCCAGCGCCTTCTTCACCTGAATGGCAATGGTCTCCCCGGTGATATCCGCTTCCCGCTGCTCCAGCGTCTCGCCTACGCACAGAATAACCTCCAGGCCGCTTTCCAGCGCCGCGCGCACCCGCTTGGCCACCGTCTCATCGGTCTCGCCAAAGTACTGCCGGCGCTCGCTGTGTCCGATGATGACATACTGCACCCCCAGCTCCTTCAGCATCGGCGCGGAGATCTCCCCGGTAAAGGCGCCGCTTTCGGCCCAGTGGCAGTTCTCGGCGCCCACCTTCACATTGGTGCCCTCGGTCAGGGCCAGCGCGGTCTCCAGGTTGGTATACGGCGTGCAGATGACAACCTCACAGCCTGCCTCCTTCACCAGCGGCAGCAGCTCGGTAATGAGCGCCTTCGCCTCGGCACGGTTTTTATTCATTTTCCAGTTCCCGGCGATGACCACCCGGCGTTTTGCTTTATTCATATCCTTTTCCTCCTTGGATAGTCTATTTTTCCTTTATTCCTCGGCAGGCCCCAGCAGTGGGCAAATTCCGGGCCGCAGGCCCAGCCGCCCTCCGGGCGGCTTCCGCGGACTTCGTCCGCGGCGGCGGCTCCGCCGCCGGGCCTGCGGCCCGGCTCCCTCCGCCAATCTGTACCCCGTCCTCGGCCAGCCCCTGCAGGGTGCCGGCTCGGGGCGCAGCCCCCCCGCCTGCGGCGGGTCAGCGGACTTCGTCCGCTGCGCGCGTCCTGCGGACGCGCGGGGCTGCGCCCCGCCATTCCGGCATCTTCCCAGGGCTGCGCCCCGCCGTTCCCGCCAAAGCCATACGGCCCCGCTTTGCAATAAAACGGGGCCGCCTAGGGTTTTCTTATTCTTTATCCCGGATGCAGGCGATCCCCGGCAGCAGAGTCCCCTCCAGATACTCCAGCGAAGCGCCGCCGCCGGTGGAGATGTGGCTCATCTTGTCGCCAAAGCCCAGCTGCTGTACCGCCGCTGCGCTGTCGCCGCCGCCAATGATGGTGGTCGCGTCAGTCTCTGCCAGCGCCTTGGCCACCGCAATGGTGCCCGCCGCCAGCACCGGGTTCTCAAAGACGCCCATCGGCCCGTTCCACACAACAGTCTTGGCATCCTTCACCGCCTCAGCGTACAGCTCGCGGGTCTTGGGGCCAATATCCATCCCCATACGGTCAGCAGGGATCTTATCGCTGTCCACCACCAGCGTCTCAATGGGCGCGTCGATGGGGTTCGGGAACTCAGCGGTGGTCACGGTATCCACCGGCAGCACCAGCTTCACACCGTTCTTTTCGGCCTTCGCCATCATTTCCTTGCAGTAGTCGATCTTCTCGGCGTCCAGCAGAGAGGTGCCTACCTCATAGCCCTTGGCCGCCAGGAAGGTATAGGCCATGCCGCCGCCGATGATCAGGGTATCCACCTTGTCCAGCAGGTTATTGATGACCTTCAGCTTATCGGCCACCTTGGCGCCGCCCAGGATGGCCACGAGAGGACGCACCGGCTGCTCCACGGCATTGCCCAGGTAGTTGATCTCCTTCTCCATCAGGTAGCCCACAGCGGTCTCCTTGATATAGTCGGTCACACCGACGGTGGAGCAGTGGGCACGGTGGGCGCTGCCAAAGGCGTCATCCACATATACATCCGCCAGCGAAGCCAGCTCCTTGCTGAATTCGGGCAGATTCTTGGTCTCCTCGGGACGGAAGCGGGTGTTCTGCAGCACCAGAATATCGCCGTCCTTCATCTCGGATACCATCCGGCGGGCATTCTCACCCACTACGGTATCGTCATCGGCAAAGAGGACGGGGCGGCCCATCAGCTCGCCCAGGCGGGCGGCCACGGGAGCCATGGTAAAGGCCGCGTCGGGGCCCTTGGGCTTGCCCAGGTGGGAGCAAAGAATGACCTTTGCGCCATGGTCAGCCAGATAACGGATGGTGGGAATAGCGCCCACGATGCGGTTATCGTTGGTCACCTTGCCGTCCTTCAGCGGCACATTAAAGTCCACCCGCACCAGTACACGGCGACCCTTTACATCCAGATCTTCCACAGTCACTTTGTTCAGAAAAGACATATCCGGTATCCCTCTTTCTTTATAGTATTTTTTGTGGTTCCGCCTTTATTTTACCCCATCCGCCGCCGCTTTGCAATAGAGTTTCGGCAAATTTGTTAAAAAATTAACTTATTTTATTCCCATTTCAGGCGGTGCAGCTGCCCCTCGTTTTGCAGCTGGGGAAAATCCCACTGCCGCAGCGCCTCGTATACCCCTATCGCCACCGAATTGGAAAGATTCAGACTGCGCAGTCCCTGCCGCATCGGGAACCGCAGGCACCGGACAGGATGCTGCACCAGCAGCTCCTCCGGCAGCCCGGCATCCTCCCGCCCAAAAAGCAACCAGCACCCGTCCGGGTATTGCACCTCGGTGTAGATATGCTGCGCCTTGGTGGTGAAATAATACATCTTTTCCTGCTCGTCTTTGTGCCGCTCCATAAAATCCACAAGACTCGGGTAGGTCGTCACATCAAGATACTTCCAGTAGTCCAGCCCCGCCCGCTTCAGCTTGGTATCGTCTATGGTAAAGGCCATCGGCTCCACCAGATGCAGCCGGGCCCCCGTCGCCGCGCAGGTCCTTGCTATATTCCCCACATTCTGCGGGATCCGCGGCTCCACCAATACAATGTTCAGAATCGCCATTTCTACCTCTCTCCTTTTCGCTCCTGTTCCGGTCCCTGCAGGGGGCCGGTCGGGGCCGCAGTCCCGGCGGCTCCGCCGCCGATGCGGACTGCCGTCCGCATGCCCGCCTCCGGCGGGCGGCCTGCGGCCCCCGCCCGCCCCTCCTCGGGCCTCTGCAAATCCCCATATATTTCCAATTTTCGCCTCGTTCACGCCCCGCTGCGCCACCCCGCACAGCTGCCCTCAAACGACCCTATTCTACCATATTTTATCGCAAAAAGCCCCTCATTTGTAAACTTTTTGTTAAAAAAAGTGAAATATTAACCTTTCAACTGCAAAAAAGGGTCGATTTTGCCGTATTAGTGAAAGGAGTTGTTTCAATATGCAGCAAATACCAAATTATCTGAACGCCCGGCAAAAGCTTTTCTGCCACTGGTTTGCCCTCACGCACGACGCCCAGGGAGCCGCCGACCGCTGCTTCCGGGCGCCCGAAAAACGGGAGGAAGCCCTCCGTCTTTTGCAAACGCCCCTGGCCCAGGACTACCTGCGGCAGGTGGAAGCCGCCCTGGGCGGCGAAGGCCTCTCCGCCACCGCGGAGGAGGGCTACCGCCGGCTGGCCTTCGGCCCGGTCACCGATGCCGTCCGGCTGATGTTCCCCACTGAGGACGAAACCCCGCCCCTGGAGGAGATGGATCTCTACAACATCTCCAAAATCAGCCAGGCCAAGGGCGGGCTGGAGATCACCTTCTTTGACCGGCTGGAGGCCCTGGACCGGCTGGCCGCCCAGCAGAAGGAAACCGCCGTCCAGCAGGATGCCTTCGGCTTCCTGGATGCCGTTGCCGCCGGGGCAGCGGCCGAGGATGAGGAGGACAGGTGATGCGCTTTGCCCCCTTCAGCAAAAAACAGCTGCGGGTGCTCACCTGGTGGCGCCCCGGCTCCCCGGACCGTCAAAAAGACGCCATCCTCTGCGATGGGGCGGTGCGCAGCGGCAAAACGCTGTGTCTTTCCCTCTCCTTCGTGATGTGGGCGACCCACTGCTTTTCCGGCCGGGATTTTGCCCTCTGCGGCAAAACCATCCTCTCCCTCCAGCGCAACCTGCTGGAGCCCCTCCTCCCCATTTTGCGGGGGATGGGGTACCGGTGCCGGTTTGCCGCCGGGCGGCGGGTGCTTACGGTGGGGCTGGGCCGGCACGAAAACCGGTTTTACCTCTTCGGCGGGCGGGATGAAGGCAGCGCCTCCCTCATCCAGGGCGTCACCCTGGCCGGGGTCCTGCTGGATGAGGCCGCCCTGATGCCCCGCTCCTTTGTGGAGCAGGCACTGGCCCGCTGTTCGGTGCCGGGCTCGCGGTACTGGTTCTGCTGCAATCCGGAGCATCACTTTCACTGGTTCTACCGGGAGTGGATCGAGAAGGCACGGGAAAAAAACTGCCTTTATCTCCACTTCACCATGCGGGATAACCCCTCCCTGACCCCGGCGATCCGGCGGCGGTACGAGGGACTGTATTCCGGCTCCTTCTACCGGCGGTTCGTGCTGGGAGAATGGTGTGCCCCCAGCGGGGCGGTCTACCCCATGTTCTCTCCGCAAACCCATGTTGTGGAGCGCCTGCCGGCGGGTCTTACCCAGTGGTACCTCAGCTGTGATTACGGCACCGTCAACCCCTGCTCCATCGGGCTGTGGGGCTACTGCCCCGCCGATGGGATCTGGTACCGGGCAGCGGAGTATTACCACGATTCCCGCCGGGAGGGAGTACAGAAAACCGATGAGGAGTACTACATGGCCCTTTGTCAATTGGCCGGGGATCATCCCATACAGGGTGTGACGGTGGATCCGTCAGCCGCCAGCTTTATGGAGTGTATCCGTCGTCACGGCGTCTACACCGTCCTCCCCGCCAAAAATGAGGTCCTCGACGGCATCCGCCGGGTCAGCGAGCTGCTGCGCAGCGGCAAGCTGCTGTTTTCGGTCGCCTGCCGGGATACCATCTGGGAGTTTGCCCAGTACCGCTGGGAGGAAAACGCCCCCGAGGACCGGCCCCGCAAGGAAAACGACCATGCCATGGATGAGATCCGGTATTTCGTTTCCACTGTGCTCTCCCCCGCCCCAAGGAACCAGCCCGCTTTCCACGCCGCTGCCCTCCCCCGGCAGCCGGCCGGCACCTGAACCGGGGGGAAGACCGGCCGATCGGCGCCGGCCCGGCCCGCAGGGCGTTCCGGCTGCGCCGGAACCGGCGGCGAAGCCGCCGAGCCCGCCCGCGGGCGGGCTGCCCTGCGGGCCTCCCAGGCGCGGGAGCCTCTGCCCCGCGCGCGCCGAACGGCCTTCCCCCGCAGCAAGCCCCGGGCTTACCGGTTTCCCGGGCGCGGCCGCCCTCTCCCGGCGGCCGCGGAACAAAAACCGGCCATCCCGAAAGGAGGAATCCGAACATTGGGTATTTTCGATCCCAAAAACAAAAAAACGACCCGGGCCGCGGTTCAAACAGCGCCCCAGTCGCGGCCGGAGCACTGGCAGCCCCAGCGCTTTTTACCGGCGGAGGCCCCGCTGTACCGGACCCTGCGGCAGAGCATCCCCATCATCGATGCCGCCCTGCAAAAAATCGTCCGGCTGACGGTGGATTTTACCCTCACCGCCGCCGAACCGGAGGCCCAGCCGCTGCTCTCCCGCTTTGCGGCGGAAGTGCCGGTAGGGGCCAGCGGCAGAGGATTGGCGGCCTTTGCCGGCCAGTATCTCGATAGCCTGCTGTGCTACGGCAGCGCCGTCGGCGAGGTGGTGCTGGACCACGACCGGGAAAAGCTCCTGGGGCTGTACCTGCCGCCGCTTTCCCACCTCAGTTTCCAGCAGGGCAGCAGCCCGCTGGAGGCGGTCATCTGCGCCGGTGAGGGCCGGGACCGCCGCCCCCTACCCTGCCCCGAGCTCATCCTGTTCACCGCGCTGCACCCGGCCCCAGGCGAGATCACCGGCCAATCGCTACTTTCCGGCCTGCCGGCCATCTCCCGGGTGCTGCTGCAAATTTATTCCGCCATCGGCAAGAACTTTGAGCGGATGGGCAACCTGCGGTACGCCGTTACCTACCGTCCCACCCCCGGCGATGGCACCGATGCCGCCGCTGTGGCAAATGAGATCAGCCGGGAATGGAGCACCGCCATGCAGGCCGCCGCCGAAGGCGAGATCCGGGACTTTGTGGCGGTGGGCGATGTGGATATCCGGGTCATCGGGGCCGATAACCAGTTTATCGCCACCGAGGTCCCCGTCCGCCAGCTGCTGGAGCAGATCGTGGCCAAGCTGGGGCTGCCGCCCTTCCTGCTGGGCCTGAGCTGGAGCAGCACCGAGCGGATGAGCAGCCAGCAGAGCGATCTGCTTACCGGCGAGCTGGAATCCTACCGGCGGCTGCTTACCCCCGTCCTTGCCAAAATAGCCGGGCTGTACCTGCGCAGTCAGGGCTTTGCCCCGGAGGTCGCGGTAGAATGGGCGCCCATCAGCCTGCAGGATGAAACCGAAGAGGCCACAGCCCGCCTGACCCGTGCCAGGGCCGAGGAACTGGAACGCAAGCTGGCCCATGAGGCCAAACAGGAGGGAACGGTATGAGTAAAACCAACATCCCGGCCGGGGGCTGCCCTGTGACCAAAACCGAAGCGGCCGGAATGCCCTTTGGTTTGCGGGGCGGTGCCGAAGAACCAAGACAGAAGCCGGCCGCATGGGCCGGTAAGGAGGGAAAAGCATGAGCGAAATCAACATCCCCGCCGGGGGCTGCCCTGTGACCAAAATCGAAGCAGCCGGAACGGCCTTTGGTTTGCGGGGCGGTGCCGAAAAACCAAGACAGAAGCCGGCCGCATGGGCCGGTAAGGAGGGAAAAGTATGAACCAAGCCAATATCACAGCCGAAGGCTGCCCTGTAACCGAAGCGGAGCTGGAGGCCATTGCCCGGTACAGCCGCCGCAGGCTGACCGCCGAGGAGGTCTACACCTTCCCGTTGGTGCTGTGCGATAACGACCTGGACCGAGACCACGAATGCTTTACCGACGCGGCGCTGGAAATGCTGGCGGTGCTGTTCCGCGGAAAGACCGGCATTTTTGACCACGACCCCCGCGGGGAAAAGCAGACCGCCCGCATTTACCGCTGCGCGGTGGAGGAGGAACCCGGCCGCCTGAACCACCGGGGCGAGCCCTATAAGGCCCTGAGGGCCTGGGCCTACATGGTGCGCACCGCCGCCAATGCCGACCTCATTCTGGAGATCGACGGCGGCATCAAGAAGGAGGTGAGCGTGGGCTGCTCCATCGGCAAAAAAGTCTGTTCCATCTGCGGGGCGGACCGCCAGGAGGCGACCTGCGGCCACCAGCCCGGCAAAAAGTACGGCGGCCGGCTGTGCTACACCCTGCTGGAGGACCCCACCGACGCCTATGAATGGAGCTTTGTGGCGGTGCCGGCCCAACCGGCCGCCGGGGTGACCAAAAGCCACGCCGCCCGCAAAGCCCTGCATCTGACCCCGGAGCGGGCCATAGCCGAAATGGAGCGGGGCGAGCTGCACCTGGATGCCGCCGCGGCCTATGGGCTGAGAAAGCACATCGCCGCGCTGGAGAAAAAGAGCGAGGAGGCCGGCCGCTACCGGCAGAGCCTGTGTGAGACCATCCGCAGGCGGACCATGCTGGCCCAGCCGCAGATGCCCCCCGCCCTGCTGGAAAAGAGCATGGCCCCGCTGACCGTCACCGAGCTGGAGGAGCTGGCCGCCCTGATGAAGCAGCAGGCCGAAAAGCGCTTTGCGCCGATGGTGCAGACCGCCCCGGCCCCCGAAAACGAAACCGATAACCGTGCATTTTGCATCTGATGAGAAAGAGGAGAGAAAACACATGAATAATAACTACAAAGAACTGAACATCCAGAAATCCCTGTACCGCGGCTGCGGCGAGAGCTTTGCCGAGCGGCTGGAAAAGATGGACCCCACCGAGAATTACCGCGGCACCGAGCTGGGCCATCTGGATGCCTTCCAGCGCCAGCTCAAGCGCTTTGATATCCAGGTGGGCGGCAGCCACTCCAGCGCGCTGGAGAAGTTCTTCCAGAACGGACAGAGCGCCGTGCTGTTCCCCGAATACCTGATGAGAGCCATCCGCCAGGGCATGGAGGAAAATGATCCGCTTTCCTCCATCGTGGCCGCCCGCACCCTCATTTCCGCCACCGATTACCGGGGTCTTACCACCAACGACGACCTGGAGGCCGATGTGACCAATGAGGCCGCCGCCCTTTCCACCACCACCATCAGCCTGAAGGACAAGACCACCGCCCTGAAAAAGCGCGGCCGCATGCTGCGTGCCTCCTACGAGGCGATCAAGTTCCAGCGGCTGGATCTTTTCACCCTGGCGCTGCGCCGCATCGGCGCTGAGATCGCCCGCTGCCAGATGAAGGACGCCGTGGATGTGCTGGTAAACGGCGACGGCTCCACCGGCAGCGCCCCCGCCAAGCTGACCACCGCGGCCACTACCCTGGCTTACAGCGATCTGCTTACCCTGTGGAGCAAGTTTACCGCCTACCAGATGAACACCCTGCTGGTGAACGCCAAGACCGCCGCCACCATCCTGGGGCTTTCCGCCTTCAGCGATCCCACCACTGGCCTGCACTTCCAGAATACCGGCAAGCTGGGCACCCCGCTGGGCGCCGAGATGATCCTCTGCGACGCGGTGGCCGATGGGACCATCATCGCGCTGGACCGCCGCTACGCCCTGGAGATGGTGGTGGGCGACGCCGTGACAGTGGACGCCGACCGTCTGATCGACTGCCAGCTGGAGCGTGCCGCCGTTTCCTCCACCGCGGGCTTCTCGATGATCTTCCCTGACGCGGTGAAGGTGATGACCCTGAAGACCGCCTAACGCGGATAAACCGACAGAATGAAGGAGGCAGCAACATGGATATCGAACTGATCCTGCAAAAATTCGCGGTTTTTTCCGGGCTGACCGGGGAAGAACTGCAAGCCTGCCTGCCCTACTGCCGGGACGCCATGGAGCAGCTGACCGCCAAACGGCGGTCGGCCCTCCCCGCGGCGGAGCCCCTGGGCAGTGCCGCGGCAGCGCTGGCCTACTACCGCTGGTGCCTGGCGCAGATGAGCGGAAGCAGCCTGCCCCATGTAGGGGCGGCGGCTCTGGTGAATAAGGACACGCTGGCGGCGGCCAAGGCGCTGTGTGAGGAATATCTGGCGGCGGCCGCCGGGGAGCTGGGCGGCGGAAAATTCTACTTTGGGCAGGTGACAACATGCAAGTAACCAGTCTATTTGATCTGCGGCAGCAGCTTGCGGTGTACCTTTTACCGCTGCTGGGAGAATGTGAAATACTATACAGCATGCCGACGGTGAGAAGACCGCTGGCCGCCGGGGTGACCACGCTGGTGCTGAACGACCACAGTGTGAAGCGCAGCGAGGACACCCTGCCCGGCAGCACTCCGCTGCTGCTGGAGGTGGGCCTGCGGCTGACCGCCCTGCACCGGGACAGCATGGAAGCGGTGGAGACCCTGACCGACGCCATCACGGCGCTGACGCTGCGGGGGGATTTCCCCTGCGGGGTGACCGGGCTGGAATGGGCCGAGACCGGCTTTGACCGGGGGTGCGGGGCCTTTGCCCGCCGGGGGCTTTTGAAGGTCTGCTGCGAGCTGGCCGAGGCCCCCGAAGAGGAGGACGAGGCATGAACCAGATTATCCACTCCCTTGGGGGGATCACCATTGAAACGGGGGGCACGGTGCTGGCCCACGCCGCCGGGTATGCAGTCAAATCCAGCCGGGCAGTGACGGCGGTGCGGCCCTATGGCAGCACCGAGCCGCTAACCTTTTTGCCCGGCACGGTAACGCATATTTTGCAGCTGGAGCAGATAAAATGGGAAAATCCCGCGGATTTTTATACAATGAGTAATTTTACCGTGAAAATTACAAGAAACGGGCAGACGGTGCAATACACCGGCTGCGAATGGACCGCCATAGAGGAGGAGACCCGCCGGCCGTTGATCTGGCTGCGGGCCACGCTGGCGGCCAAGGCCCGAACGGAGGTGACCGGGGATGAAGCGACTGCTGAGTAAGGGCCCGGCGGCGCCGCAGGGCGCTGAAAGCGCCCGACCGCCGTATGGCGGCGGCAGCCGGAGGCTGCCGCGGCGCCGCCGGGGGCCGGGCTCCGCGCACATGGGACGGGCAGGAGAAGGAGGTGGGGCATGATGACCCAGGAAGCAAAGCCCGTGACCGCAGCCATCCGGGAGCCGGAGGCAGCGGCCAGCCTGCGCCGGGAGGGAAACACCCGGCTGGAGGAAAAGGCCGTCATCCGGGAGATCCCCCTGCAGGATACCGCCACGCTGGAAACCGAGTTGAGCGCCCTGCAGCGCCGCCAGCTGCGGCTGGCCCCGGAGATGGACCGCTGCGGCGAGCCGCTGTACTGAGAGGAGGAACCATCCATGACGACAATGAGCTTTAAGACTTTCACCTTTCCGCACAACCCGGAGAAGATAACGGTAACCACCGAGGCCCGCATAGCCACCGCCCACTGCCCGGAATACGGGCCTATCCACCAGAACCTGGGGCTGGCCCGGCGGATCATCCGGGTAGAGGGAGTATTTTACGGGGCCAACGCCAAGGCCCAGTACACCGCCCTGGAGGCCCTAATGTGGCAGGCCACTGCCGGCAATCTGCGCATCCCCGGGATGGGGGTGGTGGTGGCCTTCCCCACTGCCTTGAGCTATACCGGGGAGGGAGATGGCACGGTGCTGCGGTACACCGCAGAGTTCACCGAGCTGATCGCTTCCACCGACCGGGAGGGAACACGCTATGTGGACTGAACGGAAGAAGCAAATCGGGCCGAGTGGACTGCCGGGGCCGATAACAGCCCGACAGGACACGCTGAAACCGGGCGGTATTCCATACGCCGGGATGGCCGGGGCCAAAAACGGCCGGGAAGGAGGAGCGACATGTCGATTGAGCTGCTGGGGCTGACACTGGGGAATGAGACCATCTCCCTGAAGGAGCCCAGCTCCATGGTCATCACCAGGGCGTGGGATTCCCCGGCGTGGCAGCTGGATATCACCCTGCCGCACGAGGGACCGCTGGACGACCTGACGAAAATTCAGGTGAAGCACGGCACCGACGCGCTGTTTGCCGGGCTGTGCGATGAGATCGTGCGCTCGGTGGATGGGAACGGGGCATTTGTCAGCATCAGTGCCCGGACGCCGGGGGCGCTGCTGTGCGATAATGAAGCGCTGCCCAAGACCTACACCGACCTGACGGCACAGGCATACTTTAACGCGGAGCTGAAAACGCTGGGGTTTACCGGGCTTTCACTGCCCAATACCACCGCCAGCGCGGCGACCTTCCAGCTGGGGAAGGGGCATTCGGTGTGGGAGGCCTTCTGTATCCTGTGCTTCCGGCTGTATGGCCGGGAGCCGCACATCACCGCCGGGAACACCGTGGTGGTGGAGACGCTGACCGGCGATGACCCTATTATTATCAGCAACGCGGTGAACGAGACCGGGGTGCTGCGGTACTGCTCGCTGGAGTACATTACCCGGCGGAGCAGCCCGCTTTCTACCATTGTTTATGATGATGCCCTGAAGGAGCTGTGCGAGGTGCTTTCCGGGAACGGCTTTTGCCCGGCGGCTGCGGCGGCAATGGTGGGCGAGCATGCCTTTGCGCCGGCGCTGGCCCATGGCCGGCCGGATGCCGAGGATATTGCCGCGGCGGAGGCCTTTGCCCGGAACGCGGCGCATACGCTGCGGGAACGGGAACGGCCCATTCCGGCAGCGGTGCCCGGCCGGGAGCCGATTGGGCCCTACTACACCCCGCTGGGACTGGATGGGGAACCAGCGCGCTTTTTGAAGGCGAAGCCGCTGACCGACCCCCTGAAATGCGCCCGGTGTGGGCTGTGCGCGGCGCTTTGCCCCATGGGGTCCATCCCAAGAGAGACCCCGGAGGAATGCGGCGGCATCTGCATCAAGTGCCAGGCCTGTGTAAAGGGATGCCCCACCGGGGCCAAATATTTCGCCGACGCGGCGTTTTGCTCCCACCGTGCCATGCTGGAGCAGACCTACGCAAAACGGCGGGAGAACGAATTCTTCCCGCCCCTGTGATGAATATACCTTCGCTTGGCAAGAGCAGATACGGCTTTTGCGGATATAAATACCGTCCGACTTTGTGCGTCGCGTTGACAGGCGCCAGCCTGCCTGCCGCTCCGCATTTCCTCGGACGCCATTTCTCCCGCGCAAAAACTTCGAAAAGCGTGTGTGTCCTTGTCAAGCAAAGGTAAAATCCCCTGTCCAGACCCACGCGGGTGGACAGGGGAATTTTTTTATTCTTCGGTTTCCTCGGTGGAATCTGACTCCAGCGGTTCGGTGCCTTCCCCCTCTGCCAGGCGGTAGCCCACGCCCACCTCGGTAAAGAGGTACCGGGGTTCTTCGGGATTTTTCTCCAGCTTGCGGCGGAGGTTGGCCATATGGACCCGCAGCAGCTTGTTATCCCGGGGGTTGGCCGCGGGGCCCCACAGCTCCCGCAGCATCTGCTGGTAGGTAAGCACCCGCCCGGCATAGCGGCCCAGCAGCGCCAGGATCTTAAACTCACTGGGGGTCAGGCCGGCGTCCTCGCCGCCCAGGTAGGCCCGGTGCTTATTGTAGTCAATGACAAGATCCCCCACGATGTACTGGCCCTCCCGCAGCTCCTCGCCGCCGCAGGCCTTGCGGGTGTGGCGCAGCGCCGTGCGGATGCGCGCCAGCAGCTCCACGGTGCCAAAGGGCTTGGTGAGGTAATCATCCGCACCAAGATCCAGTGCGCCGGCCTTGTCGTCCTCGGTCATGCGGGCAGAAATGACAATGATGGGAACACTGCTCCATTTGCGGATGCTTTGAATGATGCCAATGCCATCCATATCGGGCAGGCCCAGGTCCAGCAGGACGCAATCGGGACAGTGGGAGGCCGCCAACGCCAGCGCCGAGCGGCCATCCCCCACGGCGACGGTATCATAGCCCGCGTTGCTCAAGGTGCTTTGCAGGTAGTGCCGGATGCCGGCGTCATCCTCTACGATCATGATCTTATCACAGTGTTTCATCCTTCGGTTTCCTCCTCATCTTCGGTTCCGGCAGGCAGCCACAGGCATACCCGCGCTCCACCCTCGGGGCGGTTTTCGGCGGTCATGCGGCCGCCGTGTGCTTTTATGATGGCGCTGCATAGCGTGAGCCCCAGTCCCAGTCCCCGTCGGCCATCAGCGCAGGAGCGCGGCTGCGGCAGCAGCTTGCGGTCAAAAAGCTGGGGGAGCAGCTCTGGAGGGAAGCCCGCGCCGTCATCCTCCACAGCGATCATCACGGTATCCCCCTGCCCGGCGATCTCCACCCGGATGCGGGTAGCGCCCTCGGCGTGGTTCACCGCGTTTTCCAAAAGGTTCAGAATGACTTGCTCCATCAAGGTGGCATCCATCGGGGCGGTCAGGATCTCCTGCGGGCGGATGACCGTGACCGGCAGGGCATGGCGGCTGCGCCGCAGCTTCATCACGGCGCTGTCCACAATCTCCTCCACCACCTCGTCGGTGCGATGCAGGCTTACCTGTTCCCCGGCCATACGGGTGACCGAGAGCATATTTTCGGTGATGCGGGTCAGCCACCGGGTCTCCTGACGGATCTGCTCCAGCAGGGTACGGCGCTCCGCTTCGCTCAGGTCGGGCTGCTCCAGCAGCAGGCTGTCGGCACCCTCAATGGAGGCGAGCGGTGTGCGCAGATCATGGGAGAGAGCCCGCAAAAGATCCGCCCGAAGCTTTTCGCTTTCGATCTCATACCGCAGGCGTTCGGTTTGCTTTACCCGAGTGGTAAGGGTGCTGATGACCACCGAGACCACCAGCATGACCACGAAGGTGAGCGGGTAACCCGTGATGCTCATATCAAAGCTCCAAAAGGGGTAGGTGAACATGTAATTGACGCAGAACACCCCGATGACCGAGGCCAGAACACCCCACACATAGCCGTTGGTGACCAGTGCCACTATGGCGACAGCCAGCACAAAGATGAGAACGGCAAAGGGGTTGTTGTCATCGTGCACGCGGGAAAGCACGCTGCATACGGCCACCGCTGCCCCCAATAGAAGCAGCATCCGCAGGGTGTCCCGCGCCCATTCTTTTTTGGGGATCATGCCGTTCACCTCCTATCCATTTATAATGTTCCAACCCATTATACCATGCTGTGCCGGGACAGAAAGATAAATTATTCGCTAAGATTTATGTGGGAGAGTTTTTTTCCGAAAAATTAGCGTTGGACAGCCGTATAATGGTACCAAACCAAAACCCCGAGAGGTTTATGAGGAGGATATCATTATGCATACCCAGGCGTACATCGAAGCTCGTAAGGAATTTATCAACTGCATCGTGCTCAGCCCTATCTGTATCTTTGTTTCGCTTATCATTGCGTTTACCGAGTGGCTGCCCATCATGCATGCGGAGAAAAACAAGGTAGAGGCGTAACCCATACATACCACACACTTTTCCGATAGATCATCCCGCAAAAGGCGGCGCAGTACTGGTGGCTGTGCCGCCTTTTGTGTGCTCCCAAAAGCAAATGAGCTCTTGTCAAGTGAAGGCAAAATGTTTCATGAAACAAAAATCCCCGCCAAAAGACGGGGATTTGTACTTTTCGGTGGGTCATTCGGCCTTGGGCATGTGGCTGTCCAGGTAATCAATGATATCCCGGAACAGCTCCTCCTTCAGTGCCTCATTGTGCACCTCATGGCGGGCACCGTGGTACAGGGTGATGGTGACCTCCTTTAGTCCCTGGGCCTTCAGGCCCTCGTACACCTCGGTGACGCCCTTGCCGTTATTGCCTACGGCGTCCTCATCCCCGGCGTACAGCCACACAGGCAGGTCCTTGGGGATGGCGGCATACCATTCGGGACGGTTGCAGCGGTCCACCAGCTCCAGCAGCTCGCCGTAGCCGCTATTGGTAAAGATAAAGCTGCACCAGGGGTCCTTGACATACTTGCGGCAGACCTCCTCGTCGTGGCAGATCCAGTCCACCAAGGTCTTTTGCTCGGTCTGTTTATTGTTGTTGCCGGTGGTCAGCATATACAGCAGCTTGGAGGTCCCCTTCTTGCCGCCAAACAGCGAAACCAAGGCAACCAGCGCCTTGCCGGGACCGGCGGCGGGGTTCTTCCCGGCGGTGCCGCTGATGAGCAGCGCCTGGAGGTTTTTGCCGTAGCGGGCGGCGTACAGCCGCGCCACAAAGGAGCCCATGCTGTGTCCCAGCAGGAAGTAGGGCAGTCCGGCAAAGTGGGCGCTTATGGCCTTCCGCTCGATCTCCTGATCCTCCACCAGGTTGTTCCAGGCACCTTTTTCGCCAAAGTAGCCCAGCATCTCATTATTCAGCCGGGCGGTGGAGCCGTGCCCCAGGTGATCAATACCGCAAACGGCATAACCGGCGTCGGTCAGGTGCTGGGCCAGCTCCTCGTACCGCAGGATGTACTCGCACATGCCGTGGCAGATCTGTACCACAGCGCGGGGGTGTCCCTCCGGCAGGAATAAAAAGCCCGAAAGCTTGCTTTTGCCATCGCTGGAATCCAGGGTAAAGGTCCTCTTCTCCATACCTCTTTTGTCCTCCTCGGTTTTATTGCACTTACACCAGCGCGCGGTCCACCGCGGTCACCTCCTGCGCATCGCCGGCAGGGTCCACGGTGTAAAAGGTCAGGTACTCAAAGCGAGTCCACAGCCGGGGCAGCAGGTCGCTGCCGCCGCCGGGCATACCGGTCACCACATAGTGGGGCAGACTATCCGCCAGCAGCTGCACCAGGCTGCGTTCAGGGTCTTCACTGTAATGCACGGTCATGCGGGCGCCGGCATTCAGGCTGGTGCGGTACAGGTGCTCTATAGCGGCGGGGTCCGGCACATTGCCAAACCGCGCGATATTCTGTACCTCCAGTACGCACTGGTGTTCATCGGCTAGGGCTCTCCCGGCCAGGATCAAACGGTCGCAGCTAAGCTGGTCGGTCACCAATACCAGCACGGTAGGATGCAGTTTTTGTGGCTTGCGGGTAGTCACCAACTGGGTCAACGCTCCTTTATGTTATTTTTGCATAGCGCTCCGCCCAGGAGCGGGTACTTTTATTTTCATTATAACAAATCCCACCGCAAAAAGAAACGAAAGTGAGAAATTTTCACGAAATGTTTGCAATTGTGCATAAGCAGGTGCCTCCCCAAAATTAGATAAAAAGTTGACGAACGGCCGAAAAAGCGGTATCATATAGGTAAAGCGGCACCCCGCGTATGCCCCACCGTGCCGCAGGATAATACGAGGTGAGCGAGCATGAACGAAAAAACGGTTTCCATTTCGGTGATCCGGCGCCTGCCGCGGTACTACCGCTATTTGGGGATGCTGCTGCACAGCGGCGTGACCCGTATCTCCTCCAAGGAGCTGGCCGCGCAGATGAAGGTCACCGCCAGTCAGATCCGTCAGGACCTAAACTGCTTCGGTGGCTTTGGCCAGCAGGGCTATGGCTACAATGTGGAGCTATTGTATAAAGAGATCGGCGCTATCCTGGGCGTCGAAAAAAAGATCCCGGCCATTCTCATCGGCTGCGGCACCCGCGGCCAAAGCCTTATCCGGGAGGACGACCTGTTCCGGGACCGCGGCTTTGAGCTGATTGGGGCCTTCGATAAATCCCCGGAGAAGATCGGTCAGGTGCTTCCCAATGGCCTGACAGTGCAGGATATTGCCACCCTGCCGGAATTTTGCCGTCAGCGCGGCCCGCACATGGCGGTGGTGTGTATTCCCCGGGATGCCGCCGAACAGATGGCGGAAACACTGGTGGAATCCGGTATCCGGTCCTTCTGGAATTTCTCCAGCTACGATTTTAAGCTGAAGTATGAGGAATATCCTTCGGTCAATGTCCACCTGGGCGATAGCCTGCTGACCCTCTCCTACCTGGTGAACCACCCCAAGGGGGAACCGCAGGAAGAATAAGCGTACATAGAAAAAGCTCCCCATACGGGGAGTTTTTTCTTTTCCCGGCCAAACCCATCTCACCCCAACCCATAGTCTCCCCTGTGCAAGGGGAGGGCACCGTCCCATAGCCTCCCTTGTGCAAAGGGAGGTGGTGAGCGGAGCGAACCGGAGGATTGATGGCACAAATCATGCCAAAGTATCATCTCGCCTGTCGGCGGGGCGGAGCCTTTTGCAAAGGCATAAACTGCACGCCTGCCCGGCGGGGGGTTACTTTTCTGTGAAGAAAAGTAACCAAAAGTCATTTAGGGCTCCGCCCTAAAGACCCAACGCGTCGGTACGCCCCGACCGGAAGGCCTACAGCCTCCCGGATCTGGGGCTAGACGACGCTTATAAGGTGTTTATTTTAATTCGGTCTCTGCTGTATCCAAAATAAAATGCGCCGCAGGCACCTTGAGAGCGTATCTGCGGCGCCGTACGGACGATGTTTACATCGTTCGTATCCAGCCGCAGCTTAGCGGCAAGGGGGCCTTGGGGCACAGCCCCAAGCGTGTTTTGCCTACTTTTGCACGAACAAAAGTAGGCCCCCGCCGGGTAGGCGTGCTGGCTTTGCACCCTACAAAATCTCCGCGACGCCGAAGGCGACTACCAACCTGCCCCCCGCGGCAGCGGTGCTCGCCAAGCCTTGTAAAAGGCCTCGCCCCGCCGTCAGGCGACCACTATCTTGGCTTAAATAGGTCTTTTACCTGCTTTTCTTCATAGAAAAGTACGCCCGCGTCAGCGCCTTCCACTGCTCCAGCGTCACCTGCTCCGCCCGGGCATTTTCGGCAATACCCGCCGCCGTCAGCAGTGCACGGGTGGCGTCTTTCTCCCACCGCAGCCCGGCGGAAAGGGAATTGAGCATCGTTTTGCGCCGCTGGCCAAACCCGGCCCGCACCACTGCAAAGAAGTCCTCCCGCGGCGGCAGGTCCTCCGGCAGTTCCTGCGGCAGGTCCAGCCGGATCACCGCGCTATCCACCGCCGGGGCCGGCAGAAAAGACCCCCGTGAGACCGGGAACAGCAGCTTCGGCGTGCTGTAATACCACACCGCCGCGCTGATAGCCCCGCATTCCCGGGTGCCCGGCGCCGCCGTAATGCGCACCGCGGCCTCCTTTTGCACCATCACCGTCAGCGAGCGAATGGGCAGTGGCCCCTCCAGCAGCCGCATGATGATGGGTGAGGTGATATAGTAGGGCAGGTTGGCGCACACCACCACCGGCATCCCGGCAAAGTGCTCCGCAATGAGCGCCGGCAGGTCCAGCACCATCGCATCCCCCTGCACTATGGTCACATTCTTAAATTCCGCCAGCGTTTCCGCCAGGATGGGCGGCAGCCGGTCATCCAGCTCGATCGCCACCACCTTTTCCGCCCGGCGGCACAGCTCTGCCGTCAGCACGCCAAAGCCCGGTCCGATTTCCAGCACCCCCACGCCGGGGGCAGCGCCACCCAGCTCCGCCATTTTGGGGCATACGCCGGGGTTGATGATAAAATTCTGCCCCAGCGCGCGGGAAAAGGAAAACCCATGGCGCTGCAGCAGCTCCTTGATGACGGCGGGATCGGTAAGTGTGGGCATGGCGGCCTCCTTGCGGGGTGATTTTTCGCTTTTCAGTATATCGTTTTTGGGGCAAAAATGCAACACCGCGCCCCCGATTTGTAAAGGCCGCTATACGGATAGTATTTCACACTTTCCACCGGGTTTTCCACATTTGCGGGGTGGAAAAGCCCAAATTTGTGTCAAAATTGTGACGATCAAGGGCTTTTGAGGACAATATCCCACTAAATGGGTGTGGAAAACCGTGCCTCCGGCAGGCAAGGCCCTAAAACACCTCGTAATGATTCCGGAATGTCAACCCCCTTTGCCCCCTAAATTTTATCCTTATTTTTGATGGAGTTTGACGAGAAACCGTCTTGACAACAGGGAATAAGATGGTATAATAATAAAGCGCTATGCGGAAGTGCTGGAATCGGCAGACAGGCACGTTTGAGGTGCGTGTGTCCATGACGTGTGGGTTCAAGTCCCATCTTCCGCACCAAAAAGAAAAAGACGCCTTTGGGCGTCTTTTTCTTTTTGGTGCGGTGGGGAGTACAGAGCCTGCGCAAAGGACCAGTCTGTGCCCTGATGAAACGCGAAAGACAACCCTGACGGTTTTCTTTCACACTATCTTTCCCTCCGAAGACGCAGGCTTGTCCAGATATTACCGGCCGTCTTTTTCTTTTTGGTGCGGTGGGGAGCACAAAGCCTGCGCAAAGGACCAGTCTGTGTCCTGATGAAACGCGAAAGACAGCCCTGACGGTTTTCTTTCACACTATCTTTCCCTCCGAAGGCGCAGGCTTGTCCAGATATTACCGGCCGTCTTTTTCTTTTTGGTGCGGTGGGGAGCACAGAGCCCGCATAAAGGGCCAGTCTGCCCCAGCTTAAATGCGGAATAGGCTATTTTCCCCTGTTCGGTGAAAGAAAAATCTGATTAAATCAAAACAGAGGGGCCGCTCTCTTACGGAACGCCCCCTATCCAAAACGACTACACCGGGTCGTTTTGTCCATTCACCCCCGGCAGAGCGCCCTCCGGAGAGCTATGGGGCCAATCTATGTGGGATGCTTTCCGCAAAAATATCTAGCTGATATTTTTGAGCTAATGCACGAATGGTATTTCGCTCGCTGCGGCGAGCGACCGGCCTTTTGAAAAAGGCCGGCGCCAAAACTTTTTACATTTTTCCTCTCGCGCACGCGCGCGCACCCGCCCGTACCCGCGCGTTACATGCGTGTATATGTACGCGCGCATGGACTTTCAGTCCGGATTATGGGACTCATCATCTGCTACAATAAAACCGTGGAAAGCAGCCGGCAGCCCCTTATCCCAGGAGAGAAACCGAGAAGAAAACTGCCGCCGGTCAACCATTCCGGGCGGCCAGCAGCCCAGCCGCAAAGTCCCTTACCCGCTGCTTTTCCGCCGGGGTCAGCCGGGCCAGCAGCGCCCCCAGGCTCTCCCCACCCAGTCCGTCCTCCGCCGGGAGGGCGGGCTTTTCTATTTGCGGCGAATTGCCGCACAGCCAGTCCACTGTCACATTGTATTTTTCAGCGATCTCCCGCAGCTTTCCCCGGTAGGAGCCGCTCCGTCCGGCCCGCCAGTCGGCCACCACATTGCCGCTTTTGTAGCCAAGCGACCGGGCAAATTCCGCATCCGCCCCATGCCGGTCCGGGATCAGGGATAGAATTCTTTGCAGCATAATATCCATATTTTCTCTCCTCATTTTAGCTAAATCTACAAAAACTCACAAATCGTGAGAAAACACTTGAAATCACGCAAAACATGAGTTACAATGGAAAGTGGGATCTTTCCCCAAACGCTCTGTTTTGTATTATTATTCGCTTGTTCAAGCGGTTTCCGTCTCTATCATACCGCAAAAAGCTGCCCTTGTCAAGTGCCTTTAATCCACATGAACATGAGCTTTTGGCACAGTCCCAGCCGGGGGAACGGCCTGCCGCGGCAGGGGGGAGCTGTCCCATCCGGCAAAATCAAACGACCCGGCCACGAGGCCGGAGAGAGGAAACCGATGAAACACAACACAAAAAACCGAAAGGGGGCCGCCGCATGAGCACCGTCTATGCCAGCCCCATCTGGCTGGGGAGACCCCACTGCCCGGTGATAGTCACCACCGGGGCCGGGGCAGTCGTCACGGCCGCCCTGGGCAGCCTTACCCTGACCGCCACCGCCGATGCCAACGGCCTTTGCGCCATGAAGCTGCCCCGCCGGGGCCGCTGGAGCTTTACCGCTGTACTGGGGGGCAAAAAGGGCTTTGGCATGCTGGCTGTCCCGGGGCAGAGAAGTCTTTCCCTGCCGCTGTATTCCACCACCCTGGCGGAAAATTCCTGGGCCGAGATCGCCGCGGCGGCAGCGGCCGGGATAGCTGCCCGGCTGTGGTCGCCGGGGGATGTGAAAGAGCTGACCATCAGCGGCACGGCCGGCCTGCTCACCGTCACCGATCTGACCATCGGGGCTATCATTCTGGGCTTTGACCACAATGCCGCCCTGGAGGGCAGCGGCCGAATCCACTTCCAGCTGGCGCGCCTGGGGGCGACCCCGGTGGCCCTGGTGGATAAACGCCACGGCAGCTTCAGCGACCTGGCCGGGGCCTTTACCATGAACACCACCGCCACCAGTGAAGGCGGCTGGCAGGGCTGCCATATGCGGCAGGAGATCCTGGGCAGCGACAGCGCTGATGTGCTAGCCCCCAAGGAGGGGACGCTGCTGGCCCTGCTGCCGGAGGAACTGCGGGCGGTGATGAAGCCCTGCACCAAATACACCGATAACACCGGCAATTCCATGGAGGCCGCCGCGGTGACCGCTACCCAGGAGTGGCTGTTCCTGCTCTCGGAGTGGGAGTACTATGGGGCCCGCACCATGGCCAATGAGGGAGAGCAGAGCTTCCAGCAGCAGTATGCCTACTATGCCGCCGGCGGCAGCCCAGCCAAAATGCGCCACAACCGCACCACAGCTACGGCCCGGGATTGGTGCCGCAGCCCGGCGGCGGGGTGGGCCGGCTTTTGCCATGTGAACAAGGACGGCACTGCCTACTACGAGGCCCCGAATGCCGACCTGGGCATTGCACCGGCCTTTGTGCTGGGCGCATAAGATAGACTGGGAGGTGTGAACATGGATCAGGAGATCATAGTGGCGGGGCTGGCGCTGGTGGGCAGCCTGAGCGGCACCTATTTTGCCAACCGCCGGGCCACCGCCCTTATCGCCTACCGGCTGGAGCAGCTGGAAAAGAAGGTGAACCAACACAATTCCGTGATAGAACGGCAATATGAACTGGAGAAAAAATTTGCGGAGCACGAGCGGGACTATGCCGCTGCCTGCCGCCGCATAGAGGAGCTGGAGAAAGGAGCATGAGTATGAGTGAATTTGTAACCTGGGAGGCACTGGGCGGCTATGCCGGCGCGGTGATGATGGTGACCCTCATCACGCAGTTTTTGAAAGGGACGCCGCTGGGCAAATGGAGCAGCCAGCTGGTGGCCTATGTTATCGCCGTGGTGCTGCTGATCGGGGCGGAGATCTTTGGCGGACAGCCTGTGACAGTGCAGGGGGTGACCCTGTGCCTGCTGAACGCGGTCATTGTGGCGCTGGCGGCCAACGGGATGTACGATGCTGCCGCCAAAGGCAAAAAGACGGAAAGCTATCAGCATGAGGAGTAAAAGTAAAAAAGAGAACCCATGTAGGGTTCTCCGATTATTTGACAGGTCTGATTTCTAAAAGGCGCTCGATGGGAACATGGAGAGCTTGAGAAACATCCAGCAGCAGGCCGACCGTTGGTTTGCTGCTGGCGGTTTCTACCCGTTGAATATGTTGATGACTGTAACCAGTCATTTCGGCAAGTTGCAGTTGGGTGTACCCCGCTTCTTTACGGTAGCGCATGATGTTCAGCCCAATTTGCACATAGTCATTATAATGCTTATCCATATACACCACCTCTGCCTATTATTTTAGAGGTTTTTGATAATAATTTATCCAACCTAATATGATTAAATACTTAAATTAGGTTGTATTTTCGTCAAATCTGTGATAGGATGTAAAAAGTGGGAGGGGTAAATGATGATGGATAATAATTTTGAAAAGGCATTTGGTGAGTATCTGGACAGTGCGGAATACGACACAATTGCCAATGAATTGTTTGCCGCTACCCGCAATGCTTTTTGGCGGGATGGATTGCCGCAGGAGGGAGTTTGCCGGCTTCCGGACATATCTTTGAGGGATATGGAGAAAAGAATGAACCTTAAAATTGAATGAAAACTTGCAAAATTTTGTATTGACAAATGAGGTGGCATGGCCTATAATAGCCACAAATAAAAACCTGTGATCGAGAAGAGTAACCGGTCAGTTTTCGTTGATAGCGAGCCGCGGAGGGTGCAAGCGCGGTAACGGGAGGAGCGGCGAATGGACTCGTGAGGGCGGCCGAACACGCAGAGCATGCGCCAGTAGCAGCCGACGGGAAACCGGCCCCGTTATCCATCCCGGCTTACATCATGTGTGTAGGAACAGAGCGGATGCTGCAAAGCATCAATGACGGGTGGTACCGCAGAGCTGATTTTCAGTCCTGTCCCAAGAGTTTTTCTTGGGATGGGATTTTTTATTTTACCGGGAAAGGAGCGAGCGCGATGAAAGAGAGAATACTGCCGGGACGGCGATGGTGCCCGCCCCTGGAAAAACGAAATCAATAAAATCACTACTGACCATGAAAAGGAGATAACCCCATGAAAACCAACCTGAAAAAAGTTTTTGCCCTTATTTTTGCCGTAATGTTCGTATTCTGCTTTGCCGCCTGCGGCGAGAAAAAAGCCCCGGTCATCGGCATCAGCCAGTATGGCGAGCACGAAAGCCTGGATAACTGCCGGGAGGGCTTTCTGCAGGGGCTGAAGGACGCCGGCCTGGTGGAAGGCACCGACTATACCATCGACTACCAGAACGCCGGGTTTGATGATAACATCACCAAGCAGATCGCCGAGAGCTTTAGCGCCAACAATGTGGCCTTGATGTGCGGCATTGCCACCAACAGCGCCACGGCCTGCTACGCCGCCGCTGAGAATAAAGACATCCCGGTCATTTTTACCGCCATTACCGACCCGGTACAGGCCAAGCTGGATACCGGCAATGTGACCGGCACCAGCGATAAGCTGGCGGTGGAGGGCCAGCTGGAGCTCATCCGCGCGCTGCAGCCTGAGGCCAAGACCATCGGTATTCTGTATACCACCAGCGAGCCGAACTCCGTTTCCGCCATTGCCGAGTACGAGGAAAAGGCCCCGGCCTACGGCTTTACCATCGAGGCGGTGGGCGTGACCGCGCAATCCGAGGTGGTGCAGGCCTGCGATACCCTGCTGGCCCGCGGTGTGGACTGCATGAGCAACCTGACCGATAACAATGTGGTGGGTGTGCTGCCGGCCATTCTGGAAAAGACCAACGCCAAGAGCATCCCCGTTTACGGCAGCGAGATAGAGCAGGTGAAGAAGGGCTGTGTGGCCTCCATCGGCATTGATTACTATGAGCTGGGCCGCCAGACCGGCCAAATGGCCGCCAAGGTGCTGAAGGGCGAGGCCACCTGTGAGGAGATGCCCTATGAGACCATCAGCGAGTACGGACTGTATGTGAACTACACTGCCCTGACCGAGATGGGCCTGACCCTGCCGGAGGAGCTGGCCGGCCGTGCCATCGATGCCAACGCCTGATGTTTGCTTTGAATTTTTGATTTGACCGCAAGGAGTACACCATGCTGAATGTGATACTGGAGACCTGCGCCGGGACCCTGACCCAGGGCCTCATCTACGCCATTTTATCCTATGGCATCTTCATCACCTATAAAATTTTGGATTTCCCGGATTTGACGGTGGACGGCAGCTTTCCGCTGGGGGCTGCCGTGACCGCCGTGCTGCTGACCCACGGGGTGAACGCCTGGCTGACGCTGCCCATTGCCCTTGTGATCGGGGCGCTGGCGGGGCTTTGTACGGGGCTTATCCATGTAAGGGCCAAGGTGAGGGACCTGCTGGCCGGTATCATCACCATGACGGCGCTGTATTCCATCAATTTGCAGATCGCCGGCTCCAACCTGATGGTGGAGCGGGCCATTGATACCATTTACACCTCCGCCCCGGTGATGGCGCTGCTGGGCAGCGTTCCGCTTTTGTACCGCAAGCTCATTGTTTCGCTGGTGCTGGTGGTGCTCATCGGGCTGGTGCTGGAGTGGTATTTTTCCACCAAGAACGGCCTGCTGCTGCGGGCGGTGGGCGATAACGACACCTTGGTGACCACCCTGGCTGTGGATAAGGGCCGCATGAAAATTCTCGGTCTGGTGATCGCGAACGCTTTGGTGGCGCTTTCCGGGTGCATTGTCTGCCAGGAGGGACGCTCCTTCAGCGCAACGATGGGCACCGGACAAATGGTATTCGGTTTGGCGGCGGTCATCATCGGTACCACGCTGTTCCGCCGCATGAGCTTTGTGAAGGGAACGGCCGCCGTGGTCATCGGCAGCATCCTGTATAAGGCCTGCATCCAAATCGCGATCCTGCTGGGGCTGCCCGGCAATATGCTGAAATTTATCACCGCGGCGCTGTTCCTGGTCATTCTTATCACCGGGAACCTGAGCGGCCGGAAAGGAGGCGCCGACCGTGCTGGAGCTTAAAAATATCACCAAAATATATAACCCCGGCGAGATCACTGAGGCCTGCCTGTTCCGGGACTTTAACCTTTCGGTGGAAGCGGGCGAGTTTGTTTCCATCGTGGGCAGCAACGGCAGCGGCAAGACCTCCCTACTGAATATCATCTGCGGCAGCATTCCAATCCAGGGCGGCGATGTCATCATTGACGGCGAAAGCATGCTGCACAAGAAGGAATTTGTGCGGTACCGCCGCTTTGGCCGGGTGTACCAGAACCCCGCCCTGGGTACCAGTCCCAACCTGACCATGTTCGAGAATCTCTCGCTGGCGGATAACAAAGGCAAGGCCTATGACCTGAGCCGGGGCGCGAACCACGCCCGGCGGGAAAGCTACCGGGAGCAGCTGGCTTCCCTGGGGCTGGGGCTGGAGGACAAGATGGATATTAAGATGGGGGCGCTTTCCGGCGGGCAGCGGCAGGCCGTGGCCCTGCTGATGGCCACCATGACGCCCATTGATTTTCTCATCCTGGATGAGCACACCGCTGCCCTTGACCCCAAGACCGCCGATACCATTATGGCGCTGACCGACCGTGTGGTGCGGGAAAAGGGCCTGACGGCCATAATGGTGACCCACAACCTGCGCTATGCCGTGGAGTACGGCAGCCGCCTGCTGATGATGGATAAGGGCCACCTGGTGCTGGATGCCGCCGGGGAGGAAAAGAAGCACATGAGTGTGGACGATATTCTGGACCTGTTTACCAAGATCAGTATCGAGTGCGGCAACTGACTTCTGCGGCAAAAATAGGCGCGGAGAGGTCTTGCCCTGCTTTGCGAAAGAAATGAGAAAAAGTTCGGAGAAATCCGGACTTTTTTGCTTTCGCGGGGGGCGGGGGAGATTGTCTTGCAGCCAAAAATCTGCTATACTGCTTTTATATTTACATATTGTTCAAGCAATCTTTATCATACTGCGGTATGATAGAGGGGAAAAGTACAGCGGGGAGGCGGCGGGATGTTCGGTTATATCAAAACCTGCACGCCGCAGCTGCGCCTGTGCGAATGGGAAGCCTACCGGGGCATCTACTGCGGGCTGTGCCGTACCCTGGGGCGGCGCTTTGGGCCGCTGGCCCGGCTGACGCTGAGCTATGACTTTACCTTTTACGCCACGCTGGAGATGGCCCTGCGGGAGGAAGTGCCCGAATTCCGCCGGAGAAGCTGCGGGGTGAACCCGCTGCGGCGCTGCCGGCACTGCGAGGAAAACGAGGCGCTGAACCGAGCGGCGGATATGGCCATTCTGAGCCTGTGGTATAAGGCGGAGGATACCATTGCCGATGGGGGATTCTTTGGCCGGTGCGGCGGCCGGCTGCTGCGGGCCATGCTGCGGCGGCAGTACCGCCGGGTGGCAGATAATTACCCCACGGCGGACGCGGTATTTGCCGGGGAGATGGACCGCCAGCGAGCGCTGGAGGCCGCCGGGGATACCAACCTGGACGAGCTGTGCGAGCCGACCGCCAAAATGACGGCGGCGATGCTGAGCCTGCTGAGTGAGGAGCCGGGCGAGCGCCGGGTGCTGGAGCGGCTGGGGTATCTGCTGGGACGGTATATTTACATGGCGGATGCGCTGGACGACTGGGAAAAAGATAAAAAGCACGGGGATTTTAACCCCTTTTTACAGTGTGAGGATGAACCGGAGGCGCTGAAGCGCCACGCCAGAGCCAGCCTGCTGTTGACCATCGGGGAGATGGGGGCCGCGCTGGACCTGCTGGAGCTGCGGCACTTTGGACCCATACTGGAGAATATCATCCGGCTGGGACTGCCCCAGACGGTGGAAGAACTGCAACTGCCCCCAAAGCAAAGGAGGAAACGAGAAAAATGACAGATCCCTACAAGGTGCTGGGAGTAAGTCCGAACGCGACCGACGATGAGGTGAAGGACGCCTACCGCCGGCTGGCCCGGAAATATCACCCGGATAACTATGTGAATAACCCGCTTTCCGACCTTGCGACCGAGAAGATGAAGGAGATCAACGAGGCGTACGATGAGATCCAGCGGCAGCGCAAAAGCGGCGGCAGCGGCTACGGACAGCAAAGCTACGGCGGGGGATATCAGCAGAGCTATGGCGGCTACCAGCGGAATTACGGCGGGTACCAGCAGAGCTACGGTGGTTCCTCTCAGTTCGCGGATATTCGCAGGCTCATCAACCTGAACCGGCTGGGCGATGCCGAGGAGCTGCTGGATGGGATTTCCGCCAGCGCCCGTACCGCCGAATGGAACTACCTGAAGGGAATAGTAAACTACCGCAAGGGCTGGCTGGATAACGCCGTGACCTACCTGAACACCGCGTGCGCCATGGAGCCCAACAACATGGAGTACCGCCAGGCGCTGAACCAGCTGACCCAACAGCAGCGGGGCTATGCCCAGGCGGGCGGCACCAGTATGTGTGAGGTGTGCGCTTCGCTGTACTGTGCAAATGCCTGCTGCCAATGCATGGGAGGTGGCTGCTGATGCAGAAAAAGAGTGGACAGGTGGCGCTGGGCGGTATTGCTACCGGCATGTGCATCGCGTTGATGTTTGCCACGGGGATGATCCCATTTTCCTACTACGCACTGCCGGCGCTGGCCGGACTGGTGCTGATTGCCGTGCGGGAGGAAAACGGACTTTCCACGGCGCTGATCGTGTTTGCGGCGGTTTCGCTTTTATCTGTTTTTGTAGTGCCCATCAAGGAAGCGGCGCTGCTGTTTATCGCGTTTTTTGGGTACTATCCCATTTTGCAGGAGACCTTTGCCAAGATCCGCCCCAAGGCGCTGAGCTGGGTGGTGCGGCTGGTGATTTTTAACGCGGCGGTGGTGGCGGCCTACTGGGTCATCGTCAATGTATTTGGCATCACCGAGATTTTGGAGGAATTCGGGGATTTTGGCAAGTACTCGGTGCTGGTGCTGCTGGCCTTTGCCAATGTGTTTTTTGTCATTTACGATGGCGCGGTGAAGAACATCACCCTGGCCTACCGCAACTGGTTCAGGCCGAAAATTCTGAAAAAAGTGCGCTGAAAAGGCAAAAACCGGCGGTTCTTCGGCAGAGGAGCCGCCGATGGTTTAGCTGGCAGGGCGCGGGTACCTGCCAAGAGCGCCAGCCCGCAGGGCCGCCCGGCCGCAGGCCGGGCGAGGGGGCGGCGGAGCCGCCCTCTACCCTGCCCCGGAGGGGCGGGGTGCCCTGCGGGCCGTATGCCTGCGGTTTGCAGAGACCGGCCGAGTGCCGCGGCCCGAAAAATAAGCGAGTGGAGAGCAAAAAATGAGTTACCGACTGTTTTTATTTGATTTGGACGGCACGCTGGTGGATACCTCACCGGGCATTCTGGAGGCGCTGCGCCGGATGGAGCGGGAGGTGGGGGCGGAACCCCTGCCGCAGAAAACGCTGGAGAAGTTCATTGGGCCGCCGCTGGAGTGGTCGATGGAGACCTATTACGGGCTGGAGCCCCGGACGGCCAAGGTATGGGCGGATATCTACCGGCGCATCTATACCGAGGAAAACTGTATCGCGAAGTCGCGGCTGTACCCCTATATCCGGGAGTCACTGGCACTGATCAGGGAAAAGGGCGGCAAATGCGCGGTGACCTCCCTGAAGATGGACCGCATGGTGGCGGCTACGCTGGAGGTCTATGACCTGGCGCCGGAATTTGACGCGCTGGTGGGCCGCAGCGAGGTCTGTCCCACCAAGGCGGATACCATCCGGGAGGCGATGCGGCTGCTGGACTGGCCGGGAACCGCAGATGTGGTGCTCTTCGGCGACAGCCGCTATGACGGCGAGGGCGCCATGGAAGCCGGGGTGGCCTTTGTACCGCTGACCTATGGATTTGGCTTTGCTGAGGAGGGCAGCATGGAGGGCCTGGACTGTGCTGCCGTAGCCCGGAAACCGGAGGATGTGTACCGCTTTATCCGCGCACAGTTTGAAGGGGAATGATACACGGCATCTTGCGGGGAGATACCGCAATATGATATAATGAAAATGCCAAAGGCGAAGGGAGCCGAAGGCGAGAGAAAGGAGCGCTGCCGATGAATGGGATCCAAGTTTTTCTGGCGGCCTATGCCCAGCCGCTCATCTGGCTGGCTGTGGCGCTGGTCATGCTCATCATAGAAGCCGCCACGGTACAGATGGTGAGCATCTGGTTCTGCCTGGGGGCGGTGGCCGCGGCCATCGCGGCAATCCTGGGTGGTTCCATCCCGGTGCAGATTGTTGTATTTGTGGTGATCTCCGGGGTAACGCTGGCCTTTACCCGCAAGTTCGTCAAAAAGGTGCTGCGTGTGAAAAAGACCCCTACCAATGCCGATAGCGTGATCGGCGCCATCGGGCAGGTGACCGAGCCCATCGACGATGAGGCCGGCACCGGGCGCATCAAGGTGGAGGGCATGGACTGGAGCGCCCGCACCACCGACGGCAGTAAGCTGCCGGAGGGCGTAAAGGTAAAGGTTAAAGCAATCGCAGGTGTTAAACTGATGGTTTCCCCCATCAGAGAAAAGGAGGACTGATATTATGTGGCTGATTATTGTTCTGGTTGTGCTGGTGATCCTTTTGCTGGTGACCAATATCCGGGTGGTCCCGCAGGCGACCGAGTTCGTTATTGAACGGCTGGGTACCTATTATACCACCTGGGAGACCGGGCTGCACCTGAAGGTGCCGCTGGTGGATCGTGTGGCGAAGCGCATCTCGCTGAAGGAGCAGGTGATGGATTTTGCGCCGCAGCCGGTGATCACCAAGGATAACGTCACCATGCAGATCGATACCATTGTGTTCTACCAGGTGACCGATGCCAAGCTGTATACCTACGGCGTGGAGCGTCCCATTCTCGCCATCGAGAGCCTGACCGCTACCACCCTGCGTAATATCATCGGTGATATGGAGCTGGACCACACCCTGACCTCCCGTGACGTCATCAACAGCCGCATTACCGCCGCCCTGGACCAGGCGACCGATAAGTGGGGCATCAAGGTGAACCGTGTGGAGCTCAAGAATATCGTTCCGCCGCGTGATATCCAGGACGCCATGGAGAAGCAGATGCGTGCCGAGCGTGAGCGCCGTGAGGCGATCCTGCGCGCCGAGGGTGAAAAGCGCAGCCAGATCCTCATCGCCGAGGGTAAGAAGGAAAGCCAGATCCTCAACGCCGAGGCCGAAAAGCAGGCGGCTATCCTGCTGGCGGAGGCCGAGAAGGAGAAGAAGATCCGTGAGGGCCAGGGCGAAGCCGAGTCCATCATGCTGGTGCAGAAGGCGCAGGCCGATGCCATCCGCCTGCTGAACGAGGCCTGCCCCAGCCGGGAAGTGCTGACGCTGAAGGCCTACGAGAGCTTTATGAAGGCGGCCGACGGTCAGGCGACCAAGATCATCATCCCCAGCGAGATCCAGGGGATGGCGGGTCTGGCGGCCTCCGTCAAGGAGCTTGTCAAGGAATAAGCCGAAATTTTAGTAAAAGCGCTGTCCCCCATGGGATGGCGCTTTTTTTCGGCTTGTGCTATAATGGAGACAGAGATCCCCTGCCCGGGGTAGAGGTGGGGGAGGGGGGAGCCGGTGGCCGGCACCAAAACGGAGGAGGACGCGAAAATGGCAAAGCTGTATTTCAAATACGGGGCAATGGGCAGCTCCAAATCCGCCCAGGCGCTCATTACCAAGTTCAACTACGAGGAGCTGGGCATGACCGTCTGGCTCATAAAGCCCTCGGTGGATACCCGTGACGGCGCCGATATCATCAAATCCCGCATAGGCTTGGCAAAAAAGGCGGATATCATCCTGCCGGAGGATAATATCATCGAAAAATTTGATCAGCACCCCGGCATGGATGTCATCATTGCCGATGAGTGCCAGTTCTTCACACCAGAGCAGATCGACCAGCTGCGCACGCTGGTGGATGAGCGGGATATGCCGGTCATCTGCTTTGGGCTGCGCACCGACTTTTTGACCCACCTGTTCCCGGGCAGCCGCCGCCTTTTTGAGGTCGCAGACTCCCTGACCGAGATAAAGACGGTATGCGCCTGCGGGCACAAGGCCACCGTCAATGCCCGTATTGCGGGCGGGCGCATCGTCACCGAGGGCGAGCAGGTCTTTTTGGGCGGCAACGAAAGCTATGTGGCCATGTGCTACAAGTGCTGGCAGGAGAAGATCAAAAAGCAGCGGGAGGAAGACGATAACCGATGATTTGAAACCGGCGGCAGCCGGCATTTTGGGGGAGAAATAGTTATGGCAAAGGATAAAACCGAAAAAACCAATGTAATGCGCCTGCTGGAGCAGAAAAAGCTGCTCTACACTCCGCACGATTACCTGGCCACCGGCGCGGTAAGCGGGGTGGAGGTGGCGGCGGCGCTGGGCGAGCCGCCGGAACGGGTCTTTAAGACGCTGGTGACCACCGGCGCCTCCGGCGGGCACTATGTCTTTGTCATCCCCGTGGCGGAGGAGCTGGACCTGAAAAAAGCCGCCAAGGCGGTGGGGGAGAAAAGCATCGTCATGCTGCCGCAAAAGGAGCTGCTGCCCCTCACCGGGTATATCCACGGCGGGTGCAGCCCCATCGGCATGAAAAAAACATTCCCCACCGTGCTGCACGAGAGCGCCGCAGACTGCGAGAGCATCTATGTCAGTGCGGGGAAGATCGGCTATCAGGTGCAGCTTTCCCCCGGCGACCTGCAAAAGATGCTGCCGATGAAGCTCTGCGATGTGATAAAATAAGCGCAAAAACGCCCGCCGTATGGCGGGCGCGTTTTGTTTTAGTTGGCGGGGGTGAATTCGCAGGAGAGATACCGCAGCTGCAAACCCAGCAGCGGACTTTCCCATTCCTCCCACTCCAGCGTGCGGGTGCCCATCAGGTAATCGGTGGGCAGAATGTTGCCATGCATTAACCGATTGCAGCAGTCCTCGTAGGCTTCAGCCGGATCGTCGCCCTGCCCATAGCCGTTGCCGTAGACGGAGAAAACCCCCTTGTAGTGGTTTTCCCCCAGCTGCTCCAGGTGGGTCAGCACCATAAAGTTGGGAATGATCATGCCCCAGCCGGTAGATTCCACATTTCCATCCTGCGTCAGGGTGGTTTTACGGGTTTCATACTGGGTGATGGGCTCACCCAGGTATTCCATGGCGGCCCGGTCATATTCCGCCTTGGGGTAGGAGTAGGTCACTTCTTTTCCGGCGGCCAATTCCTCGGCGGCCAGCTTTACCAGCACATAGGCGGCACGGCTGCTGGCGGTCTCCTTTTGGTTGGCGGCGGGATACAGTAAAAAGATATCGGCGTTATTATAGGGGTTCTGGAAGTACTCAAAGTACTTCTGCACATCGGGGTCGATGGGGGTATTCGGATCGGTGACGGGGTCGGTCACAGGGTCGGTGACGGGATCGGTCACGGGATCGGTCACGGGATCGGGGTCGGGATCGGGGGTGGGGGCGGGCTTTTCGCCGCAGGCGGTCAGCAGCAGGGCAAGGCACAGGGTCAGCGCCAGGATCCAGGTCAGCTTTTTCATGTGGTTTCCTCCCGTTGGTGTCATTGGTGTTAGGCTTACACTATGTATAACGAACGAGCGCCGCAAAATGCAACACGCTTTTGCAAAAAAACTGCGGCAAGGAAGATCTTTCCTTTATCTCATTATACATAAGGGGGGGTGAAAGTCAAGCACGAGCCCATAAGCCGGACAAAACGCAAAAACACCCCGCCACAGGGGCAGGGTGTTCGTATGCTTTTAACCGCAGGCAGCCTTAATCGGTGACATAGGGCAGCAGGGCCAGATGACGGGCACGCTTGATCGCAGTGGTCAGCTGACGCTGGTGGCGGGCGCAGGTACCGGTCACGCGGCGGGGAACGATCTTTCCACGCTCGGACAGGTAGCGGCGCAGACGCTGGGTGTCTTTATAATCGATCATCTCGATCTTATCGGCACAGAAAGCACAAACCTTTCTGCGGGGACGACGGTCGCGGTTCATGGGTCTCTCGGGTCTTTCGGTACGCTCCATAGCCATGGTTCAAACCTCCTTATTAGAATGATGAAACAGTTTTCGATGGGATCAGAAGGGCAGGTCGTTATCGCTTTCCACTTCCTCAAAGTCGCTGGCAGCGCCGCTGGTATAGGCGGGCTGCGCGGGGGCGGGGGCGGGGGCGGCGTAGCTGTTATCGCCATAGCTGTTATTGCTATAGCTGCCGCCATTGCCGGAACCGGCATTGCTGGAGCGTGCGCCGGTAAAGAATACATTATCGGTCACGATCTCGGTGGCGGTGCGCTTGTTGCCGTTTTTGTCCTCGTAGTTGCGGGTCTGGATAGAACCCTCCACCCCGATGACATCGCCCTTGTGGAAGTAGCGGCAGACGAATTCTGCCTGCTGACGCCAGGAAGTGATGTTGATAAAGTCAGTCTTGCGCTCGCTGTCCCGGCCGGAAAAACGGCGGTCCACAGCGATGCTGAAGCTGCATACAGAGATTCCGCTTTGGGTCTGCTTCAGCTCCGGGTCTGCGGTCAGGCGACCGATAAGAATGGCTCTGTTAAACATAACATCATCTCCTTAGTTCTCTTTTGCAATGATGAGAGAACGGATCACGCCTTCAGTGATCTTGTAGATACGATCCAGCTCGGCAGGGAACTCGTGGGGAGCAGTGAAATTGACGAGAACATAGTAGCCTTCCTGCTCGTAGTCGATCTCGTAGGCCAGTCTGCGCTTGCCCCACTCATCGATGGAATCGATGGTGCCGTTGGCAGCGATCAGATCGGTGAACTTCTTAACCAGCTCGGCGGTGGCGTCCTCGGTCAGCTTGTTGCTCAGTACGAATACTGTCTCATAGCTCTTGGTCAGGTTTGCCATACTTTACACCTCCTTATGGACTTTCGCCCCCTGCACCGGGCAGGGGGAAGGAGTCGTGCCATGAAAATTTAGCACAACATAGGAATTATACCAATAAAAAAACCGCAAGTCAACACCCCGGACCTGCGGTTTTTGCTTTATTTTCGCACTTTTTTATATCATAAAAAGGGAAGTGACGACAGAAGAGACCGAAAGCAGCCCGATGACGATGAGGAATACCAGCAGCCAACTGGTGCCGCCCATGCGGGAAAGGTTCTGGTAGTACTGCTGGGTACCGGCCGCTGCGTGGCCGCGGTAGCGCTGGATGCGGACCTGCTGGGTGATCTTCTTGAGGTAGAAATAATTGAAGAACAGGGAGCAAAGCACACTGAGCACCAGCCCGCCGTACTGCACAATGGCGGAGGTGGAAACCAGCGCCTGGTAGTAGGGGGAAAGGGTATTGATGTGCATAAACTCGCTGAGGGTGGTGGCCCCCGCGGCCATCAGCTCCTGGAAGTAGGGGATATAATTGATGGCAAAGGGGATATAGCAGGCGGCCTTTATGGCCAGCAGAATGCCGCCCAGGGCATACATCTTGCGGTAGAAGCAGTACAGCCCGGTGAACAGGAACGCCCCCAGGTTAAAGCTCACAGCGGTCTTGCGCTGCAGCATCGCCCGGAATTTGTATAGGAAGTTCAGGGCATTGGGTCCCACATAGGCGGCCACCTCCCGGGCAGTCAGCTCATCGCCCAGCTTTTCATTGGGGTTCACATTGTACTGGTCGCGCACATATTCCGCAAAGGTCCCGCCGTCCTCGGTCTCGCGGTCCCCAGCCGGGATGCGTTCGCCGGTCTCCTTCAGCGGGTAGCCGCACAGGTCGCAGCGCTCCTGTCCGGCAGGGTTCACGGTGCCGCAGCGGCTGCACATCACATAGCCTTCGCCGTCCGTCTTGTTCTGGGGGGCATGCGGCTGCTCCTCCAGCGGCACAGAAGGCCCCGGAGCGGCCTTGGGCGGCTGCCACACATAGCCCTCGGCATGGCGGGCCTCATTAACACAGTGGCCCAGTTCTTTATAGCAGGCGCGGTGGTAGGGCGTGCCGCACTCCGGGCAGACGACCACATCGTCTTCCGCGGTAAACTTTTTGCCGCAAGCCGCGCAGGGGATACCGGTGTATTTCACAAAAATTGTCCTCCTTATCGGAACTCTACCGAATATTATAGTATACCCCCGGGGGCAATTCAATGGACTTTCGGTGAACAAATCGAATTTTTAATGCTTTTTTTGGCAAATTTCCGGGAATCATTTTACAAGAGCCCATAATTATGATAAAATAAATCGGATAATGAATAAGTGTAACATAAAATACGGGGAGTAAATAAGATGTAGATATAATACGATTTGTAATAACATAAGACTATATACAGGAAAGGTTAAAAGAATATGCTGCAATTTGAAGAACTGCGCCTGAAGCTCCAGGGCATGGAGCCGGAGCTCCGGGAATTAAAACAATCTCTCAACATTGATAAGCTGGGCATCGAGATCGCTGAGCTGGAGCGCAAGGCCGCGGAGCCCAGCTTTTGGGATGACATGGAAAACAGCCAGAAAGTGCTGCAGCGTACCTCCCAGCTCAAAGCCAGCGTGGAAACCTACAATAAGCTGCAATCGCTGTACGAGGATACCCTGACCCTCATCGAGCTGGCGGAGGAAGCCGGCGATGAAAGCGTGTACGAGGAAGCCGCCGCCGATACCGAGCAGCTGCAGACCCGCATGGCGGAGGTGCGTCTGACCACCCTGCTCACCGGGGAATATGACAGCAAAAATGCCATCCTCACTTTCCACGCGGGGGCCGGCGGCACCGAGGCACAGGATTGGGCGCAGATGCTGTACCGCATGTACACCCGCTGGGCGGAGCGCCACGGCTACTCCTATAAAATACTGGACTACCTCGACGGCGACGAAGCGGGCATCAAAAGCGCCTCCATCCTCATCGAGGGAATGAACGCCTACGGCTTCCTCAAATCCGAAAACGGCGTGCACCGCCTGGTGCGTGTTTCTCCCTTCGATGCCAGCGGCCGCCGTCAGACCTCCTTTGCCTCGCTGGAGGTCATGCCGGAGATCGACAAGGATGTCAATATCGAGATCCGCGAGGAGGACATCCAGATGGATGTGTACCGGGCCAGCGGCGCGGGCGGGCAGAAGGTCAATAAGACCTCCAGCGCCGTGCGCCTGACCCACCTGCCCACCGGTATCGTGGTGGCCTGCCAGGTGGAGCGCAGCCAGCACCAGAACCGCGAGGTCGCCATGAATATGCTGCGCAGCAAGCTGGTGGAGATCAAGGAGCGCGAGCACCTGGATAAGATTGAGGACATTAAGGGCGTGCAGAAGGAGATCGCCTGGGGCAGCCAGATCCGCTCCTATGTGTTTATGCCCTACACCATGGTCAAGGATCACCGCACCAACTACGAGACCGGCAACATCACCGCCGTTATGGATGGCGAACTTGATGGCTTCATCAATGAGTACCTCAAGAAAAAGAGCCAGGGCACACTGGAAAAGTAAGATTACAGTAAAATGACGATTCCCGATCAGCGGAACACCGCGGGTCGGGAATTTTTTATTATAAATTTTAGAAAGTAGCTTGGGCTTGACTTAACGCATAGATCATGGAATCAATACCTGATAGCGCCGTATAACAGCTGCCGGTTTTCCTAAAGGCGGGAGTGTAATAGATATTATTGTCAGCGTCAAAACAGAATTCTTCCGCAGTCAGTTCTTTCATTTCAGATGCCAGCAGACCGTTTCCCCAAAAGCTCCGCAGAAAATCAATTCCAGCGCACATGGTAGCGATGGGCTTCTTTTTGCTGAAAAAATAAGTGACACACGCCGTTATCGCGTCAGAATGCCTATAATTGTTCAACAAGCCGATCCCGCCGGGGATAATTAACGCACCGTATTCTTCAAAATCAATCTCACGAATATCTTTTATGTGGCCTCTGCCAATGCGGGCAGCTTCTAAAAGAATATTCCGCTTTTCTGCCAACTGCTCCGTCAAGTGGTTGACCGATTGAACGGAGAGAGCTTCTGCAACAGGCGTGTAATCACAACCATACTTGTCAAGCGCTGCATATGTTAGAATTACTTCTTCGATGCATGAGCCATCACCAAGTCCGCAGCCGGCTAATAAAACCAAACACTTCATTTTCGGTTACCTCTACAAAATTCAATCGGTTCATTTTCTCTTTCACCACTCCGCCTCTCCCAGCAGCTGTGCTATCACCTCACTGGCGATCAGCAGCCCGGCGGAGGAGGGCACCCATGGGCTGCTGCCGGGGGTATCCTTGGGGCGGGGCTGCCCCGGTGCGGGGGCGGCTGTGCGATTTTTGGGCGTTCTGGGCGGTTCGGTGGAATACACCACCCGCAGGTGCTCTATGCCGCGGGCCCGCAGCTCCCGGCGCATTACCCGGGCCAGCGGGCAGGTGGTGGTCTTGCTGATGTCACATGCCATCAGCAGGTCGGGGCGCAGCTTGTTGCCGGTGCCCATGCTGCTGATGATCGGTACCCCCAGCGCCTTGGCCGTCTGGATGAGGTGCAGCTTGGCCGTTACGGTATCGATGGCATCCACAATGCAGTCAAACCCGGAAAGATCGATTTGGTCCGCGGTTTCCGGCATATAAAAGAGGGAGTATTCCGTCACTTTAATATCAGGGTTGATATCCCGCAGCCGGGCGGCCATCACGGCGGCCTTTGGCTGCCCTATGGTGGAATGCAGCGCCACCAACTGGCGGTTCAGGTTGCTTTCACTCACGGTATCATGGTCGATGAGGGCCAGCTGCCCCACACCGGCCCGGCCCAGGGCCTCGCAGCACCAGCTGCCCACGCCCCCCAGGCCAAAGATGGCCACCTTTTTGCGGGAAAGTGTTTCGATGGCTTCCTCCCCCAGCAGCAGGGCCGTCCGTTCAAATTGGCTCATGCGTTTCCCTCCCGGCGGCGGGCCAGCTTCTGCTGGCGGATATCCCGCCCGACAAATCCCAGCATGGTATAGCTGCCGATGAGCCGGGAAAGGATGCGTTCATTGTAGGCTTTGCTCAGGGCGGGCAGGTCCAGGTTGGTGCTGATGATGGTGGCCCGTCCCTCGGTCATCCGGTCATTGATGACCTGGTACAGCACCGATTGGCTGTACGCCGTGGCAAATTCCGCCCCCAGGTCGTCCAGGATCAGCAGGTCGCAGGAGAGGATCTCCCGCATGGCGGTCAGGTCATCCGCCCCGGCCTCCCGGTTAAAGCGCACTCGTTCAAACCGGTCAATGAGCGCCTGCGCCGGGTAGTAGCGGACCTCATATCCTCTGGCGGCCACCTCCATGGCAATGCAGGCGGAAAGATAGGTTTTGCCCAGTCCCGTCCGCCCCATAAACAGCAGATTCCCGCTGCCTCCACTAAAATCCGCGGCATAGCGGCGGCACCGGTTCAGGATATTTCTCATGGTCTCCCGCGGGGAGCGTCCGCCGGCCTCCGCCGCATCGCCGTAGTAGCTCAGGTCAAAGCCCTCAAAGCCCTCGCAGCCCGCCAGCACCCCGGCCGGCAGGGCGGCCATGGCTTCCTTTTGCAGCAGCTGGGTTAGGCAGCGGCAGCGCCGGCCCTCCGTGTAGCCGGTATCCCGGCACAGGGGGCAGCTGTACTGTGGCCGCAGCAGCTCCTCCTCTATGCCGGCTGCCGCCAGGGTGTGCAGTTTATCCCGCTGCACCTGCTCCAGCCCCTTTTGGTATGCCTCTATCGGCTCGCCGTTTATTACCGCAGTGGTCATCTGGCGGCACAGCGCGGCGGCTTTGCCATCGTATTCCCGCAGCTGCGGCAGGCTCCGGTAAAGCTCCTCCCGCCGCAGGGCGGCGTCCTTTTCGGCCTGGCTGCGGCGCCGGGCCAGCAGCTCCATCGCGTTGCGATAAGCGGTGTTTTCCATTTCGATTGATTCTCCTACTCGTCAGTGTTCTGCTCCATAATGCGCATGGCCTCCCCAATGTCGAAGGAATATTCCCCCGCAGCGGCCCTTTGGGCGGCGGTGCGCTCGGCCTCGGCGGCCTCCACCGTGGTAATGCCCTTGGCGGCCCAGGCGGCCAAAATTTTATCAATATAGGCGAAGGATACCTTGCCCGTGGCCTCCACCGCGCGGTCATAGGCCAGCTTCATCAGCGCTTCCGGGGTCATGTATTCCCCAAACCAGCGGTTCACACAGGCCTTTTCCCGGGCGGTCAGCGCCCGCTCCGGCAGCCCGAACAACCGCCGGATGCGGCCCTCATCGTCCTCCTGCTTGGTCAGCCGCTGGATATGGCTCTCTGCCTTTTCATAGGTATCTATGCCATCCTCCAGCCAACCCGCCACCATCTTTTCCAGATAGCTCAGCTTCTTTTTGCCCTTTTCCCGGCAGTAGGCAGCTGCCACCAGCAGGTATTCGGGGCTCAGCTCCAGCGAACCGAATAAATACGCCAGAATCTCCCGCTCGCTGGGGGAAAGCACACTCCCCCGCGCGGCTTCCAGCTCAGCGGCCAGCGCCGCAAACTGCTTGTCCTCCCGCAGCATGGTGTTGATCTCCCCCGGGGAGAGATGTCCCCGGCTGCGGATAGTGGTGATGCCGTTTTCGGTCGTCTTCACTACGGCGCTTTCGTTATTTTCGGGGGCTTTTGGTGCTTCCTTCGCGGGCTGCGGGTTCTGGCTTTCGGTAAACAGCCCCGATTCCTGCCAGTATTGCAGGCAGTCGGTTACCGCCGCTTCGTCCATTCCCAGCCGCGCCGCAATGCCGGCGGTATCCACAGGGCCTTGCCCCTGCCGCAGCGCCAGCAGCAGCACCTTGAGCTGCTCCTCGGTGCAGAATTTCAAATATCGGTCGGCCACCGCGGTGGGGACGGCAAAAATGCTGCCCCATGGGCCAAAGTTAATTTCATAGGACATGGTTTGCTGTCCTCCCTTGTGATAGCTTGCACAGGGCGCAGGTCCCTGCCTTACGGGCCGCAGGCCGCCCCGGCTGCGCCGGGGCTGGGGGCCTCTCGGCCCCCTACGGCCGTCCTGCGGACGGCCGGGCCTGCGGCCCGCCCCCGGTCCCTGCTTTCCCCCGCCCAGCCGCAGCCGCGGCAGCGGGGCAAAATTCCAGCTTTGATTATACCACAAGAAAATCTTAATGAGAACTAAAAAATGAAATTCCCGCGAACGGTTGCTTTTGCCGGGCCAAAAAGGTTATAATAAAAGAAATCCACCGAAAGAAGGCCGTAAAATGCAGTATCATTACGAAACCCGGGGCGTCTGCTCCCGTGCCATCGATATCAATTTGGATGAGGCCACCGGCATCATCCGCAATGTCCAGTTCACCGGCGGCTGCAACGGCAATACCAAGGGCCTTTCCGCTATGGTCGTGGGCCAGCCGGCCGAAGAGGTCATCCGGCGTCTGCAGGGCATCCGCTGCGGCATGCGCCCCACCAGCTGCCCCGATCAGCTGGCGGAAGCCCTGACCGAAGCCCTGGAGCAGATCTGAGGCTTCGCCGCCGGATAGAGGAAAGGGAGGAATCGGCTTGACAGAAGAAGTAAAGATCTACCGACAGCATGGAATAAAGGAACCGGCCCTTTCCGAGGGGGAAAAGGCGGCCCGGGAGTACCGCCGCCAGCAGCAGAACGGCAACCTGGAGCGGGCCCACCGTTTGGGAGAGACCCTCTGCGCCCTCTTTTTGGGGATGCCGGTGGAGGGAGAATACGCCGCCCAGCAGTGGGTGCTGCTCTCCTATCTGGTAGAAAATGAGCTGGAGCAGCAGGTGGAAAATCCCCTGCTGGAGCAGTCGGCGCATAGCCGCTTTGCGGAGGAGCTGGAGCAGCAGGCCCCGGAGCTGGCTCGCACCGTCCACGATGCCCGGGCCTTCACCCTCTATACCCTCAATGAAACCCGCCGCACCCCCCGCAGCGAGGGCGAGATCTTCGCCAAGCTGTGCGGAAAGCCGGAGCAGGAGGAGGTCATCGCGCTGGGCGAGCACCTGGCGGAGGAATTCACCTCCCGCATTACGGCAGCGGTGTCGGCCGCGGGCTTTCTTACCGAATAACCGCAGAAAAAGGAACGAAACCATGGAACAGAATCTGTTTACCGAAGGGGTGCGTCCCGGCAGCGTCACCACCCCGGAGGAAGTCCATATGCTCATCTGCTACATCTTCCGGGAGGCCGGGCAGCCGGTCACGCTGGATCAGGCCAATGAGGTGCTGCAGCGCCAGTCGCTGGTCAATTACTTCGAGTTTGCCGAGGCCGCCGAGCGTCTGATCCGCATGGGGCACCTGCGCCCCGCCGAAAACGGCCGCTACACCCTCTCCCCGGAGGGTGAGAAGCTGGCGGATACCTTCCGGCAGAAGCTGCCCGCCGCCGTGCGGGAGCGCGCCCAAAGAGCCCTGGATGATGTGCTTACCCTGCTGCGCCGCCAGCAGGAAAATAAAGTTCGGGTGAAAAAGGTGGGGGATGGCTACGAGATCACCCTCACCATCACCGATATCGGCAGCGACTTGATGAGCCTGACCCTTTTCCTCCCCACCGAAAAGGAGTGTGAGCAGGTCCGCCGCCGCTTCCTCAATGATCCGGCGCTGCTGTATAAGGGTACCATGGCGCTGCTCACCGGGGATATGGAAACCTTCGGGGACCTGACCCCAAGCGGCCGGGATCTTTTCATCTAAGCCAAGCCAAAGGAGAAAACATATGGCTGCCAAGCATATTTTAATGGGATTCTGCGCACTGTATGCCCTGGCCAGGGGCATCGGCACAGTGCTGTACTACCTGTCCGGCGCCGGCCAGCTGCAAATAGCCGTCCTCATTATTTCCTTTATCGTCAGTGTCATCGGCCTGGTGGCTGTGGTACTGTGGATCGCCCAGCGGCAGGTAAAGGGTATTACCGTGCGGCTGCTGCTGTTTTTGTACAGCGGGGCTGCTGTCGCCAATATCCTCATCACCCGGGGCAATCCGGTGCCGCAGGGCATCGGCCCCTGGGAGCTTCTCATCACCGGTACGGTATTTGAGTGCCTGCTGTTTTTGGCTTCGCTGCTCATCCCCCTGCCGGACCACCCCTACGCGGGAAAATAATTTTTTTCACAAAAGGGATTGCCTTATCCACCGACTTGATGTATAATATACAGGCATCGGAGGCGTAGCTCAGCTGGTCAGAGCGCCTGCTTCACACGCAGGAGGTCCACGGTTCGAGCCCGTGCGTCTCCACCACAAAGAAAAGTCGCAGAAATGCGGCTTTTTCTTTTTTTTACAAGGCAAAAAAGAAAAGTAGAAAAAAGTATTTTTAGGCCTAATTTGTGATCGCCTGTCGGCGTCGCGGAGCCTTTTGCAAAGACATAAACTGTACGGCTCGCCGCCGGGGCCCTACTTTTCTATGAAGAAAAGTAGGCAAAAGTCATTCAGGGCTCCGCCCTAAAGACCCGACGCGACGACGCTTATAAGGTGTTTATTTTAATTCGGTCTCAGCAGAATCCAAAATAAAATGCGCCGCAGGCACCTTGAGAGCGTAGCTGCGGCTGGATACGGACGATGCTTCGCATCGTCCGTATCCAGCCGCAGCTTAAGCGTTAGGGGGTCTTGGGGCATAGCCCCAAGCGTGTTTTGGTTCCTTTTACACGAGTAAAAGGAACGCCCCGCCGGCGAGGCGTACAGACCGTCACCTTGCGGTGACTCCACGACGCCGATAGGCGACTACAAACTATCCCCCCCGCCAGGTAGGCGTGCTCCCAAAGCCTTGCAAAAGGCCCCTCCCCGCCGCCAGGCGACCACAAACCCGCCCCAAAATATCACAATAAATCCCAGTTGTACTTCCCCAGTAAAATCCACTATTTATGCAATATCCACCCAGCATTTCCCCATAATGTAAACTTTCCATTAAAAAAAGTGAAATATTAACCTCTCACATGCAAAAAAAGGGGCGATTTGCAGGGATTAGTGAAAGGACTTTTTTCACCGGCAAAAAGATCTTTCCTGTCGGCTTCTCTCCCCGACCAAACAAATCGAGAGCCTTTTTGCCCCACCGGTCAAACAGGGGCGCCGGTCTATAATTTCTCAGCAGACCTCATCGGGCAATTTGGGGGTCTGCCTTAAGCGGGAACCTGCCTCCCAACAGTACCTTGAAAATTGAATATTACCGCTGATTTTTCTCCGTTTCCATGGTATAATTCCATTGTGACTAACCCACAGGAGGAACGGCTGATGAGGCAGTACAATAAAGTCTATCTGGAGATCACCAACCGGTGCAATCTGCGCTGCAGCTTTTGTCCCGGTACCCGGCGGCCGCCCCGCACCATGTCCCCGGCGGAGTTCCGCCTGCTGGCGGAAAAGCTGCGCCCGGCTACCCGCTACCTCTATCTCCACCTGATGGGCGAGCCGCTGCTGCACCCCGAGCTGCCGGCACTTTTGGCCATAGCCGGGGAACTGAATTTTTTGGTAAATATCACCACAAACGGCACCCTGCTGCCCCAGGCGGGAGAGGCCCTGCTGGCCGCTCCTGCCGTCCGCAAGGTCAGTATTTCCCTGCACAGCCTGGAGGCCAATGACAGCCGGGTCTTTTCCGCCTACCTGGGGAGTTGCATTTCCTTTGCCAAAAGGGCTGCCGCCGCGGGCAAACTAACAGGGCTGCGCCTTTGGAATTTGGATGGCTCTCTCCCTGGGCAGAACGACCTGAATGCCCCCATGCTGGAGGAGCTGCACCGGGCTTTCCCCGGAGAGTGGCCCCCGGTACGGGAGGGCCATAAAATAGCAGAGCGAACCTATCTGGAATTTGGCGAGCGCTTTGAATGGCCGGATCTTTCCGCCGGGGAGCGGGAGGGAGATGCCTTTTGCTATGGGCTGCGGGACCAGTTTGGGGTGCTGTGTGATGGCACGGTGGTGCCCTGCTGCCTGGACCACGAGGGTGACCTGGCCCTGGGAAATCTCTTTACCCAGCCGTTGGAGGAGATCCTTTCCTCACCGCGGGCAAGGGCAATCTATGAGAGCTTTTCGGGGCGGCAAGCCAGGGAGGAGCTATGCCGGAAATGCGGCTATGCCCGCCGCTTTATCCGCTGATATGGGACAACCGTCAACTTTTTGAGAGAAGAAAAATCTTTTATGAACTTTAGGCTACCTTTTCTTGCCGATATGTGTTATACTGAATTCCTGTGATAGCAGGTGCTCCCGCGCCGCATGGCAAAGGACCGCTACCGCTGCAAAACTGTAATGGCCGACCGGTACAGGAAGCCGGCGCCGACAGAGAAAATGTGAAAACAAGGAGGTGTTGGTTCAATGGGTAATCTATCAGAATTCCTGATGGAGGAGCTGAATGTGGCGACTGCCTTTACCATCCCGATATTCGGCGGGATAGAAGTGGCAGAATCCACCGTGATCTCCTGGGTCATCATGGCCATTATCGTGATCCTTACCCTGGTACTGACCAGAAACATGAGGGTGGAAAAGCCCGGCAAGCTGCAGGTAGGTGTGGAATACGCCGTCACCGCCCTGCAGAATCTCGTCCGCGGGATCATCGGCCATGAGGGAGAGCGCTATGTCCCTTATTTGTCAACCGTGCTGGTCTTTTTGGGCATTTCCAATATCTTTGCCATCTTTGGCATGAAGCCCCCCACAAAGGACCTGAATGTGACGGCGGCCCTGGCGCTGATGTCCATCATTCTGGTGCAGGCGGCATCCATCCGGCAAAACAAGGTGGGCGGTTGGCTGAAGGGCTTTACCAAGCCCTCCAAGGTCATTACCCCGCTGAATGTGATGGAGCTGGCTATCCGGCCGCTTTCGCTGTGCATGCGTCTTTTTGGTAATGTCATGGGCGCCTTTGTAGTAATGAAGCTGCTGGAGCACCTGGTGCCGGTCATCCTGCCCGCGGTGTTCAGCCTGTATTTCGATTTCTTTGACGGCCTGCTGCAGGCCTATGTATTCGTGTTCCTCACCGGGCTGTATATCAAGGAAGCCGTAGAGGAATGACCCAAGTAAAAAATATTAAATTACATGTGATTTGAAGGAGAAAAAACTATGGGTACTTTTGTTGCAATCGGCGCGGGTATCGCGGTTCTCACCGGCATTGGCGCCGGCATCGGCATCGGTATTGCTACCGGTAAGGCCACCGAAGCAGTAGCCCGTCAGCCGGAGGCGGACGGCAAGATCAGTAAGCTGCTGCTGCTGGGCTGCGCCCTGGCGGAAGCCACCGCCATCTACGGCTTTGTTATTGCCCTGCTGCTGCTGGTACTGTAAGCGAAAAATAGAGAAAGGAAGGCAAGACTCAGATGCTGAGATTAGATATCAATCTCGTATTTACCGTCATCAATCTGCTGGTTCTCTATTTCTTCATGCGCAAGTTTTTGTTCGGCCGGGTCAATAAGATCCTGGAAGAACGCAAAGCGCTCATCGAGAAGCAGTTTGCCGATGCCAAGACCGCCCAGGACGCGGCAGACGGCATGAAGACGGAATATGAAGGTAAGCTGGCCGCCGCCCAGGGCGAGGGTGAGGAGATCATAGCGCGCGCGAAGGCCGAGGCAAAAGAGCAGAGCGAAAAACTGCTGGCTGCCACCGATGCCGAGCTGGAGCAGAAGCGCCGCCGTGCCGAAGAAACCATGGCGGTGGAGCGTGCCAACGCCCTGCGGGATATGAAGAGCGAGATCGCCACTTTGGTGATAGATGCCGCGGCCAAGGCGGTAGGCGACAGGAACACCGAGCAGCAGGATAGAATGCTGTACGATAAGTTTATCGCGGAAGCAGGTGAAGCACATGGCGGCAAGATCCAGTGACGGCAAGCTGCAGGAGCTGCTGGGTACCCTGAAGACGGACGGCGTAGAGGCGCTGGACCAGCTGATGGATGCCTATGAGGAGCGCCGGGCCGAACGCGCGAGCCGTCAAAAAGCGATCCTGCGGTATGTGACCCCCCCGACTGCCGAGCAGCTGGCGCAGATCCGGGAATTTTTGCGGAAGAAGTACGAAAACGAGGAGCTGCCGCTGGAGCTGGTGGAGGATAAAAGCCTGCTGGGCGGTTTCTGCATCACGGTGGGCAGCGAGGAATACGACTGGAGCATGAAGGGCCGCCTGACCCAGATGAGAAACCGTCTGACCCAGACGCCCCAGATGCTTTCCGATTCCAGCGAGGTCATTGACCTGCTGCGCACCGAAATAGACGCGGCCGCCTTTGACGGCAAGGACCACGAGGTGGGCGAGATCCTGCGGGTGGGCGACGGTGTTGCCACTGTTTCCGGCATCCGTCACGCCGCCTACGGCGAGATCGTGCAGTTTGAGAGCGGCGTAAAGGGCATGGTACAGGATATCCGCAAGGAGGAGACCGGTATCATCCTGCTGGGCAGCGAAAAGGGCCTTTTGGCCGGCGGACGGGTGGTGCGTACTGAACGGCGGGCCGGCGTGCCGGTGGGCGAGGCCTTCCTGGGCCGCGTGGTGGATGCCATGGGCACCCCCATTGACGGCAAGGGCGAGGCGGTGCCGGCCGGTTACCGCCCCATTGAAAACGCCGCCCCTGGTATCAAGGACAGAAAATCCGTTTCGGTCCCGATGGAGACCGGTATTTTGGCCATCGACAGCATGTTCCCCATTGGTCGGGGACAGCGTGAGCTCATCATCGGCGACCGGCAGACCGGTAAGACCTCTATCGCCACCGATACCATCCTGAACCAGAAGGGCAAGGGTGTTATCTGCATCTATGTGGCCATCGGGCAGAAGGCCTCTACCGTGGCCAAGGTGGTTTCCACCCTGCAGAACCACGGAGCCATGGAGTATTCCATCGTGGTTTCGGCCACGGCCAGCGATCCGGCCTCCCTGCAGTACATTGCCCCCTATGCCGGTACCGCTATGGCGGAGTACTTTATGTATCAGGGACGGGATGTCCTCATCATCTACGATGACCTTTCCAAGCACGCGGTGGCTTACCGTTCGCTGTCGCTCATCCTGGAGCGCAGCCCCGGCCGTGAGGCCTACCCCGGCGATGTATTCTACCTGCACAGCCGCCTGCTGGAGCGCAGCAGCCGCCTGACCCCCGAAATGGGCGGTGGCTCCATCACCGCGCTGCCCATTATTGAAACGCAGGCCGGCGATGTATCGGCTTATATTCCCACCAATGTTATTTCCATCACCGACGGACAGATCTATCTGGAGACGAACCTCTTTAATGCAGGTCAGCGTCCGGCCGTTAATGTCGGCCTTTCGGTTTCCCGCGTGGGCGGCGCCGCCCAGACCAAGGCCATGAAAAAGGCCAGCGGTTCTATCCGCATCGATCTGGCGCAGTACCGTGAGATGGAGGTCTTTACACAGTTCAGCAGCGACCTGGATGACACCACCCAGGAGCAACTGGCCTACGGCAAGGGCCTGATGGAGGTGCTGAAGCAGCCGCTGTACCGTCCGCTTTCGATGGCGGAGCAGGTCATCACCCTGGTGGTGGCAACGGCCAAGGGCTTCCTGGAGGTGCCGCTGACCGAGATAAAGGCATATCAGATGGGACTTTTGGACTATGTGCGGGAGAACCACAGCGAGATCATTGCAGCGCTGGAGGAAACCAAAGCGCTGGACGATACGCTGCGGCAGGCGATCCTGACGGCGGCCGAAGAGTACAAGGGCAGGTGATGGTATGGCAAGCGCAAGAGATATCCAAAGCCGCATAAAAAGCGTGCAGGATACCATGAAGATTACCAACGCCATGTACCTAATCTCCTCCACCAAGGTGAAAAAGGCCCGCCGGGCCCTGACCGAAGCGCTGCCGCACTTTGAGCAGTCGGAGGAGCTGATCGCGGAGATCCTGCGGGACCTGCCGGAGCTGGAGGACCGCTATTTTGGCACCGGGGAGCCGATCCTTGGCGGCAAAAAGGGGTATCTGGTCATCAGCGGCGATAAGGGACTGGCCGGCGCCTATAACCACAACATTTTGAAATTTGCCGAGGGCGTGCTGCAGAAGGAAACAAACCCTGCCGTATGCGTGGTGGGGCGGCTGGGTGCCCTGGCGCTGCAGAAATTGGGCTACGCGGTGGACCGGAGCTTTATCGGAATGGCGCAGCAGCCCAGCGTGGAGCGCGCCAGGAGAATAGCGGCCATGATGTGCCAGAGATTCATGAGCGGGGAGCTCAGCGAGGTCTATGTCATCTACACCCGCATGGAGGAGCACGGCGAGGAGGCCACCCCCCGGCTGCAGAAGCTGCTGCCCCTTTCGGCGGAGGCTTTCCGGCCCGGAGAGGGCAAGCCCCAAAAGCCGCAGCAGGTGAACTACCTGCCGAATGCTGGGGCGGTGCTGGGTTCCATTGCCCCCAACTATGTGACGGGTTACCTGTTCGGGGCGCTGGTGGAGGCCTTTTGCAGTGAAGAAAACGCCAGAATGCTGGCAATGAAATCCGCGACGGATAGTGCTGCCGATATGCTGCGGGAGCTTTCCGTCATCTATAACAGTGTGCGGCAGGCCGCCATTACCCAGCAGATCGTAGAGGTAGCGGGCGGCGCCAAAGCACAGAAAAGGAAGAAAACATCATGATGAAAGGGATTATTACAGAGGTGCAGGGGCCTGTGGTGGATGTCTTGTTCCCCGAGGGCCAACTGCCCTTCATCAAGGATGCGCTGACGGTGCAGAACGGCGAGCAGAAGTGCGTGATGGAGGTGGCCCAGCATATGGGCGGCAACATCGTGCGCTGCATCATGCTTTCCCCCAGTGAGGGGCTGTGCCGCGAGATGGAGGTCACCGCTGAAGGCGGCGGCATCCAAGTGCCGGTGGGCGACCGTACCCTGGGGCGGCTCTTTAATGTGACTGGTGAGATTATTGATGGCGGCGAGCCGCTGCCGGAGGGGGAGAAGTGGTGCATCCACCGCGACCCGCCCGGCTTTGCCGACCAGAGTCCCGTGGTGGAGATCCTGGAGACCGGCATCAAGGTCATTGACCTGCTGGCCCCCTACGCCAAGGGCGGTAAAATCGGCCTTTTTGGCGGCGCGGGCGTAGGCAAAACAGTGCTTATCCAGGAGCTGATCACCAATGTAGCCACCGAGCATGGCGGCTATTCCATCTTTACCGGCGTGGGAGAGCGCTCCCGCGAGGGCAACGACCTGTGGACCGAGATGGGCGAAAGCGGGGTGCTGAAAAAGACCGCGCTGGTCTTTGGCCAGATGAACGAGCCGCCCGGGGCCAGAATGAGAGTTGGCCTGACCGGATTGACCATGGCGGAGTACTTCCGCGATGTGGAGCACCAGGATGTGCTGCTGTTCATTGATAACATCTTCCGGTTTGTGCAGGCAGGCAGCGAGGTTTCCGCCCTGCTGGGGCGGATGCCCAGTGCCGTGGGCTATCAGCCTACCCTGGCTACCGAGCTGGGTGAGCTGCAGGAGCGCATCGCCTCCACCCATGACGGGTCCATTACCTCGGTGCAGGCGGTATATGTACCGGCCGACGACCTGACCGACCCCGCCCCCGCGACGACCTTTGCCCACCTGGATGCGACTACCGTACTTTCCCGTAAGATCGTGGAGCAGGGTATTTACCCGGCGGTAGACCCGCTGGAATCCACCTCCCGTATATTGGAGGCAGACATTGTGGGGCAGGAGCACTACGAAACGGCGAGAGCCGTGCAGAAGATCCTGCAGAAGTACAAGGAATTGCAGGATATCATAGCGATCCTGGGTATGGAGGAGCTTTCCGACGAGGATAAGGTGACCATTTACCGGGCGAGAAAGATCCAGAAGTTCCTTTCGCAGCCCTTCCATGTGGCGGAAAACTTTACCGGCGTACCGGGCAAGTATGTCCCCGTCCGGGATACCATCCGTTCCTTTAAGGCCATCATCGACGGTGAGATGGACGAATACCCCGAGTGGGCGTTCTTCAATGTCGGCACCATCGAGGATGTCATAGAAAAGGCCAAGCAAGGCGTGTAACGACCGGAAAGGAGAGGTGCCAAAATGGAGACCTTTACCCTGAAGGTGATCGGGTTTTCCCGCGTCTTTTACGAAGGGGAGGCGGTGCAGGTCCAGCTGCCGATCCAGGATGGTTCGATGGGCATTATGGCGCACCATGAGGCTGCGGTCATCGGCATTGTGCCGGGGACGATGCGGCTGCAAACGCCGGACGGCGAGTGGCAATCCGCCGTGGTGGATGCGGGCTTTGCCCGGGTGGGCGAGAATACCGTATCGGTGATGGTGGAAGAGGTGCTGCGGCCCGAGGAGATCGACGAGGAGCGCGAGCGCCGGGCGCTGGCGGAGGCGCAGGAAGAGCTGCGCCAGAAGCACAGCGTGCTGGAGTGCCAGAACGCCGAGATGACCATTCTGCGGAGCCTGGCCAGGCTGCACGCTAAGGGAATTTTTCTTTCGTAATATTATGATTTTAAGTGACGAAAAGGGAGCTGCCTGCTGGAAAGCGGGCGGCTCCCGTGCTATACTGGGGGAAGAAGAAAAGCCTGCGAAGGAGGGGCGGCGGAGCCGCCGGCCCCGCAGGGGCCGGTGACCCGCGCGCCCGCAGGGCGCGCGGGGGCGGGGCGGAGCCCCGTAGCTCCGCCGCAGATGGGGGCCCTGCAGGAAGTAGAGGAGGAGAAAAAGCGATGAGTATATTCTGCTGCCCAAGCTGCCAAAAGCCGCTGTGCCGGGAAGAGCGCCGGCTGGTGTGCCCGGCGGGGCATAGCTTTGATGTGGCGAGGAGTGGGTATGTGAACCTGCTGCTGAGCCAGCAGACCGGCCGGAAGCACCACGGGGATGACAAGCGGATGGTGAAGGCGAGGAGCGCCTTTCTGGAGCGGGGATACTATGACCCGATGCGGCAGGAGCTGATAAAGCAGGGCCTGGCGGCGGCAAGGCAGGGGATGACGGTGCTGGACGCGGGCTGCGGTGAGGGCTACTATACCGCGGAGATGGCCAAAACGCTGCGGGAGAGGGAATACCGGCCGAAGGTGGCGGGAATCGATATTTCCAAGGCGGCGTTGCAGGAGGCGGCCAAGCGGGATAGGGAGACCGAATACGCAGTAGCAAGCTGTTTTCATCTGCCGGTGGCGGGAGAAAGCGTGGACCTGCTGCTTTCGGTCTTTGCACCGTACTGTGGGGAGGAATTCCTGCGGGTGTTGAAGCCGGACGGGCAGTTTATCATGACCATCCCATTGGAAAATCATCTGTACGGGCTGAAGGAGGCCATCTACGAAAAGCCGTATCGCAACGAGGTAAAGCCGTATGAGCTGGAGGGTTTCCGACTGGTAGACTGCCGGGAGCTGCGGTATGAGATGACGGTGCGAGGACAGGAGATTGAAAGTCTTTTTATGATGACGCCGTACTACTACAAGACCGGGGCGGCGGACCAGCAGAAGCTGCTGGCGAAAACGGAGCTGACGACGCCGGTGGAATTTGCGGTGCTGAGATATGAAAAGAAGTAGGATGCAGGGGTAAGAGGAGAGCCAAAGACGGCCCGCAGGGCAATTCGTCCGCAGGACGAATTCGGCGGCCGGAGGCCGCCTGCGGCGCCGGAACGGCGCCGGCCCTGCGGGCCGTATCCCGGATGCGGCAGGGACTGGCGGAGAAGGAAAAGGGCTGTGGCAGGGACCTGCCGCAACAAGTAAAATCAAGACAAAAAATCATTCCCGGTAGGTGCTGCATGATACACCCGCCGGGAATGATTCATATAAAAAAGGAGTAAGGATGGCAAATTAACCGCCGAGGTAGGCCTTTTGCACCTGATCGCTGGCCATCAGCTCGGCGCCGGTACCGGAAAGAACGATGCGGCCGGTTTCCAGGACATAGGCCCGGTCGGCGACCTCCAGGGCGGCCTGAGCGTTCTGTTCGACCAGGAGGATGGTGGTGCCGGAAGCGTGCAGCTCCCGGATGATTCCGAAGATTTGCTCCACCAGGATGGGCGCAAGACCCATGGAGGGTTCATCCAGCATGAGCAGCTTGGGGTGGCTCATCAGGGCGCGGCCCATGGCCAGCATCTGCTGCTCGCCGCCGGAAAGGGTACCGGCGATCTGTTTACGGCGTTCCAGCAGGCGAGGGAAGCGCTGATAAACGCTTTCCAGGTCCGCCTCAATGCCGGAGGAGGGCTGGGAAAAAGCGCCCATCTCCAGGTTTTCTTGCACCGTCATCTGCAAAAAGACATGGCGGCCTTCCGGAACCTGGGCCAGGCCCATGCCCACCAGCTTGTGGGCGGGGACGCCGTGCAGGTCTTTTCCGTGAAAGAGGATGGAGCCGGAGCGGGGATGCAGAAGCCCCGAAACAGTATTCAGAATGGTGGATTTACCGGCGCCGTTGGCACCGATGAGGGTGACGACCTCGCCCTCGTGGACCTCGAAGGAAACGCCCTTAACAGCGTGGATGCTGCCGTAATAGACATGGAGATCACTGACTTTCAGCATTTCACTCATGGGTTACGCCTCCTTTTTACGGCCCAGGTAGGCCTCGATGACCTTGGGATCGGACTGGATATCTTCCGGGGAGCCCTTGGCGATGATGCGGCCGAAGCTGAGCACGGCGATGCCCTCGCAGATATTCATAACAAGACTCATATCGTGCTCGATGAGGAGTACGGCGATCTTGAAGGTATCGCGGATGGTGCGAATGTTTTCCATCAGCTCGGCTGTTTCGGAGGGGTTCATGCCCGCGGCGGGCTCATCCAGCAGCAGCAGGCAGGGGTTGGTAGCCAGGGCACGCAGGATCTCCAGCCGACGCTGGGCGCCGTAGGGCAGGCTGCCTGCCTTGGCATTCGCAAACTGCTCCATGTGGAAGATGGAGAGCAGCTCCATGGCGCGCTCGTGGGCGATGCGCTCGCCTTTCCAGAAGGAGGGCAGGCGGAAGATGCCGCTGGCCATATTGTACTTGATCTGGCTGCTCATGGCGACGGTGATGTTTTCCTCCACCGTCAGCTCCGAAAACAGGCGGATATTCTGGAAGGTACGGGCGATGCCGGCGCGGTTGACCTGCGCGGTGGTCATGCCGTGGATATCCTTGCCATCCAGCAGGATGGTGCCGTGGGTGGGCTGATAGACCTTGGTGAGCAAATTGAAGATGGTGGTCTTGCCGGCGCCGTTGGGGCCGATGAGCCCGGCGATCTCGGTGCGGCCGATGGTGATATCGAAGTTGTCGACTGCTTTCAGTCCGCCGAAGGTCACGCCCAGATCAATGCACTCCAGGATGGGGCTGATGGAGGCGTCGCGCTCCGGCAGGAGGGCAACGCTGCGGTTGACCGGGACCAGCTTGGTTTTATTGTGGGTCTTGACAGACATTTAAGCGCCCTCCTTCTGCAAAGATTTGGCCTTTTTCTTTTTGGCGCGGCGCAGCAGCTCGGCCGGGGAGATGCGGTGGAAAAATTCCTTCATGGTGGGATTATTGGTGGCCAGCATGACGATGATGAGGACGATGGCATAGAGAAGCATCCGGTAATCGGCAAACTCACGCATGGCCTCCGGCAGGGCGGTAAGCACAATGGCGGCGATGATGGAGCCCGGGATGCTGCCCATGCCGCCCAGTACCACGATGACCAGGATCTCGATGGACATGTTGTAATCGAAGGTGGCTGCCTTGACATTGGCGAAGAAGTGGCCGTACAGCACGCCGGCTGCCCCCGCGAAGAACGCGGCCAGCATGAAAACCATGAGCTTGTAGCGGGTAACATCAATGCCGACCGATTCGGCGGCGATGCGGTTATCCCGGATGGCCATGATGGCGCGGCCCTGCTTGGAGCGCTTGAGGTTCATCATGACAAGAACGGTGAGCAGCACCAATATAACAGCGTAGGGCAGGAGCTTTTTTGCATTGGAATAGATGGGGTTGGTATTGAGGCCCAAAGCGCCGCCGGTAAAATCAAGATTGGTGATGATGTTCTTGATGATCTCGCCGCAAGCCAAGGTGACAATGGCAAGATAGTCGCCCCTGAGCCGCAAGGCGGGCAGACCGACCGCAAGGCCAAAGAGCGCCGCTACCAGGCCGCCAACGACCATGGAAAGAGGCAGGCGGACCGCCATGGGGAGGACATCCACCAGTGCGATGGATAAAAGGCAGCCGGAGAAAAGCCCGACCGACATGAACCCGGCGTGGCCCAGGGAGAGTTCCCCCAAAAGGCCGACAACGAGATTGAGCGAGACCGCCAGCACGATGTAGACCGAAATGGGGATGATCATATTGGAGAACTGGCGGGTGATACTGCCGCCATACAGCAGGTAGGCGACCACAGCGTAAACTGCTGCGACCAGGATGAAGGTCAGAAGATCGCCGGAAAATTTGAATTTTTTCTGTTTCATCTTCTTACACCTTCTCATTCATTGTTTTACCCAAGAGGCCGGTGGGCTTGACCACCAGGACCAGGACCAGAACGCCAAAGACGATGGCATCTGCCCAGAGGGTGGAAATATAGGTTTTAGAGAGCTGCTCGATGATGCCGAGCAGGATGCCGCCCAGCATGGCGCCGGGCACCGAGCCGATACCGCCGAATACGGCTGCCGTAAAGGCCTTGATGCCGGGCATGGCGCCGGTGGTGGGCTTGATGTAGACATAGGACATGCCATAGAAGATGCTGGCGACAGCGGCCAGCGCCGAGCCGATGGCGAAGGTAATGGAAATGGTGCGATTGACGCTGATGCCCATGAGGGAAGCGGCGGCTTTATCCTCGCTGACGGCCCGCATGGCCTTGCCCATACGGGTGCGGTTGATGAAGAAGGAAAGCACCACCATGATGAGCGCGGTGACCAGCAGGGTAAGGATGGTGACACCATCGATGGTGACGCTGCCGATGGTGACCTGGCCCAACTGCACAATGGTGGGATAGGCCTTCTGCTGGGAACCGAAAAGGATCAGGGCGAGGTTCTGCAAAAAGTAGCTGACACCGATGGCAGTGATGAGCACGCTGAGGGGCGGCGCCTGGCGCAGCGGCTTATAGGCCAAAAATTCGATGAGGACGCCGAGCAGCGCACAGATAAGGATGCTGAGCAGCACGGCGATGAGGGGCGGCAGGCCCATCTGCGCAACGGCGATGATGCCGGCGTAAGCGCCGATCATGATGATATCGCCGTGGGCAAAGTTCAGCATCTTGGCGATGCCGTACACCATGGTGTAGCCCAGCGCGATGAGGGCGTAAATGCTGCCCAGACTGAGTCCGCTGATTAAGGTTTGGATAAAGTGAGTCATGGTAAGTTCAATCCTTTAATAAGTAGGCTTGCTCCTCCGGACAGGAGACCTGCCCGGAGGGAGCCGCTTTGAGGAGATAGAGATAAGAAAGAAAAATGAAGAATGAAGATAGCTTAATGAATTAATCCTGAGAATCGAACAGGGTGCCTACGCCGTCATAGTAGAGGATGGCGCTGGCGGGCTTATTGGTGTTGCCGTCGCTGCCCCAGGTCATGGTACCGGTAACACCCTCGACGGTGAGGGAGGTAAGAGCGGAAGCGAGTGCCGCGCCGCTGGTGGAGCCGGCCTTTTCGACGGCAGCCTTGATGACATAGATGGCATCATAGGCATCGGCGGCGAACTGATCGGGGGTAGCGCCGTAGGCTTCCTTGTACTTCGCAACGAAGCTCTGAACATTCTCGGCGGGGTTATCGGCGGAGAAGGGGGTGAGCATCAGCACGTTATTGGCGATGGTGGGGTCCTGTGCGACCTTGCCGAGGATGCCGTCCAGACCATCGGCACCGAAGAAGTAAACGCCATCGGCGAACTTACCGCGGGCCTGGGTGAGGAAGGTAGAGGCTTCCTCCGCATAGAAGGGGATGAATACCAGCTTGACGCCGGAGGAGACCAGCGCGCTGACCTGAGTGGAGAAATCGGTATTGGTGGAGGAGGTGAAGGTCTGGGTCTCGGCGATGGTGATGCCCAGCTCGCCGCACTTCGCTACGAAAGCATTATACAGACCGACGGAATAATCGTTATCGCTTTGATAGAGGATGCCAACGGTATCGACCATGTTGTTATCCTTGATGTACTGGGCAGCGGCAGCGCCCTGATAGGAATTGTAGAAGCAGACGCGGAAAGCCTTATCGTTGCCATCGATGCACTTATCGGCGGAGCCGGAGGGGGTGATCAGCAGGACATCATCATCACGGGCAGCGGCAACAACGGAGGCATTCTCACCGGAGAGAACGCAGCCGAGGGAAACCTCCATGCCCCAGTCCATCAGCTTGCCATAGGCATTGACAGCGCTTTCGGACTCGCCCTGGGAATCCTGATAGCTGAGTTCGATCTGCTTGCCGGCAATGCCGCCAGCCTCGTTGATCTCCTTGACGGCCAGTTCAGCGCCGTTCTTTTCGGACAGACCGTAGTTGGCATAGGCGCCGGTGAGGGGGCCGATGCCGCCGATCTTGACAGTGGTGGCGTCGGGGGTATCATTGCCGCCGTTGTTGGCGGGTTCGCCGCCGCAGGCGGCCATGGCCAGAACCATGAGAACGGCCATCATCATACACAGAAACTTTTTCATTTTGTTTTACTCCTTTGCTTTTGCTAATTTAGAACATATATACAAAAAACGGCCCCGCCGTTTGGCAGAACCGCTTACTGTATCGAGAACAGTTAATGCAAATTCATTCCAAGAACGGCCAATATGAACGGCATCATAATCAGCAGGGGCAGTCGAATAATGCCCAGCAGGCTAATAATGACGGCAACAAAAATGGACGCCATAACCATGGCGCCCATAATAATGACGATATTGGCAGAGCTGGCAGAAGCGGCGCAGGCAGAAGAAGCCTCTGTGCATGCAGAAGCGAAGTGATGATTCTGATGGGCGGTAACGAACTTCATCATGCCGGGGCTCCTTTCCTTCACCGCTTGGGGTGAATTGATCTTTGATGCTGCCATTTTAGCGCTTTAGTTTGCTGCTGTCAAGACTAAAAAACTGACAAATGCACACAGGAAAACCGATAAAATTTTCGACAACAGGGAGAAAATACACAAATAGGGGGGGATTTGTGCTGCTTTATGTGAAGAAAATTTATCAAGCGCTAAGAAACCATAAATATTACTGCGGGAAGTCATCCAGCCGGTGGAGGACTTTTTTGAGGAAGAACAGCGAGGATATAAGGCAGACGACCTCCGCGATGGGGAAGGCGAGCCAGACATCATCCAGCACACCGGTGAGGGAGAACAGGTACGCCACTGGGATGAGTACGATGAGCTGACGGCCCAGCGAGACCAGCATGCTGTATATGCTTTTACCCAGGGCCTGGAACACGCTGCTGGCAACGATGCTGACAGCGGCCAGCGGGTAGGTGAAGGAGGTGATGCGGAAGGCCGGGATGCCAATGGCGATCATGGCTTCGGAGGCATCGAACAGGCGGAGCAGCGGTACCGGCAGGAAGAAGAATGCGGCCCAGCCCAGCAGCATGATGGTGACAGCGGTGATGGTGGAGGTGCGGATGGCCTGATGGATGCGGCCGCGGTTGCGGGCACCGTAATTGTAGGCGACGATGGGAACAACGGCATTATTGAGGCCGAAGAGCGGCATAAAGAAAAAGCTGTTGAGCTTGAAGTAGACGCCGTAGACCGCCGACGCGGTGGTGCTGAACGCCAGCAGGATCTGATTCATGAGGTAGGTGGTGACCGAGCCGATGGCGGTCATCAAAATGGAGGGGAAGCCGATGGAATAGATCTCGCCGATGAGGGGAAAATTGAAACGGATCTTTTTGAGATTGACACGGACATCGGTATTGTGCTTTTGATTGAGGACAATACCAAGCACTGCGGCGACCAATTGACCGATGATGGTAGCATAGGCAGCACCCCGGACGCCCATGGCAGGGCAGCCGAGGAGGCCGAAGATCATGATGGGATCGAGGATGATATTGATGATGGCGCCGATGCCCTGAATGAACATGGTGATGAGGGTTTGGCCGGTGCCCTGCAGCATCCGCTCGGCGGTGATCTCCACAAAGATGCCGATGGAGCCGATGCAGACGATGGAAAGATACTGGGCGCCGTATTCCGCGATGATGGGGGAAACACCCTTCTGCATGGAGAAGTAGAGCTGAGAGCCGAAAACCCCGAACAGTGCGAATACCACGGCGGTGCAGATGGAAAGCAGCAGGCCGACATTAGCGACTTCCTCGGCGGCCTCGCGGTTTTTCTCGCCCAGGCGGCGGGAAAGCAGGGCATTCATACCCACGCCGGTGCCGGTGGCAAAGGCGATCATGAGGTTCTGAACGGGGAAGACCAGCGAAACGGCGGTGAGAGCATCCTCACTGATGCGGGAGACAAAGATGCTATCGACGATATTATAAAGGGCCTGGATGAGCATGGAGATGATGAGCGGCAGGGCCATATTAAAAATGAGCTTTTTGACCGGCATTGTCCCCATTTTGTTTTCTTTTGGCATGGAATTGACGGACATGACGACCTCCGTAAAAGTATTTTTGCACAAATAGCAGACTTAACTTATAGTATACTATTACTAAATGAGAATGTCAACGAAAGGGGAAAAGGCTCCCTTTTAACCTTTGTGTGGATAGGGTAGAACTCCAGTGATTTCACTAAATCACGCACTTCACCGATACTGGATACCGAAAAGAGCCGAAGGCAACCTCGGCATCTTTTCATGCCAAAATTGTAGAACATTGTGGTATTATGGGATAGAAAGATATTTGAAAAAATGTGTGAGATTTGAGTTCAAAAGTTGTGTATATAGGTGAAAGGGTAAATTCGAAAGTGGGGTGAACGCTGATGGATGACGCAAATATAGTCCAGTTATACTGGGATAGGAATGAGCAGGCAATCCCCGCAACAGCAGACAAGTATGGAAGCTACTGCACCTCGATTGCCAACAACATATTGGGTAATAATGAAGATGCCGAGGAATGTGTGAACGACACATACTTGAACGCGTGGAACTCCATGCCACCGCATAGACCGAGCATTCTATCTACATTCCTTGGGAAAATAGTCCGAAACTTATCGTTTAACCGATACAAGCATAACAATGCCGACAAACGAGGCGGCGGAGAGTTGCCTGTGGTTTTGGAGGAACTTTCAGACCTGGTATCTGGCAAGGATGATGTTGGGCAGGCATTTGACCAAAAGGAACTCACGAAAGCCATTGATACATTTCTGGATAGTCTTTCTCCAGAGAATAGAAGTATTTTTATCAGCCGATACTGGTACACCGATGGCATTTCAGAAATTGCTGTCCGGCACGGCATGAATGATGGGGCAGTATCAATGACCCTTAACCGCCTCCGCCTTAAACTGCACAACTACCTTTTAGAAAGGGGCTTTGAACTATGACTAACGAAAAACTGTATGAGGTCCTTGGCGATATCAATGAGAAATATGTCAGCGAGGCAAGGGTATACCAAAAAGCAAAGAAGTCCATCTGGGCTAAATGGGGAGCGGTTGCAGCTTGTTTGGCTTTAGTATGCGTCGCGGCAATTTCCCTTTTTCCCCACAACAACGATAGTGTTACTACTCCGGGTATAGCAGACGCAGCACCGATGATTTATGTTAATGACACCTTGTATAAACAGTCTACTTCGCAAACATCGTTCAACGAATTGAAAGACGATTTTGTTTATTTAGGTGTCATTGAAAGTGATGTTACCAACTTCCAAGGCACAAATGACGCAGGTAATTATTTGGACGGCATACCCAAAGAAAACTTCCAGGCAAATCACCCTATTGTTGGCGCAGAAGTTTATCAATATGGCGAAAACATCGTCGTTGGGATTGAGGGGAAATACTGGTTGTATGAAAACTATCATAGCACAGACCTCGACGGAAACCCAGACGGGTATGGCCCGCTCCCCAATAACCAAACTTCTGGTGAAGAAGTATCAGAACAAGACCCTGCCGCAAACTGAATGAGCTATCTTCATATCGAAAGGGCAGCCGAGAAATCGACTGTCCTTTTTCTACGCCCATTTTCCGTCAAATCGACGGATGGATTGGCGGATAGGCTTATATCCACACAAAAGGTAAAAGGGAGGAAAAAGGAGGGAAAACCGTACCGGTTGGCAGAAAAATGTCCCCTGCTGTTCCCGGAAAGGAGCGGCAGGGGGAATATTTTGTGCTTTTACAGGGTGACAAGGTTCCGGAGAACTTCGACCATCTTTTCCAGCGAACGGACGGGGATAAATTCGTGGATGGAGTGGAAATTGAGACCGCCGGTGGAGAGGGGAGTCCAGGAAATGAAGAAATAGGGCAAAGGACAAAGAGAAAGGGCCAGCCGGGGAGACAATTCCGGCTGGCCCCAAAAGAGAGAGGGAAAACCTGTTACTTTTCGAGTTCCTTCATGCACTTTGCAAGGAAGGCATCAAAGTTTGCGATGATCTGATCGAAGGGCTGAGAGGCATCATCGAGCCCCAGACCATAGAACGGAGGCATGGGTAGGCCACGATCGCGGATCGCCTTTTGCATTTCATCGACAAAAACGCCGACACCTTCGATAACAGCATTGCCGTAATCCAGAGGAGCCTCAGGGGGGCCGCCCCAGTTTTCATCCCAACTGGTCAGCCCGCAACCGCAGGTGGGGGAACCATCACAGCACAGCACTGCTACGGTATCATAATCCATCTGCATGTAGGAGTACATATAGTCTACTTCCTTTTCCGCCAGCTGACGGCAGTGACGGCGGAAGCCGACATTGTCATAAAGATTCTTGGTGTGCTGCCAGCGCTGGATGCCAAGATATAGGGTTTCGGGGCAATCCATCTGCTGTACGCCCAGATCGTATTTAGCAAGGATATCAATAAATTCCTTGCTGAAGCCACCGTAGCGTGCCAGCGGAAGCACCTTATTATTGGTATTCAGTAGGCAGCTGGAGCAAAAGACGATCTTTTTGCTGCGGTTGTCATTTTTATTGTTCATTGCCATAAGATTTGCCTTCCTTTGCTTAGAGGTTTTCCGCGGTGAGGCGGAAGTCGATATTTTCCTGCTTGCCCTCGAATTCCAGTGTGCGGCGGGCGGGTACCGTGCGGCAGACGACGCAGCCATGGCGAATGACATAGAGACATTCACTTTGCAGGCGGATAGCGTCAAACTCGCTTTCGGCGTCCAGTACGATCATATTGGCGGGATTGCCAACGGCGAGACCATAGCCCGTAAGGCACATAGTGCGGGCGCTGTTGCAGGTGATCATATCAATGAGCTGGGCGACCTGCGGATAGCCGCTGAGTTGGGCGTAGTTCATCAGCAGGGCGGCGCCGGCAAGCGGTGAGCCCTTGCCCATGGGATACCACGGATCCATGATGTCATCGCTGCCGATGCAGACATTGATGCCATTGGCCAGGAGCTCATCCACGCGGGTGTGCCCGCGGTGACGGGGGTAGCCGTCGGTGCGGTTTTGCAGGCAGGAGTTGGCGAAGGGATTGGTGACCATGTTCATTTGGGCTTTTTTGAGGAAGCCTATGAGCTTGAACGCGAAGTCATTATTGTAATTGTGCATGGCGGTGGTATGGCTTGCCGTAACACGGCCCTGCATTCCACGGACAATTGTTTCCCGCGCCATTGCCTCCACAAAGCGGGACTGGTCATCGGTATTTTCATCGCAGTGGATATCGATGAGCGCACCGTATTTTTCCGCGAGGTCAAAGACAAACTTGACATCGCGCAGGCCGTCCTCAGGGCTGTACTCCATGTAGGGTAGGCCGCCAACGGCATCGCAGCCCAGCTTCATGGCGTTTTCCATCAGGTCGGTGTGACCCTTTTCGGTGAAGATACATTCCTGAGGAAACGCGACGATCTGAAGATCGACGAGGTCCTTCATTTCCTCACGAACCTCCAGCAGCGCTTCCACCACAGTACCAGTCGGCTCGGTGGCATCTGCATGGGTGCGCAGGAACATGGAACCATTGGCGACTTCCCACTTGATGACATCGCGGGCGTTTTTCTTGATGGTCTCCTTGGTAAGACCCTGCATACGCTCGCCCCAGATGTTGATGCCCTCGATGAGGGTGCCGCTCATATTGTAGCGGGGCTTGCCGACGCTGAGGACAGCATCCAGATGCAGATGGGCATCGCAGAACGGGGCGGAGACCAGCTTGCCGGCGACATCAATGATCTCATCGGCAGGGTAAGAAAGCCCGCCCCCGATCTCGGCAAAGACACCGTCCTTGATGTAGAGATCGGTGAGCTCCTGATGACCGCGCATTCTGGCGTTTTTGATGAGAATAGTGCTCATAGTTTAGTTACCGCCTTTCTCCATGGATCATTTCTTATCGGCGACCAGATAATACAGGATACCGATGACGAGGAAGGTGGGAATGCAGGAACCAAGAACCGGCCAGAAGTAATAGAGCATGTTGTACATAACGGCACCGATGAGCCAGATGATGATGGCCTTCCAGTTAAAGCCGCCCTTGAACCAGTACTTGGAGGTGCTATCCTCTGCCAGCATTTCCTCGGGAACCACTTTCTGTTTCTTGATGAGGAAGTAATCTACCAGCATGATAGCGATAAGCGGAACGAAGATGGAGCCGACGATGGTGAGGAAGCTGATGAAATGACCGATGAGGTTGGGGATCAGCGCGATACCGGTCATAACGATGCCGCCGATGCCGATGATCTGCCAGGGCTTCGCCTTGGGCCAGACATTGACGAAGGAGATGGAGGCGGAGTAGAGGTTCATAACATTGGTGGTAACGGAGGACAGCACGATGATGAGCAGCGCGGGAATACCAAGCCCCAGAGAAAGCAGCATATCAACAGGGTTGGCATTGCCGGTGGTCATATAGGAGATGCCGCCCACGAACATGAAGCCCGCAGCACCGGCGAGAGAACCGATGAGGGTGCCCCAGCTGGAGGAGGACTTGCTTTTGGCGTAGCGGGTGTAGTCGCAGACCATGGGACCCCACGCGAAGGCGTTGCTGGCGACGATATCAAGACCGGCAAGCAGACCGATGGCGGCAACGGGTTGGTAGTTGGTGATGCTGCTCCAGCCGTAGTTCTTGATGATGAGAATGGCGGAAACAACTGTGAGAATAGCCAGCAGCGGAACGGAAACACGCTGCAGCCAGGTAATGGAACGCACACCGTAGGCAGTGATGACGAGCTGAACGATGCCGGTGACAACGATCCACAGGGCAAGGTTCTCAAAGCCGGTCATTGCCTTAATGATGCTGTTGATGGAAGCGCCGCAGATGACGGTGACATTGGCGCCCCAGCCCAGCAGCTGAATGCCGTTGGCGACGGAGGGCAGATAGGAGCCCTTAACGCCGAAGGTCATGCGGGTGGCAGCCATGGTGGGGATACGAACATTGAAGCCGATGACGCCCAGCGCCAGCAGAGGCAGGAATACCAGAATGTTGCCGGCGATGAGAATGAGTATCATTTTGCCGAAGCCCAGCTCCGCCAGCGAGCCGCCGATCATCAGACGGGGGACGGCGACATTGGCACAGAACCAGATGAATGCCATATCCCACAGACCGGTTTTCTGCTCGGTCAATGGGGTTACGACCAAGCCTTCCTTTTCTAACTTCATAAAACTACACTCCTCAAATATTCTTGAATCTTTCTATTTTTTGAACACTGTTTTGTGCGCGCGCCACACATTACAGTTTCATGTTACCGTCAACATTCGGGAGTGTCAAATGAGGAAAAGAGAATTTTGACTGAAATAGAACGGAAAAACATTGCTTTTTGGGCCGAAAAAGTGTATTATTTACGCAAATTGGACTTCACTGTTTCTGATTAAGGTAAAAATGGTGCTGTATTTCACAAATATGCCAAAAAATAAACAACAATTTGACGATTTTGAACAAGAGGAAGAGGTTATCAAAGGCAAGACAATGAAGCGGAAAGCACATGAAAGTGCTGTTTTACGCAAATTTTGACACCAAAAAAAGATTAGAGGAGGCTAAAACGGTAAACTGCACAAAAGCGATAACGAATTTTTGACAAAACGAGAGGGTGTGAAAAATATGGCGACCATTCAGGAGATCGCGAAGCGGGCGGGTACATCGGTGGCGACGGTGTCGCATGTCATCAACCGGACAAGGTTCGTCAGTGACGAACTGCGCGGCCGTGTGGAGCGGGCCATGGAGGAGCTGGGGGCGCCGAAACAGGAACGCCGGAAGATCACGGTGGGCTTTCTGCTGCGCAACTATCGGTGCAGCTTTGCCGAGGACCTGATCGATGCCCTGCACTGTTGTGGGGATATCCACAACCGCGAGGAGCTTTCTCACCGTGTGGTGGGTCCCGGTGATATTGAGGTGGTATCGATTTTGGTAAAGACCGAGATGACCCTGCAGGAGCTGAAAACTTATCAGAAGCGCTATGGGTTGGACTACATCATACTGGACTACACGGTGCGGCTGGTGCAGACCCGCTATCACGAGACAGTGGAGGCACCCATCATCTTCCTGAACCACGACCCGAAGGTGTACCCGCGCTGCTACCACATCAACTTTGATTACCGTGCGGCGATGGTAGCGGCGCTGCGGCATATGGTCTCGCTGGGGCACCGCAACATTCTGGTTATCACACCCAAGGAGAACCCCTACACCAATCGGCTGGTGCTGGAGACATGCAAGCTGTTTTACAAGCAGAACCATGTGGTATTTCCTGATGAAAACCTGGTGGAGATCGAGACTTACCTGTTCCGTACGCTGGCGCTGGAAAACCTGGACCAGGTATTGGGAACACTGCAAAGCCGCGGCATTACCGGCATTATTACCACTGAAATGATGGCGACGATGCATGTGGTGGATTACCTGCAGCATCAGGGCGTCACCATGCCGCAGGATATCTCCCTTTTGGCCATCGGGGATATCTTCCTTACCAAGTACCTGTTTTTTAACCGCACCCGTATCGATATGAGGATCATCGAGGTGGTGCAGGATATCATCAAAATAATAAAAGGGGACGGCGGGCAGCGGTTTTTCAGCATCTCGCCGGAGTTCATCACCGGGGACAGCACCAAGGCACTGGTTTTTGACCAGTTTGACCGCCCCGGCGCCAGTCAGCTTTCGCTGGAGCTTTCCGAGGCGGATATCCAAAAGGTGCGGGCGGGTGACTACAAGGTGTGCGTTTCCACCTATATGGAGACCACGCCGGTGAGCCATTCCAAGCTGGAGGGGCTGCGGGACGGCCTGAATACGCTGGGGATCCATCTGGTGCAAAAGACCGACGCCCACGGCAGCTATGAGATCCAGGAGCTGCAATTGCAGAGCTTTGCTGCGGCCAAGCCGGATGCGGTTATCTGCATCCCTAACCTGGATGAATGCAGTGTTTCGCCTTTCCGGAAGCACCTGCCCCGCCGCACAAAGGTGCTGTTTTCCTCCTGTGTGCCGACATGCTTTACCGCGAACCAGTACGACTGCTGTATTGCCAGCAACATGGTGGAAAGCGGTAAGCAGGCCAGCTGGCTGCTGGGCAAATACATGACAGCGCATGGGCTGACCCATGCCGCCTACCTGTGCTACGGCGGAGATTCCCAGCCGGCGCGGCACCGTGATCGCAGTGCCATCAGCATATTGGAGGAGGAGTTCCCACTGATCACACTGGATAAGGTGGTGCAGTATACCGAGGAAACGCAGGCGTACACGATGATAAACGACCTGCTGCGGGAGCTGCCGCAGATAGAGGCGCTGTACATCAGCCAAAGCCGCATGGCGGAGGCGGTGTTGGGAGTACTGTCGCTGCTGGGGCGTACCGATATTAAGGTGGTGACGCAGGGCGTAAGTAAGGAAGTGATAGACCAGCTGGATGAGCACAGTAATGTCATTGGCGTGGTGGTGCCGAACAGCTATGAAATAGGACGGCTGCTGGCATACGCCTGTGCTCACTATTTTCTTGGAGTGGAGCCTGCCCCCTTTGTGGCGGTCGATCCGGTGGCTTTTACACCGCAGAATCTTTCCGGCGCATGGTTGAGCGTTATGAAAAATAAGCTGACATAAAAATTCCCCCTGCTGTTCCCGGAAAGGAGCGGCAGGGGGAATATTTTTGTGCTTTTACAGGGTGACAAGGTTCCGGAGAACTTCGACCATCTTTTCCAGCGAACGGACGGGGATAAATTCGTGGATGGAGTGGAAATTGAGACCGCCGGTGGAGAGGTTGGGGCAGGGGAGCCCCTCGTAGGAGAGACGGGCGCCATCGGTGCCGCCGCGGATGGCGACGATCTTGGGAGTGACGCCGGCCTTTTGCATGGCGGCTTCGGCGTTATGGATTAGGTACATATGGTCGGTGAGCTTCTCCTTCATATTGTAGTAGCTATCGGTCATATGCAGGGTAAAGGTGCCGGCACCGTATTTCTGATTCATAAAATCGGCAGTTTGCTGCATGAGCACCTTGCGGGTCTCGAACTTTTCCCGGTCGTGATCCCGGATGATGTAGGCCGCTTCGGCGGAGGATTCATCGCCCGACATTTCGCAGAGGTGGAAGAAGCCCTCATAGCCCTCGGTGTGGGCGGGAGTTTCGGCGGCGGGCAGCAGGCCGATAAATTCCGCCAGCAGCAGGGCCGCGTTCTTCATTTTGTTTTTGGCACTACCGGGGTGGATATTGAGCCCCCGCACCTTGACCGTCGCCGCCGCGGCATTGAAGTTTTCATACTCGATCTCGCCAAGCTCGCCGCCATCCACGGTATAGGCTTCCTTGGCAGGGAAGCGATCCATGCGGAAGCGGTCGGTGCCGCGGCCGATCTCCTCATCGGGGGTGAAGCAGACGGCAATGGGACGATGCTTTACCTCGGGGTGAGCCAGCAGGTACTCGCACAGGGTAACGATCTCCGCCACACCGGCTTTATCATCGGCGCCCAGCAGGGTGGTGCCATCGGTGACAATAAGCTCCTGGCCGATGTATTCCTCCAGGAAGGGATAATCGGTGGGGGAAAGGGTGGAAGCGCCCAGCTCCAGTAGGCCGCCGGGGTAGGTGACAATGCGGGGCTTAATGTGATCGCCGCTGACGGCGGGACTGGTATCCATGTGGGCAATAAGGCCAAGGGCTTCGCCCTCGCCGGGGAGATAGCCGTAAACATAGCCATCGGCATCCTGCTCTACATCGGTAAGTCCCAGGGCTTTCAGTTCTTCAGCAATGGCGGCCCCCAGCACCAGCTGATTGGGGGTGGAGGGACAGGTCTCGCTCTTTTCATCGCTGTTGGTGCCGTAGCCCGCATATTTTAAGAAGCGTTCGGTAATATTCATGGGATGAGCCTCCTTCGTTTATTTTAGGAATCCGTTGACGATCTCCCGCTCGGCTTCCTCTTCGGTCAGGCCGAGGGTCATCAGTTTGATGATCTGCTCACCCGCGATCTTGCCGATGGCGGCTTCGTGGATCAGGGCGGCATCAACATGGTTGGCGGTAAGGGCCGGGGTGGCGATGACGCAGGCCTTATCCATGATGATGGCGTCACATTCGCTGTGACCGGCGCAGGCATTGTTGCCATTGATGCTGCTGCGGAACTCCTGCTTGCTGTGGTCCCGCGCCACGCTGCGGCTTACCACATCGGCGCTGCAGTTTTCGCCATTCAGGTCGATGGCAAAATCGGTGATGGCGTGCTGGTCACCGGTGGTCATGATCTTCTCGTGCACCGTAAGGGTGGAACCGGCCGCCAGAGTGCCGCCGGTTTTGCGCAGGGTGTCATCTACTCCGGCGATCTGGGTGGTCTCCATATCCATGGAAGCCCCTTCCTCCAGGTAGACAATGGTGGTGGGGTTCATTACCCGCTTGCCGCGGCCTTCGCCTTCGCCGTAGTGCTTTTCCACATAGCGCAGGTGGGCGCCCTTCCCCACATGGAAGGTATGGATGCCGTCGTGGGAGGTTTCCTCGGCCCCGGCGCAGTGGATGCCGCAGCCCGCAATGATGACCACATCGGCGTTTTCGCCAATATAGAAGTCATTGTAGACCAGGTCCTTGAGACCGGTCTGGCTGACCACCACGGGAATGTGGACGCTTTCATTTTTGGTGCCGGGGGCGATGATAATATCAATGCCGGGTTTATCGGTTTTGGTGACGATATTGATGTGGGCGGTGGTATTGCGCCCGGCGGGGGCGCCGTTGGCGCGGATATTGTAGGCCCCGATGGGCAGGCTGTCGAGATCGGCGACCTCTTTCAGCAATCGTTTCTGGATTTCGTCAATCATGGTCAGCGCACCTCCTTGATGGGATCGGAAAGCATACTGCACACCGGCGGGGCGGTATCGATATTGCGCAGCAGGCGGGGGAGGACTTCCTCCCGGGGACCGCATTCCGCCAGGCGGCCATCTTTCAGCAGAACGATGGTATCGGCGATATTAAGGATACGCTCCTGGTGACTGATAATGAGGATGCTGCCGCGGGTCTGCTCGTACATCTTTTCAAAGACACGGATGAGATTCTGAAAGCTCCAAAGGTCGATGCCGGCTTCCGGCTCATCAAAGACCGAAAGGGCGGTGCCGCGTGCCAGCACCATGGCGATCTCGATGCGCTTTAATTCACCGCCGGAGAGGCTGGCGTCCAACTCACGGTCGATATAATCCCGGGCGCAAAGACCAACCTCGCTGAGGTAGGCACAGACTTCGGCGATATTGGCGTCCTTTCCGGCGGCCAGGTTCATCAGGTCGCCGACCCGTAGGCCCTTAAAGCGCACCGGCTGCTGAAAGGCATAGCTGATGCCCCGGCGGGCGCGTTCGGTGATGGAAAGGGCGGTGATGTCCTCGCCATCCAGCAGAATGCGGCCGGAGGTGGGGGTATAGATACCGGCAATGATTTTGGCCAGGGTGGATTTACCGCCGCCATTGGGGCCGGTGATGGCCACAAAGCGGTCCTGGATCGTCAGGCTGATATCGTGCAGTATTTCACGGTTTTCTTCGGTTTCGTAGCTGATGTGTTGCAATTCCAGCATAGAATACTCCTTACATAATAAGAGATGGATGGGCCGCAAATAAGACCTTACGAGTATAGTTTACACATTTTTGGGGCAAAGTGCAAGGCTGTGGGGGAAATTCTCCATAAAAAAGGAGCAAAACAGTAATGCGGCGGGGGAAATGACGAGTTAGCCTTGGCAAACTGCACAAGTTTTTTGTTAGTCAAGGCTAACCTGATGGCAGGACTGCCGAAAATGCGGGGGGAGAATTTTTTTTGAGAAAAATCCATTGACAAGAGAGGGCGGTTTTTGTATTATAATGCATGGTTAGCAAGCGCTAACTGCAAAGTGACATCAGCCAAAAGAAAGACACCGGCTGAGGAACGGAGGACAAACAAATGATGCCTTTAAGCCTGGCGCAGGTAGGGGAAGAAAATATCATCAAGCGCATTGGCGGCAGCCCGGAGGTAAAACGCCATTTGGAGAATCTGGGCTTTGTGGTGGGCGGTGAAGTGACCGTGGTAAACACCCTGGGCGGCAATGTGATAGTGAATGTAAAGGAAGCCCGCGTGGCCATCAGCAAAGAGATGGCGGTAAAAATTATGGTATAACGGCAGCGATGCCTTTTTACACTACATAAGCACAAACGAAATGTGACAAGAAGGAGGAACCAGACGATGAAAAATCTGAAAGAGGCCAAGATCGGCGAGACCGTCCGTGTGGTAAAGATCCATGGTGAAGGCGCCATCAAGCGACGCATCATGGATATGGGCCTGACCAAAGGTGTTGAGGTTTATATCCGCAAGGTAGCGCCGCTGGGCGATCCCATCGAGGTAACGGTGCGCGGGTACGAGCTTTCTCTGCGCAAGGCCGATGCCGAACAGATAGAGGTAGAATAAGTCGGACCCCGCGGGAGGCTGCATCCCGCATTTTTAACGACATATGGTTAGCGTCTGCTAATCAAAATCATCAGAAAGAGAGGCCATAACGCATGGATGTAAGAATTGCCCTTGCCGGTAACCCCAACAGCGGTAAAACTACCCTGTTCAATGCTCTTACCGGTTCCAACCAGTTTGTAGGCAACTGGCCGGGTGTTACCGTAGAGAAAAAGGAAGGTAAGCTGAAAAAGCACGAAGGCGTTACCATCACCGACCTGCCCGGCATTTATTCCCTTTCCCCCTACACCCTGGAAGAAGTAGTAGCCCGTAATTATCTGCTGGGCGAGCGCCCCGATGCCATCCTGAACATCATTGATGGTACCAACCTGGAGCGTAACCTGTACCTAACCACCCAGCTGACCGAGCTGGGTATCCCGGTCGTCGTCGCCATCAACATGATGGATTTGGTAAAGAAAAACGGCGATAAGATCAATGTAGAAGAGCTTTCCCGCCAGCTGGGCTGCAAGGTTGTAGAGATCTCTGCCCTGAAGGGTACCGGCGTGATGGCTGCCGCCGAGGCTGCCATTGATGCCGCCAAGAACAGTAAGACCGTTCCGCAGCACACCTTCTCCGGCAGCGTAGAGCACGCCCTGGCCCACATTGAGGAAGCCGCCGTGCACAATATGCCCGAAGAGCAGCAGCGCTGGTACGCCATCAAGATCTTTGAGCGTGATGATAAGGTGCTTTCCTCCCTGAATATCGATAAGGGAGTATTGGAGCACATCGAAAACGACATCAAGGCCGTAGAGACCGAAATGGATGACGATGCCGAGTCTATCATCACCAACGAGAGATATATCTACATCGGCGAGGTCATTAAGGCCTGCTACAAGAAAAAGAATCACGGCGGTCTTTCCACCTCCGATAAGATCGACCGCATTGTGACCAACCGGTGGCTGGGTCTGCCCATCTTCGCGGTCGTCATGTTCATCGTTTACTGGGTGGCCATGGTGGGCGTGGGCGCCCCCGCGACCGACTGGGCCAACGACGGCCTGTTTGGCGATGGCTGGCACCTGCTGGGCATTGATGGCGGTTACGGCGATCTTGCCGAGGAATACGGCGAGGCTTCCCTAATCGTAGACGGCTATGATGCCTACATCGAAGAAAATGGCTCTCTGGCCGCAGATGGCACCTTTACCTATGAGGTAGAAGATGAGGAAACCCTTGCTGTCTCCACCGAGACGGCGACCATGGCAGACTATGAAAAGGCCAAGGCGACCATCGAGAGGATCGGGGAGGAGCCAGACCCCGCCGACTACGGCGTATGGGTACCCGGTATTCCTGTACTGGTAGGTAATGCCCTGGAAGCTGCCGGCACTGCCGACTGGCTCTCCGGTCTGATTCTTGACGGTATTGTGGCGGGTGTCGGCGCTGTTTTGGGCTTTGTTCCCCAGATGCTGGTGCTGTTCCTGATGCTGGCTTTCCTGGAGGCCTGCGGCTATATGGCCCGTATCGCCTTCGTACTGGACCGTATCTTCCGTAAGTTCGGCCTTTCCGGTAAGTCCTTCATCCCCATGCTCATCGGTACCGGCTGCGGTATCCCCGGCATCATGGCTTCCCGTACCATCGAGAATGAGCGTGACCGTCGCATGACCATCATGACCACCACCTTTATCCCCTGCGGCGCCAAGGTTCCCTTCATCGGCATGATTGCCGGCGCTCTGTTTGGCGGCAGCGCCTGGGTTTCCACCTCCGCTTACTTCATCGGCATGGCTGCCATCATCATTTCCGGCATCATGCTGAAGAAGACCAAGATGTTTGCCGGCGATCCCGCTCCCTTCGTTATGGAGCTGCCCGCGTATCACTGGCCCACTCTGGGCAATGTCCTGCGTTCCATGTGGGAGCGCGGCTGGTCCTTCATCAAGAAGGCGGGCACCATCATTCTGCTTTCCACCATCTTTGTGTGGTTTACCTCCCGCTTCGGCTGGCTGGACGGGCAGTTCGGCATGTTGGAGGAGGATCAGATCAGCGCTTCTATCCTTGCCAAGATCGGTAATGCCATTTTCTGGATCTTTGCACCTTTGGGCTGGGGCAACTGGCAGGCGACCGTTGCTTCTATCACCGGTCTGGTTGCGAAGGAAAACATCGTTGGTACGCTGGGCGTACTGTACAGCGGCGGCGCCGGTACGGTATATGATGCTATCGCGGCTGCGTTCAACGGTATCACCGGCTACAGCTTTTTGGTATTCAACCTGCTGTGCGCTCCCTGCTTCGCGGCCATCGGTGCTATCAAGCGTGAGATGAACAGCCCCAAGTGGACCTGGTTCGCCATCGCCTATCAGTGTGGCTTTGCCTATGCGGTAGCCCTGATGATCAACCAGTTCGGCGGCTTGTTCACCGGCAATGCCAATATCATTGGTGTGATCGCTGCGGTCATCGTACTCGCTGCTATCATCTACATGCTGGTACGCCCCTATAAGGAGGCCACCAAGCTGACCACCAAGGTAGAGATGTAATTCGCAAAATCACTTTAGACCATAGACATAACAGAAAGGAGTCGGACTTATGCTAGCATGGATCACGGAAAATATCGGTACGATTCTGATCTCGGCCGTATTGCTTCTCGTTGTTGTACTCATCATCCGGAAGCTGGTAAAGGACAAGAAAAAAGGAAAATCCAGCTGTGGCTGCAACTGTGCCCACTGCGCCATGTCGGGCTCCTGCCACCAGAAGTAACAAAGCAACAGGCGGGGAGACGCGGATGGAAGCATCTGCGTTTCCCCTTTGCCTTAACAGGAGGTAAGCAATGGCTAACCAAAACGCACTGACGGCCGCCCATATCCGCTACCTGCTGGTGCTGCTGCGGCTGACTGCCGCAAACGGACACACCCGCTGCGTCGATCTGGCGGCGGCACTAGAGCTTTCTCCGCCCAGCGTCCATAATATGGTGGATACCATGACGGCGTTGGGGTTAGTGAAGAAAGGCACCCGCGGGGCGGTCTCGCTGACCGAATACGGCAGCAGAACAGCCGAGCGGTACCAGCGGTACTACCATGGTGCAGCGGCACTGCTGCGGCAGGGCTTCCCGGAGCTGCCGGAGCCGCAGACGATGATCTGCCAGCTGCTGGCGCAGGTGCCGGAAGAGAGCCTGGCGGGGCTGTGTGACCACCAGACGGTAGAAGAGGCGGCCTCCTAAGGAGGACCCCATGAACATACAGGAACTGTGCTGGACTGCGGCGCTGCTGCTGGCGGTGGCCGCGGGACTCAGTTACATCAAATACAAAATAAAAACACTGCTGAAAAACGCGGCGGAGAAGAAAGGATGAGTGAGATGGTACAGATGACGCTGAAGGTGGATGGTATGGCCTGCGGCATGTGTGAGGCGCATATCAATGATGCCATCCGCAGCCACTTTGCTGTAAAGAAGGTGAGCTCCAGCCACACCAAGGGCGAAACGGTCATCCAGTGCGAGGAACCGCTGGGGGAGGAACGCCTGCGGGCGGTGATCGCCGAGACTGGCTATGAGTTGAAAAGCGTGACCACCGCGCCCTGTGAGGAAAAGCACGGCCTGGGCGGGCTGTTCCAGCGTAAATAAAGCGGAGCCAAAATGATATACTAACAGCACAAGCGAAAAGGGGGCGTCGGGATGTCGGAAGAACTGGTGGTGGAGCAGTGCAGCCCCACCATGGCAGGGCTAAAAACAGGAAACCTATTCAGCTGCCCAGCGGAGGATACCCGCACGCTGTGGCAGAGTATCCGCCGACTGAACCAACGGCTGGTGCCCTGCGGTATCCGGCTGGTACCGGTAAAAAGCCTGGGTGACCGGGAGCTCATCTACATGTATCGCCCGGAAAAGCTGCGGCGGGACCTGCGGGAGCAGGGGGCACGCGCCATTCTGAGGGAAAAGTGCTACCCCACCGAAGACCCCGAGCGCTGTGTGGTGGAGCTGGTGCGCCGCCTGAACAGGGGAAAGGATTTTCCGCATGAGATCGGATTGTTCCTGGGTTATCCGGCGGAGGATGTCAGCGGATTTATCCGGCATGGCGCCCGCTGTGCCAAGTGCGTGGGCACTTGGAAGGTATACGGCGATGAGGAATCCGCCCGGAAGAAATTTGCCCTGTACCAGAAGTGCACCCGCCTGTACTGCGAAGCCTATCGCAAGCACAATAACCTGGACCGGCTGCTGGTGCGCACGCACGGCAGCTGAGCAAAAGCCCCGCCATTAGCGGGGGCTTTTCTTTTGGGGCCGGGTGTGGCATAATAGGGATAGTAAAGCGGAAAAGAGGCGCGGTAAAATGGAAAAACCGAACTTCCAGCGGGAGACTGAAAAAGCAATAGAGCGGCTGTGCGTGGTGTCCCGTCCGCCGCTGCTGCTGCATGCCTGCTGCGCGCCTTGCTCCTCTTATGTACTGGAGTACCTGACCCAATATTTCTCCATTACGCTGTTTTTCTGCAATCCCAATATCACCGACCCGGCGGAATACCAAAAGCGGCTGGCGGAGCTGCGGCGCTTCTGCGCCGAGGCGCCCTTTTGCCGGGATGTGACGGTGGTGGAGGATTCCATCTCCTCCGAGGCCTTTTTGCGGGCTGCGGCCGGCCTGGAGGACGCCCCTGAGGGCGGCAGCCGGTGTGAACGGTGCTTCCGGCTGCGGCTGGAACGCGCGGCGGCCTATGCCCAAGAGAAAGGATTTCCCCTTTTTGCCACCACGCTTACGGTAAGCCCCCATAAAAACGCTCCGCTGCTCAATGCCATTGGGCAGGAGTTGGGCAAGCGGTATGGGGTGGAATACCTACCCTCTGATTTTAAGAAAAAGGGAGGCTATCAGCGGTCCATCGCGCTTTCGCGGGAATATGGCCTATACCGCCAGCCCTACTGCGGCTGCGAGTTTTCCCGCAGGCAGGCCGAGCGGGCAGGCCGCTGATACAAAATCCCCAAAGGAATAAAGCACGCAAAAAAAGACGCCGAAAGGCGTCTTTTTTGCAAACCGCAGAAGTTTTTCGCAACCGGCGCAGGGATAGGAAAGGGGCGGGCGTGGGTTGAACCCATATGCCCGCCCGCAGTTCTAGCTTACAGCACAGTTCCTAATGGCTTGAATCAGCCCTCAACAACCATCTCGAACACCAAGGCGTTGGTGCCGGTGGAATCCAGCATGGCAACCAGAAGGGGGCCATATTCGCCCTCAGCAAAGACAGCGGCATAGGTGACACCCTCTACCTCGATCTTTACAGTGGTGTCATTTACAGCAGAGTAGGTACCTTCGGGTGCAGTGTCGTTGCCCTGATACAGTGTAACGGTGGTCTCATCATTGAAATAGAACTGATAGTAGTCATCCATCTGGCTCAGAACTTGATTGACCTGATCTTCGGTCATCACAACGCCGTTGACACAGCCACCGATAAAGCTCCAAGCAGTGCCGACCAGATCAGGGACGGTATCCATAAAGGTATACATGGTCAGGACGCTCTGAGCATCCTCGCCGCCCTCATTGGGGGTATCTACGGGGTCGGGATCGGGGGTGGGGGTGGGCGCGGGCTCATCGCCGCAGGCGGCCAGGGCCAGCATCATGATGGCAGCCAACAGAATGGCAAGCAGTTTCTTGGTGTTCATAGTTCGTTCCTCCAAATACTTTTTCTTTTTTATATAAACCGCGGGATGCGGTCTATAACGGGATAGTGGGTCATTCGTAGATCAGGGTAGAGATTTCTCCGCCCTCGCACAGGAAGAATACGCTATCGGAATAGGCGTAATTATCCATGGCGTCGCGCATCTCAAATACCATGCCGTAGCGGCCGTCCGGCAGCTCCATTTCGGCAAAAGAGGTATCAGCGGTCACGGTCAGCTCCTCCACGGCATAGGCCTCCAGGCCATCCTCCCCAGAATAGGAGGAGAGATACCAGATGGTGGTGAGGGCATCGCCGGGCTGCAGCAGGCGCAGCTCCTTATCGGACATACCGGCCTCGCCAATGCCCTGGCGGGCCCCCAGAATACTCCATTCCTCAGTGGTAAAGTCGTAGGCGACCTGCAGGTTGTAGGGCTCGCCGTTCAGCAGCACCGGCACGGAGTAAAGGTTATAATCCTCACCCTCAAAGCATAGCTCCATGTAGACCATATGCCCATCAATGCCGCCCCATACGCCGCGGAAGTTATCGGAGAAGACACCGTTTTCCCAGTCAGCGTTCATATCGTTATCGGTACCAAGAAGCAGCATGATATCGTTTTCTTCATCAAAATAGTACAGCGAAAAGCCGATGCCCGCCAGAATGCTGTCGGCTTCCGGCCCCAGGGTGAGATGGGAAACACCGTCCTCATCCACCTGCAGCGGCATACCGTCCCAACCCATAGCGGCCAGGCTCTGTATCTGCGGCAGCTCCTCGTAGTTCATGCCGGAGATATACTCCATCCCGTTGTCATCCAGCTGGCCGGTCAGTTCGTAGGAGTAGAAATATTTGAACGCCTGGCCGGCGCCGACATTGGTGTAGCCATACAGATCGTTCAGGTCGCCATTGTAGGAATAGTAGCAGGAAAGGCCGGTGGATTCGGCGCGGTAGGGCCCGCTGACCCGATACAGCACACAGTCCTCCAGGGCATTCAGCACATCTCCGGCGGTTTGCAGCAGGCCGGTGCTCTGCCGGGCCATGTGGCCCAGATCCACCATGTTGGTGTAGCCCTGCTCACGGGTGTTGCCGCCGTAGTTTTCGCTCTGCGCGGCAACGCGGGCAAACCGGGAGAAGAACCCGGGATCCTCGCAGGCAGCGGCCAGCGCTTCAGCGCCAAAGGCCTCATAGGCCTCCAGCAGCGGGCCGGTGCGGGTCAGGTCGGTCAGGGAAAGGGTAGCATTGCTGTGGGTGCCTACCGCCTGGCAGCCGGCATAATAGGCATCGCAGATGACCTCGCCCAGTGTGGCGCCGTCCATGGCGGGATCGGCAGCCAGGGCGCCCAGCCAGCCGGTGTAGTCCCAGCCGTTGGCGGGCTCCACTTCCTCGGAGGCCACCAGATAGTGCGCGGTACCGGCAAAGGTGCCCGCCACATCCACCGTGGCCATCAGGCAGGTATCAAAGCCTACCAGCTCCAGGGGCGGATTGTTTTCATCGGCTTCCCACACCCGGCCAAAGGCAGTATGCATCTCATCCAGGGTTAGGGAGTCATAGCCGTAGCGTTCATCAAAGGCCGCTCCGCTTACCGAGCCGCCCCCGTGATTCCAAAAGAGAACGGCAGTCTTTTCAGCCGGGTAATTCTGTTTGCAGTAGCGCAGGAAGTCCGTCAGCGTGGCGGCATCGCCCATGCTGGCGGGGGGCAGCTCATCCACCATGGTAAGCCCCTCGCTATCGTACACATAGCGCTGCAGGATATCGGCATCAACGACATTGTTCTGCCAGGTCTTGGCGCCGCCGGCTTGGATGACGACACGGACATTCTCAGGCAGGGCTACCTCCATCATTTCCATCAGGTCGCTGGTGGCAAAGCCGCCATTCGATTCCAGGTCGCTGCCGCACAGGTACCAGTAGATGGCCCAGGTGCCGGCCTCGGCGTTGGGTTCGGGCGTGGAGATATCTTCTCCACACGCACCAAAGGCCAGCACCAAAAAGAGCGCCAGCAAAGAACTCAGTATTCTTTTTTTCAAGGGTAGTTCCTCCATGTTGATTGGGTAAAATGAATAATTGCGACAAGAGTACACTATTTAATTGCCTTCATTGTAGCATGGGAAAGCAAGTGAAAATGGCCCAAGTGCGAAATGCGAAAAAATCGGTGTGAAATGCAGCGCGATATAGTTGCAAAATCGACATGGATAAAATAGAATAAGACTAACGACAAGAGGAGGTGAGGGGCATGCTGCGCATTGGCGTATGTGATGACGATAAGGAATTCCGGCAGCGCTTGGTGCAGATGATCCACATCTGGTCGGATCACAGCGGGATCCCCACCGAGCTGTATCCCTTTGATAACGGGGACGAGCTCATCGCCAAAAACGCGGCCTTCCGCATGGATATCATCCTGCTGGATATTGTGATGCCGCTGCTGAACGGGATGGATACCGCGCGGGAGCTGCGCGCGCAGGATACCGCGGTAAAGATCATCTTTTTGACCTCCTCTCCGGAATTTGCCCTGGAATCCTACGAAGTAAGGGCACAGGATTACCTGCTCAAGCCCATCACCTACGAGCGGCTGCGGCGGGCCCTGGAGGATTGCAGCCATCTCTTTGAGGCGGAGCCGAAAAACATGGTGCTGAAGACCTCCTTCGGCTTCCAGAAGCTCTATTTCCACGACATCGAATACGCTGAAGCCCAGAATAAACGGGTGGTATTCTATCTGCGCGGAGATAAGGTGGTGGAAACCTCCGAACCGCTGCGTTCTTTTGAGGAGCGCCTGGCCGTCAGCAGCGGGTTCTTCAAGTGCCACCGCAGCTACCTGGTGTACCTGCCCAATGTCGATCACTTTAATAATAACGAGATCTTTACCAAATCCGGCCGCAGCATTCCCATCGCGAGGGGCTACGGCAAAGCCTTTCAGGAGGCTTATTTCGCGCATATGTTCCAAGAGGAATAAAGAAAGAAGGGACCTCCATGCTGGAAAGCATATTGGCTGTGCTGCATAATGCTACTACGCTTACATCGCTTGACAAGGGCACACAGCCCTTTGTCGTGTGCGATGGATAAGTAAAAGTCAAATTTTCCACTCAATCGAAACGTGTTCGTCGGTTGCGCGGATCTGTGAGATCAGGCCGTCGGCAACCTGCCGCCTGTCCTCGAAGTCAATTTCTTCCCATTGGTTGAGGTAGACCGACAACCGCTCGATCTGCTCCGGGGACATGGTTTCCGCCGACAGCGCCGCAATCTCTTTTGTCAGGGCTTGGCGGCGTGTGTCCAGCTCCTCGATTTTGCTGTTGGCATAGGACAGCAGCACCGCATTAGCCCCGGTCAGAGTATTCAGCAGCTTTTCAATCTCGTCCTCCACGCGGGCAAGCTCCATGTTCAGCGCGGTCAATTTGGGATTGACCGTTTCCCGCTTTGCCGTCAGCGTCTGGAACTCGGACAGCTTCTTGACCATCTCGCCGTACAGAAACCTTTCAAATTCCCGTGTGCGGAGTGTCCCGCAGCCGTCACAGCTTTTACTGTCGGCCCGCTTGGAGCAGCGGAGATATTGAACGCCTGTCGGATTGCCAACGCTCATAAGCGCGTACCCGCAGCGGCCACACTTGACCTTTCCGGCAAGCCATGTGTTCTTTGCCTTGCGCCCGCCTTGGAATGTCTTGTTTGCCATGAGCTTTTTCCGGCAGCGCAGCCATGTATCAGACGATACCAGCCCCTCGCTGGGAGCCAGAACAAGTATCTGATCTTTCAGGTGCTTGTTTTTTCTTTCCTGCACGTCCCGGCCCTGATAGAGATAGCAACCGTTTGTCCCGGCAAAATCTGTAGCTTCATTGACTACCACTGTACCCTGGCTTTTGAAGAACTCGTACATATCGAGGTCGGCCTGTGCGTAAATGGGGTTTCTCAAAAGCTGGGAGATAAAGCCACGTTTCATTTCCTTGCCGTAGATCAGGATGCCCTCGTCGGCAAAGTAGCGGGCGATGTCCCCGAAAGAGATTCCGGGCTGGGAGTACATTTCAAACATCAGCTTTGCAATATCTGCCGTTTCCGGGTCAGGCTTCATCATTTTTGTGCGGATGCCCTCAATGGTGGTCGGCTCCAGTTGGAAGCCGTAGGGGGCCGCACCGCTCATGTGAAAACCGTGCTGGCAGCGGGAATAGTAGGCATCGGTCACGCGCTTTTGGATAGTTTCACGTTCAAGCTGGGCAAACACAATGCAGATATTCAGCATGGCCCGCCCCATCGGGGTGGACGTGTCAAACTTTTCCGTAGAGGAAACGAACTCGACATTGTATTCCTGAAAAGTTTCCATCATGGTTGCGAAGTCCAAAATGGAACGGCTGATACGATCCAGCTTGTAGACCACCACGCGCTTGATCAGGCCCCGGCGAATATCGGCCATCATTTCTTGGAACTTGGGCCTGTCGGTATTCTTGCCGGAATAGCCCTTGTCGGTGTACTTGCGGAAATTGCCTCCTCTCAATTCATACTTGCAGAACTCAATCTGGCTTTCAATGCTGATACTGTCCTTGCGGTCAACGGACTGTCTGCCATAAATAGCATCTTCACGAATAATCATTTGGTGCTCCTTTCCGTGTAGGAGCTACCAAACCTTACACCTATATCTACACATGACTTGACCTTCCAAAGGCGGTGTAAATCGTCTCTGACAGCCTTAAACTCGCCATAGGTGGTTTCGTGCGCCTGTTCCAGCTCGTCATACTCTTCGGTCAGCTTTTTCATATCCACCTTGCCGTCCGGGAACTCTCCGGTCAGCTTGCGTCTGGCGGCGTAGAACTGTATCAGTTCCGCTTCATGCTCTGCCTTGTACTTGGCTCTGGGCTTCTCAAACTTGATTTTCTGCAAGCCGTCATAGACAGGCTTCAAGTTCTGGAAAGCAGCGGAGCTGTCATAGAGCTGCTTAATTGCTTTCATTCGTGCGGTCTGCCCGTCCAGCGTTTTCTTCAAGCTCTCTGTGGCAGCACTGTGTTCG